>Ga0209515_10000046_pt1 | contig 213278 bp, 218 predicted proteins | sample Subgroupgradi54m_FD_187454 | JGI IMG/M metagenome (GOLD analysis project Ga0209515, IMG submission 187454) | Subsurface groundwater microbial communities from S. Glens Falls, New York, USA - GMW60B uncontaminated upgradient, 5.4 m (SPAdes)... ...
CTCACCCAGCGCTCCAACTCCCGATGATCGGATTCATTGATGGTTACCTGCATAGCGCGTCGTGACATGAACATCATCTATCACACTTCACAATATAAATCCACTTATTTAAGAGACACTACACTAGCTAACCACTGAAATAGAGTCAGCAGCTCAATTCATGGCTCGTTGCGGACGATAGGAGGAAAGATGAATCGCAAGGATTGGACGCTTTTGACTATTGTAGCTGCCGATAAGCGCCCGCTTCAGCCCGTTCAGCTCCAAAAGTCCTTGTTTCTCATCAGTCGCAACCTTCCTCATCGCCTACTTGGGCCGGGCCGGTTCTACGGCTTTTCACCGTACGACTATGGACCGTTCTGCAGCGATGTTTACGCAGACGCTGAGGATCTTGAGGTAGAGGGACTTGTAGTAATTCAACGTCTGCCAGATTCATGTGTCAGGTTGTATCAAGCGACCGAGCCAGGTGCGAGGCGCGCCCTTGCACTGGAGAGAAAGTTATCACCGTCAGCAGCAGACTATGTTAAGAGAGTTGTGGCGTTTACTCAAAGCCTCTCTTTTAATCAGCTCGTCCGTACGATCTATAAGGCGTATCCTGATATGCGTATCAATAGCGTATTTCAGGAATAATCTGTGACTCTCATTGTTGGAATCCTCTGCAAGGATGGCGTAGTACTCGCGTCTGATAGTGCTGCCACGTTTAGCTCTGGCGTACAACCCACAATTGGGCAACAGGAAATGCGCAAGCTGCGCCGGGTTAATGACCATATTCTGTACACGAGTACAGGTGCCGTCGGTATCTCGCAGCTGATCGCTGATAAGCTGAAGAGTCTTTGGGAGGCGAAAACATTCTCAGGTTCCACCAGTCCTGAAACCGTCATGGACAGGATTGGCAAGGAGATTATCGCGCTTGTCGGGCCGTATTTGCAAACGGCGAATCTGCAGCGTACCCTTGTTGGAGACGCCTCGTCATCGCTCTGCAAGTCTCTGGTGGCAATGCCAGTCAATCAGAAACCTTGCCTGTTCAATTTTGACTACAATGGAGCGCCAGAGCGGTCTACGGCCGACCTTCCCTTTATCGCTCTAGGCTCCGGACAACCCATAGCAGATCCTTTTCTCGCCTTTCTGCGTCGGCTTCTTTGGAGTAGCAGAGAGCCCACGTTGGCAGAAGGTCGTTTGGCTGCGGTTTGGACAATTGAACACGTTCGCCGGACGAATCCAGGAGGTGTTGGTGGTGGCGTTCAACTAGCCATCCTGGCCTTCTCGACAGGGAAGATGCCAACAGTCAGTGAGGTATCTGAAGAGAGCATCCAGGAACATCTTCAACGAGTTACATCCGCCGAACAGTCTTTAGTTTCTGAGTTGCGCGGAACGAGTGTCGTTTTAGCAGGAGCGGAGCTACCCGATCCCCCCTCGTCCTGACCCTATCCAACAAGCCCGTTCCGCCCTGCGGCGGCCATATTAGGCCAAGTTCCAATATCAGTCTAAAGGTGTCGGGGCTTACGGTGGCATCTTAAGCCGCCCGCGACGGCTCAACTGCCTGCCGGACCAGACTCGCTCAGGCAGGCCCGCTCGCTTGGCGGCCGGTCAACTCGCGGCGCTGTTAGGCGCCCCTGAGCACGACAACCATAGCGGCTTCGACCAATCAGGGAGTTGGTATGACCGATGCCCGACCATAACTACTTCGCGAATCTTATCTGGCAGATCGCCGACCTGCTGCGCGGGCCGTACCGCCCGCCGCAGTACGAACGTGTCATCTTGCCGATGACCGTACTGCGCCGGTTCGACTGCGTGCTCGCGCAGACGAAGGCCAAGGTCCTGGCGGAGCACGAGAAGCGGAAGGGTGGCAAGCTGAACGACGATGCGTTGGACAGACTGCTGAACAAGGCTGCCGGCCAGCGCTTCCACAACCACTCGGCGCTCAACTTCGACAAGCTGAAAGGCGATCCCGACAACATTGAAAAGCACCTCGTCGACTACATCAAGCGATTCTCCGGCAACGTACGCACCATCTTTGATTTCTTCGAGTTCGAGAACGAGATCGAGAAGATGCGAGAGGCCAATATCCTCTATCTCGTCGTCTCCAAGTTCTGTGACGTGGACCTGCACCCGAACACGGTCCCGAATGAGCAGATGGGGCTGATTTTCGAGAACCTCATCCGTCGCTTCAACGAGCTGGCCAATGAGACCGCCGGCGACCACTTTACCCCGCGAGAAGTCATCCGGTTGATGGTGAACATTCTGTTCATCAACGACGACAAGCTGCTGGCCACCCCCGGCACCGTCCGCAAGCTCCTCGACCCGGCCTGCGGCACGGGCGGAATGCTGGCCGAGGCGCAGAACTACCTGCGCGAGCATCACTCTGCCGCGCGGCTCTTCGTATACGGGCAGGATTACAACAAGCGCGCATTCGCCACGGCCGCCTCCGACATGCTCATGAAGCAGGTAGACCACAATGGCGGCGTCGACAACGTCCGCTTCGGCGACAGCTTTACTGACGATCAGTTCGCGGGCGAGACCTTCGATTACTTTCTGACCAACCCGCCCTTCGGCGTGGACTGGAAGAAGCAGCAGAAGGAGATCCAGCAGGAGCACGACACGCGCGGTTTCGACGGCCGCTTCGGCGCCGGACTGCCGCGGATCAACGACGGCGCGCTGCTCTTCCTGCAACATATGATCAGCAAGTTCGAGCCCGTGCGCCCAGCGGAGCACAAGCACGGCTCGCGCCTCGCCATCGTCTTCAGCGGTTCGCCGCTCTTCACCGGCGGCGCGGGCTCGGGCGAAAGCGATATCCGCAAGTGGATCGTCGAGAACGACTGGCTCGAGGCGATCATCGCCCTACCGGAGCAGATGTTCTACAACACCGGCATTGGCACCTACGTCTGGATTGTCACCAACCGCAAGGAGAAACGTCGCAAAGGCAAGATTCAACTCCTCGACGCGCGCGACGTGTGGACTGCGGGAGGTAGCGAGGACAACAGGCGCAGCCTCGGTGACAAACGACGGCACATGACCGGTAGTCAAATCGCTGAGGTGGTGCGGTTGTACGGCCGCTTCGCCGAGAGCGAGGCCGCGAAGGTCTTCGACAACGCCGACTTCGGCTATACCCGCGTTACCGTTGAGCGACCGCTGTGCCTACGCTACCAGATGACGACCGAGGATAAGGCCCGCTTCCTCGACGCCTGCCCGCACCTGCTCGACGACGTGCAGACTATCGATCAGGCGCTGGGCCGAGAACCCCAGCGCGACTGGAACTCCGTATGGGATCGCATCCAGGATCTCCTTCACGAGCGCAAGTCCCGCTGGAAGGCGGCCGAACAGAAGCTCTTCCGCAGCGTCTTCACGCAGAAGGATTCCGAGGCCGAGCCGGTGCAGAAGAGCGGCCGCGACGAGGGCTACGAGCCCGACGCCGACCTACGCGACTTCGAGAATATCCCGCTCAAGGACGATATCGACGCCTACTTCGAGCGCGAGGTGTGGCCTCACGTACCCGACGCCTGGATAGACCGTAGCAAGGACAAGGTGGGCTACGAAATCAACTTCAACTGCCACTTCTACCGCTATACCCCGCCGCGGCCACTGGAACAGATCGATGCGGACCTCAAGCAGGCAGAGGAAGAGATCGTACGGTTGCTGCGGGAGGTGACGAAGTGAGTCTCGCGGCCGAGCGGATCCTACCGCCACTCGCGGAGGGATGGGTCGCAATGCCGGTGCGTTATGCATCGACGTGCCTTGATGGAAGGCGAGTGCCGCTCAACGTCGAGGAGCGGTCACGTCGTCAGGGCGAGTATCCATACTGGGGCGCCAACGGGATCGTTGATGGCGTTGACGAGTACCTCTTTGATGAACCCCTGGTCCTACTGGGAGAGGATGGCGCGCCGTTTTTCGATAAGACCAAGCCGGTCGCGTTTTTTGTCACCGGAAAGATCTGGGTCAACAACCACATTCACGTACTGAGGGTCGCACCACAGTTTGATCCGCGTTTCGTCGCGCATTCGTTGAATGCGACGGACTACGGACCGTGGATCGAAGGCAGCACGCGCGACAAGCTTACGCAGGACAAGATGGGTAGCATCCTGCTTCCCACGCCTCCGCTGTCGCTACAATGTGCGATCGCTGACTACCTCGACCGGGAGACGGCGCGGCTGGATGCGCTGGTAGCGGTGAAGGAGCGCGTGTTGAGGCTGTTAGCGGAGAAGCGGCGGGCACTCATCACCTGCGCCGTCACTCGCGGCCTCGACCCCCGTGCCCCCCTCCGCGACTCCGGCATCCCCTGGCTCGGCGAGATACCGGCGCACTGGGACGTCATGAAGCTAAAGCACATCGCGTCATTGAAGAGCGGTGACTTCATTACATCTGACTCGATCGCCCCGGATGGTGATTATCCTGCCTTCGGCGGGAACGGACTGCGAGGCTTCACATCGTCATTTACGCATGATGGCGACTACATACTGATTGGCCGCCAAGGTGCGTTATGCGGGAACATTAACTATGCCTCAAGCAGGTTCTGGGCTTCGGAGCATGCCGTCGTAGTTCATATCCGAGGTGAGCATCTGTTCAAGTGGCTCGGTAAGCTTCTTGAAGTTCTCAACCTCAACCAGTTTTCGCAGTCGGCGGCGCAGCCGGGACTCGCTGTCGAAGTCATTGCGAGTCTTGGTATTGCCGTGCCGCCACTCGACGAGCAGCGTGCCATCGTTGCCCACGTCTCAGCGGAAACAGCGAAGCTGGACGCCCTCCGCGCAGCAACCGAGCGCACCATCTCCCTACTCAGAGAACGGCGCGCCGCCCTCATCGCCGTTGCTGTCACAGGCGCGATCAACGTGGGAGAGGCGATCACATGAACCGCGTGACCGTGAAGCCCGAGATATTGCGTTGGGCCTGTGAGCGGGCCGGACAGAGCGCGGCGAGCCTGCGCGGACGGTTCCCGAAGCTCGAGCTCTGGGAAAACAGGGAGGTGAGTCCGACTCTGAAGCAACTGGAGAGTTTCGCCAAGGCCACGCACACGCCCGTCGGCTACCTTTTCCTCCAGGAGCCGCCCGTCGAGCGCGTTCCGATCCCGGACTTTCGGACCGTCGGCAAGGAACACTTCGAACGCCCGAGCCCGGCCCTGCTCGACACCGTCTATATCTGCCAGCAGCGCCAGGAATGGTATCGCGACTTCGCGCGGTCCGTGGGTGAGAAGCCACTTCCGTTCGTCGACTCCGTGCGGGTAACGGGCGATGTGGAACGGACGGCCGCGCTCATCCGCCACGCGATTGGGTTCGACGTCGACGAACGCCGGCGGATACCGACCTGGACCGACGCGCTACGCCGCTTCATCGAGCAGGCGGATGCGCTGGGCGTGCTAGTCATGGTGAGCGGCGTCGTGGGCAGCAACAACCGGCGCAAGCTCGATCCGCAGGAGTTCCGCGGGTTCGCTCTGGTCGATGACCTCGCCCCGCTCGTGTTCATCAATGGCGCGGACACCAAGGCCGCGCAGATGTTCACGCTGGCGCATGAACTGGCCCATGTCTGGCTCGGACAGTCCGCGGTGTCCGATGCGCAGGCATCCTTGGTGCCAGAACATCAGGTGGAGCGCTGGTGCAATCAGGTTGCGGCCGAGTTGCTCGTTCCGTTGGAGGTTTTTCGCGATGAGTACGACCCACACGCCGGCCTGGGCAATGAGACTCTTCGCCTGGCACGTCGTTTCAAGGTCAGTACGCTAGTCATCCTGCGCCGGATCCACGACGCCGGCGGGCTCACGCGCGAGCAGCTGTGGGAGGCGTATGAGGCGGAACTCCAACGGCTGCGCGCGCTCCCCAAGGGCAGCGGTGGTGACTTCTACCTCACGCTTGGTGCCCGCGCGAGCAAACGGTTCGCCCGCGCGCTCGTGATCAGCACGTTGGAAGGACGGTCGTCCTTTACGGAGACGTTCCGTCTTCTCGGATTCAAGAAGATGGCGACGTTCCGCGATCTCGGGCACAGCCTCGGAGTTGGCTTCTGATGGCGTATCTCCTCGATGCCGATGTGTTCATCCGCGCGAAGAACTTACACTACGGCCTCGACTTCTGTCCGGCGTTCTGGGACTGGCTCATCGAGAGTCATGTGGCGGGTACGGTATTCAGCGTCGAGAAGGTAGGTGACGAAGTGCAGGCCCTGGCGGATGAATTGTCGGAATGGGCCGAAGCGCGTGGCCGCGGTTTCTTTCTCCGGCCAGACGCTGCTGTGTTTCCTGCGCTTGCGGCGGTCAGCGCGTGGGCAGGAGGCCAGCAGTACGAGCCATCCGCGGTGAGCACGTTTCTTCAGGTGGCCGACTACTACCTGGTCGCCCAGGCTCACGCCGGAACGCACACCGTCGTCACACACGAGATTCCCTCCGCGTCGACTCGCAAGATCAAGATCCCCGATGCGTGCATCGGGCTCGGCGTCAAGTGCATGACGCCGTACGAGATGCTTCGGCGGGAGCGAGCGCGGTTTGTCCTGGGGCCGCATCCATGAACCGGACCAACGAAGCTGCTTTCGAAACGGTAATCGAAGCCCACCTCCTCGCCAACTGCTACGTGTCCGTAAACCGGGACGGCTTTGACCGCGGCCGCGCGATCTTTCCAGATGTCGTTCTCGGCTTCATCCGCGAGACTCAGCCGAACGAGTGGGGCAAGCTCGAGGCACTGCATGGGCCGAAGACCGGCGAACAGATCCTCGGCGATCTGTGCAAGTGGATGGACGCCAACGGGTCGCTGGCGACGCTACGCCACGGGTTCAAGTGCTACGGGCGGACGCTGCACGTGGCCTTCTTCAAGGCGGCACACGAGCTCAACCCGGAGCTGGAGGCGCGCTACGCCGCGAACCGTCTCGGGATAACCCGGCAACTGCACTTCTCGCCGCGCTCGGAGAAGTCCGTCGATGTTACGCTGAGCCTGAACGGCATCCCCATCGCCACGCTGGAGCTGAAGAACCCGCTCACTGGTCAGACGGTCGAGGACGCGCGCCGACAGTACAAGCAGGACCGCGACCCCCGCGAGCCGATCTTCGAGTTCAAGCGGCGTACGCTCGTGCACTTCGCCGCGGACACCGAGGCGGTGCTGATGACCACGCGGCTCGCGGGGTCGGCCACGCCCTTCCTCCCGTTCAACAAGGGTTACGACGGCGGCGCCGGCAATCCGCCGGATCCCGCAGGCTGCACCTACCGCACGGGCTACCTCTGGGAGGAGGTGCTGCAGCGGGACAGCCTTCTCGATCTTTTGGCGCGCTTCATCCACCTGCAGATCGAGGAGAAACGCGACGACCATGGCCGCAAGGTAAAGCGGGAGACGATGATCTTCCCGCGCTACCACCAGCGTCAGGCCGTACGCCTGCTCGTGGAGGCGGCCGGGCGCGAAGGCGTCGGGCACAACTACCTGGTCGAGCACTCCGCTGGAAGCGGGAAGAGCAACACCATCGGTTGGCTGACGTATCGGCTCGCGTCCCTGCACGACGCGGCCAACCAGCGGGTGTTTAGTAGTGTCATCGTAGTAACCGACCGGGTCGTACTCGACCAACAGTTGCAGGACACGATCTACCAGTTCGAGCACAAACGCGGTGTGGTGCAGAAGATCGACGAGAGCTCGCGGCAGTTGGCGGAGGCGCTAGAGAATGCGGTGCCGATCATCATCACGACGCTGCAGAAGTTCCCGTTCGTTTCGCGCCAGTTGCTCAAGATGGCCGAGAAGCGCGGGGAGACCGGTAGCGGCACGCTGGCCACCCGCCGTTGCGCGGTGATCATCGACGAGGCGCATAGCTCGCAGGGGGGCGAGACGGCCACCGACCTCAAGGAGGTACTCGGCGGCGAAGGGTTGCGCGAGGACGCCAAGCGACGAGCGGAGGAGGAAGGCCGCGACGATATGGACGAGCTGTTCCGCGGCATGGCCAAGCGCGGCAGGCAGGCCAACCTGAGCTTTTTCGCTTTCACCGCAACGCCCAAGCACAAGACGCTCGCCGTATTTGGTCGCGATGGGCAACCGTTCCACCGCTACACCATGCGCCAAGCCATCGAGGAGGAGTTCATTCTCGACGTGCTCAAGCACTACACGACCTACACCACCTACTTCAAGCTACTCAAGGCGTGCGAAGACGACCCGAACGTCGAGCGAAAGAAGGCTGCGAAGGCGCTGGCGCGCTTCCTCAAGCTTCACCCGCATAACATCGCCCAAAAGACCGAGGTGATGGTTGAGCACTTCAACGCGGTGACCCGCCACAAGATCGGTGGCCGAGCCAAGGCGATGGTGGTGACGGGATCGCGGCTTGAAGCGGTGCGCTACAAGCAGAGCTTCGACCGGTACATTCAGGAAAAGGGCTATGCCATCAAGACGCTGGTGTCATTCTCCGGCACGGTACAGGATGACAAGCTTGCGGGCGTGACTTACACCGAGGAGCGCATGAACGACGGAATCCGCGAAAAAGAGCTGCCCGAGAAGTTCGCGACGCAGGAATACCACGTGCTCTTGGTGGCCGAGAAGTACCAAACCGGCTTTGACCAACCGCTCCTGCACACGATGTACGTGGACAAGCGGCTGGCGGGCATCCAAGCGGTCCAGACTCTCTCGCGGCTGAATCGTATCCATCCGCTCAAGGAGGACACCTTCGTTCTCGATTTCGTGAACGACCGCGAGGAGATCCGAGAAGCGTTCAAGGTCTATTACGAAGGCGCGGAAATGGGCGAAGAGGTCGATCCTGCGCGCATGTATCAGATCAAGGACGAGCTGGATGCCTCAGGCGTCTATCTGGCCGAGGAGGTGGAGCGGTTCTGCGCTGTCTACTTCAAGCCGAGGCAGCGACAGAGTGCCGCAGATCATCAGGCGATGAATGCGGCACTGGACCCGGCGGTTTCGCGATTTACGGTGCGCCAGCGCGACGACGAGGACGAAGCGGAGCTGTGGCGGGGAAAGGTGCAAGCGTTCCGCAACCTGTACGGATTTCTCAGCCAGGTAATCCCGTATCAGGACTCGGACCTCGAGCGGCTGTACGTGTTCCTCCGCCATCTTGCGGCGAAGCTGCCCCGGCGGAGCAGCGGCCCGGCCTACCAGTTCGACGACGAGGTGCGGCTCGAGTACTACCGTCTGCAGAAGATCAGCGAAGGATCGATCTTGCTGAAGGACGGCGACGCCAGACGCCTGGACGGCCCTACGGAGGTTGGTAGCGGCCTCGTTCGATCGCAGCCCATGCCGCTGTCGCAGTTGATCGACCTTGTAAACGAACGCTTCGGAACGGACTTCAACCAAGCCGATCAGTTGTTCTTCGATCAGATCGTCGAGGCCGCCATGGCCGATGACGGCTTGAGACAGGCGGCGGCAGTGAATCCCGGCGACAAGTTCGAGCTCGTGTTCAAGAACCTGGTCGAGACCCTCTTTGTGGAACGCATGGACCAGAACGAAGAGATCTTCATCCGGTTCATGAACGATCCGCCCTTTCAGAAAGTCGTCACGGCCTGGATGGCGTCAGAGGCCTACCGGCGGCTGCGCGCCAGTGCGGGTGAAGGAAGAGCTGCTGCGGTTGACGCTGCGGGATGGCTACCGATCCGAGTCGTTCGGCCGCGCCGTGCGGACAGGTACGTCACGTGCGTGCCACTAATCCCGCTGAAGGCGGCTGCTGGCGCCTTCAGCGGTCCGCAGCACATCGAGGACGATAACTGGGAGTGGGTCGAAATCGACTCGAGCCATCGGCCGCGTCCGGGGATGTTCGTCGCGCAGGTGGTCGGGAAGTCCATGGAACCGGCCATCCCGGACTGCTCTTACTGCCTGTTCGCTGCGCCCGTTGCCGGCACGCGACAAGGGAAGACCGTACTCGTCCAGATGCGCGACTCGACGGATCCCGAAACGGGGGAGCGCTACACCGTCAAGCGCTATGAGAGTGAGAAGGTTCCTGCAGAGGGATCATGGCGCCACGCCAGAATCACTCTGAAGCCTGTCAACCCAGACTTCGAGCCCATTGTGATCACAGAGGTGGAGCAGGACCAGGTGCAGGTGATCGCGGAGTGCATCGAGGTACTTGGAGGCGAGTCGTGATGCGCAAGCAAGGCGCTACTTCGCCTTGCCGCTGTCACTCGGCGTATAGGCGCACCGTACCCCTGCAGGAGCTGCTTCAGTTCGACTGCTCAGTCCGGCGAGACCAACGCGGGTGAGAGCTGGGACCTAACTCGTACCTGTACCTTGTAGAGGTAGCCGCTCGGTGACGAGGTGTGGGGAGAGGAGATTGGTGCGGGTACATAAGAGACTTGAAGGCTGTACCCTGATTGGGTACAATTGTACTCATAATGAGTACGGTCAGTTCAGTCCATACGATCGGCGCGGCGTTATTCGGTAAGACGCAACGGGCGCTGCTGGCGCTCTTCTTCGTGCGGCCGGAGCAGTCGTTTTATCTCCGTCAGATTGTGCGTACGGCCGGGATCGGCCAGGGCGCGGCGCAGCGGGAGCTGGCGCGCTGGGTCGAAGCCGGATTGCTTGTGCGGACGCGACGCGGGAACCAGGTGTATTATCGAGCCAACCCGGCGTCACCGGTCTTTGCCGAGTTGAAAGGTCTGGCGGTCAAGACAGCGGGGATGGCAGATGTCTTGCGGGAGGCGTTGGCCGGACTGGCCGAGCGGATCACGGTGGCGTTTGTCCACGGATCGGTGGCGCGCGGCGCGGAGCAGGCCGGGAGCGACGTGGACGTGGTGATAGTGGGCGCGGTAACGTTCAGCGAAATCGCCGCCGCCCTGTGTAGCGCGCAGGAACAGCTCGGACGCGAGGTAAACCCGACAGTGTATACGGTGCGGGAGTTCCGTGAGAAGTTGGATGCCGGCCATCATTTCCTGACTGCCACAGTGTCGGCGCCGAAGGTGTTTCTGATCGGGGGCAAGCGTGAGCTTGACCGATTGGGCGCGTAACGGTTGGCTCGTCGAACACCGGACCAGTCCGCAGGAAATCGCCGACCTGCTGCCGAAATAGTCCACGCCCGCTATGAAAACCATCAAGGACTTGCCGGAGCATAGCCGCTCCAGGGAGAATGGGGCTTGCGAAGGGTGCTCAAATCCTGTCGGCCTTTGAGCTGGCCCGGCGACATTTGCCCAAGGCCACCGTCAAGATCACCGTGGCCCAGGACGTTCTGCCGCCCGTGGCCCCAGGAGAAACTCCGACCCCCTCGGAAGAATTCCCACCCTACCGAAGAGTGCCCACGACAAGGGAATCCTCCCTTTATTCGCACCGTCCCTTTAGTCATATATAGTTAGATAGATAGCCTTCCCCATTCTGCTGGCCCCTTTGGCTGGTACGGTCTTTGCTATGTTAAGTGATTGTCAGGCCAGATGAGGGATCGGTAAACATGCATGTAATGTTGTGTTCGAATAATGCGGATCTGATGGACGCGGCGTCCAGAGCGTTCAATAAAGACGGGTATCGCCTTACGGTCTGTGAGTGCGGGCTGGAGGCTCTGGGGGTCGTCGAGGTCATGGATGCCGATCTCCTGATCCTGGATTTGGATACGCCCGGGCTTGACGGCCTTCTGATCGTCGCAGCCGTCAAGGAGCTGGCCCCGACGCTGCCGATTGTGGCGGTTTCGACGAAGCCCCAGGTGGATGCGCGGGTCGTCTCCCACAAAGGGGTCTCATATGCGACGCTACCTTCAGAGTCTGCCGGGGCGATGCAGGTGCTCTTGGCCGGGCTGGCGCAGACCGAAATGACCAGGTTCCCGTCCGGCGCGGGGTCAGCACAATGATGGGGATCGATTGATGGGCTCTCTCTTCCAGAAGGATCTCGCAAGGTTGGAGTGGTAAAATGCGCAATTCAAATCATCATTCCTACACATTTCGCCACTACGGGCGAAGCAAAGCCGTTTCTGATCCACGAGGTAGGATGGAGGAACAATTGCCCCAGGGGGGTCAGACAGTCAGCATTATCGAATACTCCGCGGAGAAGAAGGCCAGGAACAGCTATCCTCATAGGATCATCTCTCCCCCTATCCCGAGCCAGTGTTGCCTGGCCCGTATGAATCGGATCGGACAGGTGCAGGTGGAGGACGACAGAAAGTTTTACTACAAGCGGTGTTCGCGCTGCGGCTTCACGGTCCGAGAGTTCATGTCAGCTATTGGGCTGCTGAGCATGGACGTGTCGGCCTGGGGGGATCGCACGGAGGCTTGGCTTGACCGGATCCAGCACGAGGTCGAGGCTGAGATGGCCGCCTGACCTGTCTGCCGGCAGGCAGGCCGGTGAACTCGTCGGAGAGGGGGCAAAAGCAAGAGATGGTCACGGAACGAGCAGTGCTTGAGGCGCTTGCCAAGATCCAGGATCCGGACCTCCATCGCGACATCGTCTCGCTTGGCTTCATCAGAGACCTGCAGATCGATGGCGGAACGGTGAAGTTTACCATTGAGTTGACAACCCCCGCCTGCCCGGTCAGAAAGCAGATGGAAGAGGGCGCCAGGCAGGTCGTCGCCGCCCTGGTGGGTGTGGAACAGGTAGAGGTCGCCATGACCTCCCGTGTCACCACCTCCCGCGAGCCCCAATTGACGTACCTGCCGGGGGTGCTCAACACGGTGGCTGTCGCGAGCGGCAAAGGGGGGGTCGGTAAATCAACGGTGGCGGCGAACCTGGCCGTCGCCCTGATGCAGACGGGTGCCAGGGTCGGCCTCATGGATGCGGACGTCTATGGCCCGTGCATTCCCAAGCTCATGGGGGTGGTTCGACAGGGCTCACCACAGGAAGGTGGCGCGCTGCACCTGCAGCAGACGGAAGGCGGGAAGATGATTCCACCTCTGATGCATGGGGTAAAGATCATGTCTGTGGGGTTCTTCCTGCCAAAGAATGAGGCAGTGGTCTGGCGGGGCCCAATGCTGCATAAGATGGTCCAGGAATTCCTGGGCCGCGTCGAGTGGGGGGAACTGGACTACCTGGTGATCGATCTGCCGCCAGGGACTGGTGATATCCAACTGAGCCTGTGCCAAACGATTCCGCTCACAGGCGCGGTGATCGTCTCCACCCCCCAGGATATGGCGTTGGAGGTGGCCTCCAAGGCCATCCTGATGTTCGAAAAGCTCAAGACCCCGATCTTGGGGATCGTCGAGAATATGAGCTACTATGCCTGTTCGCAGTGCGGCTACCGCGATGACATCTTTGGGCATGGCGGGGCGAGGGAGGCGGGTGAGAAGGCAGAGATCCCGTTCCTGGGTGAGATTCCGCTCGATACGCACATCCGCCGAAGTAGCGACGAGGGAAGGCCCGTGGCCATGGAGTCGGCTGACTCGTCCGTCGCGAGAGCCTTTCACGAGGTCGCGGGCCGTTTGGCCGCCAGGATCAGCATCGCTAATGCGGCTGCCGGCACGCTCCAGAGGCCGCCGGTGGTGATAATGCGGTAGGGCGCGACGCGGAAAATGTGTGGAAAAAAGAGGCCGATGGCGCTAACATTATGTTGTTGGCGGGAGGGCCAGCCGGTCCCAAGTACCGGGACCGGTGAAGAGGCCCCCGCTGTTTGAGATTCAAAAAGAGCGGAAGCAGGAGAGGTCATGAGCACTAACTCGAAGACGATTGAGGCCCTGGCCAACCAGGAATACAAGTACGGGTTTGTGACGGAGATTGAGGAGGAGGCTGTTCCTCACGGACTGAACGAGGACACCATCCGTCTCATCTCCGCCAAGAAAAATGAGCCCGACTGGATGCTTCAGTGGCGCTTGAAGGCCTACCGGCATTGGGTGAAGTTGGAAAAGTCAGAGGCGGAGCCGAAGTGGGCCAACGTCAAATATCCGCCCATCGACTACCAGGGCATCCGATACTACGCGGCGCCAAAGCAGCAGACGGAAGGACCCACGAGTCTCGATGAGGTCGATCCGAAGCTGCTGGAGACGTTCGAGAAGCTGGGCATTCCCCTGTCGGAGCGGAAGCGGCTCACGGGCGTCGCGGTTGATGCAGTGTTTGACAGCGTCTCGGTTGCTACGACGTTCAAGGGGAAGCTGGCCGAGCTCGGGATTATCTTCGGCTCCTTTTCCGAGGCGGTGCAGAATCACCCGGACCTGGTCAGAAAGTACCTTGGGTCGGTGGTGCCCTACACCGATAATTTCTTTGCTACGCTGAACTCCGCCGTCTTCAGCGACGGGTCGTTTTGTTATATTCCGAAAGGCGTGCGCTGCCCGATGGAGCTTTCGACCTACTTCCGGATCAACGCCGCTCAGACGGGCCAGTTCGAGCGGACCCTGATCATCGCCGATGAAGGGGCCTATGTGAGCTACCTGGAGGGGTGCACCGCCCCGATGCGGGACGAGAACCAGTTGCACGCGGCGGTCGTGGAGCTGATCGCCCACGATGACGCCCAGATCAAGTACTCGACGGTCCAGAACTGGTATCCGGGCGACAAGGAAGGGAAGGGCGGCATCTACAACTTTGTCACCAAGCGCGGTAAGTGCCTGGGGAAGCGCTCCAGGATTTCCTGGACGCAGGTGGAGACCGGCTCGGCGATCACCTGGAAGTACCCGAGCTGCATCCTGCAGGGCGATGATTCGATCGGGGAGTTCTACTCGGTCGCGCTGACCAACCACTACCAGCAGGCGGATACCGGCACCAAGATGATTCACCTTGGGAAGCACACCCGGAGCACCATCATCTCGAAGGGGATCTCCGCCGGCCACGGCCAGAACAGCTACCGGGGACTGGTCAAGATCATGAAGGGGGCGACCGGCGCCCGGAACTACTCGCAGTGCGACTCCTTGCTGCTCGGCGATAAGTGCGGCGCCCATACCTTCCCGTACCTCGAGGTGCATAACAACTCCTCGCAGCTCGAGCACGAGGCGTCAACGTCCAAGATCGGCGAGGATCAGCTCTTTTACTGCAAGCAGCGCGGGATCTCGGCCGAGGATGCCGTCAATCTGATCGTTAACGGCTTCTGCAAGACGGTCTTGCGCGAGTTGCCGATGGAGTTCGCCGTGGAGGCCCAGAAGCTATTGGGCGTGAGCCTCGAGGGGAGCGTTGGCTAAGGGGGTAGGGGCGCTGCTTGCTGCGCCCTCTTCGGGCAGGGCAAGCCCTGCCCCTACATCTGTTTGTAGAGAATAATACATTGCTCACAATTAAGAACCTGCACGCGCAAGTCGGCGACAACGAGATCCTGCGTGGCATCAATCTCGTGGTCAAGGCAGGTGAAATCCACGCCGTTATGGGTCCGAACGGTTCGGGCAAGAGTACCCTGGCCCATCTACTTGCCGGTCGGGACACCTACAAGGTCACGGCCGGCGAGGTGATGTATGAGGGGAAGGACCTGCTCCAGATGCCTCCGGAAGAGCGCGCTCACGAGGGGGTCTTCCTGGCCTTCCAATATCCGGTGGAGATCCCCGGGGTGAGCACCAGCTTTTTCCTGAAGGCGGCAGTGAATGCCACAAGAAAGCACCGCGGCCTCGAAGAGCTCGATGCCATTGACTTCCTCAACCTGATCAAGGAAAAGATGAAGCTTGTCGAGTTGGACCAGAGTCTCTTGAATCGTCCACTCAACGAAGGCTTCTCCGGCGGGGAGAAGAAACGGAACGAGATCTTCCAGATGGCCGTGATCGACCCCAAGCTGGCGATCTTGGACGAGACCGACTCCGGTCTGGACATCGATGCCCTGAGGATCGTGGCGAATGGCATTGATGCGCTCAGGAGCCCGGACCGCGCCATGATCCTGATTACCCATTACCAGCGGTTGCTGAACTACGTCACTCCAGACTTCGTCCACGTGCTCTTTGAGGGGCGGATCGTCAAGTCAGGGGGACAGGCGCTGGCCCTCGAACTGGAGGCGAAAGGGTACGACTGGATCAGAGCGGAAGTCGATCTCGCCCAGCAGACGATTGTGTAGGAGGCAGCAGCGGCGTGATGCTTCAAGTCGCGGAAGAGCTGGATAGCTATCGTGCAGACTTCGAGCGGATCGAGAGGGACAGCGCAGATAGGCGACCCCAGTGGATCAACCAGATTCGCACAGCGGCGTTCGGCCGGTTCGTCGAACTGGGGTTTCCCACGACTCGGCTCGAGGATTGGAAGTACACCAATGTCGCCCCAATCGTCAAGACCTCGTTCACATGCGCTGGGCAGGCGATGTCGCGTCATCGCGTCATCGCAATGGACGCAATAGACGCAGTTACCCTCGAGGATGTAGCGTGCGCCCAACTCGTCTTCGTAAACGGCCGTTATTCGTCCGATCTTTCGTCGCTTGAGAAGCTTCCGGAAGGTATCATGGTGAGCAGCCTGGCAACGGTGCTCGCCGGCAAATCGGCTTCGGTCGAGGCGCACCTGGCTCAGTACGCCGGTTACCACGATCAGGCGTTCGTGGCCCTCAACACCGCCTTCATGGAGGATGGGGCGTTCGTGTCCATTCCAAAGGACACGATTGTCGACGCACCCATCCACCTGTTGTTCATCTCCTCCGCCCGCCTCGGGTCGCCTGTCCCAGCAGGCTTTAAGCGGGGAGCTGACGACGGGGGCGGCTCGGCCCCGGTGTCGTATCCCCGGAACCTGATCGTGGTCGGGTCTCACAGCCAGGCGCGGATCATCGAGAGCTACGTGGGTTTGGAACACGATGTCTATTTGACCAATGTGGTCACCGAGATCGTGGGTGGCGAGAACGCGGTAATCGACTATTATAAGGTGCAGCGGGAAAGCGAGGAGGCCTTCCACGTGGCAACGGTACAGGCACAGCTTGGCCACAGCAGTACGTTCTCGTCCCACGCCATCGACCTCGGTGGCGCCCTCGTCCGGAACGATCTGAACGTGGCGCTCGATGGGGAAGGCGCCGAATGCACTCTCAACGGCCTCTATATGGTGACGGGTCGGCAGCACGTGGATAACCACACGCGGATCGATCATGCGCAGCCACATTGCAGCAGCCGTGAGCTCTATAAGGGTATCCTCGATGGGAAGTCGAGGGGGGTCTTTAGCGGCAAGATCGTCGTACACAAGGCTGCCCAGAAAACCGACGCCAAGCAGGCCAACAAGAACCTCCTGCTGTCCGAGGACGCTGTTATCGACAGCAAGCCGCAGTTAGAGATCTTCAACAATGACGTGAAATGCACCCATGGCACGACAATCGGCCAGCATGACCAGGAAGCGATGTTTTATCTGCGTTCTCGCGGCGTCGATCTTGCGGCTGCCAGGAGCCTGCTGACCTATGCGTTTGCGAGCGAGCTGCTCGGCCGGATCAAGGTTGAGCCTGTCCGAGCCCGGCTCGAAGCGCTCCTGCTCACGCGGCTTCGCGATGGCGCCGCGTCCGAGGAGACGACATGAGAGCAGTCACAGCGATGACCGCGCAGGATACGCACCCTACGGCGCGCTCGGCATTCGACGTGGCGCGAATCAGGGAGGACTTCCCAGCTCTGCGGCAGCAGATCCGCGGCAAGCCGCTGGTGTACCTCGACAACGCGGCTACGAGTCAGAAGCCGATGCGTGTCATCGAGACGATCGAGCAGTATTACCTGACTGAAAACTCGAATGTACACCGGGGGATCCACCTCTTGAGCGAGCGGGCCACGGAGGCCTTTGAGGGTGCCAGGGCCAAGGTGGCGCGCTTTCTTAACGCGAGGGATGCGCGTGAGATCATCTTCGTTCGCGGCGCCACGGAGGGGATCAACCTGGTGGCCCACAGCTTTGCCAGGCCACTTCTTACGGTGGGGGACGAGATCCTCATCTCCGAGATGGAGCACCACTCGAATATCGTTCCGTGGCAAATTGTGTGTAAGGAGACTGGCGCGGTCCTGCGGGTCGTACCGATCAACGACGACGGCGAGTTGCGGCTCGACGAGTATGAGCGGTTGCTCGGCCCGAGAACGCGGCTGGTGTCGATCGTACACGTCTCAAATGCCCTTGGTACGATCAACCCGGTGCAGCAGGCGATTGAGATAGCGCACGAGCGGGGTGTGCCCGTCCTGGTCGATGGGGCCCAGGCCGCGCCCCATTTGCCGGTGGATGTGCGGGCGCTGGACTGCGACTTCTATGTGTGCTCCGGTCACAAGCTGTTTGGCCCCACCGGCATCGGCATCGTGTTCGGTAAGGCTCACCTCCTCGAGGCCATGCCTCCATACCAGGGCGGGGGCGATATGATCCTCTCGGTCACCTTCGAGAAGACGATCTACAACGAGGCGCCGTTAAAGTTCGAGGCTGGGACGCCCCACATCGCAGGCGCCATCGGGCTCGGCGCGGCGATCGATTACGCGAGCAGCATCGGGCTGGATCAGATTGCTGCCTACGAGGGCGAGTTGCTGGCGTACGCGACGGACGCCATTTCCGCCATCCCGGGCCTGCGAATCATCGGGACCGCCAAAGAGAAGGCGAGCATCCTGTCCTTCGTCCTTGACGGTGTCCACGCGCACGACATCGGCACGATCCTGGATCAAGAGGGAATTGCGATCCGGACCGGTCATCACTGTGCTCAGCCGGTGCTGCAGCGGTTCGGCGTGCCGGCCACCGCCAGGGCGTCGCTGGCTTTCTACAATACGCGAGACGAGGTCGACGCACTGGTGAAGGCGATCCACAAGGTCACCGAGCTGTTTGGCTGATGTCGGACCTGCGCGAACTCTACCAGGAGGTCATCCTTGACCATAATAAGCGGCCGCGAAATTTCCAGAAGCTGGAAGGCGCGAACCGCGCGGCGGAAGGTTACAATCCGCTGTGCGGCGACCAGATCACGGTGTACCTGCTTGTCGAAGATCATGTGATCAAGGACATCGCCTTTCAGGGATCGGGCTGCGCAATTTCGAAAGCCTCCGCATCGATGATGACTGCGACTGTGAAAGGGAAGACTACAGCAGAAGCTGAGGGCCTTTTCGAGACCTTTCATAGAATGGTCACGGCCGATCTGAGCGCCGCATGTGATCCGCTCGTAGTTGGGAAGCTGGCCGCCTTTGCGGGCGTACGAGAGTTCCCGGTGCGGGTTAAGTGCGCTATCTTGCCATGGCATACCTTGCATGCCGCGCTGGAGGGGAGAGGGCAGATCTCCTCGACGGAATAGGATGTTTCGGGGATCAAGGCCAACGTCGCCACAAGAGCCAATCGCCTTCAGGAGGCCCTATGGAGAATCCGTTTGTGAATACGAGTGAGATCGAGGCAGAGGTCATCGAGGCCCTGCGCACCGTTTATGATCCCGAGATCCCTGTCAACATCTACGATCTGGGGCTGATCTATGAGGTTAAGGTGGAGCCCTCGGGCTTAGCCAGGGTGGCAATGACCCTTACGTCGCCTCATTGTCCGGCTGCAGCGGAACTGCCGGCGCAGGTCGAGATGAAGGTGCGGTGTGTCTCTGGTGTGGCGGATGCCCAGGTCGAGGTGGTCTGGGATCCACCCTGGGATCCGTCCAAGCTGTCCGAAGCCGCCAAGCTCCAGCTTGGCTTCCTGTAGTGGAAGGTTCGCGCGTGCATCAGAACTTCAGTCAACCCAAACCACTTAACCAGCGAGGAGAAGAACGATGGCGTACATCGTAGCCGAACCATGTATCGGTACCAAAGACCATGCGTGTGTAGATGTCTGCCCGGTGGAGTGCTTCTACGAGGGCGAGGAGATACTCTGGATTCATCCAGAGGAGTGCATCGATTGCGCTGCCTGCGAGCCGGAGTGCCCGGTTGCCGCGATCTTCGAAGCGACTCAGGTGCCGGAGCAGTGGCAACAGTACATCCAGATGAACGCCGATGCGTGCAAGGATGGACATACCCTTCCGGTGGCGGTCCAGCGAGCTGTGTGGGAAGCCCAGAAGGAGGAGGAGGGGAGCGAGGCCAACCTCTATTACAAGAAGTACCCCAAGAAAGCGTAGGGGCAGTAGGGGCAGCCCTTGTGGCTGCCCCTATGTGCCGGGTATGAGGGTGAGGGAGGTCAACAGATGGCAGTGTTTGTGAAGGTGGCAACAACCGGCGAACTGGTCCCCGGCCAGGCTAAGAAAGTGGAGGCCGGGGGCAAGACCATTGCCCTCTTTAATGTTGGTGAGAGCTACCACGCTATCGATGATATCTGTACCCACGAAGGCGGTCCCCTTTCCGAAGGTGAAGTTGAAGGGAACACTGTGACTTGCCCCTGGCACGGGGCCAAGTTCAACGTGACGAACGGGGAGGTGGTTAGGCCTCCCGCACGGGTTTCAGCGCCCTACTATCGGAGTCGCGTGAACGGCTCGGATATCGAAGTGGAGATCTGAAAGGCTTATCGGCTGAGACGCCAGGAGCCTTACGGGAATTACCCTCGAGGCGCGCGACTTTGTGCCTGGTGTGAGTGCCTGAATGGATTTGTGAGCAGAAGAAGATGCGAGCGCATATGGAGCAGCTTGCCGAACACTCTCCGACGTTTCTTGATCTATTGAGCAGGCCTCTTCGCAACCTGCGCCTGTCGGTCACCGACAGGTGCGACCTGCGCTGTCAGTACTGTATGCCCGAGGAAGAGTACGTCTGGCTTCCGCGCAAGGACATCCTGACGTTGGAGGAAGTGAGCGCCCTGGTGGACATCTTTGCAGAGCTTGGCGTCAACAAGGTTCGCCTTACTGGCGGCGAGCCCCTCGTCCGCAGAGACCTTGCAGTCCTGGTCGGGATGATCGCACACAACCCGCGGGTCAAGGACCTTGCCATCACGACAAACGGGGTCCTATTGGCTGAGGCCGCGCAGGCGCTGTATGACGCCGGCCTGCACCGCGTGACTGTGAGCCTGGACACCCTTCGCCCCGATCGCTTCAGGGCACTGACACGAAGCGACTCCCACGAAAAGGTGCTGAATGGGATCAAGGCTGCTCAACGGGTTGGCTTCAAGGAATTGAAGATTGATACCGTGGTCATCCGGGGGGTCAACGAAGACGAGCTCATCGATCTGCTGGAGTATGGCAAGCAAATCGGCGCCGAGGTCCGCTTCATCGAGTACATGGACGTGGGCGGGGCGACCCTGTGGTCGATGGACAGGGTCTTCTCCAGGGCGGAGATTCTTGAGGTTCTCACGCGACAGTACGGGCGAGTTGAGCCGGTCGTCGAGGCGAGCGCTGCGCCTGCCGAGCGGTTCGTCCTGCCGGATGGCACGGTGTTCGGCATCGTCGCGTCCACAACCACGCCGTTCTGCCGCACCTGCGACAGGAGTCGGCTCACCGCCGATGGGACGTGGTACTTGTGCCTGTACGCCCAACACGGGATCGACCTGCGGACGCCGCTAAGGGCCGGGACCTCGAAAGCGGAGATCATGTCCACCATCGTCTCCGGATGGACCAGGCGAAGCGATCGCGGCGCAGAAGAGCGGCAAGAGATTCGGTCTAGAGACGTGTTGGTTTCGGTAGAGGGACTCAGACAAGACCCCCACCTTGAAATGCATACAAGGGGAGGGTAGGCGGAGTTAGGGGCCTACCTTCCCGTCACGGAAATTTTGCGCAAAACAGGTCCAGTACGCCGGATCGTCTCTCGCTGCCTCAACCTCTACTCTGTTTTGAGTCATTACTAGCCTACTCAGAAACTGGTAAGTTTCTTCCCACCTGCGGGTTAGCCACCGCTGGATGGGGTACTCGCAATGACCAACTCCTGTTAGAATAGAAGTAGGGTCAGTCCATGGAGCGTTTGCTGGGTCTCGTGATGAGCGAAGAGGAGGCGGCTGAAGGAGGGAAGTGGTGATGCGGATGTACGCGGCCGGCCAATGGATCGACACAGAGAAGAAGATTGACGTTCTGAACCCGTACGATGGAACCGTCGTCGATACGGTGCCATGTGCGAGTCTGGACGATGTAGAGAAAGCCCTGGAGAGTGCAGTCCATGGCGCCCGGACGATGGCAGCGCTTCCCGGCTACGACCGCTATCGAATCCTAAGAGCGGCGGCGGACCTGATTGAGGCCCGGAGCGAGGAGTTCGCCAAAACCATTACTCTCGAGGAGGGCAAGAGCCTGGCCGAGTCGCGCTTCGAGGTGAGCCGGGCAGTGCAGACCCTGACCCTGTCAGCCGAGGAGGCCAAGCGGTTGCATGGCGAGACCATCCCCTTTGACGGCGCCCCGGGCGCCGCCGGTAAGTTCGGGTTCACGCTGCGCGTGCCGTGTGGGGTCGTGGTCGCGATCAGCCCATTCAACTTCCCGCTGAACCTGGTCTGCCACAAGGTTGGACCCGCTCTGGCGGCCGGCAACGCGGTCGTCATCAAGCCTGCCACGGATACGCCTCTCTCGGCGCTGAAGCTTACGGAGGTGCTGCTGGAGGCCGGCCTGCCGGCCGACGGGATTGCCTGCCTGACCGGCCTAGGGGCGGAGATCGGCGACGCGCTGTGCAGGGATCGTCGGGTCCGTAAGATCACCTTTACGGGAAGCCGCGATGTCGGGGAGCGGATTTGCCGGATGGCGGGGATCAAGAAAGTCACCATGGAACTCGGCAGCAACTCACCCGTCATCATCATGCCCGATGCCGATCTGGACAAGGTGGCCATGGCCGTGGCTGCGACCGGCTACTCGAATGCTGGGCAGGTCTGCATCTCCACGCAGCGGGTCTTGACCAGCGAAAAGATCTACGGCGATTTTCTGGACGCCCTGAAGCCGAAGGTGGCCGCCCTGACTACTGGCAACCCCCTGGACGAACGGACCAAGGTGGGCCCGATGATCCGGGAAAAAGACGCCATTCGGGTTGAGGAGTGGGTGGATGAGGCGGTGGCAGGCGGCGCACAGGTTGTGACGGGTGGAGTGCGTCAGGGGGCGATCTACGCGCCCACGGTCGTTGCCAAGGTCTCCCCTGACATGCGGATCTTCTGTGATGAGCTGTTCGGGCCGGCGGTCGCGGTCACGCGATTCGACTCCATCGACGAGGCGATTGCGCTGGCCAACGACACGATCTACGGCTTGGCGGCCGGCATCTTCACCGAGAACCTGGAATGGGCGATGCGGTTCGCGCGCGAGGTCGAGGCGGGCAACCTGATGATCAACTGGGGCCCGCAATGGCGCGCTGACCTGATGCCATACGGGGGACTGAAAGAAAGCGGCTTCGGCAAGGAAGGTCCGCGCTACGCCGCCCTGGAAATGACAGAGCTGAAGCTGGTCTGCTTCCACCTGAAGGGGTAGCAACGTTCGAGGAGGACGGACCCCGATGAAGGCCGCCGAGCTGCTGGTCCGATGCCTTGAGCAGGAGGGGGTGCGCTATGTCTTTGGCGTTCCGGGCGAGGAGACGCTGGATCTCATGGACGCCCTCCTCGACTCCCGCATCACCTTTATCCCGACCCGCCACGAGCAAGGGGCAGCCTTCATGGCCGACAGCTACGGCCGTCTGACTGGAACGGCCGGGGTCTGTCTAGCCACCCTGGGACCTGGCGCCACCAACCTGGTCACCGGGATCGCCGACGCCAACCTCGATCACGCTCCCCTGGTGGCCATTACAGGTCAGGCTGGCCGGGATAGGATCCACAAGGAGTCGCATCAGTACATCGATATCGTGGAGAACTTCCGGTCCATCACCAAGTGGAATACGCGGGTGGAGGTTGGAGCGGTCATCCCAGAGGTGGTGCGGAAGGCATTCAAGATCGCGCAGGCCGAGAAACCAGGGGCCTGTCACCTGGAGCTGCCTGAAGACGTCGCGGGGGAGCAGGTGACGGGGACCCCGCTCACTGTGGAGCGGGCGCGGCGACCCTCGCCCGACCGCCCTTCCCTTCGCGCTGCGGCCAAATTGATCGATGAGGCGTCTTTCCCGCTTATCTTGGCTGGCAATGGGGTCATCCGCGGGAGGGCGGCGCAAGATCTCCGGAAGCTCGCCGAGCGAGTCGGCATCCCGGTGGTCAACACCTTCATGGCCAAGGGGTGTGTCCCGGCCGACTTCGACCTCTCGCTGATGACGATTGGCCTGCACGCTCGGGACTACGTGGCCTGCGGGATAGAGCGGGCTGACCTCGTCATCGCTGTGGGGTACGACCCGGTGGAGTACGCCCCGAAGTTCTGGAATCCGGACGGGAGCTGCCGGGTGATCCACATCGACTTCACACCGGCGGAGGTGGATAGTCACTACCAGCCAGTGGTGGAGGTCGTCGCCGATGTCCGTGAGGCCCTTGAGCTGCTCGCGGAGGAGGTTCGTGGTTTCAAAGACCCAGCCCCCGCTAAGGCCCTTCGGCACTGGATCCAGACCGAGCTGGAGGCGGATACCGACGACGACGGCTTCCCCCTCAAACCCCAGCGGATCCTTCACGACGTTCGCGCGGTGCTCGGGCGGGACGATATCCTCGTTTCCGACGTCGGCGCCCACAAGCTCTGGGTGGCCCGCCTCTTCCCGGCGTACGCCCCGAACACGGTCCTCATCTCCAATGGCTACGCCGCGATGGGCTTCGCGCTGCCGGCCGCCATCGCCGCCAAGCTTGTTTATCCCGAGCGGCAAATCCTCGCGGTCAGCGGCGACGGCGGCTTCCTGATGAATTGCCAGGAGCTGGAGACGGCGGTCCGATTGGGGGTGTCACTGGTCATCGTCATCCTCCGGGATGGCAGCTTCGGGGTCGTGCGCTGGAAGCAACTGACCCGATTCGGCCGGGAATCGGGCGTCTGCTTCGGGAACCCGGACCTTGTGAAGTTCGCTGAGTCGTTCGGGGCGAGGGGCTATCGAGTGACTGAGGCTGCAGCCCTTCGTCCCATCCTCAAGGAGGCCGTGGGATGGCCTGGCCTGTCCATCGTGGACGTCCCAGTCGATTACGCGGAGAACTTCAAGTTGGCGGAGAGGATGGGACGGATCGTGTGCCCCTTGTGACGGGGGCGGGTGATGGACGATGGGGGATACGATGCTCACGGGTGTGGATCACGTGGATCTCGTGGTTTCAGACATGGATCAGGCTATCGCCTTTTACACGGACAAGCTGGGGCTCACGCTCCGATACGACGGCCGCCCGGATGGCGGCCGCAAGCATACGTTTCTCGGTGATGAGGATGCCTCGTTCGTGGCCCTTGAGGAGAGGCCGGGATTCACGGTCGAGGAGGCAGGGCTGCAGCGACTCGGTCATCTGGCCTTCTCGGTCGATAACGTCGAGGCCGTTCGCGCCGAGCTGCGCCGGCGCGGTGTGGCGATTACGGGGGAACGCACCGACGAGGATGGCAGGGCTAAGTCCCACTACTTCAGCGGCCCGGATGGCATTCGCCTCGAGATCTACGGGCCGCTGTGATCCTTCATCCGGGGTATCGGCGTTCTGGTGAGGGCTGGCCGAGGCGTATGATACGGGGGAGCGAGGTGTGACGGAAAAGGGGGTGCGAGTCCCTTGTGCCCGATTAGCAACCGCGACATTGAAGCGGCCCACGAGTATCACACGGCAACGAAGCATTCCTACTGGAGTGTTCGCCTGGGAAGCCATTTCCTGGACTGGGGACACAAACCTCTCCCCTTCAAGGTGTATCCGACCCTACCTGCCATCCCGCTTCCGCGTCATATTGCGCCGCCCGCCGCGGAGGCTCTCAATACCATTTCAGCCTTCCAGCCCATCGGGACGAGCATGCTTGACCTGGCCTGGCTGGCGCAGGTCCTATTCTTCTGCGCAGGTCTCTGGGCGCATCAGACTTCTTAGGCCATGAGCAGACTGAGAATGTCGGTGTATGTCCGCTCCGGGAGAGATCCTCGCCGGAGTCTCACTAGCGCTGGGGACTACAGACAGGTGCCTACGGCTTCAGTGTCATCACAGCCGTTTCTATCCACGGTGGCTATGCTTGACCCATCAGGGCAAGGGTGCTAGCGTGTGAGGAGATCGAAACCTTCACCAAGAAGGTAAAGGGAAAATAGGCCCGTCTTGGCGTGACTGGCATGACCAATCTCTTTCAGCCAAGGCTCCTCAATGGGGTATTCGGCGATCCCGGCCTCTTTGTGAGGCTCAGGTGGGAACGGCGCGCCCTTCTGTTAGACCTCGGTGATCTGGCGGCGCAGCCGCCTGCCGATCTGCTGAAGGTCACCGACATCTTTGTCTCTCACACCCACGTCGATCACTTTATCGGCTTCGATCATCTCCTGCGGATCGTCCTCGGTCGTGACCACACGATTCGCCTCTTCGGACCGCCGGGCCTCATCTCGAACGTCGAAGGGAAGCTCTCTGGCTACATCTGGAACTTGGTTGAGGGGTACGCCCTCGCATTCGACGTCCACGAGGTAAGCTCGGACAAGATCACTGCAGCCCGCTTCCCATGTGGCGCTCGCTTCGAGCGGATCGACCTGCCGTCGCCTTCACCGTTTACCGGCGTGCTGGTCGACGATCCGTTGTTCCGGGTCGAGGCGGTACATCTCGATCACAAGATCCCGTGTCTTGCCTTTGCCATGGCCGAAGCACAGCGGATCAATATCGACCCAGAACGGCTGAAGCGCCTCGGTCTTTCGACCGGGCCCTGGCTGACCGAATTCAAGCGGCTGGTCCGCGCGGGCGCGCCGGACGATACGATAGTCCGAGCCCCATGCGGGGACGAAATCGGCGAGGCATTTCAGGAGTTGCTGCTCGGTGACCTGAGAGACAAGATCGTGACCATCACGAGCGGTCAGAGGCTGGTCTATGTCACTGACACGCTATATTCCGATGAGAATCGGCAGAAGATCGTAACCCTGGCGCATGACGCGGATATCCTGTTTTGCGAAGCGATGTATCTGGAGCAGGATCGGGATCGTGCGACCGAGCGACACCACTTGACGGCGCGGCAGGCCGGACTGCTTGCCCGCGAGGCCAACGTGAAGGAGCTGGTGGTCTTTCATTTTTCCCAACGATATCAGGAGTGTCAGGAGGCCCTCTATCATGAGGCCGCTGAGGCTTTCGGCGGCCCGGTCCGCTTGCGCTAAACCTTGTCCCGCCGCCTGGTGTCGAAGGAAAGGATGTTGCAATTGGGCTTTGGGTTATCCCAGCGGACATGGATCCGTGAAACTGTAGAAACCATTTGAGAAGGAGGAAGTCACCGTGCGAGCAATCGTAACAGCCATGCTGGTTCTGATGGGTGTGCTGGGGCCAGCGATTCCACAAATGTGGAACCAGGTTGCCTCGGCCGAGGAGGGTGCGGGTGGACCGGGGATGATGGGGTACCGGATGACTCCCGAAATGATGCGCGGGAGATATGAGATGATGCGAGGCATGGGGACAGGCCCCTCGTTCCATGGGCGGGGGGGCCATGAAGGGCCGCTCATTAGCCAGATGCTGATGTGGCAAGAGCAGTTAGGACTCACCGCAGATCAGGAACGTACCCTCAGGGAGCTTCGAGCCAACTTTGAGAAGGAGTCGATCAAGCGGACTGCGGAGATCGATGTGGCAGAGCTGGAGTTGAACGGCCTGCTGGAGCAGGACAAGGTGGACGTGGCCAAGGTGGAGGCGCTGGCGAAGAAGATTGCGATGTTACAGGCTGAGCTTCGTGTGGGTCGTGTCAAGACGATCGAGGCCGGGAAGGCGGTACTGACACCGGAGCAAACGGAGAAACTCGATCGATTGGGTCACGAATCGATGATGGGTGGCATGGGGATGAGGATGATGGGCCCAGGCATGCCCCCGATGCACCCTGGCGCGCGGTGACTGGCGAGTCGATATCGCCTGAGGATAGTAGGCGGGGGCGACGTCCAGGACTACACGTCGAGGGGGCGGGCTGTCTTGCGCCGGCGATGGGCGAACTTCGTAGCCAGCAGGATCGCCTCCACCAGGCTGCGAGGATTTGCGGTCCCTGTCCCTGCGATGTCGAAGGCGGTGCCATGATCCACTGAGGTGCGGATAATGGGGAGACCTGCGGTGACATTGACCCCCCGGTGGAACCCGATCAGCTTGAGCGGGATATGGCCCTGATCATGGTACATGGCGACGACGGCGTCGAATTCACCAAGCTTGAGCCGATGGAACAGGGTATCAGGAGGGATGGGACCGCTCGTCCTGATTCCCTCGGTCTTGGCGGCCTCGACCGCAGGCGCGATCTCTTCTATCTCCTCTCGGCCGAACCGACCACTTTCGCCGGCATGAGGGTTGAGGCCAGCGACGCCGACCCGCTTCTTCCGTGATCCGAGATCGCAGAGAACCTGATGAGCCAGGCGAATGACGGTCAGAACCCTGGCCTGTTTCACCTTGTCGCAGGCGGTTCGTAATGAGGCATGGGTCGAGACATGGAGAACCCGCATCCGCCCGACGACCAACAGCATCGCGTAATCTTTGGTACTGGTCCGCTCGGCGAACAGCTCCGTTTGGCCATCGTACTTGAACCCCGCCTGAGCCATCGCCTCCTTGTTAAGAGGGCCGGTCACAATTCCGTCCAGTTCGCGCGCTATCGCGAGATCGATCGCCTTGTTGAGGTACTCCACCGCCGCTCTGCCACAGTGTGGAGCAAGGACGCCTGGCGGGCAGTTTGCGGTATCAACATTCTTTAGGTCCAGCACCTCAAGACAGCCCGGGTCTGCTGTGACCTCAGCCGGGGAGGCGATGGATCGAACGAGGAGGTCAAGGTGACAAAGCCTGATGGCCCGCCGCATGATTTCAGCCTCGCCGATGATCAGCAGACGGCAGGCCGCCCGCACCCCCTCTTGTGTTACAGCCTTGGCTACGATTTCCGGACCGATTCCTGCCGGGTCGCCGATGGTCAATCCCAAAAATGGACGAAAGGTCGTATGCCGGGGCATGATTCCTCCTGAAAGTAAGGTGAATGATAGCACAAACCGCTTCTTCTCCCCAGGCATTTCTGGTATAGTACCCCTGTGTCGCTAAGCCCGTAGGCGTCCTTAGGTGGCGGATCGAATAACCGGAGGAGGCACTGATGCATCTGCCGAGCCGAACCAGCATGGTGTTCATCGCTGTTCTTACTACTGCCTTCCCCTTGTTTCAGGCCTGCGCTCCCACGGCCACCCGCGAGAGCACCGGGGAGTATCTCGACGACACGGCTATCACCGCCAAGATCAAGACGAAACTGCTTGGCGACCCTACAATCAGTGGCTTCGCAATTTCGGTGGAGACCTTCCGCGGACGGGTGATCCTGGCCGGGTTTATCAACTCTCAGGCTCAAGTTGATCGAGCAGTCGCTTTGTCCCGGGAGGTTCCTGGCGTCAGGGAAGTGCAGTCGGCGCTGGTGATCAAGAGCAGGTAGCGACCGAAGGGGCCGCTGCTGATGATGATTGCGCTCGATCTGGTCTCCGCCTTCGCTGACTTCGTGAAGACGTTATCTGTTTCTGTGTCGGCGCTCCAGTTTGTTGGGATTGTCCTCGTCGCGTTTCTGCTCGGTCTGCTGCTCGGGCGGATCACGAAGCGTGGGGTTCAACAGGCCGCTGGGAATTCGAACGAGCAGGAAGCGGACCGAGTCTTATTGGATTTCGAGAGGTTGACACCACTTGGTCCCTCTGAAGAGGAAGAAGCAGACAATTCGGCGATGGATATCTCTAACCTCCGGCCTGACCAGATGCCAGAGAGACCTGCGATGAGTGACCGAAAGGAGCAACAGGAGCCGAAACTACTCAAAGAATGATCCATATCACACGTTGTTTTGATAAGTAGGATTTGGTGAAAAGTTGAGGTATCCCCCCAGAAGAAGATAGCCGCCAGTTTGGGGCTCAATAGAGGGTTGGCACCTCCTCGTGATCCTTGTTATGTCACCTTAATACGGATCTGCCGTCTCCTTGATTTTTCCAGCAGTTTCCGGTACCTTTAGCGGGTACGTTCCCTGGTCAATTGCTCACGCACTGCATGGCACATACAATGGATACGGCGCACCCGATGACGAGTTCGCTTACGGAGATTTTTTCAAACGCGGCCGATGGGGCTCTCGGCGTCGATCAGGACCACATGATCACCCTGTGGAACGGGGCGGCTGAACGCCTCGTGGGGTACACGGCCGCAGAGGTAATGGGACGGCCCTGTTCTGAGGTCTGGGCTGTAAAAAACCGAGCAGGCTGCCGACTGTGCGGGGCTGACTGCTCCCCGATCACCTCGGCCAGGAAAGAGGAGCCGGTCGAGGGGCGTGAGATCATGATCCACACCAAGGCTGGGCGCACCCTCTGGCTTCACGTCAGCACCATCGTTGTCCCTGCCGGTGCGCCGAACCTCTTCACCATGGTGCACTTCTTTCACGACGTGACCCGGCAGGTGGAGACCGAGGTCCTCCTCGGCAAGGTGCAATCGCTGCTGGGGGGCGAAGGAGCCCTCCAGGATGGCTGTAGGATGAGCCCTCTGCAGAGCGCCTCTCCCTTGAAGGTGTTAACGCCCCGAGAGCAGGAGGTCCTCCGGTTCATCGCCCGTGGCGAGAGTGCCAAGGGGATTGCAATACAGCTTCGCATCAGCACCACCACCGCTCGCAACCATACCCAGAAGATCCTCGCCAAACTTGGCCTCCACACCAAACTCGAGGCCGTGGCGGTCGCCTTCCGCTACAAGCATTTCTAGCGCCGTTCCGGTTCATGCCCTCCATCTTTGAGGATGCGGTTTCCCCATACCTGAAGGGATTGCCCCCTTACCGCCATGGCAGACCGTTTGAGGAGGGTGGCAGGGAGTCGGTAAGTGGGGATTGGGTCAAGCTCGACTGCAACGAAAATTCACTAGGGCCTTCGCCGCTGGCGGTCAAGGCGATACAGGGTGTTCTTCACGGCGTCAACCGTTACCCCGATTGTCAGGGACACGATCTCAAGGAGCGGTTGGCCGAGCGGCTCGGGCTGTCTGCCGCGCATGTCGCGCTGGGGAACGGCAGCAGTGAGCTGATCGATCTGTGCGCGAGATGCTTCCTCGGCCCGGGCGCAGAGGCCATCATGGGCGATCCCGCCTTCGCATTCTACGGCCGGGTGGTCCAGGCCGCGGGAGGTCAACGAGTATCAGTCCCATTGAAAGCATTTCGCCATGATCTTCAGGAAATGGCTGAACGGATCACGCCACGGACCAGGATGGTCTTCATCGGCAACCCGAACAATCCGACAGGAAGCTGCGTGCCGCCTTACGAAATCTCCGCCTTTGTCAAGGCGCTTCCTGAAGGGGTCATCATCCTTCTTGATGAGGCATATCGTGAGTATGTCCCAGACGCGCTTCAGCCTGACACCGTGCGCTACGCGAAGGAGGGTCGCCCCGTGATCGCGTTGCGGAGCTTCTCTAAGATTTATGGATTATCGGGGCTGCGGATCGGGTACGCGATCGCCCCACCCGACTGCATTGAACTCATCGACAGGGCGAGGCAGCCCTTTAACGTCAATGCCCTCGCCATTGCAGCCGCCTTGGCCGCCCTAGACGATGCGGCGCACCTGGTGAGCTCGAGGCGCCTCAATGAGGCCGGCAAGCGGTATTTGTACCAGGCCTTCGAGGAACTTGGATTGCGCTACATACCGACAGCGGCGAACTTCATCCTCGTTGATGTCGAACGGGACGGGGAGCAGGTGGTTCGCGCTTTAGCGGAGAAAGGGGTGGCCGTCTGCCCAATGGCCCGATATGGTCTCCAGACATCCCTGAGAGTTACCATCGGCGCCTCCCATGAGAACGAGCGATTCATCGCAGCCCTTCGCGAGGTCCTTACGGCGAACTGAGCAGCAACCTCCTACCCTCCCCTGTGAGATCCCCCTCCCCTCATTGAACTGCTCCGACGCGCCTGAAATCAAGTATACTATGGGGCAGGAGACCCACAGTGGGGCGTTTGCCCCACTGCTTATCCTTCCCCGCTGAATTGGTCTGCAAACACCTCTAATTCTCGCCAAGCCTATCTTAAAAATCAAGAACTTACATCACTAGCCTTGAGAGCGGTTGGCACTGGATGTGCATTACTCTTTTAAGCCCTGTTGGGCTCAGCGTACTCGCTATTCATTCTCAAACGAACGGTGGAGGCAGAGATGTTTGAATTGGCCACGCACATTTCTGGTCCCAAGCAACTAGACGAGACCGATCTGTCCGCATACGATGCGCTCTATCTGGGCGACTTTACGTGCCCCCTCTATCCTGGCAATTTCTCCCGTCACATCGAGACCCTCGCCCTTGGGGTAGAGCGGGTCAAATCAATGGGGAAGAGATGTTATCTGAGCCTGTATGCCATCCCGAAGGACAGCGACCTGGTCTGGATCAAGGAGCTGCTCCAGGGCGCTCGGGGGCTGCCGCTTGACGGTGTCGAGGTCCACAACATGGGGCTGTTGGGGACCGTGCGCGAAATTCTCGGTGACATCCCTATCCACTTGGGAGTCTTTGGTAATCTCTACACCCACGAAACCGCGCGGGTGCTGAAGGCGTATGGGGTGGAACGGGTCTTTCCGAACGCCGAATTGAGCCTGGAAGAGCTGATCTATATCCGGGATCACTCGCCAGTTGAGGTGATTGTGCCCCTGCACGGCAAAATCCCGTTAGCCATCTCTGGAACTTGTTTTGTTACTGACTACACCGGTCAGGTGCCGCTCCATTGCGAAGAGAGCTGCTCCCAGGGCCACTGGCTGACTCATGAAGAGTGGGAGCTCAAGAGCATCGGCAGGGCGAACCTGAGCGGGAAGGATCTGTGCATGCTCGAGTACCTGGATCGCCTGGTACAGAGCGACCTCAACCTGTTTTACATCTATACACTGGGCGAAACTCGAGCCTATGTTGAAACCGCCGGGCGCGTCTACCGGGAGGCGCTCCACAAAGCTCAGGCCGGCGAGGAGTGTGTTGCCGAGCGGTGGCTGGATCAGTTGAGATCGGTGTCGCATAGCGGCCTCTGTAATGGATTTTATTTCGGCGTATCCGGGCAGGAATATCTCAGCCCCAAAGCGCTGTCTCCGATTGCGTAACGAAGGGCGTGAGGAGGGATATACACAATGGCGAAGCTGATGGCGCCTGGGGGAACGCGGCAGATGGCCTTCTCGGTCTTAGAAGCGGGGGCCGATACGGTCTACGTGGGCGTCAGGGGATGGAGTCGGAGAGGTTCCGACGTCGAGCTGAAGGACGAGGAGGTGCGGGAGCTCTGCGATGTCGCGCGCGCTCAGGGTAAACAGGTCCGTGTCGTCCTGAACACGATGCCCAGCTCGGTAGAGGTCCCGCTACTGTTGAAGAAGGTCGATATGTACGCCGGATGGGGCGTGTCCGGGTTCATGATCAGTGACATCGGCTCTATGGTCCAGGTGCGATCCCACTTCCCCGATATCACGATCCACGTCAGCGTGGGGGCTGGGCTGAGCAACGCCCTTGAGGTGAAGTTTTACCGGGAACTGGGGGCCAGTGTCGTCATCCTCCCATATCGGATGGGGATCGAGGATGTCCGGGCCATCAAGCGATCCATCGACGTCAGTCTGGAGGTCTTCCTGTTCAGGACCGAGAACCTGGACGGGATCGTCTGTCCGGGTAAGTGCACGATGAGCAGCTACTTCAGTTCTAACCGGTGGCTCGATAACGAGGGGAAGGATTATTTCTACGGCAGTGCCAACCGGGGCGGGGATTGCTTGCGAGTCTGCCAGGTCGGGTGGAGCGCGACGGTTGATGAACGAGACCTCGATGGGTTGATCGGCCTGAAAGGCAACCCGGCGCTCTGGCTGCAAGAGCTGTCCGATTACATTCAGGCGGGCGTGGACTATTTCAAGGTGCCCGGGAGAGACCGATCCGATGAGCTGGTCCGGGATATCGTTCGCTTCTACCGAAAGGTCGTGGACGAGTTAGAGAGTTCTCCGACCGACGAGGTCACGGCACATTATGTGCCTGAGTTGCAGGAGCTGAAGAAGCGGTGGGCGAGCGAGCGGCGGAGGCGAGACGACCGGCTCGTTGCGCGGGCGAAGGCCTGACGTCGATGGCTTCAGGCGTGCACACATCGACACAAACGGTCAAGCTGCTGGCGCCCGGAGGGACCCAGCGGATGGCTTTCACGGCGTTGGCCGAAGGGGCAGATGGCGTCTATGTGGGGGCCCGCGGGTGGAGCCGGCGATCATCCCAGATGGACCTGATCGATGAGGAGATCAAAGAGCTCAGCGAATCCGCCAACGCCATGGGACGGGAGGTCAAGGTGGCCCTCAATGCCATGCCAGGCCCCACCGAGATGCCGCGCCTCATGCAGAAGGTAGAAGCGTATGCCGGATGGGGCGTATCCGGGTTTGTCCTTTCAGATCCTGGGTGCATCCTGGCTGTTCGGCGCCATTTTCCCACCATTGACATCCACGTCAGTATCGGGGCCGCCGTAACCAATCGTCAGGACGTCCGCTTTTACAAAACGCTCGGGGCAAGCTGCATCATCCTGCCGTACCGGCTTCAGCCCGATGAGGTAAAGGCGATCAAGGCGGAGATCGGTATGGGTGTGGAGATCTTTCTCTTCCAGCCGATGCCTCTGGGGCTGGTCTGCCCCGGTAAGTGCATCATGAGCAGCTATCTGGTCTATAAGGAGTGGTCGGATGGGGCAGACGATGAGGTCATCGGTACCGCCAATCGTGGCGCAAGGGGCTGCTCAAGGGTCTGCCAAGCAGGGTGGGAGGTAGCGGCGCCCGATGCGGAACTCTCCGGCAAGAGCACACTGCGGACCGACCCCTTTCTCCAGTTATGGGAGTTGCCGGCCTTTGTGGAGGCGGGGGTCGATTACCTCAAGATCCAGGGGCGGGAACGGTCGGAGGAGTTGATGCAGGATATCACGCGGTTTTACCGGGGACTGATCGACGCGATCCTGGCATCCGGAGCCGAGCTGTCGCTGCAACGGTATGTTCCCGAATGGCAAGAGCTGAGAAAGCGGTGGACAATGGAGCGCACCAGACGAGCGGGTCTGCTGCTGGGAAGTGACAGGTACCCTCAGTGAGGAATAGAAAAAGGAGCGCATCGGGTTGATAGCCGTAAAGGACTGCGCAGCCGCGCCACGGGTCCTGAGGGCGGCCTTTGAGCCGACCGGGAGCCCCCGCTGGTTCGTGTACGCGCTGAAGAAGCTGGGGCTCGATACCAAGTACGGTTTTGATCTTCAGATCACCCTTGTCCGGGATCAGATCACCGGCGTGCTTCAATCGTTTGAGGTGGCCCTCAAGGAGGGAGCCGTCGATCTGATCGATATCGATTGGATCGCGATCGCCCGCCACCGGGCGGACGGTCTCCCCCTTACAGCCTTCTTCCCCTATGGACGGATCGCGGGAGGGCTCGTGGTCCCTTCCGACTCATCGATCAGCGGACTGCGAGACCTTCGCGGGAAGCGAATCGGGGTAGTCCGGCTGCGCGACAAGAACTGGATCATCTTGAGGGCGGCGTGCATGAAACGATACGACTTTGACCCCCAGCAGGAGGCGACGGTGGTCGAGGCGCTCTCGAAAGGGACCCTGGCCGAGATGCTCAAAGGGGGACAGGTCGATGCCGCACTGCAATGGTGGCAGTTGATCCCACCCCTGGTGGCGACGGGAGCGTACCGTCAGGTTGCGGATGTGCTCGACTTGATTGTAGACCTGGGGATCGCGGGTCCTGTGCCGATCACCCTCTTCACCGTCAGTGATGAGTTCGCGAAGCGCAACGCCGACCTGCTGCGCGATTTCGTCCGTGCGTTCTGCGAAGCGGCCGAGTACCTGAAGCAGAATGATCAGATTTGGGTTGAGGTGGGCGAGCAGGTCATGGGCGGGATCGATCCCAGGATTCTCACGATCCTGCGCGATAGCTGGCGGCAACGGGTGATGACCGCTTGGGATGACGCAACCATCCAGCAGATCGAACGCCTCTTTGGCGAACTGCTGAAGGTAGGGGGAGGAGCACTCCTCGGCATCGACCGGTTGCCTCCAGGGACCTTCGCCACGGGCTTCACAGGGTAAAGGGAAAAGGACTATGGTGAAGTTGATGGCTCCCGGGGGTACAAAGGAGATGGCTATCGCCGTCTTGGAGGCGGGCGCGGATGCGGTCTATGTGGGCGCCGCGGGCTGGAGCCGGAGACCCCCTGAGGATGAGCTCCACGATGAGGAGATCCGCGAGGTCAACGAGTTCGCGCGAAGCAGGGGGCAGGAGGTCAAGGTTGCGCTGAACAGCGTGCCAGGTCCGCAGGAAATCCCCCTCCTGTTCCAAAAGGTCGAGAAGTACATCGGCTGGGGCCTGTCAAGTTTCATCATCAACGACATCGGGTGCATCAGGCAACTTCACCAGCGTTTCCCTGGAGTGGACATCCACGCCAGCGTGACGTGTGCCGTCTGCAACCGGGAGGACCTGCGATTCTACCGGGAGATCGGCGCCAACTTTGTCATCCTCTCCTATCGATGGGGCGTGGAGGTCGCCCAGATCCGCGCGATCAAGGCAGAGGTACCGGTTGGCATCGAGGTATTCCTCTTTACGTCGCTTCAGGAGGGGATCATCTGCCCCGGCCGGTGCACGATGAGCAGCTACCTGCGCTTCGAGCGATGGGTGGACTCCGAGGGGAAAGATCATTGCTTTGGAAGCTCCAATCGCGGGGGAAGCTGCCATCGGGTCTGCCAGGCCGGATGGGATCTCGACCGCGCAAACGGGTTTCCTGCGAAGCGGCTGGGCCTCAAAAGCAGCCCATCACTCATCCTCCGCGAACTGCCGGACTACGTCGAGGCGGGCGTCGATTATCTGAAGATCCCAGGGCGGGAGCATCCGGATGGGGTGATGCGAGATATCACCAGGTTTTATCGGAAGGTACTCGACGAGGTCCTGGCTTCCCCAGCCTCTGTGGAGGTAGAACGCTTTATTCCGGAATGGGAGCAGTTGAAGCACAGGTGGGTGGTCGAGCGGGTCCAGCGCGACCGCTTCCGTATCTGGCGGGCTGGGCAGTCAGGCACCTGAGAAGCAATACCCCATGGGCCTTCGGCTCGCCAATGGGCATAAAAGCCCGCACCCCCTCCCCCCTCGGAGGGGGGAGGGGACGGGTGGGGGGGACTTTAAGAGCAATGGTGGGGAAATTCCGCATTATCGATCTTCAGGATGTCCGGGAGGGCGATTTGGCCCGTGTCGGGCGGAAGGCATTGCATCTGGGTATGATGATGCGAGCCGGTTTCCCGGTGCCTGGAGGGTTCGTCATCCCCACCAACGCCTGCGAAGAGGCGATACGATCTTCCGGCGAACAGATCGAGCTCGATGAACAGTTGCAGGCGGCGATTATCGCGGCCTATCGGGTAAGAGGATTTCAGCGGGTGGCCGTGCGAAGCTCGGCGACCCTGGAAGACCTCGGCCATGCCAGCTTCGCCGGCATCTACACGACGCGCGTCAATGTCGCTTCCGATGTGGAACTGATCCAAGCCGTCGTGGAGTGCCTCCGCTCCCTGCAGGCCCCACGCACTGCCTTGTACAGGCAGCAGGTGGGCCTGGAGGAGAACGGCTGCGGGCTGGGCATGGCCGTTGTCGTACAGGAGATGGTGGATGCGGAGGTCTCGGGTGTGATCTACACCATGAACCCGGTTACCTTCAGCCGAGACGAGTGCGTGGTCAACTCGGTGTTCGGTCTGGGCGAGCCGCTGGTGTCGGGCCGGGTGTCGGGGGACACGTTCCGCGTAAATCGGGAGGGCCGGGTACTGGAGGCGCGAATCGTCGAAAAGGATGCGAGCCTGACGCCGGCCCAGCTCCGTGACCTTGTTGAGGCCGGTATCGCCCTGGAGGCGCTCTTCGGCCATCCCCAGGATATCGAGTTTGCCATCGCCGGGCGGCAGATGCAGATCTTGCAGACCAGGCCCATCTCGGCCACTAGCGACTCACTTGAACGCAAGGCTACACGGTACCGGCAGATGGAGATCGAGCGGCTACGCCGCCGGATCGCCGGGTTGAGACGAAAAGGGAAGCTCGACTGCGGCGAGGCGGTCTATAGCGACGGAAACATCGCCGAGATCCTACCCACTCCAACGCCTATGAGCTTCGGGATCTTCACATCGATCTTCAGCGACGAGGGCGGCATCCAGCTTGGCCGCCGCCGACTTGGGTATACGCTCGGCGACGAGACCTCCGAAGGGCTGTTCGAGCTCATCTGTGGCCACCCCTACTTCAACCTTGAGCTGGATGCGAAGACGTTCCAGGTCGGCTTTCCCCTCGATATCATGGCATACCTGAATCGGGTAAAGGCCGAACCGCACCTGGCCAACTATCCAGAGCTCGGACTCTATCAGCAGGGGTTGACACTTGATGAGGCTGTAGAGAGATTCGGGACGGATGAAGGCAGGAAGTATTACGACCGATTTCTCGAGTTCTTAGGCGGGATGATGAGGTGGGGGGAGGCGTACTACACGCAATTCTATAGAACGATAGAACCGGAACTCCAAAGCTACCTGACCCGGGAGCGACCAGTTGCTCCGACAGGGCTTTCATGTAAAGAGATTGTCGCGAAGATCCAGGGCTACCTGGATCACCTGAAGCGGTATACCGCCGTGCATTTCGTGATCGCGGCGAGGCTTGGTTTCTTCTTCACTGAAAGGGTGAAGCAGCAATTACTGGGTTGGTTTGGTCGGGAAGCCGATGGGCTGGTCGAGAAGCTGCTGCATGGGCTACAGCGAAGCAAGATCGGTCAAGAAGGGATTGACCTGTCAAGGCTTGCGCAGCAGCAGATGTCGCGCGAGGAGTTTCTCGCAACGTATGGCCATCTTGCTCCGAACGAGCTGGAGATTGCGATGCCTCGCATGACTGACGACCCCCAGAGCCTCGAGCGGTTACTCAGGAAGGTCGTGGCTGATGCTCATCACCTTGCCGCCGAATCGCTTCAGCAGGTGGAGCGGCGAGAGGGGGCCGAGGCAGAGGTTCGGAGTCGAATGGCGCAACTCGGCGCGAGTCCGCTCGACATCCAGACGCTGTTCGCGGAGCTCGAGCATGCCCAACGATACCTGCCGCTCCGCGAGACGATCAAGTATTACCTGGTTGCGGAGTACGCGTTCATTCGGCGGGCGCTGATGGTCTTGAGCCAAAAGCTTACGCTTCAGCCCGAAGAGATCTTCTACCTGTTTCCGGCGGAGCTCCCGGAACTGCTCAGTGATCTCAAACCGGCACGAGAAAAGATGCAGGTAAGACGCGAGGAGCGGGAGATCGCGCTACTGTTCTCAAAGCGCAAGTGGATGCCGAGGGTGATCTTCGAGAGCTCGCTTGAGGAAATCGGCAGGCCGCCAAGGCTTGATGCCTCGCAGGAATTTCAGGCCGTCCCCGTCTCTTCCGGCGAAGCGGTGGGGATGGTACGGATTATCGATCCCGATACGCTCGACTCATTGAGCAATGGGAATGGCTGCCAAGCCCATGACGTCATGGTAGTTCCGGCGGTGAGTCTCGGCATGTTTCTCCACATCAGGGGGGCGGCCGGACTGGTGATGGAGACCGGAGGCATTCTTGCGCACGGCGCGTGCCTGGCCCGTGAGAGTGGGGTTCCCGCTGTGATATTGGAAAATGCCTCGCTGCTGCTCCCGGATAGGAGCCGGGTCAGGATAGATGGCAGCAGTGGGAAGGTCTCCCTGTTGAAGTGCCCGGTCTCCCCTGAGGGGTCGTAAGTCCACAAGCTTACCCCCATTTGTTCCTCAACGCAGACCGCCCGGGAGCGCCTGCCTGTCTTCCGAAAACAGTTGACACCCTACCCCAGATACCATAGGTTTGCATCGTGAGAGCGTTTTTCGCGTAAAGGCCTCAACCAGATGCCACAGAGGCAGCAGTGGCGGCTACCAAGGACAACGCGAGGTAGGTGTAGCGGTGTGGAGGAGGAGAGGTGATTAAGGAGCTGGGCGAGCGGATGATCCGGGCCGCCAAGCTGGATGAAAGCCTCTATGATGAAATTAGGACTGATCGGCGGGCCCCTCTACAAGCCGCGATGGTGGTGGTCCTGTCGGCTATGGCCGCCGGGGTCGGTGTAATCGTTCAAAGCGGGATTGGCGACTTCTTTCTAGTGTCGATGCAGGCGATGATGCAGTGGTACATCTCGGCGTTTTTTACCTGCGTGGTCGGTACGCGATTGCTCCAGGAGCCACAGACCAAAACGGACTGTGGTGCGATGGTACGGATGATCAGTTTTGCCAGCGCTCCTGGAGTGGTCAGGTTGCTGGGCGTCATTCCTGGAGTGGGCGGCTTTGTCTCTGGACTGGCATCGGTCTGGATGCTGGGAGCCTCGGTCGTTGCGGTGAGAAAGGCCCTCGACTACACGACAACCTCCAGGGCGGTGGGGGCGTGCGTGATTGGATGGGTCATGCAGTGGCTTTTCATGGGCATCCTGCTCAGTCTTAGAGCTCCGGCCCCAGGGGCATGAACAAAAGCTATCAACATTCAGCCGTAGGTCGGGTTAGCGCAGCGTAACCCGACAACTCGGCTAACGGTTTATCCCATGGCACAGTTACACATCCTCGTCACAGGATCGACCGGGTTCGTGGGCTCGGCGCTGGTTCCGTTCCTCGCGGCCAGCGGACATCGTGTTACGCGCCTGGTTCGCGCCATACCGCCGCCCGGGAACGCAGAGGTCCAGTGGGACCCTAAGGCGGGAGTTTTGGATGCCGCTCGCCTCGAAGGGCTGGATGCGGTGGTCCATCTCACGGGAGAAAACATCGCGACCGGAAGGTGGACGGCCGAGAAGAAAGCAAAGATCCGCGACAGCCGGGTGGGCGGCACCAGGGTGCTCTGCGACTCGCTCGCCGGGCTTAAGCAACCGCCCAAGGTGATGGTGTGTGCGTCGGCCACCGGCTACTACGGCGATCGTGGTGATGAACTCCTCACGGAGGAAAGCACCTCGGGAACGGGCTTTCTCGCCGGGGTCTGCCGCGAATGGGAGGCAGCGGCCAAGCCGGCCGTCCAAAAGGGGATCCGCGTCGTTCACCTCCGCTTCGGGATGGTGCTCAGTGGAGCAGGTGGGGCGTTGGCGAAGCTGCTCCCGCCGTTCAGAATGGGCCTCGGAGGGGTGCTGGGGACGGGGCGCCAATATATAAGCTGGATCGCCTTGGATGACCTCTTGGGTGTGATTGCGCACGCGCTCACGACTGAGGCGCTCCAGGGTCCGGTCAATGCGGTGACGCCGAATCCGGTGACCAACCAGGAATTCACGCGGACGTTGGGGTGGCTTCTCAGCCGATTCACCGTGTTTCCAATCCCTGCCGCCGCTGCGCGTCTTGCGTTTGGCGAGATGGCTGACGAAGTGCTGCTGGCCAGCCAGCGCGTCCAGCCCACCCGGCTCCTGGCCACAGGGTATCGTTTCCGCTATCCCGATCTCGAAGGCGCGCTTCGGCACTCGCTTGGGCATTAGTGTAGTGAGTCTAACACTTCTTTACATTTACCGTTCGCCCTGAGCCAGTCGAAGGGCAATGTTTTCAATACGTTCCATCCGTAGTTCGATAAGCTTGTGGTGAGCCTGTCGAAGGGCCTGTCCTGAGCATCCCAGCCGTTTCCTTCGACACGCTCAGGACGAACGGCGGGATGTCGAAGGGCTCACCACGAACGGAACGTAAAGGGATTTTTGACTCATTACACTAGCATTCAGCCATCAACACGATCATCATAAACTGACCGTTTCTTGAGTTGGAACATGGCGAACGTTCTTATAGCTGGCTGTGGTTATATCGGAACGGCGCTGGGCTCCCTGCTTGCGGCTGATGGGCACACCGTCTGGGGACTGCGTCGCCATCCCGACACACTTCCGCCGGACATTCGGCCATTTGCAGCCGACTTGACCTCACCTGAGACACTTCAGACGCTGCCGCCGGCAGTCGATTGGGTGTTCTACTCGGCTGCGCCCGATACCCATGACGATGCGGCCTACCGGGCAGTCTATGTGGAAGGGCTCAACAACCTGCTTCACGCCCTTGTGCGGGAACGGCAGCATCCTCGACGTCTCTTCCTCACTTCGAGTACGGGGGTCTACGGGGAGTCCTCTGGGGCCTGGGTGGACGAGACATCGCCTGCCAAACCAACTGAGTTTGCCGGGATTCGCCTCCTCGAAGGCGAACGCCTCCTGCTGGAGGGCCCTTTCCCGGCTACTGTATTACGTCTGGGCGGTATCTACGGCCCTGGTCGCGCATCGCTGATCGAGCGGGTGCGTCAAGGCGAAATCGCATGGGGCGATGATGAGGCGCCAGTCTATTTCAACCGCATCCATCGAGATGACGCCGCCGGAGCTCTGCGCCATCTGATGATGCTTCCGCACCCGGACCCCCTCTACCTTGGGGTCGATCACGAGCCAGCCACGCTGGCCGTGGTCCTTGACTGGCTGGCTAAAGCGCTTGGCGTACCGCCGACTCGGCAGAGTGAATCTTCCGGTCCTCGGACGCCTCGTCATCCCGCCAACAAGCGTTGTCGCAACGACAAGCTCATCGCCTCCGGCTACGCCTTCCGCTATCCGACCTTCCGCGAGGGGTATATGGCTCTGCTCGCAGAGCAGACTGGGGCGTGTTAGGCATCATTTACTCAGAAAATCGCCCACGATTGAAACCCCCTGTCTCCCCCCTTTGATAAAGGGGAGTTGGGGGGTTTTTATGATGCATGGGTGGCCCCAGGGCCATGGCAATTCTGCAAATCTTTCTCATCGTTATGCGCTACCCTGCTTAATGCTTCTTCCTGCTTCTCGTAGTTCCCCAGATGCGCCCGCATGAGGCTCTTCCAAAGCTTGCCGTGGTTCGGGACGGAGAAATGCAGGAGTTCGTGGACGATGATGCAGTCGCCAATCTCGCGATCCAGCGCCAGCAGATCGGCGTTGAAGTTCAGGTTCCCCGCCGTAGAGCACGACGCCCATTTGTTTCGCATCGGGCGCAGGGTCAGCGCCCGCGTTTTCACGCCCAGCCTATCGGCCCATTCCAGCACACGGGCTTTGAACTCCTCTTTGTCGCGCCAGGCACTCATGGGCGAAAGCTCTTTTGCAGCAGGACGAAGAGCGCATCGACGGTGGCCGTCACCTTGGCGATGTCGTCTTCTTCGGCAAAGATGGCGAACGTCACCTGTTTGCGTACCTCGCGCAGTTCCGCCTCGCTCCGCTGCCAGTTTGGAAACTTCGCGAACCCTTCGCGCACTTTCTTGCTCACCTGTTCGGGGTTCGGGATGCCGTCGTCGGTGAGCTTGCAGAGCACGAAGTAGGTCAGCCCATCCAGCCCTTTGGCGGCCTGTTCCTTCTTCCGCTGCTCGTTCTTCTCGATCTCCTTTAACAGTTCGGCGAGGGCGTCAGCAGTGCTGGTCTGCCGATCCTCGAAACTCTCCTGCACCGCCTTCGCGCGTTCGGACAGCGCCACGAGGAACGGATCGTCGCCCTGCTCTTCCGCGGTCTTCGCGATGGCCTTTACCAGGTTGATAATCTTGGTGGCCTTTCCCTCCTCACGTTTCTTGATGGTGTCGATCGCATCGGCATCCAACGTGACGTACTCCGACATCCTGTCGTGGACGGAAGCGCCGATGTGCCGCTGCACCAACTCGTTGGTCTTCTTCTGGAAAGCGCGGTCCACGTACACCCGGCGCGCATACGCGTTGCGCGCCACCTCATAAATACCTGACAGCGTGGCGTAGTTCTCGATGAACGGACGCAGGAACGCATCGGGCGAGATGATCTCGTAGAGCATCTCGATCTCTTTGTATTCCTTAAAGAACTCCTTCCGCCGCTCCTTGTCGCGGAAGTGCTCGATCAGGTTGTCAAGGTCCTTGTCGTTGAAATTTCGCCTCACCAGCGCGAGATACGCCGGGGCCTTCGTCTCCATCTTCGCTTTGAAGAGAGGCTTCAGCAACCCCAGGTCCTTGACGATGGCGTTGATCTCGTCGCTGTCGAAGGCCAGCGCCTTCTCCAGCTTGTCGAAGATGCCCACGAAATCGAGGACGAACCCGTACCGCTTCACCATCTCCGCCGCTTCGTTCTCGTAGGGGCGGTTCACCCGCGCGATGGCTTGGAGCAGCGTGTGATCGCGCATCGGCTTGTCCAGGTACATCGCGTAAAGGATCGGCGCGTCGAAACCGGTGAGCAGCTTCTCGGTGACGATGAGAATCTTCGGCCATTCGCCGACCTTGGTGAAATCCTTGCGAATCTGCCGCTCCCGCTTCGGGTCGAGATGCCACTTCTTCAGGTGGGGCGGGTCGTTGTTGTTCCCGGTGAAGACGATTTCCGAATACTGCGGCGGCAGAATCGCATCGAGCGCCTCCTTGTAGAACGCGCACGCCTCACGGTCCACGGCCACGAGGAACGCCTTGTAACCGAGCGGCTCGATGTTCCGGCGGAAATGATCGGCCACCATGTCCGTCACCTGCTGCACGCGGTCCTTGCCCTTGAGGAAATTCTTCAGGTTCACCGCCCGTTCGAGAATCTTGTTCAACTCCTCGATGTCCGCGATCCCCTCTGTCTCGGCCAGCGCGAGGAACTCCTTCTCCATGATCTCGTGCGGCACCAGCATTTCGTTCGGCGCAAGCTGGTAGTAAAGCGGCAGCGTCGTGCCGTCCTCGATGCTCTCGGCGATGGAATACTTGTGCAGGTAGCCCTTGTCGTCCTCGCAGCCGAAGGTCTTGAACGTCCCCTTGCCATAGACCGTCTTGTCCACCGGCGTGCCGGTGAAGCCGATGAACGTCGCGTCGGGCAGGCCAGCCATCAGGAAGTTGCCCAGGTCGCCGCCCGTCGTCCGGTGCGCCTCGTCAATCAGCACATAGATGTTCTTCCGCAGGTTCAGATTCGCCGGCATGTCGCGGAACTTGTGGATCATCGTCACGATGATGCCCCGGTAATCCTCTCGCAGTAGCCGGTTCAGCGCCGCGATGCTGCCGGCGTGCGCCACGTTGCCCAGGCCCACCGACACGAGATTCTTGAGCATCTGGTCTTCCAGCTCGTTGCGGTCGATCATCAGCAGGATGGTCGGCTTCTCCGCCTCGGGCGCTTTGAAGAGTATCTCCGCCGCCTTGATCATCGTGTAGGTCTTGCCGCTGCCCTGCGTGTGCCAGACCAGCCCGCGTGACCGCTTCGGATCGAGGGCGCGCGCTACCACCTTGTCCGTCCCGCCCATCTGATGCTGCATCAGGATGAACTTGTGCAGTTCCTCCTCTTTCTCTGCGAAGAGGATGAAATCCTTGAGCAAACGCAGCACCTGCGGCACGGCGCAGAAGCTCTTCACCTTGGCTTCGAGGTTGCCCGCCTCCGTGTGTTTCCAGTTGAAAATGTTTCGGCGCACCGTGTTCCAGGTCACCCCGTAGGCGAAGCCGATGGCCTCCGTGGCGGTGAAGATCATCTCCGGCACCATTACCTCCGGCGTTTCCGCGTGGTAGCGGCGGAGCTGATCCACCCCGAGCGCGATCGCCTCATCCTTGCTCGCGTTCTTGCACTCGATCACCAGTACCGGGATGCCGTTGATGAGGAAGACCACGTCCTCCCGCGTACCGAAGCGACCATTGTGGACGTAGAACTCCTCGGTCACCTCATAGACATTCCGCCACTCCTCACGCATCCGAGTGAGGTCACCGTAATCAATCAACATCAGGTCCAATTCCCGGTTCTCTTCGGCGCAGAAGAACTTCGCCTGGTTGCGCAGGTAGGCGAGGAAGTCGCGGTTGCCGGCTATGTCCGCGTTGAGTCGCTGGAGCTCGCCCACCAGCGCGCCCTCGGCCTCCTTGTATTTCGGGTTGAACGCGCGCACCTGGGCGTGGAGCAGATCGCCGAAATAGAGCGACGCCGTCCGCGCCCGCTCAGCACACTCCCTCGCCTCGCTTGCGGGGAGAGGGTTGGGGTGAGGGGAAAAGCCGCGCCGCGCCTCGGCCTCATCGCGCGGCACGTAGGTCCAGCCGATCTCCTGCGCGTATTTCAGGATGCGGGCCTGGACGGTTTTGTGTTCTCCAGGGGCGGGCATGATCAATCCTTCAATTAGGAATTAGGAGTTATTTTCTGTTTCATGGTTTTGATAATACTGCCGGACAGTTTGAGTAATTCCTCACAGTCGGCGATCATGGAAGCCGCTTCGGCGTCTGTGAGATAACCGGAATCACGCAGCAAGCGCAGCCAGTAATGGGTCTCCCTCGCTTCTTTGTAAGCAATGTTGAACTTGGCAAGAAAGTCCCTGCCAGACTGCCCCCCGAGAGCTTCTTCAGCATTGGCACCGATGGATGTCCCGCTGCGTAACACCTGCTTAGAGAGCACAAACTCCTTTTTTCGCTCGACTAAATGTTGATATAGCTTTACTGTCCGCAACGCAAACGCATACGATTTCTCCTGAATAACATTCCCGCTTTTCATTCCTCATTCCCCATTATTAATTCATAATTCTTTCTTTTCTTCTGCCCGTGCGTCGCCCAGTGCACCTTGTTCTGCACAGTGGCGAAGAAAATCTGCGAGGCTTCTTCGCCCGAGTCGTAGTCGATACTCGTCGCGTAAATCTCCAGCACCTTTCGCCAGAAAACCTTCTCCGACGACCGGATGTCGCGGATGCGGGCCAGCAGTTCCTCGAAGTAATTCCCGCCCCCGGCCCGCTTCAGCCGCTCGTCATCCAGCGCAAAGCCCTTGACGATGTATTCCCGCAGCCGTTGCGTTGCCCAGATGCGGAACTGCGTGCCGCGATGCGACTTGACGCGGTAGCCCACGGAGATGATCACATCCAGGTTGTAGAACTTTGTCGCGTAGCTCTTCCCGTCGGCGGCAGTTGTCAAGGATTCCTTGACAACTGAAAGCTCCTCCAACTCCCGCTCCGCAAAGATATTGTGGATATGCAGGCTGACGTTCTGCTTCGTTGTTTGAAACAGCTCGGCCATCTGGTTCTGCGTCAGCCAGACCGTCTCGTTCTCCAGGCGGACTTCCAGCCGCGTTTTCCCATCCTCCGTTTGATAAAGAAGCAACTGGGATTGGAGCTCGTCGTTCATCGCGCGCTCTCCTTTGCGTTCCTTTGCGGTAAAACCTCTTCCGGCGTCACCCCCCCGCCGTTCGGCCTCGGCTTCAGCGCGCGGCACGTAGGTCCAGTCGATCTCCTGCGCGTAGGCAAGAATGCGGGCTTGGACGGTTTTGTGTTCGGTAGCCTTGGGCAATCAACCACCCCCAAAATGCTTTGTCGCGACGAAGTGGTATATGTCTAAAAATATTAACATTTTAGACATATTATGATCATATGTCCAATACGCAGACATATTCATAACATCTTGTTTTATTTCTACTTAATCAGTACATCAAAGAATTTGGTATTAATATAGTAAAGCTCGCGCCCTTTTTTTACCCCGTGTAGCAGCCCTATAGCCTCAAGTTTCTTGAGATGGGCAGAGGCCGTCTGGCGGTTACCGATGCCGGCCTGTTTCAGGAACTTAATCTTGCAGTAAGGCTGGTGGTACAGGACTTCGATCGGATCCTTCGAGTAAATCTTGGGGGTCTTGGCCTTCACCAAGTCTGCTGTGACGGTCATCAGATCGCGGATCACCAGGATGCGGTCGCGGGTCACACGGGCCATCTGCTCCACAGCATCCAACATGTAGAGAATCCACGGCTCCCAGGCGCCGTCAGTGGTCACCCGCCTCAAGCCCGAGTAGTAGGCATTCTTATTTTCAATGATGAACCGGCTCAGATACAGCACCGGAATGTCCAATAGCCTCCGTTCGATGAGATAGAGGATATTTATAATCCTGCCCGTTCTGCCGTTGCCATCCGTAAATGGGTGAATGGCCTCGAACTGATAATGCAGAACCGCGAGTTTCACCAGAGGGTCGAGGCCGTCATCCGCGTAGATGAACTTCTCCAGATTAGCGAGCTTGTCACGCAGCAACGACTCGCCCTCAGGCGGCGTATAAATCACCTCGCCCAGAGGGTTCGCCAACTTGGTTCCCCGAACCTGGCGGATGCCGGCCGTCGTCTGCTTGATGATCTGATACAACTCTTTGTAAAGATTCGTCGTCAGCGGGCGGTTCTTGTGTCGTATCGCGTCGAAACCGTGCCAGAGCGCCTCCTGATAGTGGAGCACTTCCTTGGTGTGCGGATTCGTGTTATGGCCGGCATCGGCGAACGCGCGATACAGTTCATCGTTGGTGGTGACGATGTTTTCGATTTCTGACGAGAGCTTGGCCTCTTGCAACCCGATCGCATGAATCAGTACACCCTGGTTCGGGATCAACTCACCCGTACCCTTCAACTCAGCCAACGCTTTGTTGGCGGCGATAGCCTTCTTCAGCACCGCCTTGCTCTCAAGATCAACTGGTGGCGGCAGGAGCGAAAGGTCGTTATGGGGCCTGTTAGGGTCGAAGGGCATCAGGTAGCCTCCGTTCTGCTGGAATAAGGCGTAATGAGCCGAGAAAGAGTATAATTATGAGGGATTATTACACTCTTCATTGTGCTGTTGCGTTTTCCATCATGCGCCGCCGCTCGGCCTCATCGCGCGGCACGTAGGTCCAGCCGATCTCCTGCGCGTAGGCAAGGATACGGGGTTGGACGGTCTTGTGTTCCCCGGGTTTAGACATACCGCGGGTCTGCCTCAACTCCGAGCGGGCTACGACCTGGGTACGAAATTAGCTTTGGCGGCGAGTTCCTGAGCAATGATCTTCTGCGCTGGCTTGTCGGAAGGCCAGCCGATCACGTTGGCATGGTTCGGATTGTTGGCAACCGGCTTGGGTTCAACCTCAAGTGCTTGTCGCCGCACATCGCCGGCGCTGGTATCTGCCCGCCCGTAAAGGGTAGCCGGCCTAGCGTCTGCGATGCCTTGACCAATTTGCCAAAGCTCCTGCTCGGATAGGTTCTTGTGGCGAGTAACAGAAAGGTCGAGGTCTGGATAGGGACGCGGGATGAATGCATCAGGCTTGACTGTCCGATCAGATATACGAATCCAATTGCTGAAGAGAATGAAACGGGCTAGTTGCTCGTCGTCTGCGACAGTCGGCCCTGCTCCTTCCTCGCTCATGCCGCCAAGACGCGATAAATAAGATCAATGATGGCCTTTGGCGCCTCCCCATAAAATGGTTCGGTCCCATAGTGTTTGCTGGCGCCGACCAACGCAGCGTAATGGAGCTCACCCTCTGGGCTAACACTTACCGAAAGCACTCGGCGCGGTGATCGGTACCATTCCAGTGTAATGTGTCCATCAGGTTCAGCGCCCAGCGATGGAGCGGACGTGCCTGGCGGCAATGCCTCCAAAAGCTGATTTGCTAGTTCGAATGTGTCTGCGGAAACCGGTGCAGCACCGTAGCCATCCCAGCTAGGAAGACGGCAATCCCGAAAGAGTTGGCAAAGCTCGCTGATGGATGCCCTCGCTTGTTCGCCAAAGGTATAGGACTCCAGCCATTTTCGACGACCCTCCTGGGCCTGCTTGGCAATAAAACTAGCCGTATCGCTCGTTCCGCGTGAGCTTAAGGCGCCATATCGAAGAAGTGTTACCGCAGTCAGTTCGATAATCATTTGAATGATTCCAAGGCATTTGGTGTGACACTGCCAAAGAATACTTTGTTCTTCAACCACCGCATTTCCAGCAAGCGCTGCTCCAATAACGCCTCATCCAACTCGAACCCTTGCATGGTAAATACATCGATATCGAGGATTAAGCCTAAGCCCGCACTGCCTGGAGCACTAGGCGGCTGTATCGTTCTGATGACATTGATTGTATATGGATGATCCGGGACTACGAGTGTGTCTTGGTGCATGAACCCACAAAACGGCAGGTCCAAACCCCTTGGCGGCACCGGAGCCGGCTCCATGTAATCTTCAAGGCGCGATTCACCAGGAGGCAGTTGAATGCGATTGATAAAGCGCAAACCAATCCGGTGAATCTCGACGGGCTGAGCCAGCTCGACATACATACGCCAGAGCCGCATGCTCTCATCATAAAGCTGTTTCCAGCTCTTGTATGGTTCCAGGCGACTGAAAACAAATCCATCTCGGTTGAACTGAGCTATGTGCAGGTTGTCGGAAGATCGTAATCGAAGCCCTTTCCAGCCCAGATCAAGCAGTGTCTGCTGCGGCTCTTGGCCCGGAACCACCTTCACTTCATGGCGAAACTCCCGATGCGAATCCGCTTGCGGATAGTCAGGCAACCGTGCCTTGATCTGCGCTTGGATTGCCTCCTCGTTCCATGGAACTTCTGCTCGCGCACGGACGTCAATTACTGCCTCGACAATGGGGGCATGGGGCAGAAGTTGAAAACGCTCGACAAGGTCAATTCTGATGTTCCCAAGAACGCTCATCCGGTCTCCTTGGGGCGAATCTTAGCAGTAAAGCAATTGTTTGGGAACATGGTTTCTTCGACCCCATTCCAGCGGGGGCGACAAACCGCGTGTACTGCATCGAGAGGCCTCAATTGTCTAGGCACCGGCCGATATTAATGATAGACCGTCGCCATTTTCTCGCACGGACTGCGTCAGAATCCCCTCCACGTCGAGGTCGTTGACTCGGATTTGCGCAGTCATCAACTGGTGCAGCAGAGTGCGGAACAGGGCGGTGAGCGCGGCGTGCTTTTTCTCGACAACATCAAGCTTCTTGTCTGCTCCTTCGAGAATGACGCAGATTTCATCCTGCTCAGAACGGGTTGGCTTTGGGATCGGCAGCGCTTTCAATTGAACTTCGGGGAGGTGCGCAATTGTTGAACTCGCCCCCGCGACGCCATAGAGGTTCTGGAGTTTTAGAGAAAACATAAGCCAGTGCGCCAAAAAACAATTTGTAGCTCGCTCGTCTTTTGGGCGCAGCCGATGCAGAGCTTTTTGATAATAGCACTCGCTAATTTCGCCATTCCACAACGCAGCGCGTCCAGGCTCGCCGCCTTCACAGACGAGTAAATCGCCGGGCAGAAGACGATGTTTGGCTAGTTCCCGCTCGTTGAAATCCATCTCAAGCAGGTCAGTAACGTCGATACGCCCCCATTGGACGTTCTTATTTCGCAGATAGAGCTTGGGGGCTTGGCCGCCGTGAGCCTTTTGCGAGAGCATCTTACCAAGTTGAGTGTGGAAAATGTCACCGAGTGTCACCACCTCCCAACTCTCCGGCACGGGGCCGATTTCGGTTTGTTTTTGGGGTTCGCCGCGCAGGCCTTGGGTAAAGAGTTGGTGGAGAAGCGTCTTTTTCAGTTCGGCGGTCAGCGTCAGCAGCCGCTCCTGCTGCTCCATCGCCCGCTGCACTAGCCCCAACACCCCCGCAATCTTCCGCTGCTCGTCTGCTCCAGTTGGGAGCCGCGCTTTTTCTTTGTAGGCCATCTCGCGGTTCAGTCCGGGAACGCCCACATCGCCGAGGATGCGTTTCAGATCGATGTGAAGCAGGAGGAAATACAGGAACTTTATGTCGAGAGAAGTATCGCTGGGCGCGATGTAGAACGTGGTATCAATCGGGCAAAACGGCTCTCGTGAGTAGTGAACGTTTCCGGCAGAACCCTTCCGGCCAACTATCAAGCCAGGTGAGGCTACAAGTGCTTGCTGATGGGTGCCTACGATTCCATTCGACCCATAGACAGGTGCATCCCCCGGAACACGCTTCTTTTCGGGCAAACTCCAGCCGTAGTTCAGCGTGAGGATATCGCCCAACGACTTCTCTGTCCAATCCTCCGGCGAAGATCCAAAAGCGTTAAGATTGTTTTTGGATGTAACGGCGGCCAGCTTTTCCAATCCGTTTTTGGGCGGACAGGAATGCCCGCCCTCCGGGGTTTTCGTCTGTGTCATAGACGCGCTCATAAGATCACTGGCTTGATCCTGGTCCCGCACTTCGGACATGCAAAATGGGTTTCGTCCACCGGACAGAAGCGCAGGCCGCAATCCTTCGGATCGACGCTGTCTTTCGGATAGGTCACCAGCAGTCCCTTGGCCGTCACATCCTCCAGCAATCCACAGTTGGGGCATTCCAGTAATTCGCGGTCGTCGGTGAAGAGTCCAAGCGCCCGGGCCTGTGTTTTGACCTGTTCGAGTTGCCGGGTCAACGTAGTCAGGCCGTCCATCCCGCCCTGCTTCCCAGATTTGTTCGTCCGGCTCATGCCTTGCTCCCTTTCTTCCTCATGCGGCGGGCAGCCTTGGGCGTATTGGGCGCATGGGTGGCCCGTTTTCTGGCTGGCTTGGCGGCCTTACGTCGGGTTGGATTCGATGGCGTTTGATCTGATTGAGCCATTTCTGAGCCAATTGCGGACGGGGTGGATGTCCTGTTTGTCTCGTTTATGTCCTGTTCCGTTGGCGGGAGGGGAGATGTCTTATTTGTCCGGTTTCTGTCCGGTTTCTGCGCCAACGTGTAGGTCGTGCCACGCCCTGTCTTGGACGACTGCTGAAGCACCGCGTACTGCGCCTGCCGCTCCCGCACCACCAGTGCCCGTTCCCGTTCCAACTCCTGGCGCAGCGCTTCTTCCGTCGGCAGATACAGCATGTATTTCGATGCGAACAACTGCCGGTTCTCGTTGAGCACGGAATATTTCACCACGGTGTGGTCTTTCTCCGTGCACAGGATGATACCAACGGTAGGGTTGTCGTCTGCGCCTTTCACCGTGTCCTCGAACAGGCGCACATACATGTCCATCTGCCCGATGTCCTGATGGGTCAGCTCGCCCGTTTTCAGATCAACGAGGACGAAGCACTTGAGGATGTAGTTGTAGAAGACCAGGTCAATGAAGAAATCACTGGTCTCGGTGCTAATGCGTTGCTGGCGGGCGACGAAGGCGAAGCCTTTGCCCAGTTCCAGCATGAAGGCCTGGAGTTTGTCGATGATGGCCTGTTCGAGGTCGGCTTCGCGGAATTTGTGCGCATCCGGAATGCCGAGAAACTCCAGAACGTAGGGATCTTTGATGAAATCCTTGGGCGTTGGAGTGAGAGGAGCTGTTTTTGCCTGCATTTCCTCGATGACCGGCGCATGATCGCGGCTCAGCAGCAGACGTTCGTAGTACAAAGAGTTGATTTGCCGCTCCAGGGCGCTGACAGTCCAGTTCTGGTCGACGGCTTCCCTCTGGTACCAGGCCCGGGCGCCCGGCTTTTCCACTCGCATCAGGAGCCGATAGTGAGACCAGGTCAATTGGTCACACAGCGTGTGACCAATTCCGGATGTCGATTGCGCCGGGAACGCCAGATAAAACTGGCGGAAATATTTGAGGTTTGTCTCTGTGAAGCCCTTCCCGAATTCCTGGGTCAGGCGGACGGACAGGTTCCTGAGCAACGCGGCCCCGTACTTCGCCCGTTCCTTCCCGCATTGCTCGTCCTCGACAATCATCCGCCCGACGTTCCAGTAGGCTTCGACCATAGTGAAGTTGACAGCACGATAAGCATTGGCGCGGGCGGCGCGGATTACTTCGGCGATGGATTGATACAAATCCGAGCGGTGAGTTGTGCCCTCGCCCCTTGAAATCGATTGGGGAGCTTTTTTCCTGGGACCGCTGGTTTTCGCTTTGCTCGCAGGCAACTTCTTCATAAGCGGATTTTCTCCAGAACGGCCCGCAGGCGGCGGTCTGTTTCCTTTGCCTCTGCATCCAGCGCGTCGAGTTCCTCGACGATCTCGGCAAGCGGACGGTATTCCTCACCCGCGCCCGTATGGATGTAACGGCTGGGGGAGATGTTGTAGTCGTTCTTGGCAATCTCCTCACGGCTGACGATGCGCGAGTATTTCTCCACTTCCTTCCACGCGCTGAAGGTGTCGGCGATGCGGCGGATGGCGTCCTCGGGGATGTAGTTCTTTGGGTCGCCCTTGGTGAATTCGCGGCCGGCGTTGAGCAGGAAGAGCTTATCCTCGCGCTCTTTCGGCTTGTCCCGGTTCAGGACGAGGATGATGCCGGGGGCGGTGGTGTTGTAGAAGAGGTTTTCAGGCAGGTAGATGACGCCCTCTATGAGGTCCTGCTCCACGAACCAGCGGCGGACCTCTTTTTCCTTGTTGGTGTTGGCATTGCCGGAGCCACGCGAAGCGGCGCCGGTGTCGAGCACCACAGCGGCACGGCCTTCCGGCTTGAGGCTGGCGAGGATGTGCTGCACCCAGCCCCAGTCGGCCTTATTGCCTGGAAAGCCCGCGCCCTTGGGGAAGCGGTCGAGTTCATCGGCGTCGTAGTCCTTTTCCTTGAACTCGGTCTGGTTCCACATGGGGTTGGCCACGGCGCGGTCGAAGGTCTGGAGGCGGTTGCCTTGGCGGAATTTCGGATTACGGAAGGTATCGCCGATCTGAATCTCGCCTTCCATGTCGTGGATGATCATGTTCATGTTCGCCATGGCCCAGGTACCGCCTTCCTGTTCCTGGCCGTAGAGCTTGAGCGGCGCGTAGGTCTTCTTCCCGACGGCCTTCATTTTCCCGTCCAGGGCCAGCTCGCACTTGATGAGCAGGCCGGCCGAGCCGCAGGTAGGATCGTAGATTCCCATGCCGGGCTGCGGGTCCATGATGAGCGCCATGATCTCGCCCACCTCGCCTGGGGTGTAGAACTCGCCCGCGCTCTGCCCGCCACCCTCGGCAAACTTGCGGATGAGGTATTCGTAGCTGCGCCCGATAATGTCGCCCTCGACGTCGGTCAGCCCGAGCCGCTTGGCGCTGATGGCCTCGATGAGGTTGCTCAGACGGGCGTCGTCAATGTCACGCTGGCCGTGGGTGGTAGCGTTGAAGTCGATGCGGTCGATGATGCCCTTGAGCAGCGGATTGGCGTCGGCGATGGCGCGGAGGTGGGTTGTGAGCTGCTCGCCGATCTTGTCCGAGAGCGTGCGGATGATGGACCAAACGGCGTCGTCGGGGTTCTTCGGCTCCAGCGGGAGGAAGAAGCGGACGAGCTTCTTATCGTGCTTGACGAGCTTGAACGCCTTGGCGCGCGAGCCGACTTCCTGGGCGATGCGGTTGATTTCGTCATCGAACACATCGCACAGGCGTTTGGTGAAGATTAGCGGGAGGATAAACTCCTTGTATTTCGGGGCGTCCTTGGCGCCGCGGATGGAACAGGCGGCGTCCCAGATCCAGGATTCGAGGGGTTTGTCGGTGAGGTCGGGCATGTTCGATTCGTTCCTTTATGGTCCTCTATTGAGTGTGCCGGTCAGCATATCCTGGTTCTCGTACTTCCCACGGTTGTGGCGATTCTCTTGGGTTTTCGAGAACTTGTCAAGGTTCTCCGGACTCCGCCGTGGCCGACAACTACTGGTTGCCTTTGATTGACGGGGCGAACGCACTCACAGGTGGATTAACTGGTCTTACGCAAAAGGGTTCTTCCGGAATGAGCGTGGGTACGAGAGATTTCACTCTCCCCTCCAGAGGAGAGAGCCGTTCCTGTGCTCCTCCCCCTTGAAGGGGGAGGATTCAGGTGGGGGTGAACGGAGGCTTTCGGAGTGTAATCCATGGCCTCTCTTGGGCTGTGTGGGCGTTTGCGTGTCACACGCTGACATCGTGCATGGCACACGCCCCCCCACCCGCGCCCTCCCCCTCGGTGGGGGGAGGGGATGCTGGAAGGTCAGGGTACCCACGGAAAACTCGGAAGAACCCACAAAAGCAGGCGGATCCTTGCCATGAGCTGCTGCCCTCCGGTCAGTAAAGAGGCTTGACCTGGGCAGGAGCGGGCGTTATCGGGGAAACAGAGCGAAGAGGCGCTGGCCGATGATGCCGACGATCGGGGGCAGGAGTAGGCTGGGGACCGTCCTGGCCGTGACAAAGGCCCAGCCAAGGAACGGGACCTCCCACGTGAACATCCGTATCGGCGAGAGGAGCGACTTGGCGGTGATGAAGGTGAGCAGCGGCCCAACCCCCATTCCCTCCTTCAAGAGTGAGGCGGCCAAAGGGAAGACGATATACGGCCCGCCGGGCATCAGCAGGCCCACCAGCCACCCGAGCAGGATGCCCTGAACGCCGGACTCCTTACCCATCCATGTGACGAGCAGCTCCCGGGAGATGAGCACCTCGAAGAGGCCGGCCAGCATGAAGCCGAGCAGCAGCGGAAGCCAGACCTCCTGGAGCAGCCCCAACCCTGCCTGAAAGCCCCGCAGTGGCAGATCTTTTCCTCTCGTAAAGGCCCAAACGGCCATCAGGATGGCTAGCCCTCCCATGATAAGGACGTCGGTATCCATTGTCTTTTTCCCCCTCTGCGTATCCGCTTTATCTGACAATCCAGTCCTCCCTTGGTCGAAGGCCTAAGGACGAATCAGGGCCGGGATAGGCCGAACTTCTTCAGCCGATAACGAAGTGTATCTCGGCTGAGGTGGAGTAGCTTGGCCGCCTTCGTCTTATTGCCGCCGCTTTCCCTTAACGCCTGCTCAACCAACGACCGCTCCCACGCAGCCAGGTCGATCCCCTCCGGTGGGAGAGCCCCTTGAGCAAGACCAGCAGCAGGCAGGGAGTCAGGCGGCTTGATCTGCGGTGAAGGGGCCAGGGAGAGCTGTTCGACCGAAAGGCGTTCCCCGTGGCTCCACAGGACCGCCCGCTCGATGACGTGGCTCAGCTCCCGAATGTTGCCAGGCCAGGGATACTCGAATAGGGTGCGGGCCGCCCTGTCGTCGATCGCTCGGACCGTCTTACCGTACTTGGCGTTGAACGTATCCAGGAAGTGGGTAGCGAGCATCAGGATATCCTCGCCGCGCTCACGGAGTGGCGGAAGATCGATAGTGATGACGGCGAGCCGATAGTAGAGGTCCTTCCTAAACCGAGCGGCCTTGACCTCGTTTTCGAGGTCCCGATGGGTGGCGGCAACGATGCCCACATCGACCCGTCGATCCCGTAGTCCCCCGACCCGGCGGATCACCCCCTCCTCGATGGCTCGAAGCAGCTTGCCTTGAAGGGCAAGCTCGGTGTCCCCCACCTCGTCCAGGAAGAGGAACCCTCCGTCAGCGGCCTCGAACAGGCCCATCTTTGATTCCTTGGCGTCTGTGAACGCCCCGCGCTCATACCCGAACAGCTCCGCCTCCATCAACGTGGCTGGTAACGCCGTGCAGTTGACCTCGATGAAGGAGCGTGACGCCCGTTGGCTTTGGCGGTGCAGTGTGCGCGCCACCAACCCCTTTCCGGTCCCCGTCTCCCCCGCGATCAGAATGGGTGGGGGCTCCTCCAAGGCGGCGATCTGCCGGATCCTCGCGATGATCTCGCGGATCGCGTCACATTTGCCGATGATCCCCATGAAGGGAAGCTCCCGGACTTCCCGCTCTCGGTAGTAGGAGAGCTCCTGCCGCAACCGCGAGCTTTCACACGCCCGGTCGGCCAGCAGCTTCAGCTCATCCAGATCGATCGGTTTCTTGATGTAGTCGAAGGCCCCAAGCTTGACCGCCTCCACCGCCCCTTCAATGGAGCCATAGGCGGTCATGACAATGACGGCAATGTTGCGGTCGAATTCTTTGATTCTTCTCAGCAGCTCGATGCCGCTTGTGCCCGGAAGGCAGACATCCAGGAAGACCAGGTCGGGACGGAGGCGATCCAGCAGATCCAGCGCCTTGTCGGCGTTCTCAGCCACTTCTGCCTCATACCCTTGCTCGGCCATGAACAGCTTGATCGAGCGAGCCAGGGTGCGCTCATCGTCCACAATCAACAGCGTAGAGGGATTCATGCGGTCCTGTCCCGGTCAACCGAAGACGCTGGAAGGGTGATCCTCACCGTAGTACCGGCTCCAGGCGTGCTGGCGATGTCAAGACGTCCGCCATTCTGTGCCACGTACCGTTTGGCGATGGCGAGGCCAAGGCCGGTTCCTTCCGCCCTCGTCGTGAAGAATGGATCACAGACCGACGGGAGCAGTTGCGTGGCGATCCCATCCCCGGTGTCGGCGATCTCCAGGACCACGGATCCGGGCTTGCCGTTTTCCGGTTCGCGGTACCCCCGGATCGTGACAGACCCGCCCTCTGGCATGGCATCGAGGGCATTAGAGAAGATCTCGCCCAGCGCTTGCTCCAACTGAATAGGATCGACATAGACGTCCGGCAGGTCGCTCTGCAGGTCGATCTCAAGCCGGACTGCACGATCCCTGAGCGGCCCGGCGAAGGTGGGTAATAGGCCGTCAATCAGCATCGGGAGCTGTTCCGGCATGGGACGAAAAGGGGCCGGGCGGGAGAAGCTGAGCAGATGGGTGATGCGGCGGTCCAGTCGGTCCACCTCGGAAATGACCATCTTCAGGTGTTCCTGCGCCACAGGTCCGTCGGCCACGTGACGAAGGGCAACCTGGGCCGCGGCCCGAAGGCTCGCCAAAGGATTGCGTAAGCCGTGGGCGACCGCGGCAGACATCTCGCCGATAGAGGCCAGTTTTTCAGATTGGATGAGTTGCGCCTGGGTCTCTTCCAGTTTCTTGATCTGCGCTTCCAGATGGCGGTTGAGCCGGGCCATCGACTCATGGGAACGTTTCAGGTTCTCGGTCATCCCGGCGAACGCCTGGGCCAGATCGCCGATCTCGTCTTTCGAACGGACTGCTACCTCGTGATCCAGGTGACCTGCTCCCACCACCTCCATTGCCGCCTTGAGCTGATGGATCGGACGCGCCAGCCCCCTGGAGATCAGGACCGAGGCGGCCACCCCGAGGACCAAGGACAGCAGGATCATCAATGAGAGCAGGCGCTGCTCCGTCTGTAGGATCGCCTCGAGCCTGGCGTAGGCCCGTTGCAGGCTGTGTGCGCGGGCTGCGCCATACACCTCCTTATTCTTTGCGCTGAGGGCGGGCAGGAGTCGGCCTTTCAGCTCCGTGTTTGCGAGGGCCAGCGCTGCCTTCCGGCTTCCCGCCTCATACAGGACGAAAACCCGCCTTCCCGCATCAAACATCTGAGCGTGGATTTGCTCGACGTCTTTGGCGAGATCCATTTCGTCGGGCGTCAGTGTCAGCTTCCACTGGCGGAGTCGCTCCCAGATCTCCGTTTCCAACCGGAAGAACTCCGCCTTCGCCTCATGGTCCATCCCGGTGAGGAACCCCAAGACTTGGCGACTCTGGCGGAACAGGATTGTTTCGAGGTCGGCATACGTTCGGGTCCTCGCCATGCTCTCGCCGAGGGCCCTAAGGGCTTCTCGTTCCTCCCGGTTATTCCAGATGGCCTGTGCGCTGATCAGGAGTACAGGGACGACCATGAGCGAGAAGCCGAGCAGCAACTTACGCTGGAACCTCATACATGAAACTCTAGCCTTCCTGCTTGAGTGACGTCAAGGGAAAGTTATTGCGTGTAGGGGCAGGTTTCGTGCCTGCCCAGCGTGGTGAACGTGCAGTGATATTGCAGTAGGGCTATGCGCATGACTCCTCGGCTCCGTCCTGTTGCTTACGCCTTTACTACCTTGTCTGGGGGTATGCCCTTGAAGGCGTTCCGCGTATCCACGATGAGCGGAGCGTGGTGACGGATCAAATCGAGGTCAAACGCCGAGTGGTTCGTTACGAGGATGACCGCATCCTGCGCCTGAAGGGTTTCGGCAGTCAGGGGTAGAGCGGTCAGGTCAAGGTCGGGATAGTGACGGTGGCCGTGGCATCGGGGGACGTGGGGATCTGAGTAATTCACCTGGGCTCCCTGTTGCCGCAGCAGCGTCAGGATCTCGATGGTCGGGCTTTCCCGCTGGTCGTTGATGTCCTTCTTGTACGCCACACCCAGAATCAGGAGGCTGGCGCCATGCAGCGACTTGCCTCTTCTGCTCAGCGCCTCGACGACTTTTCCCACCACCCAGGCCGGCATGGCATGGTTGATCTCGCCAGCCAGCTCGATGAAGTGGGTGGCCGTACCGTACTCGCGGGCTTTCCAGGTGAGATAGAAGGGGTCGATAGGGATGCAGTGGCCCCCCAAATCTGGTCCCGGATAGAAGGCCTGAAAGCCAAAAGGCTTAGTGGCGGCGTCGTCGATGACCTCCCAGATGTCGATCCCCATGCGGTTCGAGAGCATCTTGAGCTCATTCGCCAGCGCGATGTTCACCGCTCGGTAGATGTTCTCCATGAGCTTGGTCATTTCGGCCTCCCTGGGAGAGGCGACGCGCACCACGGTGGCTACAATCGTTCTGTAGAGCGTTTCGCCTAACTCCCCACAGGCATCCGACACCCCTCCGAGAACCTTGGGGATGGTGGCCAAGCCGAAGTGCGTGTTCCCTGGGTCTTCCCGCTCGGGCGAGAAGACGAGAAAGAAGTCTCGCCCTACCCGAAGGCCGTTGCCTCAAAGCGGGGCTGAAGGATCTCCTCAGTGGTGCCGGGGTAGGTGGTGCTCTCCAGGCAGATGAGCTGGCCAACCCGTAGGGTGCGAGCAATGGCGTCGGCGGTCTGTGTCACATACTGAAGGTCGGGGTTTCGATGGCGCGTCAGTGGTGTGGGAACACAGACGAGAATGGCATCGGCCTCTCTGAGGCGGGCGAAGTCGGAGGTGGCTTCAAACCGACCAGATCCAACCAGGGAGGCTACCCGATCTGCTGGGAGATGCTGGATGTAGCTCTCGCCGGCGGTAAGCTGCTTCACTTTGTCAGGGTCGATGTCAAAGCCCAGGACGCGAAAGCCCGCCTCCCCGAAACGCAACACGGCCGGCAGCCCGACATACCCCAGGTCGATGACGCCGACCGTGTAGTTTCGCTGTCCGATACGTTCTTTCAGATGCGGGATGAGCGATGTTATCGTGTGCCCTTTCTCCTCACATAGCGGGAGCCCTCGGTGGCGCCATGAAGACCAACCGGCTGTGGTAAGGCTTCACTGGTTGTCTCCGGCAGATAGCACAACGAATCAGAACGACCAGAGCAGCAGCGCGACGATGAGGCTCGCGATGACGATCGCTACGATGGCCATGGTTCTTGTCAATCTGAAAGAGGGGCTGATTGCCGAAAAAGAATCGGCATCGACAACCAGTCAGGCTTTACTCTGTTGGTACATGCATCGCCCACTCGCGGTTGGCTTGATACCATCGCACCAGCGCGCCGACGCCATCCTGGAATGTCGATTGCGGTTGCCAGCCTAGCAATCGCCTGGCCTTACTGATCTCCGCCCACGTGGCCTGCACGTCGGCTGGATGACGGGGCGTGTGCACGATCTCTGCCTTCTTCCCGACGAATGCCTCTACGAGTCTGATCGCCTCGATCAGGACGATCGGCGTGTCAGAGCCAAGATTGATGACCTCATATCCCAGCGGCTTGAGGCCGGCGATCGTGCCTCTGGCGATATCGTCCACGAAGGTGAAGTCGCGGGATTGCTGGCCGTCGCCATACACCAGCACCTGGCGCTCTTCGCTGATCCACTGCACGAAGCGAAAGAGACTCATGTCGGGTCGCCCGGCGGGACCGTAGACGGTGAAGTACCGTAAAACCGTCACGTCTATCCCGTACAAATAATGATAGGTATAGCAGAGGATTTCGGCGGCCTTTTTGGAAGCGGCGTAGGGCGAAAGAGGGGCGTCGGTGTTCGCGTCTTCCCGGTAGGGCAATCGGTTGCCTTGGCCGTACAGGCTGGAGGTGGAGGCGAGGATAAACTTGTTGATGCCGAGTTTTCGGCAGAGGTCCAACAGGTTGAGCGTCCCGGTGACGTTGGTGTTGTAGTACACCCAGGGGTCTTCAACGGATTGGCGCACGCCGGCGCGGGCAGCCAGGTTGATAACGGCGACCGGACCGCGACCATGGGGTCCACATGCTGCCTCAAAGGGCGCGCTCAGGGCCGCCCGGTCGCTGATGTCGATCTGGTGGAACCGAAAGCTGGGGTGGTGGAGGATTTGCTCGAGGCGCCGCTGCTTGAGCCGGACGTCATAGGCGTCGTTGAGGTTATCGATCCCGACAACGAGGTGACCGGCCTGGAGGAGCAACTCGGCGACCTTGCAGCCGATGAAGCCCGCACAACCTGTCAGCACAACGGTCCCTGGTTCCAAAGCTCGGTCCTTGGCGCGCTATAGTCCAACTCAGGATGATGTTCTGGGTGCCGCCTTCGGTGTCATTGCGCAATCTGAACGATCGATTTCGGTGTGCGAAAATGTCAAGGGAGGCCGACCGCGAAACTGTGAGTACACAAATGGTGCCGAAGGGGGGACTCGAACCCCCACGGGTGTAACCCCACCGCCCCCTCAAGACGGCGTGTCTACCAGTTCCACCACTTCGGCCCGCTGTATAATGGCAACGGCGGCCGTTATCTGTCAATGAAAATGTAAGCGGAAGGAGCCAGGTTCCGAGTGCGGGGTGCGGGGTTCTAGGTCTGGAACTTTGCCTTGAATCCTCCCGTCTCTCTCGGTATAGTCATTGGTGCCCAATGAACCGTACAAGAGGCCTGAGAACAGTTCGGGAAGGGATGCCGAGCTTTGGTCTGGGCGTGTGGATGAGCCATGGGGACGAGATGGAGGCGGAATGAGGGAACGCTGGTGGATGGGTGTCGGATGGGCAGCGCTCCTGTGCCTGGTGTTCGTTGCGGTCGGATGCGCAACGGCCCGGATCGCGGAGCAACGGGTCGTCAGCGGCCGGATTACCGATCAACAGGGCCGGCCTGTGCCGGGGACGCCTGTGCTGGTGGTGGGTCGACAGCTTGATTTCACCACAAAGTTTGACTACGCGGAACTTGACCGGCGGGGGCTGAAAGTCCTGACTGCCGACGACGGCTGGTACAGGGCCGAGTTCATCCCCAGCGAACTCGGAAATAACCTCTACCTGTTCTTCTATGCCGAAAAGGGGTTCGACAGCGTTCGGTTTCAGAAGCCGGAAGGGATCGATATCACCAAGCGGCTAAAAGAGGGCAGAGAGCTGAGATTGGATCAGGCGCTTCTCGACCATCCGCAATGGAAAGAGGTACAGCGACAGATCGCTCAACTCGGCGCAGATTCAGCCAAAGGAAAGACCCTACGTCAACTAGGCCTTCCGGAGCGGATCGACCGCGTGCCCGGTGACCAGGCTACCGAGACCTGGTGGTATTACAGTAATGGGATCAGCTACCGCTTTGTCGGGTCTGCCGTTGAAGGATCATATACCTTCCGGCCCATCCGAGGCGTGCTGCCGCTTCCCACTACGAAGTAACGTAGACAACCTCTTCTGCTCCGCAACCTTACCAGTGTAGTGTATCCAACGCTTCTTGACACATCCCGTTCACCCTGAGCCTGTCGAAGCGGGGCACGCAGACAGGTCGGCATGGAGGGTCCCAGTGACGTTGAGAAAGGCGCCTGCCGAGAGGCAGGCCGGGCGGTCAATTGGTCGATGAGACCGAATTACCCGTGGGTGTCGTGATCAGCAGGAATCTCATGGAGCTATGCCGTCGCGTCCGGCAGATCGAGGAGGTATCGCCATATCGGAACCACCTCGATGGTGCCGCCGCCGGTCTTGATTCGCTGGGCTTCGTTCCTTGTCACGATGGTTCCGGTCTCAAGGCCCAATTCGGCCATCGCCTCGCCCAGGGCCGCCGTTTCCCGTTTTCGCGTCTGCGGTTCGGCCAGGGACTCACACACCTGAACCAGCATTCGCTGGCGACCACGCATCGGGACGATGAAGTCGACCTCCCGGCCTGTCCTCGTCTTGTAATAGTAGATCTCCGGGTGAAGACGCCGAAGCGCCGTGAACACGAGGTTCTCCAGGAGATGTCCGGAGTTGACCAGCATCCCCGACGACACCGAGGTGACCAGGGCGTGATCGACGCAGTAGACCTTTTTCGGGTTGGTGTGGCTGCGGGCGAGTGACGGGTCGAAGAGCCGCACGCTGAACAGGAAATAGGCGTCCTCGAACCACCCCAGGTAATCCGACACCGCGGACTTAGGAACCTTGTGGCCCAGCGATTTGAGGTACCCCGTGAGGCGGTTGACGGAGTAGTGTGAGGCCGTATTATCCACCAGCCAGTGCGCCAAATCGGTCACCGCCCTGGGGTGCGATACGTCATGGCGTTCGACCAGGTCCCGAAACAAAATCGCGTGAAGGTATTCTTGGTGGATCTTAATCCGCAAGCTCCGGCCAAGGCCGGCGACCTCGGGGAAACCGCCGGTCTCCCAGTATGCCTCAAAGGCCTTCTGGACGAGGAGCCGCTTCTTGGTTGACAGCGCGCCTTCGCTCTCGACGCCTTTGTAGTCCAAGAACTCACGGAACGAGAACGGGAACAGCTCCCATGACAACGCTCGCCCGCGCATCTGCGTAGCGATCTCCTTCGAGAGCATCCTGGCCGACGAGCCCGTGAGATAGACCTCGCATTGTTCCGTTCGCATCAAGCGGTCGACGAAGGGCTCCCAGCCGGAGGCCGCCTGAATCTCATCAAAGAAGCAGTAGACCGTCTCCGCGTGTTTCTTCTCCGGGTAGAGGGAGTAGTAGGCCTCGGCGATCAGCCCGAGGTTGTCCTGCCGCAGGGCGTAGAGGCGGTCGTCGAAGAAGTTCAGGTACAGGATGTTCTGTCGCGGGACCCCGCCGTCCAGCAGTCGCTGGATCACCTGGAATATGTAGGTCGACTTGCCGCTCCGGCGCACCCCGATGCAGACGGCGGCTTTGCCGTGAACCGCCTCGATGCGCACCCGCCGGGGCACTCCGGTCTCCAGCCGGGCGTCCTGGAAGTCCATGATGATGGATTTGATTGTCTCTAGCATTTGGTCACAGTGGTCATAATTATTCCCGATAATAGTTGTATCTGGTCATAAATATAGCCAGTTGGTACCGTAGGCGTCAAGCGAAATTCCCATGGTCAGTGTGAACGTCCCCAGATTGTTCAGGCTTGCCCACCGACGCGAGGCGCTTCTGCGTAGGGTATCAAGGTGAAAGACTCGACAAGATCCGGGATCAGAAGGGCACAGGCAGAGAGACCCTTGGGGGAGCACGATGTGGCTGGACGGCTGGAGGCCTTATCAGGCTGTCGCCTTCAGTGCCAGAAGTTAGAGGGAGACGGGGCTGCCGCAGAAATCAATATGGTGTCCTGGAATTCCTCTAATTTCGCCCTCTGCCTCGGAGCGATACTTGTGCCCAATCTCGGGAAATTGGCCAAGTACCTGTCTTCGGTCCACCTTATTTCTGCCATGTGCGAATCCGGCGCTCCATGTCTTCGTTGGATATGACGCGCCCACTACGCGAATCCGCGAGACCTCGCTCGATCATTTTCTCAAAGGCGAGTTCACGCATGATTTCCTCATACGTTGCGTCTTCCGGTTGCGACTGAATCACTTCAGTCATTTTCTCTTTAAGGTTCGACATATCAGCCTCCCGTTAAATAAGCACTCTGCTCACCCTCATCGGCAGGCCTCGACTTTCGGCGATGCCGACAAGGTTATTGAGCTGGGTTTCGTTCCTCAACCCAGCCTACGGTACTTTCGCGGTTACTTGGAGAAAAGCCTCGCCACCGCCTCGCCGAATAGTCGCTCCAGTTCGTCGCGCGTCGCACGGTAGACCGCCAGCGATCCGAGGTACGGATCCTTGACGTCATTACCAATCCAGCGAAGCTTCGACGCGACGGTGGGGTACTCATCTGCCAGATACCCGAGATGACGCTGATCGAGACCCACAACAATATCAGCCCAAGCGAGGTCAGCTTCCGTTACTGACTTCGCGTGCTCGTGCGAAATATCGATATCTACCTCGCGCATGACTTCGAGGGCCTGAGGAGCCACGCATTCGCCATCGTGAGCTGCCAGTCCTGCGGTTCGCACTGACAGGGGCATGCCCCGCGCCTTCGCGATTCTTGTGAGCAGACCGCCAGCCATGGGGCTGCGACACGTGTTTCCAGTACAAACGATAAGGACATTCACTTTAGCAACTCCCCGCCTTCGTCGCGAGGACATCGCGTAAAATGCGTCCCGCGAGACCATGCGCCTTCTTAGCGTCAAGCTCGGTGGCCTTTGCGATTTGCGCCCCGCCGTGAGCAGCATCCGTCGTACTCCGCGTCGCCGCGAGCTGGAGCAGCTTCTCGGGCAACGACTTGATAGCGCCTGGCTTGAGTCCCCGCGATTCGAGTTGTTGCTTCAGAGGCGGCGACCAGACGACTTGCTTCAGCGCGTGCGCCTTTTGCCCCAGCGTGTCCGCTCGATCGAGGCATTCCAGACCGGGGACAGTGCCGATGCCAGCCGCCAGTTCGGACTCGACCGCACGGCATAGGTCGAGGATAACCTTTCCAAAATCAGAGCTTGGTTGAAACTCGACGAGCTGGGCCTGACGTGCCCAGCTATCCAGACACTGGAGCGTCGCCGGAGTGAGGGCGCTTCGGGCTATCCGATACGCGTCGAGGAACGCCTGTACGTGGTCGTCTCGCCAGGCCCGGCGAGCCGCATCGTCAATCCAGTCCCTCATCAGTTCCCTCGTGTTGGTGGGGCATTCGGTCGGCCTAACTACGATTATACTGGTCTGTATAGCATCAGCCCAAGAATCCTCTCGATATGCGGGATTGTCTTGTCATTTCGCAGACTTGTCAACGGAATTTCAATAGGTTCCGTTCATGGGTTCGACAAGCCTGCCCTGAGGATGCCAACCGTGTCCTTCGACACGCTCAGGACGAACGGTTGGCATATCGAAGGGCTCGCCATGAACCGATTGTAAAGGTACTTGTGGGACACTACACGAGGTGATAAGAATCGGGTATAATAACGATTTGGTAACTGCTCAGGTAGACAGGCTGAAGACTGAAGGCTTTTAGGGGTAAGTCATGCGTGATCACACAAAACTTCGGGCATTTGAGTTGGCTGATGAAGTAGCAATATTGGTTTATCGGGTAACCGCCGGGTTTCCGAAGCCTTCGCGTCCTTGAGGGAGCTGCACTATCAACTACTTTTGTCGAAGCGTTTGGGCTTCTTACCTAATGAGGAGTCCTCTCTGATAGAATCAAAGATCGTCGAAACCGAGAAGGTCCTGAATGGCTTGATTCGTGCCTTGCGAGCTAAGGTCTAACCTTCAGTCTTCAGCCTAAACGCCTAATCTGTAGAGGTTGGTCACGTATGGCAAGCAATAAGATTCTTATTCGGGGTGCGCGAGAGCACAACCTTCAGTCGATCGACCTGGAGATCCCTCGGGACAAGCTTGTGGTTATCACCGGCGTCTCCGGCTCCGGGAAGTCGTCGCTGGCGTTCGACACCATCTATGCCGAGGGGCAGCGTCGCTACGTCGAGTCGCTTTCTACCTACGCCCGTCAGTTTCTGGAGCAGATGGATAAACCGGATGTAGACCTGATCGAGGGGCTCTCGCCGGCGATCTCTATCGAGCAGAAGACCACCAGCAAAAACCCCCGTTCGACCGTGGCGACAGTGACGGAGATCTACGATTATCTCCGCCTCCTGTTTGCTAGGGTGGGTAAGCCGCACTGTTACGCCTGCGGCAAGCCGATCGCATCCCAGACGGTCCAGCAGATCGTGGACCAGGTGATGGCGCTGCCGGATGGAAGCAAGTTCCAAGTCCTGGCCCCGGTCGTGCGAGGGCGGAAGGGGGAGTACCGCCAGGTCTTCGCTGACCTGCGCCATCAGGGGTTCGTCCGTGTTCGTGTCGACGGCAAGCCTCGGGAGTTGGAAGAGTCGATCGAACTGGACAAGAACAAGAAGCACACGATTGAGGTCGTGGTAGATCGGCTCATCCTGAAGGCGGATATTCGAAAACGGCTGGCCGATTCGCTTGAGACCGCGCTCAAACTCGGCGAGGGGATTGTGACCGTCAACCTCCTCGAGCCGTCGAAGGATCTGACCTTCTCCGAGCGCCTGGCCTGCATCGACTGTGGCGTCAGCTATCCGGAAATCAGCCCTCGTATCTTCTCCTTCAATAGCCCGCACGGCGCCTGCCCCACGTGCGACGGCTTGGGTACGAAGCTGGACGGACGGATGGACGATCTCCCTGGTATCCTGGAGCCGTGGCACGGTAAAGCGAACATCCACTATCTGGACCGCCGCTATAAGGAGACCTCTTCATCCAAGGTGCGGGAGGAGATCGAAAACTACGTCAAGCAGTTGGCCAGCGTCCGCCCCTGCCCGGATTGCCAGGGGGCGCGCCTGCGGCGGGAGTCACTGGCTATCAAGGTAGATGGCAAGTCGATCGCGGACGTGACGCATTACTCGGTCAAAGCGGGGCTTCGATTCTTCCAGGACCTACAGTTCAGCGAGAAAGACCATGAGATCGCCCGCCGCATCCTGAAGGAGCTACGGGAGCGTCTGACGTTCCTCGTGAACGTCGGCCTCGACTACCTGACCCTGGACCGGACCGCAGCCACCCTGGCCGGCGGCGAGGCGCAGCGAATCCGTTTAGCGACGCAGATCGGTAGCTCGCTGGTCGGCGTCCTGTACATCCTGGACGAGCCCAGCATTGGCTTGCATCAACGGGATAATGTCCGCCTCCTGGATACCCTGAAGCGGCTCCGCGATTTGGGGAACACGGTCCTGGTTGTGGAGCACGACGAAGAGACGATCCGCCTTGCCGACTATGTCATCGACCTGGGCCCGGGGGCAGGGGTCTCTGGTGGGCGAGTCGTGGCGTGCGGTAGCCCACGAGACATCATCAGACATAAGAGTTCGCTGACCGGTCAGTACCTGTCAGGACGCCTGACGATTCCTGTTCCTGCCCTTCGACGGCGAGGGAACGGTCGCGTTCTCACCATCGTCGGAGCGCGAGAACATAACCTCAAGAACATCGAGGTGGAGATCCCCCTGGGTGTGTTGACCTGCGTGACGGGCGTGTCCGGTTCCGGGAAGAGCACCCTGGTGAACGAGATCCTGCGGCGGGCGCTCGATCACAAGCTCTACGGCTCTCGGGAGCGACCGGGTGAGCATGACAAGATCCTTGGCGCCGAGCATATCGACAAGGTGATCGATATCGATCAGTCGCCTATCGGCCGCACCCCCCGCAGCAACCCGGCGACCTATACGGGCGTCTTCAATTTCATCAGGGAGCTGTACGCGCTGGTTCCGGAATCGCGTATCCGGGGCTACAAGCTTGGCCGCTTCAGCTTCAATGTCAAGGGCGGCCGATGTGAGGCCTGCCAGGGCGACGGGCTGATCCAGATCGAGATGCACTTCCTCCCCGATGTCCACGTCACCTGTGAGGTCTGCAAGGGGGCCCGCTACAACCGGGAGACGCTGGAGATTATCTATAAGGGGAAGAGCATTGCCGATGTATTGGATATGACCGTTGAGGAGGCGCTCCGCTTCTTCCAGCCTGTCCCCAAGATCAAGGAGAAACTCCAGACCCTTTTTGACGTCGGTCTTGGCTACATCAAACTGGGCCAGTCGGCTACGACACTCTCTGGCGGAGAGGCGCAGAGGGTAAAGCTGTCGCGGGAACTCAGCAAACGGGGGACCGGCCAGACCCTGTATATCCTGGATGAGCCGACCACCGGGCTGCACTTCCACGATATCCGCCAACTCCTGGAGGTCCTGCACCGCCTGACCGATACCGGCAATACCGTCGTAGTGATCGAGCACAACCTGGAGGTGATCAAGACGGCCGACTGGATTATCGACCTGGGCCCGGAGGGTGGGAATGAGGGAGGGCAGGTCGTCGTAGCAGGACAGCCGGAGGAGGTAGCGACCCATCCGACCTCGTACACCGGCCAGTTTCTCAGGCGGATGTTTGTTAGGGGTTTAGACTGAAGACTGAAGGCTAAAGGGGAGCCACCTAAAAGTCTTTAGTCTGACAACCTCCTTCAGTCTTTAGCCTTCAGTCTAGCTACCTGTGCGCTCACAGTTGAGCGCTTGCGAAAGTTGCGCGTCATGGATGCCTTTTGCCTAGCCGCGATAATTCAAGAACTGCAAGCCATCCTCCCGGGCGCCAAGATCAATCGGGCCCTGCAACTCGATCGGTGGAGTCTGCTTCTGGTCTTTCATAGGGGACAAGGGCCAGGCGGACTCTTGCTTTCTGTCGAGCCTGGCGCGCCCAGGGTCGAGTTGCTCTCGCCGCCACGTAAGCCTTCTGTATCCTCATCGAGGTTTGGGGATTTCGTCGCCTCGAAAACGAAGGAGGCGCTGATTGAGGCGGTTGAACAGGTGGGGTTGGACCGGATCACGGCGATACAGATGAGCGGCGGCCCGCTGCATGGTTCGACGAGACTCACCACAGGCGAGGCGGCCATGACCCTGTATGTGGATATGCGTGGGCCTGCGAGCAACTTTGTCCTTGTCGATCGAGTCACTGGAACGGTCATCGACCGCCTTCGCTCGGCCTCCGAAAGAACGAGGGGTAAGACACCGGAACCGGGCGAGCCGTATCAGCCCCCCTTCGATTGCAGCCGCGTTGATCCCAGATGTGTCAAAGAAGACGAATTTCAAGAACTGGTCCGCCCACGCCTCGCTGAAGGGGTCGAACCGGCGCGCGTGCTCGCGACCTGCTTTGCAGGGTTCAGTTCGTTGATGGCGACGGAACTGGTGGCCCGTTCCGGCCTCTCGACACTCGCCTCCCTCGACGAGCAAGCGCGTACCCTTTGGAAGCCGTTTCGCGATCTCATGGGCCGCGTGGCTACCACTTCCTTTAAGCCCAGGCTTATCATAGGAAGCAATGGGGAGCTGGTCGGCATCGCAGCCTTTCCGCTGGTCACAGTTGCGGCTGACCATCAGGTTCCTTATTCCACCATGGCTGAGGCGCTTACTGCCTACCATGGAAGCCGCGAGCAGGTCGAGCGGACGCAGACCCTTCTGGCTGGGTTGCTACGCCGCCTGCAGAGTGAGATCAGTGCGGCGGAGCGGCTTTCGACCAGGCTCGGACAGGAGGCAACTCTCTATCGTGAGGGCGAGCTCCATGCCCGGAAGGGCCAGCTTCTGCTTGCCAATCGGGCTGGTATTCGGCGTGGAGCGCAGGCGGTCGAACTTGTCGACTACGCTGATCCAGGAACGCAATTACTGCGAATCGAGCTGGACCCCGCATGCTCCATCGAGGAGAATGCGAAGCGATACTTCGCGCTGCACCGCAAGGCTAAACGCGGAGCGGCGATCGTCGAAAGGCGCCTTGAAGAGGCCGGCGGGCGGCTGGCTACGCTCAGGTCTCTGATCCAGGAAGCGGGGATGGCGAAGGACTTGGGCGAGTTGCAGCGGGTTGATGCTGCCTTAACCCACGTGGCGAGGCGCCGGCCGACCCAGGGGCCGGCAGCGTCGCGCGTTCGGGAATCGGAAGGCCCTGAACCGCGCACCTTCCGCTCCTCGGACGGCCTGGCGATCCTGGTCGGTAAAAGTGGGGCGGGCAACGATCACCTGACCTGGCGGCTTGCTCGACCTCACGATCTGTGGCTTCACGCCCAAGGCATCCCGGGCTCGCATGTCCTCGTTCGTCTGGCGAAAGGGAAGCAGACCCCACCGCGAACCCTTTGCGAGGCGGCGCAACTCGCGGCCTATTACAGCCGGGCGCGTGGGCAGGGCAAGGTGCCTGTGGATTATGTCCTGCGGAAATTCCTGAGGAAGCCGAAGGCTGCTGCGCCAGGAGCGGCGCTGCTCTCGCGGGAGAAGACGATCACTGTTCGGCCCGAGGCCGACCTGGTCCGCCGGCTGCATGCCGCGGAAGACGCTCTCCGCGCTGAGGGTTGAATCTACTGGGGGTTCATTCCCCGCGGCTTGCCGCGAGTTCGTCATACCGGCGGAAGCCGGTATCCAGAGGGCCAGACTGGATTCCGTGTCACGCACGGAATGACGGGCCAGAACGGAAGACGATGCCCCGCAGCTTGCTGCGGGGTAGTTCATTGGGGGTTCATTGGCGGTCTACGCGGCTATCGATGTCGGGACCAACACCCTCCGCCTGCTTGTAGCCGAAGCGGTGAGCGCTAATCAGTTCACTGTTCTTCATGAGGAGCAGACGATTGCTCGCCTCGGCGAAGGGTTGATGCCAAGCCGGCTGCTCCAGGATGCGCCAAGCCGGCGAAGCCTGACGATCCTCAGGAGGTTCGCCGAGGTGACTCGCCGCTTCAAGGCCCTGCACGTGGCGGCGGTCGCCACCAGCGCAGTACGGGAGGCGAGCAACCGCGAGGAGTTTGTCGCTGCGGTGCTCCGGGAGAGCGGGCTCAGCATCCAGGTGATTGACGGCAGCGAGGAGGCGCGGCTCACCCTGCTCGGCGTTCGGCACGGGCTCCGCCTCGGGTCGAGTCGGGTCCTGGTCATGGACATCGGCGGGGGGAGCACCGAGTTCATCTTGGCCAAGGGGGAGGTGATTGAGACGATCGTGAGCACTGGCCTGGGCGTAGTCAAGCTGACTGAGGCGCATCTCAAAAGCGATCCTCCGACCCCCGGTGAGCTGCAGGCCATTGAACGGGTTGTCGCGGACCGGATTGGCCGGCTTCGCGCTGAATTACCCGATCTCGAGGGGACGGCGCTTATCGGCACCGCTGGGACCCCGACCACCCTCGCTGCGATTGATCTGGGGCTCACCGCCTATACACCCGCTCGAGTGGACGGCCATCGGCTGTCGATGACTCGGACGAGGCAACTACTTCACATGTTGGCGACGAGACCGCTGGCCGAACGGAGTAAGATCCCGCTCCTGGAACCAGGACGTGCCGATGTGATTGTTGCGGGGACTACCGTTGTCGTGACGGTCATGGGCGCGCTTGGCTACGATGAGTGCATGGTGAGTGATAGTGGTTTGCGAGAAGGGGTCCTTCTCGACCTCCTCAGACAGCAAACCCCGTGAGACTCACGCCGTATGCTTCCTTCCTTTTTTCCGTTCCTTTGCGTTGACAATGTCCCCGTTGTATGCTAAGGATTATGCCACCATACGGGGGATTCGCAAGCGCTGAGACTACTGAATTGCTCGATGGACACTGACAGAGTACTGGTACTGAATAACTCCTTTGAACCCCTCCACGTCTGCACCGCTCGACGGTCGGTGATCCTGCTGTTCACCGGAAGGGCCGAACGGATCGAGGACAGTCCAAGCATTATTCACTCGCCCTCGATTGCCTTTGTCATCCCTGCCGTGATCCGCCTCCATCGCTATGTGAAGCTTCCGGTCATCCCCTCGATCGCCTTCAGCAAGAAAAATATTCTGAGGCGAGACGCTTATACCTGCCAGTACTGCGGCCGCAACGGTGGTGAACGGATGACTGTCGACCATGTGATTCCCAGATCGCTGGGGGGACGAACCATCTGGGAGAACGTGGTGAGCGCGTGCCGCGCCTGCAACGTGAAGAAAGGGAACACGCCCCTTCACGAGGTCAGGATGAACCTGCTCCGCAAACCCTCCAGGCCGGCCTCTGTCTTTTACCTGGGGATCATGGCCCATTCCCCACAACGGATCATCTCCTGGAGCAAGTATTTCCCCCGCGAAGTTGGCGGGGACCTCCAGGGTGCCCGTTCCTGACCGCTCTGACCATGTCCAATTTTAAGCTCGTCTGCGACTATCAGCCAAAGGGCGATCAACCCCAGGCAATCAGGAAGCTGGTTGACGGGTGCCTGCAGGACAGGCCTCACCAGGTACTTCTGGGGGTGACCGGTTCTGGCAAGACCTTTACCATGGCGAACGTGATCGCTGCGATCGAACGCCCAACGCTGATTATTGCCCACAACAAGACCCTGGCGGCACAGCTCTATGAAGAGTTTAAGGCGTTTTTCCCGTACAACGCCGTTGAATACTTCGTCAGCTACTACGACTACTATCAGCCGGAGGCGTACCTGCCTGTCACCGATACCTTCATTGAGAAGGATTCCATGATCAACGATCACATTGATAAGCTTCGCCATTCAGCCACGCGTTCGCTGCTGGAGCGGCGCGACGTGGTCATCGTGGCCTCCGTCTCATGCATCTACGGTTTGGGTTCCCCGGAAGCCTATTATGGGATGATGATCTTCCTGGAGCGGGGCGGCTTTTGTGTTCGGGAGCAGATGCTCCGGAAGCTGGTGGAGATCCAGTATCAGCGGAACGACTACGATTTGCATCGCGGCAACTTCCGGGTGCGGGGGGACGTGGTGGAGATCTTTCCCGCCTATGCCGACACGGTGGTTCGGGTGGAGCTGTTCGGCGACGAGGTGGAAGGGCTGTGGGAGGTCGACTCGCTTACGGGCGAGCGGATCCAGGGACTCCATCGGGTTCCGATCTATCCGGCCACACATTACGTCACCCCCCACGACCGTCGAGAGGCGGCCCTTGCTGCGATTCTCGAGGAACTGAATGAGCAGGTCGCGGTCTTTGAGAAGGCCGGGAAGCTCCTCGAGGCGCAGCGGCTGAAGCAACGAACCTGCTTCGACCTGGAGATGATGCGGGAGATCGGGGTCTGCAAGGGGATCGAGAACTACTCGCGCCATCTCTCGGGCCGGACCCCGGGCGAGCCGCCCCCCACGCTGATGGACTACCTGCCCAAGGATGCCCTGGTGATCATCGATGAATCCCACCAGTCGATCCCCCAATTCCGCGGTATGTATCACGGCGACCGTTCCCGCAAGAGGACGCTGGTTGAGTACGGGTTTCGTCTCCCGTCCGCCATGGATAATCGACCGTTCACCTTCGAGGAGTTTGAGCGGGCTGTGCGCCAGGTCATCTATGTGTCGGCGACGCCAGGTCCCTATGAGCTTGCGAAGGTCAAGGGGGAGATCGTGGAGCAGATTATCCGCCCCACCGGGCTGATCGACCCCGAGATCCAGATCAGGCCGATCCGCGGGCAGATCGATGACCTGATCGGCGAAGTCCGGGCGGTCACTGCCAGGGGCCATCGGGTCTTGGTCACGACGCTCACCAAGCGGATGGCCGAGGACCTCACCGACTACCTTGCCGAAGTCGGGATCAAGATCCGCTACCTGCACTCTGACATCGATACCCTGGAGCGGAATGAGATCATCCGCGAGCTCCGGCTTGGGAAGTGTGACGTGCTGGTCGGGATCAACCTCTTGCGGGAAGGACTGGATCTCCCCGAGGTGGCGCTGGTGGCCATCTTGGATGCCGACAAGGAGGGGTTCCTTCGCTCCTCCGGATCCCTCATCCAGACCATCGGTCGGGCCGCAAGGAATGTTGAGGGACGGGTGGTGCTGTATGCCGATACCATCACAGACTCGATGAAGCGTGCCATTGAGGAGACCGGACGGAGACGTGAGGTCCAGATGGCCTATAACCTCGATCATGGGATCACGCCGGAAAGCATCAAGAAGTCAATCTCTGATGTCCTCGCGAGCGTCTCCGAGAAGGACTACTATACCGTACCAGCCACGCCCGACGTCGAGAAGGCCGTCCGTCTCACGAAAGAAGAGCTGTCAGCTCAGATCGAGCAGTTGGAGAAAGAGATGCGGGCGGCGGCGAAGCGGCTCGAGTTCGAGCGAGCGGCGGAGTTCCGGGATCAAATCCGGGAGATGGAGAAGCACCACCTCGGCATCGTCGAGGGCTAGAAGGAGCCGGCAGGAGAGAGGCTGGTCGAAGAGCGTGAGCGGCGGATTACTGGTGGCTCGGGAAAAAGGAATCCTGTCTATGTGGACAGGGCGTTGAAAGGTTGCAGGTTCTTAAAGACTAGAGGAGGTGACAAGCATGAAAGGCAAAGTGAAGTGGTTCAACGTAACGAAACGGTTTGGGTTCGTTGTGCGGGACGATGGGGGGCAGGATGCGTTCGTCCACGCGAGTGACGTGGAGGGCGGCGCCACCCTGAGGGAAGGCGACACGGTCGAGTTTGACCTGGGTCAGGATGATAGTGGCCGCGCGAAGGCGGTCCGGGTCCAGGTCGTGCAGGAGTAATCACCAGACCAGGCCTGTCTGGACTAGCATTCGCTCAGATTGAGCCGGGAGCGTCGTTGAGAGTGGATCGCTCCTTGTACATTCTACGTGTGTCTGTAACTACTTAGCCGTTTAGGCTGAAGGCTGTTAGAGGTAACGCAGCGATCGTATAGCCTTCAACCTTCAGCCTATCTGCCTGACCTCTACCCCCCACTTTCCTTTTGACTCCTCGCGCCCCCTGTGCCAAAATTCGATGCATAACGGCTCACGAGGAGAGTGCTGTATGTATCATTTCCAGTATCGCGGCGATCATCTCATGTGCGAAGAGGTGTCGATCGAGCGGATAGCCGAGGAGGTTGGCACCCCGTTCTATCTGTATAGCCACGCGACACTCGCGCACCACTTCCAAGTCTTTGACCAGGCGTTCGCCGACATCCCCCACCTGGTCTGCTTTGCGATGAAGGCGAACTCCAACGTCGCGACCTTGAAGCTCTTCGCCGACCTCGGAAGCGGAGCCGATGTCGTGTCGGGTGGGGAGCTCTATCGTGCCTTGCGGGCCGGCATCCCGCCGAGCCGGATCGTCTTTGCGGGAGTAGGCAAGACCCGCGAGGAGATGGGGTTCGCCATGAAGTCCGATATCCTGATGTTTAATGTGGAGTCTCCCCAAGAGCTCCGCCTGCTGAATGACGTGGCCGGGGCCATGGGTACGAAAGCGAGGGTGGCGCTGCGGATCAACCCGGACGTCGATCCGAACACTCATCCGTATATCGCCACCGGGCTGAAGAAGAGCAAGTTCGGCATCGATATCTCCTTGGCCATGGAGGAGTACCAAGTCGCCAAGGAACTGCTGCACATCGATGTCGTTGGGGTCCATCAGCATATCGGGTCCCAGATCACCGAGATCGCGCCCTTTGTAGACAGCCTGGTCAAGGTTGCGGACCTGATCGCTAAGCTTCGGGATCATGGCTTCGCGATTAAGTACCTGGATGTCGGCGGCGGGCTCGGGATCACCTATAAGGATGAAGATCCACCTGTGCCACGGGTCTTCGCGGAAGCCATGATTGCGGTCATCAAGGATCTGGGCTGCACCATCGTGCTGGAGCCCGGACGGGTGATTGTTGGGAATGCGGGGGTCCTGGTGACGAAGGTACTCTACGACAAGCGCACGCCCGCTAAGCACTTCATCGTGGTTGATGCCGGGATGAACGATCTGATCCGTCCCAGTCTCTACGGCTCATTCCATTCCATCCTGCCCGCGCGGCAAGAAGAGGGGAGAGCGACGGTGGTGGTCGATGTGGTGGGTCCTGTATGCGAGTCGGGAGATTTTCTGGCCAAGGACCGGTCTATGCCGGCCCCGGAGCCAGGGGAACTGTTGGTCGTGATGAGCGCTGGGGCTTATGGCCACACCATGTCATCCAACTACAATAGCCGACCCCGGCCTCCGGAGATCATGGTGAAGGGGGATCGCTACTTCACGATCCGCGAGCGGGAAAGCTACGAGGATCTGATCCGTAACGAGCGGGCACTGCCGGATCTATAAAAGAACATTGCGAGGTGCGGACCCTCCACCCTTCTTGCCTTCTTGGCGTAGGGGCGACCCTAGTGGTCGCCCGATCTGGGCAGGCACAAGGCCTGCCCCTACAAGGGGGATGGGGGGATTTGAAGCGCGGGGTGCGATGAAGCGATATGGATAAGCTGATCTTTGTGAAGATGAGCGGAAGCGGGAACGATTTCATCATGATCGACAACCGCGATGGCCGACTCGCTATCGAGCCCAGGACGCTGGCCGAGCGGATCTGCCGGAGGCGGATATCGGTGGGAGCCGATGGTCTGATCCTGCTCGAATCGTCTTCGAAGGCGGATTTCCGAATGCGGATCTTGAACGCCGACGGCAGCGAGGCAGAGATGTGTGGCAATGGCGCCCGCTGCGTGGCCAGGTTTGCCGAGATGCTGGGAATCACCGGACCCCACATGGCCCTTGAAACGCTGGCCGGGATCATCCAGGCCCAGGTGGTTGGTTCCAGGGTCAAGCTCCAGATAGGTCGGCCACAGGAGATCCGCCTTCACCAATCGATCGAGGTGGATGGTGTCATGCGCCAGATCCACAGCATCAATACAGGGGTCCCTCACGCCGTCCTCTTGTGCTCGGACCTGGAAGCGATCCCGGTCCGAGCCCTGGGCCGCGAGATCAGGTTCCATCCGGCCTTTCAGCCAGCGGGAACTAATGTCGATTTCGTCACTGTCCTTGACAAACGGACGCTGGCCATTCGGACCTATGAACGCGGCGTCGAGGACGAGACACTGGCCTGTGGCACAGGGACTATCGCCGCGGCGCTTGTTGCGGCCACATTGGGGATGGTCTCTTCTCCGGTGGAGGTCAGGGTGAGGAGTGGCGAGATGCTCACTGTGTCGTTTACTGGGAATGGGCCGGAATTTCACGAGGTCTTTTTCGAGGGGGAGGTCCGGCTGATCTACCAGGGCGAACTGATGGCAGACGCGCTGAAAGAATAGTTTCGAGTTTGGAGTTTCGGGTTACGGGTTGAAGATCCCCAAAACTCGAAACCCGAAACTCGACACTGCAGTGGCAGGAGGTTGCATGAAGAGAATGTTTCAGGGCTCGATGGTGGCATTGGTGACCCCCTTCAAAGGCGGACGGGTTGACGAGTTGGCCCTCCGTGAGTTGGTAGAGTTTCACATCAAGAATGGCACCGATGGCCTGGTTCCTTGCGGAACAACAGGCGAGTCTCCTACGCTCACCCATGACGAACACAGGCGGATGATCGAGTTGACGGTCGAGGCGGCGAATGCGCGTATAGCGGTCGTCGCCGGGACCGGCTCGAACAGTACAGCCGAAGCGATCGATCTGACCCGCTATGCCAAGCAGGCCGGGGCCGATGGCGCCCTCTTGGTCCTCCCTTACTACAACAAACCGACTCAGGCGGGTCTCATCGCTCACTGCCGCGCCGTTGCCGATGCGGCGGATCTGCCGTTGATTCTCTACAATATCCCGGGGCGGACGGGGGTCAACATGCTGCCGGAGACGCTGGCGGCGCTGGCAGACCATCCATACATCGTCGGCATGAAGGAGGCGACAGGCAACCTGGAACAGATGACCCAGGACATCGTCCTGTGCGGGGACAAGCTCTCGTTCCTGTCCGGGGATGATACCCTGACGCTGCCGCTCTTAGCCGTAGGGGGACGAGGCGTGATCTCGGTGGTCGCGAACATCGTGCCACGTGATGTGTCTGACCTCATCCGCGCCTTCTTAAACGGTGACTGGAAGCGCGCCAGGGAGATCCACCTCAAGCTCTTCCCGCTCTGTCAGGCGATGTTCTACGAGACCAACCCGATCCCGGTCAAGACTGCCATGGCCCTTCTGGGGATGGTCAGCGGAGAGCTTCGCCTGCCGCTCTGGCCGATGAGCGAGATGAACCTCACCAAGCTCAAAGCCGCGATGCGGGCCTACGGTCTGCTCTCGTGAGCGATCCTACACCCGACACCCTATACCCTTTACCCTGCTCTTGGGGTTTTCTATGATACGAGCCATTGTCTGTGGTGCGGCTGGGCGGATGGGCGGGCGAATCATCGCCATGATCCATGAAGCGGACGACTTCACCCTGGCCGGGGCGGTAGAACGACCGGGCAATCCACGCATCGGGCAGGACGCAGGTGAGGTGGCAGGTATCGGCAAGATCGGCATACCCCTTGTCGGTGATCTAGGTACCGTGATGGGTGAAGGACAGGTGGTCATCGACTTTACCGCCCCGCAGGCCACCATGACCCATCTGGCTATCTCCGCCCAAGCGAAGGTGCCTGCCGTGGTTGGGACCACGGGGTTTGGCGCCGCCGATCTGAACAGGATCAAGGAACTCAGCTCGGCTGCTCCGTGCGTCCTCTCGCCCAATATGAGCATCGGGGTCAACGTCCTGCTGAAGGTCCTCGCTCAGGTGGCCTGTACCCTCGGAGATGAGTATGACGTCGAGATCGTTGAGACCCACCACCGGTTCAAGAAGGACGCCCCCAGCGGGACCGCTTTGAAAATGGCGCAGGCGATTGCGGAGGCGCTGGGCCGAGAACTGGACAAGACGGGGATCTACGGCCGCAGGGGACTGGTCGGAGGGCGCGGCAAAGAGGAGATCGCGATCCACGCGCTACGGGCCGGTGACGTGATCGGGGAGCATACGGTGATCTTCGGGGGCATCGGGGAGCGGATTGAGATTACGCACCGGGCCCACAGTCGGGATAATTTTGCTCGTGGTGCATTGTGCGCGGCCAGTTGGGTCCTCGGCCAACCACCCGGCCTGTACGATATGCAGGATGTGCTTGGATTAAAAGAGTGATTGTAGGGAAGCGTACAGCTATGAGCAATCAGCGGTCAGCTCAATGCCGCTCAACCGAAAGCTGAAGGCCTGGGCTATGCGGATTGTACGATTCGTCGCCGGCAAGCAACCAAGGTACGGTGTAGTAGAGGACACTGTCGTCCGGGAGATCCAAGGCGACATCTTCAGCAAGTTTACCGTGACGGACCGGACGTATTCGCTGAAGCGGATCAGGTTCCTTGCGCCAACCGAACCCTCCAAGATCATAGGGGTAGGTCTGAACTATCGTGATCATGCCGAGGAGATGAAGCTTCAAACCCCAGACGAGCCGATTATCTTCTTAAAGCCGCCGAGCGCTACACTCCCCCATCGTGGCCGGATTACCTATCCGAAATTGTGCGGTAGGCTGGATTATGAGGCGGAGCTGGGGATCGTCATCAAACGGACCGCGAGGGCCGTGCCGGTCGAGAAAGCACATCGCTACATCTTGGGGTATGTCTGCTTTAACGATGTGACAGCCAGAGACCTACAGCGCATGGACGGACAATGGACCCGGTCAAAATCGTTCGATACCTTTGCCCCGTTCGGCCCCTGGGTCGAGACGGACCTGGACCTTTCTGATGCCCCAATCCGGGCGTTCCTGAACGGTGTGATCAGACAGGAGTCGAATATCAATAACCTGATCTTTGAGGTACCGTACCTGATTCATTTTGTCTCCACGGTCATGACCCTCTATCCGGGCGATGTCATTACCACCGGCACCCCTTCTGGGGTCAGTCCTATGCGGCCCGGCGATACGATCGAGATCGAGGTGGAAGGGATCGGCCGACTGAGCAACTCGGTTATTGCTGAAAGCTGACGGCTGCTAGTGTAGTGTTACAGTAACGGCTTTACAGCTCCGCTCGCCCTGAGCTTGTCGAAGGGTGCGTAAACTGGGCCCTTCGGCTTAGCTCAGGACAGGCTTTGACAGGCTCAGCCCGAACGGGTTCATTGTTAACCTATCCCTGAGACACTACACTAGCTGATAGCTAATCCAAAAGGAGGAGAGAGGCGTGGGAGACCCCTTTAGCGTAGCGCAGCGGCTATCGAAGCTGCCTCCCTATCTGTTCGCTGAGATCGACCGCATGAAGCAAGAAGCGATCCGGCGCGGGATGGACATCATTAACCTGGGGATCGGCGACCCTGACCTGCCAACACCGCCGCACATCGTGAAGAGGATGCAGGAGGCGTCGGCAGACCCACGGAACCACCAGTACCCTTCATACGAGGGCATGCTAAGCTTTAGGCAGGCGGTGGCCGACTGGTACAGCAAACGGTTCGGCGTGGCGCTTGATCCGGAGACGGAGGTCCTGAGCCTCATCGGCTCGAAAGAGGGGATCGGCCACATCCCCCTGGCGTTTGTCGATTCGGGTGGCATCGTCCTGATTCCCGATCCCGGCTATCCGGTCTATCAGGCAGGAACCGTCTTGGCGGAAGGGGTTCCTTACTTCATGCCGCTCACGCGGGAACGGTCGTTCCTTCCGGACCTTGACGCGATCCCATCGGAGGTTCTGAAGAAGGCTCGGATCCTCTTCCTGAACTACCCCAATAACCCGACGGCCGCTGTGGCGCCCAGGGCCTTTTTTGCTGAGGCGGTCGCCTTTGCGCGCAAGCATCGACTGATTCTTTGCCACGACGCGGCCTATTCCGAGGTGGCGTACGACGGGTACCTCCCGGAGAGCATCTTGGCGGTGGAGGGGGCGAAGGATGTTGCCATCGAATACCACTCCCTTTCCAAGACGTACAATATGACCGGGTGGCGGATCGGATTTGCGGTCGGATGCCGTAAGGTTCTTTCCGGTCTTGGCCGAATCAAGACGAACCTGGACTCAGGGGTCTTCCAAGCGGTACAGGAGGCTGCTATCGCGGCGCTCAGTGGCCCGCAGGAGTGCGTTGAGGCGATGAGGGCCGTCTACAGAGAGCGGCGCGATGCGCTCGTGGATGGCCTGACGGCGCTCGGGTTCGCGGTGGAGAAACCCAAAGCGACCTTCTACGTCTGGATTGGTGTCCCGAAGGGGCATACCTCAGCCTCCTTCGCCTCCGCGCTACTTTCCGAGGTCGGCATCGTCATGACCCCAGGAACCGGGTTTGGCCGGCACGGCGAAGGGTACATTCGAGCGGCCCTTACAGTGGATGTCTCCAGGGTCAAGGAGGCAGTCGAGCGGATTGCCGCCTCGAATCTCACGCCTCAGTAGGAGGTCTTTCGGCCGTGATGGGTGAGCGCGCGTATATCGGGATCGGATCCAATCTGGGCGACCGGATTAAACACTGCCAAGAGACTATTGGGGCCATCTTGGACATTGCAGGGGTTACGGCGATACGTGCCTCGTCACTCTATGAGACCGCGCCGGTCCCTCCCACCTCTGGTGGCTGGTTTGTCAACGGAGTGGTCTCTGTGCAGACGCAGATCAAACCGGGAGCGTTGCTGCTCGAGTTGCTGCGGATCGAACGGAGCATGGGCCGCGCGGCGGAGCGAGCGCGAGGCGAAGATCGGAGCATCGACCTCGACCTGTTGTTTGTGGGTTCACAGATCGTGGAACAGCCGGACTTTATCCTCCCCCACCCGCGACTGCATCAGCGACGTTTCGTTCTGGTTCCGCTCTGCGAACTTGATCCAGATTTTCGCCACCCGGTCTTTGGCGTGACGATGCGGCAGTTGCTCGATCGTCTCGACGATCCGTCGCTCGTCCGACTGTTGGTGCCGGCGGTAAGATCTGTAGGGTCAGGAGAGGATAGCTAGGTGACAGGCCGCGCGTCCAAACCTCGTTACATCGTGATCGAAGGCCCTATCGGCGTCGGCAAGACGAGCCTGGCCGAATTGCTGGCGGAGCGGTTGCAAGCCAGAAAGCTGTTGGAGGGTCCCGACGAGAACCCATTTCTCGCTCAATTTTACACCGACATGCGCCGTTACGCCTTTCAGGCCCAACTCTATTACCTCTTGAACAGATTTCGCCAACAGCAGGAACTTGCCCAGTTCGATCTCTTCAAACAATCCCTGGTGAGCGACTATCTGTTTGCCAAGGATAAGATCTTCGCGTATCTGACGCTTGACGACAACGAGTTGGCCCTCTACGAGCGATTGCAGCCGCTTCTGGAGATGCGCGTCGTCAAGCCCGACCTCGTCCTGTATCTGCAGGCCAGCACAGATGTCCTGGTCCAGAGAATTCAGTCGCGGGCGAGGGTTTCCGAGCGGGAACTGGGACAGGCCTACCTGGAGGACGTGAACGCAGCCTACAATCATTTTTTCTTCCACTACTCGGCGACGCCGCTGCTGGTCGTCAATACCAACGAGATTGACTTCGTCAAGCACAAGGAGGATTTTGAAGACCTGGTCAAGCAGGTCGAGACGGTGCGGGCGGGCACCCAATACTATGTGTCGCTTGGATCCCGCAAGTAGGGACCGATCGTACTACTCAGGTGTTTAGACTGAAGACTGAAGACTGAAGGTTCTAAATTATCTCGCAAGGCACGAATCGAGCCATTCAAGACCTTTTCGGAGTTTTGTATGATCACGCATGACTTACCCCTAAAAGCCTTCAGCCTTCAGTCTATCTACCTGAGTAGTTACGACCGATCATGACCAGTCAGACGGTCAGGACGGTCACCCTGCAGGAGATGAAGCGCGAAGGGCGGAAGATTACTATGCTGACGGCGTATGACTACCCGATGGCCCTGCTTGTGGATCGCGCTGGGATCGATCTGATCCTGGTGGGTGACTCTGGGGGGATGACCGTCCTGGGGTACGAGACCACAATCCCGGTCACCATGGACGAGATGCTCATGATGACCAAGGCGGTTACCCGGGCTGTCAAGCGATCCATGGTGGTGGCTGACATGCCGTTCATGTCGTACGAGGCTGAACCAGCCGAGGCGGTCAGAAACGCCGGGCGGTTCGTGAAAGAGGGTCTGGCTCACGCCGTCAAGGTCGAGCGCGGTTGGCCCTCGCTTCCATGTGTGAGGGCGATTGTGGACGCGGGGATTCCGGTCATGGGTCACGTCGGACTTACCCCACAAACGGCCGTACTGCAGGAAGGCTTAAAGGTTCAGGGGCGAGGGCGCGACGACGCCCGCCGCATCCTTGAGGATGCGCTGGCGCTTGAAAAGGCGGGAGTCTTTGCGATCGTGCTTGAGGCGATTCCCGGCGTGCTCGCCCGGGTGATCACCAAGCGGTTGACCGTTCCCACCATCGGGATCGGCGCTGGGCCAGATTGCGATGGTCAGGTTCTGGTCATTCATGATCTCCTCGGGCTCTTCGATCGTTTCGTTCCGAGGTTCACGAAGCAGTACGCTGATCTCGCCAAGGTGATCAGCGACGCGGTGAGCCGCTTCCGGGAAGAGGTGATCGAATGCCGATTTCCTGATGCCGCGCACACATACTCGATCGACCAGGAGACCGAGAGAGCGCTGCTGGAGCTGTGAGAGACAAGTGCGGAGTGCGAGGTTCGGGGAGATCGAAAGGGTGAGGGGGCGCAGTGCAGACTATTCATGAGCCGTCCGCGATCGGCCGCCGCTGTGAGTCGCTTCGGCGCGAAGGGAAGACCATTGGACTTGTACCCACGATGGGCGCCTTTCACGAGGGACACCTGTCGCTCATGCGGAGAGCGCGCGCAGAAAACGATGTCGTCATCGTGAGCATCTTCGTCAATCCGATCCAGTTCGCGCGGGGCGAGGATTTCGAGAGCTATCCGCGGGACCTGCAGGGCGATCTGGCCCAGGCGGAGAGGGCAGGGGTTGATCTGGTGTTCACGCCATCCGCAGAGGCGATCTACCCGGATGGCTTCCAGACCTACGTCGACGTGACCGAGATCACTGATGGGTTGTGCGGCGCCTCCCGTCCTGGGCACTTTCGTGGCATGACCACGATCGTCACGAAGCTGTTCAATCTGATCAGAGCGCACCGGGCCTATTTCGGGCAGAAGGACTACCAGCAATCGGCGGTGGTTCGGCGCCTGGTGGACGACCTCAATTTGGACCTCGAGATCGTCCTCTTACCGACGGTCCGGGAGGCCGACGGCCTCGCGATGAGCTCACGAAACGTTCGGTTGGCTCCTGAGGAGCGACAGGCGGCATGTGTCCTCTATACGTCCCTCAGGCTTGCGGAAGAGCGGGTCGGAGCAGGGGAGCGGGAGACCAAGGCTATACTCGATGAGATGCGAGCCATGATCGAGGCCGAATCGCTAGCGCGGATCGATTATGTGGCCCTCTGTGATCCTGAGACACTGAAGCCGCTCGATCGAATCGAAGGCCCCATACTGGCTGCGCTCGCCGTGCGATTCGGCGAGACCCGCCTCATCGACAATCTCCTGATTAGGCTTCTCTGACGGTTGTCCCGCCAGCAAGTCAGCCGTCGGCTTTCGGCCACACACCCAACTGATACCGTATCACAACTACCTGCTTTCGGGTAATCTCTAGGTCCAGAACCTGCTCTTCCGCACTTGTCTAGCCAACGGCTGAAAGCTGACCGCTGATAGCTGCATCTTGCCTGCATATTTCTCTTGACAAGGCTAACGGGGTTCACTATTGTTGCGACACAGTGGGATGAAGTGGGATACAGTGGTATAAATTACCATAGAAAAGCGGTGAGATCCCATGTTCCGCGGAAGTTTCGAACACGCCATTGACGACAAAGGGCGGCTCAGCATCCCGGCCAGGTACCGCGAGATCCTCAAGCGGCGACGGGAGCGTGAGCTTGTCCTGGTCGATCTCCTCTTTGACGCCTGCATCGCAGCCTACCCGATCAGAACCTGGCAGCAGATCGAGCAGAATCTCCTGAGTAAGGGAAACTCGGATAAAAAGTTCCGGGAATACGCTCGCCTCATCTCGGCTCGTGCGGTCGAGTCGACTGTTGACAGTCAGGGGCGAATTCTGATTCCTCCGCAACTCAGGGAAAAGGCGGATCTACGTCGGGATGTCGTGATTGTTGGGGTATTGGACAAGATCGAAATTTGGAATAGAGATCGCTGGGCGTCCTTTTGCGCGCAGGAGCGGGACCCTGAGGATTACGCCGGCAAGCTGGCGGAGCTGGGGATCCGGGTATAGGTGCGAAGGTCTGCCCCCGCGAAGGCGGGGGTGCGGGGTGTGGGGGCGTGTTGGCGGCTGGCGTGACCATCGGGGGACAGCACGTCCCTGTCTTACTTGCTGAGACGTTGGATGTCCTGCGGCCGCATGCTGGTGGTTGCTACCTGGATGCGACCGTGGGATTGGGAGGACACGCTGAAGCCCTCCTGATCGAGAGCGCGCCGGCGGGTCATCTGTACGGGATTGATCGCGATGCCGAGACCCTGGTCTTGGCCAAGGAGCGCCTCAGGCAGTTCGGGGATCGAGTCGAGTTGTTCCAGGGTGACTTCGCCATGCTGGGTGCCATCGCCGCCGAGAACGGATGGGGCCCTTTCGATGGCATCCTGTTTGATCTGGGCTTTTCATCCTTTCAACTTGACGATGCCTCCAGAGGATTCAGCTTCATGAGGGACGGGCCACTGGATATGCGGATGGATCGTCAGGGAGGTGAGAGATCAGCGGCAGAGCTACTGGCCAGGCTCTCGGAGCGCGAACTCGCGAGGGTCCTGCAGGACTACAGCGAGGAGCGTTGGGCGAGGCGGATAGCGGCGCGGATCGTACAAGACCGGCAGACGCAGCCACTGATCTCTACTGCTCAGCTCGCGCGTCTGGTGGCTGCGGCGGTACCAAGGCGTGCCTGGCCGCGCCGGATCCATGTCGCGACACGAACCTTCCAAGCGTTACGTATTGCCGTAAACGATGAGTTGGCCAGGCTTATGCGTGGCCTGCAGGACGCCATCGAGCTGCTCGCTACTGGAGGAAGGATCTGTATCATCAGTTTTCATTCCCTCGAGGATCGGATTGTGAAGGAAACGCTTCGAGGGTGGGCCCGTTCGGATCCGCCGCGTGTCCATCTTCTAACCAAACGGCCGGTTGTCCCAACGGAGCGGGAGATTGAGGTTAATTTTCGTGCCCGCAGCGCAAAGCTTCGGGCCGCGGAACGGTGCTAAAGGAGGGAATGAGGTGAGAGAACAAAGTATCGCCGCGTTGACGTCGGTTGGACGAGATCGGGTAGGCAGTTTACTGAAACCGCGGGTTGATCAGATCCGAAGGTTCGACCTGCTCCCGTCGCTGCTGCTGGGAAGCCTCGTCCTATTCGGAGCCCTGTGTTACGTGTGGCAGCCCATTCAGGTAGTTCGACTCGGGTACCAGGTAGAAGGCCTCGCGGGGGAGCGCGCCGGCCTCATTCGACAGCAGAAAGAGCTGCGCCTTGAGGTCGCCAGGCTCAAGTCTCTCCGCCGCGTGGAGGAGATCGCCCGCCGTCAGCTTGGACTCACGAACCCTAAGCCAGGTCAAGTGATCTTGCTTGAGTAGTCTTTGGAAGATGTGGTATGCCGATACAGCGTCGTACTCGAGAGAGATCGTCCAAGAAAGGAGAGACCACGGCCGCGCCAGCGAAGCGCGGCCGGTTACGGCGTCGCGTGATCGTGCTGTTCTGTTCGCTTGCTGCAGCCCTCACGGTCATTTCCGGCCGACTCTTTTCTCTCCAGGTGTATCAATACGCGGACCTGGTCGAGGCTGCCAAGCGGCAGTCCTCGGACCGAGTTTCATCGGTCTCCCGGCGCGGAACGATTTACGATCGTAATGGTCGGGATCTGGCCATTAGCCTTGGGGCTTCCTCAATCGGCGCTCGGCCGTCCCAAGTGGTGGACCCGGAGCGTGCCGCCGCAGTCCTGTCTGCCGCGCTCAGCCTGCCTGCCGAGAAGATCCTTGAGCGACTCCAAACGGGAAAGCCGTTTGTCTGGATCAAGCGATCAGTTTCCACGGAGGAGGCGCAGGCCGTCGCGCGTCTCATGCTGAAGGGGATCGAATCTGACACGGAGAGTAAGCGATTTTATCCAAAACAGCAACAGGCGGCCCACCTGTTGGGATTTGTCGGGACAGACGATCGTGGGCTGGAAGGACTTGAGCTGCAGTACGATGCCTACCTGGCCGGTAAGCGTAAGTGGATTGTACAACAACAGGATGCCAAGCGTCGACCGATCTTCAGAGAGGAAGCAGGTGAGGCGCAGGGTTCAGATTTGCACCTGACGATTGATGAGGTAATCCAATATATCGCGGAGCGGGAGCTGGAAGCTGCGGTGATCCAATCCGGCGCCCTCAGCGGCAGTGCCATTGTGATGGATCCTTTCAGCGGCGAGATTCTGGCGCTTGCCAACTACCCCACGTTTGACCCCAATGCGTATGCTGAGGCGTCGGCTTTCGCTCGCCGGAATCGGGCGGTGGCTGATTACTACGAGCCGGGGTCGGCTTTTAAGGCCATCGTGGGTGCCGGCGCCCTGGAGGAGAAGCTCGTACGGCCCGAAGATCGGTTCGACGGCGAGGGGGGCGCCATCCAGGTGGGCAGGGTCACCATTCGGGATCATGAACGGTTTGGGGTCATCACGTTCGCCGAGATACTGGCTCACTCCAGCAATGTGGGGGCTATCAAGGTCGGCATGCGGCTGGGCAAGAGTCTCTACTATAATTACATTAGTGGGTTCGGGTTTGGAAATCTCACCAAGATCGATCTGCCAGGAGAAACGCCCGGCATGATCCGGCGTCCGAAGGAGTGGTCGGCCCTCTCGCTCGCTTCGCTCTCCATTGGGCAGGAGATCTCCGTGAGTCCCCTGCAAATGCTGGTGGCGATGAGCGCGATTGCGAACGGTGGCAACCTGGTTCGTCCCTACGTCGTAAAGTCAATCGTCGCGGCGGATGGCAAAGTTATCCGCGAGAACGCGCCGATACAGATCAGACGAGTGATCTCGGAAGCCACATCGAGAACCCTCGCGACTGTCCTTAAAGGGGTGGTGACGGAAGGGACGGGGAAGGCTGCGGCCGTAGAGGGATTCGATGTAGCAGGGAAGACCGGGACCTCTCAGAAACTGGAACCAGCCACCGGCCGTTACTCTCAGCATAAGGTGGTGGCGTCATTTGTCGGGTTTGTCCCGGTCGAGCAACCTCGACTGGCCATCATCGTGATCATCGACGAGCCGAGCATACTCCGTTGGGGTGGATCGATTGCGGCGCCGACGTTCCGGGAGATCGCTCGAGAGTCCCTGAAGCATCTCAGGATGACCCCCGGCACCAGAGAGCGGCTCCGGTTGGCAGAAGGGATTCGCAGTGCGGCTTTTCGCCTTAATTGAGGGGACCGCGTACCAGGTCCTTCACGGGTCTGTCGATGTAGAGGTCCATGAGATCCGATACGATTCCAGACTGGTGAGGCCCGGGGATCTGTTTGTAAGCATCAGCGGATTCAGGCGTGATGGCCACGATTTCCTCCGGGCCGCCTGGGCAGCGGGTGCCGTTGCAGCCCTGGTAGAGCGAAGCGACCTGCCGGAGGAGGCGCTCTTGGGCGGGACGGTGGTAAGGGTGGCCAATGCCAGGCAGGGCCTTGCCATGGTCGCGTGTCGATTCTATGGTCATCCCTCGCATAAGCTCGCCATGGTGGGGGTGACAGGGACTAACGGCAAGACCACCACCACCTACCTGATCGAGTCGGTGCTGCGACGCGCAGGACATCAGGTCGGACTGATCGGCACTATCGGGTACCGCTGCAACGGGGTGGAGATGGAGGCGACGCGGACGACACCGGAGTCCTGCGATCTGCAAGCGCTTCTCGAACGGATGGCGCATCTGGGCACTGACAGCGTCGTCATGGAGGTCTCGTCCCACGCCCTGGCCCTGCATCGCGTTGATGACTGCGAGTTTGACGTGGCCGTGTTCACGAATCTGACACAGGACCACCTGGACTTTCATGGCACAATGGAGGCGTACCGGAGCGCAAAGCTTTCTCTGTTTGAGGGGCTAGGTGTCGGGTCAACGAAAGCGACGGAAAAGGCAGCGGTCATCAATCTGGATGATCCGGCTGCTGACCTCTTTCTCGGGGCGACGCGGGTGAGACGCTACACCTACAGCGTGCAACGGCCGGCGGACCTGTCGGCCACTGATATCGATATAGGACCGAATGGAGTTCGGTGCCAACTGCAAACCCCGTGGGGAACGACGGCGATTCACTCTCCGTTACTGGGGGGCTATAACCTGTCCAACATCCTGGCAGCCGCTGCCACAGGGTTGCATCTCGGCGTGGATCTGTCAGCGGTGGCAGACGGGATTGCAGCGCTCCACCATGTCCCGGGTCGGTGTGAGCGGGTAGAGGCGGGACAGGAGTTCAGGGTGATCGTCGATTATGCGCACACCCCTGACGCCCTGCGACGCGTCCTCCATATGGCACGGCAGTGCTGTCCGGGCCGCCTGATTGTCCTGTTCGGGTGCGGGGGAGATCGGGATCGGGGGAAGCGTCCAGTCATGGGAGAAGCGGCTCTGCAGCTAGCCGACTTTACGGTGATCACCTCCGACAATCCCCGCAGTGAGGACCCTCATCAGATCATCGAGGAGGTCGAGGCTGGGGCGAAAAAGGTATGGGGTCAGGGAAAGGGCTATGTTACAATTTTAGATCGAGCAATAGCCATTCGTGAGGCCCTCTCGCTGGCGGGACAAGGTGACATGGTGGTGATCGCGGGGAAGGGGCACGAGGCCTATCAGGTTCTTCGCGATCGTACGATCCCTTTTGATGACCGACAGGTGGCCAGAGAGGCGCTTCGCGATCTGGGGTTCTGTCGAGAGTAAAGGGTTCCGAGTTCCGAGTTTCAGGTTCCGGGTTTAAAAACGTAGCACTTGGCGTATAAAACCAGCCACCGGGACTCAAAACTCAAAACTCGAAGGTGCTGGTGTGCTGATACGTGTCGGTGACCTGGACACCCATTTTACCGTGTGGGGAGAGGGGATGCCGGTAGTTCTCCTTCATGGGTGGGGTACCTCAGCCGAGTCCCTGGCTACAGTTGCCAAGGCTCTGGAGGATCGGTTTCGAGTGTACGCCCTTGATCTGCCTGGTTTTGGCTGGACGCCATCGGCTGCTACGGTGTGGGGGACATGGGAGTATGCCTCCTATGTCGAGGCATTTATGGATCGCGTCAATATCTCGGTGGCCAGCCTGGTCGGCCATTCATTCGGAGGCCGAATCGCGCTAGCCTTGGCTGCCAAGTGGCCCGATAAGGTCAAGAGTCTTGTTCTGGTAGCCAGCGCAGGGATCCGCCCGAGACGAGGGCCTCTGTTCCGCGTGAAGGTTGGAGCCGCGAAGCTGGCGAAGCGGATATTTTCGCTGCCTATGTGGGGTAGGCTGGGCGAGCGAGTGATTGCCGAACTCTATCAGCGGATGGGGTCGCGGGACTATCGGAACGCCGGATCGCTACGCGCTACGCTGGTCAAGGTCGTGGGCGAAGACCTCCGAGGGATCTTGCCGTCTGTTCGTACGCCTACACTGATTATCTGGGGAGACCGGGATCAGGAGGTGCCTTTCTCCTCGATGGAGATTATGACGCGCGGGATACAGGGCTCGCGGTTGGAGGTGTTCGAAGGGGCTGGCCATTTCCCGTTTGTTGACAGCCCAGACCGTTTTGGCCAGGTGGTAAGGGAGTTCTTGTGTCAGGACAGCCAGTGATGCGGTCGGGCATGGTGCTTGGACCTTCACTCGTAGGCCGGTCCGTGACCGGTCTTTTGCCATATATGGCGGTCGTTATAATGCGCCATCTGGATCTGATATACCTCACCCAGTTGGAGCGTTACAACAGTGCGCGCCTGCGTGGTTGGATCGCCAGGCACTGGGGCATAGTTCTGGACGGCCGAGGGGCCCTCGTTCAGGTGGCGGTCTTAGGGACTGGAGTCTTCCTTGCGTGGTTACCTCTCCCTGTTATTCCCGGCTTAAGGCATGCCGGGACAGGTGCATTTTACATCGTGTGGCTGGCCGCCGGGATGTGGCTGAGATCCCGGTGGTCCTCGCTGCAGGTCAGCCAACAACTGCAGTGGACACCCCGAACGGTACGCTTAGTAGCAGTCACGTTCCTCCTTGCGTTGGCGGTCATGCTTGTAACCTCCGGGCTGACTGTGATCTTACTGTCCCGACTCATAGTGGCCCCTCTCGCCCTCCTCGTCGGTATCGGCTTGGCCGCCGGCCTGCTTGTGATGTCCGAGATTGCGGCGGGCACGGTCCTCGTGGCAAACCTGAGCCTCACCCCACTGGAGCAGGCGGTCAATCAGCGCTTCTATACGCAGGCTAAAGCGCGCATGCGTCAGTATCCCGGGGAGGTCGTTGGGATCACGGGAAGCTATGGAAAGACGACGACGAAGTTCATCGCCGCTACGTTACTTCAGAAGCGCTACTCGGTCTTTAAGACGCCTGACGGGGTCAACTCTACCATGGGTATCGTTCGGGTTGTCCGCGAGGCGCTTCGGGACGATCACCAGTTCTTTGTCGTCGAGGTGGCGGCATACGGCCCCGGCGAGATCAGGGAGGTGTGCGAGATCCTGCGGCCCCGGCTCGGTATCCTCACGGCGGTTGGGGTCCAGCACCTCGAGCGGTTCGGCACGCCGGAGCGGATCGCCGAGGCGAAGTATGAGCTGATCGATTCGCTTCCACCGGATGGCTTGGCGATCGTGAACGCTGACGATCTAGGCTCTCTGCGATTGGCCGAACGCGCGAGGCGGGAAGGTCGACGCGTGCTCTTGTACGGGGTCGGTGAGGACGAGCGGGCTCTAGACGTTCGGGGGAAAGATGTCAAGCTCTCCAGCCATGGCTCGGCCTTTCGCGTGGAGACCGGGTATGGCACGGCCATGTTCGAGACCAAGCTGCTGGGAGGCTGGAACATTGCCAATATCCTGGGGGCGACGGCTGCTGCCTTAGAGTGCGGTGTGCCCCTGGAGGAGATTGCAGACGGGGTGAAGTCTCTTACACCGGCGCCCAAGCGCTTGGAACTCCGCGAAGAGGGTGGGGTCATCAAGCTGATCGATGTGGCCAACGCCAATCCGCTCGGGGCCCAGATGGCCCTGGAGGTCCTCAGCCAGTTTGAGGGCGGCTCGAAGATTCTGATCACGCCGGGCCTGGTGGAGTTGGGCCAGATCGAGGCGGAGGAGAACCGCCGGTTTGGCCGAGCTGCCGCTGCGGTCTGCGATTACGTCCTGTTGGTCGGGCCACAGCAGACACAACCGCTGCGTGAAGGACTTCTCGAGGGTGGTTTTGCGAGTAGCCGGGTCCTGGTGGCTCGACACAGCGGTGAAGTGACTGACCACCTCAAGGCGATCGTCCGGGAGGGCGATGTCCTGCTGTACGAGAATCGACTGCCTGATACGTATCTGGAGCTCGCATGAGTGGCGCTATTCCCCGCTTAAAGCATGCCGGGACAGGCAGACGTATAGGATTGATCTTCGGAAGTCGCTCAGTGGAGCGAGAGATTTCGATCATGACCGCCAGTAAGATCTACGAGGTCCTCCTCTCGTTGCAGGACCAGTTCGAGACGCTGCCGATCTTTCTCACAGCAGAGGGCGCATGGCTTACCGGTGAGGCGGTTCGGGATCTGTTGACGGTTGATGCCGAGATACGAAAGCTGGCGGAACGAAGCGTCATGGCGGGAACGGCTGAGCGATCGAAACTCGACGCGGAAAAGCTGTGGTTGAATCGGGATCGATACACGCCCCAGCTTGACAACCTGGACCGGGGCCTGAGTGCGACGGGTGTTGAGCCGCTCTTTCTGGCACCGGACCCATCGGTCGGCGCGTTGGTGCCGCAGCAGGAGCGAAAAGGCTGGCTTCGTAAGCAGCTCCACCCCACAATCGATGTCGCCTTCCCGGTCATTCATGGGACGCATGGCGAGGATGGAACGATTCAGGGTCTGTGTGAATTGGCCGATCTGCCGTATGTGGGGGCTGGGGTCACCGCCTCGGCCGTAGGAATGGATAAGATCATCTCCAAGCTCATCTTTCAGGGCGCAGGCCTTCCGGTTGTTGAGGGGATCGGTATCACCAGACGCGAGCTGTTGGAGGATGAGGCGGCCGTTGTGAAGGGGATTGAGCGCAGGTTGAGCTACCCGGTGGTAGTCAAGCCCGCCGTGGCCGGTTCCAGCGTGGGCATAGGTATGGCTCATGATGCGGCCGAAGCGCTGAGCTTGGCGAAGCGCGCAATGCGTTTCAGCTCCCGCGTGCTGATAGAGCGGGCTGTTGAGCAGCGGGTCGAGGTGCAATGCGGCGTCCTGGGCAATCACGCGTTGACCGTCTCGGAATGTGAAGAGATCATCAGCTCGGGCGAGGTTGTGGGCTACCGTGACAAGTACCCGGAGGACACGCAGCCTGGAAGCGCGGATCTAGCGCCGAGCGTCATTCCCGCCAGGATTCCCCAGGCGCTTTCTGATGAGATACGGTCCATGGCGGCAGCAGCCTTTAAAGCGATTGACTCGCGCGGGATCTCCCGGGTTGATTTTCTTATCGACTCAGCCGCGATGAAGCCGTACGTCAATGAGGTTAATACCATGCCGGGGTCGCTTTCCTTTACCCTCTGGGAGGGAAGCGGGGTGAAGCCTGCGGAGCTTGTCGTTCGTCTGGTGGAATTGGCGCTTGAGGCCCATCGAGAAAAGCGTTCAACCCATTTCAAATCGACAGAGGGTAGGGCGTTGGTGGATCGGCGGCATCTGGTGACGCCAGGGAAGTAGGGCTAGGGGAAACGGACTCTTATGTTGTATCACCTGCTTTTTCCATTGCATCAGAGCTACGCCGTCTTAAACGTCTTCCGGTACGTGACCTTCCGTACGGCCGGGGCCATCCTCACCGCGTTGCTGATCAGTTTGCTGATGGGACCTGCACTGATCCGCAAGCTTCAGGAGTTGCAGATCGGTCAGAGCATCAGGGACGACGGGCCAGCGGGGCATCTGCAGAAGGCCGGGACGCCTACGATGGGTGGCCTCCTGATTCTGGCCTCTGTGCTCATCGCCACGTTGCTCTGGGCGAATCTTACCAACCGGTTCGTCTGGCTTGCCTTGTTTTGCACGGTCTGGATGGGGGCGGTGGGGTTCATCGACGACTACCTGAAGGTGGTGTCCAAGAATAGTAAGGGACTCTCGGTCAGGACAAAACTGTTGTGGCAGGTAATTCCCAGCATGCTTATTGGACTCTTCCTGTACATCAACCCGGTCGATCCGTTCACCACGAAGCTGGCTATCCCCTTCCTCAAAAACTGGATGCCCGATCTGGGCTGGGGCTATGTCCTGTTCGTGACGCTGGTCATTGTTGGCACCTCAAATGCGGTAAACTTGACCGATGGTCTGGATGGGCTGGCCATTGGCCCGATCCTGATGACCGCCGCAGCGTATACGGTTCTGGCGTACGTTGCAGGGCATGCCAGCATCGCTCACTACCTGCAGGTGGTCTTTGTGAGAGGGAGCTCGGAGCTCACCGTTTTTGGCGGTGCCATCGTCGGGGCCAGCCTGGGATTCCTCTGGTACAATGCGTACCCCGCGCAGCTCTTTATGGGCGACACCGGCTCTTTGGCGCTTGGGGCCGCCTTGGCCACGCTCGCTGTCCTGGTCAAGAACGAGTTGCTCCTGCTCATCGTCGGGGGGGTGTTCGTGGCAGAGGCCATCTCGGTGATCATGCAGGTCTTCTCCTACCGGACGACCGGCCGACGAGTCTTCAGGATGGCGCCCCTCCATCACCACTACGAGCTGAACGGGATGGCGGAGCCGAAGATCATTATCCGGTTCTGGATCGTCTCCTTTATCCTGGCCCTGCTCTCGCTCACCACGTTGAAGTTGAGGTGAAGGCGTTGAGAAAGGTTTCGAGTTTCGAGTTTCGAGTTTCGAGTGCCACATGCCAGGTTTCACGTTGCGAGTTTTGCTTACTCGGAACCCGAAACCCGAAACCCGGAACTGCATGGTGGTAACCATGCTGGATCTGGCCGGCAAGCGGGTGGTGGTCGTCGGGTTGGCGCGATCCGGGGAGGCGGCCTGCCGCCTGTTGCTCAAACAGGGCGCCACGGTCATCGGCACCGACCGCAGGGGTGAGCGTGAGATTGGCGCTGACCTCTGCAGCCTGGAGCGGGACGGGGTCAGCCTTGAGCTGGGCGAGCATCATCTGCGCTCCTTGCTCTCGGCCGATCTCGTCGTGGTAAGTCCTGGGATCGATCTGCGTGAGCCGCTGTTTCAGCAGGTTCGTGATGTGGGCATCCCGCTCATCGGTGAGGTCGAACTGGCCTACCGGTACAGTGAAGCCACATTCATCGGGATCACCGGGACCAACGGGAAGAGCACCACCACAACCCTTCTCGGCGCAATTCTGAAGCACGCCGGCCTGCCTTCGCATGTGGCCGGCAACATCGGTACCCCCCTCTGCCGAGTGGCGCCTTCCCTCGCGGCGGGTGAGTGTGTGGTCGTGGAGCTATCGAGCTTTCAATTGGAAACGATCGAAGAGTTCAGGCCGCGCGTGGCGTTGCTTTTGAATCTTGCGCCTGATCATCTCGACCGATATGCCTGCGTCGAGCAGTATTACCGTGCCAAAGCCCGCATCTTCGAGAACCAAAGGCCGTCGGACTTTGCCATTGTGAATGCGGACGATCCGCTGGTCCTCCAGGCGGCAGCACAGGCCCAAGGACGGAAGGTAGCATTCAGCCGGACAAGACCGCTCGATGCGGGGGCTTACGTTGGGGAAGATCACCTGGTTCTCAACCTTGACGGGAGGCGAGAGGTTATCTGCCGGGTGTCCGAACTCCAGATCCAGGGGGTGCATAATCTAGAGAACGCCCTGGCTGCCAGCCTCGCGGCGGCAGTAGTTGGTGTGTCCACGATGGCGATCCGAAATGGGCTCACCAGATTCGAAGGTCTCCCGCACCGCCTGGAGTTTGTCGCCGAGATCGGTGGCGTTCGGTATATCGATGACTCCAAGGGGACAAACGTCGGGGCAGTGGTCCGATCGCTTCAGAGTTTCACTGTCCCCATTGTGCTCATCGCTGGCGGCAAGGACAAGCAGAGTGACTTCAGGCCGCTGGTGCCCATTGTCCGCGAGCGGGTAAAAAAGCTGATCCTGATCGGCCAGGCCGCTCCAAAGTTACGACTTGAGCTCACCGGGGCCTGTCCTATGGAGGAGGCATCGAGTCTTGAGGAGGCCGTTCGGCGAGCCGCAGCCGCCGCATCGTCAGGAGAGGTTGTGCTGCTTTCGCCGGCCTGCGCCAGCTTCGATATGTTTACTGATTTCGAAGAGCGGGGGCGCATTTTCAAGGCGGCGGTACGGGAGCTTCTGCCCCCCGCTTACAGCATACGGGGGCAAGCATGATCGCTAAGCGCCTCTCCTATGATAGGCTGCTGTGCAGTGTCGCGCTGTTGCTGGTCGGGCTCGGAATCGTAATGGTCTATAGCGCGAGTGCCATCAAGGCCCAGGATAAATACGGCGACCCATTCTTTTTCCTGAAGAAGCAGCTCCTCTGGGCCTTGATCGGGTTCGCGGTAATGGTCTGGGCCATGTACCGCGACTACCGGACATTTCAGCGGTATGCGCCCCTGTTGTTCTTTTTCTCGCTGTTCCTCCTCCTCCTGGTGCTGATCCCGTCAATCGGGGTCAAGATCAACAGCGCCCGGCGGTGGCTCCGGCTGTTCGGGATCTCCTTTCAACCTTCCGAGCTTGCCAGGCTCTCCATCGTTCTACTCATGGCCAGGCTCCTCGCCAAAGGCGCCGATCGGGAGGAGCACTTCGCCAAACGCTTTCTCTTACCGCTTATCCTCTCCGGACTCGTGTGCGGCCTGATTGTGTTTCAGCCCCACATTGGGATGGCGGCGGTCCTGATGTGTGCAGTATTGGCGCTGTGTTTCGTGGCAGGCGTCCGTCTCAGTCACCTGAGCATCGTTGTTCTCGTGGTCGTGACGCTCGCCTCCCTGTTCGTCCTGGCCCAGCCGTATGCCAGAACGCGAGTGATGACGCTGTTGGACCCTCATCACGCCTCCCCCCAAGCAGCGCACCAGATCCACCAGTCAATCTACGCATTGGGGCCGGGGGGACTTCTGGGGCGGGGGCTCGGCGACAGCTTTGGGAAGCTGGGTTATCTGCCCGAGTCCCATACCGAGTTCATCTTTGCCGTTGTCGGGGAGGAGACAGGATTCGTGGGGGCCCTGTTGGTGGTCTTCCTCTTCGGTATTCTCCTGTGGCGCGGGACCCGGATCGCACTCCGGGCGCCTGATCTATTCGGCGCCTACGCGGCGATGGGAATTACCTTTACCATCGTTACACAGGCCGCCATCAACTTTGGGGTGGTTGTCGGACTGCTACCCATCACGGGTTTGCCTTTGCCGTTGGTCAGCTTCGGTGGCACATCCCTGATCACCACCTTTTTATGTATCGGGATCCTGCTCAGCATCTCCCGTTACCAGACGGCGAAAGGACGACTCGCGTGAAGGCCATCATTACAGGAGGCGGGACTGGCGGTCACCTCTTTCCTGCCATTGCGTTAGCCGAGGAGCTCAGGTCAAGAAGGACGGACCTGTCGCTCCTATTTGTTGGCGTCGAGGGAGGGTTTGAGGCATTTTTGCTGGCTACGAGAGGTTGGGACTTCGATGGGATCAGGGCTTCCGGCCTACAGGGGAAGCGGCTCCTGTCGCGGCTTTGGAGCCTCACGCTGATCCCCTCAGGCCTCATCCGGTCTCTCTCGATCCTTCGACGGTTCCGTCCCGATGTCGTGGTCGGGTTTGGTGGCTACGCCTCGGCTGCCATGGTACTGTCGGGAGTGCTTGCGAGGGTCCCGACCGTGATCCATGAACAGAACGCCTTGCCAGGGCTTGCCAACCGATGGTTGGGGAGGATCGTTGATTGCGTCGCGGTTGCCTTCGAAGAGGCATCTGATTTTTTCCCCAAGAGTAAGGTGCGGGTGACCGGCAATCCAGTCCGAACGGAGCTCTTCGGCGTAAGCAGGGCAGAGGCAGCGACCCACTTGGGTCTCGATCCAAATCGGTTCACCCTTCTGATCTTCGGCGGCAGCCAGGGGGCTCACCGGCTGAACCAAGCGGTCATGGAGGCGCTCCCTAAGCTTGCAGACGAGCGAGAGCGGATCCAATTCATCCATGCCACGGGTCCGCGCGACCTTTCTCTTGTCCGGCAAGGGTATGACGCTCTTGGGTATCCCGCGGTGGTGGAGCCGTTCTTTCAGGCGATGGCCGTGGCGTATGCCACCGCCGATCTCTGTTTCTGTCGGGCCGGCGCCGGCACTGTGGCAGAGCTCTGCGCCCTGGGGAAGCCGTCGGTGCTCGTTCCGTTCCCCTTTGCCGCTAACGATCACCAGCGCTACAATGCTGAAGCGCTGGTCGCTTCCGGCGGAGCCCGGATGGTACTGGACCGCGATCTGAGTGGCGCCGTGGTGGCCGAGATCATACGAACGTTTCTTCGCGACAGAGAGGGACTTGAGATCATGGCGCATAGGGCGAAGACCTTGGCGAAGCCGGACGCGGCGGTCCGCTTAGCCGATCTCGTAGTCGAGACTGCGTTCCAATCACGTACCGACGTCCAAGTTAAGAACCCAAAACCCGAAACCCAAAACCCGAAACTGCGAAGTGGAACCCGGAGTTGCGGAAATGTTTAAGAAGATCCGGCACATCCACTTCGTCGGGATCGGGGGGGTCGGGATGAGCGGGATTGCCGAAGTTCTCCACAATCTTGGCTATCAGGTCAGCGGCTCCGACCTAAAGGTGTCAGAGCATACCCTTCACCTCCGGGAGTTGGGTGTTACCGTACAGATCGGTCACGATCCCGCCTACGTACAGGATGCCGACGTCGTGGTCCGCTCCTCGGCAGTCTCTCCAGAGAATCCCGAGATTGTCGCGGCGAAGGTCCATGCCATCCCGGTCATTCAGCGAGCTGAGATGCTGGCCGAGCTGATGCGGATGAAGAAGTATGGCGTGGCCGTTGCCGGCACCCATGGGAAGACCACGACAACCTCCATGGTGGCCACGGTTTTGGCCAAGGCGGGCCTTGATCCCACCGTGGTTATCGGGGGCAGGCTGGATGCGCTTGGCAGCAATGCGAAGCTCGGGCAGGGCGAGTTCATGGTCGCGGAGGCCGATGAGAGCGACGGCTCTTTTCTTAAGCTGGCTCCCACCATCGCTGTGGTGACCACCATCGACGCCGAGCACCTCGATTACTACCGCGATCTGCAGCAGATCAAGGAGACGTTCCTCGAGTTCATCAATAAAGTCCCCTTCTACGGCTCCGCTATTCTGTGTCTCGATCAAGAAGAGATCCGAGACCTGTTGCCCAGGGTGCAGAAACGCATTGTCTCGTATGCCTGTAACGCGCGGGCCGATTTGACGGCAGAGGGGGTCTCGCTCACCGGACTCAGCTCCACCTTCAAGGTGAGGTTCAGAGGAGAGCCTCTGGGGGAGGTACAACTCAGGGTTCCTGGGTTGCACAATGCGTCGAATGCATTGGCAGCAATAGCAGTAGGCCTCGAGCTGGAGATCGAATTTGCCGAGATCCGGACGGCGCTCTGGGAGTTCTCCGGTGTCGCTCGACGTTTCCAGGTGAAGGGGAGCCCTCAGGACATCATGGTGGTGGACGACTACGCCCATCACCCGGCAGAGATCCGGGCCACGCTACAGGCGGCCAGGGCTGGATTTGAGCGGCGGCTGATCGCCGTCTTCCAGCCGCATCGTTACACCAGGACCTTCAGGCTCCTCCCCGAGTTTGCTCCCGCCTTCGATCTGGCCGATCAGGTGATCATCACCGAGATCTACCCGGCGGGAGAGGCGCCGATTGCCGGCGTCTCCGGCAGACAGCTTGCGGATGTGGTTGCCAGCCGGAGAGGACCAAAGGTCCTGTACGTGGAACGCAAGGAGGAGATCCCGGACCGGGTCATTGATCTGGCCCGTCCTGGCGACATGGTTATCACCATGGGCGCGGGAGACATCTGGAAGGCCGGCGAGCAGATTGTCGGCCGACTACAAGAAAGGGTATAAGGTGGAGGGTGTAGGGTTTAGGAAAAGCACTGATGCTGAAGTCTATCCCCTTTACCCTATCCCCTGACCCCTAAACCCTGTCTTGGAGAGCGGCGAGATGCTGATGGGGCAGCTCGATTTGAGGGAACGATTTCAGGGCTGTATCAGAGGAGAAGTGCTCATCGAAGAGCCGCTCTCCCTGCACACCTACTTCCGGATCGGTGGCCCAGCCGAGGTGATGGTCTGCCCCGCTGACCTTGAAGATCTGAAAGCCTTACTCAGGGTGGCGCGGGACGAGGCGATTCCTCTCCTGATCCTCGGTGGTGGAAGTAACGTGCTGGTGTTAGATGGAGGGGTCAGGGGTCTGGTCATCAACCTCTCACGAACCTTCCTGGAGCTTGAGGCCTCCGGCGAACAGATCAGGTGCGGGGCCAGCGTGCGGACAAGCCGTCTGCTGGCCCTCTCTGCGATGAGCAGCTTGACCGGTCTCGAAGGGCTGTCAGGTGTGCCGGGAACCGTCGGAGGGGCGATCAAGGGGAATGCCGGGACGCCCTTAGGCGCCATCGTCGATCACCTTGACTGGATTCGCCTTGTGGACGGCTTGGGCGAGGAGCGGCATCTCACGCGGGAGGAGCTTAGCCCGGCTTACAGGTACTGTACCCTTCCGGCAGGTTCAGCGATCGTTGAGGCCTGCTTCACGCTCAGGAGGGGAAGGGCGGCAGAGATCAGGGGGACGATCTCGACGTTGCTGGCGAGAAGAAATCTGACGCAGCCTGTGGAGGTCAGGTCCGCCGGTTGCTTCTTCAAGAACCCTCCGGGGGACTTCGCGGGGCGTCTGGTGGAGCAGGTGGGGCTCAAGGGGCTGCGGCGAGGAGGAGCGCAGATCTCCGAGAAACACGGCAACTTCATCGTGAATCTCGGCGGGGCTACGGCGGCAGAGGTGCTCTGGCTAATCGAGCGAGTCAGAGCCGACGTGATGGTCAAGACAGGAGTGGCGCTTGAGCTGGAGATCCAGGTCGTCGGATCGCCCATCGCGGCTTGAGGATGGTGTTGGGTTTCGCCCAAATCGGCGCTTCCTGAGATTGGTATCGGCGAGGTCAGGATGGCGGCGGAAGGGCGTGACTCGCATGGGCCAGCGGCTTGGTTCGCGCCTCAGACGGGGTGCGGGGGTAGCCATCCTCTCTGTGTTGCTGGTCGTGCTTGGATGGCTGGTTTGGCAGCAGGTTCCACGCTCCATGCCCCTGCACTATTTTCTGATTAGCGATCTCATCGTTGAAGGAAACCGGCGAGTGCCTACAGCGGCGATTATCGACAGCCTGGCCCTGCCCTCCCATGCGGGCATCCTGCAGGTCGATTTGAAGGAGTTGGCGGCGGCCATCCTACGCAATCCCTGGATCAAAACGGCCAGGGTGAACAGACGTCTTCCAGCAACCCTGCTGGTTCACGTGTCGGAGCGCGCACCACGCGCGGTTGTGGCGGCCGATCGCCCCTACCTCGTCAGTGAGGATGGGCTGGTCCTGCAGGAGGCTTCACCAGCGGAGATGTCCGACCTCCCGCTGCTGAGGCTCCACGCCGACCACCCACTCGAGACGGGGGAGCGGATCGATCCCGCTCGCGTCGAACAGGGGACGCGTCTATGGCAGCGGTTTCATCAGGGCACCTTAGGACCGGATGTGCAGGCGAGGGAGATCCAACTGGAGGGCGACGGGAGCTGCACCGTCTTACTGGGCCACGGGCTGCCATACCTGCGTTTCGGAGAGGAGGATGGCTTACAGCGGCAGTTGGATCGGTTGGCGCGGGCGCTTGAGATGCGTGGGACCACCCTGCGCGAGTTGGAATATGCCGATCTCCGGTTCGCCGATAAGGTCATCATGAAGCCGCTTCCGAAGGAGGGCGCATGACCCGAAGGGGCGAGATCGTGACGGGACTCGACATCGGCACGACCAAGATCTGCGTCATCGTCGCTGAGCTGACGGAGAACGGGGTCGAAATCATCGGATGCGGGATCAGCCCCTCGCAGGGCCTGAAGAAGGGCGTCGTCGTCAACATCGATGTGACCGTTGAGTCGATCAAACAAGCGGTTGAGGCAGCGGAGGCGATGGCAGGGGTCGCTCTGGATTCCGCATTTGTGGGGATCGCCGGAGGCCACATCAAGGGGATTAACAGCCGGGGGGTCATCGCCATCTCCGGCAAGAGCCAGGAGATCACACAGACCGATGTGGATCGGGTCATCGAGGCGGCCAAGGCCATCACACTGCCTGCCGATCGCCGAGTGATCCACGTCATCCCACAAGAGTTCATCATCGACGATCAGGGGGGGGTAAAGGAACCGGTCGGGATGAGCGGATCTCGGCTCGAGGCCGAGATCCATATCGTGACGGGCGCCGTCGCCTCGGCAGAAAATATCATCAAGTGCGCGACCAGGGCCGGGCTGGAGGTGCGGGACATCGTGTTGCAGCCGCTGGCCTCCAGTGAAGCGACGCTGACCGCAGATGAGAAAGAGCTGGGAGTAATCCTGATAGATATCGGCGGCGGGACCTCTGATATCGCTGTCTTCGTGGATGGGAGCATCCGCCACACTGCGGTGCTGCCGCTGGGCGGAGACCATCTGATCCATGACATTGCCATTGGACTCAGGACCCCTCCCCAGTGTGCCGAGGAGATCAAGCACAAGTACGGCTGTGCTCTGGCCTCTCTCGTTGAGGGTGAGGAGACGGTGGAGGTCCCGAGCGTTGGCGGACGTAAGCCTCGCCTGCTCTCGCGGCAGATGTTGTGCGAGATCGTTCAGCCAAGGATGGAGGAGATCTTCACGCATGCAGTCCTGGAAGTGAAACGAGCCGGGTTGATGCAACAGATAGGCGCCGGGGTTGTGGTCACTGGTGGATCCTCGGCGATGGCGGGTGTGCCGGAGCTGGCCGAACAGATCTTCGACCTGCCGGTACGGCTGGGGATACCGTCTGGCGTCGGCGGCTTGAAGGAAGTGGTAAGCTCACCGATGCATGCAACCGGCGTGGGCCTAGTGCTGTACGGCGCGGCGCATCTTGACCAGCATCGGTTTAGCAGATCATCGGAGCAAAGCCTGGTGGACAAGATCATCAAGCGGATGAGACAGTGGTTTAGCGATTTCCTGTGAAGCTCATGGGAAGAGCGTAGATCTTGGGTCGTGGACAAGATACACCATCTAACGATCTAGGATCCAATATCCAATAACCGCTTTCGAGGGGAGGTGGAAATGCCATTCGCGCTGGAGATCGATGCCGAGCACGCGGCCAAGATCAAGGTGATCGGAGTTGGGGGCGGGGGATGCAATGCAGTGAATCGGATGTCGATATCGGATTTCACTGGGGTTGAATTTTTTGTAGTCAACACTGACACCCAGGCGCTCAAGATGTCCCCTGTGGACACCAGGATTCAGATCGGCGCCAAGGTCACGGGGGGTCGTGGGGCAGGGGCAAATCCGGAGATCGGGCGACAAGCGGCGCTTGAGGATACCGACAAGATCCTGGCCATCCTGGAAGGCGCGGATATGGTGTTTATCACTGCCGGGCTGGGCGGCGGGACAGGAACCGGCGCCGCGCCTATCATCGCGAATCTCGCCAAGGAGTTGGGCATCCTAACAGTTGGGGTGGTGACCAAGCCATTCGGCTTCGAGGGCAAGGCTAGAGAGGTTCAAGCAGCCCGGGGGCTTGCTGCGCTGTGCGAGAGCGTCGATGCCTTGATCACTATCCCGAACCAGCGGCTGCTGCAGGTGGTGGAGCGACAGACCTCCCTGAGCGATGCCTTCAAGATTGCCGACGACGTGTTGCGCCAGGCGGTACAGGGGATTGCGGACCTCATCGTGATGCCGGGTCTGATCAACCTGGACTTTGCCGATGTCAAGACCATTATGTCGGAGCGTGGGATTGCCATGATGGGCATCGGAGTTGCGTCAGGGGAGAGTGCAGCCTCCGAAGCGGCCTTAAAGGCTATTAACAGCCCGCTCCTGGAAAATATTTCCATCGACGGCGCCAGGGGCGTCCTCATTAACATCACCGGCGGTCCGGCGCTCTCGCTGTACGAGGTGAACGAGGCCAGCTCCACGATCTGTAAGTCGGCCCATCAAGATGCCAACATCATTTTCGGGGCGGTGATCGACGAATCGCTCAAAGATGATGTCTGCGTGACGGTGATTGCCACCGGGTTCGAGGCCGCTGCCCCGGTGAGAGAGGAGGGATCCTCAAACATGGTCGAAATGAAGGCATACGCAGCCAAAGCAGCGGAGCGCGGGGGCTTCCTCAGGAAGCGTGGGATGGTTGGACACGAGACCCCTGATGAGCAATTTAATCTCCATGGTATGGAGATCAGACATCAGGATCTTGATGCGGACGAACTGGACATCCCGACCTTTTTGCGGCGCCAAGCCGATTAGCGATCTCGGGAAAGCTCCTCCTCGATGCGAGCCATGGAAGGGAGGGTGCATTAATGAGGCGACTTAGCACGCTGTTCCGGCTGTTTCTATTTTCAGGCAGATCGATGGTCACTTGCCCACACTGCTTGTTGCCGATCGGCGGATCGGAGAATGTTTGCCCGAACTGTCGTCGGCTGTTGCGGTTTGAGGGGATTGCGGAACTCCGGGCGAATAGCCATTCGGACGGACCACGCCTTGCGGCGGTGCATGCAGGGGCGGGAGGTGAAGAAGGGTAGGCTTGGCGGAACGGGTGAGAGATCGGGTTGAGCAGGTAAGGCGGCGGATGGCCGAGGCGGCCCACCGCGCCGGTCGGGACCCTGATGAGGTGGAGCTGGTTGCCGTCACCAAGACCGTACCGGTTCCCCTTATCCGAGAGGCGGTCGATGCTGGTGCGATGCTGCTGGGCGAGAATCGGGTCCAAGAGGCTTCGGATAAGATTGTCCTTCTGGGCTCGCTCCCGGTCAAATGGCATCTGATCGGTCATTTACAGACGAATAAGAGTCGGCCTGCCGCTGAGCTGTTTGAGCTGATCCACTCGCTCGACTCCTTGAAGCTTGCTGCCACTCTGGACCGGCATGGGGCTTCCTTACGGAAGCAGGTACGGGTTCTCGTAGAGGTGAACCTGGAAGGCGAACCGAGTAAGACCGGTATCCTCGAAGCTGACCTCTTGCCTTTGCTCCAAGCCTGCCGGCAGTTTACGCATCTGGCTATCGAAGGCCTGATGGCTATCCCACCATTTCGCAGGAATCCCCAGGAAGTCCGTCCTTTCTTTCGGAGACTCCGGTGGTTACGAGACCAGGCGGCCAAGGCCTATCCCGACTACCCTCTCAGCCATCTCTCAATGGGGATGAGCCACGATTATGGAATCGCCATCGAAGAGGGGGCAACGCTGGTACGGGTCGGCACGGCGATCTTTGAGGAAAGGCCCGTAATTTTCCGTTGACAAAAATAGAACACCCTTTTATAGTCACACCAATTTTTCCTTCCATCTTACATTGAATCCCAGGCAAAGCGATGGCAGGGCATAGTGAGAAAGCGTTGTCTTGTTTTGCCGAAGGGTGTGCGAGGGGTGCATGGACCATCGAAAGAAAGAAAAGGCCGAATATCTCGTCCAGTCCGTCTATCGAGCGCTTGACATCCTGGAGTCGTTCGATTATCAGACAGGGGAGTTAGGCGTCACGGAACTCGCCGAGAAGCTTCACCTGCCTAAAAACAACGTCTTCCGGCTTCTGGCTACCCTTGAGGTCCGGGGCTATATCGAGCAGGACAAAAAGACAGCCAACTACCGCTTGGGGATCAAGCCGTTCGAGATTGCCAACGTCTTCCTCCATCATCTAGGCTTTCGGCGCCAGGCCAGGCCAATCATCGAGGAGTTGGTGGCTCAGTGCGATGAAACCGCCTATCTTGCCGTTCTGGATGGATCGGAAGTCATCTATGTTCTTGTTCAGGACACCAGTCAGATCGTTCGGGTCGCATCGTTTCCTGGTCGACGTCTCCCGGTCAACTGCACTGCCGCAGGAAAGGCGCAACTGGCCTACGAGTCGGCCGACCGGTTAGACAACATCCTTCAACACCAACCGATGCGCACACTGACCGAGAATACGATTACTGACCCCCAGGCATTTCGGGAACACCTTCGTGAGGTGGCCAGGCTCGGGTTCGCTGTTGATAATGAAGAGTACGAGCCGGGGGTACGGTGTGTTGCTGCTCCCGTGAGAGATTATTCTCGAAAGGTAGTAGCCAGCATCGGCCTGTCCGGCCCCATCTCCAGGTTCTCCCTTGAGCGGATCGAACATGAACTCGCCCCGCTTGTCAAGACAGCGGCGATCAAGCTCTCCGAACGGCTCGGCTACGAGGCGAGCACCGTTCTGGCTGATTAGTAAAACAGAGTTTGATATTCTGACCATCGGCATGTCTCATCCGCCTGCTTTGTTCTGCGAGAGGACATAGCAGCCGCTTCTGGACATATTAGGAAGAGAGATGGGTCAGATTCCTGCCGAATACCTGCCTCCAAAAGAGCTCTGGCCGCAGCGCATCTACACGCTCCCGGAGTTCACAAACCTCCCTCAGCGATTCAACAGCACCGAGGAGTTGCTGGATAAGACCGTTGCCGCGGGCAAGGGGGGACCTTGATGATTCGCGATAAGGCTCTGTGGGAGCAGTGGGAGACGGAGCAGTTGAGGCGGGCGCCGGCCGACTTCCTGCATAATCTTCGTCTTGTTGAGGGGATGTACAAGGAGGCCCATGCCCTGGGTGTACTCCGCCCGCGGGAGCCGGCTGAGGGGTTAGAGATAAAAATCGCTTTGGCACGGGTGCTGAATGTTTACAGAACTCCTTGAGCAGCTCGGGCTGGCGCTTAACGCGTCCGCTATCCCGTACATGCTTCTCCTCTCCTCCTCCCCGTATGAGCAGCAAGCGCTTCAGCGCGCCCGTGTGGTCACGATTGGCAGGGCGGAGTTGCGCTTTGCCGCCCTGGAGGACCTGATCATCCACAAAGTGATCGCGGGCAGACCGCGCGACTTGGAAGATGTCCGCACCATGCTGCTCAAGAATCCGAACGTAGATGCTGCTTATATCCGCCAGTGGCTGGAGGAGTTCGAGCGAGCGCTAGCCGAACCCTACGGCCAGCGGTTTGAAGAGATCTGGACGATTACGCGTTGACGGGCGAGTTGCTGATCCTCCTGATTAGTAGGGAGGAACCAAAAAGGTATCTGTGAATCGTTGAAGAGGACCGGGTACGGATCAGGCCCTGAAGAGGGCGAAGCGGTCCTGTTCTGCGAGGGGAAGCTTGCCGTGTTCAAGCTGCCGCGAGAAGTGGAGTTCGTGGATCGGATGCCGCGCCCCACCGGGCCCGGCAGCCCTGGCACAGGCAAGCTTCTCCGGCGACTTCTCCGCCAGCGGGAGCAGGACAAACCGAAGGCAGAGTAGTGACCCGAGTCAGGTATTCGTACACGAAGGCTGACCAGTATTTGTCGGCTGGGAAGTTTTCGAAAACTGTTTGACAAGTACCGGGCAAGCAAAAAGAATCCGCTCTGTCTTCAGAAATTCCGTGACCGTAATAGGCTGGTCAGTATACGCAATAGTTAGACAGTCTTGAGCTTGCAAATGGGACCAACAGATCCAACAGATCCAACAGATCTCGTTAAGGCTGGTAAAGAATTAGCCGAAACATTTCGAAAGCTTGTTGAGCCGTTCTCGGAACCAGTCCTACGAGAGCTCGGACTGTACGTTGCCGAGAAAGTACGTTTCATTAGGTTCAAAAACAGTATTGGAGTCCTGGAACGCGCTCGGGAGCTTCTTTCTGAGCACGGCTTTCAGCCCAAGACTGTCGACCCAAAGGTTCTTGTTCCAATTCTGGAAGGGGCAGGACTAGAGGGTACCGACGATTTGATTGAAAAGTGGTCCCGATTACTTGCATCCGCTGCATCAGGCGGGGACGTGCTACCTGCCTTTGCTCGAATCCTCGCTGAAATTGGATCAGACGAGGTCAGAATTCTCGACCACGTGACTGATTACAGTAAGCGATTGGAGGTGATGGCTGGAGATGTGTACGCCATCGATCTAAAGGCCCTCAGGCAATCTACGTCCCTATCTCTCGAAGAGTTTTGCATCCGAATGCTGAACCTCGATAGACTGGGACTGGTAAAGTTAATAACAACTGGAGGACACGGATTCGGGGAAAAGTATTATGGTGATTCCGACTTGGACTCGGTGGGATTAACTCGACTTGGACGTACTTTTGTGCAAGCTTGTCGAGGCCCAAAGAGAATAAAGGATGCTTCGGCTCTCCCTCAAAGAGTCTCCGACCGATCGCTTAACAGCGCTGGATGAGCTTCGCGTTAGATACACTAGGAGGATCGCATGGGAATGATCGGTGTCGCGTGGGTGTTGGCTTTGGTGGCCCTACTGGCGCCCCCCGCAGGAGCCGGTGTCGGCCCTCCGAACGGCAGTCTCAACGTAGCCTATCGACAGCTCGAACAGGGACAGCTATCCGAATCCGTGCACCAACTCGAGCTGCAGTGTTGGGACGCACGATGTAGCGTCACCATCCTGACACTCAACCGATGTATGCAGTCTTCCGCGGGACTAGCCTTCTACCCAAAAGTTCAGCGCTCGTCTACAGACGACGGCGATTTGAAGGTGATTCGAGTGGCACCGGGTCTTCTGGAGGCGGAGCAGAACCTCGTTGGTACACGTTTCCTCTACCGCTTCTCTTACGTCGAGCGCGAGGATCCCGGCCTCAGACAGAGACTCGGCCTTCGCAACTCACGCTTTTTCGAGCGGCTTAGCGCCTTCAGTGGCAGTGTGGTCAAGAGTTCCGACGTTCTCGGCAAGGTCATCTCTTGGGACTTGGTGCCCCTCAAGGGAGCCTCAGCTTTCGTGGAAGCCCGATGCAAGATCATGCTTGACGGCATACCCGAATGACGACAGGGCGTGTACCGGCCATCAACTGGCTGCAGCGGACGGTTGTCCACGTGAGCACACTGGCTTGGTGCCCGGTCAGCTCGCGGCTCTGCTAGACAACTCTATGGAGGAAATCGAGCTGGACCAGGAGACAATTAGCCGCACAGCATGCGACGCAGCCTATCTACTCAATGAAGCGATTCGAGAACTCACTATCCCGCAGCACTTGGTGACGTGCGCCAAGCGATTGGAGGAAACTCAGCGGGTGTCGGAGACATATGTGGCTTCCTTGCGACGGATTGCCATGGCGGCGACTGTCATCGGCGTTTATCGAGTTGGTGAAACCCGTAAACATTTCCTGACCCCTGGCTATTCTCTGAGGAGGAGCTCCAGCATCTTGGGCTGCCGGACATCGAGCACTTCGTCCGCGATTGGAGAGCTTTCGAGACTGTTCGGTCTCAGTGGGCGGCGCATGCACCGGCGAAGAGATCGATTGCAGGAAGACCCGGCCGCCTTATTGAGCCGTCGGCACTTGGTCGAGCACTCGAGAGGACGGGCGTTGGTGATGAGGAACGGTTCTTGAGGCGCGTCCGCGACGAATTGACGCCTGCTGTCGAAAGGGTCAGAGATAAGATTCTTGAAGCCCATGCCGAAGCACGAGACTTCACCACTGGATACCTGCAAGCCTTACAACAGGGCGCGAATGACGAGGAAAGAAACCGTGGTGCTGACTAACAGCGGCGTCGAGCTGGCGGCGGTAATACGTGCCAGTCAGTCTGATCCGTTCGCTGGCGCCGCAGCTCACGCCAAACGATAGCGCAGACGCTTCGCGCCGACCAATAAAGCGATGAAGACCGACGCCGGAAAGTGGCACCGCTCCGTTAGCAGGTAGCAGCGAATCAGTAGAAAGGCGGAAAAGGAGGAACACTGTGACATCGCGTGTTCGTGTCGTGGCGATGGGATTGCTCGCGTGGGTAGCGTTCGCGATCTCAACGGGGGACAGCGCGGTTGGCCAGGGTACGGCGCCCACGTCTGTCCAGCCGCGTCAGGCGCCGCCTGCGCAGACTTGCATCGGGTGCCACAAGCAGGAGACGCCCGGAATCGTCGGGGATTGGCAACTCTCCAAGCACGCCCGAAACGGCGTCGAGTGTGCAGTCTGTCACGGGGGGGCGCATACGAGTGCTACGGACGCAGCGAAAGCCGATATCCCGACGCCGGAGACCTGCGGTAAGTGCCATGCCGAGCGTGTGGCGCAGTTCAAGAAAGGGAAGCACGCTGCCGCCTGGGCGGCGATGAAGGCGATGCCGACCACGCACTATCTGCCGATGGCCCTCACGGAAGGGATGAAAGGGTGTGGGGGCTGTCACAAGATCGGCCTCAAGAGCGAGAAAGAGATCCAGGAGCTCTCGCGCGAGGGGCACGCGTTCGGGGTGGCATCCTGCGATGCCTGCCATACGCGCCACACCTTCTCCGCCGAGGAGGCGCGCCAGCCGCAGGCGTGCCAGACCTGCCACATGGGTTTCGATCACCCGCAGTGGGAGATGTACTCCTCATCGAAGCACGGGGTTAGATACCTACTCAAGCAGGCCGGTGTCCTTTCAGGGCAAGCCGCGGCGCCGACATGCCAGACGTGCCACATGCCGGACGGCGACCATGGCGTGAAGACCGGGTGGGGGTTCCTGGCCGTGAGGCTGCCGATGCCCGAGGACAAGCAATGGGCTGCGGACCGTACAACGGTTCTTCAGGGGCTGGGGGTCCTCGATCCCGACGGCAAACCCACCGCGCGACTTGACGTGGTCAAGGCCGCCGCGGTTGCCCGTCTTACCCAAGAGGAGTGGCAGGCCGAGCGCGACAAGATGATCGCGGTTTGCGGCCGCTGTCATTCGAAGAACTTCGCGAAGGCAGAACTGGCGAAGGGTGACGACATGATACGCCAGACCGATCGCCTGATGGCAGAGGCGATTCGCGTGGTCGCGGGTCTCTATAAGGACGGGATTATCGCGAAGCCTGCGTCCTACGCGTACGCCTTCCCAGATCTGCTCACGTTTCACGACGCGGCGACGCCGGTAGAGCTGCGGCTTTTCCGGATGTTCCTGGAGCATCGCATGCGCGCCTTCCAAGGCGCATTCCACGCGAATCCGGACTACGCCCTTTGGTACGGGTGGAGCGAGATGGTTCAGGACCTCGCGGAGATTAAGGTCATGGCGGGTGAGATGCGACACGCAAAGGGAAAGTGAGGGACGGAGAACTGCGCCCGCTGACGGAGCCGCGCACCCTGCTCCATGATACGGACGTACCCGAAAGAGACCACGCCTCACACAGCGATGGAGACTGACGCCGGAAGGCGGCGTTGCTCCGTTAGCGGGGGCTAAGCGGATGGACAACGATCTACACTTCGGTGATGCGTATCCGCCGCGCGAGATTGCGCGGAAAGTCGAGGGCCTCGGCGTTGCGAAGGCGCGTACCGATCCACTCACGCTGCTCGTGCTGGCCGTGCTGGCCGGCGCCTTCATCTCGCTAGGGGCTCTCTTTTTCATAGTAGTGGTTACCAAATCCGCCCTTGGCTTCGGCATGACGCGGTTGTTCGGCGGCCTGAGCTTCAGCCTTGGACTGATCCTCGTCGTTGTAGCGGGCGCCGAGCTCTTCACCGGGAATAACCTCATCGCCATGGCCTGGGCGAGCAAACTGATCGGTACCAGCGAGGTCATGCGCAACTGGTTCCTGGCTTACCTGGGCAATGTGGGCGGCTGCCTGGCTACGGTTCTACTCGTCGTGTGGGCCAACGTTGCCGGTCTGGGCGGGGGTGCTGTCGGCGAGACGGCCGTCAATATTGCTCGCACGAAAGCCGATCTCTCTGTTACCGAGGCCTTCGCACGCGGCGTTCTGTGCAACGCGCTGGTGTGTCTGGCGGTGTGGCTTGCAATGGGCGGACGCAGCGTGACCGACAAGATTCTGGCAATTCTCTTTCCCATTACCGCATTCGTGGCCATGGGTTTCGAGCACTCGATCGCAAACTGGTTCTTCCTGCCCTTCGGGCTCGCGCTGGATAGGGAAGGTGTGGTATCGGTCGTCGGGGCCACGAGAAACATCGTCGCCGTGACCGCCGGCAACGTGGTCGGTGGAACCCTGTTGGTCGTCGGCGTGTACTGGGTGGCCTACTTACGAGGCGAGCGTCGGCCGAACGATGGGCCCTCCTAAATCCCGACTGGCGTTCGACCCCCCCCTCTGGCATACCCTATCCAGCGAAACCGTCTTCGCTCACCTGAAATCCACACCCACCGGTCTGACAGGGGCTGAGGTGGCTCAGCGTTTGGCGGAACATGGGCCGAATGAACTGCAAGCCGCCCACCGTATCTCGTCGTGGACGATTCTTCTTGAGCAGTTCAGGAACGTGTTGATTGTCATTCTGCTCGTGGCGACGACGCTCTCCGCTTTCCTTGGACACGGGATTGAAGCCATCGCCATTGCCGTCATTGTGCTGTTTGCCGTGCTCTTGGGTTTTGTGCAGGAATACCGGGCCGAACGCGCTACCGAGGCATTGCGCCAAATGGCCGCGCCGACAGCAACCGCCCTCCGCGATAGGGAGGAAGTCGAGATCCCGGCGCGCGCCCTCGTGCCGGGTGATGTCGTCCTGTTGCGAGCAGGCGACAAAATCCCCGCCGATGTCAGATTGATTGAGGCCGTTAATTTGCAAATCGAAGAGGCCGCGCTTACGGGAGAGTCGGTTCCGGTGCAAAAATACGCCGCGCCCCTCACGAACGGTGAATTGGCCTTAGGCGACCGTAAGAATCTGGCCTACGCCGGCACTGCCGCGACCTATGGCCGGGGCCGCGCGGTGGTCGTTGCAACGGGCATGAATACTGAGTTTGGCAAGATTGCCCAAATGCTCCAGACAATTGAAACCGGTAGGACCCCGTTACAGGACAGCTTAGATAAGGTCGGTCACGTGCTGGCGTGGGTCGCCTTCGTGGTAGTGGCAGCCATTGTTGCCCTCGGCCTGTATCGTGGGCAACCCTTCATTGAGATGTTGATTTTCGGTATTGCGCTGGCGGTTGCCGTTGTCCCGGAGGCCCTGCCCGCTGTGGTCACGATCTCACTCGCTATCGGCGTGCAGAGGATGGTCAAGCGCCATGCGCTGATGCGCCGCCTCCCGGCGGTCGAAACGCTCGGCAGTACTTCGGTTATCTGCTCCGACAAGACCGGCACACTGACGAAAGACGAGATGACGGTGTGCAAGATCTTTGTGGCCGGACAAATGCTGAACGTCTCCGGGGCAGGCTATGAGCCGCACGGCCGGTTCTCGCGCGATGGCCTCACCATTGAACCCCCTAGCCATCTGAAACTGCTATTGATGGCCGCCGCGCTTGCCTCCGATGCGCATATCGTTCACAGCGAGGCCAATGGCCGCTGGCACGTCAAAGGCGACCCGACGGAGGGCGCATTGGTTGCCGCCGCCGCCAAAGCCGGGTTGAACAAGGCCGACCTTGAGTCGCAATTCCCCCGCGTGAACGAAATCCCCTTCACCTCCGAAACCAAACGCATGACCACTCTGCACAGCGAGCCGGATAGCGTCGTGGCCTACGCCAAAGGCGCGCCGGAAATTATCCTTGATTCGTGTATCTGGCAAATGGCGGCAGATGGAAGAACAGTCCTCGACGCCGAGAGTCGGGAGATGATTGTGGAAACGGCCCGCCGGATGGCTAGTGAGGCATTGCGGGTTCTGGCGGTGGCTTCCAAACCAAGCGCAACGCTAGAAAACGCCGAACACGACATGACATTTCTTGGCTTGGTGGGCATGATTGACCCACCGCGTCCTGAGGCGAAAGCAGCGATTCAGACGTGCGAACAAGCTGGGATTAAGCCAGTCATGATTACCGGTGACCACCCACTGACCGCGCAAGCAGTAGCCCGCGAATTGGGATTGCTCAAGACAGGCCGCGTCGTGACCGGCGCAGAACTGGAGGCGATGAGCGAGGTCGAGTTTGAGCGTGAGGTCGAGAAGATCGAAGTCTACGCTCGCGTATCTCCGGCGCATAAGTTGCGTGTGGTTACGGCTCTGCAAAAGAAAGGTCACATTGTTGCGATGACGGGCGACGGGATCAATGACGCGCCCGCGCTCAAGAAGGCCGACATCGGCATCGCGATGGGCATCACCGGTACGGACGTGACCAAAGAGGCCGCCGCCATGACGCTGACCGACGACAACTTTGCTTCCATTGTCGCGGCGGTGGAAGAGGGCCGGGGCATCTTCGGCAACATCAAAAAATATCTGATGTACCTACTCTCGTGCAACATTGGCGAAATCGTCCTGATGGCCGGAGCAACATTGCTGGGCATGCCTCTGCCGTTGACGGCCGTACAAATCCTGTACGTCAATCTCGCCACCGATGGCTTGCCCGCGTTGGCGTTGGCCGTAGACCCACCCGAACCTGACTTAATGCGCCGCAAACCGCGTAACCCACGCACCGGCATCTTCACCCGGCCTGTCGTCACTGTGATGATGGTGGGCGGATTCTGGTCAGCGGCCATCAACCTTGGCCTTTTCGCATGGGCGTTAAACTCCGGCCGGAGCATCGAAAAAGCCATGACGATGGCCTTCGTTTCACTGGTGCTGATTGAGAGCTTCAAGGCCTATAACTTCCGCTCCGACCGCCATTCAGTGTTGAACCAGCCCTTTGCCAATAGGTGGTTGAATCTGGCGATTGTATGGGGGTTAGTGCCGTTGGGTATAATTGTCTATGCACCGTTCCTGCATGAGCCGTTTAGCACGGTTAGCCTACCACTCGTGGATTGGGCTATCGTCGTCGTATTGGCTTCTACTGTTTCGCCCGTGCTAGAATTGGCAAAGTGGATGGAGCGGCGCGAATGGTTTGGGAAAATGAGTTAGGAGTATTTGTATGCCGACCACCTATCGGGCCACCAAGCCCGTCCTCCTGGCGCCGGCGGGCAGCCTCGCGGCTGCGCAGGCGGCGTTAGGCGCCGGTGCCGACGCCATCTATGTTGGCCTCAAAGGCTTCAGCCGCGGCGGACCAAGGAGCGAACTGACCTCCTTAGCGCTTCAGGACGTGCTGGCGGCGGCTCATGCGCAGGGCCGCCACGTGCAGGTTGCCTTCAATACTATCCCAGGCCAGGCCGAACGGCGAGACCTCGTGGAAAAGGTCGGGGAACTGCTCGGGTGGGGGATCGATGGGGTCATTGTGAACGACGCCGGGCTCCTGGCTGAGCTCCGCAGCCGGTACCACCGGCTTGGCCTTACCGCCAGCATCGGCTGCGCCATCATGAACGAGGCTGATGCCGCCTTCTACCGCGACCTGGGGGCCGACGCGGTCGTGCTCCCCGGCACCCTGACGCTTGATGAGATAGCTGCCTTCGCACAGGTTCCCGATGTGTCGATCGAGGTGATGAGCCATATGGTGCAAGAGTTCATTCTATTGGGCAGATGCTGGATGCCGAGCTATTACCGGCTGCATTCGACTCCGCTGGCATCCCAGTGTGAGGATGTCAGTCGCCTGATAGGGAGCGTGAAGCGGGGAGGCGCCGGGGTGTGCTTTAAGATCTGCGAGCAGCCCTGGGAGCTTTACCGGGGCGAGCGATGTGTGGCCACACGGCTCCTACCAAGCCGTCAGATCAGCGCGATCAATTACCTGGCCGATATCCTCAATGCCGGCGTCGATGTTGTCAAACTCCAGGGTAGAGGTCTCGCAGCCGACCTGCTCGCACCGCTCGTGCGGCGCTATCGTCTGGCGATCGATGCCTGGATGGCAGGAGAGCCCTTGCCGGCCTTTACAGAGCCTTGTCTGGAACCTTCATGGACGGTGACGCGCCGGTGAGGTCAGGATGAAGGAGGAGCAGTGGCGCAGGCCTTTGAGCTGAACACGACCATCTCGAATCTGCGGGACCTCACCGAGTCGGATCTGAGTCCATACGATGCCCTCTACCTCGGCAACATCACCTGTCGGCTGTACGAGGCGAACCTGCTGGAGCGCCTCGATGACTTGCGGGAGGCGATAGCGATCGTGAAGGGCCGAGGGCAGAAGGCGTACGTCACCACGTATGCCGCGCCGCGCAACGACAACCTGCCGCAACTCCGAAAGGTTGTGGCAGTAGCCGTGGAGACCGGGGCAGATGCCGTTGAGGTCCATAACCTCGGGGCCTTGAAGATCATCCACGAGGCCCACCCCGATCTTGCGGTCCACATCGGCGGCTTCGCGAATGTCTATACCGACGGTGGCGCTGCCGTCCTGAAGCGATACGGGGCAGTTCGCATCACGCCCAACTACGAGCTGAGCCTGGAGGAGATCGGCGAGATCCATCGCCAGGTTGGGCTGCCGATGGAACTGCTGGTTCATGGCAAGATGCCGCTTGGGATTTCTGATGACTGCTTTCTGCTGGAGTATGAGCAGGCCTGGGGGATGACATGCCCTGCGCTTTGCCGGCAAGAGCTGTTCCTGAAGCAGGGCGATTGGGCGATGAAGTCAATTGGGAAAGGGGTCATGAGCGGGAAGGATGTCTGCCTGCTGGAGCACCTGACGCGACTGATGACCGATGGGCATTCCTGTTTTCGGATCGAGGCGGCTTCAGAAAGTCCTGCCTACCGGCTGGAGATCGGCCGGGTCTATCGCGAGGCCCTGGAGGCCGCCCTGGCGGGAAGCGACGGCCTGAAAGGGCAGTGGTGGGACACGATCAGACACCATGCGCGAATCGGCCTATGCAACGGCTTCTACTTCGGCACGTCGGGAATGGCCTACCATGGCGTGCGGCACCCGGGCGCGGATACTGCGGAGGCTCAACGGAGCGGGGTAGGGCAATGATTGAGCTGCTCGCTCCCGCAGGCAACCTGGAGATGGCGGTAGCGGTCACGCGGGCTGGGGCCAACGCCATCTATGTGGGACCGCGAGGCTGGAGCCGACGCCGTGACACCTTTGAGATGGAGGATGGCGCCGTCCGTGAGGCCATTCGGGCCGCCCATGATGGCGGCGCCAAGCTCCGGGTGGCGTGCAATACTCACATGCAATCCAAAGAGATCCCGGCGCTGCTCAGCCGAATGGAGCGCTTCGTCATGGACGGTGTGGATGGCGCCATCATGGCCGATATCGGCGCGATTGCGGCAGTGCATCGGCACTTTCCCGAGTTGCCGATCCATGCGAGCATCGGGGCCAACATCCTGAACGACGCTGACGTGGCCTTCTACCGGAAGATCGGCGTCTGCCAGGTTGTGGCCGACACCAAGCTGACCTTGAGGGAACTCCTCTCCAGAAAGGCGCAACTCGACGTCGGGATCGAGATCTTGATCCATGCGAACGCCTGCTATACCTATCTTGGCAAGTGTTGGATGTCGCCATACGCTCGGCTTGAGCGAACGATCGACGAGGCGGGCAAGGACCTTTTCAAGGGGAGTCCGAACCGGGGCGGCCTTGATTACCGCGTCTGTCTTGAGGCCTGGCAGCTTTACAGCGGCGACATCAAGCGGGAGGACCGCGTGGCGCTCAGGAACGAGGCGTTCTTCCTGCTGGAGGATATCCCGAGCCTGATCGATCTGGGCGTCCGCTGTATGAAGATCCAGGGCCGCGAGTACACGACTTCCCTCGTGGGGAACATCGTCAGGTTCTATCGTGAGCTGCTTGACGCCTATGCCGCGAACACGCCGAGTGCGCCGTTTGATCCGATCCCCTGGAAGGCGCGCTTAGCCACGATCCAGGCCGAGCGGGATAGGCAGCGGTACGCGGGGACCCTGGCCTTACTGGCCGAGGCTAAGGCTCCTGTCGCCAGCGCTCACCGTCAGTGAGCACTGGCGTCGGCTGGGGCCGGTGCTGCGGCTGGCGTTGGCGCTGCAGCAGGCGTCGACACTGCGGCAGCCGGTTTTTCTTCCGCAGGCACAGGTGTGACTTTTTTGACCGACAGTTGCCACCGGGCTAATCCATCGAGGATCTTCTTCGGGGCGGCGACGGTAAAACCCTGGCTGGTGGCCCACTGCTGTATCTCTCCCGCCAGCGATTGCTCAGGTACGACGATCACCAGCTCGTCGTCTGTTGCCAACTCCTGCAGCGCAAGCTTGGCCTGGGGCAATCGGTAGTGACTCATCTCTCCTAGTAACTGTAAAAATCGCTTCATTGTTGTCAGTTTCCTCCTTGGCGTTCCATTGAGACGACAATGCCGTCCAAAGACTACCAAAAGATGAAAGAACAAGTCAACGCACGTTTTCGATTGAGGCCGGTACTGTCCTAATTTGAATCTTCTTGGTGGCGGCCTCGCAAGGTAGGGCCGCCATACGCTCATTCCTTCTTTTCCTTTGGTGGTATTTCTACAACTAATGGCAGATTCGGCTGGTAAGGTTTTCCGAACGCCTTCTTGAAATTCTCTTCAAAGTCCTTTCGATCATCCGACACTTTCAAGATTGTCGTGACCGCTGTAATCTGGCGGTCGAGGTGGACGTTTCCGGTGTCGGAAGTGAGATATTGAAAATGTTTGTGCTTACGGTATCCCCTGTCGTTAACAGGATTTAGTTTTCGAAGCTCTGGAAGAACCGGAGGCGGAAGCTGTTCATAGATATACTTGTTTATGAGTTGCCCTACATAGGAAGGTCTCTTTGCGCTTCCAACCCGGTAAGGCCACCCATGTAACCTATAGATTTGTTTGAAAAATTCATCAGGAAAGGTCTTTAGCCATGGCCTGAGTTCTTCGACAATATAAGCCTCAAGGATTTTACTGAGTTCGTCTCTCGCCCGATCTGCTTGGTAGCCGGTTGCTTCGTCTACAAGAGCAATGATTCCAACCGTAGCAAATGCCCCCAAGAGAATTCTCGCTTGTTCAGCCATTGCCTTTTGGCCTGGCGTGATTTTTCTCTTCTCCGCAGCCTCTAGTACAGCCTTGCAGAGTTCTGGGAGCACCCAAGCTTCATATCCGAATGTTGGTAAACCACCAGTAGAAGCAATGAATGCGACCGGGTGACTGATGGCCAACGATAACCTTTCATTAACAAAGGGTTTGAGGGATTTTGATTCCAAAAATCTGGTCATTCCCTGGCCACGGCCAGTAAGCCCCATCGCGTTTGTTACTGACCGACCCGATAGGAGCCTTCGCTTATTCTCATCATCTAACACATGGCAGCGGATGACGACATGCCCAACCTGAAGGTCTCCGCTGTGAGTTGCCCTTGGGAATCCAGATTTGTCCCCCCATCGTTTCTTGGCAGCATATCGAGCAATCTCGCTACGCTCTTCTGCGGTAAGAGCTTCAGCTCTTGCCTTCCCGCCCTTTGCGGCCCCAAGTTCCGAAAGTGCCTTGGCGTGTTTGCTGGCTTGCTTATCCATTTGCGCCTCCCCTTGATGAAATGGTTACAAAGAGAATATACTTGCTCGGGGATGCAGTGTCAAGTCTTTTCTCGGGCAAGCATGAAAGATTTTACTTGACAGCCTGCTCGGGCAGGCATATATTAAGCGACGGAACAAAGAAAAACCCCTGAACCGTTGACGCGATTCAGGGGCGGCTGACACCCCAACAACCCGCGAAGGCCACTGAGATACTTGCACAGCCATTCTCAGAATACGGCCTTCGCCAGAGAAAGGCAAGGCCAAAAATGAACAGCCTGAAGAAGGAGAAACAGCTTGCGGTGATCTCAGCTCTCGTGGAAGGCGTGAGCATTCGGAGCATCGAGCGCATGACGGGCGTGCATCGGGATAGCAAATAGGGACAGACACTATTATCGTGACGATTCGTGGTGTTCGCGGTCATGATCGTGCATGCCACGGATTGCTCGAATCGTTGCACCCGGCCACCCGCATCATGTGACGCACCGAGGGAATTATCACCAGGCGGTCTTTCGGCACGACAGCGATTCGAAGGCACACGATGACAGAGCGACCACTGGGAAGGGATGGGTTCATCCGGGAAGTGAGCAGGATAACTGGGACGAGTAATACGCGTGTTGCAGAGGGGAAGACCAAGAAAGGAACTCAAGAAATAGTGTCTGTCCCTATACCCTACCTATACCCTATACCCTATACCCATTGCGTTTATGCCAAAGCGGTGCCGGGCTATCTCCAGTGGCCGAAGGCCGTGGTGATGGTAAGCGGTGTCGCCGGTATTATTCTTGGAATAGCGCTTCGCGTGCCGCGATCTTCCAGGGCTGCGGCGTGTGGGATTATCGCATTTCTCGCGGCTGTTTTTCCATCCAATGTGCATATGGCGCTTCATCCGGAAATATTTCCAACAGCACCCGTCTGGTTGTTGTGGATGCGATTACGGTTCCAGGCCGTTCTTATTGGCTGGGCTTATCGTTATACGTTTTGAAAAACTATTCCAATGAGTGATCCTCTACACGGCGTGACGCTCCAGGCCATTCTCGAGCGTCTTATTGAACATTACGGCTGGGAAGCATTAGGACAGCGGATACGCATCCGTTGTTTTATGTCCGATCCGAGTATCAAGTCGAGCCTTACGTTTCTCCGGAAGACTCCCTGGGCTCGCCTCAAAGTAGAAAACTTGTATCTCGCGCTGGTCGGAGAGGCCGAGTGACCCAGATCTATGTCGACTCCGATGCCTGCCCGGTCAAGGCGGAGGTGATCCGCGTGGCCAAACGGTATGGGCTCGGCGTGACGTTCGTATCCAATTCCTGGATGCGCCTTCCCGAAGAGTGGAGCGCAAAGCTTGTCGTGGTCGAGGGGCAGTTCGATGCGGCAGACTACTGGATCGTCGAGCATGTTGTGAAGAACGATGTTGTCGTGGCGGGGGACATCCCTCTCGCTCACCGCTGTATTAAGGCGGGAGCTCGGGTGATCGGGCCGGACGGACGCCTTTTTGACGAGGAGAACATCGGAAGTATTCTCGCGACGCGTGACCTTCTGCATGTTCTCCGCGGGGCGGGGGAGATTACGGGTGGGCCGGCCCCGTTTCAGAATAAGGACCGGTCAAAGTTTCTTCAAGTGCTCGATCAAGTCATCCAAGACATTAAACGATCCTGGACAGATCCCAATGCAACCTGAACGTTTTCAATCAACATTCCGGGTAAGATAGGAAAATTAAGAAAATAGAAAATAGAAAATAGGAGAAAATGAGAAAATAGGGACAGACACTATTATCATAACAATTCGTGGTGTTCGCGGTCATGATCGTGCATGCCACGGATTGCTCGAATCGTTGCACCCGGCCACCCGCATCATGTGACGCAACGAGGGAATTATCACCAGGCGGTCTTTCAGAACGACAGCGATTCGAAGGCACACGATGACAGAGCGACCACTGGGAAGGGATGGGTTCATCTGGGAAGTGAGCAGGATAACTGGGACGAGTAATACGCGTGTTGCAGAGGGGAAGACCAAGAAAGGATCTCAACAAATAGTGTCTGTCCCTATACTTTTTGGAGGTGAGACATGACGGGTAGGAAGGCAGGGGGGCGTGGCACGACCCTGAAGCAGTATCTACGCGGCGAAATGAAGGACCCAGAATTCCGGCGTTTCTATGAGGAGGCTGACATCGAGCTGCGCGTTGCGTTGGAAATCACTCGGGCACGCGAGGCGCGGAAGATGAGCCAGCGAGAACTTGCCGATGCTCTCAAGACCAAACAGCAGACGGTCTCTCGAATCGAGCGCGGTGCGCAGAACGTGACGATTGAGACCTTGGATAAGATTGCCAGGGCGTTGGGTCGAGGACTTCAGGTGCGCTTCGTGCCACCGACTGGCGCCTAGCTTGGTGCTGGAGCCGCCGGGCGCTTCAAGGAGACTTGTAGCGCCCCCAGTTCAGCTTGGGCGTTCAGCTTCCTTCGCTATGCAGTTGTGGAGCCCGCATCTCTCTTGGGGTTTGGTATTCTGAGAGTAAAGAGGTTGTCCGGCAGTGATCGGGCGACTGGCTGGTCTAGCCCTTCCTCACTTCATTCTATCTGTTCCTCCCTGTCATCTTCATCCTCAGCAGGATGATAGCCTGTGTATGCCCTGCCTGGCGGCGCTGGTGAAATCTGCTTGCGGAGTGGGAGTCGCTTTGATAGCCTCACTTAGGTACGTCTTCAAGGCTTGCGCGACCGCGCTTTGCATTCTTTAGACTGTGAACCGGCAAAGACAGACATCCTTCCCTGCCTGCTGAAGGAGGTGCACGATGGCTGCAAAGAAGATTCTCATGCTTGTGGGGGATTTTGTCGAGGACTACGAGGCGATGGTCCCCTTTCAGATGTTGACCATGGTCGGGCATACGGTTCACACGGTCTGTCCTGGCAAGCAGGCCGGCGACACTGTGCGGACAGCCATCCACGACTTCGAGGGAGACCAGACCTACAGCGAGAAGCGGGGTCACAACTTCGCCGTCACTGCCACCTTTGACGCGGTCAAGCCCGAGGCGTATGACGCCCTGGTGATTCCGGGCGGACGCTCCCCGGAGTACCTTCGCCTGGACGAGCAAGTGCTTGACATCGTCCGCCACTTTGCGAAGGAAAACAAACCTATCGCCTCCATCTGTCATGGACAGCAGCTCTTGACGGCGGCCGGTGTTGTGGAGGGCAAACGCTGCACCTCCTATCCGGCCGTGAGGCCTGAGCTGATCCGAGCCGGCGCCAAGTGGGAACAGGTGAACGCCACCTTCTCCAATGCATATGTGGATGGCAACCTCGTTACAGCCGCAGCCTGGCCCGGCCACCCTGAATGGATGCGCAAGTTCCTGGACGTGTTAGGTTCCAAGATTGAGCCCTAAATATCATTCTGCGACGAAGTGATTTGGCGACGCATCGCCCCTGCGGAGGAGGCAAAACGCTCCATGGAACATCAAAAAGTGTCGACGCGACCGACGAAGAAGATCGCCCTGATTGCGCACGACAATAAAAAGCAAGACCTGCTGGAATGGGCAAAATTTAACAAAGACCTCCTGGCGCGGCACGCGCTGTATGCGACAGGGACCACCGGCCAACTGCTGGAAGAGGAGCTCGATCTCACGATCATCAAATTCCAGAGCGGCGCGTTGGGAGGTGACCAGCAGATCGGGGCCAAGATCTCAGAGGGCGAGATCGACTTCTTGATCTTTTTCTGGGATCCTCTCAAGCCGATGCCTCATGATCCGGATGTGAAAGCCCTCCTGCGGCTGGCTGTTGTCTGGAACATTCCTGTTGCCTGCAACCGAGCGACTGCGGATTTCGTCATCTCCTCACCGTTGATGTCGGCAGAGTACCAGCGTCAGCTCCCTGATTATACGGTTCATAGCGAGCAGCGGGAGACAGGCCCAGGTCACTAACTACGAAGGGATGCCTTCGCTCCATCCGCGTCGGCTTATCCTGTTCGCCACACCCCTGTTTCGTCAAGACGATAGGGGGAACGTGAAGCCCTGGAACGTGAGTCGTCTCGGCCTTCGACGGTCAGGCCTAACCGAGTGAGAGAGGGATAACTCCTTTGCCAAGGCTGCGGGCCGCTGTGCTATTTCTCGCGGCGGTGGTGATCACAGGGATCGCAGGGTATCATTTCCTTGAGGGGTATACGTGGCTCGAAGCCCTCTACATGACGATCATCACCCTCTCAACGGTGGGGTTTCGCGAGGTGAGACCCTTGAGCTCGATCGGCATGATCTTTACGATCGCGCTCGTGATCGGCGGACTGGGGGTCGTGTTCTATACGGCAGTCACCATTACCGCAAAGGTTGTGGAGGGGGAGTTTCAGCAGTTCTTCGGGAGGAAGAGAATGGAGAAGAGAATCGGCGCCCTGGCAGACCACTATCTTGTATGCGGGTGCGGTCGCATCGGGGAGGTGATCTGCCGCGAGTTGGCTTCAAAGCCGGTCCCGTTTGTGGTGATTGAGCAGGACGACGAGCGGATCCGCAAGGTGGAGGAGGCGGGCTACCTTTTGCTCAAGGGGGACGCCACCGATGAGAAGGTCCTCCTGGCGGCCGGGGCGATGAAGGCCAGAGGTCTCTTTGCCACCTTACCGGTCGATGCGGACAATGTTTTTGTGACCCTCACGGCCAAGGAGCTTAACCCTTCCATATTTGTGGTGGCCAGGGCCGAGACGGAGCGGAGTGAAAGGACCCTCGCCCACGCTGGGGCCGACAAGGTCATCTCACCCTACGCAATGGGGGGACACCGCATGGCTCAGGCCGCCCTCCGCCCCGCCGTGGTGGATATCATCGAGCTGGCCACGCACTATCAAAGCCTGGAGCTGCAGCTTGAGGAGATTGTGGTGCCGTCGGGCTCTCCTTGTGAAGGGGTCACGTTGCGCGAGTCCGGGCTATACCAGGAGCCAGGAGCGATTGTGGTAGCGATCAAGCGGGCGTCTGGCGGCATGATCTTCAATCCCTCTACAGATGAAAGGATTGAAGCCGGGGATCGACTTGTTGCCCTAGGAGAGGTTGTCCGCCTGAGGGGGTTGGAGCGGCGGGTGGAATCGAGTACACCACGATGATGATGCGGTGGGAGGAAATGGCGCATGACTCCTGGTTCTGGGGATGGGGAATCCTCTGGATGGTCATGATGACGGCCTTCTGGTTTCTCATCTTGCTGGCGCTGGTGCTGACGGTTCGCTGGCTCTGGCAGGCCGGTTCCGGAACCCGGTCCGTCCAGCGTCCGGAGGAGTCGGCGCTGGAGATCCTCAAGAAGCGGTATGCCCGGGGCGAGATCGGGAAGGAAGAGTTCGAGGCCAAGAAGCGCGATTTGCTGTGAAGGGATATTGTTTAGCCCCCCTCCGAAGCCTTGACGTACCCCGCCGCGCCAAGAGTTTGGGAGCAGGATGAGCTCAAGTATGACGAATACTACGCAAAAACTCCAAACTGCAACAGGGGCAACTCGTTCCTTGCGCTTTATCTCGGCGGCATTAGAAATGCTCTTGCGCAACGCGTCAATGCGCTCCCGAATGTTCCCGCTTACCGCCAATTTGAAGGAATCAAGACACTTCGTGCGGCGTTGAGTCCGTGGTTCAAGAAGTGTGCTGGCTTCGATATACCCGAAATACGTGTTTGTTGCTGCGGCATTTTGGGCTTCGCCTAACTTCGAATCAAGCTGCGCGAGACCGTTTTTGCCACATCCAATCATCGCATACCGATCAATCTTCAGAGTTCTAACCTCCGTAGACATCTTCTCGAACGAAGTCACCGCATCTACAAAAACCGATTTGGCACGGTCACGTAACCGCGAGAGAAGCTCATCGATCTGTGAAGGGAACCGTTGAAACTCTGCTTCGCCTCCGGCCTTAACCGCGTATGTCTTGACTTGGACAGTTCCCATAGCAGAGGCCCCTCCTTTCAAGGTGGTACTCTACCATGAGTCCTTCGGTCAAAGAGCCAAACTTTGCATCACATTCGAGAAAGACCTCAAGTTTTGACACTCGGATTCGACTCCGTAAGTGCGCGTGACATGGCGCGTCCCAGGGAGTATTTTCGCCGTCTCAAAAACAGCCATTTGCGAGCTGGTAGATATCTTCCAGGCTCTCTCCACAGGTGTCTACGGCTATCCCATGGAGGAAGTGCGAAGGTTTCCTCGAAGGCGGTAAAGGAGTTCCTCAGTTCGGACACCTCCATTCAGGAGGTTCGACTGGTCTTTTTTAGCCGCGGCGATTCCGAGACCTTTTTAAAGAACCACGCCCTTACTTGACATAACGCGAATCGGATAGTGTCCGGCCTGAAAACGGCCATCATCCAAGGACCAGGCTGCAATTCACCGCGACTAGCCAAAAAATCCCAGGTACAGCGACCAGGCAATTCAGTTTTACAATTATTTCAATCTTGTGCTAGTATCCGCTCGGTTTAACCCGCATATTCAAGCCTGCTTCTCTCGCGACGGTAAAGCTATGAAGACCAGGCTGCTTCTCCTCCTAGCGATGTTAGGTTTCTTAGGGCTGGCTAGCTTCGCTGTAGCCGAGGTCACCTGGTACTTTAACTGGTACTGTTCAGGATGCGCCAGGATTGGAGCCCGCACCACTGGGACAGAAGGGCCGTTCAGCTCGCAGCGCGACTGCGAGCGCGCCAGTTCTAGCATGAACAGGAATATGGATAGACGCGGCGGAGGAGTGAGAGCAGAAAATTGCTATTCTGTCGGCTTTGAAAGCCCAGCTCCTTCGCAGCCGAGCGGCGAACGAGCACCTCAAGGTCAGCCCGGCTATTCAAGGCCAACTTATCCGCAGCCGCAATACGAAGATACACGCCGACAAGAAGAAGAGAACCGGCGGCAGGAAGCGGAGAGACGCAAGCAGGAGGAGGAAGCGGAAAGGGCGCACCAGGCAGAGATTCAGCGCCAGCGCGAAAACTTTCTCCGCGAGAGAGACGATGCGGCCCGCCGACTGCGAGGCGCTGACAGCGCCCCGGTGGGCATCAGAGGCCATCCCACAGGACCCCTCGAGATCAGAGGCCTCCCGGAGCGAGAAGGCAGGACCAGTGGGTCGAGCCGGTTTCCCGTCTGGCAGCAGCTGAACTGTATCCACAATATCTTTAAAGGCCTCGTGGCCGCAGCCAACGTCGCCAAGAAGCACGAAATGGAATACCTGCGCCAGGAGATGAAGAACGCAATGGATTCGCTACCATTGGGCGTTAGTTGCGAGCAGGCCCCACCACCTCCCAAACCCTACGGGGAAAGAGAGCTGAATCAGTCCAAAATCGTCTCTTTTTACCAAAAACTCGTGGACGCTACGTGGCGAGAAGGTGAGAAGCTCCAGACCGCCAACCGCGACATTGAGCATGCAGAGGCGAACGTAAGGCGGGCACGCGAGGGCCTCGAGAAGCCGAGACCGTCGGCCAAGCCTGAAGAGCGACAGCCCGTTCCGGAAAGTCCACGTGAAAGGCCCGAGGTAAAAATGAAGGATGATCCTATCACCAGGGCGTATGAGCAGCAGAAGGCATACCAAGAGAAAGAGAGCAGGAAGATCGAGGAGGTTTACAAGCAGCAAAAGGAAAAACAAGCCCCGCTTGAAGATTATTCCATCAATTTGCGCGCGGCGCAAAGACAGCTTAATGAGAGCAATTCGAGAAAAATCGAAGCAACGAACCAACTCAACCGTTACAGTCAAATGTCGGACCAAGTGCTCGCGAATCCAGGGCGAGCCGGAGAGTTGGAACAAGCGCTAACGCAACGGAGAAATTAATGCGAGTGTTGTTGTTCTGCGGTAACGCAAACAACGATCATAAAAAAGACCCAGGAGGTAGACTCATGACAAGTGCGAAGCGATTTCTCCTCTGGGCTGCTTCATTTTTTATCCTGGTCGCGATCTATGAAATCGCTTTGGCGCAGAGCAGCAAAGAAGCAGAAGGCGAAGCTGCCGAAAAGGCAGGCAAGCTCCGCGACGCGCTCAAGCATTATGTCACTGCGTTTCAAATAACCCCCAATGGCAGCAATGACAGACCACGGCTTAGAAGCAAGATTATCGAGCTTGTGCGTAAACTTGATCCGCCGCCCGCGATTCCTGAAGAAGCGGAAAGGCGCATGGTGCGCGGGAAGGCCGCAGTCAAGGTTGCGCAGAACTCATCAGACTACGAGGCCGCTGCCAAAGAGTTTCTGGAAGCGATGAATCAAGCGCCTTGGTGGGCAGATGTTTATTTCAACTTAGCTATCGTGCGAGAAAAACAGGGCGAATATCAATGGGCGATTAACAGCTTCAAGAGCTATCTGGTGGCAAAGCCAAATGCAGAAGATGCCAAGGCGGTGAAAGAAAAGATTTATGAGCTAGAGTTCCTGCTGGAGAAGGCGCAGAAGGAAGCGGCAGCTAAGCGCGAAGCCGAAGAGGTAAGACGCCAAGCGGAACGTGAGGCGTGGCGCAGGCTCGAAGGCAACTGGATTGCTGGCTCCGACATAGCGAATTCCGTGCAGTATCGCCTTAGCTTCAACCAGAACGAGGTTAGGATTTACATGACTGGGTATTGTGTTCAAGGACAATGCACGTCTACGGACACACAATCTTTTCGCGGATGGCTGCGCGGTGACCGAAGCATGACAGGTTCGGTCATCATCGAATCGCTCACTGTAGGGAATCGGGGTGCCTACTGTGAATTTACTGGCGGGGAATTCCCCGCGACGGCGCAAATCAGTCCGAATTATGATGAGATCAGTTTTAGTGTGCGGGGCGAAAGACGCTATACGGGACTCTGTAGTCGTGCCGGGACGACCATGCCCGCAAGTCACAACACGATACGCAAACGTTAAGCCTGAACTTAGGTGAATTGCCTGCATGATAAAAAAGGAGAAAGTCAAAGAAGGGAAAAAGGGGAGAAGTCCAATTTGCCAGGACTCTGGTTGAGTTGCGTCTCAGAACTGCTGATCGTCTGAGAAGGTCAAGCTGAAATGGAGAAAGGTGTCGTGAAGAGCTTACTTTCGTTCGTTACCATTTTGGTTCTTTTCTTTGCCATTAGTGCTCCCGTGTTTTCACAAAGCAGCGAAGAGAGCGCCGGCAGGGCAGCGGAGCAGGCCGGGAAACTCCGCGAGGCGCTGACCTACTACACGACCGCGTTGCAAGCGACATCTCCCGGCAGCGAGGCCGAGCACCGCCTGCTTGAGCGAGCCGCCGCGATCAGTTCGAAGGTAAGTCCGTTGCCGGCTCTGCCGGAAGAGGCGGAGCGCCGCTTCGTGCGCGGCCAAGCGCTAGTGGAGGGTGCCAGGGACGCCGATGCTTTTATGCGCGCGGCCGCCGAGTTCCGGGCGGCCCTCCGCGCCGCTCCGTGGTTGGCCGATGCCCACTACAACTTGGGCATCGTGCTCGACAAAGCCCAACGCTTTAGCGAGGCGATTCGCAGTCTCAAGCTCTACATCCTTGCCGCGCCTAATGCCAAGGAAGTCGGAGAAGCCCAGCGGCTCATCTATAAAATCGAGGTGCGGCAAGAAGAGGCGCAGGAGGCCAAGGCGGAAGCCGAGCGCAAGGCCCTCGACGCGCAACGGGCGGAGGAGCAGAAAAAACGAGCGGCGGAAGCACAAGCGAAAGCAGACGAGCAACTAGCGGCGCGATTGGTCGGAATATGGCAGCCTCCCACCCATGAGGCAACCATGGGAAGCAAAAAATTGGTCTTGGTCAGGGGCTATCGAATCCAAATCCAAGTGAACGGAACCAAGGTGACAGCTACTTGTATCGGCACCCCGATGACCAACGTAGAGTTCACCGAATCATGGTATCGCCCCTGCAATCTTCCATATTTTGAAGCGACAGTAAAAGGAGGCCGACTGGTTGGCACCATCAATGTCATTTTCTATGGAAGCAGTGGGCAGGGGGTCGATAGAACGGATCCTCTCAATGAAAAAATCGAGATCAACGCCGACGGAACATGGTTCAAGCTGGGGGATGTGGATTGGGACGCGTGGAAAGGCAAAGACTGGAATAAATTTTTTGGAAAGGAAAAATGAAACGGATCTTTCGTTTTAACTGTTTCAACTGGAGCGCCGGCGCAATGACTAACAGCCTGAAAAGCAAGAGATCATCGCGCTTGACCCCCAGCCGGTATCGAAAGAATTACGTGCCTGGCTGATTGACTCAAGTAACCCCAAGGGGTAGTATGCCGGCAAAGCCTTATACGTCTCGAAACCACAACCCGTAGTGGCCGCTTGAGTCAATCAGCCAGGCACAAAGAATTAAAGAAGCGATGGTCCTAACTTCATCAGAAAAGTCTACGAAGCAGACCCGCTGACCTGCCCGAAGTGCCAGGGGGAAATGCGGATCATCGGTTTCATTGATCAGCCTGAGGTGATTAGAAAAATTCTTGAGTACCTGGGTCTGTGGGAAGAGTCCCACAAGAAAAGAGAAAAGGAGAGAAGTCCAATTTACTGCGGTAGCTAAATTTGCGTCTTAGAACTACTGATTGTCTGAGAAGATTCCATGCTGAAGGGGAGAAACATGTCATGAACACTTCACTTTTATTCGTTACCGCTTTGGTTTTCTTGTTTGCTACTAGTGCGCCTCTTCTTGCGCAGGGTAGCGAAGAGAGCGCCGGCAGGGCTACGGAGCAGGCGGGGAAGCCACGGGAAGCACTCACGCATTATGTTGCCGCGCTTCAATCCGCTCCCGACGGCAGCGCCGACGACCAACGGCTGCGGGAGACGATCATCAAACTGGTGCAGAAGCTCAGCCTGCCGCCGGCGATTCCCGAGGAGGCAAGGCGATATTCCGTTCGAGGTCAGGTATGGGTCAAAGAGGCAAAGAGCCCGTCAGACTTCGACGAAGCGGCTAAAGAATTCGGCAAGGCGCTCCGAGTGGCGCCGTGGTGGGCAGATGGCTACATCAACCAGGGCGTCTCATTGGAAAAGGCGGGGAAATTCAATGAGGCTATCCGGAGTCTGAAATTGTATTTGCTAGCAGCGCCACGGGCATCGGACGCCGATAAAGTAAAGGATCAGATCTACACGCTTGAGTTGCGGCAGGAGAAGGCTCAAAGGGATGCGGTTGCGGCGCGAGAGGAGCAAGAGCGTAAGAGACGGGAGGAGGAGGCCAAAGCGAGCGATCCTGCTCGTCTGGCCGGGGAGTGGTGTGGTGATATGATAAAAGGCAAAGTAAGCTGCGGAAACGAATATAAAACGAGGATTTCTGGTACCACTATCGAGTTTTCAATGTACCCTTGGCATAACCGTTGGGTTGTAATTTTCCGTGGCGAGGTGCGCGGAAACAAAATTGAAGGCGTCAACATTACATATGACGGTGGGGGGACGTCGGATTGCTCGGCGACCACTCCAATGACCGGAACAGTTATCAATGATAACCGTATTGAGCTCGACTACGATGGAGTGTCAGTGTACTCAACGCGGAATACCTGCTACACGCATGAAAGGCAGCCAGCAAGAAAGGTTTTTATACGAAGACCATCAGGCTGAGATGCTCGGCTAAAAGACAAGCGTAATCGAAATACCCACAAGCGCTTCGCAATAAGCACTAGACGAGCGCCCACTATCCTACTGGGGAAATCGGTATGAAATTTATCCGCGTAATCTCAATCGCCTGCGTTCTTCTATTAAGAGCTATTCCTTGCTGGGGTCAGTCATCTGACGAGATACAGGCGCAAGCAGTCGAGCGAGCCGGGAAGCTCCGCGAGGCGCTCACGCAGTACGTTTCAGCACTGCAGAAAGCGCCGGAAGGCAGCGCTGACGATCAGCGCCTGCGGGAGACGATCATCAAACTGGTGCAGAAGCTCTCCCCGCCGCCAGCGATACCCGAGGAGGCGAGGCGGTATTCTGTCCGGGGACAAATAGCCATTGAAGAGGCAAAGAGCCCCGCGGATTTCGACGAGGCGGCTAAAGAATTTGGCAAGACACTCCGGGTGGCGCCGTGGTGGGCAGATGGCTATTACAACCTTGCTGTGGCGCAAGAAAAAGCGGGCCAACTGAACGAGGCGATCCGGAGCTTGAAACTCTATTTACTGGCGGCCCCCGCAAGCTCGGATGCTGAGAAGATCAAGCGACAGATCTACGCTTTGGAGTACCGGGAGGAGAAGGCGGCGAAAGAGGCCGGCACAAAAAGACAGGAGCAAGAGGCCAGGGCCGGGGCAAAGGCGGAGAGAAAGGCAGGCGTACCCAGCTTGGCGGGGTATTGGCGAGACACTATCGGCAGCCGGTATTTATTCAAAGTGGACGGCAACAGCTTCACAGTGACGCGCGTAATGGGCTGTTGGAGACCACCATCGCAAGAGTGGGGCGCATGTCCTGACTTGCGTCCTGACAATACACCTTTTCTGTTTGGAACCGTCAACAACGATTCGCTCTCCGGCTACGGCGTGAATCTTCACAACCATCGCACCCGGCGAGTGATTAACCCGAACGGGACCAGCTTGGCTTGCCCCGTCGCCGCCGGCAACTATCCGATTATCAGGAGTGAAATCAGTGCCGACGACACACGTCTGAAAATCGCCTGGGCGGACGCTCCGGAGAATCCCAACTGCCCGCCGATGGAGTTCGGCGGAGATTACAGGCGCGAGCAGTGAAGCACCTCCGCACAACCCCGTTCGAATCACTCCTGAGGTGTTTATGATGAAGACAAAGGCGCTGCTGCTATGTGTGGACTCCTTTTTTATCTTGGTGGTTGCGCTTGGAATTGCATCGGCTCAGAGCAGCAGGGAAGCAGAAGGCCAGGCAGCGGAGCAGGCGGGGAAGCTCCGAGAGGCGCTCACGCATTATGTTGCCGCGCTTCAATCCGTGCCGGAAGGGAGCGCTGATGACCAGCGGCTGCGGGAGACTATTATCAAGCTTGTACAAAAGCTCTCGCCACCCCCGGCGGTTCCTGAAGAGGCACGCCGGTTTTCCGTCCGGGGGCAGACCTGGATAAAAGAGGCAAAGAGCCCGTCAGACTTCGAGGACGCAGCGAAAGAGTTCGCTAGGGCAGTTCGGGTGGCGCCATGGTGGGCCGACGGTTATATCAACCAGGGCGTCTCATTGGAAAAGGCGGGCAAATACAATGAGGCTATCCGAAGCCTGAAATTGTACCTGCTAGCGGCCCCCGCTGCCCCGGACGCCGATAAAATAAAGGATCAGATCTACACGCTTGAGTTGCGGCAGGAGAAGGCACAAAGGGATGCGGTTGCGGCGCGAGACGAGCAAGAGCGTAAGAGACGGGAGGAGGAGGCTAAGGTTAGTGATCCCGCACGGATCGCAGGGGAGTGGTGCGGGCTTGTAGATGGAGACCTGAGATGCATGGGCACACAAATCACGGTGAAGGGCACACATTTCGAGATTGTTACCAGCGGCAGCTACGAGCGGTTTAGCGGGACAATTCAAGGCGATGAGCTGACTGGTTCATTTTATTCATTCCTCTTTGGAGTGTCAAATTGTCCGGCTCAACCGTTTCCATTCAGAGGCAGGATCACTTCCGGCGGAAATCGGATAGAACTGTCGTATACGCAACCACGAGATCTCAATCGGTGTACAGTGACCAGCACTTGGCCAAATCCCGGCAGAACGGTGCTTGTTAGAAAACCCGGCTATTGATGACCACATGTGCGGACGCCAGCAGGAGAGCTCGATCATGGCCCCGTTCTGGAGCGTAGATGAGCTTCGCCTCGAACTGAAAGGGAGATGGAGTCGGGAGTCTTTTCACAACCTACTTACAGGCAACAACCAACAATCGCCATAGTCCTTGCAGAGTCTTCAGAGAAAGAATTGATGGCGGAATGGGTAGGCTGGCTGAGGGAGAATGGTGAAGGACAGGCTACTTCGATTAAATCTTGTCTAGAAGGAAATCCGGCATGCGGCGTTTAAATCTCATATTTGTGATTTTCGGCGTAATCTTAATCTTGTCTCCTTTCGCCAATGCGCAAGTGCCGGATCTTGTGCCGATTCCTGTCAGGCTAGATGGGCACCACCGCGAAGAGCTGGCTGCCCGCAGGTCTCAATTGGAGGCTCAATGGAATACCCTGGTCTCTAAAGTCGAGGCTCATAACCCGAAATGCAACAAGGTGCCCGTAAATACTCCGCTCGCCAATGAGTGCCGAGAAAATATGAAATCACTCCAAGGAGAGATCGCCGCGCATATAAAAGCACGGAAAAGCTTCAATGATACGGTCGAAGGGCTGATCGAGATAATGGAGGCCAGAAATAAGCGATTTGACTGGCAGAAGCTAAAAGACGGCACCTACTTGGGCACAGGCATTGGCGAGGAGGTGGCGCAATGGTATGCGGACAATTATGCGGCTACCGGAAATTGGTATTACGGAGCCGGTGGGCTACTTGCCTCGCTATGGACACCCGATACTTACCTGGAGACTCTCGCGGCACTGGCGACCGCCGAGGTTGCAGGGAGCTATTTTGGCCGCGTTGGCGTCACTCAGGCAACCGAAGCTGCTAGTACCAGTGCCCGCCAAGGAGTATCTATGGCCGAACGGAGTCGCGCGCTGACTTCTGCGGTTCGGGCATCGCCTAAGCCTCCGGATGTACCAAAGTGGTTGCTCAAACAAAATCCGCGGAGAATTTATTATGAGGGGGATGAAATCGTCGGCTACATGGATGTAGGCGGACAGATTCATATAACTACCGGTGAAGGGTACGTTGCCGCCTTTAACCGGGCAATGCAGAGAGCCATGGATGCTGGATTGTTTAGTCCTGGCGGCAAATACTATCTTCTGTTGAGGTAAATCGGTCGCATTGGACGATGGCGAGGAAGAACTCTATTTGGGTAGTTCAATGGTAACAGAGGGCATCTTCTGATTGAGGCGCTTGAGAACTTCCTGCGTAATGTCCGGAACCGTCGGCGTGCCTATGATTGAAGATCGAGGGAAGACTACCGACAATTTCCGTTCTTTGGTAAGATCGTTTACGATGCCCTCGATCGTGGCGGCAATTTTCTGCAGACCTCCACGCAATCCAAGATCCAATTTGCCCAGGCGCTCTTCCGCTTCCCTTTGATAGTTCGCCGCTTTTTGTCGAAGTTCCACCGCTCGGTTTTGATAAGCTTCCTCTGAAAGTCTGGAACGCTCCTGCGTGAGGCTCTGGTAGGCCTTGGTTGCCTCTTCCAGCTTACCCCCGACCTCCTTTCCATAAGTGACCTGCATCATCTCGATTTGCGCACGAGCACTTTTGGCTGCAGACGAGTTCTCCATTAAGAACTGCACATCGGCTACCGCGATACTCGCGGCTCCGGCTTTCTCTTGGCCCGACGCAGCGTAAACCTCGGCCACCATAAAAGGAAACAATCCAGCAGCTAAACCCATAATCGTGTATTTCAGATTCATGCCACGAACCTCAATAATAGTATTCTCTTACGTTTAAAAACGATCGGCGGAGCGAATCATTGCTACCATAAATTCGCTGAGTAAAGCAATAGAATAATCGTGTGTCATTCCGCACCGAAATTGACATGGCAGTACCTAATGGGCTATTCTCCGGCTGAATGCCATCTGAGACGGGCTAAGCGCCCAACTGCATTTGGGAGCCTGGGATGGCGTCACTGGTTTTCATCGCAGGAGGAGCTATGAATTCCGATGAAGCGACTTCCGTTGCCTGTGAGCCTCCGCGCTCGTACCTAGCCTCCGGGATGCTTGGCGCCCTAATTGATACAGTAATCGGGCTGAGTTTTATTGCCCTCGCTGCCATGGTGTCTTTGTCCCATGCGTGGGCACAGGTGCCCTCGATCGGGGGAGTCAAATGCTCGATCGGCGGTCGTCCGGTTCCGTGTGATGACGGGCCATCCGGTGGGGGTGGTGTCGGAGGCGGACACCGTGGTCCTGACGTTCTTGACGCTTTGATCGACAACATTATCGGCCCGCTATTCGGATACTCCTCGCCGGGCGAAATCGCTCGGTATCAGCAGGCAAAGGACCTGAGCGAAGAAGGCAGACGTTTGTCCGGACAGGGAGACCGCAGGGGAGCCCTGGTGAAATATCGAGAGGCCTTGGCTCTTTATCCTTCCTCTCGTGCTACTCGCTTTAACATAGCCAATAACGAGGCAGTTCTCGCGTATGAGGCCGGCGATTTACCACTGGCGATCGCGAAGGCGCGCGAGGCCATACCGTATACCGACAATCCGGCCTTTCGCGAATGGCTAAAAGGCCTGGAGGAAGAGCTTGCGGACAAGACCTCCTGGCGGGAGGCCAATTATTACCATGAGCGGGGCCGAAAATTGTTCGACGAGGGGAAATATGCCGACGCTGAAGCGGCCTTCCGCGAGGCTTTGCGGCTGAGACCCAACGACTGGGCATTACTATACAGTCTAGGTTTCGCTCTCGAATACCAGAATCGGGTTGCAGACGCAGAAGCAGCCTACCAAAGAGCCGTGGATCTAAATCCCAAGTATTCCAACGGCCATTTCAGGTTGGCACTCATGCGAATCTACCTCGGCCGGTATGCTGAGGCTGAAAAGGCCTACCGCGCAGCAGCGCAGATTGCCCCCTCACAGTCTGGTACCCGTGTAGGCCTTGGCTACGCATTGGAGAAGCAGGGTCATCGCGCGGAAGCGGAAGCCCAGTATCGGGAAGCAATTAAGCTAGCGCCGGAAAATTACTGGGGCCATTTGCGGTTGGGCCACCTACTGGCGGGTTCGCTAGAGAGATACGCCGACGCTGAAGGTCCCTCTCGAACAGCGGTGCGTCTCGAACCAACGAATAGCGTCGCTCGAGCCGTTTTGGCCCTGGCGCTGTTGGGGCAAGGCAAGAACAACGAGGCGGAGATGGAATACCGGGAGATGATTCGTCTCGATCCGCAAACGGTAAGCGCGCGCGTCGCTCTCGCCGACATTCTGCGCGCCCGCAACAGCACCAGAGAGGCCGAAGGCGTGCTACGCAAGGCCATCGAGCTCGATCCGCAGTCTCCGGACCCTTACAACAGCCTTGGCCTGGCTCTTGCGCAGCAAGGACGATATCGGGAGGCGGAAGCCGCTTACAGCAAGGCGTTGGAGATAGACCCGCGCTACCAACGGGCCCAAGAAAACCTTACGGCGATGCGAGGGGCTATAGAATCCAAGGCCAATTCTATCTGGTCGACTATTTTCCCAGAGGAGAAGGCCGCCGCCGGCCCCTTTCAGCCGTTTCCATCCGGGAACGCGGATGTCTCGCCGGGGACTTCGGCTTCTTCTGCGCCAGCCGTCGGGCGCTCTGGTGGGGGCACAGCGATAGAGCAAGCAATAGGCGCGAGCGAATACGGCAAGTCGGCCAAGGGATCGGACTTGAGCGGCGGCGCTGTCCAGAGCGAGGAGCCCGGTAGTGACAAAGCTCGGATAGTCTTCGAGACCCCCGGTCAAGGCGGAACAGGAGCCGGGGGCGTCGTCGATGTGAGCAATATTGGAATCCGACGCACGATTCCTCCGGAACTACTTGCGAGGAATCCCGAGTTGCGAAAGCTGCATGCCCGGCAGGAGGCAAACGAAGCCGAAGGGAAGCGCCTCCGCGATCAGCTTGACGAGGTTCGTGTCGAAAAGGGAAAGCCGGGCGCCGATCGCGGCTCGCTCGATATGCGCGAAATGGAGATCAAGGACAGGCTCTCGAAAAACGAGTACGGGGCAGGCCTGATTCGGCGCGAAATAGACCAGAAGATCGAGACGGCGCGGGCGGGGGCTCAACCCGAGCAGAAGTCAGAGACCCAATACATTAGCTTGACGGTCGAATTTAACGAAGGGCCGTTGCCGAAACAGCAGCCGGCGGGGCCGCCGGGTCAGAGGAAGCCGTGAATTTGCACCGATCTCCGTCCTGGTGGCTCGTGGCTGCGATCTTGCTCCTATGCGCACTCACTCCGGTGCCAATCGCGCGCGTGGCCGCTCAGCAGGTGCCTCAAATCGGGGAGGTGCCAGATAGCCTGCCTGAAGCAGAGCGTGCCCCGCTTCGTGCTGTCTACACGAAACTCGTTGCGATGCGCGACTCACTCCGAACTTGGTCGGCGGAGCATAATGCGCGGTGCGGCTCGGTCAAGGTTGGAAGCGCCGAAGAGCAACTTTGTCAGCAACAGCAATCGCAATTGATCCGCGAGAGAGACCAATACATCCGAGCGGTGAACAACTTCAACGAGATGCTACGGGCATTCGCCGGGGAAAACCTCGGCACGGACATCGAGAAGTGGGAGTTGGCCATCAAAGGGGGACAAATCCAGGCAGCCATCGAGAAGGCGCTCACGGCCGCAACGCAGCGGGGTGAGCTTCACGAGCCTCGATCGGCGCTAATCAAGGCCTCGCTGGGACCGGCAATGGCGATCAAAGATGGCGACCGCCGGTTCGTCGCGCAGAGGGTCATTGTGTTCGCGCGCAAGGGCCAACCCCCGGTTGTCGACACCCATAAGTTCGCTGAGTTGATGGACGGCGTGACGGTGGGCAGCGTCGCCCTGGAGCTGCTCCGCAATATCCTGAGTGACAACCGCATCGTTACCAGCGAGCCTTAGCCGCCCCAGCCCCCAAGGCAGCAATGAAGAATCTCTGTTCAGATGCAAACTGACCAGATCAACGGGATTTCCGATAGAGCGCAGAAAGATTTCTAGACATAATAGACAACCACAAAGGATGGGAGGAGAGTGGAGGGACAGCTATCCCTGCGCCGCTTCGAGGCTGACGAATGGAAAGTCGAGGAGCTTGAAGAACTGCAGCGGGAACAGGAAACAATAGCGGAGGCTTTCAAGAAGCTGCGGCCCGAGCCCCTTGACTCCCATTAGAAGAGCCGAACGGCCCGTTCAGGACGGCGGTATTCTAATCCCTACGAGGTGTTCGTAGATGTCGGGGCAAATCGCCTCTCGGCCGTCTGGCCGACCCCTGCCGGATGGCGCAAAGGGAGAAAAGGCCGATCGTCCTCCGGTGACCATAGACAGGATGATGTCAAGATTGAAAGATCGCTCGAAGCCTTTCGGGTCCCTCGCCCGGTCGTTCGACAGCAAGGTGTTGGGTTATACCGCAGCGTTATTCGCCGTGCTGCCTTTTCTTGTGTTGTACATAGACGGTTCGGTGAAGACCTTCATCCTGTCAGTGCAGAGCGATTGGGGGCTGATGGTGGCGGGCGCGATCACCGCCCTCGGGTACGGCCTCACGAATGCCATCATGGCTGCTATCCTTTTGGTCATCGGCCTGAAGGCTGGAAAGCCTCGAGAGGCCATCGCGGGCAGACTTGGATTACTTGCGGTGATCGTCGGCAGCCTTTCTGTTCAGGTCTTAAAACATCTGTTTTGCCGATCCCGCCCGCTTGCTGAAAAGTCGGGCCAGTTTTTCGTCGAGTTTCCTTGCCTGGGTAAGGGCTCTGGCTTGATTTCCTTCCCATCCGGCCATTCTGTGACCGCCTTCGCCCTGGCATTTGTTCTCTCCCGCGCCTATCCCAGGTGTGCGTTGCTCTTCTACGGGCTGGCCGGCCTGGTCGCCCTCTCCAGGGTCTATCTCGCCAAGCATTTCCCTTCTGATGTTGTGGCCGGAGCCGCTATCGGGCTCCTGGCAGGTTGGATCGTCTGTCGGTTTTCGGCCTTTTCCCTTGTGCATGGGCACACCTGAGAAGGCGACACCTGCCGTCACTGGCTCCCGCCGATGGGTTCGAGAAGTCGCTGTGACGACCCTCCTCCTTGGTGTGGGCCTTCTCCTCTTCTTCTATGATTTCTCCCTTGTCGCCAGGCAAGAGCTTCGCCCCGTTGATCTCTTGGTGGCCTATGACCTGAACGCGCCCAGCCTTGTGTTTTACTCAAAACGACAAGTCGCGATAGTCAGGAGGGGTGAGGAAGCCGGGTTTCAGCGTCTTGCCGCCTCTTATGGGCGGCTCTTCATCGTAGCCAAGGCCGCCGCAGAGACTCGCTTACGACAGGTCCCGGATATTTTCCCCTTGGACAGGCGAGGGGGGTATGTCCTATACTCTAATCGCTACAGTCCGTGAGATTGGTCTGGTTGACGTAGAGGCGCGCGTGTGATTGCCGAGACGATTCTCTCTCCTGTTACGCTTGAACTCGCCCTGGTCGAAGAGCGGCTGCTCCAAGACATCGGCGGCGATGTAGAGTTGATCTCCGAGATCATCCGGTATGTGCTCAAGAGCGGCGGTAAACGGGTCCGGCCTGCGCTGCTGCTGCTCTCGGCAAAACTCTGCGGCTATTGTGGCGGCTCTCGGAACATCGATCTTGCGGTGGTGGCCGAGTATATGCACGCTGCCACGCTCATCCATGATGATATCATCGATCGTGCCGACAAGCGCCGCGGGCTCCCGTCGGCGAATAATGCCTGGGGTCCTCAGATCTCCGTGCTGGCAGGCGATTTCCTGTATGCCAGATCGCTTCAGATGCTGGTAGCGGATGGCGACTTGGCCGTCATGCGGGCCTTTGCCGACGCGACGGTTCGGATGATTGAGGGTGAGGTACGCGAGGTTCAGATGGCCGGAAACCTCGACCTCGCCTATAACGAGTATCTAAACATCATTACGTTAAAGACCGCTGCCCTGATCTCAGTCGCTTGCAGGACTGGCGCCCTGATCGCCGGCAGGCCGGCGGAGGAGGTGGCTGCGTTGACCGAGTTCGGCCTGAATCTGGGGATCGGATTCCAGTTGGTCGATGACGCGCTGGACTTTGTCGCGGAGGAGTACCGGCTGGGTAAGCCTGTAGGGAACGATTTCAAAGAGGGGAAGATGACTTTTCCGGTGCTCCATGTGATGCGGACAGGCTCGGAGGCCGATCAGGCCAGGATCAGAGAGTTGGTCGCGCAGGAGACCATCGGAGAGTCTGACCTGGCAGAGGTAAAGGCGATAATGGAACGGCATGGCGCCGTTGCGGCCACGATGGAGCTCGTTCGCACCTACCTCAAGAAAGCTAAGACATCCCTCAGTATCTTTCCGGATTCGGCTGCCAAGCGTTCGCTTGTCCTGATGGTCGATTTTGTCGGAGATCGAGACTGGTGATCGCTGGTCGACTTCCCCTGAGGGTACTCTTGCCGCGCCGCCTCCCTTCCGAGTTGCTCGACGGCTTACCGTCAGCATTTTCACTGAACGCTGACGGCTGAACCCGGGACCCTTATTGTTAATGGCGACCAACCTGCAACAGATTCGCAACTTCTCCATCATCGCGCATATCGATCATGGAAAGTCAACCCTGGCCGATCGGATCCTGGAGGCCACCGGGGCGCTGCAGCCGCGTGAGATGGAGGCCCAGGTCCTGGATCACATGGATCTCGAGCGGGAACGGGGTATTACCATCAAGGCGAAGGCCGTTCGCCTCCGCTACAAGCGGCGGGGCGGGCAAGAGTATATTCTGAACCTGATCGACACACCGGGCCACGTGGACTTTAGCTACGAGGTCTCGCGGAGCCTCTCCGCATGCGAGGGCGCGCTGCTCGTGATCGATGCCGTCCAAGGGGTGGAGGCGCAGACGCTCGCCAATGTTCATCTCGCCATGGAACATGACCTGACCATCATCCCGGTGATTAACAAGATTGATCTGCCGAATGCCGACATTGCACGAGTGAAGATGCAGATAGAGGAGACCCTGGCCATCGATGCCTCTGAGGCGATCCTGTGCAGCGCCAAACAGGGGATCGGCACTGAAGAGGTGATCGAGGCGGTCATCAAGCGGATTCCGCCTCCCAAAGGGTCCCCGGACGCTCCTCTGAAAGCGCTGATCTTTGACTCTTCATTCGACCCGTACCAAGGCGTGATCGTGTATGTCCGGCTGTACGATGGACAGGTGCGCCACGGGACGCGGATACTCCTGATGGCCACCGGTGCTGCGTTCGAGGTGTTACAGGTCGGTGTCTTTACCCCTCAGATGCGCCAAGCAGATCTCTTGTCAGCCGGAGAGGTCGGGTACATCATTGCCGGGATCAGAGACGTGCGTCACACCAGGGTAGGGGATACCATTACTGCCGAAGACCGACCTGCAACCAGGTCCCTGCCTGGCTTCAAAGATGTCCGGCCCATGGTGTTTGCCGGTCTGTACCCGACCGAGAGCGAACAGTACCTGGAGATGAAGGAGGCGTTGGAGAAGCTCCGCCTCAACGATTTTTCCTTTAGCTTTGAGCCGGAGACTTCGCTCGCCCTCGGCTTTGGCTTCCGGTGTGGTTTCCTTGGCTTGCTCCACATGGAGATCATCCAGGAGCGGCTGGAGCGCGAGTTCGGCCTGACGCTGATTACTACCGCTCCGACCGTGGTATACCGAGTGGTCAAGAGAGACGGAACCGTTGTTGAGGTGGACAACCCAAGTGACCTTCCTCTTACGCAGCAGATCGAACGAGTTGAGGAGCCATACATCAAGGCCTCCATCATGGCGCCGGGTGAGTATATTGGGCCAATCTTTGGGCTTTGTCAGGAGAAGCGTGGGATTCAGCGCGGCGTAGAGTACATGGAAGGCGGTCGAATCCTCATTACCTACGACCTCCCGCTCAACGAGATCGTCATGGATTTCTACGACCGGCTGAAGTCTGCAACCCGTGGCTACGCCTCCCTGGACTATGAATTTCTTGATTATCGGGAGGGCCAACTGGCAAAGCTGGATATCCTGGTTAACGATGAGCCGGTTGACGCACTTTCCTGCATCGTCCCAAGGGAGCAGGCATATCTGAGGGGCCGGATGCTGGTGGAGCGGATGCGAGAGCTGATCCCCAGGCAGCTCTTCGAGGTGGTGATTCAGGCCGCTCTTGGCGGCAAGGTCATCGCGCGGGAGAGCGTGCGCCCTCTGCGTAAAAATGTAACGGCCAAATGCTACGGCGGGGACATCACCCGCAAGCGAAAGCTGCTTGAGCGCCAGAGGGAGGGGAAGCGCAGGATGAAACAGGTGGGCAGGGTCGAGATTCCACAGGAGGCCTTCATGGCGGTGCTGAAGGTGAAAAGCCCATGACGCGGCAGATGATGGATGAGACGATAAAGAAGGACCAGGAGCGGGCTTCGCAGCCAAGCGCGAAGTCGGAGAAGTCGGTTGTTCGTCAGTATGCCGAGGCCGTCATCATTGCCATTATCTTGGCGCTGGTGATCAGGAGCTTTGTCATCCAAGCCTTCAAAATCCCCTCTGGATCGATGCTCCAGACGCTGCAGATCGGCGATCATATCCTGGTCAATAAGTTCCTGTATTGGTTTACCGATCTGCAGCATGGTGACATTATCGTGTTCAAGTTTCCCCAGGATGAGGGGAGAGACTTTATTAAGCGAGTGGTCGCCCTGCCTGGCGAGAAGGTGGAGATTCGGGGAAAACAGGTCTACATTAACGACAAGTCTCTTGCTGAGCCGTATACGGTTCACCTGGATCCCGCCATCATCGAGAATCCGGGTTCGGCCCGGGACAATTTCGGCCCAGTCGTGGTTGCGCCGGGTCAACTCTTCATGATGGGCGACAACCGGGACTACAGCATGGATAGCAGGTTCTGGGGCTTTCTTGACATGAAGAAGATCAAGGGGAAAGCCTTCATTATCTACTGGTCGTGGGATCACGAGCGCTTCAGACCCCGCTGGGAGCGAATTGGGATGTTGGTCCGATGAACACAGTTTCGAGTTTCGAGTTTCGAGTTTTGAGCTCGGGCTCCTCCATTGACCCGAAACCCGAAACCCGAAACCCGAAACCTCTTGGTTTATACATCCATATTCCCTATTGCTTGTCACGCTGTCATTACTGCGATTTTAACACCTATCGCTTGGATGCCGCTCACGTACAACAGTATCTGGATGGGCTGGCGCAAGAGATAACACTCCGCACCTCCGCTATGGCGATCCGAGACCGGCGGGTCTGCTCCGTCTTCTTCGGCGGCGGGACGCCCTCAATACTCCAGGCGTCGCAACTTATCGGCATCCTCGATCACTGCCGAGCCGCCTTCACCTTCGAGGACGGCGCAGAGATCAGCATCGAGGCCAACCCAGGGACGGTGGACCTTCCGAAGCTTCGTGCGCTGTGGGAGGGCGGGGTGACCCGTCTGAGTGTAGGGGTTCAAGCTGTTCAGGACCGACTCCTCCAGCGGATCGGTCGCGCCCATGCCGCCTACGAGGCTGAACGGGCTTTTTGGCTGATGCGTGAGGCCGGTTTCAGCAACATCAACCTGGACTTGATGTTCGGCCTGCCAGGTCAGAGCACGGGTGACTGGTCGGAGACCCTTGACTGGGCCATCAGTGTGGGTCCTGAACATGTCTCTCCCTATGGGCTGATCCTCGAAGAGGGGACACTTCTCCACCAGGAGCATCGCCAAGGGGAGATTGGGCTACCCGACGAAGAGACGGAGGCAGTGATGTACGGGATGGCCGTGGACCAGCTGCTTGACGCCGGCTTCGGGCATTACGAAATCTCAAACTTTGCACGCCCCGGCTTCCGTTGTCGTCACAATCTGGTCTACTGGCACCACCAGGAGTACCTCGGCATTGGGGCGGGAGCTCACTCATTCCTTGCTGGGCGCCGGTTTTATAACGAGTTACTGCCTGTAAGCTACGTGTGCGCCATTGCCGAGCGTGGGACAGCCGTGGCCGGCGGCGAAGAGCTTTCCGCCGAGATGCTGCGATCCGAGCGTCTGATGCTGGGGCTTCGGCTCCGGGCCGGATTAGACGTGCAGGCATTCAAGGATGTACTTGGCGTTGAAGATCTCTCTGCATCTGATCGAGTTACCCATCTCTTGGATGATGGGTTTCTTCGCTTGAAGGAGGGGCGGGTGCAGATCACAGAGCGGGGGCTCCTCGTGGCCAATGAACTGATTGTCCAGCTCCTCTGATTCTATAGCATGTTTTCTAGCTTGCGACCGACTGCCCCAAGAAGAGAGATTGAGATGTGTCCTTGCGAGTGTCGCGAAGCCATCCCGCAGATTGCCACGGCTGCGCCTCGCAACGACACTGCGTGTCGGATTGCCGCGCACCCTTGTGCTCGCACTGTAGGGGAGGGCTTTATGCCCTCCCGATCAACGGGCGGGGATCAACCCCGCCCCTGCGGATTCGGAATGACAGGCCAATGAACGGGTTGCGCTCTATTCTTGGGGACGGCAAATCCGCTTGACAGGAGTGGCTGTTTGTCTTTAGTATTTTTTAGAAACTTGGCACTCTCCTCAGTGGAGTGCCAAGCGTTGAAAGAAGAGTAAGGAAAGGGGGTCGAGGGGCTGATGGGGGCGCATGAACTTACCGCAAGGGAGTGTCAGATCCTGAAGGTGATTATCCATGACTATATCACCTCCGGGGAGCCTGTAGGATCCCGAAGTATCGCCAGACGCCATCTGGGCCACCTCAGCCCTGCCACCATCCGCAATGTTATGGCGGATCTGGAGGAGGTAGGCTATCTCTCTCAGCCGCACGCTTCAGCCGGCAGGATCCCAACCGATTCCGGGTACCGCTTCTACGTTGATAGCCTCATGCAGCGCCCTAAATTGTCGAGGGTAGAGGAAAGTCGAATCGAGCAAGGGATCCGTCCGAGTCATGGTGAGGCCGAGGAATTGGTGCAGGGAGTCAGCCGAATCCTCTCCGATCTATCGCGATACGCTTCCGTCGTTCTTGCGCCGAAGTTTGCTCAGAACACCTGGCGACGCATTAACTTTGTCCACCTCAATCGGGAGCGGATCCTGGTAGTCCTCATGGCTGATTCCGGGCTCGTACAGCAGAAGGTGATCGCTATCGATGAGCTGATCGAGCAGCCGGAGCTGGATCGGATCTCTAACTACCTGAACAGTGTGTTGGGCGGGGTTACCCTTCACGAGGTGAGGAAGAGAATTATTGCCCAGATGGCCGAGGAGCGGGATGAGTTCAACCGCCTGATGCAGCGCGCTCTGGAGCTCAGCAACAAGACGCTGGAGGGTGAGGAAGAGCACGTCTATATTGGAGGGACGGCCAACATCGCTCATCAGCCGGAGTTTGCCGACGTAAAAAAGATGAAGAACATCTTCGCGGCCTTCGAGGAAAAATCAAAGCTGGTGAAGATTCTTGATTACTGCCTGACCCAGGAGGGGTTAAGGATTATCATCGGCCGCGAGAGTGAGATTAGAGAGATGCGCGAGCTCAGCCTGATTGCCTCGCCGTACAAGAGTGGGGACCATGTCGTTGGCGTACTCGGAATCGTGGGACCGAAACGGATCGCCTATGACCGCATGGCGGCCCTCGTCGATTGTACTGCCAGGCTCGTCAGTAAGCTCCTGACAGAGGCCGATGTGTAGCCTGTTCTCAAGAGCGATGGTGCGCTGTGGAGCCTGACGGACTGATCTGCCGGATTTACCGATGAACGAAAGGGAACCGATCAGATAATGAATCAAGAAAGCGAAGAAGCCAAAGTACCGACAAGCGACAACGCCCAGGAGAGCCCTGTCGCCCCCACGACCGACTTAGAGTCGACGATCAGCAAGCTGCAGGCCGGCCTCAAGGAAAGGACTGTGGAGACAGAGTCGCTCAACGACCGCCTTCTTCGCCTGCACGCGGAGTTTGAGAACTACAAGAAGCGAGTGACCCGCGAGCGGGGCGAGTTCGTGAGGTTCGCGAACGAAGGGCTACTGTTAGAGCTGCTGCCTGTCGTGGACAGTTTGGAGCATGCTGTCGCTACGATCAGGTCGGGAGTAGACGTTCAAGGCGTCGCCGAGGGCCTCGATGTCATTCGTCGGCTTTTTCAGGCAACATTGGAGAAGACAGCGGTGAAGTCCATCGAGGCGTTGGGGCATGAGTTCGATCCGAACTTCCATCAGGCTGTGGCTCAGGTAGAGTCGACTGATGGCCGGGACAACATCGTAGTCGAGGAGGTCCGAAAGGGGTACCTCCTGGAAGGACGTTTGCTGCGGCCGGCGATGGTGAAGGTGTCGAAGGGAGCAGTTCCGAGTTCCGCGTTTCGAGTGTCGAGTGTCGATGAGGATGAATCCGAAACCCGAAACGTGTGAGCCATGAGCAAGCGCGACTACTACCAGGTGCTGGGGGTGGATCAGCAAGCCCCTCCAGAGGAGATTAAACGAGCCTACCGTCGGCTGGCCCATAAGTATCACCCGGACAAGAACTCTGGCGATAAGGCGTCGGAGGAGCAGTTCAAAGAGGCCACGGAGGCTTATGAGATCCTGAGCAATCCCGAGAAGCGAGCGGCCTATGACCGGTTCGGGGTTGCCGGCGAAGGGGCTGGCTTCGGGGGCTTTGGCGATACAAGGGCTGGGTCTGTGTTCGAGGATCTCTTCGAGGGGTTCTTTGGAGGGTCCGCTCGACGGGCTGCCTCCCGAGGCGCCGATCTTCGCTACAACCTTGAGATCAGCCTTGAGGAAGCGGTCATCGGGACGGCGAAAGAGATCACCATCCCCCGTTTGGAGCCCTGCGGCGCCTGCAAGGGGAGCGGCGCGAAGCCTGGGACGTCCCCAATCGCCTGTCGTTCCTGCCGCGGTAGCGGCCAGGTCCGGTACTCACAAGGCTTTCTCACGATCAGCCAGACCTGCTCGGCCTGCCGAGGTGAGGGGCGTGTCGTCGAACATCGATGCCGGGACTGTCGAGGCACGGGGCGGTCCCGGTCCGATCGGTCCCTTACGGTGAAGATTCCTGCGGGCGTGGACACGGGGATGCGCTTGAAGCTTCAAGGTGAGGGCGAGGCCGGCCCCCAGTGGGGGGATCGAGGCGACCTGTATGTCGTCATTACCGTGAAGGAACACCCGCTCTTCTCACGGAACGGCGACGACCTCTACTGTGAGGTCCCCGTCAGCTTTGTTCAGGCAGCCTTGGGGGCCGAGTTAGAGATTCCGAGCTTTTTCGGGATGACGGAGATTAAGATCCCCCCCGGGACCCAGTCCGGCGCAGAGTTCCGCATCCGTGGGAAGGGTGTGGCAAGTGTGCGTGGCCATGGCCTGGGAGACCTGAGGGTTAGGATCGTTGTCGAGGTGCCCAAGAGGCTCTCCATGCAGCAGCGCGAGCTACTCGAGGCCTACGCTGCGCTGGAGAGCGGAGACGAGGGCCCTCTGGTCACGAGCTTCTTTGAGAAGGTTAAGAGCCTTTTCGGCTGATCTGCCCTGTCGCATGCTGCTTTCCGATTCCGCATCCCGAGATTGCTGCTACACATGACGATATATGTCTCAGGCAGTTTGTCATTCCGGGCTTGACCCGGAATCCAGTGCCTTTCTGGATTCCCGCTTCCCGCTTAAAACATGCGGGGACAAGCTTCGCGGGAATGGCGTCCATTGTTGCAACTTACGACGCTATGCATAGAAAGGGGTCATGTCTTCGCCCCGGCACACACCCACCAGGCAGTCTGACCTCAAAGTAATGCCTGTGTAAAGGAAGCCAGCCGATGCCAGGCAGAGCGCTGTATCTCATTGATGGGAGTTCCTACCTGTTTCGGGCCTACCATGCGCTTCCACCCCTCACTAACAGCGAGGGGGTTCCGACCGGAGCCGTATACGGTTTCACCAAGATGCTTCTGAAGATTATCCGGGACGAGCGTCCGGAGGCCATGGTCGTGGTCTTCGATTCTGCAGGACCAACCGAACGACATAAGCAATTCGCTGACTATAAGGCCAATCGCGAGCAGATGCCGGACGATCTGAGCCGTCAGCTTCCCTACATCCATCGGGTGGTGGAGGCGATGCGAATCCCGCTTCTGATGCAACAGGGGCAAGAAGCGGACGATCTGATCGGCTCGCTGGCGAGACAGGCAGCGGCGCAGGATTTTCAAGTAACCATTGCCACGAGCGATAAGGACATGCTCCAACTCGTTGGGCCCGAGATCCGGGTCTATGATTGGATGAAGGAGAAGGTCTACGACGAACCGGAGGTCCTGAAGCGCTTTGGTGTGCCCCCCGGTCAGGTCGTGGAGGTGATGGGGCTGATGGGCGATCCGATCGACAATATCCCTGGCGTGCATGGGATCGGGGAGAAGACCGCCAGGAGCCTCATCCAGCAATTCGGGAGCATCGAAGAGATGGTTACTCGCTTGCATGAGATCAAGTCCGCAAAGGTCCGGGAGATTCTGAGACGTCAGGTCGAGCAGGCCCGTCTCAGTCGGGATCTGGCCCGCATCATGACCGATCTCCAGGTGAAGCTGGACCTGGGACAGGCGGCACTGCAGGCGCCTGACCATCCTGCTCTACAGGCCCTCTTTCGGGAGCTGGAGTTCACAGAACTTCAGCGGGCGTTTACCCCTGTGACCTCGCACAGCTCGCTCCGCATGGTCGTCATTGATCGCGAGGAAGAGGTCGATGCGGCCGCCAGGGAGCTCCTGGCATCCGACAGCGTGGCCATCGCCGTCGCGTTCAGTGGCGGCGGGACGGCTGATGGGGAGATCTATGGGCTTGCCTTCTGTAAAGAGCCTGATGTCGTCCTCTGCCTCCTTCCCGGCCCGACGATTGGCTCTTATCTTGAGTACCTGCGCCCTGTCCTGGTGGGCGAGAAACCCTCGAAGATTGGCCACGACCTCAAGTGCGTCATGGCTGTCCTCGCGAAGGAGGGCATCGTCCTGGGAGGGCTCTCCTTCGACACGAGGGTGGCTTCCTATCTCCTGAACCCTACCAGGTCGGATCACTCCCTTGCTGCTTTGGCGCTGGAGCAGTTGGGGGTGGTGAGTCCTGCGTCGGATTCCGGAGCCAAGGGGGGAGGGGACAGGCGGGAGGAGGCAATGAGGCGGGCAGCCGAGGAGGCTCACCTCGCGTGGCAACTCAAAAATGTGTTGCTTCCGAGGCTTGAGCAGTCAGGGCTGCTGCCGCTGTTTAAAACGATCGAGATGCCGTTGATCGAGGTCTTAGCCTCGATGGAGGAAGTCGGGTTCAGAGTTGATACCGACCAACTCGGCGAGCTGGGCAAGGAGCTGGAGATCCAGCTTGGCCAGGTCGAGTCGCGGATCTTCGTCCTGGCTGGCGAGCGCTTCAACATCAATTCGCCTAAGCAGTTGGCGGATGTGTTATTTCAGCGACTGAAGCTTAAGCCGCTGAAGCGGACCAAGACCGGCTATTCCACCAATGTGGAGGTACTTCAGCGGTTGGCCATGACTCACGAGCTACCTGCGGAGGTTCTGAATTACCGGAGCCTCGCGAAACTCAAATCGACCTATGTTGATGTGCTGCTCAGACTTGCTGATCGTGCGAGCGGCCGAATCCATACATCGTTCAATCAGACGGTGACCGCCACAGGACGCCTGAGTTCCAGCGAGCCGAACCTCCAGAATATCCCCGTCCGCAGCGAGGTTGGGCGGCGGATCCGACAGGCTTTCATCGCTTCGAAGGGTCATTGGCTCTTGTCGGCCGACTATTCTCAGATCGAGCTACGGATCCTGGCGCACCTCTCCCAGGATCAGACTTTAATCGCTGCCTTCACGGCAGGGGCTGATGTGCACCGCAGCACTGCAGCCGAGATTTTCGGGGTGCAGCCAGCGGAGGTGACGGCGGAGATGCGACGACGGGCAAAGGTGATCAACTTCGGCATCATCTACGGGATGAGTCCCTTTGGCCTGGCCTCGGAACTCGATATACCACAGGAGGAGGCCTCCCTGTACATCGAGCGCTATTTCCAGACATATCGCGGGGTCAAGGCATTTATCGACCGGACGGTCCAGGAAGCCAGGGAGATCGGCTTCGTGAGTACGCTCTGGGGACGCCGCCGGGCTATCCCGGAGCTCAAGAGCTCCGATCAGGTGGTTCGGCAACTCGGGGAGCGTTTGGCAGTGAATACGCCGATTCAGGGATCTGCAGCAGACCTGATCAAGGTCGCGATGATCGCCATCTTCCGACGCCTGAGATTGGAAAGGTTGGGGACCAGGATGATTCTTCAGATCCACGATGAGTTGCTGTTCGAAGTGCCAGAAGCTGAGTTGGAAGTCGCCAAGCGGGTGGCCGCCGAAGAGATGGAGCGGGCAGCCACGCTCCGCGTCCCTCTGAAGGTAGACCTCGGGATTGGGAAGAGCTTGGCCGAGGCCCATGCTCAGTGAGCAGGACGCCTGGCAAATGGTGGTTGTGGGCCTGACGGGGGGCATCTGTTCGGGCAAGAGCACGGTCGCTGCGATGTTCAGGCGCTTCGGCGCCACGGTCATCGACGCGGATCAGGTTGCTCACGAGTTAGTGGAGCCAGGCCAGCCCCTCTTCGAGACGGTCGCCTCGGCGTTCGGTCGCGAGGTTGTCGGAGCGGATGGTAGAATTGACCGCCGGAGGCTGGGCGCTATGGTGTTCGCCGATCCCAAGGCCCGCAGACGATTGGAGGCGATCCTCCACCCGATCATTATCGAGGAGTCTGAACGGCGTATTCGGCAAGCAGGGGTCTCAGGGACGGCCGTCTGCCTTATCGACGCCGCGCTGCTGATTGAGAGCGGCTGGCACGCTCGCTTTGACGCGGTGATCCTTGTTGAGGCGAGTGAAGCTGTCCGGCTCGACCGCCTGGTAGGGGCCAGGGGCCTCAGCCGAGATGACGCGATGCTGCGCATCAGGTCGCAGATGCCGCAGGAAGAGAAACGTCACCACGCCCGCTATGTCATCGAGAATGAAGGACCGCTTGAAGAGACAGAGCGCCAGGTGAAGGCGGTGTGGGAACAGCTGTGCGCCAAGGCTTCGTCGTAGGCGCTTGCCTGTGGCTTCGGCAGCCCGCGATGAGCGTTGTCGCGTCAAGCACGGCGCAACCCACACCGAGTCGGCTCTGCCGCTGAGAGGCTTCGAAAAAAGGCTTGACAAAGCGCATGGGCTCCACTAGTTTTATATTGACAATCTCGCTGAGGGTATGACTTCTCCAGAGTGTCGTTTGTCGGTCGGCCTTGAACTGCGCATAATTGAGGTTGAGGGAGACCGACGCTGCTTGAGATCAAACTCATCTCACTTTCCGATTCAGACCGTTGTTTCCCACGCGTCCGGCAGGGGCTTTATTCCTGGTGACCGGCTTCTAATATTCTGGCACATCATACTGCAGACCGGTCACAGGGAGAGGCGGGTACTTGGTTGAGATCGCGAAGTAGATTCATCGTTAACAGTCTTACTTATGGAAGAGGAGTTCGCGTAGATGGCCTTATCAGCGCCTGAATCGACCAGACGGTCCAGTGTGTCAGAAGTGAAGGAGGTTGCTGCGGCGCTTCCTAGAGGTGGCTCGATGAACATCGTAGAGTTGAAAGAGAAGACCATCTCTGAGTTGAGCTGTATTGCCAGGACCCTGAACGTGGTGGGTGCCAGTGGCCTCCGCAAGCAAGAGCTCATCTTTAAGATCCTTGAGGCACAAACCGAGAAGAGCGGGCTGATCTTCGCGGAAGGCGTGCTTGAGGTTCTGCCCGATGGGTTTGGCTTCCTTCGGGCGCCGGACTACAATTACCTGCCGGGGCCGGACGACATTTACGTATCGCCGTCGCAGATTCGGCGCTTTGACCTCAGGACCGGAGACACAGTCTCGGGACAGGTGAGACCCCCCAAGGAAGGGGAGCGCTACTTCGCCCTCCTCAAGGTCGAGGCGGTAAACTTCGAAAACCCGGAGCTGATCAAGGAAAAGATCCTCTTCGATAACCTAACTCCCCTCTTTCCGAATCAACGGATCCGACTGGAGACTACACAAGACGAGCTGAACATGCGGGTGATGGATCTTCTCACGCCTATCGGCAAGGGGCAGCGTGGGCTGATCGTCGCCCCGCCGAGGACGGGCAAGACCATTCTCCTGCAAAAGATCGCCAACAGCATCACCAAGAATCACCCTGAGGTGATCCTGATCGTTCTCCTGATCGACGAGCGGCCGGAGGAGGTAACGGACTTCCAGCGCTCCGTCAAAGCTGAGGTGGTAAGTTCCACCTTCGACGAACCGCCTACGCGTCACGTTCAGGTGGCCGAGATGGTGATCGAGAAGGCCAAACGGTTGGTGGAACACAAGCGGGACGTGGTGATCTTGCTGGATTCTATCACCCGATTGGGAAGGGCCTACAACACCATTGTCCCGCCGAGCGGCAAGGTCCTCTCCGGCGGCGTGGACAGCAACGCGTTGCAGCGTCCTAAACGGTTCTTCGGGGCGGCGCGGAATATCGAAGAGGGCGGCAGCCTGACGATCATGGCTACAGCCCTTATCGACACCGGTAGCCGGATGGACGACGTCATCTTCGAGGAGTTCAAAGGGACCGGCAACTGCGAGCTTGTCCTGGATCGAAGGTTGGTGGACAAGCGGGTCTTTCCTGCCATCGATATCTTCAGGTCAGGCACACGGAAGGAGGAACTCCTGCTCACCCAGGAGGAGCTTAACCGGATGTGGATTCTCCGCAAGGTCCTCCAGACTATGGGCGTGGTGGAGGCGATGGAACTCCTTCTTGAGAAGTTGAAGCAAGCCAAATCGAACGAGGATTTCATGAGGGCGATGAATTCGTAGGTGATTTTTCCGGAATCGATGCTACCCAACAGCCCGTCCTCCGACGGGCTGTATTTTTTGTTGAGAGGCCCCAGCCTTGGGGTATAATCAACCGCGGCTAAGTAACTGAAAAATCCGGAATATCTCGGGAGGAACAATCATGAAGCCCAGCATCCACCCTGACTATCAGCAGACCACGATCACGTGCGCGTGCGGCGAGGTGATCCACACCCGGTCCACCGTGCTCGCTCTCCGGGTAGAGATTTGCTCCAAGTGCCACCCGCTCTTTACCGGGCGCCAGAAGCTGATCGACACCGAAGGGCGAGTCGAGCGGTTCCGGAGGAAGTACCCGAAGCAGACGAAAGCGGCCATATCTGCCACAGGGGCTGCCCCGGCTGAACCCCTCGCCGCAGCGCCGGGAGAGGGGGCCTCCTAACAGGGGGCCGCTCATGTGGGAGGGTGACGTCTATGCTGCAGTTGCTTGAGCGCCTGAAGACCATCGAGCAGCGATCTTCTGAGATCGGGCTGCAGATGAGTGACCCGGCTGTTATTAGCGATCAGCCCCGCTTCCAACGGCTGGCCAAGGCGCGAGCGGAACTGGAACCGGTGGTAGATGCGTTCCAGCGGTATCGTAAGCTCCTGCGGAGCCAGGAAGAGACGAAGACGCTGCTGCATGATGGGGCTGATGACGACGTGCGCGAGCTAGCGGACGCGGAACTGGAGGAGCTGGCCATCAAGCTGGAGAAGCTTGAAGAGGAGTTGAAGCTTCTGTTGCTTCCGCGGGATCCGGCCGACGAGAAAAGCATCATTCTGGAGGTGCGGGCAGGGGCTGGCGGCGGAGAGGCCGCACTGTTCGCTGCGGAGTTGGTCAGGATGTACACCCGGTACGCCGAGTTGCATGGCTGGCGGGTGGAGGTCCTGTCGGCGAGTCAGACCGGTGTCGGTGGAGTGAAGGAAGCGATTCTCGGCGTTGAGGGGCGCGGGGCGTACAGCCGCCTCAAATTCGAGAGCGGCGTCCATCGGGTGCAGCGGGTGCCGGTCACGGAATCGAGCGGGCGGATTCATACCTCTACGGTGACGGTGGCGGTCCTCCCTGAGGCGGAAGATGTGGAGGTCCAGATCGATTCCAAGGATCTCCGGATCGATGTCTTTCGGTCAACAGGTCCGGGAGGGCAGTCCGTGAACACCACTGATTCGGCCGTGCGGATCACCCACCTGCCGACCGGGATGGTGGTCACCTGCCAGGATGAGAAGTCGCAACACAAGAACCGGGCCAAGGCGATGAAGGTGCTGCGAGCCCGCCTGCTTGAGGCAGCCACGGCGGAGCAGGCGGCAGAGATTTCGCAAACGCGCCGTCTGCAGGTGGGGACAGGGGACCGAAGTGAGCGGATCCGCACCTACAACTTCCCACAGGGTCGCGTCACTGACCACCGGATTGGGATCACACTTTACAGCCTCCCGCGGATCCTGGAGGGGGAGATGGAAGAGCTGATTGACACACTCGTGATCAACGATCAAGCCGAGCGATTGAAGGCCTTGGTGTGAGGATGGCGTACACGCTTGCAGAAGAAGTGCGAAGTACGAGGTCCGAGCTGCGAAAGCAGCCCACCCCGCACGTCTTCACATATCGCCGCGTGGTAGAGCGATTGGTGGATAACGGCGTGGAAAGCGCGTTGCTCGATGCGGCGTGCCTCATGGAGGCCGCATCAGGAATCTCGCGGTGGCAGTTTATTCTGGACCCGGAGCAATCGATTCCCTCGGACAGATCTTGCCTCCTTGAATCGATGTTATCCCGCCGCGAGGCCAGAGAGCCAATTGCCTATATCCTCGGAGTGAAGGAGTTCTGGTCCCTTCCCCTTACGGTGGGCCACGACGTCCTGGTCCCGAGGCCGGAAACCGAAACGCTTGTCGAGGCCGTCCTTGAGAAGATCGGTTTCGAGTTTCGAGTTTCGAGTTTCGAGTTTGATCGTGATAGTTCGAAGTTGACTGCTGGCTCTGTAAACCCGAAACCCGGAACCCGCAACTCGAAACTCGTCATCGTGGACCTTGGCACCGGCTGCGGCGCGATTGCCCTGGCGCTTGCTGTCGAAATGCCTCACGCGCTCGTTTACGCCATCGATCGTTCGCTGGGCGCCTGCCGAATCGCCCGGCGGAACATAGAGGCGCTGGGGCTGACGAGCAGGGTTCACTGCGTACAGGGCGATCTGCTTGAGCCGCTTCGGACGATTGACGCTGGGGGAGGGTGCGACCTGATCGTTTCAAATCCTCCCTACATCCCTTCCGGAGCATGCGGCGCCCTATCTCCGGAGATCGCCGCCTACGAGCCTGTCGAGGCCATAGATGGCGGCCCTGACGGCTTGCGCTATCACCGGCGAATCATCGAAGAGGCTCCTGCCTATCTTCGCGAAGGCGGCTGGCTGACCCTCGAGGTCGGCGACGGTCAGGCGCCGGACGTGATGGAACTGGTCCGGAAGACAGAAGGCTTTGGACCAGCCAGGGTGAGGCAGGACGTAGCTGGTCGTGACCGAGTCGTCTTTGCGCCACGGCGAGGGAGGGCGCATGGATAAACTGATCATCAGAGGCGGGGCGCCCCTCAGAGGACAGGTAGAGGCTGGTGGCGCCAAGAACGCGGCCCTGCCCGCAATGGTGGCGTCTTTGCTCACAGGGGAGTCGATCCGGCTTCACCGCGTTCCGCAACTGGGCGACGTGAGGACGATCGTCGGCCTGCTCAACCATTTAGGCGTAAGCATCGAAGGACATGGTCGAGAGACCATATCCCTTCGCGCCGATCGCATCGGTCAGTTTGAGGCTCCCTACCAACTGGTTAAGACGATGCGGGCCTCGGTGCTGGTGCTTGGCCCGCTGCTGGCCCGCTTCGGGCGGGCACGGGTCTCTTTGCCGGGAGGGTGCGCGATCGGGACGAGGCCGATCAATCTGCATCTCGCGGCTCTTGAGAAGATGGGTGCAACGGTCAGCCTGGATGCTGGGTACGTGGAGGCGAAGGCGCCACGTTTGAAGGGCGCCAGGATCACGTTCGATGGCCAGACTGTTACCGGCACCGAGAATCTGATGATGGCCGCCACCCTGGCGGATGGGGTTACGGTGTTGGAAAATGCCGCGTGCGAGCCCGAGGTCACTGACCTGGCCGCTCTGCTGAATCGTATGGGGGCGAGAATCGAAGGCGCTGGGACTCCGACGATCAGCATCGAGGGTGTTAACCATCTGCACGGGGCAGAGCACGAGGTGATCCCGGACAGGGTCGAGACCGGGACGTTCATGGTTGCGGCCGCGATCACCGGTGGCGATGTGACCATTAATCGCTGCCTGCCGTGCCACCTGGAGGCGGTTACGGAGAAACTGCGGGAGACAGGCGTACTCGTGGAGGAGACGGACTGCAGCATTCGGGTCTGGGGAGATGGGCGAATGCAGGGGGTCAATATCAGGACACAGCCTTACCCCGGCTTCGCTACCGATATGCAAGCGCAAATTATGGCCCTCATGTCCATTGCCCAGGGGAGCAGCGTTATTACCGAAACGGTTTTTGAAAACCGATTCATGCACGTGAATGAGCTGTTGAGGATGGGTGCGGATATCAAGGTGATTGGCACTACCGCGTTCGTCCACGGGGTTCCCACGCTGTCGGGCGCGCCGGTGATGGCCACCGACCTGCGGGCGAGCGCCTCGCTGGTTCTGGCGGGACTGGCCGCCCAGGGGATCACGACCGTCTCGCGTGTCTACCATCTGGACCGGGGATACGAGTCGATTGAGCAGAAGCTCCTCGGTCTCGGCGCCAGCATCGAGCGAGTCGCAGAATAAAGGAGAGTTTCGGATTTTGAGTCCCGAGTTTCGAGTTTGGACCCGAAACCCGAAACGCGAAACATGGAATCTGGAACTCTGAACAATGAGTTTATCGCTATCGCGCTGCCGAAGGGTCGGTTGCTGACCCCTATCCTTGAACTCTTTGAGGGGATCGGCTTCTCTTGCGTGAAGGGCTTTTCTGACTCACGGCGCTTGATCTGCGAGGATCGCGATCGGCAACTCCGATTCCTCATACTCCGGCCTGCCGACATCCCGACCTACGTGGAGCACGGGGCCGCCGACATGGGTATCGCGGGGAAAGACCAGCTCCTCGAGCAGCGCCGGGATGTCTATGAGCCGCTGGATCTCAGGTTCGGCGCCTGTCGGCTTGTCGTGGCCGAGCCGGCCGAGCTCCGTAAGCAGGATGATCCCCATTCCTGGTCGTATCTGAGGGTGGCCACCAAATATCCGAACCTTGCAGAAGCGTACTTCAGTCGTAAAGGGATCCAGGCCGAGATCATCAAACTGACCGGATCCCTTGAACTTGCGCCCCTTGTAGGACTGGCCGAGCGGATCGTTGACCTCGTAGAGACCGGGCAGACCTTGAAGGAGAACGGGTTGGTGGAGGTTGAGGAGATCGCCAAATCTACGGCGCGGCTCATTGTCAATCGCGCGAGCCTCAAGACGAAGTATCGCAGGGTTCAGGACCTGATCGAACAGATGCGAGAGCAGGTCGAGGCGTATGCGACAGGGGTGCATACATGAGAGTGCTCCAGGCTGGATCGCGCGAGTGTACGCTGTTCTTCTCGCAGCTCAGGTCCCGACAGGGTACCATACCCGTCGAGGTCGAGCAGGCCGTTCGCGACATCCTGGAAGGGATACGGACAGGCGGCGATGCCGCCCTCTTTGCGCAGACGGAGCGGTTCGACGGTGTCCGCCTCAATGCCACCTCAGTACGGGTAAGGCCGGAGGAGGTTGGAGAGGCATATGCGACTCTGGCACCCGCGTCCCTTGAAGCCCTCAAGATGGCGGCGTCACGGATCAGAGCATTCCATCTGCGACAGCTCCGCTCCTCCTGGTTCTCGGAGGAAGACGGGGCGATTGTTGGGACGCTCACTCGTCCGCTCGATCGGGTAGGGATCTATGCCCCGGGGGGCACGGCGGCCTACCCGTCTACCGTACTCATGAATGCGATCCCGGCTGCGATTGCCGGCGTGCAGGAGGTTGTGATGTGCACGCCGCCGCGTCGGGATGGCCAGGTGGCTGGAGCGGTGCTGGTTGCCGCTGATCTCTGCGGGGTTCATGCGATCTATAAGGTGGGCGGTGCCCAGGCGGTGGCGGCCATGGCTTACGGGACCGCGTCGATCCCGAAGGTCGATAAGATCGTCGGCCCAGGCAATGTCTATGTCGCGGTCGCCAAGCGTCTGGTCTTCGGGCAGGTGGGGATCGATATGATCGCCGGCCCGACAGAGTTGTTGATCATCGCCGACGAGGAGGCTAGGGCCGCTTGGGTTGCCGCCGACCTCCTCTCCCAGGCTGAGCACGATCCCCTCTCTAGCGCCATGCTGCTCACACCTTCCCAGCGGCTTGCCGAAGAGGTGGTAGACGAGGTAAAACGCCAGGTGGCGCTCCTGCCAAGGCGGAAGATTGCAGAGACCTCCCTCGAACAGTTCGGCGCAGCAGTCGTCGTGAAAGGGCTGGACGAGGCCGCCACCCTCGCCAACGAGGTCGCGCCGGAACACCTGGAACTGTTGGTGAAGGACCCCTGGGGACTATTGCCCCAGATCAGGCACGCGGGCGCCATCTTCATGGGGGGCGCAAGTCCGGAGGTGGTGGGCGATTACTTGGCCGGGCCGAATCATGTCCTGCCGACCGGAGGGACGGCGCGCTTTGCCTCGCCCCTTTCCGTGGACGATTTTCAGCGCCGGACCTCGCTGATCGCCTTCAGCCGGCAGAAGCTGGAGGCGCTGGAGTCAACATTGGTCGAGCTGGCCCGCTTGGAGGGGCTTGAGGCCCACGCGAGGGCAGCCTCTATCAGGAGGCTCGCATGAAGACGCCACGCCTTCTCGATCTGGTAAAACCCGAAGTCCTGAGCCTCACGGCGTATCGGGCTGAGGAACCACGACCCGATCTTATCAAGCTCGATGCCAACGAAAGCCCGTTCCCTCTTCCGGAGGAGCTTCGCCGGGAGCTCCGCCACGCTTTGGATCAGGTGGCAGTACACCGCTACCCCGATCCGAAGGAGGATCGGCTCCGATCGGTTCTGGCCACACAGCTCCAGGTGGCGCCGGGGGCACTTGTCCTGGGCAATGGGTCTGATGAGCTGATTCAACTGTTATTACTGGCGACTTCAGGACCTGGGACCACGATTCTCGCTCCAGTTCCAACCTTTTCGATGTATGAGCTGATCGCGAGGGCTCAGGGACTGCGCTTCGAAGGATCACCCCTCGGGTCTCGCTTTGAGCCTGACCTGCCTAAGCTGATCGAGACTATCGAGCGACGTGACCCCAAGGTCATCTTTCTGGCTACACCAAACAATCCAACCGGCGGCGTCCTCTCTGAGGCGGAGATCTTCAAGATTTTGGCCGTTGCTCCCGGATTGGTCGTTGTGGACGAAGCCTATGGACCGTACGCCGGGCGGACTATGTTGCCGCACCTGGTCGATCAGGAGCGGCTGGTGATCCTCAGCTCCCTTTCCAAAATCGGGCTGGCCGGTCTGCGCATCGGCTACCTTGTTGCCCATCCTGCACTCACAGCCGAGCTGGAGAAGGTCCGCCTTCCGTTTAACCTCAACGCCTTCTCCCAGGCGGCCGCCGTCGTGTTGCTCAACCACCAGGAGTGGATCGATGCGGGTGTTCGTGAGGTGGTCCGGGAGCGGACGAGGGTGATGAGCTACTTGGTCGCGCTCCCCGGTGTTGAGGCCTTCCCGTCAGCGGCAAATTTCATTCTCTTCCGGACGACACCTCCGGGGAACGATGTGTTCGAAGCAGTGTTGGGGCAGGGCGTCCTGGTGCGAAATTTAGGGTCAGTGCCAGGTCTGCAAAACTGCCTGCGAGTCACTGTGGGCACGAAAGCGGAGAACGATCGGTTTTTGGATGCATTGACGAAGGCGCTGAGTGGCGCCGGGACGTCTGTCGCGTCATCGCATCTGTCGCGTCGTTCGCAATAGACGCAATAGACGCTGCACGCAATAGACGCGATAAAGGGTGGAGATCAAATGATGGCCAGGACAGTGAGGGTGTGCAGGAAGACCTTGGAGACCGATGTAGCGGTGGAGCTCAACCTGGACGGGATGGGCCGGCACACACTTCAGACCCAGATCCCTTTCCTCGATCACATGCTGGCCCAACTGGCGACGCACGGCCGCTTCGACCTCAACATTGAAGCGCGGGGCGACCTCCAGGTCGATCTACACCACACCGTGGAGGATGTAGGGATCGCGCTCGGTGAAGCGTTCGCCCAGGCCGTAGGGGATAAGCGGGGCATCCGGCGGTTTGCCTCAGCGCTTGTGCCGTTGGACGAGGCGCTGGCCCGCGTGGTGGTTGACATCAGCGGCCGCCCCTATCTGATCTATGAGGCGCCGCAACTGCAAGGGAGAATCGGGAGTTTCGATGTCAGCCTCGTGAAGGAGTTTATGCGCGCCCTTGCCATGAACATGAAGGTGAACCTCCATGTTGAGGTCCTGCACGGTGAGAACCTGCACCACTGCGTCGAAGCGATTTTCAAGGCATTGGCCAAGAGCCTCGACCAGGCGACAGCTCTCGATACGCGAAGTGCCGACGTCCCCTCGACCAAGGGAAGCCTGTGATTGCCATCATCGATTCCGGCATCGCGAACCTCCGGAGCGTCCAGAAGGGGTTCGAGCGCGTTGAGGCTGATGCCAGGATCGTGGAGGATCCGTTGGCGCTTCGGGACGCATCCGCCATTGTTCTCCCTGGGGTGGGCGCGTTTGCCGATGGGATCAGCAAACTTCGGGATGGTGGATTTATCGAGCCGCTGCATCGGGCGATTGAGCAGGGTAAGCCGGTCCTGGGTATCTGCCTGGGACTGCACTTCCTGTTTAGTGAGAGCGAGGAGTTCGGGCATCATGCGGGCCTCAACGTCATCAAGGGCCGGGTGGTCCGATTTACCGATGTCGCAGTATCCGGGAATGGAAACAGCTTACACTCCAGGCTCAAAATCCCGCACATGGGGTGGAACCGGATCCGGATCGAGCAGCAGGCCCCGATCTTCAAGGGCATTCCAGACGGGGGGTTCTTCTACTTCGTCCACTCCTACTATGTGCAACCAGAGGATGAAAGCGTGATCGCCGCCACGACCGAGTACGGCCTCCGATTTACCTCGGCGTTGTGGCGAGATAACCTCTTTGCCTGTCAGTTTCACCCCGAGAAGAGTCAAGCGCTAGGGTTGCAACTGTTGAAGAACTTCGCCTCTCTCACGTAGATGCTAGTCATTCCCGCGATTGACCTGAAAGGGGGCCAAGTCGTTCGGTTGTCGCAAGGCGATCCCCTGCGTCAAACCGCCTATTCCGCCGATCCGATCGCCATGGCCAGGAGGTGGGAGGATGAGGGGGCTTTGATCCTGCACCTGGTCGATCTTGACGGCGCCTTTTCCGGAAAGCCGCAGCAGCTTTCGGTTGTCGCCCAAGTAGTCCGGGCGGTCAAGATCCCTGTGCAGCTTGGCGGCGGGCTGCGAAGCCTGGCTGCCTTAGAGCAGGCGTTCGCCTCCGGCATCGAGCGGGCTATTCTTGGGACTGCTGCCATCGAGGATGAGGGGTTCCTAATGGAGGCCGCCAGTTGCTATCCCGGTCGCATCGTCCTTGGAATCGATGCCAAGAACGGTAAGGTCGCGGTGCGGGGTTGGGCGGCGGGCACTGACCTTCTCGCCTCCGACCTGGCGATACGATCGGCCGATCTGCCGCTGGCGGCGATTATCTATACCGACATCGAGCGGGACGGGATGCTCACGGGACCGAACCTGGACGCCCTGCGCCGAATGGCTCAGGCCGCCCGCCACCCGATCATCGCTTCCGGTGGGGTTGCCACGCTTGACGACGTCAGAAGGCTCGCTAAACTGGAGCCGACGTGCATCATCGGCGCCCTGGTCGGGAAGGCTCTCTACGAGGGCAGATTCTCGCTGAAGGAAGCGATCGCGGCTGCGAGATAAACCATGCTGGCCAAGCGAATCATTCCGTGTCTCGATGTCAAAGACGGTCGCGTCGTCAAAGGGACGCGGTTTGTCAATCTTAGGGACGCGGGCGATCCGGCGGAGGTGGCGGCCCTGTATGACCAGCAGGGAGCTGACGAACTGGTCTTTCTCGACATCACCGCCTCCTACGAGCGCCGGGACATCTTAGTTGACGTGGTCCGACGGACGGCCGACATGGCCTTTACCCCCCTCACCGTTGGCGGCGGGGTCCGGACGGTGGAGGATATCCGCGCGCTGCTTCTCGCAGGCGCCGATAAGGTCTCGCTCAACACTGCGGCCGTAGAGCGCCCGGAGCTGCTCACTGAGGCTGCCATGCGGTTCGGAAGTCAGTGCATTGTGCTTGCCATCGACGCGAAACAGGTCAGTGATAGTTTCGAGTTTCGAGTTTCGAGTTCCGAGTTGGCAGATGCAGGTGGGGTCGATCTTTCAAAGGACCCGCAACCCGCAACCCGAAACCCTCAACTCCGGTGGCAAGTCTATACCCACGGGGGGCGAACACCGACCGGACTTGATGCAGTCGAGTGGGCGAAACAAGGGAACGCGCTCGGGGCCGGGGAGATCCTGCTGACCAGCATGGACAGGGATGGGACGAAAGATGGTTACGACCTTGCGCTCACGCGGGCGGTGGCAGATGCCGTGACGATCCCAGTCATTGCCTCGGGCGGGGCCGGCACGGTGGATCACTTGTACGAGGCATTGGTAGAAGGCGGGGCTGACGCCGCGCTGGCCGCCTCTATCTTTCACTTCCGTGAATGCTCCATCGAGGATGCGAAGGCGTACCTGCGTGGCCGTGGCGTCCCGGTGCGTGATTAAAGGCCATGGAACGATTCGACGATCTCACTCAACTTCGGTTCGATGAATCTGGGCTGATCCCGGCCATTGTGCAGGATACGGAGAGTGGCCAGGTCCTGACTCTTGCCTACATGAATAAAGAGTCGCTGCGACTGACAATCGAGACCGGTCTCACCCATTTTTACAGTCGATCGAGGCAGCGCCTCTGGCAAAAAGGGGAGGAATCGGGTCACATCCAGCGCGTACAGGAGATCTATGTCGACTGCGACGAGGATACCCTGCTGATCAAGGCCGAGCAGGTGGTGGCGGCCTGCCATACCGGACGACGGTCCTGTTTTTTTCGTCGCCTGCATCCGGACGCTGAGGTGCCAGAGGAGTTGACTCGGCAGCAGTTCGATCCTGAGGCGGTCTACGGTGGGAGCCTCGCGATCCTCCAGCAGATTTTCGACGTGATCAGGGATCGCAGGGCTCATCCGAAGGCCGATTCGTACGTCTCAGGCCTGTTCACCAAGGGACAGGATCAGATCCTCAAGAAGGTGGGAGAAGAGGCGACCGAGCTTGTGATGGCTTCCAAGAATGGGAGACCGGACGAGATTATCTATGAAGCGGCAGACCTCTGGTTTCACACGCTTGTCATGCTGGGATATCACGGGATCACGCCGTCAGAGGTGGCTCGGGAGCTGCGCAAGCGCTATGGCAAGAAGAGTAAGGCCGAGTACCGATAAGGCGAGGATGTGGATACCTGTCTCTTTTGTCAGATAGCAAACCGGGAACGTCCTGGCAAGATGGTGTATGAGGACGAGCAGTCCGTCGCCTTCGAAGACATCAACCCGAAGGCGCCTGTCCATATCTTGATCGTTCCCCGTCAACACCTCGCGACCATCCTCGATGCGACCCAGGCTGATGATCGGCTGCTGGGGCACCTCCTGTTGGTGGCAAACCGCATCGCGAAGCAGGTCGGGATCGCGGAGCGGGGCTTCCGCCTGGTGATCAATTGTAACAGCGAGGGTGGGCAGGCAGTCTATCACCTGCACGTTCACCTGTTGGGCGGGCGCCCTCTCAGTTGGCATCCGGCGTAGGACCTCGTGTGCCGGCGAGCGGTAACAAGCTGCTAACATCCTACCTTGCCTGAAGCACTCGCCGGACCAGCGAAGCGCTGTCAGGTTCTTCTCGGATCACGTTGGAGGCGGAATGGGCCCGGTGGCCCTCCTGGTCTTCAAAACCAGCGTACCCGCTAATAACGGGTTGGTGGGTTCGACCCCCACACGCCTCCGCCACCCTTTCTGTAAGCTATTAACACCCCCTTGACACGTCATCTCCTTGGGCCTATAGTTATATAGGTCATATAACATTTACACAGGAGGAGACGATGGTCACCCATCACGCCTTTGGAACATACCTTCGAGAGTGCCGTCTCAAGGCCGGGTATGGCCTCCGTAGCTTAGCTGAAGCGATCGACATGCAGCCGTCCAACCTCAGCAATATGGAACATGGGCGAGTGGCCCCTCCGCAAGATCCCGCGGTGTTAGCGAACATTGCCGACACTCTCGGCCTCCCCGAGGGGTCTATGGAGCGCACGCGATTGTTTGATCTCGCGGTTGCCCACAAACAGCCTGCCTTGCCGCCAGATGTCGCGGCCTTTGCCGCGAAGACCCCAGGGATTCCGGTGTTGCTTCGCACGATTGAGAATAAGCGGCTCACCAGAGAGGACCTGGCTAGGCTGACGGACTATATCAACCAGCGCCTCGGGAAGCCCCAGCGGTGAAGGCCGAGGGCGTCCCCACCTACTCTATCTCCAGGCTCGAACAGATTGCCAAACTCCTCTTAGAAGAACGCTGGCCGGGGCTAACAATCCCAATTGATATCGACTATATCGTGGAGCAGGAGCCGGACACGATCCTTGACTACCTGCCCGGATTGCGAACAGTTCACGGCGTTGCGGGCGCGGTGATCAGCCACCCCCAAGAGGCCCGCTTCACCATCCTTGTCGATGAGGGGATCGCGGACGGCAATCTCTCTTTCTATCGCTTCACGGTTGCTGAAGAGTTTGCTCACCTCAAGCTCCATCGGAAACTGCTGGTGACGGTGACATCAGTGGAAGAGGTCATTCAGCTTCATGAATCGGAGCGATACCACGAAATTGACCGAAACGCGAAGTGGCTCGCGTCGGCGTTGCTGATCCCTCCTGGACCTGTGCTTGAGGATGCTCACCGACTGTATCCTGAGATGGTTCGCCGCGTGGGGTTTGCGAACCCCGAAGCGGTCAAAGCCTACGTCGTAGATCGACTGAGCCGTAAGTATCTCGTCTCCCCTCAGGTCATGCGTATCCGATTGCAGTGTTGGCCTGTCGATGCGTTGAAGAAGATTGATACCGCCATGAGGGATGAACTGGACTTTCTGGAGTAAGGCTTTTCATCCGAGGAGCAGCCCCTTTTTTTGGGGCACGCCATTGATGCGGAGAAGGCTCTTAGCGAGGTGGAGGGTGAGATGAGCGAAGCGATGATGGAGAGTTTAGCCCGGCGACTGGAGCGTGTGGAACGTGAGAACCGCCGTCTAAAGCGGGGTGCGGTTGCGGTGGTAGGTGTCATTGTTGCAGCGGTCTTGATGGGGCAAGGTGGTTCGAAGAACCGGGTAGTAGAGGGAAGGGTTCAAGCTCGTTGACGCGGCTGGGGTCCCACGAGGTGGTCTGTTTACCTTACCGGATGGATCGGTCGGCCTCGCTCTCTCCGATAAAGACGGGAAGGCCATGGCAATGTTACACGTAGGAGTAGATAAATCTACGGTCTTGAGGCTTTACGACAAAGACGGGAACGTCCGTGTAGGGCTGGCGGTAGAGCCCAAAGAAAACATTGCCGCCCTAAGTTTCTTAACCCCTGGCGGGAAAGAGCAGGTTGCTCTCCAGGCGCAGCCAGATGGAAAGGCAAGTCTGCACCTATCTGACAAAGAGGGTAGGTCGCGTGCTGCTCTAGGTGTGGCTCCGGATGGACCTGTCGCTCTTCTCCTCTCCGATAAAGACGGGAAGCCCAGGGCGATATCATCTGTAACAGCCGCTGGAACCGCGAATTTCAACCTTTATGACAAGAACCAAGACGTTCGTGTGGGGCTTGAAGCGGCTAACAATGGCGAGGCCTCCCTAAGCGTCTCCTTCCCGGGCGGGAAAGGGCGGACTGAGATCATCGCATACCCTAATGGATTGGGCGGCCTGATCTTGCTGGATAAAGAGGACAGGAAGCGTGCTGCCCTGGCTCTGACTCAGGATGGGACCTTCTCCTCCTTACTGCTGTTCGACAAGGATGGGAAAGTCATTTGGTCGGCCCACTAGGCTAAAAATGGCATGTAGGTTCGTGCCATAGCCTTCGCGGGTGAAACAGCCCTGGGCTAGCAGGAGTGTTCCGAGGCCACTGATCGGGGCTTTTGGCAGCACACGTTCGGTGCTCGCCGAGTACCTTTTTGATGGAGCGGTTAGGGAAGGGGGAGCCATGAAGATTGTGATGGGATGTATGGCCATACTGATTGCTGTGGGAGAGGCGGGATGCGTCGGTGTGAGAATACGTGAGGCCGCGAATGAGGCCAACAGAATTAACTTGGACTGCCGCGCACAAAAGCTCCAAGGGAAGCTGGCAACATGGGTTGAGGCTGTCAACTGCGGAAATGACCGGATACGCCAAGTGATGCAGGCCAGCGGGTATCCGCATATGGACCTTGTCAATCTGCTGTTGGCCCACCGCATACTTCTGGCGGAACGCATGGACGCTGGCCAGCTCACTGAGGCAGAGGCCACCGTGCAATTAGCAGAGCTGGGAACCCGTATCACGGCGGAAGAACAAGCTCGCGCTCTTGCTGCCAGCCACGCTCAGAGCCAACGGCTAATTGGGCTTGGCGCGACCATGCAGGGAATGGGGATCCTCAATCAGTCACTAAATCCGCCACCTCCGCCTACTGTCATTATTCCTCACAGGTACTGAGGGGTCGCCGGACAGGTCGGAGACCCTCCCACGTCGGCCATGGGCCTGAATCCCCTGTTGCGAGAAGAACACGGTGGGAAGATGCCTACTGAGAGTTCTCGAAGATTCGTCAAGCCCCTGAGAGGTAAAACGAGTGGCGGCCGCGAGTGGCTTGCTGCGTTTTCCCCGCGACGCCTGTATCAGGACCTCTGCTTCAGCTTCCGAAAAGATCGCAATCAACTATCAAAGGGCAAATGCAAGGGTCCCCTGAAGCTCTCAGAGGCCCAGTTTGAAGGAGCAAAGGATGAGTTTGTCGCGCGGGAGGTTAGCCGCTTTTCCCGTCGCACGAGGCAGGAGTACCCGAAACGGCAGAAAGCTCCTGTGGTATGGCGGGACGTGGACTGGTCTACTATCGGCCCCCGCCTAGAACACCTCCGGCTTCAAATGTATTTCGCCAGGACCACAGAACAGTATAAGGCTGCAAGCCGAGACTTTGACAGGATCATTCGGAAACTGAAGCCCCCGCAACGGAAAGAACACGCGATCAAGCGCGATCCCCTGCAGTTCCTGACCTACCTTACAGAGCGATACTTCCTGTGGATTGTGTTGAAGGGCGAATACAAGGCAGGCATGGCGATCAATAACCTTCAAAGGCAGTATGCTTATTGCCAAAACGTGCCGTGGGACACACTTAAAGAGAGGCTGACCCAATCCCCCAAGCAAAACGCCTTCCTCGACATGTCCGACCGCTATACCCTTGCCGCCGACAGTATTCCCATCTTGCTTTCACCCTCCCGCTGGTTCGAAGATTAATTTTTCCCCCTCCCGCGATAGTTAATTCTCACACCACCTACAAGCCCCCATACTCTACGTGAAAGCGCGGATGGTCGCGTCACACGGAGAAGAGGGGAGGCTTCGAATGCACACGCATGAGTTGGATTGGGCGGAGGATGGGCGACGGAGGCTTGAACTCGGCCCTAGGGCACAGCGGGACTTGGACAGGCTGGTGGGGGAAAGCTGGATGAGGGTGCGGGAAGCCTTACTGGCGCTGGCCCGTGCGCCCCGACCCAAAGGGTGCGTCAAGCTCAGCACCGGCGCATGGCGGATACGGGTTGGTGACATCAGGGTGCTCTACGACATTGACGACAAGGCGAAAACGGTGGAGGTTCTGAGAATCGGGCACCGTCGGGACATCTACCGGCAGGTGTAGAGAGCTGGAACGTATTATAAGGCAGTTTGGAGGCGTTGGTGGCCCAGCCGAGCGGCCCAGCGCTCCTGACCCCAAGCAAACGGATCTGTACCTACATCCGGTGAAGTCCCTTCCGAATCGCTTCCCTCCCCACTCCATGAGTTGCTTAGCCTCGCCCGAATTATCTTTGTGACATCGCTTGACGCTCAGATACCCTCGCTGTATATTTGGTAGCATCTGAAGACCTTTGATTGCTTCCACAAGGAGGGCTGAGCATGCGGATCAACGAGGTGATTCCCATCTCTGAACTGAGGAAACGTCAAGCGGAGGTTCTGACCGCCCTGGAGAAAGGCCCGGCCATTCTCACCCAGCATGGCAAAGGGGCGGCGGTCCTGCTGAGTTTTGACGCCTATAACCGCCTACTGGAGGAGCTGGAAGATCTGCAAGACGCCATGGATGCGCTTGAGGCCCGTCAAGCCCCTGGCAAGCGGCTGAGCCTTGACGCCTACCTCGCCAAGCGGGGGACCCGCCGTGCATCGGCTGCTGCTCAGTCCTAGAGCGCAGAAGGACCTGGATCGGCTGGTGGGGGACACCTGGCAGAGGGTGAGAGATGCCCTGACTTCCCTCTCCCACACTCCCAGGCCCAAGGGGTGCGTGAAGCTCAGCACCGGGGCCTGGCGGATACGGGTTGGTGACATCAGGGTGCTGTACGACATTGACGACAAGGCGCGAACGGTAGAAGTCCTGAGGGTCAAGCACCGGCGAGACGTTTACCGGAGAGTGTAGAGAGGGCGTGGCATGTTGACGCAGCTCCGTATCGTGAGTGACAGATGCAAAAATTGGGCGATCGGGTTCGTGCCCCTTCTGCTCATTGGGGTGGTGGTCTCCGCCTGCGGCTTCCCCGCGTGGCGCGATCAGGCCCTTCGCGAGGTCGCCGAAGGCCGGCGGCATGTGAGCCCTGAGCAGGTCCCTCCCGGCAGTGCGCCCTCGCAGATCATCGAGTTCTACGATGCCAGCGGCAAGCATGTCGGGTACGGCAAGGTGCAAGGTGGGACGGCGGAGTACTTCAACGCGGACGGAAGTCGAGCCGGGTTCGGGAGGCTTGGGCGGTAGGGATGTAAGATATAGGGACAGACACTCTTTATTGAGATCCTTTCTTGGTCTTCCCTTCTGCCACACGTGTAGTACTCGTCCAGTTTCCTGCGCACCTCCCAGATGAACCCGTCTCTTCCAGTAGCCGCTCTGTCATCGTGTGCCTTCGAATCGCTGTCGTTCCGAAAGGCCGCCTGGCGATCATTCCCTCGTTGCCTCACATGATACGGGTGGCCGGATGCAACGGCTTGGGTAATCCGTAGCCTGCACGATCATGACCGCGAACACCACGAATCGTCACGATAAAAGTGTCTGTCCCTATTTCCTATTTTCTAATATGTCCCTATTTTCTATTTTCCTATTTTCTCTCAGAAAGCGAAGTCGTACCTTCGGCGTCTGGCGCTTCAACGGGCGTTTCGACTTTCTGCAGCGTCTCTACGTGACCGAGGCTCGATGGCAATGTCAGTTCTAGGTGCTGAGAGGGGTCCAGCGATGCGGGTAGCCTGAGTGCGGGGGTGGATTGGGGAATTCGCTTGACAAGAAAATTAACAGCTTGTTAAGCTCAGTCCATCTGATGAGGGAGTTCATGGCTACAGCGAGAGGGAGCCTCCAGTGCCACTCAGATCAGCACCCCTTGCGCCCGCCGAGTTGGCGGAGATCATCGAACAGGTTCTCACCTTGGGGGTTCCGATTATTCCGACGACCAAGTTTCGCCGTCGGGGACGCGAGCGGAATTTCACCATCGAAGATGCGATAGAAGTCTTTCGAACCGGTACGATCACCAGAGACCCCATTTGGAACGAGACCCACGAGGACTGGAATTACGATATCCTTGGGTTCGACGTGGAGGGCCAGCCGTTGACCATCAGGTTTGCTGTGCTTCCTCGGAGGGGCGGCGTAATCCTCATCACCGGGTTCTGACCTGGAGGAGTTCACAATGAAGTGTCCAGAGTGCGGGAAGACCCTCAAGAAACTGACTCGCCAACAGTGGTTCTATACAGAGTGTGGTCTCGATCACGTGATCCTCGATGGGGTCACAGTGTGGGTGTGCGAGGAGTGCAAGAATAAGATGCCGGTGATCCCTCACGTCACGACGCTACATGACAAGATCGCCGCAGCGCTGGCGAAGAAGCCGGGGCGCCTGGAGGGTCGGGAGGCCCAGTTTCTGCGTCGATATCTTCGTCTGCGCGCAGTGGACTTTGCTGAACTCCTGGAGACGACACCTGTCAGCGTGTCGAGATGGGAGCGCAAGGGCCACTTGCTGCCCGCCCCAGTGGATCGCTACCTTCGGACACTGTATTTTCTGCACAAGGTGAAGAGCCGGGCGATGGTGAATCCTCATATTGCCGCTTCGCGGTGGCTAGAGTGGTTGAAGACATTGCGCGGCGAGGTCGAGGACTTCGAGATCACGATTCCGATGTCCGTGAGGACGTGACATCGGAGTAATCGAGCACGCCGATGCGAATAATGGACGACAAGGAACGGTCCTACTATCGGAGGCGCGGCAAATGAAAAGGTCGAAGCGAATCCCATCACTGCCGACGGACCAAGAGGCGGCGGCGCATTGGGACACTCACAGCTTGGCAGAGCATATCGAAGACACCCGTGAGGGCACGATTCGCTTCGTCAGGCAGCCCAAGCAGGCGATCAGTATCCGGCTCGATCCTGAGTCGCCAAGCTAGAGACGATAGCAGAGGCCAACTTCTGCTGAAAAAGGGAATGCGATGCAGCAAGTCAGCGAAGCGGACATCCTGGACAAAGATCCTTCTCTGGCAGAGATCGTGAGACGGCTGGTGCAGGCCTATCGGCCGGAGCGGATCTACCTTTTCGGATCTATGGCCCGCGGTGATGCAGGACCTGACAGCGACTACGACTTGCTAGTTGTCGTCTCCGATGATGCTCCGATGGAGCGGCGAGACAGCGATCTGGCCTATCGGACGCTGCGCGGAACCGGGATCGGCGCCGATGTCGTCGTCTGGACCCATTCGCGTTTTGAGCGGCGCAAGCACGTTGTTTGCTCGCTTCCGGCCACGGTTCTTCGCGAGGGAAGGTTGCTCCATGCGATCCTGAGCTTGTTGCAGAAACTCGTTCGTGGTTCGTGAGGGCTGCGCAGGACCTGGGTGCTGCGGCTCACGAGTTCACGGCGGAACCCCCCTTTCTCGCTGACATTGTCTTCCATGCTCAGCAGGTCGCGGAGAAGAGTTTTGAGGGCTTCTTGACATAGCATAGCACCCCTTTTCGCAAGACGCACCTCTTGGAAGAAATCGGCGAGCAATGCCTGAGCGTCGATCCAGGATTGTGGCCCATGGTCGAGAGGGCTGTGCCGCTGACAAAATACGCTTGGAAGTTTCGATACCCGGGGGAACCGGATGAACCTTCCAGAGAAGAGGCAGAGACTGCGCTTGCTGTTGCTCGGGAAGTGTACGAGTCGATCCTCGCACGACTGCCTGAGGAGGTGAGACTGTGAACGTGAAGTCTTGGCGCAACGCGGTTGAATAGACAGGGACCGCAGAGTTCTTGACACGTTCAGCTAAGTGTTGGATATTTCAGCGAATTCAACTCTGAGCAGTCCAGCAGTCTCAGAAGATAGGCCGCGAGCGTTTGCAGCCGTCAGAAGCGGCTCACTTACTTGATAGTCAGGCTACTGTCTGGCGCAGGGTTATGAAGACGAAGAATCCTGTTCCGACAAGTCTTGAGGCATGGCTCGTCGAGATCGCAGTAGCGTACCAGGATGCCCAGGAGGCAATCCCCTTCGGTCCTGTTGTTGGCGAGCAGTTCGGAGAGGCCGAGCTGTTGCACCTCGCACCTGTAGTGGCGCTGAAGCTGCGCGGCATTCCGCGGTCCGCTCGAAAGCAGGCAAGGGCGACCGAAGCTGCGTTGGTCAGCTACGTTGCCACGCGAGATGGTAATCCCGATGTCTTCGACAGCCCCCACCTCTCGTTCGCGTTCTGTTATCTGGCGAGTCACTACGGGCTGGGGCTGTTGGACGAGGCTCAGACCGAGAAGGTGATGGACTACGTCGTGCGCAAGCGGCGCTCACTTGCGCGTCTCGTCACGTGAGGATAACAACAATTCAATACGCCTATGCCGAAGAGAAAGACCCCCACCCTCAAGCATATAGCCCAGTCGCGACCTGTAAAGAGTAGGGCGCGTGAAGACCGCATTCACATGGAAATCATCGTTGACGCCTATGGACCCGAAGAACAGGCCATGGGGTGGTACTACTATCTTGAGGAGAAATTGACCTTTCCATTCCGCGCCAGGTGCATCGCGGAAAGAGGGATCTCGCCGTTGCGGGAAGGTGACAAGGTGGAGGTCACAGGTATGGCTCCTGAGAGCGACTGCGCACACGAGATGTTCGTTCTTCTGCAGTGGGAGGGGCGGACATTCGGGGTGCCGCTGTCCCAGCTCAAAGGCATGGGGGTCGAGTCGGAGACGAAGCAGGCCATTGAGGATTGGCATTACTGGATGCAGCAAGGGTATGAGTTTTGAGGAGAGTTGCTCAGCCACTGTGACTAACTGGCGCCGTGCACGTGACCGCCGCTCAGTGAGGCTGCGATGATCAATGCGGAGCGGTTTCAGGATATGGTACGCCGGCATGGGCTACTTGACCGGTGGCAGACATTCGAACGAAGATTTCTACAGGGTTCGTCATGACGTTCGACCTTCAGCGTATTCTCGAAAGCAAACGCGCTTTGCGGCGTTCGCTGGCGCAGCGTCCGGTGGCGGAGAAACTGGCTTTACTGGACGCGCTGCGTGATAGGATTCGCACCATCCGCGCCGCCGCCATAGCGCGGGACATGGATACGAAGGAACGGGCGCACTAACGGAGGCTCGGGGAATGACTGAGAAGCGCATTCCTCTGACGCAAACCCGCGGTCGAGATGGTAACGCGTCGTAGGGTAGCGCGGTTACTGCTTAATTGGCTCGTTGGAACTGAAGATCGGCGAATGACGCTTGGGCAGTTGACTTCGTGTGCTGGGAATTGATCCAGATTGCGATACGCCCCACCTTAGGGAGTGAACTCTGGCCGAAAAGTCGCACGTAGTCCTCGGCGACATTTCGACGTTCCTGGACCCATTTGCCTAACTGCTGCTTTCCACTCCGCAGGACAATAACCTTGATAGGGGTAATGGGGGAATTGCCATCGGCAGTAGTTCCTGCTGGGGCATTGCTGTCCCAGAGGTAGCCGAGCATGGGGCTTCGCAGTCTGATAAGCGAGTTCGGGAAGATGACGTAGAGTTGGGCGGCTTGGTCGTTTTTGTCCTTTTCACGGATGTCACCTGCTAGAGGAAGGCGGTCCACCTTCCACCGCCAGCTCAGTATCGGAAACTCTTTCAGGTCCACCTCTATCACCTTGTGTAGCCCAAAAGAGCTCTCTTCGCTCACGAGGCGGATGCCGAACTGACCATCCTTAAGAGGCTCGAGCTTGATCTGATGATGGTTCTGAAAGGTTTCCAGGTCCCAGCCGACCGGGATTCCCTTCTCGTCCATCGTCCCGCTGATGGGCAGGGCAATACTCCCCGGGTTGGGGGTGTGCTTTGCTGCAGACGTCATCGATGCAAGCCCTAACAGTATCATTGTAAGACCGACGAGCGCAGGCAAGGTCCGATGACGCACCCCACGTCTTGGGCGTCTGAATGTTGTTGAAGTTGTCGGGATGATTGTCGTGCTCAACTCAGCCTCCTCGCCCGGGTATGACATCCAGGCATCGGTGATGCTGCATCAGGACTAACGAGCAATCGGCGGTCGACCTTCAGATGTTCCTCGTAGGCTGACTGCTGCGTATCTTCATAAGGAATGAGTAGTATAATAATTTAGTCCTGATCTCGGCACAAGAGTTTTCTTCAGGCAGCGTGTAACGGATGGTGACTCCAAATGCTGACGGTAGGGTTCAGGGGCGCTCAGGAACAGGAACAGGAACAGGAACAGACCAAGACCTCGACCAGAAAACAATAGGAAACAAAAACAATAGGAAACAATTGACAACCTGGGGGAGCGTATGCAATCCTACCAACCTGTCAGTTGCTTTGCCAGCGTACCGAGAATCTCCCTTGGAGTAGAGAATGGGTAATCCGTTAGAGGCCGTCGGACGCGCGGCCCTCAAACAAGTCCAAGCCATGGGGCGCATGGCCATATTTCTGGGTTCCACCGGTTTCTGGGCGGTCCTGCCACCGCTGAAGTTCAGGCGTATTGTCAGTCAGGTCTATTTTATCGGGGTGCAGTCAAGCTCTATTATTCTTCTCACCGCGGCCTTCAGCGGAATGGTCCTAGGGCTTCAGGGGTACTACACGCTTCGGAAGTTCGGGTCCGAGGCTCTTCTCGGTCCGGCCGTTGGCCTGAGCCTGATCAAGGAACTGGGGCCGGTGATGGCAGCCCTGATGGTGACGGCGCGTGCCGGATCGGCCTCTGCCGCGGAAATCGGCATCATGCGGATCACCGAGCAGATCGACGCGTTGGAGGCGATGGCCGTCAATCCCATGAAATACCTGGTGGTTCCCAAGGTGATCGCAGGACTGATTGCAGTCCCGCTCCTGACCGGTATCTTCGACGTAGTTGGAATCTATGGCGGCTATCTCGTTGGGGTGGAACTGCTCGGCGTCAGTTCTGGCACCTATTTTTCCGAGATGCGGAACATGGTGGAGATGAGTGACATACGGGGCGGCTTCCTGAAGTCGCTGAGCTTCGGCCTCATTATCACCTGGGTGTGCACGTACAAGGGGTTTTATGCTGGGTATGGGGCCGAGGGCGTGGGAAAGGCGACAACGGAGGCCGTAGTCCTTTCGTCGGTCCTGGTTCTGGTCTGGAACTACTTTATGACCGCCGTCCTGTTTTAAAATGAATGATTCAAATCATTGATCTTTACAAAAGCTTTGAGCAGCAACAGGTACTCAATGGGGTGAATCTGACCATTCCACGGGGGCAGGTTACGGCCATTATTGGGCGGAGTGGAGGCGGTAAAAGCGTGCTGCTCAAGCACCTTATCGGCCTCATGCGACCGGACAGCGGTCAGGTGTTGGTCGATGGGATCGACCTCGGTCGGCTCCGCGGTAAAGCCCTAGATCAGGTGCGCGAAAAGTTCGGCGTCTTGTTTCAAGGGGGCGCATTATTTGACTCGATGACAGTGTTCGACAATGTTGCCTTCCCGCTGCGAGAAAAGACCCGGCTGTCAGAAGGCGAGATTGCTGGGCGCACCATGCAGCGGCTGGAGGCCGTGGAACTTGCTGATATGGCGCATAAATATTCCGCAGAACTCAGCGGAGGAATGAGGAAGCGGGCAGCTCTAGCCCGAGCCCTGGTCCATGATCCAGAGATCATCCTTTTTGACGAGCCGACGACGGGTCTCGATCCGGTCCTGTTGAACTCCATCCACCGTTTGATCCTGGACGCCCACAAGCGCTTCGGATTCACCGCCGTAGTGGTCAGCCACGAGATTCCGGAGATTTTCGACATCGCCCAGACGGTGGCGATGCTCGATAATGGGATTATCGTGGAGCACAATAGTCCAGAGGCCATCATGGCCTCCGCCAATCCTGTTATCCGGCAGTTCATCACCGGGACCAGCAATGGTCAGACTGGTCCGGAGCAGGCAAACCGATTTGCCGTGTAGGTCCTGGCGATGCCGACAGGATTTTTCGGAGATCAAGACGGAGATCAAGACGGAGAGCGAGATCAATGAAGCGACTGACCATGGAAACGCTGGTAGGGTTATTCGTGGTGGTGGGAATCGTAAGCCTAGGCTACCTCTCAATCAGGCTCGGCAAGTTTGAGGTGGTCAGCGAGCGAGGATATACTGTCCTGGCCGCGTTCGACTCGGTCGCAGGCCTGAAGCATGGGGCGGTAATCGAGATCGCCGGGGTCGCGGTGGGTCGGGTTAAAGCGATCGGGCTGGAGAACTATCGGGCCGTCGTCGCTATGAGGATCGACCCTGGCGTTGCACTTCAGGATGATGCGATCGTCTCGATCCGGACAAAGGGGTTGATCGGCGAGAAGTATGTGAAGATCACGCCCGGGGGCTCTGACAAGCTGGTCCAACCTGGCGGTAAGCTCCGGGATACCGAAGACCCCATAGACATAGAGCACCTCATCTCGAATTATATTTTTGGCAAGCTCTAGACGGAAGAGGCCACCTGTAAGCTTACGTTGAACTGTCGCTCTCGAAGGAGTCACCCATGATGAATGCAGGCCGAGTGAGACAAGCACATTGGATTGTGTTGCCCCTGGCGCTCATTACAACGGTGGCTGCTGTACGGCCGACGTCGGCGCAACCGCCGGCGCCGAAGGCCGTCTACACCCTGAAAGATCTGATCGGACGTACCCTGGCTATAAGCCCCGAGATCCGTCAGATGCAGAGAGGCGCCGAGGTGGCGATGGCGAAGAAGGATCAGGCTGATGCTGGCCGATTTCCGCAGATCGATGTGACTGCGATAGTGGGACCGTCGTCTCGCGCCCGCGGCACCGCGGCGAGCTCTCCTGACAGCAAGAACAGACCTGTTGTCAACGATGTGTTCGAGCGAGTCGAGATGAAGCTGGTCCAGCCCCTCTACACCTTCGGAAAGCTTACGGGCTTCCGTGAGGCTGCGGAAGAGGGGGTGAAGGTCGAGAAGGCAAGGGTGGAAGAGAAGGCTGCCGACCTGATCTTGCGGGTCAAGGAGCTGTACTACAGCCGACTGCTTGCCAGCGACGTACTTGGGTTGATTGATGAGATCGCCAAGGATCTCGACAAGGCGATCGCAAAGACGCAACGACGGCTCAAGGCTGAAGTGCCGGGCGCTGACGAGATAGATCTGTACAAGCTGAAGGCGTTCCGAGGCGAGGTGTTGAAGAACAGGGAGGAGGCCCAAAAAGGGTTCGATCTGGCCACGGGCGCCCTGATGTTCTACGCAGGTCTTGATCGCACGCAACCGTTTGAGCTGGATGCGATAGGGCTGGAGGCCTCCCCTAAGGATGTGGAGCCGGTAGATCGGGGAATGGGCATGGCGCTGGAGCTACGCCCAGAGATGACTCAGGTGCGGGCAGGGCTTAAGGCTACGGAAGCGCTGGTCAGGGCGGAGGAGAGTAACCTGTATCCCCAGTTCTTCGCCGCAGTAAACGGCGTATACGCCCAGGCGGGAAATCGAACCCGGCAGCAGAACCCCTTTGCCTTCGATCCGCTGAACGATCGCTATACCATGATTGTCTTTGGCTTTAAGTACGACCTTGACTTCGGGATCACCCGGGGCAAGATCCGGGCGGCTCAGGCGGAGCACCTCAAAGTCGGTGAGACGAAGCAATTTGCAGAGCAGGGGATCTCGTTGCAGGTGCGTAAGGCTCATCGAGAGCTCGCTGAGGCACAGGAGGCGCTCAGGGCCACGGAGGATGGGTGGCGGAACGCGAAGAAATGGCTGGTGGCGGCTAAAGCGAACTACGACCTTGGGGTCGGGGAGTCCAGAGATCTGGGCCAAGCTGCAGAGACATACGCCAAGCTGCGAGCAGACAACTTCAAAGCCATGTACAATTACAACCTCTCGCTTGCGAATATCGAGCATGCCACAGGTCGAGCCGTGAAGGAGGAGGCAAAGTGATCGCGAAGTATTCCGATACCAGGTGCAGATGGAAGGCGCTGGCGCTTGCCGGGGCAGCCGTGGCGGTCTTGTTGACTCCGGGACTTGGCCTTGCCGGTCCGGCAACAGATCAGGTCAAGGGGACCTTTGACCAGGTGTTAAAGATTTTGGGCGATCCGACTCTCAAGGGTGAGCAGAAGACCAAGGAGCGTCGGGCTAAGCTCCACAAGACCGTGATGGATCAATTTGATTTCACTGAGATGTCAAAGCGCTCCATGGGCCGGGACTGGAGTGCGCGTACTCCCGAGGAGCGCACCGAGTTTGTTCGCCTTTTCACCGACTTATTGGAGCGGACCTATATCGACAGAGTCGAGGGGTACTCGGGCGAGCAGATCTTGTACCTGGAGGAGACGGCGGATGGAAGCTATTCCGAGGTGCGGACGAAGATCATAACCAAACGGAATCAGGAAGTTCCAATCTTCTACCGTCTGCAGAAGGCCGACTCTAGGTGGGAGGTCTACGACATTATTATCGAGGGCGTAAGCCTGGTGAATAACTATCGTACTCAGTTCAGCAAGATCATCCGCACCTCCTCCTACCAGGATCTGGTAAAGAAGATGCAGGCCAAATTCGAGGATGAGAAGAGGACGGATATTGGCTCCCCCAAGTCGAAGGTTCGGTGAAGAAGGAGGCGCTATGGCAGGAGATGTTCAGAGCCTTTACCATAAGATCATAATCTGGTGTGCCGCTGGTCATCCGGCGTACCTCTCATCGGATATGGCGAAAAGCTTCAGCGACTATCTGCTGAGTTTCCTCAAATCGGCTGAGGGGGAGAGATTTCTACAGACCCTGGGCTATGTCCGGATAGTCGACTCTTCTGGGGACAAGCAGAGCGGGGAGAACTGACCGACCTACTTTTCCCCCTGCCGTTGTAACTCCAGAAGGATCCTTTCGAGAGACTCCTTGGCGTGCCTCGCCTGTTCCACATGGGCGCCCATGAGCTGAATCAACTCATTCCGCATGGTCGGTCTAAGCGGCGTGAGGAAACGCACAATCCCTTGCAGCGCTCCGTCGATCGCCTCCACCGCGGCCCGTATCTGTTCCCTGATCGCCTCTTCTGCCTGTGATTGTTCCTCTATCATGTTGAAAGGCCTTTCTGGCTTTTCAGCCCATGCAGGAGATCGAGGATTTGGGTGGTCGTCCGTTTCTGCTGCTCGACAAAGGACTGGGTGACCTCCAGCTACCGTCCGAAGATCTCCGAACTCGATCTCAGGAGTCCCTCCAGTACCCATCACTACCAGCTTACACGACGTACCCTCCCGGAACAAGGGGATCACACAAGACGAGCCGAGGTAGTTGAAGCGACGGGCGCGATCTGCTAATCTTATTGATAAAGATGGCAAAAGGACACAGCCCCATCGAGATCGGTTCATCGTCCCTGCCGCAAGACGCGCGGGCTCTTGTCGATTCGTTCCGCGACCGGTACCCGTTCCCCTTTGACCCGTTCCAAGAAGAGGCCATCGGCCTGATCGCGGAGGGCAGCTCCGTGATCGTCTCCGCGCCAACCGGCGCGGGCAAAACCCTCATTGCTGAATTCGCGATCTACCGGGCCATGGCTCATCAGCAGCGCATCGCCTACACGACTCCCATAAAGGCTCTGAGCAACCAGAAGTATGCCGATTTCACCCGTCAGTGGGGTGAAGAGATCGTTGGCATTCTCACCGGCGACGTGAAGGTGAATCCCCGCGCACCACTCGTGATCATGACCACTGAGATCCTGCGAAACAAGTTCTACGGGGGCGAGTTCCAGGGGTTTCACTATGTGGTGCTGGACGAATGCCACTACATGGGGAATGTAGGGCGTGGGACCGTCTGGGAAGAGATCATTATCAACTGCCCTCCTGAAGCCCAACTCGTCGCCCTCTCGGCTACCGTCAGCAACATCGGCGAGATCGCTGAGTGGATCGGCCAGACGCACCGGCCGATTCGGCCCATCCACCATCCGGTCCGACCAGTGCCGCTGCAGTACCTGCTCTGCGATAAGGAGGGACAGCTCTGGCCGCCGGAGCCGGCTTCGGCTCGGCGGATTCTACAAGCCTCATTCTCAGGCCGAAGCATTTCGGAGGGTCGGGGTATCGGCCGATGGGAGCGACGTGGGGAACGACAGCACCGTATCTTCCGCCGTCGCGCGCTCGACGAAAGCATTGCCATTTCCGTATTGCGGGCGCACCACTGGCTGCCGGTCATCTACTTTATTTTCAGTCGATCGGGGTGCGAGCGAGCCCTTGCTCGCCTCCTGGAGCGTGGCGAGCCGCTCTTAGATGCCGCTAGAGGTGAGGAGGTCGAGGAGGCGATCCAACGGACGCTCCTCGATTATCCGAGCATCAGCCCTGAGAGCGATCTGAATCAACTGATCCTGCGTGGGCTCCGTCGCGGTGTGGGGCTGCACCACGCCGGCGTCCTGCCGGCTTTGAAGCGGCTCACCGAGGTCCTATTTGAGCGGGGACTGGTGAAGGTCGTCTTCGCGACCGAAACCATGAGCCTGGGGATTCACATGCCGGCCAAAAGCGTGGTGATCGGAGGACTTCGTAAGCGGAGCGATCTCGGGTTCCGGGGACTCACCGTGGGGGAGCTGACTCAGATGGCAGGGCGAGCCGGGCGACGGGGGATCGATCCTGAAGGGACCTGCCTCCTGGCGCTCGATTCTGCTGAGGCGGCCGAGGACGCCGTTCGTCTAGTGCGAGGCGATCCGGAGCCGATCGAGAGCCAATTCCGGATCGGCTACAGCAGCGCTGCCTTGCTGATCGCACTGCACCGAGAGCCGGAGGCGATCCGCAAGACCATCGAGAAAAGCTTCGGCCAGTTCCAGAATCGTCGGAAGATCGAGACCATCCGGAGGGAACAGGCGGGAGTAATCCGCAGGCTAGCCGACGCCGAGGGCATAGCATCACCCTGTTGCCCGGTTAGCACGCTGATCGAGTATCGGGAGCGGCGCGCCGCGCTCGAGCAAGAGCGGGAACGGCTCAGGACGTTGCGGGTGGCGACCGCGCGAGCCAGCCGTACAGGTGGCCGAGGTCGCGGCCGATCTCGGCCCTCATCGCTCAGTTTCTTCACCGGAGAATCGGCTGAGGAGGGCAGGGCAAAACTCGACACGATGGCCCTTGCCCTTTCCCAGATGCCCTGTCATCGCTGCCCCGAACGGGGGCTCCGGGAGCGACAGATCAAGCAGTCGCGACAATTAGGACAGATGCTGGAGCGTCATCAGCAGACGCAGCAGCATCTCCAGAATTCCTACTGGGAACAGTTCCTGCGGGTTGTGGCGATCCTACAGCACTTTGGTTACCTTGAGAATGGGCGGTTGGGCGCGGAAGGCCGCCTCATCGCATCACTGCGCCACGATAACGAACTGTTGGTGGCCCGGGTCGTCTTCTCCGGCCTCCTGGATGGGCTTTCACCCGAGGAGCTTGCATCGCTGCTCTCATGCCTGATAGAGGAACCGCGAACAACCGAGCAGGCTGTCGCCAAGCTGTTCCTCCGCGATCAGGGGCACCTTCGCCGGCGCGTGAAGACATTGGAAGAGCTCAGCCATGCGGTGGACAAGGTTCAGCGATCCTACCAGGTCGACCTTCCAGTCTCGATGCACACGACCTATCTGGCGGCCACCCATCGGTGGGCCTCAGGCGAGGACGACTGGGTTGCGCTGGTCGAGCAGAGTTTCGGAGGGCATGAGGGTGACCTCATCCGGGCATTCCGCCGTCTCATTGACCTGTGCCGGCAGCTCGAAGAGAGTCCGGATCTGCCGGCGGATCTGACGCGAACGCTCTCGCGGGCAACCGCGATGCTGGATCGGGGCATCGTCCTGGAATCCGCATTGATCTAAAGGGGTGATCGATGATTACACGACGCGTCACCACACCGCAAGCGATTGGGAGCGGGGGATCGCCACTCGCGTCGCCCTACGAAGGGGTGGCGTTACTGGCAGATCCGATCCACCGCTATATTGTCTTCACAGTGCCGAAGGGTGACCGGTCAGAACGGACCGAGAAGGAGATCATTGATAGCCCTTGGGTCCAACGGTTGCGTCGCATTCACCAATTGCAGAGCAGTTGGTGGGTCTACCCCTCCGGCGAGCACAGTCGGTTTCAGCATGTCCTGGGGACCATGCACATGGCCGGCGCGTTCGCCAGACACCTCTATCCCAGCCTGAAGGAGACATTCGGGGAGGCCCTGCCGTCGAAGCCGTTCATTGAAGAACTCCTGAGGCTTGCCGGGTTGCTCCACGACGTAGGACACGGCCCCTTCGGGCATTTTTTCGACGACCACTTCCTGCAGCAGTTTCGCGTCGGCGGCGAGCGGCTGAACCACGAGATCCTGGGAATGGCTATTATTACGAAGAGGCTAGGGGGGATCATCAAAGCGATCCGCCGAAGCCCGAGCGGGCCGTTTCCGTCGAATGAGCGGCTCGACCCCAGGCAGATCGCCTTTCTGATCAAGAAGCCAGAGGCCGGCCCCGTGACTGGCTTTCCAGACTGGCTGCTGGCGCTCCGCCCGCTCTTCTCCGGGATCTACACCGTGGACAACCTTGATTACGTCCAGCGAGACGCCTATATGACCGGCTTCTCGCTTGATATGGTGGACATCGAGCGGCTACTGCTGTACACGTTCTTCACGCCGAAGGGGCTGACCCTGCACAAAGCCGGAGAGTCGGCCCTGATGCGGTTCCTGAACGCGAAGATCGCCCTTTACGTGAACGTCTACCATCACCGGACGACCAGAGCTATCGACTTGCACATACAGGAGATCTTCAAGGGGACGATGGCGCGGATCGCCCCGTATAATCCGTACAAAACGCTAGATCGATACCTGGAGCTGACCGATTGGTTCCTGCTCGAGCGGGTCCGCGAGTGGGCCACCTCAAAGGATCCGCACGAGTGGACGCTGGGAGCGGAATGGGGGAAGATCTTGGGCCGGCAGGTCAAGTGGAAGATGGCATATGACTTCGTGTCCACCATCGAAGAGTCCCAGCGGATGGTCCAGTTTCAGACCGCCACACATCTGGAGGAGGCAATCCGCCGCCATCTATCCAAGCGCCTGTGTGGGATCGAGTTCAAGGTGGACATAGCCGCCCTCGATCCCCGTCCCATCAACCCGCTGGCGGAAGGGAGCAAGCAGATCTTCATGTACAATCCGGCCACGGGCGAGGTGTCGCCCAGACCCCTCATGGAGCTATTCCGCGACATCCCACCCAAGGTGGCCCGCTACCGGGTCTTCACCACAGACCGGCGGCATGTCAAGGCCCTCAGCGAGGCCTCCGAGAAGGCCCTGACCGGTTCTGCCGGCGAGTCGATCCCCACGAATATTTGATCCGATGCCCTCGTTGAGCTATTCGCCGGGGTATGCCACTGTAGAGGCGCTGCTTGCTGCGCCCCTCATGAGCAGAGCAAGCAACGGTCCAACGGGCGCAGCAAGCAGCGCCTCTACTAACCGCCGTCGGTCCCTTCGCCTCCAAGGATTCGATTATTCCAAGGAAGGCGCCTATTTTGTGACGATCTGCACACAGAACCGAGCGTTGCTGTTTGGGGATGTGGTTGATGGGAAGATGTGCCTGAAGGATGTAGGTCGGATGGTTCAGACAGTGTGGGACGAGTTGCCTGCTCGGTGTCCCGGTGCATACCTGGATGCGTTCGTTGTCATGCCCAATCACATTCACGGGATCATCACGGTAGGGGCACCCCTCGTGGGTGCCCAAGAGGGAACCTCTGACGATGGGGCAACCACAAGGGTTGCCCCTACGGTCGGGAACATCATGGGAGCGTTCAAGTCGATCGCCACCAACGAATACATCCGTGGTGTGACAAACGGGTTCTGGCCGCCTTTTCTCGGTCGGTTATGGCAACGCAATTATTACGAACACGTTATCCGAAGCGAAGAATCCTTGAACCGCATCCGAGCCTATATCGCCACCAATCCCTTACGCTGGGAGCTCGACCGAGAGAATCCAGCGCGTCAAGACGAAGACGAATTCGATCGCTGGTTGGCAACATTCAAGTGTAGACCACCTACGGTTTCTGGCCGGACCCTCACATCCGCTTGACACGGCAGCGTGCGGGAAGTAGCCTCTTCACAGCCAGTGCAGGTTGCAAGCGAGGGGTTCGCGCGAACAGCGTCTAGCCACCGGCAGGGTTCGTTTACAGCCAGTTAGCGGCACCCATCTAAGGGGGCAACGCGAGGTGACGAATTCGCCGGCAGCTCGATTATTTCGCTTATCGAATGCCTCGAGCACGTTGCCAACACGCATCACACTAGACGAATGCGGACAAGCGTGGAATCTGCCAAAGTGTCGCTTTGCTTTAGGCCGAATGAGACCGATGGAGGGAACCGCTTGATGGCGCTAGAAGAGATAATAAGTCGCCTACCAAAACTCGCCGCTCTAATGGGCGACGCGTGGCTTCGCAAGAGGCGTTGTTGGGCAGAAACGTTTATCACGCCACGGCTGCCCTGGTACGAGCAGCTTGAGAGAGATCTCGCCATCCTTGAAGCACACGTAAACTTCCAGAAGCTGATCGCGTGCTATCGCGTCTCGCTCCGTGACAAACGTCAGGTACAAAAAACGATGTATGAGGTCCATGGAGCTACGCTCTTGGCGAATGCGGCCACGCGGGTAGACCTCCACGTCCTTCCGCGTCCTGGAAGCAAGAGTAACTTCGATGTCTGGGCGGAGATTCGAGGGTATCCCGTTAACGCGGAATCCAAGACTCGGAAGGACGAGTTTCCATTTAACCTGCCTTCGGAGTCAAAGGATTCGACTGGGATCACCTCGTATATGGGTTGCCGCCCAACCTTAGACCCACATGACGCGGTAGACCTTGGCCTCGACTTCAAGTCGCAGGCAGCCGATTCTCATTATATCGATATCGACACCCCCGAGAGCACAGTGATTCGGCAGCTCCTGCTCGATGGCCTCTCACAACTTCCCGACCAAGGATGCAATGTCATCATCTTTGGACACATAGAAGGGCATCGCATTGATTTTGAAGAGGCGCTCTGGGGCACGGAGCTCGTGAGGTACCGCTGCAGCCGAGTGACTGAGAAAGCCACTCCAGTCCCTTTGCGCGCTCCGACGGGCGCATACAGTCGCGGCGAGGCAGGTGTGTCATTCCAGTCTCTCAGCGGCGTCCTGTGGGTCAGCATGTGGCGGGATGGTGATGTCCTGGGACGTGCCTATAAGCTTTACTTGAATCCCAATGCTCGGCTACCCCTTCCCAGCGATGTTATCGAGGCCCTCGACTCCGGGATGAGACAATGGGCCACCCCGACTGGGTATCAGGCATCTCCAGCAGAAGAGTAGCTCTCAGAGGCATTGCACCTGTTTGGCCTGGAGTGAAAAGGGCAATGTGATCGGCCAAGGTCGAGCATCATGAGACCGGGTCCTTTCTAGTCACGTTCGTTTACAGTGACCGGCGTCAGCTCTGTGGTGCTTCGCCGAACCCTCCCTGCTGGTAGGTTCGGGCACGCCGTGAACGTTAGTGGCACATGCGTTCAACGATGATATCGCGCCAGAGGGCTTGATGGATGAAAACGACGCGCTATTTTGAACAGCAGGTGTTGCGCAAGCGTCCGTACATCCGGCGCGAGTGGTGCGAGCAGGCTTTGCTCCAATCCGTGCACCGCGAGGTCCAGCCTGGTGGCCGCATCCGGTACTGGGTTTTTATCCCGGTACTCGGAAAGTACCTACGGGTGGTAACACTCGAAGATGGTGAGACAGTTCATAATGCGTTTCCGGACCGCGAATTCAAGGGGGTGAAACAATGAAGTTCCATTATTACCCGGAGACCGACTCCCTCTATATCGACCTTTCGGAAAAAGTCAGCGCGGACTCCAGGGAAGCCGCCCCTGGGGTCGTATTGGACTTTGATGCGGAGGGGCATTTGGTCGGCATCGATATCGACCATGCCAGCCAGATTGTGGATCTATCACGACTGGAGGCGGAGTCACTCCCTATTACCAGCCTTTCGGTGGCACAAGAGTAAAAACAGCCGTATTAAGGAACATTGCCTTCTGAACACGCGCGCCGCCAGACCATGAGAGGCGCGATGAAGGGATCGGCCATGGGGTTTACGGTAGAGCTCTGGAGATCGACCGAGACCATTTATACCGCGATCCTGCGTCACCCCTTCCTCCGCGAACTCACCGATGGTTCCCTGCCGCGCGAGAGTTTTCAGTTCTACGCGGTCCAAGACGCGCTCTACCTGCGCGAGTTTGCCAGAGCGCTGTCGATGGCTGCGGCGCGGGCGCCTCAGGATGATTGGATCATCATGTTCAACGAGCACGCCGCTGGGGCGCTCAAGGTCGAGCGTCAGCTTCACGAGGGCTTCTTTCGGGAGTTTGGCCTCACCCCGCAGGTTGTCGCCGCGACGCCACTCGCGCCGACGAACCTCGCCTATACCAGTTACCTCCTGGCGCTTGCCTACGCGGCCCCTTTCCACGAGGCGATCGCGGGGTTACTGCCCTGCTACTGGATCTACTGGGAGGTGGGCAAGGAGCTGGAAAGGGCCGGCTCGCCCGACCCGCTCTATGCTCGCTGGATCAGCACCTATGCCTCTTCGGAGTTCGGGAGCCTCGTCCGTGACGTCCTCGATGTCACGGACGAGGCTGCCTCGCCTCTCAAGCCCGACGAGCTCGACGCCATGCGCCGACACTTCGTTGTGACCAGCCGGTACGAGTGGATGTTCTGGGAGATGGGATACCGTCGGGAGTCCTGGCCGGTCTAGGTCCAGAAGCGGCTGAGGGTTCTCGGAAAGCCCGGAAAAATGTTTGACATCTTGGTGAGCGCATGGCAAGCTACGCTGCGCGAAAACAGTCCGGTCTTGTTCGGCAGAGAGATGTGTAGCGTTGTGGCCAGGGATGCCGCGTGGAGGAACAGGCAATGTTCTATATGATCGAGTTTGACCAGAAGCCAGGGATTACACGGAAGCAGGTAGCTGAAGCGTATCAGCGGTTTGCCAACCACTTCGCAAAGCTCCTTCCGCAGTTTAAACTCGTCGGTTTTTTCTCCCGTGACCTCTACATGGGGCATCGCCCTCAGTACCTTGCGCTCTGGGAGTTTTCCGCCTATGCGGATCTCGACGCATGGAACAACCTCTGGACGACGGACGAAGAAGGGCGACGGCTGGCCCAGGAGCTGAGCGAACTCGCGCAAGACTGGAATGCCAAGGTGTTGGCCAAGCTCCTCTAATACCTTGCCGGTCAAGGCTGATGCAGGGCGAGTAAAGGTTCGCGAGAGATCACGGCGGTGTAGCTCAGTCGGTTAGAGCACGCGGCTCATATCCGCGGCGTCACTGGTTCGAATCCAGTCACCGCCACCAAGTCTTCATGGCTTCTTTCCCTGGCGACGTGTAGCCGCCAGGGGCTTCCCGCAAGAGTTCCGCGCTGTTCGATCCGCCATCCGAAATGCAATCTGCTACTACTTCACGGGGACGGTGAGTGGCTGGCCCTTCTCTGAAATGGTGAACGCCAAGGCCTTGGCCGGAGCCGTCGAGCTGAGGTTCTTCACACTATGCACCTGTTTCGGCGGCTGATGGAACGTGTCGCCGGGCTTGAAGGTGATGGGTGGTCTCCCCTTGGCTTCGAAGCTTATCGTGCCTTCAAGGAGGTAAGCCAACTCTTCTCCTGGGTGATAGTGGGGCTCGGTGGCCGCTCCCGGTACAAACTCCACCAAGGCCAGTACAGCCTCTTTCCCCTCAATCCCTGCCAGATCCGTCTTTATGAGCACGGTCCGTTTCATCGGCGCCTGTTGCGCATTCAAGACCTGAGTCCCGATCACCCCCAGCGCAATCCCAACAATTAAGGTCAAGGTAAGCAGTAAACCCGTTCGCTTCATAGTTCCCTCCTTTGTGGCGCCAAATCTTTAGCTCTCAAAGATGCTGCCTAGAATTCCCTAGAAAATAGCATTCAGCCGTAGGTCGGGTTAGCGCAGCGTAACCCGACAACTCGGCAAGGGCTAAAATCCCCCATCTCCCCCTTTATCAAAGGGAGGTAGACGGGATTTATCGGGACCGCTGGAGTAGCTTGTTGGGCGATCCACTCACATAAACTTCCGACGTTTGAAAGCTGCGATATCGTCGGCCCGCAGCTCGAACCATTCGCCGTTTTTGCGTCGGTCCTGGAAACGCGCGTGCCAATAGTTCTCGATGCCAGCTGGGTCATCCGTCTTGATCGAATGAACGACGACAGCGCGCTCAGGAAGTTGAATGGCAAGCTCGCGCTCGCGTCGGCCAACCGAATTGGTCCGACCGACCTTGTAATACTTGCCGGACTTGAGAAGGTACACGGAGCCGAATTGAAGCGCCCCCGAAACTGACCGATCTTCCTCGACCTCAGCCGGAGAAGCGGCCAGGGGCGAACAGATGGATGCTACGTCGTCATAGCCGTGCTCCAGAGAGTAGTTGAGAAGTTTAGCCGCGATCGTGGCCTTGTTGCCAAGGCGGTGGAAGACGTTGTGGCTGGGAAAGGAAGGATCGGTTCGGGCGCGGAGCCGCAACTCACCCGCAACCGGAAACCTGCTCAGGTCACGCACCAGGGCAGTGAGCTTCTCAAGCAGTTCCGAGTTGGGATAGGGTGCGTTCATTCGATTCGCTTGGAAGCCGGCCTCGCGACAGGCGTCCCCGAACCGAGCCCAGTACTTGCCGTGCCAGTCCGTGTAGCGGATTCCGGTCTCAGCGGAAAAGCGCGCCTGGCCAAGCGGGACTCCGCCGTTTGCGACCGCTGTGCGCCGGATCTCAGCGAGGATGTGTTCCTTAGGCATGAGATTCTACGAGATCCACCCAACTATTGGGTATACTGACTGGCAAAGTATGTGGATACAGCGCAAACACGTCCATGTGATTCTCGTTTCGATATAATGATCTCATGCTTTTTGGTGTCAAGTGGAAAGTGGCGCCTTGGGTAGTGACCGCGCGTGTTTCATCTGGTCATGGAGCCTTGAGCGTGATAGTATTCGGGCGGTTTTGATGCGCTGTTGCTGGTGGAGTGGTGGCAGTGCGTAGCGTCGTTGCGCTCGGCGTGGAGCCACAGGCGCTAGTGACCAAGCGAAAGCAGAGAACATCAGGATGATGGCAAAGGCGCAAGAAGCTCGTTATAGTATGCTGGAGGTTGCGCTCGCCCAGTTGGACGCGGTGGCAGAGCGACTCGCGCTCGATCCGGGCATTCACAAGCGGCTGCGACAGCCCCAGCGTTCCCTTATCGTGTCGGTCCCGACCCTGATGGACGATGGACGGCTCGAAGTCTTTACCGGCTTCCGGGTGCAGCATGACCTGACCTTGGGCCCGACAAAGGGCGGGATCCGCTACCATCCAGGTGTGGACCTCGATGAGGTGACGGCCCTGGCGATGCTGATGAGTTGGAAGTGTGCGCTGATCGGCCTTCCGTATGGAGGCGCGAAAGGGGGGATCTGCTGCGATGCCACCCGGATGTCGCAGGGTGAACTTGAACGGATGACGCGCCGCTATACCTCTGAGATCCTTCTCGTCATCGGCCCGGAGCAGGATATCCCGGCCCCCGATCTCTATACCAATGAGCAGACCATGGCCTGGATGATGGATACCTACAGCATGCACCGGGGTATCACGACGCCTGGCGTGGTCACCGGCAAGCCGCTGCTGCTGGGGGGGTCGCTGGGTCGCGCCGAGGCCACTGGCCGTGGTGTCTACTATATTGTGAAGGCGGCGGCGAGGGAGCTAGACACACCGATGAAGGGGGCGAGGGTGGTGGTCCAGGGATTTGGCAACGTCGGCGCTGTGGCTGCCAGGCTGTTCTATGAGGAAGACTGCCGCGTGATTGCGGTGAGCGATAGCAAGGGCGGGATCTATAACGCAAATGGGCTCAATATTGCTCAGGTGTTGGCTGAGGACGCTGAGGGAGGCTCCGTCACCCAGCACCGTGATGGCGATCGGATTTCCAACGAGGAGATCCTTGAGCTCGACTGCGATATCCTCATTCCTGCCGCGACCGAAGGCCAAATTACGCAGAAGAACGCCGATCGGATACGGGCCAGGATCGTGGCCGAGGGGGCGAATGGGCCGACGACGCCACAGGCCGATCAGATGCTGGCGGCAAAAGGGACGACCGTCATCCCCGACATCCTCGCCAACGCCGGCGGCGTGGCGGTCTCCTACTTCGAATGGGTGCAAGATTTGCAGCAGTATTTCTGGCACGAGCATCAGATCAACGAACGGCTGTCCGAGGTGATGATCGCCGCGTTCCAGCGGGTAGTGGCGATGTCTCGCAAAGAGCAGGTTGATCTTCGGACCGCCGCGCTGATGCTGGCCGTCAAAAGGGTGGCTGACGGCAAGCGACTCAGGGGGTTGTATCCATGACGCAGATCGCGAGGCTCATCGCCAGGGAGATCTTGGATTCCCGTGGCTACCCGACTGTAGAGGTGGACGCTGTGTTGGAGGACGGCTCCATCGGGCGGGCAGCCGTTCCCTCCGGCGCTTCGACCGGCCGGCACGAGGCGCTGGAGTTGAGGGATGGGGATCCGTCCCGCTACGCGGGGAAAGGGGTACAAAAGGCGATCCGCCATATCCACGACCTCATCGCCCCTGTCCTGGTGGGCAAGCAGGTGGATGAGCAGGCAGCAATCGACCAGACGCTCATCACGCTTGACGGCACCGAGAACAAGGCCAGACTGGGCGCCAATGCGATCTTGGGCGTCTCGCTTGCCGTCGCGAAGGCCGCTGCAGCGGCGCGAGGTCTTCCGCTTTACCGGTTTCTGGGTGGCCCATCGGCCACGACCCTTCCGGTTCCCCTTATGAACATCATCAATGGCGGGGCACACGCCGACACCAACGTGGACTTCCAGGAGTTCATGATCGTTCCTGTTGGGGCGTCCACCTTTGCTGAGGCTGTCCGGTTCGGGGCGGAGACCTTTCGCGCGCTGGGTGGTGTTCTGGCTGGGAGCGGCTACAGCACCACGGTGGGCGATGAAGGCGGATTTGCGCCACGCCTACGCTCAAATGTTGAAGCGATCGAGCTGATCCTGGAGGCGATCGCAAAGGCTGGGTATCGGCCCGGTAGCGATATCGCGCTGGCGCTCGACCCGGCGGCGAGTGAGTTCTTCGATGGGGGCGAGTACGTCTTCAAGAAATCCGACGGCTCGACCCGGGATGCCGAAGGGATGATTCGCTTTTACGGCGACTGGATCCGCCAGTATCCGATCGTCTCGATCGAGGATGGCTTGGCCGAGGATGACTGGCGGGGATGGAAGGAACTCACCGCCGAATTCGGGAAGAAGACGCAACTGGTGGGCGATGACCTCTTTGTCACGAGCATCCACCGGCTGGCCCGCGGCATCGATGAGGGCGTTGCCAACGCCATTCTCATCAAGCTCAATCAGGTCGGGACGCTGACTGAAACACTTCAGGCAATGGAGTTGGCGCGGTCTGTCGGGTACCGGACCGTGATCTCACATCGGTCGGGTGAGACCGAGGACACGACAATAGCCGACCTGGCGGTGGCTACGGGCGCCGGTCAGATCAAGTCCGGCTCCCTCAGTCGGACCGAACGGACCTGCAAGTATAATCAACTGCTTCGGATCGAGGAGGAGCTCGGGCCGCATGCGGCCTTGGCGGTCCCCTTTGCCAAGGCGCAGTAAAGCCTGTCCCCGCGCAGGCGGGGAGTGGTCACGGCCGACGGCCCCTTGAGGGCCCACGTCCCCTAGCGGGTTCGGAGTCGCTTGCCTGGAGATCGGACGCGACGCCGAGACCGGCAACCTGTCGCAAGCTCTCTTCGAACTCCTTTAACTTGGCCATTTCGAATTTGAGTTTGCTCAGTTGCTCGGCCTGCCCTTGCAGGAGCGAGGTCATCGCGAGATTTTCGCGCTCCAAATATTGCATACGGGTCAGGTAGTACTGGCCCTGAACCAGGTTGAGCAGCGTCAAGGTTGAACCAACGGTCAGGCCCGTCAGGACAATGCAGGAAAGGACGATGATCCGCCTCGAAAGGCAAAACTGCCGCATTAGGCCGCCTTCAGTAAAGGCCATGATCGTGATGACCCCCCTGAAGCCGGTGCGGATAAACGACCCCAGTGACAACAGGCCGTGAAATACCTCTCTCAGTACTCGCATCTCCATCCCTCCTTGCCAACCCTCAAGAGACGTAATCGACTTTACAGACCAAATAGACCAAATAGACGAAGTAACGGATCCTGATCTCTCGCGTCGTCACTGTCGCCGGAAATGATCGTAACCACCGGTAAGCGCAACCGCTCTGCCATCTTGCCGTTCGATCTGGCATCCTTGACCTGCTTCCCCGACCTTCCCAACCGCTGTCACAGTCACCGTATCAGGGAACATGGCGGCAATATCGGCAGAATCCCACGAAGAGGTAAAGAGCAGCTCGAAGTCTTCTCCACCCTGCAGCGCCAGGGCAAGCGGATCTTGACCGAAGCGTTGCGCGATGGCTGATGCCGCCTGGTCGACCGGGATCTGATCCTCTCTGATCTTCGCCGAGACCCCGCTTTCGCGGCATAGATGTGCCAGGTCCGAAGCCAGCCCATCACTCAGGTCAATCATTGCTGACGCGACTCCAGCCTGCGCAAGGGCCCTTCCCTCCCGGATCCTTGGGATGGGGCAGAGATGTCGTTCGATGGCCTGTCTGATAGCCTCCCGGAGAGAGCCGGAGACCTCATATGGGGTCTCGACCTGATCGTCCAGGAAGCGGAAGCCGGCCTTAAGCGCTATGAGACCTGCCGCCGCCGCACCCAACCGGCCCGTGACCCAAATCTGTTCCCCCGGTCTCGCCCCGGAACGCGTGATAGCTCTCCCTGCCTCCACTTCTCCTACCAGGGTCACGCCAATCATGAGGGTGGAAGAGGCGGAAAGATCGCCGCCGATGACCTCGACCGCGAATCGCGCACCTTCCTCCCGGAGGCCACGATAGAGTTCATCGACAAACTCGATCTCTTCATCGGGAGGGATTGCCAGCGTAACTAGCGCGGCGCGCGGCAGACCCCCCATGGCGGCAATGTCGCTCAGATTGACTCCCATCGCCTTGCGTCCAAGACGAAAAGGCGTGATGGTCTGTAGCGTGAAATCGACCCCATCAACGAGCAGATCAGTCGTGAGCAGAAGATCTCTGCCTACTGTGGGCCGCAACGCGGCGCAGTCGTCACCGATTCCAAGAAGGGCATCGTGCGGTCTGGGCAGCATCTTTCTGATCCGTTCGATCAGGGCAAACTCCCCGATAGCCGAAATTCTCATCTGTCATCATCAGTCCCCTCACCTTGATCCTCTCCCACAGCGGGGGAGAGGGGGGAGTGAGGGGGGGTGGGCAGTAACATTCCCATCGCATGCAGACGATCGGCTAGCCTGGCGAATTCATCGAGGCTCAGGGTCTCGCCGCGGCGCTTCGGATCGATGTCCGCATCCACCAGGGTCCGCTCTAGGGCTATGGGCTCCGCCATGATGTCGGCATGGAGTAACGCATTGCGTAGCATCTTCCTGCGCTGTCCGAAGGCAGCCCGCACGATGCGAAACAGCAGATCAGGGGATTGCACCGACACCCTGGGTCCTGGGAGCAGGTCGAGGCGAACGATGGTAGAATCAACGGCGGGCCTCGGATAGAAGGCTGTTCTTGAGACGTGCGCCACCGCTGAGACGTCTGCCTCGTAGTGACAACGGAGCGTCAAAGCACTATACCCCTCTTCGTTGGGGGCCGCCAAGAGCCGCTGCGCCACCTCTCGTTGCACCATCACCAGGAGGAAGGAAAAGCAACGCCGCAGCGGGATCAACTGAAGGATCAGAGGAGTGGCCACCGAGTAGGGAAGGTTTGAAACCAGCTTGGCCTGTTTATGTCCTGGGAACATTTCACCGAGAACATTGACGAAATCGAAGCTAAGGGCGTCATCGCAGATCAATGAAACCCTGGGACGATCTCTGAGGCGATCCACCAACAGTCGATGGAGCCCCGGATCCCGCTCAATGGCCATGAGCCAGCCCGCCCGTTCAGCGAGACCCTCGGTCAGGACACCCGTACCGGGACCGATCTCTACCATGAGGTCCTGCGGTTCCACCTCTGCCGCGCGAAGGATCAGATCGCGGACCGTAGGGGCGATGAGGAAACTTTGCCCGAGGCCTCGTTTCGGCAGCAGATGATATTGGCGAAGTAGCGCACGGGTCTCGTGCCCAAGAGATGGCGGCCGATTTGAGTGGCTAGTCCCGCGCATTCACTGAAGCGAGGTAGGGGCGGGGTTTATCCCCGCCCGATAAACGGGAGGGCATAAAGTCCTCCCCTACGAACGCATCGCCATTGCTAGGGCGTCGCGGGTGCCCAGATCGAACTGTCCAAGATAGCGTCCTTCAACTCTGACATAGCATCGGACATCGTGGCCAGCGCGCTGCCCAGGAAACTTACGGAGGGCTTGCGGCTACGCGGATTCTGGACGAAGACTATGCCGATCCGTTTTGCGGCGAGCGGAGTCATGTCAGAATCCGGAAACTCCGCGATGAGGCGCTGAAAGGCAGCCTTGGCCGGTCCCTTCTGCTCGATCTCCCAGAGCGACTCTCCAAGATAGTAAAGTGCCTGGTCGTTGTACTCGGATCCCGGGTACTCCTTCAGGACCGACTCGAACCGCGAGATGGCGGCGCCATATGCCTCACGGTGAAAGTAAAACTTGCCGACGAATAGCTCCCTATTGGCCAGTAGTCGTTGGCTCTCTGCCAACATGGCCTGCGCGTCTGGTACGAACTGGGAGCTACGGAATTCGCTGATCAGGGTCCGAAACTCCCTAACCGCCTTTCTGGTCATTGTTTGATCACGGTCCACCTTCTCTATCTGGCGGAAGTAAGAAAGTGCCGTGTAATACTGGGCTTCATCAAGCTGCTCATGTTGTGGGAACAGTTCAATGAACCGTTGGTACTCGGCGCGTGCCTCATCGTACCTCTTCTCATCGAAGTAGGCACGACCAACGCTCAGGCGAGCCGTAGGAACCAATTCGCTTTCAGGAAATTGGTTGATCAGGCGCTGTAGGTGTTTGCGTCCATCAGCATACTCCTTTAGGGCGATGGCCGCTTCAGCCTGGCTCATCAACTCCCGGTCCGAGCCGGCTGGTGTCTCGGCCTGCTTCGGTGAAAAGAGGTCGAGAGTCGCGCACCCCGAGACCAAGAGGAGGAGAATCAGGTAACCTGCCACGAGTAGTTGGTGCCGCAAATAGGACTTCATATCGAGCACCTCCGAGCAGCTCGAGAAAAACTCGCTCCTATCGTCATGAAGCGCACAAAAGTCTGTCGAGGAGCGATCGAATTACAGATGTCGGATTACCGAATGGGAAAATAAGGGTAGAAAGAGGCGTCGTCAATCCGCAATTGGTTTGGCGATCAGGCTGATTCGGCCTTCTTCTTATAGAGGATGATGGGCGGTTTCCGTTCGACCACGGTCTCACGGTTGACGATGCACTCCGCAATCCCCGACTGTGAGGGGACCTCGTACATGATGTCGAGCATGATCTCTTCAAGGATCGCCCGGAGGCCACGGGCACCGGTCTGCCGTTTTACCGCCTCCTGAGCCACAGCGCTGATCGCCTCGTCGGTAAGGGTCAATTTCACGTGTTCGAAATCGAAGAACCTCTGATACTGTCGCAAAATGGCGTTCTTCGGTTCTACAAGGATCCGCACCAGCGCCTTCTCGTCAAGCTCGTGCACGACCGCCATCACCGGCAGTCGCCCTACCAACTCGGGGATGAGGCCATACCGAAGCAGGTCTTCCGGTTGGACATCGGCCAGTAGCTCGCTGATCCGCCTTCCCCGCTTTGCCTGGATCTCGGCGCCGAATCCCATCGACTTCTGGCCAGTCCGATGTTCAATGATCTTCTCCAGCCCAACGAATGCCCCGCCGCAGATGAACAGGATGTTCGTCGTATCAACCTGCAGGTACTCCTGTTGGGGGTGCTTGCGCCCGCCCTGCGGCGGGACATTGGCCACGGTTCCCTCAAGGATCTTCAGGAGGGCCTGCTGGACGCCCTCCCCGGAGACGTCCCGCGTGATGGATGGATTTTCGGACTTGCGCGCGATCTTGTCGATCTCGTCGATGTAGATGATCCCTCGCTCTGCCCGCTCTACATCGTAGTCTGCCACTTGCAACAGTCGAAGGATGATGTTCTCCACGTCCTCCCCGACATATCCCGCCTCAGTGAGGGTGGTGGCATCGGCGATGGTGAACGGCACGTCCAGGATCTTAGCCAGGGTTTGCGCCAGCAGGGTCTTGCCACATCCGGTTGGACCGATGAGGAGAATATTTGACTTGGTCAGTTCGACGTCGTCAAAGGTCATCCGAGCGTTGATACGCTTATAGTGGTTGTGGACGGCGACCGCCAGGCTCTTCTTGGCCCGGTCCTGGCCAATGACATACTGGTCCAGGACCGACTTAATCTCGGCCGGCTTGGGGAGTTCGCCGGAACCCTTGCCCTTTTCCTCTTCCCATTCCTCAGCGATGATGTCGTTGCAGAGCTCGATGCACTCGTCGCAGATGTAGACTGTGGGACCGGCGATCAGCTTTCGCACGTCGTCCTGACTTTTTCCGCAAAAGGAGCAGGTGAGCTTTCCCCCGCCTTTCACCGCTTTGGCCATCTACCCCTCCCCCTAGTGTTCCAGGTTTCGAGCTCGAAGTCCCAAGCGAAAGATCCGCTACGCGCGGGTCTTTGCTTCGGCCATGCTACCTGGAACACAAACTGTCCATATACCCTGGATCGTGGAACGTTGCTTCTCACAATGGCTGTGGGGTCAACTGTGATTGGCGCAACCCTGGACAAGTTGGTACAACGTCTGGACTATCTATGGCGCTGGGGCTGTGGCCGATAATGGAAGGCCATCGCGCGAGTGGATCACTACGTCAATCAGGCCATATTCCTTGGCCTCCTCAGGTGACATGAAAAAGTCGCGGTCGCTGTCTTTCTCAATCCGCTCCAGCGGCTGGCCGGTGTGGTTGGCGATGATCCGATCCAGTTCCTGTCGCATCCGAAGGATCTCTTTCGCCTGAATCTGGATGTCGGACGCCTGCCCTTGGGCGCCCCCGTAGGGCTGGTGGATCATGATCCGCGCGTGGGGGAGGGCATAGCGCTTCCCCTTGGCGCCGGCCGCCAAAAGGAGCGCGGCGCCACTGGCCGCTTGGCCCATGCAGATTGTCTCGATAGCCGGCTTGATATACTGCATGGTGTCGTAGATAGCCAGGGAGGAAGTGACCGACCCGCCCGGTGAGTTGATATAGATATGGATGTCTTTGTCAGGATCTTCGGCTTCCAGAAAGAGGAGCTGGGCGATCACCAGATTTGATTCAGCGTCATCGATCGGGGTACCGATGAACAGGATCCGGTCCTTCAGGAGACGGGAGAAGATATCGTAGGCTCGCTCACCCCGGCTGGTCTGCTCCACTACCATTGGAATCAGTTGCATTGCGTACGTACTCCCTTTGCGTGGCGCTCAGGCGAGGGTCACAAGATTGACCCCTTCCACCACATTGGCCCGCTCGTATAGAAGATCAAGCGCCTTCCGCTCCAGTAATTGCATTCGAATGGTCTCAATTCGCCCCTCTCGCTGTAGCAGTTCGCGGAAGGCTTCCGGTTTCTGGTTCAAGGCGGCGGCGGTCGATTCGACCTCGTTGTGCAATTCCTCCTCCGACACGACAAGCGCTTCCTGCTTCGCCACCGCCTCCAGCAAGAGGGAGTTTCGTACCCGTCTTAAGGCAAGTTCTTTCGCCTTGGTCCGCGTCGCCTCTTCTTCACTCCGAATAGGGGTTGCCCTGTGCCCGCCAACGTCACGCCTCAGATCAGCGAGGATCGCCTCGACCTCCGCATCAACCAGCGACTCCGGAGGATCAAAGGGGTGGGCGGCACGCAACTTTTCAAGGATCTGGCCCTTCAGACGTGCCACATGCTCCCGCTCCTTGTGTACCAGCAGATCCTGCTTCACCTTCTCCCTGAGCTCGCGAACATCCTTGCACTCACCCGCTGACTTGGCGAAATCATCATCCAGCGGCGGTACCTGTTTCTTCTTGACCTCTTTGACGGTGACTCTAAAGAGCACCCGCTTTCCCGCCAGCTCCCGTCGCCCGTAATCGGTCGGGAATTCCAGGGAGAACTCCTTGAGCTCTCCTTTCTTTAGCCCATGGAGTTGGGCCTCAAACTCAGGGATGAACTGGTGAGCGCCGAGAAGAATCGAGGCATTTTGGCCACTCACGCCCTTGAGCGGTTTACCGCCGGCAAAGCCTTCGTAGTCGACCACCAGGAGGTCTTCCTGCAGGGCGGGCCAGCCATCCATCGGTACGTACTCTGCCGCTCGCTCCCGAAGGTACTCCAGGGCCCGATCCACCTCCGGGTCCGTCGCCTCGACCTTCTCCTTGTAGACCTCAACCCCAGTGTAACCCGAGAGCTGCAGCACAGGTTTTACGTCGAAGGTAGCCCGGTAGCTGAAAGGCTTCCCCTCCTCGCAGACCACCTCATCCAGCCTGGGCTCGCTCACCGGATCCAGATTGGCCTCCCTGAGCGCCTGTTTATAGCTTTCCGGGACGAGTTCCTGGAGGGCCTCCTGCTTCGCCTCCTCCTTGAAGCGCGAACGCAAGACATCTCGCGGAACCTTGCCGGGGCGGAAACCTGGCAGGCGAGCCTTTTTAGCGAGGTGCAGATACGCCACCTCCAGCTTCTCCAGGAGGCTTTGAGGGGGCAATTCTATTCGAAGCGAGCGTTTGGTGCTGCTGATCTCTTCGATGTCTACTTTCATGGGTGCCTCGGAATCACAGGCCAGATTCATGGTGCGAGAGGGGGGACTTGAACCCCCATCCGCCAAAGGCGGACTGGATCCTAAGTCCAGCGCGTCTGCCATTCCGCCACTCTCGCTTGAGCCTCCAAGCGGAAATTACAGCGACTATACCATACGGTCAAGCCTCTGTCTACAAAACTGCCTTCCGGGTGAGAGGGGTCCTGACGCGCCGCCAGCTTTCTCGCAATATTTCTTGGGCCAGTCAATCTCACAAATTTGACATCAGTGGACTGGTTATATCAGTCCGGGCAGAAAAGTCTCGGCAGGCGAGGGGAGAGGACCGTGAGGATCTCGTACGGGATAGTCCCCAGACGCTCTGCCCACTCCGCGACCGAGATACGCTCGTCCCCGTCCTGCCCAAGCAGCGTGGTGATCTCTCCCTCGAACGTTTCCGGCAGATCGGTGACATCGATCAGGCATTGGTCCATCGTGATCGTTCCCACCTGCCGAGCCCGCCGACCGCGAACCAGGAAGTCGATCCTGTTTGAGAGGGCGCGGGGGATACCATCGCCATAGCCGATAGACACAGTGGCCAGTCGCGTCGGGCGCCCTGGTCGAAAGGTGTGACCGTAGCTGACCCCGGTTCCTGGTGGAACTGTCTTGACGAAGATGATCCTTGCTTTGACAGAGAGGGCGGGGTGAAGGGCCACAACTTCCTGAAGGTGAGAGGCTGGGTACAGGCCATACTGAGCCAACCCGATCCGGACCAGATCGAAGTGAGTCTCTGGGAGCGCTAAGGTAGCGGCTGAATTGGCCAGATGCACCAAAGGGGGCCTGGTCCCCTGCGCCTCCAGCGTATCTACCAGCCTGGCGAACCGCTCGATCTGCTGGGCGGTCGTGACGGGATCTGCTGCATCCGCTGTGGCCAAATGGCTGTAGAGGCTGGAGACAGTGACGTTGGGCAAGAGTCTGAGGGCGTTGAGGAGATCCTGAGCCTCCTGCCAGGCGACTCCCAGACGGGACATGCCGGTATCGACCTTCAGGTGAATCTGGATCGGCCCCAGACCCGCCTCGGAGAACCGACGGGCTTGGTCGAGGCTACAGACGGTCGGCTGCAGCCGATGGTTGGCAATCGCCTCGATCTCCTCTTTGCAGATTGCGGGGCCGAAGAGGAGAATCGGCGCCTCAATCCCAGCCTGCCTCAACTGGACCCCCTCTTCAAGCGTGGCCACCGCAAGCCACGAGGCGCCGGCTGAGAGCGCGGTCCGAGCGACCGCAACGGCGCCATGGCCGTAGCCATCAGCCTTGACGACCGACATGATCTGCGTCGACGGTCTTAGCAGCTGTCGGATCGCCTGCAGATTTCGGCGGATCGCCCCGAGATCGACCTCCACCCAGGCGCGGTGGGTAGAAGGAACCTGCTTTGCTGCCCAGCCGAGATCCTTATCAAGGCCCATACACTCTTACCCTCAGGCGAAATCGGACGAGCCTTTTTGCGCTACAAGGCAGCCCTTGTAGCTTAGGAGATCTATCGGGACATTCAGCCCAGAAACTTTCGAATCCAGGCCGCTCGGAGGATGAGATCGCCGAGGTCCTTGACATTTCCCTCTCTAACCCGCCTGATAATCGTCGTAGTAACCTCACGGTGGGCATGATCCGGGGAGAGGGGGAGGCGGAGGAGCCGGATGGTCCTCTGGATCTCCTCCGCTTCAGCGGGGGGGAGGAGGGTATACGCCTCCTCGTTCAGATACTGAAGGGCATCTCCGAGGTCGGCCTCGAACCCCGGGTCGACCTCCCGAAGAAGGGCCAGATCCTCCTGACCAAGGCAGGAGAGGCCGAGGATCTCGGGGGGAAGGCCTAAGGAGTAAAGGGCGGAACAGAAGGAGATGGCCCGGGGAAGTGAGATTCCGCCGATGCTCCGGCTGTAGCCGAAAAGACCGATATGGAGTTTCCGCATCCGCCGCCTGGGAACGGCGGGGGCTACGTTATTCATAAGGGGCGCTAGCGCTCTCACTTGACGCTGGTAGCAAGCGGAGATCCGCTCAATCAGATCGATGATCTTCCCCTCCGGCTCCACCGGCTGGGCACTCTTTCTGGGTGCGCTTTTGAGGGTCTCGATGGCCTGGATGATCGCAGGAGCCGGATAGTCGTATTTAAAGGCCGACTGGATCGTAAAAGTCTGAACACTCGGGTGCTCCGCAAGGTGTCGTTCTACTGTATCGGGTCGGAAGTTGCCCCGAAACGGGGCGCTTCCGGCCCCAAGGATCGGATAGATGGGAATCCCCAGCTCCCGCTCCAGCCTTTCCAGGCGGCTCAAGGCTACCTTTACCAGGAGGCTGGCCGCCAAGCTTCCATAGTTTAAAGCGGGATCGGAACGAGCTAGGAAGACGCGCTGGTATGAGAGGTCTTTGTCCTGAAGGTACGCACTGACGATGGCATCGGCCCGAAGCAGCGACTCCTTATCCTCGATCAAGGGGATGATCTGGATCGTGGTGGGGTGAAACTCTCCAATCCATTCTTTGAGAGGGATATCGCCGGGGGTAAGAACCGCCGCCCCCTTCCCCGTGACGAAGACCTGATAGTACCGGAGTACACGGTTCAGCTCCTCCGCCGAGGTGGTCATGGGGAAGATGATCTCGAAGATGGGGGCGACATCCTCCCCGTAGAAGAGACGGGCCACATCGTAAGCTCTGGGGATTCCCTGGAGGACTTCGAGGAGGATCTTCCCCTGCGCCTTTTCCACAGCAGGGTTTGGAACTCGTAAGGTCAGGAACATCTCCCGTCCCAAAGGAAACGCCCGGAAAAACCCCTCGTAGGTCGTCAAGAGCTTCTCGACGACGAACTCATCGACCTCCTTCCCTTCGAAGTCCCACATCTGCTCATCACAGCCTAAATGGGAGAAGGCGTAGTAGGCCTCCCGGATCTCGTCCATCCCCTCCATCACAGGCCCTTGGGCGAAGAAGGGGACGGTGACGTTGTCCGGATGCTGGGTGCTCATACAGCGGGGGATACGGCGGTGGGTCTCGATATCGATCATTGCTCTACTCTCGATCTGTTTTCCGGTCGGATTCCGGCGGACCATCCATGAATACGCGGCTGGCAAGGATATCTTCAGCCTCAATGGTCACCAGATCTTTTTTCGTGAGTGTGTCTCTGTGTTGCGCGAACAAGCGATTGGCCTGGCGCAGGCGGGCCCGATCAAGGGCATTCCGCACACTACGGGCATTGGCAAAGTTGGGCTTCTGCATGCGCTTGAGAAGATACTTATGAAAGACCTTTTCAGCTTCTGGACTGAAACGGTATTGCTGCTCTTCCAACATCAGTTTGGCAATCGCTATGAGTTCTTCCGCTGTGTAATTCGGAAAATCCAAGTGATGCGCGATGCGGGAGGACATCCCTGGATTACCCTGGAAGAATGTTTCCATGCGGTCCCTGTAACCGGCCAGGATGACCACGAGGTCCTCTCGCTGATTTTCCATGACCTGGAGCAGGATCTCGATGGACTCCTGGCCGTAGTCACGCTCATTCTCCGAACGATAGAGATAATAGGCTTCGTCGATAAACAGTACGCCGCCCATGGCTCTTTTCAAGACCTCTTTGGTCTTCGGCGCGGTATGCCCGATGTACTGGCCGACGAGATCATCGCGCGTCACCGCCGCCAAATTGCACTTACGGATGTAACCGAGGCGGTGCAGAATCTCGGCCATTCGCATGGCTACGGTGGTTTTCCCTGTGCCGGGATTACCGGTGAAGCACATATGGAGGCTGGGGGGGCCCGACATGAGCCCCAGGCTTTTCCGCACCCTGTCGACCAGCAACAAGGCCGCGATTTCTCTAATTCGCGTCTTAATCGGCTTCAGGCCGACCAGTTCCCGATCGAGCTTATCAAGGATCTCCTGAACCTGGGAATCGCGAACGACACCTTCAAGATCCACCGGCGTATCGTCGGGGAGTCTTGACAAGGCCTTCTCTTCGGGGGTTTGTTCAACTTCCGCTTCACTCATTGACTTCCTCTATTGCTCGAAACCGCATAGTGTGGGGAGGAGAGGGGGTTCACCCCCTCCCTCCCATAAAGTCCGATAACGTGCTCAGTCCGTATACCGCTTGCCCTCCGGCTTGTCGGTGGCATAGCTGTGTAGGGTATAGTTGATGGTTCGGCCATTCACCTCCTGGCGCACAAGGTTAAAGCCGGGCTCATTCGTCGGCCGGTGAACGATGAAAGACATACGGATAGTTTCCCAGCCTTTCGTGTGGTCGAAGGCGTTCACCTTGATGTAGTGGTTGGGATAGGCCTTGCGGCAAGCATTGATCTCGTACACAATCCCAGCCGGGTCTTCCAGGTCGAACATCGGCAAGCCCCACATCTCCCAGAAGGTATTGCGGGGATGCGGGTCATCCGTAAACTCGACACTGACGGCCCATTTATTGTTCAACGCATACTCCACCTGCTTTCTGATCTGTTCATCGGTCAGATCAGCCAGGAACGAGAAGGCACCTTGAGTGATTCGCATAATACTTCCTCCCTTTTCACCTACGTGGCCGTTGTTGTCGGAACAAAGTCCGCGGTATCGGTCGATGCATAGGTGAAGGTAATATCCTTCCACACTTCCAGCGCCGTTCGCAATGGCTGACACCACCGTGCGGCATTCGCCAGGATCTCCTCACCTTCGTTCAAATAATCGCGGCCTTCGTTGCGCGCCTGAACCATTGCTTCCAAGGCCACCCGGTTGGCTATAGCGCCTGCCTGGATGCCGGTCGGGTGGCCAATGGTCCCGCCGCCGAACTGGAGCACCACGTCTTCACCAAAGTAGTGGAGCAACTGGTGCATCTGCCCGGCGTGGATGCCGCCGGATGCGACCGGCATGACCTTGCGGAGCGCCGCCCAGTCCTGATCAAAGAACAGACCATTTTGCAGGTTCATCGGGGTATGGGTTTCCCGCAAGGTATCGTAGAACCCCTTGACCATGAACGGGTCGCCTTCGAGTTTGCCGATGACGGTACCGGCGTGGATATGGTCTACCCCCGCCATACGCATCCATTTACAGATTACGCGGAAGTTGACACCGTGATTTTTCTGGCGGGTATAGGTCGAGTGGCCGGCCCGGTGCAGGTGCAGCATCATATCGTGTTTCCGCGCCCACTTGGATATCGACTGGATCGCGGTGTAGCCGATTACCAGATCGATCATGATGATCACGCTGCCCAACTCCTTGGCGAATTCTGCGCGCTCATACATGTCCTCCATGGTGGCGGCTGAGATATTGAGGTAATGTCCCTTTACCTCGCCGCTGGCGGCCGAGGCGCGGTTCACTCCTTCCATTGCAAAGAGGAAGCGGTCGCGCCAGTGCATAAACGCCTGCGAGTTGATGTTTTCGTCGTCCTTGGTGAAGTCGAGGCCGCCCTTGAGCGCCTCATACACGACGCGGCCGTAATTCTTGCCGGACAGTCCCAGCTTCGGCTTGATGGTGGCGCCCAGCAGCGGGCGACCGAACTTATCCAGACGCTCGCGCTCCACGACGATCCCGGTGGGTGGACCCTGAAAGGTCTTGAGGTAAGCCACAGGGAACCGCATGTCTTCCAGACGCAGCGCCTTCAACGGCTTAAAGCCGAAGACGTTGCCGATAATAGACGCGCTCACGTTGACGATCGAGCCATCTTCAAACAGGTCCAAATCGTAGGCGATGTAGGCGAAATACTGACCTGGACTCCCCGGTACAGGATCGATCCTGTACGCCTTACCGCGATAGGCATCGTGATCCGTGAGACGGTCGGTCCACACCACTGTCCAGGTGGCCGTGGATGACTCTCCCGCCACGGCCGCGGCCGCCTCATCCGGATCCACACCTTCCTGGGGGGTGATACGGAACACCGCAATCACGTCGGTGTCCTTCGGCGTGTATTCCGGCCGCCAATACCCCATCTGCTTATAAGGGACCACACCCCCCGCTTTATACCGGTCTTTTGGATCCTTGCTGGCTCCTGCCTTGGCTGCTCCTGCCATGGTTCCCTCCCTTCAGCCTGCGTGTTCACCCTGTTCTACTGTCCCGCTGTTTCGTTCCCCTGGAGGTCTCGGATGATTCACTTCTTGCCTTTACTCTTCGGTGAGTCTGGTCGGATCCAGACCCATTCCTATGCGTGACCTTAAGTTATCAGTTCTTAGCATAAGGTCAAATAGAAAATTATGGAACTTATCATAAGGTTTCCTTTATGGAGAACTATGACGCTTCATGGGCGGCACGTCTTCTTCGCTGTCGTGAACACTCGGTATCTGAAGCGCTCCTTGACATCCGGATATCTGACATAGTAATAATATCTGCTCCAAATAGATCTGTAATCTTTGAGAGAGGACTGGGGGGCTTTCATCATTCGATGAATCAAGAACCGTATACTCATAATCAACAGTTGCCCTCAGATGCCCCCGGCGTTCCGGGGGCTCAGTCGTCCATGGCGAACATGGCCCTCGAGCTCATCAAGGATGGCGATGTGGTCGGTCTGGGTACCGGACGGGCTGCGACCGCATTTGTCCGCGCCCTGGGCCAAGCGGTGAAGGCAGGTCTTCGGGTTACGGCGATTTCGACTTCGCAGGCAACGGCCGCATTGGCGGCGCAGCTTGGGATACCGCTGGCGACGCTCGATGAGGTGTCAAACATCGACGTCACATTTGATGGCGCGGATGAGGTCGATCCTCGGCTCGACCTCATCAAGGGTTACGGCGGCGCGCTGGTTCGCGAGAAGATTGTGGCCGCCTCGTCACGACGGCTGATTATCCTGGTCGGGGCCGAAAAGCTGGTGCCGGTCCTGGGAAGCCGTGGCATTCTTCCTGTCGAGATCGTGCCGTTCGGGCTGCCACTCTGCCGGCGCCGCCTCGCAGAGCTTGGATGCGGGCCAACTGTCCGCGAGCATGATGGGCAGCCGTTCGTGACCGATAACGGCAATTACATCCTTGACTGTAGCATCCCACCTCTCCCTGATCCGGCTTCTTTCGATGAGGCGATCCTTGGGGTCCCTGGGGTGGTGGGAACGGGGCTCTTCATCGGTATGGCTGACACAGTCCTGGTGCAGGACGGCGATACGGTCAACGTACAACAACGCGGAGATCGATGATGGGAGATCCGACGATCAGCAAAGGCATCACCCTTACCCGGCATCTTCTGGACGACCGGACACCGATAGAGGGCGATCTAGGCGCGCTTCTCATCAAGATCGGCTCTGCCTCGAAACTGATTTCACGGGAGGTGAACCGAGCGGCGCTGCACGGCAAATTGGGATATACCGGGGAGATAAACGTTCAAGGAGAACAGATCGCCCAGCTCGATCTCTGGTCGAATGAGGTGCTCGTGGATGCGCTGAAGGAGACCGGCCTTGTCTGCACGATGGTCTCAGAGGAGATGGAGGCGCCGCTGCATGTCGACCGCAACTGCCTCCCCGGGAGCTACGTGGTCTGTTTCGACCCGGTTGACGGCTCGTCGAATATCGACATCAACGGCACAGTAGGGACGATCTTTTCGGTGCGGCACCGGCGTGGCCATGGGCGGGAGCATGTGGCAGCGGATATCTTGCGGAAAGGCACCGAGCAGGTGGCAGCCGGCTATGTGATGTATGGCCCCAGCACCATGTTTGTCTACGCCGTTGGCCAAGCAGTGCAGGGCTTTACATGGGATCAGACGCTGGACGATTACCTTCTGACACACCCCGACATTCGGATTCCGCGACAAGGTAAGACCTACAGCGTGAACCATGGGAACTACCATCGCTGGTCCGAGCAGACTCGGCGAGCGGTCGATTATCTGAGCACGCCGGACAAAGCGACAGGCCGCTCCTATTCGCTTCGCTACGTCGGGTCGATGGTGGCGGACCTGCACCGCACGCTGCTTGAGGGCGGGCTCTTCATGTATCCGGGCGAAGCCGGCGGGGGAAAGAACGCCAATGGGAAGCTTCGACTTCTCTATGAGGTCGCACCGATGGCCTATATCGTGGAGCAGGCTGGGGGACGGGCCAGCACCGGTGCTGAGCGGATCCTGGACATCGAGCCGTCGGCGTATCACCAGCGCGTGCCGATAATCATCGGCAGCCCCGATGACGTGGTTCTCGTCGAGGAGTTTTACCAGGGGAAGCGTTAGCACGCTCACTCTACGATCAGTTCGGGCTAGAGCCAATACTGTTCAATTAGGCCCTCCCAACCGTTCGCCCTGAGCTTGTCGAAGGGTACTTGTGGTTCGACAGGCTCACCACAAACGGCTAAAGTGAACAGCATTCTAGAGCCTGACCTGCAGGGCGGTTCGAAGAAGGCGATGCGCATGAACACACGTACCCGTGAGATTCTTGGATGGTACAGTGGCAACACTCCGGGAACGCTGACGAACCTGGCGCGCCTGTTACACCACGGCTACCTTGGCGGCACGGGCCGACTGGTGATCTTGCCGGTGGATCAAGGGTTTGAGCATGGTCCGGCGCGAAGCTTCGCGGTCAACCCGCCCGCCTACCACCCGCACTACCACTTTGATCTCGCGATCGAGGCGCGCTTGAGCGCCTACGCGGCGCCGCTGGGCTTCCTCGAGGCGGGCGCAGCGGACTTTGCCGGCCAGATCCCTCTGATCCTGAAGCTCAATAGCCACGACGTGCTGCACGACGACAAGGACCCGCTTTCGGCGGTGACGGCCAGCGTGAAAGATGCGCTGCGCCTGGGTTGTGTCGGCGTGGGCTTCACGATCTACCCCGGCTCGGCTCATTGCGCCACGATGTACCAGCAGTTCCGCGAGATCGCGGCTGAGGCCAAGGCGTCCGGGCTCGTCGCGGTCTGCTGGTCGTACCCGCGCGGCACCAGCCTGAGCAAGGAGGGCGAGACGGCGATCGACGTGGTGGCCTACGCGGCTCAGATCGCGGCGCAGCTTGGCGCGCACCTCATCAAGGTGAAGCTGCCCACTGCCCACATCGAGCAGCCGGAGGCCAAGAAGGTCTACGAGAAGACCAAGGTGCCGATCGGGACCCTGGCCGATCGCGTCAGGCATGTCGTCCAGAGCGCTTTCGATGGGCGACGGATGGTGATCTTTTCCGGCGGGGCGGCCAAGGCGGACGATAACGCCGTCCTGGATGAGATCCGGGCAATCCGCGACGGCGGCGGGTTCGGCACCATCATCGGCCGCAACTCATTCCAGCGCCGCCGATCCGACGCCATCGACCTGCTCACCAAGATCATGAAGATCTACTCGGGGGAGATGCAATAAGAAGGCGTGCTGAGGGCACCCCACGTAGAGCTATGCATCGCTCATTGTATCGTCCTACCTTAGCCTAATGCGCTGAGCATCAGTGGCACCGCGTCGCTCGCGCAGGCGTTTGAGTACATTCTCAGCGGGCTGGACCTTGCCTTCCTCGATCTGACGGGTTCCGAGTGCCAGAATTTTCAGGAGAGCCAACGTGTCTTGAGTTTGCTCGTAGCTTTTGATGCCCTGCATGACTACTTTGGCTTCGCCGTTCTGCGTGATGACCAGTGGCTCGCGTTGCTCGTCCAGACACCTTACGATTTCGGCGGCATGGGCTTTCAGATAACTGATAGGCTTGATCTGGCTGGACAGTTTCATAGGGCGCCTCCATTGCTTGAGTATGACTAAATATAGTCCATAGCCGAACGCTGCCGCTGAACCGCGGGCACCATAGGACTTTCGTCATCGGCACCCGGCAGCCTAAGTGGTTAGTTAGGCGGTCCAAAACTACTCTGCTTCCTCGATATACTCGTCCAGTACGGAGTCAGACAAATGGCCGAGGTGTTTCTCACGTGCTAGTTGTTCGAGCTTGTCATAAGAGATGAATGTGCAGCATTCGGACAATGGTGCTCGATCCAGCAGCGAGAAGACCGGCCTCTGGATCTCCTGAAAGACCTTTTCTCGCCGCGCCTCGGGGGCGACTATATGGAGATTGATGTCCATGTTCGGTTGAAGTGCCAATAGGTCCGCCATTCGTAGAATTCCCGAATAGACCGCCGTGGTGTGCTCGACTTCAAACGCTCGGACGATCGCTCGCTTCTTAAGCCAGATTACATCGATCTGCTCAATGGTCTTGATCGTGGTGTCATCGTAATTGAGCGGAAGCGACTCGACGAGGACGGAATCCGCAGGCTTCCAATCTTTGAGCACGCCCGCTCGGTCGCGCTTCGGCAGCCAAATGCTGAACCCCATCTGCTTTCCAATACGGGCGAGAAGGCCCTGGATATGAAAAGATTCGCGGATGGCCTTCTCGTCAGTCGTGCGATCTGCTTCGCTTCCTCCTGGAACTGTCACTGTAACGACTCGATCCTGGCGGTGAACCTCACCGCGGCCTGCCCGAAATTCCTGGAATTCTGGGAACTGCTCGAGGTGCTTCGTATTTATCTCGGTCGTTCCGCCCTTCAAGATATCGAGGCCCCTATTGGTAATCTGAAAATAGCCTCGCTTTGGGGAATGAAGCAACCCTGCCTTGCTGAGATAGGTTCTCGCCCATCCTATTCGGTTAATGAACACCGGCTGCTGACCACTTGGAAGGAATTCGTGGATCTCCTTTTCGGTTAACCGAAATTCTTGTGCCAGTTGATGCACAGCATCCTTCAGCTGGTGCTGCTTGCCATCCGATGCGAAGCGAAGAAGTGGCATCATGCACGTCTGGTAATCTGGTATCGCCATAGTCTTTCCCCTTTTGTTTATCCGCCTAACAGGGCTGCGGGTCGCCGGCGGGCGGATGCGCGAGCGTGCTCGCGTGGACAACCGTCCGCCGCAGCCTCTTGAGGGCCGGCGCGAAGCGTTCGCGCCATCTACAATTAGTTGGGCTTTCTTATCGTTGACTCACAGCAAACCGGTCCCGCGCTACCAGGCTGCCCGCGGCATATTTATGTAGGATACTGGCAATCAAAGTCTGGTACGGGATCCCCTCTTCGAGGGCCAGTGTCTGCAAGGCGTCCAGGTCCTTTTGCGACAGGCGGATGTTGATCCGCCGATCCTTCTTGAACGTTGCCCGGGCATAGCCTTGATAGCGCGTTCGCTCCTTTTCCAGATCTTTTACCGACCGCCACTCGCCCCGCTCTACGGCGGTGAGCAGTTCCCGTTCTTCTTGTATCAGCTTACCCATTATCATTCCTCTTCCGAAGATACTGTGTCGTCAACTTCCGGCTCGGGAAGATGGTATTCAGTAGTACGCCGTCCTCCAGTTCGAGACACGGCACGAGATACACGTAGTCTTCGAGTCGAACAACCAGGATGCGTTGCCCTGGATATTTCTGGGGGTTGGGGTGCTCCAGAATATCGAGCAAATCCCCCTGCTCGATGTGGAGGACTGCCCGTTCAAAAGAAATCCCACGTTCGCGTTTCAACCATTCGTTTTTCTCAGGCTCCCAGAAGAAAGGTTTCACAGGGTAAAAGATATTACATTGTGTGCCCCTTGTCAACAGCCAAAGGCCCTTAGAAAAGACACCGGCCCTTCAGGGCTGAGTTCGCCAGGAAGGGCCGTGAACCTACGCTTCTCTCTTTAGACGCTACTCTGGCTCGCTTGCTGGTCCCCACGGGCTGCCATGGCCGCACCTCCATTCGCGTGAAAGAGCGGGCACTGTCGAAGTAGGTCTATGATGATTCCCCATTGAGGGATGTCAAATAGAAGTAGGTCGCGGGCCTTCCCGGCCAGCCCGGTCAGTATTTTACCCGCTTGGGGTCGGTCGCATACGCCTTGAGCACCTTCAACGCCTCACCACCGAGGAGTTGAACCTCGGGAATCTTGCGCCGGTCCAGCGGTTTGGCCAGTTGCTCGTAGATGAACCGGTCGTCGAAGCCCACATCAACAGCGTCTTGAACGCTGAACCCGTAGAACACGCGGTCCACCCGCGCCCAGTAGATGGCGCTGAGGCACATCGGACACGGCTCGCCACTGGTGTACAACTCGCAACCCTTGAGGCTGAAGGCCTTGGCCCGTTTGCAGGCGTCCCGGATCGCCACTACCTCCCCATGGGCCGTGGGGTCGTTGGTGGCGACGACTCGATTCCAACCCTCCCCGACGACCTCGCCATCCTTGACAATCACGGTGCCAAAAGGGCCCCCATCGCCAGCCTCCGCCCCCTTTCGGCCCAATTCGATCGCGCGCCGTATGAATCGCTCTGCCTGTTCTTTGTCGAAAGGTGGTGCGGCTGGCCGGACCGCTGCCACGTCCGAGCATGAGCCTTGACTCAGTTTCCGGTTCGGCGGGTCGTACACGTCATGCTCACCTTCATCTAAAAGGTCCTTGGAAAATACAACGGCCCTTCAGGGCTGAGTCCACCCCAAAGGGCCAGCCACGTATGCGTCTTTGTGCTGAAATACGTTAGGCGATACCGAGCACTTTTGCGGCCCGCTTGAGGTCGGGTGGCTTGACCCAGAGGATTGCGCCGTACCGATTCTTGCCGGCACAGACGGCAGTGATAGCGGTGACGTTGATCTTCGCATCCGCCAGCTTACTCAGGAGCTTGGCGCCAGCGCCGATACGGTCTTCGCCCTGGATGAGAAAGCCGCTTTTTTTCTTGCTGAGCTTACACCCGGCTTTCTTGGCGCATTTCGCAAAGGCTACCGGATCGGCGGGGATGAAATCCAATTGGGCTCGCCGACCTTTGGGAAACCCAGAGAAGGCCAGCAGGTTGTGCCCTGCCTCTTTGATCGCACTGAGCACGCGCGCCGCCTCTCCTGGCTTGTTGGGGGTCTCGATGTAGAAGTAATCCACGCGAGTGATCGTTTCAGCCATGGCTGCCTCCTTGTAGTGTGTGCTGTTTCAACAGTTATTTCTACTAACCGAAAAACTTACTCCGCGAAGACTTTTAAGCTATTGCCACAATAGTGTACAATCCACACCGTGTCAACTTCCCTGATGGCGGATGAGGCGCACTCTAGGGATGCTGCTCGTGACTTCCAGGAGCACAACCCACCATGACGGCGAAGAAGATTGATCTGAGCAGCGACGTCGGCGAGAGCTTTGGCGTGTGGACGATGGGGGCTGACGAGGCGCTGATGCCGTATCTCACCTCGGCGAGTATTGCCTGTGGATGGCACGGCGGGGATCCACAGGTGATGCGACGAACCGTCAGACTCGCGAGGACGCACGGTGTCATGGTCGGGGCACACCCGGGCTACCCGGATCTGCTGGGCTTCGGTCGCCGACCGATGCAGCTTTCGCCGGGGGAGGCGAGGGACTATCTCCTCTACCAGCTCGGGGCGCTTTGCGCCTTCGCCAAGGCTGAGGGGCTGCGGCTTCAGCACGTTAAGCCTCACGGGGCCCTTTATCACGTAGCCGCCAAAGATCGGTTGCTGTCCCAAGGGATTGCAGAGGCGATCGCCGAAGTTGACCCCACCCTGATCTTGGTGGCGTTTCCTGGGTCTGAACTCGTGAAGGCCGGGCAGGAGGCGGGCCTGAGGGTGGCGCAGGAAGGGTTCGGGGATCGTGCCTACAACGAAGACGGAAGCCTGGTTTCCAGATCGGCGCCTGGCGCCATTGTCACCGATCCCGATGCTGTGGCTGATCGGGTGCTGTTAATGCTGGAAGGGAAGGTGCGGGCCATCACCGGTCGGATGATCTCCATCACGGTAGATACCGTCTGCCTGCATGGCGATACCCCCGGCGCGCCGGCCATTGCGAAGCGGCTTCGAGAGCGACTGGCGCTGGCGGGGGTCAAGACCATACCGTTGGAGGAACTCCTTGTCGGTCAGGTGTCTTGACGGCGGAGAGAGCTGCCTGGTGGTGGAGTTGGGCGACGCGATCGAGCTCGCCTTGAACCGGCAAGTCCGGGCCCTGGGCCTGGCTTTGGAGCAGGCAAGGATGAAAGGGGTGCTGGAAGCCGTGCCCACCTATCGATCGCTCGCGATCTACTACGATCCGCTGACGATCGACCGTGACGCCCTGAAAACGCAGATTCTTTTGCTGTATGGTTCATTAGTGGACCAAGGCGACCAGACATCCAGGGTCGTGGAGATCCCCACCGTCTATGGTGGGGAATACGGTCCCGACCTCGAGTTTGTCGCTCGCCATAGCGGCCTTTCACGGGATGAGGTGGTTCGTCTCCATTCGGAGCCGCTCTATCATGTCTACATGCTGGGCTTCATCGCGGGATTCCCCTACCTTGGCGACCTCGCGGAACGGCTCGCGGTCCCCCGACTTTCCACGCCACGCCTCAAGGTGCCAGCCGGCTCCGTCGGGATCGGTGGGAGACAGACCGGCATCTATCCCATCGAGAGCCCGGGTGGCTGGCGAATCATAGGCCGCACGCCCCTTCGTCTCTTCGATCCTTCTTCTGAGGCACCGACCCCGATCCTTTCGGGCGACAAGGTCCGCTTCGTGCGAATTGAGCCGCACGAGTACGAAAGAGGGCAGAGTGGACGCATTTGAGGTGGTCAGGCCAGGGCTGCTGACCACCGTCCAGGACCTTGGCCGGATCGGGTATCAGAAATATGGCGTGCCGACTTCCGGTGCGATGGATCAAACCGCACTGCGGGCCGCTAACCTTCTGCTTGATAACGAGGAAGGGCTCGCGGGCTTAGAGGCGACGGCAGAGGGGCCGACACTCCGCGCACTCCTCGATCTGGTCGTGGCGATTGTCGGCGCGGACATGCAGCCGCTTGTGGATGGAAAGCCGGTTGAGTGCGGGACAGCCATCGGCATCCGGAGTGGCCAGATCCTTGAGCTCCAGCGCGCCCGGCGAGGGTTGCGCGCCTATCTGGCTATTGCCGGGGGGATCGATGTTCCGGTCATGCTCGGGAGCCGCTCCACCTGCATCCCTGCCGCATTCGGCGGTGTCCAGGGTCGGGCCCTGCGGGAGGGTGATCGCCTGCCGGTCGGCCCGGTCGGGCGACAGCCTATGGCTCTCAGCGGACGTCGACTGCCATCGGGGTGGGTGGAGCCGATAGGTGAGGTTCTCACGGTGCGCGTGGTCCTCGGGTTGCAAGAGGACCAGTTTACCCCTGAAGGGATTCGCACGTTCTTGAGCGGATCGTACCGTCTTACACCACAGATGGATCGGATGGGCGCCAGGCTCCAGGGACCGCCGATCGCCCATCGATCAGGCGCGGATATCATCTCTGACTTGACCCCGCTGGGGGCGGTGCAGGTGCCTCCTGACGGCCAGCCAATAATCTTATTGGCCGACCGCCAGACGACGGGTGGCTACACAAAGATTGCGGTTGTCGTACAAGAAGACATCTTTCGATTGGGCCAGGCCACGCCGGGGCAGGTTATTCGATTCCGCCAGATCTCCGTGTCAGAGGCGTGCGATGCCCTGCGGGCCTACGAGGGAAGATTTGACGCATTGCGGCGGGCATGGCAGAGTCTACTGGGGGAGCGGGGCAGCTACAGGTTAAGCCTTGGGGCCAGATCGTATCAAGTCGGTGTGGAAGGAGGGAGGGGGACGTACCGGGTGAGTCTTAAGGGGGCGGAGAGGAAATCCGAGGATGCTGAAGAGCAATGACGGACCGTTAGTGTCTGCGATGAAATAAGTGTATCAAGTTAGGGGTGACGATGTGGTCGAATGGTATAGTTCCAATCGCCGTGGAAAGCATCACGCAGCAGGTTGATCTTCGCCCACTCTTCGTCGGAGATCTTACGGCCGA
>Ga0209515_10000047_pt1 | contig 210298 bp, 200 predicted proteins | sample Subgroupgradi54m_FD_187454 | JGI IMG/M metagenome (GOLD analysis project Ga0209515, IMG submission 187454) | Subsurface groundwater microbial communities from S. Glens Falls, New York, USA - GMW60B uncontaminated upgradient, 5.4 m (SPAdes)... ...
CCCCCGCCGTACCTCCAATCTCAACAATAGTAATATCTGCATCAGTTCTCTTCACTGCAGCTGCAATTCTCCGGTGGATCTCTTCTGAAATATGGAAAACAGGCTCTACACATTTACCGCCGTACCCTAAATTTCGTTCACGGTCAATAACTGTTTTAAAGACCATCCCATTTGTCATATAATTCTCTGGGTGAAGCTCAATATTCATGAACCGCTCGTAATTCCCCATATCCTGATCGCACTCAAGACCGGAACTCAATACAAACACCTCTCCATGTTCAACAGGATTCATAGTACCGGCATCCACATTAAGATACGGATCTATCTTAATGGGATTTATAGAAAAACCACGCGCCTGAAGAATTTTTCCAATAGAAGCGGAGGCTATTCCCTTTCCCACACCAGACATCACCCCACCAATAACAAAGATGTATTTATATTTTTTCATGTACTATGTTATTAAAAATTACTCATGTAGCTTGTCCACAACCTTTTCCTTAGACATATTTTAGTCCAAGAAAGCATTTTAGGCAACAAAGAGAATCTCTTTGATATACATGCATACCCTTGCATGAGAAAATATAATACGCTACACTGGACCTATCATGCCAGCGTAGCTCAGGGGTAGAGCAGTGCTTTCGTAAAGCAAAGGTCGTGGGTTCGATTCCCACCGCTGGCTCCAGAAAAAAGATTATTACTCACATAGTAATGATCTTTTTTCTTAGAGATAGTATTAGGAATCGAACGGGCATAAGCGAACGGTGACTGAGGACGAAGTCCCGAGGGAGCCAAGAAGCGAGCGAGGAGTGCCAGCGGCACTCCGAAGTATGCCCCGGGCAAAGAAGCTTCATCCAGTGGATGAAGTGACTGCGGAATTCCCACCGCTGGCTCCAGAAAAAAGATTATTACTCATGAATACTAAAAAAATAATCCCACCATATTTGGGGATTATTTTGTTTTACAATACGAGATTGTACTGTATCAGAGTTTGATACAAAAGAAGTATCTGATAATTTTGAATTATCCAATGATTTTTTTGATGATTCATTTTGTTCTTCAAGAATCATATTTTTCTGTATGACCACCGCATGTTCTCCTTGTTTTTGAAGACCAAATTTCAGCCGAGCTTCTTTTTCCGCAAAAAAATCGCTAGAGAGCAGTACATAAAATTCGTGCAGTCTCTGTTGATTTTTTTCAAGTTCAGAAATCTCACCTTTCAATCTTGTAATATCCTGACGTGTTGAATAACTTTTTGAAAATACTTTTACAAAATTTAATGCGATGAATATACACAGAGCAATTCCTCCAAAAAAAAGAAAGCGTGAACGAAAGAATTGAGCAAAAGAATATTGACGCATAGAATGGAATTAAAGATCGTGTATCTGCTTCTCAACCGGATAGACTGGTGTTACTATAGATGAAACATCTTTTTGAGGCGCTTGAGATATGCTTCTTTTCCTTACAGCAGATGCCTGACGAGAAAGAAGATCAAGTACCATTTGAGGCTTTGAAATCTCTGGAATAATAAATTCTCCTCGTGTAGTACGGAGCGCCAAACGAACATTACCAAAATGGAAAATAGTCTGCATCATTCCTTTTGTCGCATACGATAACTCTGTAATATTTTCCAATACTATTTCTTGCACCTGTTTTTTAAAAAAACCAGTTCGCTGAATACAGAGTAATCTTGTATCTGTAAGAACACAGTATGTGCCAAGCCAATTAAATATATTTCTACACAAAAATAACACTCCAACGAATAACAAAAAAACAAACAGAGAGATACCAACCATACCAAAAGAAAAAAGAGGAAAAACAAAAAGAAAAAGCACCATCAAAATAAATATTAATGGAACAACACGAGAAACCATTCTAAATGGATGGCTACGAAATACTGAAACAACAGTTTCATGTTGATCCAGATGAACCGTATCTTCTAAGTGAAGCATATCCATACAGTATACAAAACTTTTTAAAAAAAGAAAAACGTATCGAAAGAAAGATACGTTTTTAAAAAAGAAGTACATTAGAAATTATACAGAAAACGCAGACGGTTTTCCATGAATATTATCAACAATAATCTTATTCTTCCCCTCAAGAATGCCAAAGAGAAATCTATCACTCAAACTATGGCGATATAGATACTCCTCTTTTGTAAGTGCGGTAAAATTAATTTCTTTTTCAAAAACTTTCTCAAATCCATGAATAATTTTTGTTAATTTTTGACGATGTATGTTACCAACAATAAGAAGATCCACATGAGAGTCATTATTTTCAACAAAAAACCCAGAAAGGACGGCAAGATCAAGATTCTCAAGTGTACAAATACCACGCACCAAATCATCTTGATGGAGAAAGGGGCTACGTAAAAAAATCGCACGAAGCTCCCGAAACAGTATATAGTCCGTATTTGCTTGAAAATATTTCTTTACAATTCTTTCAAATGATTGTTGTTTTTTAGAAAAAGTCTGATCGGCTTGTTGCGTATCTTTTTCACTCGCATGTGCCACTCGTATCACCTTACACTGCAAAAGATTCTGTAATTCTCGCCGCACAGAATTAATCTGGGTATCAATAAGACGGGTAAGCTCTCTAATGAAATACACCTTCTCTGGATTCAAGAGAAAAATCTTTAAAAGTCGTGTTCGCGTCTTTGAACCAAAAATTTGTTCAAGCATAGAATGGGTCTTACTCCGTGAGTACAAAATAGAGTTGCTCTTTTTCGTATGTGTAGTATACTAAATTCATTAAATATGTAAAGTATTCTGATGGATATGGCTACACCATACAGAAATTACGCCGCTAAGCTATCTATACCGGGAAAATCAAACGACGAACTTACCTATACGTTTCATGAATCTTCGCTCGAACACCATCATGCTCCCATGACGCTTTTTGGGGTCTTTTCAATAAAGTCAACAAGTGAACAATACCAACTTCTCATTGCTGAAACAGTTAAAAACTTTTTAGAATACTACAGAAAGACTACAGAATCTGTTTCAGGAAAACTCAAACAAGATGGGATAAATTCACGAGAATTTATATTTGAAAATGCCATTCAATACACTCATGAACATGTTACGCAAGCACTTCTTGAGGCTCAAGATGAGCATGGAAAAATCCATGGTATTGATATGAAGAAGGTACATTTCATTATTGGAATCCTTTGCGAGGGACAGCTTTATGCAAGTATTACCGGAAATGGAATTCATGCACTCTATTTTTATCCAGTTTACCAAAAACATGGATTTTCACACTATGCAAATGTAGATATTATTTATGGGAATAAAGAGAGTGGGGATCAAGGCGGATCATCACGTCTTTTTTCTTCTATCATCAGTGGAAGTGTTTCAATCCCAAGGAGTGTCCTTGCTATATGCAACACCTCGTTCTTGGATTATATCTCACTAGAGCAACTCAAGCAGGCGGTTACAGGAAATCCTATTGAGGCGGTCGCTCCATATTTTCAGCGACTCCTTGGAAAAATAAATGCAAAAAATGATTTTTGCGCGCTTTTTCTTGATGCTCACCATACTCCCTCTGCAGTAGCACATACGCATCAACAAACAGTTTCGAATGAATCAATGGCAGTATTAAATTCCAAAGAAGAGGGAACTGAAAAAATTCTTTTCCCGGCACTTGCGGCACAAATAAAAAAGATTATTCCTCTTTTTTTTAGGGGAATTATTTTTTGTGTACGTACATCCGTGCGCGTACTTAGAACATGGCTTCCACGCATATATAAGAATTCGAATGTATTTTTTATACGTATTATAGACACGTTGAAAAAAATACTAAGCAAAAAAAATCCACGCATACGTGCAGAAACATCTATAGAAGTATCTCAAGAAAAAACAAAAAAACCACTATCATTTTCTCAATTTTTCTCTTTTATCTCTAACGTCCACGCGTATATTCGTTCTTTTCTGTATACACATATATACCGTACCATAACCACACGGCTATCGCTTCTTCCTCATACATCAAAATCTCTTCTTTTTATAAGTATGATATTTCTTGTCCTTTTCGGCGTGAGTATTGTAGTCATTCAGAAAAAAAATACTGATCAAAAAAAACAGCGTATCTATGGTGAAATGCTTCGTGGCGCAGAAGAAAAAAATGATCTTGCAGAAGCAAGTCTCATTTATGACAATACGGAAAAGGCGCGCGCACTTCTCACTGAAGCGCAACAATTATTAAGAGAATTTCCTACAGACGATATAAAAAATCAGGAGCGACATAAAAGAATAATTGAACGCATGGAGGGTATCACTAGTCGTATCAATCATGTTGTCATACTTAAAAATATCAGCCCACTCACGCAACTTGACAGTACTATCTCACAAACAGACTCACTAAAACTGGTACGATCAAATTCAGATATTCTTCTCTACAATACCTTTGGAGTCTATGCAGTTGATTCTACAAATGGCAAAATAACTCCTATTTCAACACAGACAAAAATTCCATCACTCTCATGTGGAATAGAGTCTACAAAAAAAAGCCTCTATCTATGTGACTCTGGAACACGACGTATATATGAGCTGAATTCTCTTTCAGGTTCTATCCAACTGATTCCTCTAAAGCTCGCAAAAGAAGAAACTACGATTGATTCACTTGCTCTATACAATCAAAAACTTTATATTTTAGCTGCAACTCAAGGTACACTGTTCAAACACAAAAAGAACAAAGATGGTTTTGAGATCGGACTTCCAGCCATAAAAAATATACACGCAGATACCCAGAAAGATATTTCACTTTCTATTGATGGAAATATTTATATTATAGAACGTAGTGGACAAATCATAAAATACACCTCTGGAAAAAAAGAGTCTTTTATACTTCCACTTATAGATCCACAGCCAACAACTATCCAGAAGATTTGGACAGACACAGATGTTTCCGCACTCTACCTTTTTGAACCATCACAAAAAAGAATTCTTGTGGTAGACAAAAAAACGCGTGCACTCAAATCTCAGCTTATTTCAGATGTGCTGGCACAAGCAAAAGATTTTTCTATTCTTAAAGATAAGAAACTACTTCTTATCTTAAGTGGAACAACGCTCTATCAATCCCCCCTTGATTCTCTATAAACATACAAAAAAACAGCTCCAGATACACGAAGCTGTTTTTTTGTATATACCTATTATTTCAAGACTACCTTTCCGCCCGCATCTTCCAATTTCTTCTTCATAACTTCTGCATCTGCTTTTGATACGCCTTCTTTCACCACCTTTGGAGCGGCGTCAACAAGATCTTTTGATTCTTTCAATCCAAGCTGTGTTATTTCACGAATCGCTTTAATGACATTGATCTTATTTGCTCCAGAATCCGTAAGTTCAACGGTAAATGATGTCTTCTCCTCTACCGCTTCCGCTACCGCTCCGCCTACCGCTGCTACAGCTACTGGCGCAGCTGCTGATACACCAAATTTCTCTTCCAAAACTTTTACAAGTTCCGCAAGATCAAGGACTGAAAGCTTTTCAATGGCACTTACAAGACTTTGAAATTTTTCAGGCACTACAATCTCTTTTTTTTCTTCCGACATACGAATATTCTATTAGTAATAAATTATGCTTATCGCGCGTCTGCGATTGCTTTAAGAACTTGTAAAAAACTGCGAGTATTTCCTTGGAGTACGCTCATAAAACCGCGCATTGGACTCGCAAGAGATCCAACAAGGCTACCGAGTAATTCTTCTCGCGAAGGAAGTTTTGCAAGCTGTTGTACCTTTGCACTATCAAGAATTTCTGGACCGGTAGTTCCTGATAAAATAAGTCCGCCAAGAATACCAAATTTTTCATTAGTTTTTGCGAACGTTGCTAAAATACGAGCCGGGGAAACCTCATCTGCATATCCAAATGCAAGAGCAACTTCTCCCTCAAGTTTTTTTGGATCAATACCCTCAATTCCTCTATTCTTAAACGCAAGTCTAAGTAGGGTCTTTTTTGCCATCAAAAAATCTATGCCATCTTTTCGACATAATTTTCGAAGAGTTTCAGCCTGTTTGACGGTAAGGCCTTTGAAATTTGCAAAAAAGATTGACTTACTCCTTGCAATTTTTTCTAGAAGATTTTCGAGAATATCCTTTTTACTTTCACGTGAACGAGCCATATATTCTTTTTTAAAAAAAATAACTGTGACATCTTTGCCACAGACAGATATTTTGAAGATATTCCTATGCCGACCTTAAAAAAGGATAGGAGTTTCTCCCTCGATAGGCGCAAAAGTGCATTACCCGGCTCTGCCGGACCTATTGTCTGTGGGTTCCAAAATACTGTATCACAGGGTGCTTTTTCTGTCAAATTCCCGCCTTACCCGCACCAGTTGTTTTCATTTTACTCGTCACCTGCCTACTTTTTGCAAAATCAGACCGAGCCATAAATCTGCTCGGAGTCCTATATCGTACCTTACCGGGAGTCTGTGTTTTTCGGGCATTGTTCTTCATATGGGTGTACCTTATAAATAATATAAAACTTTAAAGATATCGTTGCTTGTTTTTTATATGTTCATCAAATGTCTTACTATAGATGACTCTTCCGTCTTTTGTGGTGAGAAAAAATACATAGTCATTTTTTTTTGGATACAGCACTGCACGGATTGAAGATAATCCAGGATTACAGATAGGACCCGGCGGCAAACCCTTTACACGATAGGTATTATACGGAGAATCTGTTTCCGTATCCTTGAGTGTTGGCTGAAGCATACTCTTACCTGTGACATAATTAACAGTGGCATCAGACTGTAAAGGCATGCCTACGCGTATTCTCCTCTGAAAAATATCTGCAACCAACGCACGGTCTTCATCCGTAGAAACCTCTTTTTCAATAATACTTGCCAATGTAACAACAGTATATATTTCTTCATCAGATACCCCAACTGGCATGAGAGGCATTACTTTTTTTTCAAAATTTGAAAGTACTTTCGCGGTAACATCTTCAGCTCGTGTGTCTGCAAATACTCTATAGGTGTCAGGAAAATAAAATCCCTCAAGAGACGCGCGCATATCTTTAAAAAATGGAAATTGTCCACCCCAATCTTCTAATGGTTGAAGGAGTACCACATCAGAAGATTGTACTCCTTGTTCTTTGAGGTAGTCTGATACTTGTATCATACTCCACCCCTCAATAATTCTCAACGTTTTTTCTTTTTTTGGAACTCCTCGAAGAAATAAAAAACCCGCCTCAATACCATTTGTTCCTGGCAAAATATCATACGATCCAGCCTTTATAGTTGCGGTAGAGTTAAGTATCCGAAGATAGAGCTCTGTCGAAAATGCGTCATGGGCTATACCAGTAGATACCATATTTTGTGCGATCGTACTCATACGATCTCTGGGCGCAATAACAATAGATTGTATTTCTGCTCCTTTTAACGGCACGAACAATTGAACTATACCATAAATTATGTATACCATGCCTATACTCACAACACCTACCATGACGATCTTAATGTTTTTCATAGAAAAAAATACGATGTATGATACATGCCGAACATACACCAACAAGCATGCCTACAAAAACATCTGACGGATAATGAACTCCTACCGCAATACGCCCAATACCAACAAACATGGCACCCACAAGAGCAAGTAATCCGAGACGTTTATCAAAAAAGAACAACGTCATCGCGATCGCAAACGCAAGCGCGGTATGGTCAGAGGGGAATGATTTGTCTGCACCAGATTTATGAATAAGCAACATCACCGGATGATCCACAAAAGGGCGTGAACGAAAATACAGAAAACCAATGAGCGCATTCACACCGTACGCGCTACCAACACTTACAAAAAGCGCGAGTAGCGCACGTTTCCATTTTTTGCCAAGAAAAAAAACTCCAAAAGGTAGCGTAAAAATAAGATACGTAGAACACACCACCGCAATCGGAGTTACGAATGAGCGTGAAGCGGTAAAATCGTTGATTATTTTAAGAAGAGAATAATCCACATCATTAAGGGAGTAATCTTCTAATATCCTGAACTGTCACAAGAAGAACGAGGGCAATCAAAAGAAAAAATCCAGCAGCATGAAACATATTTTCTATTTCTTGTGGAATCGGTTTTCTTCGTATTTTTTCAACAATTATAAAGAGCGCGCGACCACCATCAAGGGCGGGAAATGGTAAGATATTAAACATAGCAAGACCAAGTGAGAGCTGAACGACTAACGTAATCAAATAGGAAAATCCAAGTTTTGCGATAGCGCCAGTAGAGGCGGCAACACCAACCGGCCCCATGAATGCGCTCACGGTCACATGACGAATAGCAGATCCAATAAGATGCAAAATCTGACCACATAGTGAAAAAGAAAGACGAACCGCCTCAACAAAGGCGATATGAACAGGATAAGAGATTGTTCCTACATGTTCAAACGCAATACCAATGCCGATATACTTTGCTTGAGGTATCTCTTGAGGAGAGAGAGAAAATGCGATATTTTCTTTTCCTCGTAACACTCCAAGTGATATTTTTTGCCCCTTTCTCTCTTTCACGTACGACTGAAATTTTTCAGTGTCCTTTACCGCCTCCCCATCAACAGTTTCCAATATATCACCAGTTTTTATACCCGCCTCCCCTGCTGGCGATTTTGGAAAAATACTCGTAATAATTATTTTTTCATCTTGAACTTTCCCGCCCTGTTGCACATCTCGGATTGGTTGCGGAATACCAACTGAAAAACCAACAGTCAAAATCACAACAGCAAACAAAAAATTCATAACGACACCAGCTACTACAATGACCAATCTCTTCCATACACTTTTTGAGGCAAAACTATCTGAATCATTTTTTGACTCACCCTGTTCCCCCTTTAATTTTACAAATCCACCAAGAGGAATCCAATTTATGGAGTACAGCGTTTTCCCAAAAATCTTTCCAAACGCACGCGGTGGAAATCCAACACCAAATTCTTCTACGGAAACTCCCAATATGCGCGCGGTAATAAAATGACCGAACTCATGAACCAAAACTAATATGCTTAGTGCGGCAAGAAAAATAAGAATCGTTATCAGTGTGCCAATAATCATAATAAAAAATAATCAAGATAGTTAAATAGTAAGTATTTCTTTTTCTTTTGTATTCCCGGCAGATTCAGCTTGTGTCGTGTATTCTTTTGTAATTTCATCAAGCTCTTTTATAAGATTATAGCGATCATCTTCCGTAATTGTCTTTGCCTTTTCTTCTTTTCCAATTTCTTCTTTTATTTTATCTCGTAACGTCCTAACACCAATTTTTGCCTGCTCTACTTTTTGCCATACAATTTTCACAAGATTTTTTCTGCTTTCTTCTGTAAGTGTTGAGATAGGAACACGCACTACCGACCCGTCATTCATAGATGTAAGACCGGTATTTGCGGTAATGATTGCTTTTTCTATATCCTTCAAGATACTCTTATCCCATGGAGAAATCACAATAGTTCGCGCATCAGGAATACTCACTGATGCAAGTTGCTTGAGCGGTGTAAGCGATCCGTATGCGTCTACGGAAATATTCTCAACAAGCGCGCTATGCGCACGCCCAGTTCGCATCGCGCTTAACTCTTGCATAAGATGATCAATATGTTTCATAAAATCTGTTCGCCTCTGTTTGAGTTCTGTCATACAATAATATTATAATTACAAAATAAGATAAAAACTCAACTCATGCTATTCTTCTCCAGAATACCAATACGGATTTTGCTCTTCAAGAGTACGATATCCAAGATATACAATTTCAGAATTATTTGCATCTACGGTAAGATACGAGGGAATTCTCGCAGTGACCTGTGAGACGGGAATGTTGTCCCAATGAGCACCGTTATCAGAAGAATGATAAAACGTATCAGATGTTACATAATAAAATTCTTTATCATTATGCGCATTTACAGAGCCTAAAAGAAGCGACCGGCCATTGAGCGGCGTAAGTAACCGTATTGCCTGCCATGATATACCGTTATTATTCGTTACAAAAAGGCCCTGTTCTCCCGCATAAAGAAGTTTTCCGCGCTGTGAAAGTCCCTGTAAAGAACGAAATATTCCTGGACGTAAATCTTGGAGTGATTTTGAAATATCCGTCCATGTAGTACCACGATTCAGGCTCTGATACAATACAGTTCCCGGAGTTGCCGCATAAAGAATATTTTGATTGTGTCGATCTATAGAAATAAAGGCAATATTTTGATTCTGAAATTGAGTAAGTATCGTCCATGTCGCTCCCTTATCTCCGGTTTTGTATATATCGCCAGATGTAGTCGCAACATACAATATATCAGGCGACTTATAGTCTAAAACCATACTTGTCAGTGATACTTTACCTCTGGTCTCATTGAACACAATCTCCCATTTTTTTCCGCATGTGTCTGTTTTTAAAATCCGTTTTTTTGTTTCTAAGAAAAATAGACACTTCACCGTGGGATCAACGGCGATATCTACGATATATTGATTGGGAACTACTTGTGTCCATGAATCGGCGCCATTTTCTGAAATAAAAAGTCCAAAATCTTTCGTGCCCATAAAAATAAGCTGTGTGTTTGAAGGATGAACGAGAATTTTCGTGACATTAATTTTTGCAAGACGAACCTTTTTCCCACCATCAGAGATCAATAACGATTTTGATTTCCATGATGCGCCAGAATCAGATGATTTTATCACGCCGTCTCCGCCACTTTTAGAAAGATTAAAACTGCATCCGCTTCCTAAGAATACAACGGCAAGTGAAAAAAAGGTAAGGGAAATTATTCTTGTTTTCATAAAAATGCCTCAATAAGTCCCGGTTGGTATACATGCGCCTCACTATACAGCCGAACTTTTGCAAGAGCATCATAGCGCGCAAGAGTCTCGCAATATAAAGTCTCATTAGCGTTCTCATTCTGAATCTGCTTATGAAGTACAAGTTCTGCTATCTCTTCATCTTCTTTTTTAAATTTCGCCTGATTGTATCTCCCGAAATGAGTCATCCTGCTCTTCAGTGATTCTAACGCATCTTTTGAAAAAAGTGTATGTGCTATTCCCGGTCTACCTGCTGATAATTTTATAATTTCATCACAATCTTCTTGTAAAGATACCTTCTCCATGACCGCTTTTCTCATATGCGTATCTTCTACAAGTGGGAAACGTACAAATGAACACCGAGAGCGAATAGTAGGGAGCATACGCCCCAACACATGTTCAAAGAAAAAAAAGATTGTACGTTCTGGCGGCTCTTCCAAGGATTTTAAAAGCGCATTTTCCGCCTGTTGTGTGATGCATTCAGTTTCATTGAAAAAAACTACGCGATACCATTCTTTATTCGGTAAAGAAAGAGAGAGAGCATGTATAATATCACGAATTTGATCAACAGTAACAGATTCCGTTCTTTTACCGTCTTTATCAATAAATCTATCTATGTGTAGAATCTCCTTATTTGGTAACTGCTCCAATAACGCACGTGCCACAGTATGCTTTCCCACATGACGCGGACCGGAAAAGAGATACGCATGCCCCATCTGTTTATTACAAAAAAGTTGTTTCAAAACAGCATAGATATGTTCATGGCCAATAAGTTCATGATCTGTATTCATATCCTCTATTGTAGCACATTTGATGTTATTATTTCAAGCGTCCGCGCGACGGTAGTTTTCCATGAAAATCGTTGCGCATTTTTAAGACCATTCTCAATAAGTTTTTTCCTCGTATCCACTTCAATACACACTCGACGAATTTGAGACGCCATCTCCTCACTATTCTTTGGATTAAAAAAAAGCCCGCCATCACCAGTAATTTCCGGTAATGCCGCCGCAGACGAACAGACAACGGGAATGCCACACGCCTGTGCCTCTATCACGGGAAGACCAAATCCCTCGTATAGACTCGGATGGACAAGACACCACGCGCGTTGCAATAACCTAACTTTTTCTTCCTCTGATACCCAATCCGTTACCGTAATATCTTGTACCGCCGAACTCTTTGCAATTACCTCGTCAAGTTCTGCCGCGTGATGACCGCGCGGACCTTGAATAATAAGACGGGGTGTATCTTTCCCCATCTGTTCCTTGAGTATCTCATATGCGCGAACAAGCATAGTTTGGTTCTTCCGCCTTTCGCGCCTGCCAATACAGAGAATATACGGTCGCTCATGTGATTGCTGTGTCCCAAGAGGTATATAACTCGCGTGATCATACCCTAAATACGTAACACCAATTTTTTCAGGAGATATGCCGAAAAGTTCAATAATCTCTCTCTTTGAAAATTCGGATACCGTAAGTATCTTTGTAGCCACTTGCGCCGCTCGCCGTGATGTCATAATGAGATACTCTCGCGAGAGCGCTTTTCGCTCGTCAGGATAGCGAATAAATCCTACATCATGAATAGTCGTGATTGTTTTTTTTGGTAACATAAGAGGAAGCGCGCGCGATGGAACAAAAAGAATATCCGGCCGATGGGCGAGCATTTCCCAAGAAAGACGAAATTCCTGCCAAAAATATTTCGAAGGCCAATTGAGCACAATAGGTTTCACACCCGGTATGCCATCATTCGGCGATTTATCCGTATACACACAAAATTGCATCTGTTCATTTTGCGTCTCAACGAGACCCTTCGTGATATGCCATGCGTACCACTCAATACCTGTTTTATTTTTTCTATAGGCTGGCGATGCGTCAATACCAATCGTCATAGAATAGTTTTTTGCATCCCTATTATTTTGTTGCTAAAATACTTCGCTTATACGCATCAAGATTTTCCAAAACAATACCCGTTCCTTTTGCCACGCACAGTAATGCATCATCTGCGATGTATGCGGGAATACCAGTTGCGCGTGTAATAAGCTGATCTAAATTTCTCAAAAGACTGCTCCCGCCAGACATGATAATGCCACGATCGATAATATCTGCCGCAAGTTCCGGCGGTGTATTCTGAAGCACTGTTTTTACCGCAGACATAATACCATCAAGCTCATTTGAAATGGCATCCGTCACATCATCAGAAGTTACGGAAATAGTTTTTGGAAGACCTGTGATATTATCTCTACCACGAACATCCATGACTAATTTTTCCTCAAGATACAGTGCGGAACCAACTGTAATTTTTATTTCTTCAGCGGTCCGATCTCCAATAGCAAGCGCATACCGTTTGCGAATATATTCCATAATTGCCGCGTCTAATTTATTTCCCCCAATACGTACAGAGATAGATGTTACAACACCACCGAGAGAAATAACTGCGGCTTCCGCAGTCCCTCCTCCAATATCTATAATCATATGCCCAGATGCGCTACCAATAGGAATGTTTGCGCCAATCGCCGCCGCAATAGGCTCTTTAATAATATATGCGGCCTTTGCGCCGGCGGCAAGCGTAGCATCAATAACCGCGCGACGCTCTGTTGAGGTAATACCGGCAGGAACCGCTACCATGATCTCTGGTCGAAAAATACGAAATCCACCCAATGCTTTATTAATAAAATACCTTAGCATCGCCTCTGTGGTACGATAGTCAGCGATAACACCATCTTTGAGCGGCCGGTATGCCACAATAGTATCCGGCGTACGACCAAGCATCTCTTTTGCCTCTCGTCCTACTGCTAACACCTTTCTATCAATAACGGACATAGCAACCACAGAGGGCTCGTTTATAACGATCCCTCTTTTGGGCGTATGCACAAGTACGTTCGTTGTGCCTAAATCAATACCGAGTTTTCTTATAATCATAAGAAATTATTTTGCTGATGCTGATTGAAGAGTTACATCAATCTTTTGGTCAAGTTGCATATTCGCTGAAAATATCAATGAATTCTTATCTATTTTTTGCGACTCTTGCGCAGTGTCAGATACAACATTTTCTACATGAGATGGGAAAAGTAAGGATACGCTACTTTTCACATTGGAAACACCTGACTGTTTTTGTATAAAAAGACTGTACCCTCCCTCATTCATAACACGCGAAATCTCTTTTGGCAACTGATAGTGTATCTCAAATGAACGGCTTGATGTTGACGGTAGTGAAAAGAATGCTGAAAATACGGTCTTTCCGTGATCGCGAGATTGTTCTACTGGCTCAACGACTCCTGAATATTCATTTTTTGAGACACCAATAGCGTCTAAAAATACACTCCCATCCGGCACATAGATCCGAACCCAGTCGTTATACGTAGTCGTCTTCCATGAGGGAGGTTCTGTATTTGTATACGTAAGTTTTAACCTACCTATTGCATCTCCTTTTTCATTAGTATACAGCGTATAAGAAATTTCTTTTTTCATAACCGCATCTGTTTTTTGACTTCGCATATTACTATCAATCACCATAAAATAATCACCATCAGTCTGCAAAATATCTCCAGTAATACCAACGTTGCGCGCAATCTCTTGCAGGTGAGGATCATTTACATATACCAATATATGTTTTTCACGAACGTATGCATAAAAAATTCCTGAAAGCTGGCGCCATTGTTCAAACGAAAAATCTCCCGCACGATCCAATATACGAGCGGTCAATTCTCCGATGATTTCTTTTCTTTTACTCGCAGGAAGTCCACGCTGATAATATCCGCGCTCCACCTGAAATTCAAGTTCGTCTGTCGCATTATCCGCGCGAAATTCTCTTCCCTCAATAGTAACTGGGCCACACACCGCGAGTACAGCAGAAAGAACATCGGGTGTTATGGCGACAACACCATCAAGTTCTTCTTTTCCGCCTTCGTGAGTATAAAACCATTCGGCCTGTCGGGCGCTTTCATCAAAAGATGGGAACCAATTTGAATCACGCAAAAACCAGTGTCTATCCGTAGGCGGAAAATATCGTAAAAATGGTGGTGGTGGATCTATCGCAAGAAATGAAGAGGCGGGATCATCAAGATTATACACATTATCTGTCATAAACGAGTCTATCTGTCCATCTTTCATCTTTAATATACCGTATGTTCCAATAAATCCTCCTGTCGCGCGAACTTCGGTATTATTTTGTAAAAGAAAAAGATATTTCTTCTCTTTTGGATATCCCGCTATTGAGGGAAGAAGTTCAAGAAGCGGACGTGACGCGCTCATACCCTCTTGCATCCGACGCATCTGACTATTTAACTCTTTTTTTACAGCTCGTAACGCGGGATGAAGTGATAGCTCATCAATGAATTCAAAATGTGCAATACTCAACGATATTTGTGACTCAATACCCGTTACCATGGGAAGAAGCTCAAATAGTTTTTGAATAACAATACGTTTTTTTTCTGGTGAAAGACGCTGAAATGATATCTCTCCAGTCTCTTTTCTCGCGGGACGAACTGCATCGTCAAATCCTATAATAATACGCTCACTATCTTCCAAAAGATGTTGGACATCAGAAAGCATCTGCATACTCGCCTCATACTGTTTTCCAATAAATGGTAGATACGATACAAAACGAAAAATTGAAAGTCGTGTATGGATAGCATGCACCGCATCAACACTTTCAGAGCTCTGTTCTTTGAGAGTATCAATATTCAATGAAACTGCGGCATTATGCATCCCTTGAATGTTTTGGCGAATAAGTGAAATATTTTGACGAATATCAAATACCTGCCAGAGTACCAATCCAGCGAGAATACATACAAAAACAACACCGATGAGAGCGGATTCTCCAAGTACCCAATATCTGATTGGATTTTTAGTTTTTTGAGAAAGTCGTGTGTCGCGCATAATTTGGCCAATGTTTTATAAAATATTTTATGCCGCTTATAATATGTATTCTTGTGAGAGAGTCAAAAAGTGAAAAAATCCCCATACGCCGCGCGGAGTCTCGCATGTGGATGTGAAATACCTTCGCCTGCGGCACATAAGAAACTCGGTATCCAGCATTCCAAAAACGCTTGCACCAATCCGTATCTTCAAAATAAAGGAAAAAACGATCATCCATACCCCCTACATCTGCAATCGCTGATACGCGAACAAAAAGACAGGCACCCATAATAAAATCGGCATCAAAGGGGTGCGAAAGATCCGCATCACTCATAAGAAATGAGTCAAGATGCCTCCTTGCAAATGCCAAACGACCAAACCATAATCGCCGAAAAGCAGGCGTAAGAAGAGAATAAAAACGATAGTACGACTGCTGAATGGATCCATCCGGATTTAACAGCTGGGGACCACACACGCCAACATTGGGAGATGCCTCCATAAACGCGTACAGCTCATCAAGCGCGCTATCATGAGCAGTAATATCCGGATTTGCAAAAAAAATATATGTTCCTTTTGTGTTTTGCGCGCCAAAATTATTTGCTGCGGAAAGTCCAAGATTTTTCTTTAACCGAAAATACTGAACGTCTGGAAATCTAGATTTGAGAACATCCCCAAATGTACCATCTCCCCCATTATCCACAACAATAATTTCATAAGAACGAATCGTGCGCGCTAATTTAAAACCCTTGATACACTCTCGTACCAATCCATCAGATCTATAATTGACAATAACAATTGATATATCCATATTATTGCATCATACGCCGCATCTGCGCGTCAGTAATTTTTCTTCTTGAAAAAATAATTATACGTTTTTCACTCATGCGATGTCGCATACGCATACCGTCTTTCAAGGTGAGTAACACCATACGAGGTGTACGAATCCCATGATAGACTACCTTCAAACATTCATACAATACAATGCCAAGAAAATATCGCACAAACATCCTCGCGCTGATATTTTTCATAAGTACAAAAAAATGATTACGATATGACCACTCATTCACTTTTTCCGGCCGCGCGCGACCAAAGAAAAGTGAGGCGCTTTTTGCAGTCCGAATATGATACGCGAATGCAGATGGGATAACTAACGCCCGCCATCCGCGCCAACACAACCGATACGCGAGATCAACATCTTCTTTGTACATGAAAAAATCTTCATCAAAATATTCTTTCTTTCCGTCTAAAGAGATCGCGCAATCATCTAATGCTTGCTTTCTATACACAGGAGCGGTTCCCACAACACCAAATATCTTTTGTTCGTGAGTATACTTTTTTTTAGGAGCATTTTCTCCCAATGAAACAAAGTGATGAAAAAAAGGATTCAAGGCGATCCCGCAGGTATCTATTGTATCAGCATACGGAGTGTGTGTCAACTCTTTAACACGCAATATTTTTCCTTGCACAGCTCCAAGATCTAAAGATATTTCCATGCGTTGAATACAGTAAAGAAGATAGTTCTGATCAAGCACTACATCTTGATTGAGAACGCATACATACGGAGAGGTGCTCTCTCGTATAACCGTATTATGTCCTGCGGCAAAACCACTATTTTCTTCAGATGTCAAAAGTATCGCCTCTGGATATATAGTAGAGACAACCAATCGCGTAGCATCCGTGGAATTATTATCAAAAATGACCAAATCAAAATCTTGAAATTTTTGCGCGCGAATACTCTGTAAACAATACGGCAACATCTGTTCTCCATTGAACGTTACGAGACTGATAGTAAGTTTTTTTTGCATACGATATACTTATCGTTTTTTCTCTGTCACATAAAATCCAAGATATTTTCCAAGCATAAGACGAGTTTGAGCATCTATAGCAGGAAGTGAGCTAAAAAGAATAATAGTAATTGGTAAAAGAAGCCACTGGCCAATCATCATGATCCAACGACTTATCTTTGTTTGTATCGGCCGAGAGGGAAGCAATGAAAAAGAAAGAAATGCAATAGCAAATATGCCGACCATACTTGCGTTTAAAAGTAGCTCAAGTATGTGAGGCGCATTCTGCCCTATAACTGTTGTATACGCAGATGATTGAGTAAAAAGAAGAGGAAGTCTGCCCAAAAGAAGAATAAGGATAGGCGCCGTTGCCCATGTATACATTCCCTCCATCTGCAACCATAGCATACGCACTTTTTTAAAAAATGGAATCGCGGGATGTTTTCCGAATTCATACACCATATAGGGAAAATGTTCAACACCCCATGCCCATCGCCGTTGTTGTTTATACAAATTTACAAAACCCTTGAGTGGACGATCCGCCATAACCGTATCCATAGAAACGGGAATGTACAATGGTACTACTTTATAATCACCATTATAGTGCATAAAGCACTGAAGAAAAATTCGTGAATCCTCACTCACTACATCTTTTTCCCAAAATCCAACATCAACAAGCGCCCGAAAACTCATACTATGCGAAGAAAATGTAAAAAGCCTATCCGGTCGCGCAAGCTCGGTCATGAGCCAAAATGTGGTACTGAATGCCGCAAGTCGCATAGGAGCAAATGCGCCCCATATATTATTATTATAGAGTACCACCGGCTGATAACTGGAACGTGTAGGATGTTCTTGCTCTAAATATGTCACGGTAAGACACGAGAAATAATCTGGATGTACAACGGTGTCAACGTCAAATGTTGATACGATGATATCTTCATAGGGGATACCAAGGTGATCAATTTCTTTTTTTATTTGCTTACCCGCATAATGGATATTTGCACCTTTTGCCGCAAGCTCCCCAAGAATACCGTCCGGATGCACAGTAATAAAAAGCCGAAAAAAAGAATCGGCATATTTTTTTTGCACCGCCGAAGCGACCGTCAAAAAATGATCATTCGCACGTTCTTCACCTGCGAGAACCACGATATATTTTTCTTTAGGATAACGTGTACTAAGTAACGCCTCAAGCGTAGTATCCACAATATCTTGCCCCTCCTTAAACATGGGCAAAAAAATAAGATGATACATACGTTGCCAATCTTTTTTTTCTTGAAGTTTTGAAAACCAATCTACGCGCAGAGATGTGCGATATTTTTTCCATGCAAAGACAAGAAAAATAACAAAATAAAGCACGCGAAGCAACCAATACAAATCAAAAAGAATAATAAAATAAATCACCCAAAGCGGTTGAACAAACGATAGAAATATTCCCAATAAAAAAGTGAGCCAGACAAGCAAGCCTGGCACAATTTCATATATCCGTAGTGAAGGTAATTTTTGTGTACGCATAGTACGCGATGTAACTTCCATTTTTTTAACCTTTTTCTTGAGATTTCAAGACACTCACGATCCTTACACCCCCATGAGGCACATGATGGATGGTTCCATTAGTATCCTGCAAAATTGCGCGCCGTAAGGTCAATTTTTGCACAATTCCTTGCTTTTCGTCAAGTTGTATCTCATCGCCAACCCCATATTGATTCTCTATGAGAATAAAAAGACCGGCAATAACGTCTTTTATAAGTGTTTGTGCACCAAGACTTCCTGCAAGCCCTATAATACCGACACTCGCTAAAATAGGACTCGTATCAAGCGAAAATTCCTTCAAAATCATGACAACTGTCGTAATACCAATCAAGAAATAGCCGGTACTCCGTATAACCATTCCTATGGTCTTAATTCTCTGATCCTTCGCTTTTTTACTTCCAGTTTGAATGTTTGAAAAAAATATAAGAAGTCGTTTCATGCCAAGTGAGAAGAAGCATGAAAAAATGAAACTTACACAAAAAATAACAACAATCTTTAATGAAAGATCCAAAAGCGATAATGGAGATAAAAATGATGACATATTTTTTATGCAAATGTTATAGTCACCTCACAACTACATATTCCTTGAGTACTATCACTATCAACTTTTATTTTTGAAATATTTTTTATTTTTAAACTACCATGCTTTTGAGAATCAAAAGATTCTCCATATGCAATACCCGTAAGAAGATACTGGGAATCGCTTATTTTTTGGATGGATGAAACACGAAACTCTCCACACGCAAGATTTTGAATTTCCGCACGCTCCAAAAGATCGGTTATCCACGCATGAAAAAGTTTTGAGAGATCTTTGGCTTGTACTACCAATTTCAAACGTTCAGTTTCACGAATGGTATCTGTATTATACAATGAATGAAAAATAGCAAGCGCTCCTTCAGAAAATAAATCCTCAAGTTTTTTTCCTGAAAGAAAAAACTCCATACTGTCTCCATCTTTTTTAACTGTATATGGCATATCTTCATTTCTTCTTTTTCTTTTGCTCTGTTTTATTGAGCTCTTTGTGTACATCTGTCCAGTGTGTATTCAACATATTCATCAGTTCATCAATATGCTCACGCGCAAACGCCTTTCCACGTGAAAATTCCGCGACAGATTTCGCAATAATTGTCTGATATTGTTCTTTACTTATGCCTGCGACATTTTCGAGTTCTTTTCCTATTTTTTTTGAAAGTGTCGCAACGAGCCTTCCGACATCTTTTTGTGTGCGCTTTCCGGATTTTGGAGCAAGAAGAATCGCCGCAGTAGAGGCGAACACCGCACCGATTGTCGCTCCCTTTAGAAATGATTTTACGCTCATATCCGTATGATCTTAAGAATAAATACGTTGCTGTTCTATTCTTTTACTATACCATACCGTGCCCGCATCCACAATCACGTATGTTCCCAATCCATAAGCATACTTCGCGCTCCACGTTGTTTCTGAAGAAAACGATACGCAGATAGTGCCGCCTTTGTACCTTCTCCAGCTGAAACAACTACCTGGTGAAAGGGAACGGTTGTAGCATCTCCAGCGGCAAACATACCCGCACACGACGTCTCATTGTGAGGTGTAATTATGATCTGTCCCTTCTCATCACGTTTTACAAGCGAACCGAGAAAAGAGAGATTCAATTCCAACCCAACCGCAATAAATACCTTGTCAATCGGTATTCGAATGTTTTCATTTGTTAGTAAATTCTTCAGTATCACCGCATCTACCTGATCTCTCCCTTCTATTTCCGAAACAACCGAAGAAAAAAATAGTTGAACATTTTTTTTCTCATGAAGAATCTGAATATCAATAGCTTCCGCGGAAAAAGAATCTCTACGATGGATAAGATACACCTCATCTGCATATTCTGAAAAAAGAATGGCAGATTGGACAGCAGATGCTCCACCCCCCACTACCGCTACACTAAGTCCACGATACGTATCAACATCTGTACGAGAATATTCTACTCCCCTGCCGAACAATTCTTTTTCTCCTGAAACTGAAAGATTGCGAGGTATTTTTCCACACGCGAGAATAATCGCATGCGCATACATGAGACGTTTTTGAGATGTACGGATGGTAAATATCTGTTCATCTTTTTGAATACTCGTTACCTCATCAATATATCGCTCACATCCCTGTTTTTTCGCCTGTTCCCATACAGTTTGCGCGAAATCAAAACCTGAAATACGTAAAATTCCGGGATAATTTTCAATAGGCGCGCAGACCGCTTGACCTCCGATATCTTTTGCGATAATACATGTTTTAAGCGCTCTGCGTGACGTAAACAAACCCGCAGTCAATCCTGCGGGTCCTGCACCTATAATACAAATATCATGAATAATTTTCTTCATCTTCATTCATCTCCATAGACGGCTCTTCTTCAGATAGTTCGCTCTCCTCTTCTTTAGAGTCATCCTTAAGCTCATCATCTTCCTCTGCAAATTCACCAAACCGATCTTTCTGATTTCCTTCATCATCGTCGGTATTTTTTTCCTCTGTTTCTAAAACAAGCTCAACGTCGCACATTTCACACATACCCGGCGCGTCGTATTCCGCGTTACATTGGGTACATACGTATATTTTATCCATACCGTAGGTGATTAAAAATTAAATATTTAAAAAATCAGTAATATTTCGTGCAACGTCAATAAGCAAACGCACACCAGTTCCACTGGCTCCTTTTGATAAATACATATCATTTCCCGGAGTCATTGTTGAGGCGATATCAAGATGCGCCCATGCAGGAAATTTTTTTGCAAATTGGTACAAAAACATTCCACCATTTATCGCTCCCGCCTCACGATCTCTTGGCGCGTTGATGATATCTCCAAACGTTCCCTTCACATCAATCTCGTACTCTTCCCATAAGGGTAAGCGCCACACATAATCTCCGCTCTCTTCTCCAATACCAGAAAGAAAGTCAGAAAACCTATCATGCGGAGTAAACAGGCCAATAGCATGCCTGCCAAGCGCCACAGGACACGCGCCAGTCAACGTTGCGACATCAATGACGGCTAACGGCCTATACCTCTCAACATAGGTCAATGCATCCGCCAAGACCACCCTGCCCTCTGCGTCTGGACTCTCAACCTCAATTGTTTTTCCGGAAAGTGACCTTAGAATGTCACCAGGACGAAAACTCTCGCCGGAAGGCATATTTTCAGCAGCAGGAACGACACCAACAACGTTTAACCGCAGTCCAAGTTGCGCGATAGCACCCATCGCTCCAATAACTGCGGCTCCACCGCTCATATCAAGATGCATCTCATTCATACTCTTCCCCGGTTTCAGATGCAATCCACCACTATCAAATGTAACACCCTTCCCTGCAAAAACTATCGGCTTTTGCGTCTTTGGTCCATTGAGATATTCCATGATAATAAATTGCGCCTCCTCTACACTTCCTTGCGAAACACCAAGAATTCCACCCATGCCAAGTTTCTTCATCTCTTTTTCTCCAAGAACGGTAACCACGTATCCATATTTTTCTCCATCTGCAACTGCGATATTCGCAAGTTTTTTTGGTGTCATGTCTCCACCGGGAGTATTCGCGAGATCTCGTGCCGCATTCACCTGTGCGCCAATAATAGATCCAGACACTATCGCCCTCTGAAGTTCTTTTTTACCCTCTCCATGTTCTGAATAATAAAAAACAGATTCAATTTTTTTCCATCCATCTTTTGGTTTCTCTTTGTACTGATTAAACTCATAGTGTGCCATTTCAAAATGAACAGCAAGCAATTCTGCGATACGTTTAGGTGCCAATGAGGGTATACAAAAATCATCAATACATATCGCAATAGTAGACGCTTTATGTGCCTTTACCGCCAAAAGTACCTTTCTCATCGCAGTGCGTAATTTTCGCGCGGTACATGTTTTCTTTTCTCCAAGACCAATACACCATACGCTCGTCTGGATATCCGAAGGTAACATGCCATACGCAACATCTGCATACTCACCGGAATGTTTTTTTAGTATTGCGGAAACGTATATCGTATCTCCCGCATTACTAAAACGTTTTGCATACGCTTCTTTTTTCTCATCGCTCCACGTTGGAAATATCCATGCATCCGCATGGATACTCTCTTTGTTTTTAAAAATATGTTTCATACACTATCTAAAATTCTCTGAATAAGAATATACCACAAAAATATACACTGACCTGTGAATATCTTTTGAAAAGAAAATGCGATCAACGTAGCGTTGATCGCGGTACATTTACTCCGTGTACCATGTACACAGAGAGCCAACATCAGCCGTTGCCGATTTCAAGGGCCAATCTACAATACCCACACTCCCGTCTCGAGTAAGTCGTATGCAGAGTGACCATTGTGGATTTTGAGGATACAGCATATTCCTGCACCGGATCATGCAGGAGGTACGCTGTTCTCCTGGAGTTGCCGAGGGATAAATGAGCTCATTTATCCGTTTGAGTGGAGATATGTCGTTTTGTAACGAATGAAAGAGATAGTCTATGAGGAAGTCAAAGAACTCCTCAACCGACACCATCTTCCCTCCGTTTTTCTGACAAATCTCTTCTTGCTCCTGACCGGACCGAGAAGAAAAAAACTGGACATGTCTCCTAAAATCTCCAGGGTCAAGGGGATAAAACGTGGGGCTTTCTTTTGTAGAAAAGTGTTCTACCCTATCGTCTTCACCCCAAATTTTGTTTGATTCGTTGCAGACGGTAAATCGCTTTCCAAAACTATTTACCGCATCAATGAGCCCGTCCAAGCTAATCCCGCCAATCCGATATCCGTTCGCAGATGAAATATCTTCTACTCGCGGAGGCACAACTCCATAGAGATTAGCCTTTCTGATAACATGATTGACAAGTGAATGAAGCGGTTGCTTCACAATCGATCGCTCGAGGGTCGTGTTCACAAGTATCCTCCTCTTGATTACATGCGCCTCGTTACGACTAACATGCACTCCTTCGCACAGTGGAATACATTTTTTTTGAAAGAACGTCTCCTTCTCTATTCTTCATATATGATTTTTTGAAAACCGTCAACAACAGTATTTATTTAATAATCGTTCCTTTACATTTTTTTCCATCAAAATACTGGCGTACGGTATGTATATCTTTTCCATTTAAAATAGCAACCTCCATGCCAAATGACTCTGCAAGTTTTGAGGCGATAGGATCAAACGGCGCGTTCAACCCCGGATCCCATTTTTTTGGAATGAGTTTTCGATATTGTTTCCATGAAAGTTCAGGCAACGCAAGCGCATCCACGCACACGCGAGGATCTGCTGTATATACACAATCTATGTTGCTTAAATTCGCAATTTTTTTTGCGCCCACCGCCTTTGCAAGAAGCACGGCATCATAATCTGTACTGCATCCCGGCTCCCATCCTGCGGCGATAAGAATTTGTTTGGTAAAACGAAATGGTTTTGTAGGATTTGAGATCACAAACGGATGCACCCATGTAAGAAAAATAGCATGCATGAGCTGGGCATTGAGGCGCGTAGTATGGATACCTATCCAGTCTATCTCATCTTTTCGTAAATCTCCTACTTGATCCGCCGCTTGCTGGTACATACGTGCCGTCTTACCTCCACCGCAAATGAGGACAAAACGAACTCCTTTTTTTACGTAGGAAAGAATAAGGGTACGAAAGGCTTTTAAAAAGTCAGTATCAATACGGTCTGGTACAATCAGGGAGCCACCAAGTGAGATGACGATAATTTCTTTTTTTTGTTTTTGCATAGCTATATCTTAAAAGTCTTACCTCCCTATTTGTCATCCTCGGGCACCACAGGCATTGCGATTTATATTCAATCACTTTGTTCTTGAATAAATCGGGAACTTGACCCGAGGATCCAGAATTCATAACTATCCATATCTACATCTTCCTCTTTTTCTCCTCTACTGCCTGCTCAACAATGTTCTTTGCAATATCCATGGCAATCGCGCGTGGATTTTTCTTTGTCTCTTTCCATACGCCAATCACTTTTTTACAAGATGCTATAATTTTTTCCTCAACAAAAGGAAACATCTGTTCCGGCGTTCCACCAAGATACTCAATATAGGATGAGATTACACCTCCCGCATTTGCCACAAAATCTGGAATCACTAATATTCCACGTGTATTTAGCTCTTCTTCTATGGACTCACTCATGGGAATATTTGCCCCTTCGGAAATAATACGCGCGCGAATACCATCTTTATTCCCGGTATGAATAACATCAGTGACGGTTGCAGGAATAAGCACATCTACATCAAGATAAAAGATCTCATCATGCGACATAACACGAACACCCGGATATTCAATAACACTTTTTTTTGCGTCTTTCAATGCAAGTAGTTGCATCTCATTAAAACCATCTTCTTTGTACGCGGTACCTTTACTATCCGCAACGGCTACTATTCGCGCACCCCACTCTTTAAGAAAACGAAAGGCAAATCGCCCTACATTTCCAAATCCCTCTATCGCAACCGTTGTCTGGCTAATATCTTTTTCCAATATAGTGAGCGCCTCTCGTACTGACACCGCCACGCCAAATCCCGTACTGCCAAGCTCATGCGGAAGACCGCATATTTTTTTTCCATCTCTGTCAATGCAATAATCAGACGCCTTACCCGTTGCCGCATTCCAAAGCCCGATTGTCTCTGCAAACCACTGCATCTCCTGCACACCGGTATTCACATCTGGACCTGCGATATATTTTTTTGGAATAAATGGCGATATAAGTTCCGCAAATCTACAAACCAACCGTTTTTTTTCTTCATCTGTCCCACTATTCCAACGAATCCCCGCCTTTGCGCCACCAAAGGGAATACCCGCAAGCGCATTTTTCCATGTCATCGTATGCGCCAAGCGATACACCTCTTCAAGTGTTACATTTGGCGTCATGCGAATACCTCCCTTTCCTGGGCCGAGTATCGTAGTATCTATCACAAGATACCCCTCCAATCCAATCAAAGGATCTGCAACCGTAAGTAGATATTCAGGGCCAAATTCATGTTTGAGCTCCATATTTTATTCCTCTGATTTCTTAAACGCGACCTTCACAATAGGGTCATATTTATTGTTGTACGCATCAATAACTTTTACAATTTCTCCCTTCATTAAGCGGGTGAGCACGCTATCGGTGAGTAGTTGCACATCTTCCTGCAATTGTTGTTTGAGCTCATCAAGTTTTTCAAGTTCTTTACTAAAATCTGCCTTTATGGAGTCTTCAACATTTTTTTTCTTTTCTTGGAGACGTTCTTTCTCTGCACGAGCTTCTTTGTATTCAACAGAGCTTAATAACGCGTCTCTATACAATGCGCGCAGAGTTCGTTGTTCTTTTTTTATTCCTTGAATACGGATAAATACATCTTGTACCGACTCCATAAGTGTTTATTAAATAATAAGTATCCATCCAGTATAACACAGCTACTCCTTCTTCAAAAACTCATTTATTTTATCTCGTGTTTTTCCAGAAACAACTCCTGTTTGTGAGAGTTTATATTTTTTCTGAAATTTTTGTACCGCACTTTTCAGAGCTTTGTTAAATGATGTATTTATTAATCCTGTATATAGCTTTTGCTTTTTCAATAAGGATTTTACATCTTTCACATCCGCACCAATACTATGAATAGAAAGATTTCTTTTAACAACTTTTTCCGTAGGTTCCTGTTTTTTAAAAATTTGCTGAACCGGCTGTATGAGAGGTTCAATCTGCTGTGGCAAAAGTACCTGCGGCTGATTCTGTTGAAGAGGTGGCATACTCTGTGCTGAAGTTTTTATCTGGAATACATTTGATTGTGAAAAATCATCTCCTATTGAGACCGCGTATGCTTCATTTTCATTTAAACGAAAATAAATAGGAATATCCAACATAGTCTCATTTTTGACCGCATCAACGATAACAGATTGTGCATAACGGTCAGAAACGCGCTGAATATTCACATGGTAGCCTGATTTAAAATACGATCCATTCAGCGAAAGTATGGAATGCAACAAATCATATGAAACAGAAGAAATAACAGGATCAATCCCCCATGATCTAAAAGAAGAAGAAAGTATGTCAAATGCATTTTTAATATTCAATCGCTTATTTCCATCAGAAAGTACATCCGCACTTTTTGTAAGAATCCGAATAATTTCCCAATTTGCAAGTGCTGGTTTATATGATTTTAAGAGTGCAGCTGCTGCCGCAACTTCTGGCGCGGCAAATGACGTCCCATCTTGTGTGGCATAGAGCTGGCCATTGTTGTATGCAGGATGTGAGGTACTTACGATATCTTTTCCTGGCGCGGCGATATCCACACAATTATCACCATACGAGGAAAATGATGTGAGCTTTTCTCCAAACGTATCCAGCGCGGATACACCAAGAAGAATAGTCACTCCATTCATTTTATTATTACACACGGGATATTGCGGAAATAAATTCAGATTCAGATTTTGTCCGGCGCCAAGCACATCGCCATTTCCCGCAGCTGCTACCAACACCACGCCATGCGCGTATGCATATTGTAAAGCTTCTTTATAATCATTTTCTGCAAATGGAACGTATGTACGTCCCGGTGTGACAAAACTCATGCTTATCACCTGTGCACCGTTATCCGTAGCATAGTGAATCGCCTTATTCACCTGACTTACTACATCTGCGGCAGAAATATCAATCTGAAGAGGCATAATCTTTGCCTTTGGTGCAATACCGGAAATTCCCTTAGCATTATCTTTTTGCGCCGCAATAATACCACTAATCATAGTACCGTGATCCCCTGTTGGGAGAATTTCCGCGCTATTTTTTCCAAAATTAAATCCATACTGATCATCAACATATCCATTTTTATCATCATCAATACCGTTATTGGGAATTTCTGCGGTATTTTTCCAAAGAGCATCTGTCAAGTCTTCATGATTTAAATTCACGCCAATATCTATGACCGCTACGGTAACTCCCGCCCCTTGCGCATACTGCCATACCTCTGGTGCGTGAATGGTATTAAGATAATATTGCTTGGCGCTTAGGGTATCATTCGTGACCGCATATAAAAGTGAAAAATCCATTTCACCGGAGACATTATTTACCTTGCGAACGAAAAGTTTTTTTGTAGGCGCCTTTACCTCTGGCACCTGTACTATAATATGCACCGGATCCCAACTCACTACTTTTCCCTGTGTATTATCAAAATATATCTGCCCACTTTTTTCAAAACCAGTACCAAGAATATGAACGGTATCTCCGGCAGATGCGGATGTAATCGCTATCAAGGATGTCATATCCCTTACAACACCCGCAATGGTTGGGATTATTGAGATAGCTCCGCCATAATAGTTGTGTTGTTCGGAAACGGTATTACATACAACGAGATTAGATTGAGTGGAGCATTTTTGACCTTGCTCTTCCAACACTAAAAATATCTGACCTGAAAGCGCGCCGGATGGAAGTTTCATCACGATGCGTGTGTCAGACCATGACTGCACCGATGTGTTTGTTTTTCCTAAACAATTATTTGTGTCGCTAAAGCAGATAAAATCAAATTCCCCTTGTTGTGTTTTTAATCCAGTCCCCTCAATGGTGAGATACTCGCCTACTTTTAAAGAGGGTGGATCTATTTTTGTGATAGTTGCAGACGCATGAGCTGGAATTGGAATAAAAAAAAGAAGACCGATGACACTTGAAAAAATATATGACAGAGTCTTTGATTTCATAAAAAAGTCAATTTCAATATATTTTTTATTTTATCACCGATATGTAATTTTTCAACATGAAGATAGAGTCTACTTTCAAATGATTTCTGATCCATGCTTTTTCTTTTTCACTATCAACAAGTTCTCCCAACCCCTGTAGGATCTGATTATCTTTCACTTTTTCTATAAATACTATGCAATCAGTCAAGTATTCTTTAGCAGTCTTGGTAGTTCTTTCTTTGATCACTTCAGTGTCAATGTCCCAGTTGTTTTTTGCAAAATAGTGAATATCAAAGATATCCCTCATGGCAGTTTCATTCCTTAGAGTTAGAGCTGAAAGCTTGCAGGCGAACAAATAATCTTTTTTTGCGACAAACATTGAGATACCAAGATATTCTTTCAACTCGTAGTGGTCTTGAATATTTTCTACCAATTTTCGAATATTAATCTCAACCTTAATATTATGATCATCATCTCCGTAGGAGAGCAGGGCAAAGACAGTAAATCTCTTGATATATTTATCTTTAACCTCTCCATACTTACTTAAAATATCTACAATTTTTTCAAATACAATTTTTTGATTTTCCTCATTCACTACCAGTAAATCAAAATCTAAATCTATAGAGAATCTTGGTAGACCATAAAAGAAGTAGGCACACGTACCACCCTTGAACCCCAAAATTGGACTGATTGTAATATCGGTATAGATGTCCTTTAAAATCTGACCCATTATTAATTGATGTTTTTCCCTATTAAGCATAATTTTTTCTATATTTAGCCAACCGTTTTATCAATTCTTTGTTATTATAAATTCTTACCAACTCATCACATTTATTCCAGTCTATTGATTTTAAATTATCAAAATAATAATTTGGGAATAAATAAATCATATCCAAGAATGCCCTTTCAGGAGTGGCTATGCTGTAATTATCTTTACCTATGATGCCAGTGGGATTAAACAAGACTGCATCTTTCAATTTTCTGAATGTAATAGTACACGTATCTATAGTCATTGTTTTCGGCCACTTAGAAACTACAAATATCGTATCGTAGTGTTGAAAAATCACACCAGCTTCTCGCAAGACCGTCTCAAAGCTAATATACGATGGAGTATAAATACTGGTTGCCAATTCTTTTAGATTGTAGTCTTTATTTTTAGCAAAAACTCCTCTAGTTAATCTGATCAGCGCTTTTTGTTTTACATAGTATGCGGTTTTGGCATATAAACCTTCTTTGTTATTTTCTTGCCAAATCAAAGCCAAATCCTTATTGGACAGGATTGTTTTTGAAGATTGATACAATTTTGCAATTAAACTATCCATATTGATAATGTTTAACCGAACTGATAATTACTCACAGTTCCATTGTATATTATTACAAAAAATTAGTCAACTCACTAAAAATTGAAAAAGCACGTTTTTAGAGAAAATATTACTAAACTACGACCATGCCATACAAATAGTTAAGCTTTTTGTCAATATACTATGAAAATAGTCATTATTATCAAGAAAATGTCATCCCGAGCAAATCCGCCAGCTGGCGGAGATGACCCTATATTCTCAAAAGATCTCTATATAAGCTCATAAGATCTGCAATAGTCTTCTTCTTTCCAAACACTTCTTCTGCACGTTTTTTTCCACGTTCACCCATTTCCCGCGTCAGTCCCTCATCCGAGAGAAGTTTCCGTATCGCATTATGTAACGCGCTACTATCTCGCGGAGGTACTGTAAGACCAGTTTCATTATGCAGACTTACGGATGGTACGCCGGTAGGAAGGTTTGTATTTATCACTGGCAGTCCAAAAAACATCGCCTCAAGCTGGACTAGTCCAAACGCCTCGGTCTTTTCTATGGATGGTAATACAAATATGTTCGCGTGTTGATAACACCACTTTAATTCCTGATCAGAAAGATGTGGAATGAAAAGTATATTTTTCTCAAGTCCTGCTATTTGCACCTTTTCTTTAAGCTCGTTTTCTAATACACCATTCCCTACTATCAAAAGAACAGCGTCAATTCCCTTCATCGCCTCAATAAGATATTCAACACCCTTATAATACACAAGCCTACCGACAAACAATACGATCTTCTTGTCTTTTACCATGTTCTCCATGTCATCCTCGGGCACCACAGGCATTGCGATTTCTCTGAACTCAAGATCTCGTTCAGAAATCGGGAACTTGACCCGAGGATCCAGTACCACCGGCACCTCTTTCAGACTTTTCCAATACTCCGTATCAATAAAAAGCGGCATGACTCTACATTTGTCTGAAAATTCTTTCAGAAATGGAGAATTATTCAAAACATTTTGTGACGTTGGCAATATAATATCCGCAATCTGTAAAAACTTTCGCAATAGCGGTTTATAAAAAAACAAGATTCGCTTCTGTCGCCAAATGTCACTATGCCACGTAACGACGATCTTTTTATTTTTTTGTTTTGCAAAAAAAAGATACACAACATCCGCAAGAGGAAACGGAAAATGAAAATGCAAAATATCCGCACGCTTCACTTCCGCGCGAAATAAAAAAGGAAATACCAAAGACAGCGGCATGCTAAAAAATGTCCCAAGACTTCCCGCCTTTACTACCATTACTCCGCCTATGTACTCCCTACTCCCCCTACCGCGCTGCTGACAGCAAAGAACGTGAACATCTGTTTCACGTTTAATACCTTCCGCCATTTCCTGTGCCACCTTTTCAACACCGCCAATCCATGGATAATAGAGTTTTACAATATGGAGAATTTTCATGAGATTTCTTGGATAATTTTTTTTATTCTTTTGTACATTTCTTCTAGATTGAAATTTTCTTCCGCGTATTGGCGACACTGTTTTTTCATTAGTCGTATCTTCTCACTATCACTAAAAAAAAGTATAATCTTTTCCGCTAAATCCTCACTATTCCCAGCCTCAAAAAGATACCCGGTCTGACCATCAGAAATAAGTTCGGGAATCGCACCGATGCGTGAGCCGATCACTGGAACGCCGCACGCGAGAGTTTCGCAAATCACTAGAGAACATGTTTCAGGAACAAGAGATGAAACAACTATCAAGTCAAATTTAGAATATATATTTTGCATATCCTTTAATTGACCTAGAAATTCTATTTTATCTTGCAACAAAAGATTTGAAGATTCTCTTTCTAGTTCTTCTCTGTACGAAATAGAATTTTCTCTTGGCTTCCCTATGACAGAAATACAAAAATCCTTTCCTTGTTTCTGAAGAATGCTCGCCGCCTTTAACAATGTACTGTGTCCCTTTTGAGGTACGATATCCCCCACGATACCAATACGCCATATGGTCTGTGGTACACTCATCGTCTCATTCCCGCCCCACTCTCCCTCTGTCATTCCCGCCCCCGAGCGGGAATCCAGTATTTCTTTCATGGGTTGAAATTTATCAATATCCACACTATTTTTCACTATTTCTGTTTTCTTTTCAAATTCAGAAAACTGCCGGCTCGCAACTTCTGAAACTGCGATAATCCTTTTGACTATTGGAAAACTTCCAAAAAATCGTGTAAGCGCTTGCGTCTTTTTATCTGAAAGTAAAATGTGTGAATGCCATAGGATAGGAATGCGTAATATACTTCCGATTATAACAGCCCACGGTAACACACGCGTGCTATTTACGTATATAATATCTGCGCCTCTACACACACGAATTCCTTGAAAAATAATCCCAGGAGTTCGAAAGATAAAACTCAAAACATCAGAAAAAGTTTTCTTTCCAAGGCTATAGGAACCAGTTTGAATATATACAATATCCGCATCGATATCTTTACATGCGTGAGAAAATTCTCCATTTTCTGGAATGATAACAGTTGCTGAAAAATCTTTAACAAAAAACGGGAGTAGATTAAGTAGTACTCGCTGTCCACCAGCGATATGCGAGAGTGATTCCCAGAAGATAATTTTTTCTTTTTTCATAGCAGGGCAATTGATAGAATCTAACGAAATATTTTGTGACTTATCTCGTTATCTCATAAGGAGTCCTAAGAAAATAATATAACGGATGAGATAAATTACTTAAAAAAGAGTTTTCCTTTTTTCCACTCTGCTCTTTTCTTGATAAATTCTTCCACTTCTTTATTTCCTTTTTGTTTTTCAGTAGGAGTAAAGAGTGCGCGTTTCCTTTGATTCACTCCTTCAGGTGGGTCCGTCAAATAATACACGGCAATACTTTTTCTAAAAATACCTTTTGGCAAATTCATTTCTTCTGGCAATCCATGCCATGAATTTTGAGTAGTATCAAAAAGTACAGCACGATTAAAAAGAGGGGTAATAGATTTTTCTTTCTTAAAAGGCTGTCCATCTTTATCTGACCATAGTTCAAGCTCACCTCCATAATCATAGTTCCAGTCTTTCGTCATATAAACGATCAAATTTAATTTCCTTTGCAGTCCTAATTTTGGATGAATAGAATAGTCCTGATGTATGTTTAATTTTCCTCCGTTTTTATGTATATGCCAACCACCTCCATGCAATCCATTATCTGCATAGAGCGTTTTAATCCCAGTCAATTTTTTAACTTTCTCTATGAACTCCAAAGAATTAAGATAAACAAATGTTTTATAAGTTTCTGGTGGGAACCTATTCCAATTATTTACTAGTTTTTTAACCTCAGTAACATTGTCATGTGCATACCATAAATCTTCCTCATAATCAGGAAATTGTTCTGAAAGTTTCTCTGCGAGTTCATGTTCAAAGAAGTTATCTATGATTAAATGATCGAAAGGAAAGTTTATAAACATAGGGAAAATATCTTATGTTTTTCTATTTATTTCTTATCTCTGATGTATCACTATACAAGTCTATAGTAATCTTTTTTGAATACCTCACTATATTCTTTTAAAGATTTTTTCCAATCTTCCATGTGATTTATATTCCTCATATTAAGCTTTAAATTAATCATTTTTTCAGAAACTGGCCGAGGAGCAAAAAGAGTATTTTTAAAAAAATCTGAACTTACTCTTGTTACTTTTATTTGTTGGAAAAGATCTAAAAGTTTTATAAATTCTACTGCAACTTCATATCTACTTCCTCCTCCTTCACCAGATTGGTTATATACCCCATAATATCCAGTCTGTATTACCTTTAACATTGATTCTGAAAAATTCTTTGTATATGTCGGCGTACCGAATTTATCATCAACTACGAAAATTTCTTTTTTACCTGATTTAATTTGATCATATATTTTTTTAATAAATTTTTTATCTTTTTTTATGCCACCACCCATCATCCAACCAGCTCTGAATACAAAATATTTTTTTATATACTCTTGAACAAAACGTTCACCGTGATATTTTGATTTTGCATACATACTAAGAGGATGAGGGATATCAAAATCATGGAATTCATCTTTTTCACCCCCAAAAATTCCTGCAGTTGAAATATACACTACTGTAGCATTGATTTTTTCTGCTATAATCGCAATATTTTCAGTACCCAACGCATTTGTAGCCCAACAATCTTTTACTTGAGTCTCACAATGTTCCATATCGGTAAGTGCTGCAAGATGGAATACGATCTGTGGCTTAAACTCATTAAATATTTTCTCAACTGCCCCAATATCACGAACATCAAGATAAGAAAGCCATGATTCATTGATATCAATGTCTGTCGCTAAAATAGTACTATAGATTTTCTGTGCTGCAACATAAAAATCAGATCCAAGCATTCCTCCGCAACCAGTAATTAAAACCTTTTCGCTTTTCATAGATTATTCATTACATCTTACGATAAAATTTATACAAGCCTTTAAACAGTACAAATGGAAAAAACTCCATGCCCAATAAAAGAATACCCCATGCTGTACCAAAAATATTAACTTTTTTTATACAAAAAAGAATATACGCGAGAACAAATTCTCTTGCTTCTTTCTTTTTTCCTTGAGTCCAACAGCAAAAAGAAACTCTCCAATTAATCTGTTCTATCACTGTACCAATATATCCATAAAATTCTTTTGGAGTTTTTGAATTATCACATATTCTTCGTAAAACATTCTGACGTGATTTTGGAACGTTTATATACTTGCTGAAATTAGTGTTGTGGACTCTATAAAAAGCAAGTACTTCCTGCACGCAACCAAATTTAAATTTTAACGATGCCCTCAACCAATAATCATAATCATCACATGGACTTAATAAAGCGTCTTCACTGAAATATCCTATGAAATCTATTACCTTTCTTCTTATTAAGACGCTTGGGAGACAAATACAATTTTCACGAAGAAGCGTCTTAAAAATATCACCCTCGAATATCCTTCCCTTACAATAGATTCCTAAATTTCTCCCTTCTCCATCTATTCTACCCGCCAGACAATAAAAAAAATCATAATCAGGATTTTTTTCTGCATACTCTATTTGTTTTTTAAGTTTGTCCGGTGCCCACAGATCATCGTCGTCTACAAATGCTATAAATTCGCCTGTACTCCTACGCAATCCCTCATTTCTTGCACGCGCAATTATGCCATTACAGCTAAAATTTATCAATTTAATCCTTTTATCATTCAGAGATTCTATCATGAGAGCAGTATTGTCGGTAGAATTATCATTGATAACAAGAATTTCTATATCCTCAATGCCCTGAGACAGCACTGAAAGAATATTTTTTTGCAAATAATCCGCTCTATTAAGAGTCAGCGTAATTACGCTTACTTTAGGCATAGATGATTAGATTTTTATAAAACTAAGACTTCAACCAATTATATATACAAACAAGTCCATCTCTTAACTCTACGAATTCATATTTTCCTATGCATTCGCTTAATTTTGTTGTGTTCAACTCAACGTATGGAATATCAAATACAGCCGCTTCCCTATACTTCCATTGAAATGACGGAACAAGTTGTCTTATTTCAAATAAAATTTCATTCACCGAATATAAACTGCCGCTTCCAATATTGATAACAGTATTAAATATTTTTTTTTCTATCAACTTAAATAAGATAGTGCACCAATCTTCTACATATATATAGTCTTTCCTACTTTCTCCATCACCCCAAATATAAAAATTTTTACCACTCAAAGCTGCGCGCATAGCTATATTAATGATGCCTTGTTTTTGAGAATAATGATAGAGTCCATAAGGATTTGATAATCTTAAAACTAATGGATTTATAGTATTCTGTTGCGCGAATAAAAATAAATATTTTTCTATTGAAAGTTTTACAATAGCATGCGAACTAATCGGGAAAACATCTTCATCCTCTGAATGTTTTTTTTCAGATTTACCATAAATTGCACCACCTGAAGAAATATAAACAATATCCTTAGTTCCAAATTCTGTCATGATATTTAATAAATTTACAGTTGGAATGAGATTACTTTCAATATCAAAAATCATATTACTGGAAGAAGCAGGAACAGTAGAGCTTATAGCATGTATGACCAGATCTATTTTATTTTCTTGAAATATCTTTCTTATATCACACAGATTAGAAAAATCTCCGGCATATATTTTTTTTATTTTTCTAAATTCCAAACCATGCACGTGCTTTGGATGTCTACTAAAAACTATGACTTCATATCCATGAAGGTAATTATGTTCTAAATAACGAAGAATATTACTTCCAATAAAACCAAATCCGCCCAATATCAAAACCGTCTTCATACTAATTATTTTTTTTATCAGCCGCTAATTTATAAATCTCCAATAAACGTTTTCCATATTCTCTGGAAGAAAAATAATCATCAAATCTTTTCTTCGCATTCATTCCATAATCATTCATACTCCTATGAGTATAGGAGTAAATAATCGCTTCAGCTATATCTTGCGCCAATGTTATTGGATTTGGTTCAACAAGGATTCCTGAAACACTGTCTTCTATTTCCTCTTTGATCCCAGCAAAATTTGAAGCAATTATTGTTTTTGTTCTATTCATTGCCTCTAATACCACTAATGGCATATCCTCACTTGAAATTGATGGAAGGACAAAAACATCGCAAGCATTAATAAAATCAAAGTAATCCGACCGATACCCTGTAAAAAAAATATGAGATGTTAGATTATTATTCTGAACAATATTTTTCAATGCCAACTCATCTTCGCCATCTCCCACAAATACCACTCTCAAATATTTGAATAATTCAGGTTCTAAAGATTCTATTTTTTTTACTGCTTCTATCAAAAAAGCTTGCCCCTTCCTCTTTGATAAAAAAGCTACCTGACAAACTAGAAAAACATTATCCGATAATGAGAGGCTACTCAAAAGCTGTTCTCTATTTTTAATGACAGGTCTATCTAAAATTGTATTTGGCAATTGAATTATTTTATCTAAATTAAACCCCCTATTTTGAGATAATATTTCTCTTGCCTCTTTAGATCCTGTAACAAAATATGTTACATTTTTATTAATAACATTTTCATCAAACCATTTAGAGAATTTATTTTTTTTCTTAGACGCTCTATTGTTTACCTGATATATAATATTTTTTATTTTTTTCATCTTAGCTGCAAAAACAGCAATACCGCATGATTTAGCACCTGGATATCCGCCATTATTGATATGCACAATATCCGGGTTTATTTTTCTAACCAAGGATGTTATAACGAAAAAATTATATATCGAATAAAGACCAGTCCTCTGTAAACACCAAAGTGGAAACATTAATACATTTTTAATGAAAGAGCTGCATTTTAATTTTCTTATCTTATAAAAAAGAGTATCGTTGGAGAGAACAAATAATGGATGAAAATTTTCTATATCCAATCCATATTGCTCGCCAAGTCCTCTCTTGTAATATTGATGATTGCGATAGGCAAAATGAATTTCATATTCTTCTTTAACTATTTGATTTGAAATGATGGATAGCATCATTTGTTCGCTTCCTCCAAAGATATAGCAATCAGAATAAATAAGAAGCTTCTTTTTATTATTCATATTTGAAGCTATTACGTAGCAAGAATTCTATAATTTTTGACATAGGACAACAGTATCAAGATAAAGTGATGTTTTGTTTGGTAATAAAAAGTTCAATATAACACCAATTATTATAAAAGGTGACAAAATAAATAAGTTAACGAAGATATTTACATACTTATTTTTCTTTGAAAAAAGTTTATGTAAGTACAGTATCCATAACTGAAAAATTGTTTCAATAAAATTACCAAGTCGTTCTGAGGATAGTACAATAAAATTTTCTTTTTCTAAGAAATTAGTAATTCCATTCACAGTATACCTACGATAATCATATGGCATCTCATGCTCACTAAAAACAAATGGAACAGTAAGTAACATTTTTCCATTCGTTTTTAATACTCTCTTTAATTCTTTTGTTACTTCTTCTACATCAGCTATGTGCTCAAATACTTCAGTGCACACTACAGAATCAAAGCTATTATCAGAAAAGGGAAGATGTTTACCATCGTAGAAAAGATCAATATTTTCCTTATGGTGATCGTGTCCTGTATTCTGAAAATCAATTCCGATATATTCCGTAGAATTTACAAAAAGATTTTTATAGGGCTTACTGCCACACCCAAAGTCAAGAACGCGTCCCTCCAGCTGTATACTATATTTTTTAATTCCATGATAAAGACATTTTCTACTAAAATAAACTGGATTAACAAACACACCCATAAAACTTGGTTCGAACTGTTGCTGTAAATAAAGTTTATATATTTTTCTAAACATAGAGAAATTTTATATTTTTTTTATACTATTTGCAACTATTTGCCAGATAGGCAAATCCTCAGTTCCGTCTTTTTTTATATATTTGTTTTTATATTCAGAATATTTTTCTCTATTTATTTCAAATTCATTTTTTGATAAATTTATTTCTTTTTCAATATTAACAGCCCTCTTCCCAAGACACTCTGTCAGAATTTCTATATAATTTGCAATATAACTTTTGTTAAGTTTATCTGTAGTAACAAAAATAAGTGGCTTTTCGAATAACACGGCGTAATCAATAGAAGAACTTGCATGACAGATAACGGCAACTGCATTTTTTACTAAACTTGCAGTTTTATTCTTAACAATTTCTCGTCCATGAAAATAATCTGGTTTGTTTTCATAATCAGATCTCGGATGTACTGCAATAATAACGGAAATATTATACATTTTTTCTATGTAATCAAAAAAAATACAGAGCAAAGAATAATATTCATTTGGAGAAATTTTAGGAGTTATTCCATGAAAAAAATAATCTGGATGAAATGGATAAAATTCATCAAGAAAAACAAAAAAATTCTTATGAGATTCTACTGATATATCAAGACGTTCTTCCATATAACGATCATAGTTAGATGCATGCGCCCAAATAATTTTAGATTTTTCATCAACTGGAAACCGTAACCACGTAGATTCTCTACCTCCAGCAAAAACTAAATTCGCTGGCATAATACAAAATAATCGCCAAGGGAAAAAGGACAGAAATTTATTTTTTATCTTTAAAAAATTTATATCTCTAAATCTTTCATACAATTTTCTCGCAAATATTTTTTTGCAATTAATCATTGGCGTTGAGTTACATGCAAAAAATCCATAAAAAATTTTGTTCTTTGAAATAACTTTAAAAAGAAAAAATAAATCAATTCTGGGAACCATTAGAAAAATAACAAAGCAATCATCTTTTAATTTAGACAAAGTCTCCAATGCCTTTTTTTTAGTATGAAAAACATGATGTCCAGACCATACGATTGGATCTGGGATTTTTATTTTTTTATAGAAATTTTTATTCAAGAGTGGTGTAAAGTCATAAACCTCTACTTGAAATCCATTTCTTTCTAAAATTTCTATCCCAAATCTTTGATAATCCCATTTCAGAAAATGTACTTCTGTAAAAAAAATAATCTTTTTTATCATTTTATTGAATTAATTTTTATCACAAATGACCTACCATGCAGTCCACCCTCCATCAACCATAAGTGTATGCCCGGTAATATACGAAGCCGCATCGGAAGCAAGAAAAAGTGTTGGAAGAGCAAGCTCTTCCGCTTGAGCCATACGCCCAAGCGGAGTCAACTTATTATACTTTTCAACAAATTGTGAATCTTGATTCGCATATACTCCGCCGGGACAAATACTATTTACCCTTACATTATATTTCCCATAATAAGTTGCAAAATATCTCGTAAAATTTAGAATCGCACCTTTAATCGCAGAATAAGCTGCTGGCATAGTCATTGAAGTTCCATCGTAAAGATCAAAATTAGGACCAACTACACCATATGTAGAGCCAAAATTTATAAGCGATCCAGTACCTTGTTTTTTCATGTGTTCTAAAATATACTTTGACGTCCAAAAATACCCTCCTAAATGCATACTGATATTTTTATTCCACGATTCAATCGTTATGTTTTCAATGGAATCACTCCAATCAGAGGTACGTGGATATGCAGTATTTATCCAAACATCAATAGATTTATGCGCAGTCACAATATTATTTATCATTTCTGAAATTCTTTCAGTTTTGGTAATATCAAAATTAATCAATGTACACTGATTTTCTTTGAACTGTTCTGTTAGTGTCTCAAAATTATCCCTGATTACGTCAGCAATAACTACATTCGCATTATATTCTAAAAATGCGCGCGCTATATGATACCCGATTCTTCCAAGACCACCAGTGATCACAACATTTTTTCCAGTGAAATCAAAAGAATTCTTAAAAAAATTCATAACTAAGAAAAATATTGAATAGTTTTATGAAGTGCTTCAGCTTGTATATTCATTTCTTCTTCATTTTTCTGATTAGTAGTGAACTGCATTAGTTGTGGTTGAATTTTTTCTGCATTAGGGCAGATACCAGGATCTACTATAAGCCGTCCTTCAAGCCCCATAGATCTTAAACGACATTGTATATCGGGAATAGAATCCTCTTGATAAAGTAATGCCCATGCGGCATAAATTCCATCACCGCCATATTCTACATATTTTCTGCGAAACTCTCTCCATAATATATCATTATGCAAATATCTCATCGCATAGGTATAATACGAATTTCGATCGTTTCCATGAGATACTTGAGGTTTAAGCCATTCACAGTCCTTTATTACTTCGAAATACATCTGAGCCATTTTCTCACGCCTTCCAACAAACATATCAAGTTTCTCAAGCTGTGCCAAGCCCATCGCGGCTGCAACCTCTGGTAATCTGTACATAAAACCAAACATATCGTGCCTCTTATACGAAGGATCTTGGAAAAGATCTTTTGATACGCGAATCTTACCACTTATCGCAGTTGCATTGCGAAACCCTTGTGTATTTAATTTTCTAATCTTATCTGCAAGTGTTTCATTATTACAAGAAATAATACCTCCATCTCCCGTAGTTAAGTGTTTAGAATTTTCAAAGCTCCAACTTCCCACATCGCCAATTGTCCCTCCAATCTTACCCTTATGTGTTCCTAAATAACATTGTGCACAATCTTCAATTACTTTCAAGTTATATTCATTCGCAATTTTCATAATTTCTGTCATATCACATACTTGTCCATACAGATGAACAGGCATAATCGCCTTAGTTTTTTTTGTAATTTTTCTCCGTATATCATTGGGATCCAATAAAAATGTATCTGGATTAACATCTGCAAACACTGGAATTGCATTACAATAAAGGACAGCATTCATACAAGAAATTACTGTGAGTGCGGGAACGATTACTTCATCATCATATCCAACTCCAAGCGCAACAAGCGCAGTATGCAAGGTTGTAGTTCCTGAATTAAAGGTAATTGCAAAATTCATACCAAAACGCTGAGCAAACGCCTGTTCAAGACGGGTATTCATATTACCGGATGTGCCACTGGCAAATCCTGAATCCAGGACTTCTTTAATATACTTATATTCTCTCTCGTCAAAGCGCCATGATAAACCTCCCATATCAAAAAAAAGATAACGAATTATAATTTTTCATAATAAATTCAGAGATTTTAAAATCAACTTCATCATCAATCTCATAATTTTGCCAGCGTTCAATATAAAATGGGATTAATTTTTCAGGATAAAATGTCTTATATCTATAAAGCATTTCAACTTTTGTAAGATACAAGACTCCATAAGGAAAATATGCGGGATCTGCTTCCTGCCGCTGAAATATGATAGGTAAATCAGTATATGACCTCACTAAACCATTAGAAATTCTTTTCATAATACGAGGGTGTTCCAAATGTACCTCACCTAATGTCACAAGCGCATCAGTTTCTGGTACATCAAGAAGTGTTCTAATACAATTATCAATATCGTCTTTTTTTCTAAGGGGAGAAGTCGGCTCTATCAAGGCGATATAATCATACTCATCTCCTTTATCTCTCAATACATCTATCGTATAAAGTACCGCGTCTATCGTAGGAGACGTATCTTCGGCAAATTTAGAGGGTCTTAAAAAAGGTACTTCTGCTCCCCATTGTCTTGCTACTGATGCAATTTCTTCATCATCCGTACTTACAATAGTTCTATCTAAAAATTTACTGGCATACGCAACTTCAATAGACCACGCAATAAGTGGTTTTTCTAAAAAAGGAAGTATATTTTTTCTTGGCAACCCCTTACTCCCTCCTCGTGCAGGTATGAGTCCGAGAATTCTTTTCTCTTTGTACATACAAATTAAAAAAAACTTACGCTATAAAAAAATTCCTTCTTTCAAAGTTTTGAAGTGTATTAATATATTCGTTCCATTGTCCAACATCAGTCCATGTATTAGAAGATACGGGATATACTGTTACCATACCCAATTTTGCAAATTTATTCACTAGTTCAGTCATATCTATCTTTTTATCAGAATCTATTTGTGAAATTATTTCTGGCTCCATTATGTACATTCCAGTATTAACTACCATATCATGACTCGGTTTCTCGTCTATTTTTTCTAAAATTCCATTTTTAAAAGCAAGAACACCAAAAGGAATTTGTAGCTCATTATGAGCACCAACGATTGTCAATAAAGCTTTTTTTTCTTTATGCCATTTTAATACTTCTAAAAAATCTACATCTATCAATGTATCACAATTAATCACAAAAAAACTATCATGCACAAAGTTACTCAAAAGAGACAAGCTCCCCGCCGTTCCAAGATACTGATCCTCTTCAACATACTGAATATTGTAGGGAAATTTATGTTCCTTAAGAAAAATTTTTATGTATTCCTTTTTGTAATTGAGTGTATACAGAAAATTTTTAAAACCATACTTATGGAATCTATCCATAATATGCTCTATCACTGTTTTATCACCGATCGGAATTAATGGCTTGGGTAAAATTTTCGTAAAAGGATCGAGTCTTTTTCCTTCACCGCCAGCCATAATTACAACAATATTATTGTAGAATTCAGTTATCTTTTTTTTATTTTCCACACCAAGTATATCTGTCCACATTATAACATCATGAATACGCTCATTATCGTCAATAACAGGAACTTGAAGAATTTTTTCACTTATCATGATATTTTTTGCTTGAAAAAAAATATCTTTACTTCCTAAATCTATTCTATTATATTCTTTGCAGATTATTAGTTCTATCGGATCGGCAAAAGACATTCCGTTCAAAATGCTACTTCGTATATCACCATCAGTTACTGTTCCAAGAATTTTTTCTTCTTTATCAATAACAAAAAGAATTCTTTCTCCTGTCTTATGAAGAATTTGAATAGCATTTTTTAATGGTGTAGATTGATGTATTAGAAGCTCTATAATCTTTTCTTTCTCCATAAATTCAAAAGTAATTCTTTACACATAGCAATTAGTAGTATAAAACTTTTCTATTAAAATATCAAGAAACTGTACCAGTCCACTCTATTTCATGAAAATGCTTTTTTATCAAGTCTTCTCCTAAAGAAATATGTTTCAACGTATGAACTATTTGTTCACTCGTTTGACCATTTCCGTATGGGTTTTCTAAATTTTCCAATGAACGGACAAATTTTTCTGAGCATGCCTCATGGATACCTGCACGTATTTCTGACGTCGTACATTGCAGTATATCAATTACGTTTTCCGCATGAATTCTCCCTTTCTGTCGATCTCCAATATTAACTACGGGTAATTTGAAAGAAGCTGCTTCTATAATACCACTTGAAGAATTACCAACCATTACTGCAACATATGCAAGTAAAGAAAGATATCTCAATCTACCAAGTGATGCAAATACTTTACTATTTTTAGGATAACACCACACGAATTCTTTAATTTTTTTCATAATAGTCAGCCCCTCCATGTCAGCATTGGGAAGAGTAAAAATCCAAAACATGTCCTCTATTTCTCCTAAAGCTCTAAGTAACTCATCCATCTGTTGAGATGCAGCATTCTTCTCGAGTGTTACGGGATGATACGTAACTAATCCGATAGGTAGGGAATCTGTAATGTCAAGATTTTTCATTAACTCATCTTTTGCGAGAAGTTTTATTTTTTTCATACTATCCAATCCTGGAGCTCCAAAACAAAATACATGTTCTGAATTTTCACCCATTTGAATAATTCTCTGCCTGTATCTTTCAGTAGATACAAAATGAATGTGACTCATTTTTGTTATTGCATGACGAATCACCTCGTCCATAGCTCCTTCAGTTGATTCACCGCCATGAATATGTGCCACTGGTATTCGAAATGGCAAGGCAGCAGATACTGCCGAAAAAATTTCAAATCTATCTCCTAACACGACGATAATATCTGGGTGTAATCGTGAATATACGTCACTAAATTTTACTATTCCGATACCCATCGATCTAGCAATAGATTCCTCTGTATCTGAAATTAATTCCATATCTACACGTGCTGCAATAGGAAATTCATCATTTTCAATTTCCTTAACAGTCATGCCAAATACAGGAGACAGGTGCATACCAGTTACAATCAGCTGGAGTTCTACACATTGGTCTTCTTGAATACCTTTAATAATCCAATAAAGAAGCCCATACTCAGCTCTTGATCCTGTCACAACTACTATTTTTCTCTTCATATCTCAATAATTTCATCTACAATAAAATCTTTCTTGGCGATCTGGTCTATAACACTATCCCACTTCATAGGCGACAATCCTATACCTGGCCTCTTAACGGTTATATTATCCTCACTAAAAATATCCCCACGTTTTATATTCTTCATAGCAACAATACTTTTTCTTGCGACTAACTTATTCCCTTCTTCTGACAAAGTTGCTTTCTTTATGCCATCTCCTAGTGCTCTTTCAATATTCCGTATTGCTTCCACCATCTCTTTTAACTCTTGCGGTTCAAGCGATGCCTTATGATCGGGTCCCTCCATATCTCGGGAAAGTGTAAAATGCTTTTCAATGACTACTGCACCGAGCGCAACGGCTGCAATTGGAATTTCAATGCCTATCGTATGATCTGAATATCCAACAGAAATATTAAACTTCTCTCCTATACTTATCATCGCCAATAAATTCACGTCTTCATAAGACGTAGGGTATGCTGTTGTGCAATGCAAAACTATAATATTATCTTTTTTCGTACCCGAAGATACTAATATATCTAAGGCTTGATGAATCTCATCCATATCACTCATTCCGGTAGACAGAATAATTCTTTTGCCTAACTGTCCGATCTTTCTTAAATAAGGAAGATTTGTTATTTCCCCAGATGGAATTTTAATACAATTCAGGCTAAGATCCCCAAGAAAGTCAATACTCTCCAAATCAAAAGGACTGGAGAGAAATTCTATCTCTTGAGATGTAGCATATTGAAACAATTGTTTTTGTTCTTCATGAGAAAGAGCTAATTTTTCTAGCATTTGCAGTTGGGATTCCTCCTTATCTGTCTGTGACTTTTGATAATCTGCCTTGGGTGCGGTATTTGTCGCAAGTTTCTGAGAATTAAATGTTTGAAATTTTACTGCGTCCGCTCCTACAAATTTCGCGGTATCAATCATTTTTTTTGCAACATCAATATTGCCATTATGATTTACTCCGGCTTCAGCAATAATAAATACTCTTAATATCTTCTCCATATATTTATTTCAGATGCGCAGGAATTCCAATATATATACCAGAAATTAAACAATCTTCCGTTACTACGGCTCCAGCTCCGATTATGCTTTGTTCTGCAATCTTCTTATATTGAATAACAGTTACTCCTGCTCCAACAAAGGTATGTGCACCAACTTGTACACCCCCACTTAACGTAACTCCTGGCGCAACATGGACAAAATCCCCAATTTTACAATCATGGTCAACAGACGCATGAGTATTAATAATGGTGTATTTTCCAACACGCGTACCTGAATTTATTACCACCCCATCCATTATCACCGTTCCGTCCCCAATTTCTACCTCCTCATTAATAATTGCCCCGAAAGAAATAACTGCTGGCATTTTAAAGCCCAGTGTATGCAGTTGCTCAACAATCTGATCGCGAATATCTCCCTTACCTAAATAACCAACGCCTATGGCCGCTGAACAGTTTGTATGTTGAGTAATAATACTAGACAAAACTATATCGGTTCCTAAATACGGCGCACCCAATAAAGCTCCACAGTCCTTTTTGTCTGTATAACCAAGAACATTAAAATTACCAATCTTTTTCAGAATACTGACAATAACCTTTGCATGTCCTCCTCCTCCGACAATAACTATTTTCTCCATACACTCCTATACTAGCGGTTTATATTCATTAAGATCAAGAAGATAATGGTTTGTAATGTGCAACTTAAATCCGACTTTTTGATAGAGACTGTTTGCCGCAATTCGTTTTGGGTTAGTCGTAAGCTCTACCATTTCTACGCCCTGATCTTTTGCCCATTTTAAAAGATCATGTAAAATCTTCTCTCCAAGACCACGCCCACGCTGTGATTCATCGACAATCATGTCCTCAACTACGGCCTGACGTCTCAAAAGCGTCTGTCGAGGAAATATCCAGCCCATACCAACAAGCTTCCCTTGATCATCTCGCACCATCTCAATGTGTCCATTCAATAATGCCTCATACAAAGAAAGTTCGTGAACAACAGCGGATGAATCCAATTGAGAAATAAGCGCCTTGATTTCCAACATATCATATGTAAAATGTTTCTTCAGGTATGTGAGAATCTTCTTATTTGTATCAAACGCTATCGTTTGCAACTCTTTCAGTGGTACCCATGCCGTTTCTGTATTCTCCTCATTAAGAACAATCTCGCCTTTAAGCGTTGTAAGATACGCAAAACTCACAACCGGAAATTCTTTATCTTGGTATACTGCAAAACCAGGAAATGCCGAAATATAGCGAACATCACTTTCTACACCAAGCTCTTCCTTGATTTCTCGTTTCAGTGCATCTTCGAGAGATTCATCTTTTTGAGCATATCCGCCAATAAAATCCCATTCGCCCTTAAACGGATCCTCGTTTCTTCTTGCAACTAAAATTTTATTATCCTTCAATACGACCGCCGTCACGCATACTTTAGGATTCTCAAAGGCACAGAGATTACACTGACTTTCTTCTGCCATACATTAAAATATTATATTATTAAAAATTTCTTTATTCTCTCTACCGTATAGACAATTTGCTCCTCTGTAAGATTTACACTACAGGGAATATTTATACAAGATCCATACATTTCGCGAGCCCGTTCAATAGAAATTTTTTGATATTTTTCATACATAGGCAATGTATGATTCAATTTCCAAATTGGACGAACCTGGACTCCTTCAGAAATAAGATACTCTAAAAGAGCTTGTTTTTTTTGAGAAGAAAATTTTAGGGTATAGAACCAACAATTGCTGAATGCCCATGGTTTTTCTTGAAGTAATTCAACTTGCGGAATAGAATTCAAAAGACTACGGAACAGTTCAAAATTTTCTCTCTTTATTTTGAGATATTCATCTATTTTTTCCATTTGTGCTACGCCCATCGCGGCTTGAATATTTGTAAGACGATAATTATAGCCGATTTCATCATGATCATATTCACTTCCAGCTTTTTTAGCTTGCGTAGATAGATGACGGATATGTATCGCATACTCCTCATTATTTGTGACAATCATTCCACCACCACCGGTTGTTATAATTTTATTTCCGTTAAAAGAAAAAATTCCGATATCTCCAAGACATCCAGTTTTCTTATTTTTATAAAGAGATCCAAGGCTTTCGCTCGCATCTTCAATAAGTCGAATATTATATGTCGTACTTAGTTCACGAAGTGTATCCATATCGCACGGATGACCAAAAATGTGCACAGCAATCATCGCAGAGATTCTTTTCTTTGTATATTTATTATAAGTAAAACCGTCGCTATCCATAAAACACTGCTCCTGAAGAAACGCTCTTACTTTTTGAGTATCAATACAGCATGTGTCGTCGCAATCAAAAAAAATAGGAGTGGCATTACAATATCTAATCGCATTGACAGGTGCGATAAAAGTAAGTGTCGGTACGAGCACCTCATCATCGGCATGTACTCCACTTACCAGTAAAGACAGATGCAGGCCAGCCGTCCCGTTTACCATTGCAATTGCATATTTTGCCTCCACATATTCTGCGATCATCTTTTCAAATCTATCTACATACTGTCCAACAGAAGAAACCCATCCCGTATCAAGACAGTCTTTTATATATTTCCATTCATTTCCTTGAATGACAGGCTCGGAAAGCGGAATCATATATTAGAGATTATAGATGTCATATTTGTAACGCTTCAAATTTTCTGATTCTTTAAACCATTCAATCGTCCTAATCAATCCTTCTTCAAGTGAGACATGAGGTTCCCAATCTGTTAATTGTTTGATTAAACTATTATTACATACAAGTCTCTCTACCTCACTCTTTTCTGGTCGCGTACGTTCTTCTTCGGATGAGATTGATGCAGTTAAGTCAGTAAGAGTAATAATTTTTTTTACTAATTCTCCTATTGAGATTTCTGTTCCCGAACCAATATTTACTTCGCGACCAATTGCCGCATCGCATTTTGCAAGTGCGATCATACCACTACACGTATCTTCAATAAAATTAAAATCACGCGTGGGCGTAAGTGTGCCGAGTTTTATTGTATCTGAATGAGCAAGCAATTGCGTAATAACAGTAGGTATTACTGCACGCGCAGATTGCCGTGGACCATATGTATTAAATGGCCGCATAATAGTCACGGGTGTTTTAAATGAGCGATAAAAAGATTCCGCGATGCGATCAGCACCGATTTTTGAGGCAGAATAAGGTGATTGTCCTTGAAATGGATGTTTTTCGTCAATAGGCGTATACTGAGCAGTTCCGTATACTTCAGATGTTGAGGTAGTAAGAACCTTCTCTACACTAAAATCTCTGACTGCTTGAAGAATATTCAAAGTACCCTTTATATTTGTATCTATATATGAATCTGGAGAATGATAAGAAAATGGTATACCTATCAATGCCGCAAGATGAAAAACAACATCTATGCCTTTCATAGCGGTTCTTACCCCATTTGAATCTCTTATATCGCCAGAAAACACCTCTATATTTTTTAATTTTTCTTTAGGTAATGTATCGAGCCATCCCCATGAATTAAATGAATTATAAAATACGAATGCCCTTATATGAGAACCTTCATGTAATAATGCCTCAACAAGATGACTTCCAATGAATCCATCTGCACCAGTAATGAGTATTTTTTTATTTTTTAGATTCATCTACTTTAAATAAGTACACTATGTTTAATATTATTTCATAGCTATTATCTAACACTTTTTATAATAGCATTACATCTCCTCAATAGTCAATATATTACACACATTTAGCGCAAGGAAATCAAAAAATAAAAAAATAGTTATTTCTTGGAATAAAGACTACTCTTTAGTCTACGGGGGCTTCAATTTTATTCATGCTTTTAAATATATTTTGCAAATCATTCCATATTTTCTTATCAAATGTAACTATAAAAAATCCAAAAACTAAACATCCTATAATAACGACAAACAATACTGTCAAGGAATTTTGAATCGGCATAAAAAAACGAAAACAAAAAATAAAAAAAGACATAACCATAGATGACTTGAGAATATTAAATATGCTTCCATATTGAATTTTAACTTTGATAACTCGTGAAAGTCCTCGCCATGTGAAAAAAGTAGAGATACATACAGAACAAAGCAAAGCAATTGCGGCACCAAAAATTCCAAACGACGGAATAAGAATAATGTTTAATACAATATTTAGAATAGCTGAAATAAGAGTCGCACGAAAAGATTCCTTAAAAAAATACAAAGCATCCAGATATACGACAAAAAACAACTGAAATACATTTATGATTTGTAAAAATAGAAAAACAACAAACGCAGAATAGCCGAAAATAAATTCTTTTCCATAAAAAAAATATAAAATTTTATCTCCAAGTATTACTCCACCAAAAAATAGCGGGATAACAAACAAAAGAGAATAACTCAAAGCTTCTGACAGAGATTTCTCTATAGATTCTATCTCTTTTATTTTTCCCCATCTATTTATACGTGGCCAAAGAGCGGAGCTTAATGCTCCACTGACAAATAACCCAACTGCTGATAATTGGATAATTACTTTATATTGCGCAACAGCAGTATTATTCAAAAAATGTCCAATAAAAATAGCATCCAATGCAAAGAGAAGACTAACGCTTGATGTAAGAAATATCCAGAAAGCTATACTTGATAAACTTTTAACATGTTGCCAACTGAACCTTGAAAATCGAAGTTTCAAAAAAAATACTTCAATAATAGCACCAATAAGCAACCCTCCTATCGTTCCAAGAGCTAGACCAACTGCTCCGTATCCTAAAATAACTCCTAAAAATTGTAAAAGAACAGTGCAAATTGCCCCAATACTATTACATGTTGAATAAATTCCCACTTTCCCACACGCTGCGATTCCAACACTTATAGCACCTTGGAAAATAGAGACAAACAAAAAAATGAGTAAAAAAACAAAGAGTCCGGATTCATTTAAATTATAAAAGAAGCTTCTAAATAAAATGAGGAATAAAATAGAACTCCCAACAAATAAAAATCTTAATACAAAATAAGCAGTAAAATATTTATTTTGATCCTCACCTTCGCTTATTTTTTTCGAAGTTGCATTACCAAGTCCACCATCGGAAAATGTCATAATTATAGTAAAATACGAGGTATATAAAAAATAAGCCCCCAAGATGTCTGCGCCAACTGTATGCGAGAAATACATGATTTTGAAATACCCGATTAGGGTAAGCGCAAGTTGCCAAAACAAAACAAGGAAACTCTGTCGTTTCACCACACCGATATTCATGAATTTATTAAAAAAAAATTTGAACATACAAAATATCTTACATAAAAATACCTACTGTAACCACCATTTATTATTACGCAAATAGTTTGCGCCGAATCTGCTAAGGATTTTACCATGAAGTTGGCGATTATTGGATCCCACTGCCTTAACTGGAAATATATTCCAAAAAAGATCCTGCAATTTTTTATCTTCTTCGGTCTCTTGCCATGAACCGTAGAGTCGTTCAATCATTTCAACGACAATATCTCTAATCTCTTCTGGTGTATTTTCTATTAATTCAATTTTTTTATCAACATAATCAGAAGTAGAGAGTAAGGATCCAAATCCACGATTAAAAATTTCTTTAAGAGTAAGATCTCTATGAGTTTTAGAATCTCTATATTTTTTCGAAATTATTAAAGTTTTTTTTTCGAACGTACAGAAATAATTTAATGGAACCATATTAGTAAAGACAATCGGACGTCTAAATACATACGGAATAGTATCCCACCCAGCACTTGTAGAAATAGAAAATTCACATTTTGCTCCGAGATAAATATCCATAAATTCACTTCGCAACCCCTTCCATGCATAATCTATAACTTGTGGATGGTCTACTTTTAATGGTTTATTTACAATAACGCCCATACGAATCACAAAATATCCTCGTCTTACTAATTCTTCAACGGCTAAAATATAATTATCTATATCAGAATCCCTATACCTATAACTACTATTAGAAGTACGAATATTTTTTTCCAAGTATGCACTATCTCGTACCAACAAACATACAAAAGACTTTCCCTCTGGAATGCCAAGATTTTTTAATTCCATGACTCCCCTTTTTTCTTCTTCTGGTGTAAATTCCAAATGAGAAGGATAATGCATAAAAAGATTATGAACATCCCTGTCATATTGTGTATTTTTACCAATTTCATGTACCTCCCATCCAGGTAAAAATCTATTGATTCTTCTTACTGGGGCTAAAATGAGCTCAGGAAAAATATATATTGATCTTTTCCACATTGATAATAATTTCTTATTACATATCCGTTTTGATCGAGCATAAAAGACGTGTTCAAGATAAAAAAAATCAATATAGCGCTTCCTTTTAGGTATGTTTATGCTGGCATCTCGTTCACATAGATAAAGTTCCGTGTTTGCAGCAAGCTGACCGATATGAGGGCCTAAAGGTTCAAAACGAACTAAGAGCCATGGACGAATAAGTCTAACAACAAAAACCACAGGCATGGCAATAAAATAAAAAAGTAAATGGATTATAAAGTATACGAGTATCCTCCATAATAAAAGAAGTTTTCTAAAAAAATAAGCTTTTTTACCTTCTTTTTTTATTTGTACCAACTGTCTTTTGAAGAAATTCATATTTTATTCATTCATTTACCAGTGCATACGCCTCCGGAGTCCCTATATCTATAAAAATTCCCTTCGTTTCGTATGTATAAATCCTACCTAAAAACAAAGGTAATATTTCCGTACTAAAATCTTTCACAAAACTTAATTCTTTTCCAATCAAAGAAATAATTTCTTTAGATAAAATATAAACAGCACCATTAGCAAGGTTGCCATGCGAGCTCGCCACTTTTTCATAAAAACCAGTGACTACGCTTTCTTTGTCTATCTCCACTATACCACAAGATGAGAGATTATCAGTGCGAAATGTCATCATAGTCATCAAACAATGAACTGGACGATTTTTATGTGCACTAATAAATTCACTTAAATCAGCTAAGCAATAATTATCTGCATGAATAAGCATTCCGTCTTCTCCTTTAAAAAAATAAATATTTTTAATAAGTGTCCCTACCGTCCCTAATAATTCCGGCTCATATACTACAGTAACTCTGTCATTATAATCGCTATTTCTTATAAAATAATTAACTTTCCCAGATAAATAATGTGTATTTACAAGAAAAGAGTCTATACCAGCCTCGCTCAACCTATTAAGCCATATCCGTAGTAATGGAATATTTTTTATTGGCACTAAACACTTTGGAATAGTTTCCGTAAGTGGACGTAATCGTGTACCAAAACCAGCGGCTAACAATATGGCTTTCATTTTTTTAATTCAGTTAAAAATTCTTTAATTTTCAAAGGTGTATTTCCAACTCTTCCTACTTGAATCGCTGCAGCCAAAGATCCTAATAATGCCGCCTCCCAGATAGTGCCACCACTTGCCAGTGTCATTGCGCTCGCAATAAGAAGAGAGTCCCCCGCACCAATGACATCCTTTGGAGAACAGTTCAACGCATCAATACGATCAGTAAGCCAATCTTCTTTTCTCTTGTCAGAATGAATCAAAAGGCCCTCTTCACCTATCTTTAAAAGAATATGCGCTGCATCAGATTGTTTTTTTAATTCTTCTGCTAAAACAACAAGGCCGTCTCGTTGATTATGTGTGCTTATTCTTGCCTCATATTCAGTGGGAGTAATAAGATCCATGCCTTTAAATCTACTTATATCTCCTACTTGTGAGGATGATTGACTATCCGCAACAAGTAGTACTTTATGCAATTTTGCCAATGAAATAATTTGATCAACTATAACTTGTGGTAAGCATCCATAATTAAAATCAGAAAAAACTAATAAATCAATATTGGGAATAATATTTTCTAATGTCTTTAACATTTTCTCTTGCAATTCTGTGGAAATTTCTCTTTGATGAAGATAATTCACTCGCAATAATGTCTTTCCCTTACTTCTGAATCTCTTTTTTAATGTTGTCGGTCTTGTTTCATCTACAAATAAATGGGATTTTACAAAAAAATCTGAAAGATTTTTTAATGAAAATTCACGTGACTCATCATTTCCTGTTACTGAAAAAAACTGAACATCTGCCCCAAGACCAGCTGCATGAGCAGAGACAATACCCGCGCCACCGACAAAGGTTCTTGAGTCAATCGGAGTTACCACAATAGTAGGATCCTCTTGGGACATTCCTAATGCCTGACAGGTAATATATTCATCAACAATCAAATCGCCAATAACGCAAACTTTCAACTTACTAAAATCCTCCACTATGGCAACTAATTTAGGGATAGATATACCATGTCTTTTAATATATCCATCGGGAAGATGGATTGTCTCCACGTGAGATTCTAAAAACTCCCTGCGAATTAAATCAATTGAAGAAAAGACTGTTCCACCGGAACCAAATACTAGTATACCTCCATACTTTTTAACTACATCTGTCTCTATATTGAATTTTGTTTCATATTCCTTCCCCTTAACAACAACATCTGGTTTTAATTCTATGAGGATATCTACAAGAGGTTTATCTATAAGAAAAGCTTCATCTATCCAGCTATTACTCTGAACACCTTCAAGACGCAACTTTTCTGAAACATATGCGGCATCTCCGGCTATACAATCAGCTTCAACGCCAACAATCAGTTTATTTCCGCACTCTTTTGCAAATCTAAATAATCGGAGATGACCCGGGTGCAATACATTAAAATGTCCCGAGATAAAAATTGTTTTATTTTTCATATAAAATTTTGATAATTAGGGGCATTCGTAACTATCAACTCCTATAAACACCACCAATACGCTATCTTAACGGATACCTATCTAGTCAAAACATTAGGAGAATTTAGTGCTACTATTTTTTATAGCTCTTTCAACTCATAAAGCACGGCTATCTTCATTTTCATAATCTGAATTTCACTATTAAAAAGGTCCTGTGAACCAATCTCCCGGAACATCGTGAGGATACTTCCTCTCTTCTATTAAAGAATCTACCAGAATTTCTTTATTTAGCATTTCAGAAACTTTAGAAACTATATGTTCAGCTCGAATGTGATAGTTTTTTGTTAAAGCAAAACTTGTTGCTTCTGGAAAATCTGGCATAGCTAAACGCTGTGGTGCACTTTTCATTTTTTTCCATAACTCCATTGAAACTTTAGCTATTATTTCCCCAGCTATGGACCCAGTAGTATGTCCATTATCTAAAGTGAGCAACCGTCCTGTTTTGCTTACAGATTCAAATATGGTAGGCCAATCAATAGGGTAGATTGTTCTTAAATCAATAATATCACAACTAACACCATAAGTACTAAGGAAATTAGAAGCACGAATTGCCTCAATTGTCATAATGGACATACCTACTATCGTTACACTACTGCCTTTTCTAATACGATGAGCCTTCCCTAAAGGTATTTTATAAAAATCACTTGGAACATAACCTTGCATACCATGCAACCAACGATGTTGGATAAAAAGAACCGGATTATCATCAAAAATACTTTCTAAAAGCAATCCCTTTGCATCTTCTGGAGTAGATGGCATAACAACTTTCAATCCTGGAATCTGAGAAAAAAATGAATGAATATTTTGTGAATGAGTTGGACCCTGACCCCATCCTCTACCAATAATTAAAAGAATTGTGATCGGAACAGTGCCATGACCATTAAACATGAAGTGCCATTTAGCAGCGTTATTTACTAATTGGTCTAAGGCTAAGAAAAAGAAATCAACTCTTTGATGCGTCATAATTGGACGGATTCCATTTAAAGAAGCTCCAATTGCAACACCAGTCATTGCATTCTCTGATGTTGGCATATCAAATACTCGTTCATTTCCAAATTTTTCTTTTAACCCAGCGGTAGTGCCAAATATCCTCTTTGGATCATCTGCACCAAGTCCATATAAAATAACGTTTTTATCTACATCCATTGCTTGATGTAGGGCTTCATTAATTGCAGAAGCAAAAGTGATAAATCTTTCTGTTCTATCATTAGGTATTTGCATATAACCCCTTATAGGCAGTATTCTCTGTGGGAAATGGAGAATTTTCTGCATATTTAAATGCATTATTGATTTCCAAAAGTAACTCAACATTCATCACTTCTATTTCAGTTTGCGTGATATTATTTTGCTGTAACAATATTTTTTCAAAATTCTGAATTGGGTCTCGCTCTTTCCATTTTTCAAATTCTTCTTCTGTTCGATACCCTATATCATTATCAAAATTTGGTCCACAATGTTCTCGCAAACGATAAGTTGTCATTTCTAAAAAAAACGGTCTGCTACTATTACGAATATATCGAACAGCTTCTAATGCGTATTTAAAAGAATCTTCTACGTTATTTCCATCAACGATAGCAGACGATACTCCTATAGCTTCAACCATTTTATAATTTTTTCTATATTCTGGTTGGCGCACAGATAACGGAGCATACGTGGAATAAAAATTATTTTCACAAACGAAAAGTATAGGAAGTTTCCGCACAGCAGCAAAATTTAATGATTCATAAAAAACGCCTTCTTCAACTGCTCCATCGCCGAAAAACGACACAGCAATCTGATGAGATTTTTTTAACTGAAGAGATAATGCAAGCCCAACCCCTAGCGGTATAGAGTTAGCCACTATAGCGGTACTACCTATAAAACCTACGCTCCTATCAACTAAATGCATTGATCCGCCCTTACCACCTGCACATCCCGTTGCCTTGCCATAAATTTCTGCAAGCATTGCCCTCATATCTCCACCTTTAGCAAGATAATGAGCGTGAGCTCTATGAGTACTTACTACAAGATCACCTTTTTGTAGCGCAGCTGCCACGCCTACTGCGGATGCTTCCTGACCAGTAGAAAGATGCGTAGGACATCGCATTTTACCATCAGAATATCTATCAGCAATTCCCTCCTCCAGAAAGCGGATAAGCTTCATGCCTTTCAGCAGTTTATGCAAGAAATTTTTATTGGAAAACATATTTAAATATTCAAAAATCAAAGTGACGACTTATCAGGTTTTACAATCATATTATTAAAAAATTCTTCTCTATCAAGAAGAGGATCTGAATCTTCTATAGGTCTTCCATACACTGTTTGTGGAGTAACTCTATGTTTAGGAGATATCTCAATATTACAAAAAACAGACCCATTATAAGCCAACACTTCTTTTATTTTCGTACTAAGTTCTCTATTGTATTTTATATTTATCGTTTTAAATCCATAAGCTTTTCCTATTTTAACAAAATCAGGAAATGCCAAACCACCTTCGATTGTAGAAGCTTCATATCTATTATTAAACCACTGTTCTTGTGTCTGCTGGATCATACTGTAACCATGATTATTAAAGAGAAATATTTTTATAGGCAAATTATGTCTCACAATAGTAGCCAATTCTTGTATATTCATTTGCAAGCCACCATCGCCACTAATACAGATTATCTGTTTTTTTTCTAAAGCGAAAGATGCACCTATACTAGCGGGTAAGGCATAGCCCATTGGCGTATTATTAAAAGCACTAAAATATCTTTGATTTTTTTTAAAATTAAATTCTTGTGACATCCATGCGACCGCACATCCCGTATCGACAAAGATTACCTCACCTTCTGACAATTCTTTCGAAAGTGCCCTAACAAATACATAAGGATTTACATCTTTTTCTTTAGAATATTTATTTAAAAAAACAGGGTATTTTGACTTCCATTTTGAAATTTTGTTTTTCCATTCTGAAATATCTGGAAGATTTACATTTATTAATTTTTTATTAAATTTTCTTACAAATTCTCCCGCATCTGTCTGGATAAATAAATCTACATTCATTCCCATTTTCTCAAACTTTTTTAATTCAAAGATATCTATGTCAACAACGACTTTTTTCGCCTCACGCGCGAATGTCATAATTGGTGAACCCGTTGCTTTTGTATCTAATCTTGATCCAACAGATATAATTAAATCGGCATTTTGGACTGTAAAGTTTCCATATCTTGATCCATGAGTACCAAAAGAACCAACTTTTAATGGGTGATCACCCGGTAAAAAAGACATCATAGCCCATGTCAAAACAACTGGAATTCCTAAATGATCTATCAACTCCATCATTTCTTTATCACAATTAGCCAAATTAACCCCAAAGCCTAAAATTAAAACTGGCCTTTTTGCGTCGTTAATCAATTGTAAACATTTACTTATACCATTTTCTAAAATATTTAATTTTATCTCTTTGGGTGGAATAAAGGATTCTAAATTTTCAGGTTCAATATTCATTCTTTGAAGATTATCGGGAATATCAACAAGAACCGGACCGGGTCTTCCTGATTTAGCAATATAAACCGCCTTTTCTAATTCATATCTAATTTTTAAAGGATTCTCAACCAGAACTGCATATTTAGTAACAGATTTAAAAATATCAACTACATCTGTTTCTTGAAAACCTAATTGCCTAATTCCAAGGTCTCTCTTCATTCTAAATGTTGCAACTTGTCCTGTTATATAAATAACGGGAACGGAATCATAATAAGCACAGCAAACACCAGTAAGTAAATTAGTCGCTCCAGGACCGCTTGTGGCGACAGAGGCTCCCAAATTTCTAGTTACTCGAGCATAGGCATCAGCAGCCATTGCACCAGCTTGTTCATGTTGTGTACATATATAATCGATACCTTCAGTTTTCGCTATGGAATCGATTAAGTGGGCAGACGCTCCTCCTGTAATTGAGAACACATACTTAATCTTATTTTCTAAAAGAAAAAGTGCCACATAATCAGAAAGTTTCATATATTTTTAAAACGTCTTAATTTAAATTTGTCCGGATCACTTAATAATTGCTTTGATAATTTTTTTCCGGAATTACGCCATTTATCATGCACAACAGAAAAATTTCTTCCGCCAACTGCATTTTTCCCTTGTTTAATACACCAGTTAATACAATCATAAATATCTTTATTTGTGGTTCCTGTTACATCTGTCTGTAAAAACTCTACTGTTTTCCCATAATTCTGTCCAGCATTTCTTTGACTTTCTAATGTCTGATTATGAATCTTAGTCCGTACCCATCCCGGTCCAATAATAAATACATTCAAATCATCATTTTCATCATCAAGAAGTTCACACATCTTTATAAGTAATATCTTAGAAGCACAATATGCAGAATAATTCTTAAACGCGCTATTTGTACCGCCTCCCGCAAAAAAAGCTACATGTGACAAACCTTTCTCTTTGCATCTATATGAATAAATTGAATGCAAAAAACGCAACTGGGCTGTTGAATTATTAACCACCGAATCTTCCCAACTATTAAAATCATAAGTAAAAAAATTTCCTATCGGCTCCATGGTCCCGATACAAGAAATAAAAATATTCCACGGAGCGTACTTAGATTTATACTCTCTTACTGCCTTTTTTACGTTATTCTTATTAGAAACATCACATTTAAAAAAATGAATATTTTTGTTACTACAAATACCACTAGCTGAACTTTTTTTTCGATATGTACCAACGACTGTATATCCTTCATTGGCATAATATTCAGCAAGTGATTTTCCGATATCACTGCTTATGCCTAATATAAATACGGTTTTAAGAGACATTTTATTAAAAAGTTCAGAAAATAAATATGCAGTTTCAAAAATTCAATACGAGGATCTATTCTTAAATTTATGGAATAAACCAATAATAATCTCCAGTATATCCTATTCCTTTAAAAAAATCCACCCAATCCTTAACAGACATAATCGTTTTAGCAGTAAGATTCCAATCGTACATACGAGTTCTTTCTTCTTCATTTCTGTATGCATCTACCGTAACAAAGGATTTACCTCTACTCACTCTTTCAATTTCCTGCAATGCCTTTGCGCATTCTTCTTTTCCTAAATTATGAAGAGTATTGATAGATACTACTACGTCAAATGACTTATCGTTAAATGGGAGACATAAGGCATTGCCAGCTTGCACATGTGGTTTTGTATCTTCAATTGTATGCGCAATCGCATACTCTGAAATATCTATTCCTTTTACGGTGATTCCCGGTATAAGTTCCATGAAGTCGTGCATCATGAATCCTTTAGCACACCCCACATCAAGAATAGAACTCTCAGAAGTGAGACTCCAATATTTTTGAAGAGTAGGAACAACAGGTTGCCAAAAACGAGGATCATAATTAAACCCTCCATATCCATTTTTTCTTTCTCCATCAAAGAAATCTTTTCCAAACTGGCGAGCGAGCTCTCTATCTTCTTCTGTTTTTGTCGCACCTCGCTCATCCACATTTCTTTTTGACTTTGGATAGTTTATCAAAAGATCAATTTCTCTTTCCATATATTCTACAGTCTACACTTTACGAATATTATACTAATAATACATTCAAAAAACAGAAATGTCAAGACACACAAAGATAACCTACATCTTCAATAATACTCGTCCAGCTTCACCGGAACGAAGTATCTCAATAGCTCTATTTATTTTATCTAATGAAAATTCGTGTGTAAACATTCCCTCAAGTTGCATATTTCCATTTTGTACTAAATGTATTAAACGAGGAATTTCAATATGCGGCTCTGAACTCCCCCCATGAGATCCTTTTAATATTTTTTTAAAATGTAGTGGAAGCGTATATATACTTATATTGTCACCTTTACGTGGCACACCAACTAAAATAGTACGCCCGTTAAAATGTGTGAGATCGTAAGCAAACTCAATTACTCTGGGATTGCCGGTCGTATCTATTACAACATCTGCGCCAGAAGATCCTACTATATCAAGAACTTTCTCTTTGAGATTTTCTGTAGTAGCAGAATTAAAAGCATAAGTGACTCCCCATCTTTTTGACATTTCTAATTTTGAATCAAAAATATCAATTCCAACAATAGGATTTGCAGATACCATTCGTGCAGCTTGAGCAATATTCAAACCAACCCCACCAATACCAAAAATGACAACAGACTGACCAATTTTTAATTGAGCATCATTATTAATGACCCCAACTGCAGTCGTTACTGCGCATCCAAAAAGTGGTGCAAGCTTTAAGTCAAAATATTCAGGAATCACTGTAAGACGATTTTCAGAAATAATTGCTTCATCATTAAATGTTGTTACCCACCCAGCATTGACTTTTTTTCCATTCCAATTATATGTAGGAGTATCCGATTGAAGCCCTGCACTAGGACGCCAATGTAACACGACATGATCATCCTTTTTTACTGTCTTCACGCCTGGTCCAATACGTAGGACTATACCGGATCCTTCATGCCCAAGTAAATGAGGCAAAAATTTATCACTACCCTTCGCACCTTCAATTTCATTAATTTGAGCACCACAAATTCCACTGTAAAATAATTTTACATGGACCTGACCGAAGAAAAGATTCTCTGGCATTGTAAGTTCTGTAACAACAAGCGGCTGATTATTTTTTACTAGAATAGCTGCTCTCATAAAACAAGGTAATTAGTGTGAAACGTAACTAAAATAGGTAGTTAAAAGTAATTTGAAAAGATTCTCCTTCCGGTAATTGAATCGGTGCTCCACTTCTTTAAGATATATCGAAAAATAGTATTTTGAAACCCCGATGCAGAGCATCAAGAAATTCTTTTTGATTAAATAATTTTGAAGTTTCGCTATTAATACTCTTACAAAGTAACGGCCACATTGAGTTTTAATGCAATTGTACACTCTGCATTCTTTTAATATTAAAATATCGTTCATTCTCTATCGAATCCGGCAATAGACCTTTTTCAAACGCCCGTTTCAAATCTTCTACAGCTTCTTTGATTGTATGTCTCGGTATGAATCCAAGTTTTTCTGTAATCTTCTTTGAGGAAATATGATACGACCTATTATCATTTGTAGGCACTATTTGCAATTTTACATCATTGCCTATGACACTTTTAACAATTTGAGCTAATTCAAGCACTGTTTTATTTTCAAAACCGACATTGAAAATCTCGCCCTCTATTTTTTCTTTTGGAGCACCTAATACTGCGAGATAAGCATTAACCATATCAGAAATGTGAATATTGGGACGTAATTGTGTACCGCCGAACACGCTAATCTCACGTTTATGAAAAGCAAGATTGGTCAAAATGTTCACTACAACATCTAGCCGCTGACGTAGAGAATACCCACATACTGTAGCGGGTCGCAAGGTTACTGTAGTAAAATCTGAAGACTGATAGGCGATAAGAATTTTTTCACAATCTGCTTTAAATTGAGAATAATCCGTAAGTGGCTCCAACGGCATATCTTCATGAACATTTTTTTCCTCTTTTACACCATACACCGATGATGACGATGCATAAATAAAGCGCCGGACACCGGCTTCTCTACTTATTTTTACCAGTGGTTCAAACACATCTAAATTAATGGATTTCCCAAGATCAGGATTTAATTCAAAACTTGGATCATTAGAGATACAAGCAAGATGAATTACAGCATCATGTCCATGGATACTATCTTTTAATAGACCTAAATCTCTAATGTCGCCCTTAACAAGAACAAGCTTGGGATGAGGTTCTATTACATCTTCTCCATATATCATAAGATCAAGCACCGTCACGCTATACCCCTCTTGGAGCAACCGTGGAACAAGAACTGCACCAACATACCCAGCCCCACCAGTAACAAAAATTTTATTTATTATGTCAGCCATATTATTCTTAAAATTATATTGAACTACTAAGATATTTAAACCATTCTTTAGTCGCAGTTGCAATACTATCCGGTGTCCAAACAGGTGCGTTTTTCCAATAGTCAATATTTTTAACTACTTTTTTTACACCTTCTTCTATAGAAATTTTAGGTTCCCAGCCTAAATCATTTTTAATCTTTTTTATGTCAGCAAAAGTATAGTCTGGTTCACCTGGACGTTTTGGAATATAATTTTTTTCACCTTCAAGAAGCTCTACTAACCTATTTATGGAAATTGTCTTACCACTTCCCACATTATATATATCACCTACTTTAATATTCTGTGCAGCTAATATCAACGCATCAACTACATCGGTGACATAGGTGAAATCACGTGTTTGATTTCCATCACCCACGACAGTAAATGGTTTATTCGCAAGTTTCTGTGCAAGAAAAACCCCAAAAACAGCTCCATACGTTCCGGATGTGCGTGAACGCGGCCCGTAGACATTGAAAAATCGACATGAAAGAGCGGGAAGTTTGTATACATTCGCCCAATGTAACACTAATTCCTCGCCAAGTCGCTTAGTCAGCGCATATGGATATTGAGGGCGAATTTCCGAAGTTTCTGGAGTTGGATATTGATCTGGGATACCATAACATGATGAGGATGCCGCATATACGAACCTCTTCACTCCAAACATACTACTTGCCTGTAGCACATGAAAAGTGCCGTTGACGTTTGCCTGAAAATATATTTCTGGATGTTGAATACTCGGGACAATATCAGCAAGCGCGGCAAGATGAAACACCCAATCAATACCTTCAAATTTTTTTTCCCAATCACCATGAATAGACAAGTCGCACTCAATAAGTTCTATTTTATCTATTATATGATTGAGATTCTCACGACGACCAGTACTGAAATTATCAAGAACTATAACGTCATATCCAATATTCAAAAGCGTATCAACTAAATGACTTCCGATAAATCCTGCTCCGCCAGTGACAATTGATTTCATACTTTGAATAGATTCATTATATTTACCGCGTCCTATTCAACCACTGTTTGCAAATATGCCCTACGATATTCTGCAAATCTTCCGAAACCTCCATATCATTCATCTCAAAATGAATTGGAAATTGAGCTATTTCTTTGCACTTACCCCCTGAAAATCCAAGGATAGCAAACGTTTTCATTCCTTTTTCATTCCCCATTTCCAATGCTTTGATAATATTTGGAGAATTTCCACTTCCTGAAAGAGCAATAAGAATATCTCCAGAATTCGCCTTTACTCGCAGTTGTTCAGAATAAATATTTTCATACCCTCTATCATTTGCAATACAGGTGATAACTGACTCATTTGAACTCAGCGACTCTACTCTCAATCCGGTACCCTTTCTCAACCCAGCACCATACAAAAGATCATTACAAAGATGCGTCGCATTCCCGGCACTTCCACCATTTCCGCAGAGATACACAGCCTTCCCTTTTTCCCACGCATCTTCCAACGCCCAGGCAAGGGCTTGAATACGATCCATAGCTGAAGAAGTAAGCGCTTGATGTATTTTTTGAGTATATTCCCTTATTAATTCTCTCATATTTTTTCAAAAAAAATTACCAATCCTGCGGGACTAGGATTCGAACCTAGATAGAGAGCTTCAGAGGCTCCAGTCCTGCCGTTAGACGATCCCGCATTATATTATAAGCAACTTCTCACTACGGCTATTTCTAATGGGAGTTGTGGTAGTGAGGCATATCGTAAATCCCGTTGGGCGGCACTAAAATATTCAATAATCTGAATGACTCCCTCGGTGTCAAACCGTTCGGTAACCTTCAATATCTCATCAGACTCATGTTTTGTCACGCCAAGCACCTCCCCCGCTCCACTTTTGAGAAGGAGCGCTTTACGAAAGTACTCAATACTATCATTCAAAAAGGTAAAAATATCTACTCCCTCATCAATCGCCTTGTTCACCACCCCAAGTGCAGATGGAATATCTTTTTTTGCTATACATTCCGCAATAATTCGCACCGACTCCCTATTTGAATGAGGCAAAACCACATCTGCAGTATGCCTGTCAATCTTCTTTTCGTCAAGAGAAAGTATCTGCCCCAAAAGACTTTCCGCGTCTCGCTGACATCCATCGGAAAGCCTGATAACATCATCCAGCACATCATCATCCACTTCTTTTTTCTCCAGTTTTATAATCTTTTTCAGCCGCTTCTCCATATCTGCAGGCGCGATTTTTTTGAAATCAAAACGCTGACAACGAGAAATAATAGTTGCTGGTACTTTATGAAGCTCCGTAGTGGCAAGAATGAACACTACGTGCGCGGGAGGCTCTTCCATGAGCTTTAGGAGTGCATTAAAAGCAGGGGTTGAGAGCATATGTGCCTCATCGATCACAAACACCTTATATTTCAATGTACTGTTCGCCACACGCGCGGCGGCAATAATATTTTCCCGCACATGATCTACGCCCGTATGTGATGCCGCATCTATCTCCATCATATCCAGCGCCCGTCCCTGCGTAATGGATTCACACTGCTCACAGGCATTACACGGCTCACTCTCTCCATCTTTTCGCCTCACACAATTTATGGCACGCGCAAAAATCCTCGCAGTAGTCGTCTTTCCTACCGCGCGAGGTCCGGAAAAAAGATAGGCATGCACCGTAGACCCTCCCGCAATTTCATTTTGTAATGTCTGTTTGATGTGTTCTTGCCCTACAACATCTTTAAATGCGAGTGGGCGATACTTTCTATAGAGACTCATACAATTCTTAATACTGGATCCCAGATCAAGTCTGGGATGACACACTTAATTATAGTAAATCTTTTTTAATAATATTTTCTACCGCCGCCCAGGTGCTCATACGATTCTTTGGAGTAATGAGTACAATTTCATCTCCCGAAATCCCCTTAAAATAGGTAACACTCGCCGTAAGCACTTTCCATATTCTATCTTGTGCTTTTGCATTGTATTCCCGCGTTTCTGAATTATAGTCAAGTACAGCAATGACTCGTATTCGCTCAATGGGCGCGATTTGCTTATACAAAAAATCTCCCTGTCCGGAAATAGTAAGTTTGAGCGTATCCCCCTCCACTAATTTTGATTTTGAGGCGTAATTCACCGGCACGTGATATTGTTTTCCATCCGTTCCAATCATATGTTGACCATCAAAAATACCCTCAAGAATTTTTTGCCCAAGGAATAAATCTTTCTGTTCTTGAAATGTACGCGTATTTCTGACCTCAACGGTTTCTTCTTTTTTTATATCCAGCTCCGGCAACTCCATTCGTTCCATCTCCTGCAAAAAAAGTTCTTTTGCTCTTCTAAGTTTTTTTTCACTATCATTAAGTAAATCTTTGATAACAAAAAAACGCTCAAAGCGAGAAGAATGCGATCCCCGCAGATCTTCTTCTTCAAGAATCTGTGAAAAAAGCGATTGAGTATCCATACTTTTTGTTTTTTGCTTCTTTTTGCTCTTTTCTTCATTTTAACACGGATCGATTCTTTGACAAGTTTCGAAACTGGATTCCCGATCGAGTCGGGAATGACAACCTACAGCTCTCCAAGTCTTGACCGCTCATAAATCTCCGCCTCCACAATCGCCCGATCTCTCCCATATTTGAGCCGAGAAAGTTGACGCAACGCCTCTGCGATCTTTGGATCGCCCTTTATAGGTCCATATGGCTTCATATCAAATGGCCGAGCCGCGGTTTGATTGATAAGTAGACGTATATATGCGGTAAACCTATCAATATTCATCAAATCAAACTCATTAAAAACCGGCGCCATCTGTTTTGCCATAAGCTCTGAATCATCCACACCAACGCGATAACAACAAATAGTACCCACGTTACCAAATATCGCATCACGCACCTTTGTATCACCTTGTTTGGGGGAAAGTTGAGCAATATATTGATGCGCCAAGATAAGATCAAGCCGATATTTTCGCGCCTCGGAAAGAATAGTGGCGATACTATCTGTAATAAAGTTCTGAAACTCATCAATATAGAGATAAAAATCATTGCGTTGTTCTTCTGGAATATTTACCCGCCCCAATGCCGCCATCTGAAGCTTTGAGACTATAATAAGACCCAAAAGATTACTATTCAGCTCTCCAACTTGACCCTTTGAAAGATTTACTAAAATGATCTTTTTACTATCCATCGCCTCACGAAAATCAAAACCAGACCGCGGCTGACCAATGATATTTCGCATCATATTATTCTCAATAAACCTGCCAATCTTTGAGATAAGATAGGGCAACATCTCGCCCTTTGCCTGCCCGGATGTCTGCGGTAATTCTTTTTCCCAAAATGCACGAATAATAGGATCCGTGAGATCTTTGAGCTTAAACTCTTGAAAATCTGTATCGGTCAAAATACGTGGAATTTCTACGATAGTATACGGATCCTCAACATCTGCCATCAATGTGAGCATGGCATTACGCATATAATGCTCAAAAATTGGACCGATCATGGATGGATCTGACACTAATTTGTAAAAAATAGAGATCATCTCCTGTGTGACAAAATCCTTTTCATCCTCTGTCTTCGCCTCCAACATATTCAGTCCAACTGGCCGCTCAATATCTCCCGGCTCAAACAAAATGAGGTCATCTGCGCGTTCTGGCGGAATACAGCCCAAAATACGCTGAACCGCCTCACCGTGCGGATCTATATAGCAACATCCCTCGCCATTCAAAATATCCTGCAGGATCATATTTTCCATAATAGTAGACTTACCACTTCCAGTCATACCAATCACATACATATGGCGACGACGATCATCTTTACTCATCCTGACAATGGTTTTCTTTCCTCTATAATGACTCTCTCCAAGAATAATACCCTCCTTTGGCATATTAAGCGGTGGTGTGGCTCCTCGCGCCTTGAGCCACTCAATGTTTGGTGTCTCCGTACTACTAATAGGCATATGAAAAATGCTCGCAAGCTCTTCGGTATTCAATACAAACCTCCGTTTTTCATCAAAACTCCGATAGATAAAACTACTCACAAGCGCTTTGCGAGAAAAATGTTTTATCCGCTGGAAATTCATGCCAGACTCTGGACCAAAATATATTCCAAATGCACTGCAAATATTAAAAAGATTCATCTCCGCAAGTTGCGGCTTGTCTGCAGATGTAACTACACGAACATTCACCTCAAATCCTACCTTTGAGCTCTTCTCTCCAATAGATTTCATAAGCTCTTGCTCAAGATTGCTATGACGATATTCTTTTGGCTGTTGCGATTGATATTGAGATTGAGATGACTGACTACTGCCGCTTGAGCTCAACACGGCATTTGAGACGGCGGTAAGAAGAGAATTTAGCGCTTTTTCCGGAGCAAATTTATTGATCACCTCCCCCAAACTCTTTCCCTGGTGCATCTCGCTGATCACTTTGAGGCCTTTCTGTCTCCACGCACGCGGCGCGGTACGCACAAGAATCTGAATCGCCGCACCCTGGTGCATCTCTACCGTACTCATAGCACTGGTAAGCGCGCTCAATGGATCTGAATCCATTTTTTTATAGGTACGAATGGGAAATATCCAACTCTTATTTAACACAAGGGGAGCGGCGGCAATATACCCCTTGGGACGAAACATATTGTAATCTTCAATATCTTTAATCTGCGCGGATGGGTATTGCGCGTGGATCTGTTGCTCAAAAAATTCATGAAGATGCGCGGGCATCACCACAAAAAATTTGATAAGCGCGTCAAGAGTAACTATCTCAAGACTTATCTGGTCATCACGGCCAAACAAAAATCCTCGCCATTTATTTTTTGTCTTCAGATGTCCAAGCGCCATGTAAAAAGACTCCATGACCGCAATAAGCTCTTTATAGTCTTTCTTTGAGGATTTCTTCTCTTCTTCTTTTTCTGACGCCTCTTTTGGTACCAATACCTGAACCACTTTTTTCCGCATTGCGATAGGGACTGCGAATACACGATGAAGAATTTTTCGTGTAATAAAAAGTCCAATAATGACAGCAATGCCAATGCCTATAACCCAAAGAAACACAAAAAAGAGCGTATTTTCGCTTATCACGGAACTCGCTGCAGAAGAAAGTCCTTCTGATGGAATAAGTCCTGGGTCCATACTTATTCTTCTTTTTTATGAAGATGAATGAGCTTGTCCGCCTTAATTTTTGCCTCCTGCTCCACAAAAAAACGATTTACTCCTGGCAATGCCAAAAGCCATTCGCGGATGACTTTAATGACGTCCATGATCGCAAGTTTTGTGTTTTTTAAGAGAATTTCAATTTTTGCCGCCGCTTTTTCTCCTTCAATACGAAACTTTACTCGCGCGGATGCCGGCAAAGATATATATACCTCTTCAAGATCCTCGGCAAGAATTTCTTCTATTTCTTTTCTTTCTTCTGATTTTACAATTTTTTTCTTTTGTTGGGGAGTAGATGTTTGAGGTGGATGAGCGGGTTTTGAAACAGGAGCATGTTCTACCGGCCGCACCTTTTTTTCAACGCGTACAGACGGAATAGCTCCCTCTGGACGCTCAACTCTTCCAGTAGGTTTTTCTCCTTTTGGAGCTTCAACAGAAGACGCTCCTCCAATGATAGGTGGCTTGTCTGCCATAATTTATATAATCTTAAATACGTGGCGGACCATCATTTTTATTTTTACGCATAAACAACATCGCACCGATCGGTGCAATCATCCATGTGCTCCGCGCGATATCATTGGTAAAAAAATATTTTGTCAAATCGCTTGAAAACATCTCTTTGGGAATAAAATAAAGAATACTACTCAATAAAAGACCTACCTGCAGAACACTCAAAAGCACCGCCTGCCACCACGCATGACCGATCTCTGAACGAAGTGACATGTTTGTGGAAAAAAGAACATAGAGAAGAACAAACAGTCCTACAAACACCCCAAGTTGGATTTTTATCACATCTCCTTGTGGTGCAACTCTAAGAATATTTAAGAAAAACGGCGTACCAAGCATAAGCGCAAGAGCGGTATACACGCTCAAAAGCACCACCGCAAGCCGCTCTCTATTTACAAAAAAAGCATAAATGAGAACCGCAATAGCAAAAAACAGAAAGATAAACGTATCCCAATTCGCCGTCCCAATATGAGAAAATGCTTGGTCAAAAGAAACATTAATCACTGAAGATGACATAAAAGAATTTCTTAAGAATTCAAAAAGATGCTTGACTACTAATAGTATAGCATAATTTTGTGGGTTAATAAAAAAAGGGAAGTTATCCCTCTTTTAGACTAACCTCCTGTAACAAATCAAAAGGTTTTTTATTTGCATTGTCGCAGATTCGTTCTTACACCCCCTCCTTTTTCAACTGTTCCAAAAGCTCTCTTTGTCTCTTAGAAAGATTTTTTGGTGTTTGTACATCTATGGTTACCAATATACTTCCCCTTCCGCTTTTTTGAAGATACGGGATACCCATGCCTTGCATACGAAATACCGACCCTGATTGCGTGCCTTGTGGAATACGAAGATCCGCCTTCCCATCAAGCGTCTCAAGGGAGATAACATCTCCAAGAACGGCTTGCGTAAAATGGATAGAAATTGTAAGCAACACATCACTTCCTTGTCGCTGGAACTTCTTATCTTGCCGTATACGCATGGTGATATACAGATCTCCAGCCGGCGCGCCATGCACGCCCGCCTCACCCTGACCCGTAAGTCGAATCGTTTCGTTTTCATTGATACCCGCGGGTATTTTTACGGACAATTTTTCTTCTTTTTTTGTTATCCCATGTCCGCCACACTCGCTACATTTTTTTTCAATATGCGAGCCAGTCCCCTGACATTGCGGACAGATTACTGCGGTCTGAATATTCCCCAAAAACGTCCGCTGAACAGATGCTATTTGCCCATTTCCTTTGCACTGACCACAGGTGGAAATCTTTGTACCGGGTTCGGCGCAATTGCCATGACAACGCGCGCACATAGAGGTTTTATAAAGTTTTACCTCTTTTTCCACCCCAAATACCGCCTCGCGAAATTCAAGCGTCATATCCATGGCGATATCTTTTCCATGCTTCTGTCGGGATCCTCCGCGTTTCTTACCTCCGCCACCAAATCCAAAGAAGTCTCCAAAGATATCTCCAATATCACCCATATCAAACTCTACACCATTTCCTCCGCCACCTCCGCCCCATGAAGGTCCACCACCGCTCGCCCCCTGTTTATAGGCAGAGTGACCTACCTGATCATACACTCTTCGTTTTTCGGTATCAGAAAGCACTTGATACGCCTCATTGATCTCCTTAAACTTTTTTTCATCGCCTCCTTGTTTATCCGGATGATGTTGATGCGCAAGTTTGCGAAATGCTTTTTTGAGCTCATCCTCGTTCGCGCCTCGCGACACGCCGAGAAGTTCATAATAGTCTTTCATGGCCGTTTACTTTTTTTCAAAGTCAGCATCAATCGGTTCTTTGTCTTCTGGTCCAGCCTCTGGATTTTTACCTTCCGTCTCTCCTGTTGGCTGACCACCCTCTCCTTGGGCTTGAGGCTGTTGATACATCGCCGCACCAATCTTTGAAACAACCTCATTCATTTCATCCACTGCGCGCTTAATCGCGTCTTTATCATCAGTATCTTTAACTTTTTTTAACGCCTCCAATTTCTCTTCCACCTGTTTCTTCACGTCTTCCGGCGCCTTCTCTCCATGTTCTTTCAAGACCTTTTCCGATTGATATACAATGGCCTCCGCATTATTTTTCAGATCAACCAGTTCTCGCTTATTTTTATCTTCCTCCGCATGAAGCTGTGCCTCATGTTTCATTTTTTCTATTTCTTCTTTTGAAAGACTGGTAGAGGCGGTAATGGTAATCTTTTGTTCTTTTGAGGTCGCCTTATCTTTTGCGGATACATTTAAGATACCATTTGCATCCATATCAAAAGTAACCTCTACCTGTGGCACACCACGTTGTGAGGGAGGAATACCATCCAGCATAAACCTGCCGAGTGTCTTATTGTCTGTGGCAAAATCTCGTTCACCTTGCAAAACATGAATCTCTACAGACGTCTGGTTATCCGCCGCAGTTGAAAAAATTTGAGCTTTTGATGTAGGAATAGTGGTATTTCTCTCAATAAGTTTGGTCATAACTCCACCAAGTGTTTCCAATCCAAGCGAAAGCGGTGTTACATCCAAAAGAAGCACATCGCGTACCTCACCCTGTAACACACCCGCCTGCACCGCCGCGCCAACTGCAACCACCTCATCTGGATTCACACTCATATTGGCCTTTTTCCCAAAAAACTGTTCAACGGTCTGATGCACAAGTGGCATACGTGTCATACCGCCAACCATAATAATTTCATTGATGTCACTCGTCTTAAGCCCTGCATCACTTAACGCTTTTTTACAAGGTTCAAGGGTCTTTTGTACAAGTCCGCCTACTAAATCCTCAAGTTTAGCACGAGACATTTTTAATACCAAATGTTTTGGTCCCGCCGCATCTGACGTAATGAATGGCTGATTTATTTCTGTCTCCGTGGAAGTTGAAAGTTCGTGTTTTGCTTTCTCTGCCGCTTCCTTTAGACGTTGAAGTGAAAGGTGATCTTTGGAAAGATCAATGCCCTGCTCTTTCTTAAATTCAGAAATAATCCACTCAATAATCACTTGATCAAAATCATCGCCGCCAAGATGCGTATCTCCATTTGTCGCCTTTACCTCCACGGTATCATCACCAACCTCAAGAACTGACACATCAAACGTTCCACCACCAAGATCATATACTACGATCTTCTCATCTTTTTTCTTATTAAATCCATATGCAAGCGCCGCCGCAGTTGGCTCATTGATAATACGTTTTACATCCAATCCCGCAATGCGACCCGCATCTTTTGTTGCTTGGCGCTGTGAGTCATCAAAATACGCGGGTACGGTAATAACCGCCTCGGTAATCTTTTCGCCAAGTCGTTCTTCTGCGTCCGCTTTTAATTTTTGCAGAATCAATGCTGAAACTTCCTGTGGCGTATATTCTTTTCCACTGATAACAACTTTTATACCATCACCTGCGCGTACAATTTTATACGGCATCAGTTTTGTATCACGCTGGACCTCTGCATCTTCAAATCTGCGACCGATAAGACGCTTCACGGAATAAATAGTATTTTCAGGGTTTGTTACCGCCTGACGTTTTGCGAGTAAGCCCACAAGCCGTTCGCCATTTTTTGTAACTGCGACTACAGATGGTGTAGTTCTATTTCCTTCATGATTCTCAAGCACCTTTGGTACTCCACCCTCAATAATAGATACACATGAATTTGTCGTCCCCAAATCTATTCCAAGTATCTTGCTCATATGTTTTTTATGTATATATATGTATTATACTTTTTTATTTACAATAACTTTTGCTGGCACCATGACTCTTCCTTTATATGTATATCCTGCGCTCATTTCTTGTGTAATAATATTATCATCAGTATCTCCAATCTGCTCCTGTCCTACCGCCTCATGCCGTGTAGGATCCAATGGCTTTCCTACAGTATCTGAAAAATCTTCTATTCCTAATCCTTTCATGACATCACGAATTTGTTTATAAATTTGTTCAATGCCCTTTACCCATTCAGAATTCTCCAAGTCTTTTGGAAGATGTTTATTGAGCGCTTGGCGTAAGTGCTCAATAATAGGCACCCACTGAGCAAAAAGCGAGAGGCAAGAAAATTCTACCAATTCTTTTGAACGTTTTTCTTGATCATTTTTTAAATTTACATAATCCGCCTTTGCGCGTTTCCATCCGTTGAGATACTCCTCATTTTCTTTTTTGAGACGTTCTATTTCTTGCTCCAAGGGTGGAGTCCCATCAGAAACTTTGTCTTCTTCACTTTTTTCTTCATCAGACATACTACGTCTTTTTATTTTTTAGATATTTTTAAAATAAATTTTTCTTACTCCTCAATGACTTTTTTTACCGCCTGCATAATGGAAATATTCTTCTGATAATTCATACGCATGGGGCCAACAATTCCCAAAATCCCGTGATGATTTCTATATACATATCGTAATACCACGGTACTACACCTCTGCGAAAATGCGTGTCCCTTACCAAAAATGATTTGCGGCTCTGCCGATGCGATCTGAAGCACGCGCCGAGAAATTTCATCAACATTTTCAATGGTCTCTGAAAACTCACGAAAAAAATCTTTTCGCTTAAATTCTTGCTTTTTGCAGATAGTATTAAACCCAGCTACGTAAGAAAAATGCTCACCAAGTGTGGCAAATGCAACCTCGCCCGACATCTCAGAAAGCGCCTTGGAAATCTGTTTGAGCTTCAGCTCAAGCGCACACTGTGCCTCTCCCCAAATCTGTAAAAGCTTTTTCTGATTCCGTCCGGAAACACGAGCCGGTTTCAAGGATTCAATGTACGCGCGATACCCACGCACCGTGGGAACTCGCCCCGCAGATGAGTGTGGCTGATACGTGTATCCCTCTTCTTCAAGCGCCGCCATGTCATTTCGTACCGTAGCAGGACTTAATCCTATATTATATTTCTCAACAAGAAAAAGTGATCCCACAGGCTGGCCGGACGTAATATATTCATCAATGATCTTTGTAAGAAGACGTATCTTTCGTTCGTCCATATGCCTCTGCAAATTAGCACTCTCCCTTTTTGACTGCTAACCTCAAGTATAGCGTACCGAAAAAAGTGTGTCAAGAGGCGATTACCCAACAACTTTCTTTATCTTCTCGGCAATCTTCTCCTCCTGTCCTCTACGGGCAAATATATAGTCTCCTACATTTACTAGCATTTTTTTTGTGATAAGCGGATACACTTCTTCAAGAAGTTTAAACTTTTCTTGTTCAATTTTTCTATAGTCCGGATGCCCCTCTGGGATAGTACGCAACTCCATCTCCCAAAAACATTCACGCAGGTTTTCATATTGCATAAACCGTATACGATGTGCCAATGCGACACAGTACTGCGCAAGCTCTCTATCGTGTTCAAAAATTTTGTAATACACGCTCTCTGTTTTATCAAGTGCCGCACGAAATTCACTCTCAAGTCCTGACTCGGTAATTTCAGGAGGAACATCATAGCCGTGAATACAAGAAAAATACTCGCGCTGTTGCGTAAGCATCCTGTGACGATGCAGGTCGCGCCATGCGCCAATGTTCATACAGATATCAAACCGCACATAGGCGTTTTCAAATGCACGACCTACCTTTTGCCAGCGTGCATTTCTCCCACCAAGATAGGCGGTAAGAATACCGCGCTTTTCTTCCAAAGACATTACACGCACCTGCTGAAATATATCCTCCCATGCCAATCTATTTGTTGGCGCGGCATAGAGCATACCCGTAATCACCTTCTCTTGTCCGTATAGATCATGTTCCACTAATTTTACAGATGGCCCGCACTCTCCCGCAGAACCTTTTATACTATTGCCTGAAAGCGCAGACGCAAATGGCGCCATACGCGTGTTTTTCTTTGCAAGATAGTCCTGATAGTCACGAATGGCGGGATTTTTTTCCGGATCGATTCTCCGCATAAACGAGGGCGTCACCTTATTCAGCTCCGTATACGTCTTTGACGCCACCCACCGCAACTCACCAAGCGCGTGTGTCGCGCACCTGTTAATCATATACTCAAAAGACTGTCCATTGCCAAAAAAAGAAACTTGAGACAGTGTAGAGGTAGGCAAAAGACCGCGCAGAGTGTCAAATGTTTTTTTCTCAATGACTCCTGTTTTTTCCTCCGGATATTTTTGTGCAAGCCACGCACTCACTTTAGGAAGAAGCGCGGTATACGTATCAAATAACCCGTCCATCGCCTCTTTATATTCTTCCAGTAACCCATGATCCGCAAGCGTAGGATCTACATAGTACATGTAGCACCCATTTATTTTTTCTGAATAATTCACATAGCGCGTTGATTTTTCAATAGGCGCAAGACCAATGCGCTGATCTTCCAAATGTTTTATTGCTACCTGCGAAAGCCCATTAAACGCCAAATGTGTTCCCGCCATCTGCGCGATAGAATCATCACCAAACTGTGCCAGCCATTTTACATAAAAAGAGCGCGCTCGCGGATTTGAAAAAATTTCCATAAGTGAGTGTTTTTGCAAAAACGCGATCAAATCACTTAATGACGCGCTATACTTTATTTTTTCATTCCAGGACTCGTCTGTTTCAAATTTTTCCCTCACAGGATCCAAAAATGGCGTAATATATTCGTCAATATAAATCCGCCGAAGATCATCCGCCGCTCTGCTAGTACGAGAACAGAGCGCGCCAATCAATTCAGGGGAAAGTACGAGCGGCACATACACAGATTCTGTAAGATTTGAAAAAAACGGCGAAAGCCGATTTTTCTCCTCATCAGTATATTCATTTTTTTTATAAAGTGGGGCAAAAGCATCAAGTGGATACTGCTGTTTCATATTTTCTTTATGCCTTATTTTTAATCAAAAGAAAGCTGTTCCCAAATACGATCATGAATCTCTTCAGGACTCAAAAGCTCATCGTCTTCTACGCAATTGATAATTCGATGCGTATCTCTATGCTTTTCCGCAAGCCATAAATATGTTTTTTCCGCGCTTTTCTGATGTTCCATGTTGCTATCAAGACCATCGCGGTTTCCTTCTCCCTCAATATACGCACGTTTCTCTTTTTTTGCATTGAGTTCTATCGCCTTTTCCGCAGACATATATAATACAAACACAAGATCCGGCTGAGGAACTCCCAATATTTGGTACTCCATTCCATAGAGCCACTTCAAAAATTCTTCTCGCTCCTGTTCATTTTTTATTTTACTTCCCTGATGACCTGCATTGGAATCCACGTACCTATCAAGAACAATCCAATGTCCCTGATCACGCAATGAGCGCATTTTTACGGATGCGTCAAACCTATCAAGTGCATAAAAAAGCGAGGCCGCATACGGATTCACATCACCCGCAGGACCATATCTGTTATTCAAATATTCTTCGGCAAGACCTGCCGATTTTTTTCCATATTGTGGAAACGAATAGGTAGAGGTCTTATATCCCTCTTTCATGAGCCGCTTTACCAATAACTCTGTCTGTGTTCGTTTTCCCGTACCATCCGTCCCCTCTATGGCGATAATCTTTCCCTGTTCCATTCCAGCTGTCATACGTGTAGTGGCTATGATTTAGGATTTAAGTAGAAGAAGAGATAATACCCCGCTCAATTTCATCAAGATATTTTTTTATACCAAGCTCGTCTTTAGAATCTGCGGTCAGCAATTGAGAAAAATATCGTTTTGCTTTTTTAAACTCTCCATGTTTTTGCGCAAGCTGACCCAAAGAGATAAGCACACGCATCGCACCTCTATCATGATAACTCGCCCATACAAGCCGTTTGGGCCATTCATTATCAAAGTGTTCATTCAATAAATAATACGCCTCCTGATACCATCGCGCCGCCTCAAAAAAATCCTTATGCGCCATACTCACCGCCCCGATGCCATTGTGCGCCTCCACGATATCATACACAGTCATTTGAGAGTCATGTTCATGAGTAAGAATATCTCGGAAATGTTCCTCCGCTTTTTTGAGATTTCCAATAGAAAGCGCACCCCACCCCTCATCAACGCAATTTTTATATTTTGTGGAAAGAAAATCGACAAGCATAGAAAGAATGTTAGTATTCTATTCTTGCATTCATTGTACCGCACAATAAAAAATCCGCAAGCTAATCTTACGGATGTGCGATTTCTTGTGCCGTACGTGCCTCTTCTCGCCCACGGAAGAGAGTCTTTGTGATTGCAATATGTCAATGGCTCTATTTGCGCAAAGAAATCCTTCACAATGTGAAGTGAGCGCAATATAGTATCTTCTTCTCTCGTAATAAAGGACTGCTACGCCTTTTGAACGGCCAACGCATACGCCTCGGCATACACTTATTCTTATTCTTGTTCTTGTTGTTCTTCTTCTCCAGAAAGTTCAGGCAATACTGCTTCCATTTTTTTCCCTCTCCTCTCTTGGTAGAACAGGTATAGTATAAAAAATTCATTCTTTATTGTTAAGACTTCTATTCTTTTCGCGCCTCAAAATATAAAAATAACGGGATCTCATTACGCGCGCGATTTTCCGCCTTTGCTCGCGGTCCGCGCGTGTTTTCTTTATGAGATGTCCATTCTTCAAGATCTATGAGCGCAAAACCAGATTCTTTTAACGCTTTTACATAATACTCTAACGGGCGATGATACGAAGTAGTAAAACGTTTTGGAGCCGACCCCGGATTCATAAAAATTTTAATGGGCATTTCAGAAAAATACCGATCTATCCTTCTATATTCTAATTTCTTTTCTTCATCATATCCCCAGCTACTCAAGCGTGGAATACGAAGTATCGGATGGTTGAGTACCACAAAAAGTTTTCCATGCTCTCGTAACACGCGTGCACATTCTTTCAACGTCCCAAAAACGTTCTCAATATTTTGAAGTGCTAAAATAATACAAACTTTATCCACACTTTCAGAATCTATCATGCGTAAATTATCTGAACGTGAAACAAAGAAATCACCATGTACACGGCTTCGCGCAAGTGAGATCATCTCTCGTGCGCCATCAACACCAACTACCCGTGCCCCAGCTTGCACAAATGCTTTACTGAAAAAACCTTGCCCACACGCAAGATCAAGAATAATTTCTCCATTTTTTGGAGCAACAAGCCTAAGAATATTTGGCAACACTACCTGATTCTGATACGAATAGGTATCTCTCTCTAAATTATTATCATAAGCCTTTGCAAATTTTCCCCACGATCCTGACTGTTTTTTCATACAAATTTTTTAACCTGCTTTTTCAAAAACGATCGTCCCTTTTGGTCCCTGTAACCATTCTTTTTCTTCTGCAACTTCTTGGAGCGCATACCGCCCCTCTCCCCAATCAAGCGTTGTACCAGGGGCGATAGATGTACGTGTTCTCCTGACATAATGGAAAAAATTCACAAAAAGATCAAACGCCTTGTCAGTGTCATTTTGTTCTAAAGATGATACCTTTATGGCAAAATCCTGCATACCGAATATGTGATTTCCTTTGGTAAAAAACCACAGCCCATGATCCGTACGCAGTGGCAAAAAACTTATCCAATACGAAATGACTGGCCATGCACCACGCGATGTCTTGATATTCTCCAGTCGTACAATATCTTGTATCGCCTCTGGCCCGTGAAAAAGCCACGCGGGTTCGTTCAGAACACCAACAATGGTATATGTTAAAAATGCATGAGCCACTTTATACAGCGCGATATACTGTTCAACAGGATCAGCACTTTGTCCAGCATATGTCAACGAGACTTGCGCGTCATGCGTAAGCGCGCGCTGTTTTTCTTCATGCGTTACTGGCGCGATATCAATGACACGCTGTGTTTCTTTTGGGATCTGCGTCGCGGAGCCAAGTACGTGTACCGTATGATCATTAAAAGAAATATCCGCCATGAGCTTCCCCGCCTCATTGAGTTCCGTTTTTATTTTTACATATGGCGTATTTTCCACCTCAAGTTTTTTTATATCATCACAAAGAACTTCTTCCGCAACAGCATCCAATGATGGCAAGCCCTTCATGAGGAGCGTCAAAAACGGCAGTGTGCCAGTTTGTTGTTCTACACTTTCTGGCTTTTTATGAAAAAGATGTTGGAATATGTTCATAAGATAAAAATACAAATGAGGGACACAATAATACTACCAAAAATACCCTCATCAGTAAAGAAAATAAAAATCCCGAACGTACGCTACGCGCGGGAATGTGTATATGCCAAGATTAGCAACAGCCGAGGTCCACGCAACAGTCAAGGTCTGCCGAACCTTGTTTTTTTCTCTTAGCCTCCATCACCCACTTAAGAAGCTCATCTCTGCGACTCTCATGGATCATAAGTATCTGCTCGTCATTACTGACGTACTCCTCCTTGATCAGCTCGGGCTGGTATTCCACTAGACCATCATCCGTAACCTTGAAGAATATGAATCCCATCTTCCGACTGATCCCAATGACCGGGGTGTCGTCCCATGGCGTCACCTTCTTAGGAATCAGTGCCATGGCGCCAACCTCTCCCTTCCAAAGACGAGCGGCTCCGATACCAATACTTGACCCCTCCACCACCAAGTCTTTGAAGAGATCTTTGGATGTGGTCATACCTCGCATCAATGGCTTATACTTCACAGGATTTTCGCGAAGTAAAAGGTACTGTGCAGAGAGCGAACGCTCCGAATCAATAGAGAGATCAATCACCGCACCGCTTGGTCGAATGCGCTGGACAGAATGGCCGGTAGAGTATCCGTAAATTTCTCCCGTCATCACATCTCCGATGAAGGCTGCTTCTACCTCGCCGTCCACCACAAGCGCAATCATGGTACCGATCCCATGAGATTGGCGACGACCGTACGCCTTTGTGCCATCCAGAGGATCTATTGTGAAGTAAACATCGTTCTCGGGCTCTGTACACGGGATGGAGAGCGCGTTCTCTTCGCCAATGATACCGAATGTAGGATAATTTGCAGAAATCCTCTCTACGTATATCCGTTGAGCCGCGATATCTGCCGAAGTAACAAGGTCATCATAGACACCATCGGAGCCGGCCTTTGCCGTTGCCGTGAAGGTATCCAGCTGACTCTGGATCTCTTTGATTGCCACGCCTACCATCTCTCGCATGGCGTAACCAATCACAGTGGATACGAGATGACCGAATTTCGTTGTCATAGAACAATCCTTTCTCTTGAAATCTGTTGCTCTGTCGGCTGGATCTTACAATAACTGTTTTAGCTTGTCAAGGGGATTCACCCTAATTTTATATTAAAAAGACCCACTGAATATTATGTGGGTCAGGGACTCATTTCTCGTGGTACCTCCGTAAGAATTCGCTCAAACTCTGAAACGACAATCGCATGAATACTCTCTGAATCACAACTAGCATCTACTTGAAGACACCTCTCGCCGATCTCCATAAAGTACTCTACATATCCTTGCCGAACTCTCTGATGAAATGCCATCTCCTCGAGCTCAATTCGATCTAGTCCATTTCCTCGAGCTCGCACCCGTGCAAGACCGACATACGGATCAACGTCAAGCCAGAATGTAAAGTCCGGTATGACCGTGCCACGTGCAAATTGATTGATGTATACACATGCGTCCTTATCCATTCCGCGACCACCACATTGATAGGCGAATAGAGATGCTTCATATCTATCACAAAGCACCACTCTCCCTTGTGAGAGGGCTGGTTCTAGAACCTGTGCCACATGCTCCGCCCGATCAGCAAGATACAAAAGAACTTCCGCTTTATTTGAAATCTTTGTATCGGGATCCAGTACGATACTACGAATACGCTGGCTCAACTGCGTACCCCCTGGCTCGCGCGTACGCATATGCGAAACGCCCTTCTGTTCGCAATATTCTGCGAGGAGGGCGCTCTGCGTTGTTTTTCCTGAACCTTCGATTCCTTCAAAGACAATAAACAAACCTCGCGTTTGCAAAGAACATTCCTCCTCTCCTGAAGATGTGCCATAAGTGTAAGAAATATCACTCTTTATGTCAAGGATAGACTAATATAAAATAAAAACTCCCCGACCATGTCAGAGAGTAAAGGACTACTGTCTCTTCCTGAGAAGCTTGTGGAGACGCCATGCAGGAAGTGTGGCGATGAAAAGTAAGCAGATCGTAAAGCCGACCTTACCCACTATATTTATGTCTCCACTCCCCAGAAGGATTCTGATGAGCATCGCAATGCAGATGAGATTTATGATGAGACTCCAAAGAAGATGTTCTTTGAGTCTATACGAACTCCTACGCTCTACCATGAGATTGCGGAAATTCTTGTTTGAGATCTCCCGCTCCGCCTCCGCCTGATCACGGATAATCGCCACCCTTGCCCGTAACATAGGCTCGGGAACGGAAAGATTGTCGTGATTCACGATACGTCCTCCTTTTCTTATAATTACGAGTATAGCACAATTATAATAAAAAGTCAAGGTCAGCCCGTCAGAAATAAAAAACCGGTAGATCTTCATCTGACCGGCATTAAAGAACAATTTTCTTACAGTACTACTCCTCGTAGCGTGCGGCAACCGCTATTACCTTCATCTCAAATGCCGCCTCGGGATCATTAGAATAAAAATGATCAAAGAACATATTGACCGCCCCCCGAAACACCCATGTGTCGCGGAGAGCATTCTCACGTTCCGACAACGATCTTCCAAAAATCTCCGTAAGCTCTTTTAAAAAATTACGGGGTGAAGGAAATATGAAACCATCGTCAGGTTCTGCATGTATTTCTCGTACATACACCTCACATGCTTCAGAAATGATTCTTTGAAATCTCTCGCCTCCGATTCGAAAAAGAATTTCAAGTTCAAGCTCTTGAGCGTAGTATTCGTCAATCGCGTGCCAAAGATCTTTTACTCCCTGATCGGCACCCTTTGATATTTTTCGCCCCTTCTTATGTGCCCATACCGCATGTTGTCCCTCATGAAGAGTAATCATTCCTCTGGTAAACGATGAGAGCGGCTCGTTTGGAATCGCAAGCACGTTCATTGACCGGAAAAAAGTTCCATAGGGACCTTTCTTTCTCAAACACTGTTCACCCGCATTGGGAACAACGAAAAGAATAGGATTTTTCATCCGCGATTCTTGACACTGTATAAATCCAACACCAGGCTCACTGGACGGATCCACCCTGCCTGCGATAGAGTACTTCTTCAAAAACCTTACAACAGCGCGCGCGTTAGAGCTTTTTGCGCGTTCTGCAACATCCTGTGCGGCAGAAATCCAACGACGCCTCCGTTTTTGATGCTCTCTGCACATTTCCCTTCTTTCCCTTAAAATTGCAGCCACACCAGACGGAATATTTTTTCTTCCTAAACGCCCCTGAATCGCTTTCTTCATCTCTCTCCTCCAAAAGAACTCACATCTACGTCAAAAGACTACTATATAAACAAAAAAATGTCAAGACTTTGCCCAGACATTAAAAAAGGCCATCAGAGAATTTTCTCTAACGGCCTCGTGGTAGGTACTCTTATTCTTGACTTGCGAGATCTTCGGGGCTGATGCCGAAGGTCTCTATGAATTGTCGCTTCGTAGTGATGAAACGAAGCTCTGACCGCATCAGATCTACGCCGGCGAGACAGATCTCATACCCGTTTGAAAACGGGATGTACCCACCTCCCTGCTTGATTTTTGCGCCCTCGGATTTTACGTAGATCAGAAGCTTTTCTAGAAGCTTTCGATCACCAGTGTACCAAGACGAACGCTCGTTGCGATCAGAATTGGTAAAGGTGAAGATCGGACCATCGGGCGGAAGTGCATCATCCACAGCGATTCTGACCTTAGGTCTATACGCCAGACCCACCCTGTCCTCCAACTGACTTATGAGATGACCCTTGAACGTTCGTTGCTCAAGTACCTCCTCCTCTATCAGCCCGACCACCCCATTGTTGTCCCCAATGTGGAACGTTTTTCCCTCGAGTCTTCGTGTCATCTTTTCCTCCTTATGGCACACGACTGGTGGGTACTGTTCACGTGAGAGTTACAAGCTTTTGTGCCCCTCATCACGCGAATAGTTTAGAGCATACCACATTTCATCAATTTTGTCAAGCCCTTGTCTATTTGACCCATATTATCTTACAATCGCCTCCCCCTTGGGATACGCCTCAATTTCACTCTGCGGGACTATGATGATTTTTTTCTTACTATATCCACGCCGTTTCAGCGCAAGTGTACTCAACGACCGAAGTTTTTTCCCTGATACAAGATATACCGTCTCCGCACCGTCACCCCTTAGAACAGTATTTTCTCTTGGTACAAGCGGGACTCCCTCTTCCCAGCCTTGCGCGATGAGCTCTCCAAAGCTGTAGTCCGCACTCATAAAGCGTTGTTTTATCACAAGAGGAAAGATCCGATTCTTTTTTCCATCTCGGAAAAGATAGAGCTCTTTTGTCTCGGAAATGGAAAAATAGGTGTTTTCTTGAGGGGTTACAAATCCATCTTTGGGAAGTTCTTCTATCTCTGTATCACTCAATGATACTACCTGCGAATTTTTGAATCCTCTGTTTTTAAATAATTCAGGCGTCAATGGTTGAAGCTGTCCTTTGAGCACAAGATACATTGTTGAGCCATGTTCAGCCTTCACGAGTGTCCCATCTTTTGGTGGGACCACGATACCATCTGGCCAATTTGTGACAATACTCGCCTCAAAATAATAATCGGGTTTGACGCCACGCTGTTTTGCCACAAATGCCGAGATTGGATGCTTTGCGCCATCTTTAAAGAGATAAAGTTCGCTTGATCCACTAATTGCAAAAAATGTCCCACTCTTGGGTGGCGGCGGCAACCCTAATGTAAGTGAAGAAAATTCTTCCAACGTGGAAAGTGTAATAACATCTTTTGAATTAAATCCAAGATTCTTAAAAAGCTCACTCGTCAGAGGAAGTCGCTGACCTTGCCAGACAAGATACACCGTCTGACTTACCGTTGCTTTTACAAGAGTGCCGTCAAGCGGTGAAACATATCCGCTTTTTGGATAGCTCAAGAGCTCTTCTCCCGGAATAATCTGGATTTTTTTTACAACTTTATACTGCTTAAGAGTAACATCAGAAAAAAGTTTTAATACGCCCTGTTGGACAAGATATATCTCGGGCGCTCCTTCCGCCTTCAAAACAGTCCCGTCTTCCGGAGTCAGCTGGGATCCATCAGAAAAAAGCACGGCATCTAATTCCGGTACAGAGAAGGCATTTGTGATATCTAATTTTCTTTGACCTATAACAAAGGCGGACGCGGGATGTTTGACGCCATCCAGAAAAACGTACGTCTTTCCATTGACTGAAATAATCGTATTATCCACCGGCCCATATGGCGAGCCTATAGTATAGTTTGCAAATTCAGATGGAGAGACAATGATGGTTTTATAATAATCAATAAGCCGAGCCTGTGCCACAAATTGAGGAATCTGCTGAAGCGCTCCATTTTGAAGAATATAGACGACACCGCTATCTGAAGTTTTTAGAAGTGTACCGTTCGCATACTTAAACCATGAGGCAAAAAATCTCCAAAAATTATAATTCCCGTTAAACACGTGCGGGGTATACCTATACAAAGCCGCGGTCGCCTTATTGAGAAGTGTAACTACTTGATTTGCAAGCACCCCCGCAAAACCGCCGAGTGTATTATCTAAAGTAATCGTTTGATTGACCTGTGACGGACGGCCATTCACCGCGGGCCCTCTGCCATTCGCTTGAGAAAAAGACTTCATAAGCGAACGCGGAGCGCCAAGATATCTATTTCCAGCCGTATCCACATTCCCAAAAAATTGATAATAAAATCCGGGAAATAAATTCCCGCATCCACTCGCGTCTGGACAGTCAAAGCCAAGCGCGCGATCAAGCGCTTTTTGTAAGGTGAATTGATTAAATTTTCCCGTGATAAGGCTCTGTTCTTTATTGAGCGTTACCAAAAGCACCTGCGGATTCATGCCTGTTGACTGCGCCGCATCCCAAATAAGTTCCGCCGCAGTTCGCAGACGTGTCAGATTATATCCCGGATCATCTAATTTTTGTCTGAGCGCGGGATCAGACGGCTCGTGGAGTTTGATAAGAAAGTCTGGATTTGTATTTGAAAGTACACTCCCTTTTGACTCAAGAAATTTCTGAACTCCTTCAGCGCCGCCAAATGTCTGAGTATCACTAAACCGTGCATCTTCTATCAAAAGATTGGGATTAAATGCCGGATCAATATCTTGCGCAAATACAAGTATCGGCTGAAAAAGAAAGGTAAGAAGCGTAAAAATGGTGAGTATTTTTTTCATATGCAAAATCTAATACGGCCAGTTATCCTTATTTCACTATACCACAATTAAAAAAACGCCTGAAATCAGGAGCGAAAAATCCATTTTTCTTCTACTGTACCGTCTGAAGTTTCAGAACAACTTCTTCAAGTCTTTCAATGCGAGCGCGCATCATAGTAAGTTCTTGATCTAGTTTTTCGTGAAGATGGATAAAGCGATCAACATTATCATACAGCTTGTCTACTCTCTGATTCGTATATGCAATCTGTTTCTGCATGTCAGAAAAACTCTGATTTACAATAAACGCAAAGTCATCAAACTTTTTATCAACATCATCAAATCGTTTATCAATGACGTCAAACTTCTTGTCAATAACAAGAGCAAAGTCATCAAACTTTTTATCTATGAGTCCTCCAATATTTTGTAAGTCTTCTTGCGTAAGCATAAAAAAAATATATCAACTTCTACAGTATATCAATAAAAAAATACAAGGTCAAGAAAAACTTTACGCCTGTAATCGCTCTATCTCCTCCAGTACTTGTGGCGTGTCATAATCTCCACCGTGCGCACTCGTCCCTTGATAGCTTGGGGCGCGCTGGTCTATGTGTACCGAGCATGTCATTTCTCGCTCAGTTTCTTTATTGATGTAGAGATGGTATCGGGGAAATTCTGATCCATGTATGCGCCTGACAAAGCTCGAGATACCCTGCCTATTTGTATATGTCGCATAGCCCAGTCGTCTCATGAGTACAAGTGGATTGTACGCACCCTTTTTTATAACGAAATGTTTCATAATAAAAACTCATTGTGGGATTAATAGATTAATACCGAATAAAGTGATCCACAATATTTTCTATGGTAATGCATTCAAAATGTGCCTTCGGATACGTCGATTTAAATGAAAAAGGTGTGGTAACTTTATCTTTCCATTTACATTCATACGCAAATATTTCTTTGCTCGAATGTATCGTCTCAATAAAATCTATTTCGGATCCCTGTCTATTTCTCCAAAAATGTATATCGCTTGACCGCATACTATACGCGCGTTCTTTTATTTTTTCCGCAATGAAAAAATTCTCAAATATCGCTCTCTTATCTATCCGGATATCTATAGGGTCGGTATTACCTATAAGCGCATTACGTATGCCGACATCATAAAAAAATATTTTGTGGCTTTTGTTAATCTCTTTTGTTTTATTGGTATACAACGGCGTTAAGCGAAAAATGATAAACGCTTGCTCAAGGAGATTGACATAATTATAAATAGTATCTCTGCTCACGCCAACCTCTTTCGCTAATTCTGAATATGATATTTCGCCTCCTATACGAAGAGCAAGAAGTTTGACTAATTTTTCAAATGCAAATGAGTTGCGTATATCGCCGAATAGAAAGAGATCCTTAAATAAATAGTCTCCTGCCAGTTCTTTTATGAGAAGCGCCTTATCTTCCCGCGACGATGCATTCACTATTTCTGGATACATGCCAAACGTCATGAAGGAGTCGAGCTCCTTACCTGTAGATATCTTTCCTTGCGCATCAACTACTTCTTTGATTGAGAGAGGATATAGATAAAACTTACGATTTCTCCCCGTCAGAGGCTCATTTAATTTATTCGCCAATTCAAAAGAGGATGATCCGGTAGCAATGAGATGAACCTGATCACTATTGTCTGCAATAAGTTTAAGCGTAATACCTATATCTTTGACCCTTTGAGCCTCATCTATCACCACCAACTCATACCCAGACACAAGTTCCAAAAGTTCTTTTGCTGACCGATGTTCAAGCAACAATGCGTCTTTGGGATCATCTCCTTGCAAATAGAGGGTATGAGAAAATTGAGTCAACAGTGACTTTATAAGTGTAGTTTTGCCAACTTGTCGTGCGCCATAAAGCACCAATACGGGCTTTTTACCTATATTTTCATGAAGTTGACCAAAAAGTGTTCTTTGATAATTCATGGTTATAGTATACTATATATACACCTAAACTGTCAAGTACACCTGTGTTTTATGCAATACATACATTTCATAGCCCCATGGGGAATCGAACCCCAGTTTTCTCCGTGAGAGGGAGACGTCCGAACCACTAGACGATGAGGCCACATAGTGTGGCATTATTACTTCCACTCTTTTCCCTGCCGTACCAACATCTTTTGCGCCAGTAATGGCTCCGCCATAAGCTCTTTTACTATTTTTTCCAATCGTATCCCCTGTGATCCTTTTATAAGGACTACATCATTCTTTCGTATCCTATCTTTCAATACTACGCTTGCCAGTACGGGATTATCAAAGCATAAAATTCTATCCTCGTCAAACCCTTTTTCTCGCGCCGCATCCGCAATCATACGTGCCAATGGCCCTACCGTATATAGTACATCAATGGGTAGCCGTGCGACATACTCGCCAAGTTTTATATGCTCGTCTTCCGTATATGCGCCAAGCTCCAGCATATCTCCAAGTACGGCAACCCTTTTTGCAGATTCATGGATCAACACACCCGCAAGTACATCAAGTGCCGCGCGAGCAGCCAATGGTGATGAGTTGTATGAATCATCTATAAGAAGTGTCCCTTTAATGCCAGATAGCAATCGCATACGCCCCCTTGGAGATTCATATTCTCGCAGTTCATCCGCAATACGAGTAAGCGGTAGCCCATAGGCAATACCAACGGCAATACCCGCGAGTACGGAATACACACTTTGTTTACTTACAATATGTGGTAACTCAATATGTACAGACTCATTTTGATATGCAACCGTAAAATGAACGCCGCCAAGAGTATCGTTTTCAGAGGGGAAGGTAATACTATCAGAAAGTTCAGAGACGCAAACATCCGCACGCCGAGAAAATCCGTATGACAACGGTCGCGCATGCACAGATTCACGAATACCCGAAAGGATCGGATCATCTTCATTATATATCGCCCACTTGCCTTGTGGATCATCCAGATGAAGATGCATAACCTTTTTTTCTTCCGCAAGCGTCTCAATATCTCCAAACAACTCAAGATGCGCGGGGCTGATAGCGGTAATCACCCCAACGGTGCATGGCGCAAGTTTTGTGAGGTAAGAAATATCTCCGGGTTTATCCGCACCCATTTCCAAAATAAGAACTTTGGGATACTTTCTATTCGTATGAACTAACAGCCATACCGCCTTAAAAAAAATACCCATCCATTGTATATACGACCTTCCCGGATTTTCAGAAATGCCAATAACAGAAAACGGCACACCCAGCTCATTATTGAAATTTTTCTCACTACGATAGACGCGGAACTGACCTTTTAAAACAATATACACCGCCTCCCGCGCAGATGTTTTCCCCACACTTCCAGTAATACCTACAATATCCGGATTGTATTTTTTTAGAATAGCCCGAGAAAAAAAATACAGTATTTTTTGTATGAGTGGTTTCATAGATAACGTAGTGGAATAATCTTATCTCTTTATTGTATCTGTTCTACGTATTTTTTACAAATAAAAAAGCCCCTGCTACCTGTGAGCTGGGGCATACTACTGATTTTGATTAGTTTCTAGAGATCCCGCCCTCGTGTCTGAACGGCAGTTTCTCCATTACCTCCTCCGGTCTTGCGAGTCACCATGTCGGTGAAAAGCGTTCCAAGACCGGTGCCAACAAAAACCTTTGACATGACGTCAGTAAAGTTCTTGCCGCCGAGAATCGCGAGCGGAGATACGCTTTGTGCCATCTCTCCCGTGAGAGCTTTGTCACTAAACGCCTGAATCGCCGCGATGAAGTCCGGAGATACCGCATTCATTTTTTCCACAAACGCGGCGCCCTCGGCTTTGAGCTCCTCCAGACGTTGATCAAGTCTCGCCTTGTCAATGATGAGCTCTTGATCCGCCTCTGCCTTTTCTACCTCGAGATTGATCTCACGAATCTTTTGAGTGAGAAGTTCCATCTCCTCACGATGCGTGAGTTTCAGATTGACAAGCGAACCCTCCATAGCCGCTTTCTCTTGATCCATGTCTGAACGCTTGCGAGCCTTTATGAGATCCAGCTCCAGCTCCTGAAGCTCGGTCTGGGTCTCAAGATCAGCGATCTCCCGCAGTACGTTATGTTCGCGCTTCCTCGCATCCAGATTTCGCTCAAGACCGGCTATCTGAAGCGCCTGTTGTACGGTAGCTCGTTGCGCGCCCTTGAGAAGCTCGGCGATATCCTTATCACCGATCTTGACCTCAAAGACCTCTACATCATAGATCCGCATGCCATTTTCCTTGAACTCGCGCCCCTTGCGTAATCCTCCTTCTTGGGGCTGTCCCAGAATCGTATCTCTGACGATGTCAATGGCGTGGTCGTTGAACTCCTCTATGCCAACATGTTTGACAGCATTTCCAATCAGGGATCTCGTGTGATCCGTGAGGAGCTTGACATAGTTTTGCACCGCGAACCACTTCTCGCGATCATCTCCCTCAAAATTCACGCGGTAGGATACCTTGATCTCCACCTGGCAAAGATCTTTTGTCTCTGCCAAGATGATATCCGACACCTTGTTGTTTGAGACGAGAAGATATGTGGTCTTGTAGAGTCGATCGGTCGTTTTTGGCTTTCCGGTGGAAAGCTGCATAGGCATGAGCGACTCATCATACTCCAACAGACGAATCGCCGGCCCAACTACGACATCCCGTTTCCCCGTCTTGTTTGTGATGAGTACCGCGTAGCCACTCCATACCTCAATGGTGACGGCTCCATCGTACTTGGTGTCCAGAGTAATAGCGCGTGGCGGAGTGTAGGTAGTCTTTCGCGAAATTTCGTCTCCGAAATGCGCAGCCGCACCCAAGACCTCTTCACTACTTACTCTCTGAGCGGATCTAGTGACAGCTGTACGCCGCACCTCGGCGTCCGCGAGGAATCCCACATCTTCCTGATCTGCAAGTTCCTGAAGATGTTTATTGATCTCAACGGCCTTTGTGTTTCCCGGAAACCAGAGCTCAACGGTAGGTCTGTCCAAAATCCTCCGGACAATCACCTCTTCCCTTGGATCTGGAAGAAACATAGCCGGTCCCTTTTTCAGATCCACGGTACCGCTTTGCTTGTTGAGGACATATCGCGCCTCACCACTTGGGATGGCGATCGCATAGTGAATCTCCCGATCGTCGTACTTGATGATGGCATGCTCGGGACGCGGAAAATAAATCGCCTGTTCCGAGCCGGTGAGAATGAGTTCTTCTCCCGCCTTGTATCTCACATCGTTCTCTTCGTAGTCGGCGATGACCTTGAGGTGAATACCGCTTTGCGGATTCAGCTCTATCGCCTTGAACTTGCGAGAACCCTGTTGCGTGACAAAGGTCTGCGTTGGAGACGGGAAAACCACTGCGGGTCCGGGGAGATATTCTTTTGTACCTTTTTCGTCCAAAAGAATACAGTACTCCAAGCGCTCAAGTGTGACCGCGTCGCGCACGTATTTGCCAGTGCTATCAGCAATCACCTCCAAGCCTGTTGGCGGAATGTAAAAGGCGACCTCGGTCCCCTTCACCACGAGAAGTTGTCCCATCGTGACTTTTTCAGAATCAGCCACCGAACCTACAGAGGGATTGGTGGTTTCTTGTGTGCTTTTCCCTTCTTCTTTGGTAACGCTCTCCTTGCCGGTACCGCTACTTTCAAGAGTTGAAATTTGAGGTTTGACTACCGCCTTACTCCAGTTCTCCCGTGCCTGTTCCTCATTGGTGACAGAGACGAGGAGGTATTCGTTTGAGCGAAGACGATGGCCTTCAACCACCTTGGCACTTTGCGCCGGCCAGAGCGCGAAATGCGCCGGTCCGGGAATATTGACAGTCCTCCCAAACTGGAGAGAGACCATCATGCCGTCGTATTCGTCCTTGGGATGTTCCGAGACACCCGCCTCAGATGATAATGCGGGATTTGACAAGACCACATAGTGGCCTTCGGGAACATTTACAAACGGCTGAAGAACCGCCTGTGACACACTATCCAGTCGCTTGAACTCCTGCTTTTTGTCATCCCAGATGACCGGACAGTCCGTCTGTGAGAGACTGACCTTGACCGGTCCCACGCGGACTCGTACCTTTCCGCTCGACCCATCCTGGATGTAGGTGAACTGCTTGTTTGCGATGATCAGATCGCGGTTGCGATCATCTTCTGTCGCCATGTGTGCTTCCTTTCATGTTGTGTAGGGAACGCAAAATTTGCCGTTTTTATAAGAAAATTTCTTGACATTTTGAGCATAACACAAAATCAGTCATTTGTCAAGGCTCCGACTACTTCTCCGTCTTTTCATCCGGAGGCACCTCATAATAGCTCAAAAGAAATTGCGCAAGATCCCCAAAAAGGGGAGCCGCGGAGCTTTCCGCCCACTCCACATTACGCGGATGATCAACTTTTACAAGCATAGCAAAACGCGGATTATCTACTGGAGCAAAACCTGCGAACGAACCTATGGATGTATTTTGTTCATATCCCTTTCCATCTTTCCGTGGTACTTGTGCGGTACCCGTTTTTCCTGCCACATAATACCCTTTGACGCCAGCGGGCTTTCCGTGACCTTTCCGCACTACATTCACAAGCATACCTGAAAGCAGTGTTGCGGTATGCTCAGAAATTACCTGACGAATTTCTTTAGGCTTTGTTTCTGTCACGTTACCATCTGATTTAACTATTTTATGAACAATATATGGTTGCATCATTCTACCGCCATTTGCAATTGTCGCGTATGCGACCGTTATTTGAAGAGGCGTTACAGTAATTCCCTGCCCAAATGCTGTAGTGGCAAAGTTCATTTCATTACTTGTTTTTAATGCAGAAATATTTCCAATTGTTTCGGTATCTAGCTCAATACCCGTAGGCGCGCCGAATCCAAATAATTTTACATATTTTCTAAAACCGTCAAGCCCAACTTTTCGTTCAACAAAAATAACTCCGGTATTTAATGACTTATCAAGCACATCCATCATTGTCTGCTTCCCGTTTGCCTTTTTATCTGAATTTTTTATGGTATATTTTCCTATTTGTACATTTCCTGTATCGTTATATGTTGTTTCCGGAGTAACCTTGTTCAGATCAAGACCCATTGCCATAGTAACAGGCTTAAATATTGATCCCGGCTCAAATGATGTAAAAATCGCCGGATTGTTGTATACATTCACATCCGTTTTTGAACGATCATCTGGAATAAAATCCGGAACAGAGCACATCGCCAGTATTGCGCCTGTCTGTGGCTCCATAATGATTACGGTCCCTCCGTCTGCACTATGCTTAAGTACCCATTTTCCTAGTCTATCGCACGCTACGAGCTGAACAGTTCTATCTATAGTAAGAATCATACTGTCACCATTTATGGCGTCAATAAGACGCGTATCACCAACAGGAATCAATGCGCCAATTGCGTCAGTCTCTGTTCTAAGAGATCCTTCTTTCCCTTTAAGAATTCTATTAAAATATCCTTCAAGCCCATAGAGACCCTTTGTTCCCTTTCCATCTTCCGTATATCCCACAAACCCGAATATATGCCCTCCAAGTTTTTCAGGATAGAATCTATGCGTTTCTGTATTAAAAGAAATACCCGAAAGACCAAGTTGCTTTATCTGATCAGCTTTTTCATCTGTAAGTCTTTTTTTCAATACCACATATGACGTATCCTGTCGCGCGAGTTTTTCAAGAAGCACTTCTTTTTCCATTTCCAAAATAGGACTCAATACTTCTGCTGTTTTTACTGGATCTAAAATATCTTTTGGTACTGTATATACCAACTTATATTCCCTGTTTGTTACCGCTGGAAATACTTTTTCTCCAGAAACTTCAAGAAGGTACGGTGTATTTTTTTCCACATGCGTCTCACGCAAAAAAATTTCTCCACGATTTGGAATGAGTTTTTTTAAAAATTGATGCTCATCATCTGCCGCCGCTTTGTATGTGGCGTAATTTACTATTTGCAAATTAAAAAGTCGCAACGCAAGAATCCCCGCAAAAAGAATAAGAAAAAAACGCAAGAATAACATGCGTCCGTCAATGGATGACTTTTCATACCCCCCCCGTTTTGAAAATGAAGATTTTTTATAGCGATACATAGTACCTCCATTGTATCGTATGAAGAGTTTTTTGCACAGTATCTTTAATATAAAAACCCAACATACATGCATGTTGGGCAGTCTCTTCAGAAAAATGGCAGACTCGGTATGCAAATCGCAACTTTCTCAAGCTCCATACATGAGAGACAGAGCGAAAGAAGTATGAGCTCCCATTTCTGTTCGGTGTCCGAACAGATGAACGGACCATATCGCCCTACAAGATACGCTGGCGCAGAACATTGTCTACACTGTACTTGTTGAACATGATCCGCAGACACAAACACCTCTGACCCTAGAAACGCATGCTTAAGCGAAGTGCATTCCCGATATTCCTTTGAGAGAATATTCTGGATCCAACGCACGTCTTCTTTGCGTGCTTGTACTATTATCACATTAAAATCTGTATCTTTGGGAATCAACAATTCCCTTGTTGATTTGAGAAAGAACCACAAATGAGAAGATGTATCAAATGTTGTAAGTTCCCAACTTGTACGAAGGCCACGTATCGCAGAAAGAAAATCCTCTATTTTTCTTCTGGAATTGATAATAGTAGCAACCATTATCTCAAGCCTACGTAACTCTCCTGATACCTCCTCAAACTGGCGAGAACCCCACATTTGAGCAGACTCAAACCGCTCTGCCGCCTCAAATCGCCGTGGTAGCTCTTCATATTGCATGATATGTACCCTTTCTCTCCTTGCCCTGTCAAACACCCCCACTATATCGCCTATCCTTTAAAAAGTCAACTCTGCCGCCGAAAAAAAAGCGAGACAAGAAAACACGATCCTGATACTAAAATAATAAGCGGGCCGGCAGGAAAACCTGTCTGACGGTATAAAAAAAGCCCAACGACACTTCCAAATATGCCAAAAAAGACGCTCCACCAAATATATCCGTGCAAATTTCTACTTATATTCTGCGCGATTGCCGCAGGAATAATAACCAAAGATCCCACAAGTAGAGAACCAGTTATCCGTATACCTAGAGCCACGACAATTGCTATACAAAGAAGAAATAAAAAATTATTCGCCTTTACTCGTACCCCTTGCACCTTTGCCAAATCATTTGAGATATTCGCCAAAAGAAGATCGCTATATATTCTTTGAAGAAGAAAGAAAGTCCCCAGAGACAATATCACAGCAGCAATCGCCGCGTGCAAAGACACTCTCGTAATATCTCCAAATAACGCCTCAAGAAGTTCATGATCGGGAGTGATAAGAAAACCGATAGCAAGACTTATCACAAACACAACTCCGACAAGCAACTCTGTGGGTAAAAATGTACGCACCTCAAAAGCCCAAATAATAAGGACACCAAAAAACAAAAAAACAAAGGCGCCCAATGACACATTTTGATGAAAAAGCAATGCGAGCCCTATGCCCGGCAACGCGATATGTCCAAGAGCATCTCCGACGAGCGCCATCCGCTTCGTAATCATGAGGGAGCCGAGATACCCAGACACCCCGCCCACAAATATACCAGCGATAAGGCTTAAGAAAAACTGATCATTCATGAGAGTGAGCATAAAATTTTGTCTCCCACCCGTACATCTGGGAGAGATTTTCCGGCGTAAGCGCCTCTTGCGGCGTTCCGGTACATACCATTTTTTTATTCAAGCACAGCACTTTTGTAGCAAAGCTATAGACGATACTTAAATCATGGGATACGAGAAAAATAGTCAAATGTTTTTCTTTTTGAAGTTTTTCAAGTAACTCATAGATAGATTCTTTTCCGGAAATATCCACACCGGCAAACGGCTCATCGAACAACAATACATTGGGATGATCAAGAAGTACCCAGCTTACGAGAATTCTTTGAAACTGACCGGATGAGAGCGTGCCCATGCGTTTTTTGAGCATATCAGCGCCAGCCTCTATGCCAACAGAACGAAGCATAGGAAGAATATCCTCTTTTGCGACTTTTTTTAGCTCAAAAAATTCCTGCACACTTAAAGGAATATCTTTTACATACGGCAACCGTTGGGGGACATACCCTATCTTCACGCCTTTCTTCCATACAATATCACCCGTATGCGGAAGAATATCCAAGAGCGCCTTCAAAAGTACCGTCTTCCCCGCACCATTTGGTCCAAGAATTACAAGTGTCTCCCCCTCTTGTACCTCAAAAGAAAGATGCGTAATAACATCTTCTCCATTGATCTTTACCGCCATATTTTGAACCTTCAGCAGAGGAGTATCCATACCATTTAAGTATAGCATCGCTCTAAAAAAAGTAAACAATTGTTACTCAAACTGCGCTTCAAGTAATATTCGCGCCACATTACGTGGCGTTCCCGTAACAGGATAGTGATGCATGTCTATAAACGGTGTGGTATTTGCCTCAAGAATAGCACAGGGTTGATCTTCCGGATCATGACAAATATTGGTACACATCACATCAAAACCAAGAAGTGGCACATTGAGAAGTTTCGCGAGTTTTTCGCATATTTTTTTCATTTCAGGATGCACCTCGTCTGTCATGTCATGAATATCCGCTCCAGCAGCAAGGATTACTTTTGAATGAAGATATATTTTTTTGCCAGCCAAAAGAACGCTATCAAGCGTCATACCTTCATTTTTTAGTAATATTTTAGTAAGTGGAGTTACGGCAAGACGATGCAATGTCTTATTTTTATCGCTCATCTCCCCTCTGCGCGGATCTTTATTTTTCTCATCTATCAACTTATAAACGGTATGGATACCGTCCCCAATAACATTCGGCGCCTCACGTCTACAACAGGCGACCATCTTTCCGCGCACAATGGTCATGCGATAGACGTCTCCCGAAATATGTCGTTCAACCACACACGCCGCGCTTATGAAAAATGCCGCATCAAGCGCCTCTCTAAATTCTTCTTGTGACAAAATATTGCATGAGACATGAATGCTCAAAGAGCCTGTCCGTGGCTTCACAACCAAAGGAAATCCAATCTTCATACCATAGTAAAACGCTTTTTCCTTAGAAAAAAATGACCGCCCCTCCGCATACGGAAGAAAATACCGCGCAAGTAGCTTTTTCAAAAAATATTTATCATCCGCCCGATGGAGCCTATATCTATACGAACATGCGTCTACTAGTGGTAAGCCCGCCTCAACAATAAATTTTTTTGTTCCTTTTTTGAGAGAAAAGAAATTTGTCTTTCTTCCAAATATACCTATCTGTTTCATGACTATACCTAAAGCATGCGTCTCTTGAAATACCATGTTTGCGCGGCTTCCAAGAGTTTTTTCATCAAAAATTTCTTTTTCTCTTATAATATGTATGAAAGAAAAAGCAGCATAAAAAAAAAGAAGAACTCTTCTTTGATACCACGGAAAAAAACGTTCAAGAAAAAAAATAAAAAACAAAAGAGTGTCTTCCAACGGTTGAATATATTTTTCAATTCTATCAAAAATATGCCGCGGATCTTCTTGAAACGGATCACAATATGCACATGTCTTTGGATTCATATAGAAAAAGTGTAACAGACAAAAACAAAAACAACCAGCGAACAGAAAATGCGCTGGTTGTCTTTATCGGCCGAGTGTTTGCAGTCATTATCATCGTGCCGCCACTGGTCGAGCTGACTCTATGTATTCTACGTTATGTGATGCCACCAATCGTAAGGTATCTATACGATTCTGTAGCGCGGTCAGGCTTTGGGCCTGTATGATTTGAGCCTGAAGCTTTTCACCTTCCTTTTGTTTCTGCACTATTTGTTTTTCAAAATTACGAATACTATATCCCTTTGTTGCGAGAGTATTTATCTGTATGAGGTATCCTACCCCAAAGACCATTACTGTCAAGAGTATCCAGATATTCATCTGAAGCTGGCGCTCTTGCGATGCGGAAAAAACAGAATTCGCACATTTCCGCATGGCCTGAAAGGACCGTTGAATTGTTCTAAATCTTTGAGACATACAATACTATTTTTTCTTTTTCTTAATGATCGTTGCACGTCTGAACGCGCGAAGTTTTGCGCTTCGTGATGCCGGATTGTCATAGGTCTCTTTTTCTGACGGCGTCACTGGCTTTTTTGTAAGAATTTCTCCCTTGCCTTCTTTTGCACAATTTCTAAAAAAGTTTTTTACAATACGATCTTCCAACGAATGAAATGAGATCACTATGATCCTGCCTTCTTCCTTTAATAGATCAAACGCTCCTTGTAACGATTTTTCTAAAACTCCCAATTCATCATTTACCGCGATACGAAGTGCCTGAAAGGTACGAGTTGCGCAATGGATTCGTCCATGGCGATACGCGCCAGGAACTGCAGACTGAATAAGTGATACCAGCGCTCCCGTGGTTGTTATTCTCTGTTTCTTCCGCGCAAGTACAATCACTTTCGCGATTCTTCTAGAAAACCGCTCCTCTCCAAAGGCAAAGATACTATCCGCAAGATCTTTTTCGTTCCATGAATTCACAATCTGCTCTGCTGTAGTAGTCTGACGCGGTGAAAATCGCATGTCCAATGGCTCATCTGTCTGGAAGCTAAAACCACGACCGCTCGCTTTGATAAGGTCTGTTGAGAGACCAAGGTCATACAGAATCCCACGAACTGGAACAATTCCATTTTCTGTTGCCACCTGGGCAAGATGACTGAAATTGCTTTCTCGTAAGATAAGTCTCTTTTCATACTCTTCGCTCAGCATCTTCATTCTATTGAGCGCTTCAGTATCACCATCCAATGCTAATACCTTTCCACGCGGCCCATTTCGTTTGAGTATTGCCTCGGTATGACCACCACCTCCCAACGTACAATCTATGTAATTTTCATTAAAACGAACATCCAAGTAATGCATCGTCTCATCCAGTAACACGGTCCGATGTAATGACATATTCTATATTTCTAAACTCCGAATCCACTCAATGTTTCCGCAATCTGCTGACTCTCACTTTCTGTCTGCGACTTATGTTGTTCCCATGCTCCCTCATCCCAAATTTCCACCTTATTGTACAGTCCTGCGACAATCGCCTTCTTTCCTATACCGGCATACTTCCGTAAATAGTCTGGGAGGACAATCCTCCCCTGCTTGTCTAGCTGGACATCCATTGCTCCGGCAAGCAGGAGACGGCTCATGGCGCGCGTATTTGCATGGTTCATGGGAAGCTGGGAGATCTTCTCCGCAAGTACGTTCCACTCCTTGATCGTATACAGCACTAAACACTGGTCAATACCCTTTGTTACTACCGCCCCTCTTTCGAGATCAGCGCGAAACTTTACGGGAACCGCCAGTCGTCCTTTTTCATCAAGAGAATGAGTATACTCCCCAATAAACATGCATTACGAAAGCACATGGTTTAAAAGACGCCAAAGATACAGTGCAAGCACCTCTCTATTGGCAAGAATGTACGACACGACAAGCATAATGGAATTGGATTCAAAGATCCTCTTTAGAGGTTTTGCACAGAAGTGATGGGTTTATCCCCACTTTCTTCCACCTTTCACCCCTACAAACCCATTATACACCACACGGAAGTCTTACTCAACCACTTTCCTGTGGATAAATAAAAAAGCGCTGCGGATTGTGCGCAACGCGTATGGTCTCAATTTTAGAGAAGACCCATTTCTAAAAGGTCTTGGGGCACTTTTATGAAAGACTCGGCAATGAATCCGTAATCTTTCTTTAGCGTCTCTTCTTCTGCATCGTCAATAGCTATTTCAACCGTCGCACCATCAAAGTATTTCTTGCTTGTCACCTTCCACGGCACGAGTGAGCTCAAATTCTTACGTGTAGATTCGAGATCTCCACCAGTCCAGAGGGTAATTGTCTTTTTTTCTGACTCTTTACGAAGATACTCTGCGAGCTGTTTATTGAGTTTATCTTCTATGTTGAGAAGCGTTCCAGAGACATCACAGAAGATACCCGAAAATCTCTGCCCCCTAAATGGAGATTTAAGATGTACCTTCCTACCTCTTACCGTCTCAATGACCGTACTATCACCTCCAGAAAACCCAAGCGAACGTGCACGATCTACCCATCTCACAAGAGAGTCTGGTGTGTTTGCATGAGAAAGATCATGTTTGAGAATTACTACATCATTTTCTTGCCCTGCAAATTTCAGGAGTGCGATTGCGAGCGCATCTGTCGGACGCTTCTTTGAACGAGCAAGACTCACGGCTTCCGCAAGTCGTACCGTGGATCCAAGAATATCCACGAATTCCACATGTGGATATCCTTTGAGTGCGTGATAGCGGTCATCCTCAACAAAACGAGGATGCTCTGGCGGATATATGGAGTAGACCACAATCGGACGGCCGTCATCCACAAGCGTGAGTGCCAGATCAAGCCCCTCCATAGAGATCCTACTTTGAGAAAAATGTATATAGTGAGCATTGATGAGAATCGCGCCAGAAACACCAAACCTACGCGCGGAAATCTCTACCATCTTCCGCACAGATTCTTCATGATCATATACCACGAGAGATTCCGAAACTGTTCCGTTCATTCTTTTCTCCTTTGCACTGCTGTAGTCTTGTCTAAGAATCCTTTAAAACCATTTAAAGAGTATACATGTGCTATACATACATGTCAAGATAGGAGTTTACACATACTTTTTATCCTTCAATCCATCCGGCATACATGTCATATCTGTCTGTGCATCTTCGTAATTATGCGCATACTTATATCCTTTACCATACTCCATCTCTTTCAGAAGTTTTGTGACGGCATTTCGTAAATGGAGCGGTACTGGTAAATTCCCGTATGTTTTTACATCTTCCATAGAGGCATTTATTCCTGCGTATGATCTGTTACTTTTTTTCGCTTCCGCAAGATAGACCGCGCATTGCGCTAATGGAATACGTGCTTCCGGCATACCTACAAAATCTACCGCTTGCATAGTAGCTATAGCGAGTACCAACGCATTTGTACTGGCAAGCCCAACATCTTCAGATGAAAAAATGACCATGCGCCGTGCGATAAAGAGCGGATCCTCGCCCGCGTCCAGCATACGCGCAAGCCAATAGAGTGTGGCATTTGGGTCTGAATTTCGCATACTCTTGATAAACGCGGATATGACGTTATAATGCTCGTCGCCATCTTTATCATACCGCAGTGCTTTTTGTTGAGCCGCCTCTTGAAGTGTTTCAAGGGTGATATATTTTTTTCCTTTTTTTTCAGGCGCAAGAGCTACCGTGAGTTCAAGAATGTTCAAAAGTGCCCGCGCATCACCATTTGCGTAGCTTATCAACGCATCTTGCGCGGATGGCTCTATTTCAAATAGCATATTTCCCAATCCACGTTCCGTATCCGTCCGCGCACGGTTTAAAATTTCCAAAAGGGATTCTTTTGTGTGTGAATTGAGAACAAACACGCGCGAACGAGAAAGGAGCGCGGAGTTCACCTCAAATGATGGATTTTCTGTAGTAGCACCTATCATGGTGATCACGCCATTTTCCACATAGGGTAAAAATGCATCTTGTTGCGCCTTATTGAACCTGTGAATTTCATCAATAAAAAGAATAGTCTTTTTGCCGTGAAATTTAAGATGGTCTTGTGCCTGCGAAATAATCTCACGTACCTCTTTGAGTCCGGTACTTACCGCACTGATAGATATAAAGCGCGAGCCAGTCACCTGCGCGATTACCGCCGCAAGCGTGGTTTTGCCTACTCCCGGAGGTCCCCAAAGAATCAAAGAACGAAGTTGATCACTCTCTATAAGTTTACGCAAAACCTTCCCCTCACCAAGAATATGATCCTGTCCCACATATTCATCAAGCGAAAGAGGTCGCATGCGATCTGCAAGTGGCGCATACGATTTTTTATTGAGATTTTGTTCAAAGAGATCCATAGTGTTATAAAGTAGCCCGCGAACGAGTGATGTTTGGGTCTTTGCCATATGCTGGCGCAACTGGGAAAAATTCTTTTATTTTTTGAATCTTTTCCAAGCCCACGATAAAAAAGTCCTTTCCATTTGTGTATTCAGATTCTTCTACTCCAATCACGGGAATTTTCAGCGCATATCCAAATGTATTGGCGATTGAGATACTTGTTCGGAGAAATGAAAACTGCCCCGGCCCAGAATACACCACAACACCCAAAAGAAGCGCAGGTAGTACCTTTCGTGTACACAAAAATGAATCAATTTCTTTGAGTACATTTTTTCGCACACCGGGCGTTTCTTTGATTTTTTTTGTATAGCGTTTTTTACCATCCCACAATACGAGACTGGACTCCTCACTGCTTTTTCTAAAGATGAAGAGATAGGGATGAAATGGCATTTTTTTCATATTATTTTTTTAATCTTTCAGAAATAACCGCGAGAGGAAATCGTATTACCGCAGTAAAAATACGACCCAAACGATGCGGTTGTGTAATAAGGCGAAAGAGCCACTCCAACCCGAGCATGCGTAATACACGCGGAGCATATGGCACCACGCCTGCAAGGTAATCAAAGGTACCACCCACGCCAACCGCGATTTTAATCCCAGAAAGCCGTTCTTTATTTTCCGCAATCCACATATCTTGCTTTGGCGCGCCAAATGCGACAAGAAGTATGTCTGCGCCGGAAGCAGAAATTCGCGCACATACATCTTCATCTGTCATCCCGGATCCCCGATCGCAGTCGAGGACAGGCCCGATCTGGGATCCAGAGTCTATTTTGGGTAAACGCACTTTCCTTTGCGTAGACTTTCTTGACATCCCCTCTTCCGCGCCGGCAATTACAAGTAAGGGGAACTTTTCTCGTAACACCTGTGCCGCTTTTTCTGCAACTTCACCATATGCACCAAGAAGATATATTTTCCTTCCTGTTTCCGCACAAAGTTGTGCAAGTATATCCGTAAGTTCCACGCCAGTCATTCTAAAAAGCTTTTTTTTAAAACCATACAAAAACACAGACGCACAAACCAACCCAAATCCATCCGCGATACGAAGATCCGCGCTTTGAAGCACGCGCAAAAATATTTTGTTCTTCCGTGCCTCCATAAGAAACTCCGGATTCACGGTAACAATCTGGTGATGATAATTATTTTTACTATCTTCTATAAGCCACTTCTTACACAGAAAAAAAACCTCTCGTTTTGATAAGATCTCAATAGGTACGCCAAGGAGTGTGTTTTGTGTCATATATATACTTTCTTCTAACCCCAATCTTAGCAGATAGAGTGAAAAAATAAAGTCTTGACAATATCTCCTTTCTACGGTATCATTATTAGCAGTCAGACACCAAGAGTGCTAACCTTATTTTTACCCTATATATGATGCAAAACAACTTTACCACCAAAGCGCAAGAAGCCCTCCAACGAGCACAAAATCTTGCCACGGAACACAATCACCAAGAACTTACACCTCTCCATGTTCTTCTTACGCTCATAAAACAGCCGGAAGGGATTGTGGGAAGTATTTTACAAAAACTTGAGGTCCCCATACCAGCACTTGAAGAACGCATTGGTCAGGGTCTGCAATTTTTACCGCACATCGTTGATCAAGGATCTGCCGGACAACTGTTTATTTCAAAAGAAATGGTGCAGATTTTTAATCAGTCAGAACGTGAGGCAAAAAATATTGGCGATGAATATATCAGTACGGAACATCTTTTTCTTGCTCATATTCAGGTTCCTTCCAGTGCGAATATCATTCTCAAGGAATTTAATGTGCAGTATGAGACCGTTCTTCAGATACTTGCACAGCTTCGCGGTACTCATCGTATTACAGATCCAGATCCGGAAAGTAAATATCAGGCGCTTATGAAATACGCTATGAATCTTACGGATCAGGCACGACAAGAAAAACTTGACCCGGTCATAGGACGTGATGAAGAAATTCGCCGCGTCATTCAGATACTCTCGCGCCGTACAAAAAATAATCCTGTGCTTATTGGCGAGGCGGGTGTAGGAAAAACTGCCATTGCGGAAGGCCTTGCGCAACGCATTGTCAGCGGTGATGTGCCTGAACTTTTGAAAGACAAAGAAATTCTTGCGTTAGACTTGGGCGCGCTTGTTGCTGGTACAAAATTTCGAGGTGATTTTGAAGATAGACTTAAAGCAGTTTTAAAAGAAATAAAACAATCAGCCGGAAAAATTATTCTTTTTATAGATGAACTTCACACCGTCATGGGCGCGGGCGGAGCAGATGGAGCTATTGACGCATCAAATATGCTCAAGCCGGCCCTTGCCCGCGGAGAACTTCGCACCATTGGCGCAACCACACTCAAGGAATATCAAAAACACATTGAAAAAGATGCGGCTTTTGAGCGCAGATTCCAGCCGGTGATGGTAGTAGAACCAAGCGTTGATGATACTATCGCCATCTTGCGCGGTATCAAAGAAAAATACGAGGTCCATCATGGCGTTCGCATTACTGACGCTTCTATTGTAGAGGCGGCAAATCTTTCTCATCGCTACATTTCAGACAGATTTTTACCAGACAAAGCGATTGACCTTATAGATGAAGCAACATCAGCTGTTCGTTTGCAAATAGAGAGCCAGCCAGTAGAGCTAGACCAACTCAAGCGAAAAATATTAAAACTTGAAATTGAAAAACAAGCGCTCCAAAAAGAAAAAGAAACGGACAAACACGCAAAAGTCCGGCTCAAAGAAATAGGAAGGGAACTTTCTGAAATAAAAGAACGCGCGGACCATCTTGAAATTGACTGGAAAAATGAAAAGGAACTTATTACTGCCATCAGACATACCCGAACAGAGATTGAAAAACTCAAACAAGAGGCGGATATCGCAGAACGAAAAGTGGAACTCTCACGTGTTGCGGAGATTCGCTATGGCAAGATTCCTGAATTGGAAAAAGAACAGAAAAAAATATTAGCAAAGCTTGCGGCAATTCAAAAAAAACATCGCTTCCTTAAAGAAGAAGTGACAGAAGAAGATATTGCAGGCGTAGTTGCGCGCTGGACTGGCATCCCCGCATCCCGTATGCTTCAGAGCGAGGCTGAAAAACTCACTCATGCGGAAGAGATGATCTCTCGCCGTGTCATTGGACAAAAAGAAGCCGTACATGCCGTAGCAAACGCGCTTCGCCGTTCTCGCGCGGGACTTTCAGATGCGCAGCAACCCATTGGATCTTTTCTTTTCATCGGTCCTACCGGTGTAGGAAAAACAGAGCTCGCACGATCACTCGCGGACTTTATGTTTAATGATGAAAATTCCCTCATTCGTATTGATATGAGTGAATATACAGAAAAGCATACCGTCTCCAGACTCATCGGCTCCCCTCCCGGGTATGTAGGATATGATGAAGGTGGACAACTCACAGAAAAAGTACGAAGAAAACCATACAGTGTCGTATTATTTGATGAGATAGAAAAAGCGCACCCAGAAATTTTTAATACACTCCTCCAGATTTTAGATGACGGACATATCACAGATGCGCGAGGACGAAAGATAAATTTCAAAAATACTATTATCATTATGACCTCAAACCTTGGCGGAGATCTTATCCGTGAAGGTAGTATTGGTTTTGCTGAAGAAGGCGCGCGACGCAAGTTGATAAATGAAAAAGAAATGAGCGAACAAATTCACGATCTTCTAAAGAAAAATTTCAAACCGGAATTTTTAAACCGCATTTCGGAAATTATCGTCTTTCATCCACTTATGGAAAAAGAAATAGGAGAAATTATTACTATCCAGCTTGAAAAAGTAAAAAAGATGCTTGAAGAAAAAGATATTAAGGTAAAATTTACTCCACAGCTTATCGCCCTCCTCGCACAACGTGGCTTTGATCCCCTCTATGGCGCGCGTCCGCTCAAACGCGCAATCCAAACGCTCATCTTAGATCAGCTCGCCATGAATATTATTGAGAAAAAAGTAGATGAGGGCTCTGCCGTCACCATTGACGCAAAAAAAGAAGAGGTTGTGATACGCTAAACTATCATTAATATAAAGAAAATCCTATGCATAAAACGTAGGATTTTCTTTTACAAGGACTCCCTTTCGTGATACACTATTCCCATATGAATAGACTCACTTTACGGACAATTACGCTTATTGTTCTCGTTAGTTTTCTTCTCTCCCCCTCTCTGACATTTGGATTAAACTTTGACCCGAATAATGTGATTTCTGATACAGTTTTTTTCAAGTCGGACGATATGACATCCGCGGAAATTCAGGCATTCCTTGAACGAAAAGGATCTGGACTCGCAAACTACACTGCCGCTGATACAGATGGCGAAACGCGCTTTGCCTCTGAAATAATCTGGCGTGCCGCAACCGCAAACGGCATCAATCCAAAAGTGCTCCTTGTCCTTCTGCAAAAGGAGCAAAGTCTTATTGAGAACTCCTCTCCGTCGCAATACAATTATGATTGGGCAACGGGTTTTGCCATCTGTGACTCTTGCTCTCCAAACGATCCGCAATTAATTGCATACAAGGGATTTAGTACACAGGTACAAAAAGCGGCGGCGCGAAAAAAACAGTATACGCAAAATCCTTGGGAATTTCAATTTCGCGCAGGTGAGTCAAAATATGTAGACGGCCTTAATGTCATACCAATAAATCTCGCCACCGCCGCGCTCTACAATTACACACCGCACCTTAAAGGAAATTTCAGTTTCTGGAAACTTTGGACGCGCTACTTTGAAAAATTTTATCCGGACGGCACGCTTCTTCAAGCAGAGGGACTAAGTGATATATGGCTCATTCAAGATGGCAAACGAAAGAGATTTTCATCGCTGGGAACATTTCTTTCCCGTTTCTCGCAAAAAAGTATTATCACAGTATCCTTGCAAGACCTTTTAAAATATGACATTGAATCTCCCATAAAATTTCCGCAGTACTCACTACTAAAATCTTCAAAGGGTGGAATTTTCCTTTTTATGAATGATGTGAAATATGCCATTCCATCAAAAAAGATTTTTAGAAGTTTGGGATACAACCCCGAAGAAGTCATACCCGCAAGTGAAAAAGATCTTTCAGAAATTCCCACAGTTGGTCTGATCCCAGAGGCAGCCGCAAGTCCTGTTGGTGAACTTATGCAAGATAAAAAAACTGGTGGCATATATTACGTACAGCAACATATTAAACACCCTATTCTTGAACGGGTAGTACTCTCTGCAAATTTTGCATATCAAAAAATAACAAAGAAAACACCAAGAGAACTCGCAGTGTTTGAAACGGGAGATCCTGTACTTTTTGCAGATGGTACGCTGATACGCGAAACGGGAAATACCACGGCCTACATCATCTCACACGGACAAAAACGACCATTTGTTTCGGAGAGTGTGTTCACGACACTTGGCTATCAGAAAGAACGTACGATTGAGACAAATGGAAAGACGCTCGCCCTTCATCCACTTGGAGATGCCGTGGACTTAGGAAAAGATATTCAAGAAGAGCTTCCTGAAAATCTTCTCGCCTCATCAATAAAATAACCATATGCCATTACGATACTCCGCAATAGTCCCTCACTCGCCCGTCTTAGTGCCCGGCATAGGAAAAGACTCATTACAAAAACTCTCGCAGACGGTTGCATCGCTCAAAAAAATACATGAACATCTTAAAGAAAAAACTATAGAAACAATCGTCATCCTCGCTCCAGATGAACAACGAAAAAAACATACACACGCGCTTTCTCTGTATACCGCACAAAATTATGAGGCGACCTTTGAAGAATTTGGAGATCTTGCCACAAAAATAACATGCGCGGGAGATCCCGTCTTGGCGGATTTCATAAAAAGAAATCTGACAGATAATCTCACGATGCGGTATATCAGTGATCCAAAACTTTCATACAGCGCCAGTGTCCCGCTTCTCTATCTATTGAAAGGATTTCCAATAAAAGTGCTCGTCATTACTCCTCCAGACAGATCACTAAAGTCTCTCTTTGAAATAGGACAACAACTACAAAAAGCATTACAAGAATCACCACGCGCTATCGCCTGCATCGCGTCCGGGGATTTCTCGCGTATTATTGAAGACGGAACCCAATTAACAGAGGCTCGACAATTCCCTCTACTCGATCAAGAGTTTTTAACAGCTCTAAAAAATGATCGATTGAAAAAGTTTTTCAAAACACCCCTTTCACATATACAAGAAGCCGGCGCGTGCGGCATTCCGGTATGCGCACTCTTTTTTGGCATTCTTGATTGCATGAATGTCTCACAAAATATCCTCTCGTATGAAGCGCCTCTTAACGTAGGTCAGCTTGTATCTGAATACCTCTTTCCGTAATAAAAATTGTCTGAGACATACCCCCCCCCTGTCATCCTCGGGCTTGACCCGAGGATCCATGTATCCAGAATTCTGGATCCCCGATCAGGTCGGGGATGACACATATATATGAATATGACCGCAAAAATACTCCCCCTCATCCGATTACCTGCACATCTGGATTATTTTGATTACGCCGTACCAAAATCTTTATATGCGGATATACGTGTAGGGCAAATCGTACGTATTCCGTTTCGAAAAAGTACCATAAACGGCATTGTTATTGAGTTGCAAAAAGATACACATACGGAGACATTGAAATCCATAGAGCGTATTCTTGTCCACGCGCCCGTATTCAGCATATTTCAAAAGGAACTTCTCTCTTGGTTTCCTGACTTTTACTTTGTCTCACGCGCAACGGTTGCGCGCATGATGCTTTTACCACCACTTACGAGAAAGAAAAAAGAAGTAGTCATACAAGAAGTAAAAAGGGAAATACTCTCAAAGAAAAAAATTCGCCTCTCGCCCGTGTCTATAGAAGCGCTTGCAGGTATTATGAGATGCATATCAAAAACAAAAAAATCTGTTCTTTTTTCGTGCACAAATGAGCATGAAAAAATAGCGCTCTACACAAAATGTGCACAAAACAACATCAAACAAAAAAAACAACTTCTCATTATCTGTCCTACCATTCCGGAGGCTGAATATATAGCAGAATGTCTTTCTCCGTATCTTTCATCTTCGCCTCTCTGTATACACGGTAACTTACGTATATCGGATCTTCGAAATAAACTAGAGCAGATACAAAAAGGCTATGCGTGTGTTATTATTGGCACGCGCATGGCTCTTTTCCATACAATTCCAAATCTCCATACTATTATTGTTGATCAGTCTGAACGCATGGAGCACAAACAATACGATATGCACCCACGCTATCATGTATCCACTATTGTTTGCTCTCTTGCAAAAAAAATTCCCCTGGAAATCATCATTCAATCTCACACACCACGCATTGAAGATATGCACGCTTCAGAACAAGGAATACTTGAACATATTTCAACTGACACGCCAAATCCCATCACTCCCGTTATCCACCTCACTCAAGAAGAATATATTCCAAACGCGCCACTTATCGGTGAGACACTGAAAGGAAAAATCACGGAACAACTTTCAAAAAATACAAACATTTTTCTTTTTCTGAATAAAAAGGGACTTAGCTCGCACGTCATGTGTGAAACATGCAACACACTATTTTCCTGTCCTACGTGTAACAGACATCGCGCATACTCAAGTAAAACGCACCAGCTCTCATGCACTTTCTGCAATACAAACAACCCACTTCCCTCTAGCTGTCCCGCATGTAGAGGGAATAGTTTTATATTTCCCGGCATGGGAGGTGAAAAAATAGTTTCTTCACTAAAAAAAATGTTTCCAGACACCCCTGTTCACGAAATAAATAAAGATACTACTCAAACAGTGTCATCCCAGACTCGATCTGGGATCCAGCATCAAGACACTAAACCCTGCATCATCGTAGGTACCTCATTTGTACCTCTCTCTCACCCGGAACTTTTTTCGTCATTCGGTCTCGTATGTATTCTTCTTGCGGACCCATCCTCCTCTCTGAGTGATTTTCGCAGTCATGAAATCCAATGGCAAACTCTTTCGCGGATTCTTATGCTTGCACACGCGGAAAAATCCCAGATCCTCATCCAAGCATTCCAAAAAAATGATCCGTTTATCTCAACTCTTTGCAAACTTGACTGGAAATCTTTTTACACAGACCAGCTCCAGCAAAGAAAAACTTTTGGATGGCCTCCCTATTCTCGCCTTATTGCGCTCCACTATCATCCGCAAAAAACGCGACAAGACGAAGATGCTCTCAAAAATCTTACCACAACACTTACGCAAACACTAAAAAAACACGCTCGTGTTTCACCTCTCCAAAAACGCACGGCGCATGAACATGATCGGCTTCTTATAACTCTTGATTCACCGTATATTCCTTATGAACCACTCCCGGAACACATTTCGCAAGAACTAAAAAAACTTCCCACGGGCTGGTTGGTTGACATTGATGCGAATATGTGATACACTTTTCCTTGAGACTAGTCTCATATATATGCCAAAAACTCTCCCAATTATCACCTATGAAAATGAAAACGTTCGAAAGGTTTCACCGCCTGTCAAAGATTTTAGCGATCCTACCATTCAAGCTCTCATTGACGATCTTGCGTTCACTATGTACGAAAAAGATGGCGTAGGACTTGCCGCACCCCAAGTAGACGCACTCCATAGAATTATTGCCATAGTACCAGATCCAAAAAAATTTGAGTTTTGTAAAAAAAGTGGTGCCGATGCGCTGATATGTATCAACCCGGTTATCACGCATCATTCTCTTATGAAAGAGGCGGGAGAAGAGGGATGTCTATCTGTTCCTACCTATTTCGGCATAGTGCGAAGATGGAAAAAAATCACAGTCATCTATTATGATCGGCATGGAGAAAAAATTGAGCTCAAAGCAACAGGACTTCTCGCGCGAGTTATACAGCATGAGATTGATCATCTAAATGGTATTCTATTTACAGATCGCGCAAAAAAAATTTACCAAATCAAACCACTTTAATATGCACATTATCTATGTTGGTACACCTGAATTTTCTGTTTCTTTTTTGGAGACGCTTATTTCGGCAGGACATATTCCTGTCGCTGTTGTTTCCCAACCGGACAAACCGCAGGGAAGAAAACATATCAGTGAACCAACTCCGGTAAAGAAATGCGCGGAACACCACAACATACCAGTTTTACAGCCTACAGATATAAACACGCCAGAAGCTTTAGACAAAATCCGTACATTCCAACCAGACATTATTGTAGTAGTTGCATTCGGACAAATTCTCAAAAAAGAGATTCTCACTCTCCCACGCTTTGGATGTATCAATGTACATCCTTCTCTTCTTCCAAAATATCGTGGAGCCGCTCCCCTACAAGAAGCGATTCTTCATGGTGATACCGAAACCGGAGTCTCTATTATACACATGGATACTAAGATGGATCATGGTCCAATTCTTGCGCAAGAAAAAATTTCACTTTCTTCAGATGAGACGCTTCCCTCTCTTAGAAAAAAAACTACCACGATTGGATCGCGTCTTCTTATTGATGTTACAAAACAAATCCAAGACGGTACAGTACAACTACGTCCGCAAGATGATACGGCGGCAACATATACGCGTCTCCTCACTCGCGAATCTGGAAAAATAGACTGGAAAAAATCCGCATCAGAAATAGATTGTAAAATCCGAGCACTCAATCCCTGGCCCGGCACATGGACAGAACTCAACGGTGTACGTTTAAAGATTTTAAAAGCACATCCCGCAGAGCTTTTCATTCCGCACAATGAAAAACATATTTTTGAACATCACGGAACTCTTATCGCGCAATGCGGCGGAGGATTTCTTCAACTTGATAGCGTACAACTTGAAGGAAAAAAAGTTCTCACCGGGGCAGATTTTGCGCGGGGGTATAAAAATAGATTGTAGCTTGAGTCTATAGAAAAACGTTTTTTGTCATCCCGAGCGAAGCGCAGCGAAGTCGAGGGATCTACGTTTCTCTTATAGCCACGTAGATCCCTCCACTCCTTACAGTCGGTCGGAATGACAAATGGAACGATTATATTACGTTTTTCACCAGTCTCATCTTCATTTTTGAATGTTCGCATACACCTCGCTATTCCCAACCGTGATCGAAAATATTCCGGATGCATGGATACTGGCATCGGCAGCGAAAAACCGTAGTCGTCCGCATAATCGCCTATCGCCGTTCTGAATTTTAGCAAAATAAAAGGCCCCATGCAAATTTGCACGAGGCCAAAGGTTCAAGGTCAAGTTCCAAAGGGCTGAAGTCCAGAGGAACAAATGACAAATAGCTAATTACGCGAGCACCGCAGACGGGCTGAAGGAGTACCACCCGCTGCCGAGCCAGCCGTAGCTCCAGCGCCACCCGCCGCCCCAGAAGTAGAGGCAGAGGACGCAGCGAGAGCCGAACGGGTTGCGGAGAACAGTCCCATCGAAGTACCTGTATGTTGTATTCCCGTCGGTCTGCTCCTTCCAATGTTCAGGAATCAACTCAGGGTTCTCCCAAATGGTGTGGAAAGTTAGGGCATCGAGCCGCCGGATCGAAGACTTGGCCTTCAGGCGGAGGAGTTTCTCCTCGCCCTTAACCACCTTTTCGCCGTCCTCTATGCAGTCGTCGAACGTGACGGCATTGAGGTCCAGTTCGGACAAAGCCAGCGCGTTTCTGTCTTGGTCCTCGTCACCTTCGAGACCGTTGCCGTCCGAGGGACCGCGCCAGATTGTCCAACCCGCCCCGATGAACTCGGTGGGGTTGAAGATGCGGGTGCGGTCGACCTTGAGGATTCTCGGGCCAGGGAGCAGGAGATTTCCCCCGTTCTTAAGCCATGCAGTAAACTTTCGGGCCGTCCCCGTGGGATCCTCGACGAGCTTCTGTAGAACCCTGGGATCCACCGACGCGAAGTCGGTGGTCAAGGAAAAGGGACATGCAGAGCTGAACGCCCTGCTTTGAAACCATGGCTTGACCCTTCATTGGGCTTACCATCCTTTCTTTGGCTTTCTGCGCTTAACCATTCCCGCACACAATGTGGGGGTTATGGCTGACGCATTCGATGATTTTCGGTCACAAGACACAGGAGACTATCTATCCCCTCTGTCCTGTGCCGAAAATATAAGGAAAATCGCAAGTTTATTTTAAAGAACTTAGTTTTACTATTATCTCATATTCAGACGATTTTGTCAAGCCCAGTTCGCCGAATTCTCTCAAACAGCACCCCTGCAAGGACGACATACCCGATGCCGAGTGGATGATTGAGATAGGGAGAAAAAACATGCGTTATCATGACCGCAATCAGGCCAAGCCATACGCCGAATGCGAGTCGCGAAGATTTTATAACTCGCCACCCCTGTGAAAGAATTCGTAGAAGCAAAAAAAGATAACAAACAAGTCCAATAATACCAAATTTCACCATCATATCTAAGTATCCCCACTCAAATGCATAGGTAGTGTAGACACCACTCGGATTCGCCTCTAATATCCGTGGATCTTTTGAGATATAGGTGAGCTCTTTTCCAAATCCGTATCCAAAAAATGGTTTTTTTTGTATCGCGTCAAGAAGCACGGGGAGCGAATTCCATCTACTTGCCGCCGCCGCTTCGTCTGAAAGATTTCCTGTACGTTGCGCGAGGAGATTAAAATCAAAACCGCCGGATGTGGCAGGAACAGGAAAACGAGAAAATCCAAAAAGGAATATGCCGGACAAAAAAACTCCAACAAATAATGTACCACACGCCATCACTACCGCCTTTATTTTGTACCTTTGAAAAAGAATCACTCCAAGCCACACAAATCCGGCACACAAAGCGGCGAGCCAAAAACTTCGCGAAAAACTTATCATAAGCGTCGACACGATCCCGATAAAAAGTAGAATTTTTGCATTTTTGTTTTTAAAAATATCTTGCGCTATCAGTAAGGGATTTTTATCTACTCTTTTCAAAAAAAATACTCCCGCATACGCAAGAAATATACAAAATCCAATAAGCACATACACTTGGCTTTGAAAAAATACCCTAAACACATTTGACTGGAACGGTGTTATTTCCGCAATACCAGTAACACGCGCCCATCTGTAGATTGTTTCTAATACACCAGCACCAAATCCTTGATGCCCCATGATATAGAAAATCGCCAATACTTTTACAACATGGGCGGTAAGCGCCGCGCTCGCAACAGAAAAAAGACGATTGATATATTTACGGTTTATAAGCACTGCTGAAAGAGGAATAAGCATCAGGAAAAACGGCCACGAGTTTGCATCATGAAAAAGAGAAACTCTACTATACCCGCTCACATATCCGTTTAGTATTGCGCCAATAACCGCACTGCCTAAAATACTATACGGCAATACAAGATGCCTTGTCATCCCAGACTTGATCTGGGATCCATGATTTTTTTTAGATACAAGAATACTGGATCCTCGGGTCAAGCCCGAGAATGACATGCGAGAGTTTTTTCTTACCACGTCCACTATCCATGCCAAAAGAACAATACCAAAAAATGCCTCACGAATACTAACATTTATTCCTCCAAGTGAAAGCGAAAGAAGATATCCCTTTGATCCAACAACCAACTCCGCGATCACCACCATGACGCCGTATTCAAGTTTAAAAAATGAAAGTGCCGCCACGGCTATTGCAACCACAAAAAACCCAATGGGCGCAAAAGGCGGATAGATAAAACCAAGCAAAGAAAGTTTTTCCGAAATCAAAATAGCCACAAGAGTAGCAAAAAAAATCGGATGAGTTTGTATTTTTTTCACTCCACGAAGAACCGTACAATATATCTTCATCGGAAGTACTGCATACAAACTTTTCCATGAAAAATGTTTCCAGAGATACCGCGCACAACTGGTATAAAAAAGTATTTGCTTGTCTAATGAAAATCTCTGCTTAAAACTTTGCCCGCCATGATGAATAATTTTTGCGTCAGGAGTGTACAGTATTTTATACCCAGCATCATGTGTACGCTTGCAAAAATCCACCTCCTCAAACCAAATAAAAAAATTCTCATCCAAAAAACCGATACCGTCAAGAACAGCTCGCCGAATAAGAAATGCCGCTCCCTGCGGTTGATCTATCTCTTGTGTTTTCTCATAATCAAAAAAAACATTCAAATACCTCTGAACAGCGTCAGGTACACGGCAAAGATGATGTAATTTTAAAAACATCAGAAATTGTGAAAACGGTGTAGGAAATCTTCGAATAGACGGCTGGAGCGTGTTATCTGGATTTAAAAGTTTTGGAGCTACTATTCCTATTTTAGAATCACTCTCCATTTTTAAAACAAGTTTTTCTAAAGAACCCTCTATTACTTCAGTATCAGGATTGAGAAGAAGTATATACTCCCCTCGTGCAATGTGTATTCCTTGATTTGTGGCAGAGGCGAATCCCTTGTTATCCGTATTGGCAATGCAATTGACCTGTGGAAATTTCTGCGTTATCATATCAACACTCGCGTCGTGCGATGCATTGTCAATAACAATCACCTCAAATGAAAATTGCGGCGCATACCGAAAAATAGAGGCAAGACACGCCTCCAAAAGCGTGTGCACATTCCAGCTAACAATAATAATTGATAATTTTATGTTAGTATCCATAATGCACGTATTCTAACGAACATATGGACATTTTGCAAATAAAAGAAGGTATCCATCTTATCTATAAACCCACAGGCCCAACATCACATGATATTGTGGACTGGGCGCGAAAACAAAGTGACATCAGATGTATAGGACATGCCGGCACGCTCGACCCATTTGCAGAGGGTCTTCTTATTCTTCTTGTTGGCAAAGAATACACTCGTCGCCAATCTGAATTTTTAGGTATGGATAAAACATACGAAACTACTATCCATCTTGGTGCTATAAGTAATACAGACGACTGTACTGGAAAAATAACTCCTTTTATATGTCATTCCCGTGAAAATTCCCGATTTCTGAACGAGACCTTGAGTTCAGAGAAATCGCAATGCCCGTGGTGCGGGAATCCAGGCTGGATCCCCGATCAAGTCGGGGATGACAATCTATATGTCCCTATTCTGACAGATATTCAACAAGCACTCACTGACCTTACGGGCACATACGAACAAATGCCACCACTTTTTTCCGCAAAAAAAATATCCGGCACGCCTGCTTACAAACTTGCACGCAAAGGACAGACACCGGAACTCAAACCAAAACAAATTACACTATACTCCATTGAGTTTCTCTCTTTTGAGTGGCCGCTTCTCTCTATTCGCACAACCGTTTCCAGCGGTACCTACATTCGCGCGCTTGCCAGAGACATTGGAGAAAAACTTTCTTGTGGCGCCTATTGCGAGACGCTCAAGCGAACCTCAATAGGACCGTACCTACTTACAGATGCGATCCGTATACCAGACGAATCACTGCGTCCTCGTCACGAATAAGCGGTTTTGCGAGTGCTTCTTCAGGCGTAAACCATGCATATTCTGTATGCTCTTCATTTAAAATAATTTTAGGCTCTTTTTCTGTTTTAACGCGGAAAACATAATAGACAAAATCAAACTCTGCGTATCTGCAATATGTCTCATGGAGATATTCTATGCATTCCGGCGCGAATGACACGCCAATTTCTTCTTTCAATTCACGTGCGACACATATTTCTTTTGTCTCTCCCTCCTCCATCTTCCCACCCGGTGTACACCATGTGTTCGGATCAACCTTTCTGTCGGGTGATCGAAAAAGGAAGAGTGCTTTTCCATCCCACTCTACAAGGCATCCTGCCGCGCCACTATGTATTGGTGAAAAATCTTTTGGTTTTTCCGTGTACAACATGTATTTTTATATATTATGTTTTTTTTGTATTATTTTTTTCCATTTTTCATAACGATCAATCTGACCAATATGAATACCTATCTTATGCCACGGTATACTATACATAAACGATGGAAGCCACTTACTTAGTCCCGCGCGCACGGGCCGACCAAGATTTTCTCCCAGTGAAAAAAGTACCTCGGGAATATACTGGCCCTTCTTATTTCGAAGTGCCATAGTAAGCCACACGTCCCAATCCTGAAATTTGCCGATTGATTCATCAAACCCGGGATGGTCTACCTTACGCACAAGCGATGCAGTATTGATATAATTTATTTTTTTCAATAGCTCAACATCAAACGGATGACTTTTGAATACCTTCCATCCCCATTTAAATGATGAATACGCGAATGAACATTCCGGATGATCCTCAAGCGCGTGAAGCATTTTTTCCAGACAATCATTCTCTAATACAATATCGGCATCACAAACAAGAATATATTCGCCATGCGAGGCGGCTATCCCCTCATTCCTTCTTACTTGTTTGTCTAGATTTTTTTCATGTTTAATATACGTGATCTTATCTATATACGGCCTCACTACTTCATCTGTATTATCAGTTGATCCGTCGTTGATATAGATAACTTCAATATCTTTGACTGTTTGTGAAAAAATTCCATCAAGCGTTCGAGAAAGAACTTTTCCTTCATTTAATGCTGGAATAATAATCGAAATCATATATTATTCTAATATCTCTTTATATTTCTCCGCCGCTTGCGTCCATAAAAACTCTCGCTCCACGCGCTGTTTTCCATTCATACCTAATTCCTTTGCAAATAAATGATCACCTAAAAGCCGCTTAGCCACATCAGATATCTGACTGCTATTTTTTTGATCAACAAGTAAACCAGTCACACCGTCCACAATAGCATCCGGCACACCTCCACATCTGCTCCCAATAACAGGTTTTTCAAATAAATTCGCCTCCAAATACACTATACCAAACCCTTCCGTATCGCCATTTGAAAGCTCATACGGAGTAAGAACAAATATGTCACAGCGGTCATACCATTTACGAATATCATCTCCCTGCAGTTCACCGCAAAAATACACACAATCATTCAAATTAAGCTCTGATACTTTACGCTCAAGTGTCATCCGATACGGTCCATCTCCCACAATGACATACACGCAATCAGGATATACTGCGCGAATAAGCGGCAACGCATCCAAAACATACGAGTGACCTTTCCGCTCTACAAGTCGAGACACGCTCAATAACACTTTTCTATCTTTTACTTTTTCAAAAACTTCTTCTGAACGCGCAGAATTTTTTATTTTTTTTTCTTGATCAAGCGAAGGGCACGGATATACAATATGAATCTTTTCTTTCCGCCCACCCAATTTTTCAAAATTCTCTGCAGTTTTTTTACTATTCGCAATAATAGCTTTCGCAGACTTTAAAATAAATGAACAAAGATTTTTTTTCCATGGATTATTCAACGGAAGAGCCGCATCCATTCCGTGACCTACAATAATATATGGAATGTTTATTATAAAACGTAAAAAAAACAAAACCGTTCCAATCGGCAACATGTGGCTCACTACAACCATTTCAATCTTTTCTTTTTCTATGACTTCAAGAATACTAAAAAAAGATGGGATCCAACGCGGAAAAATTCTTAATGAAAAAAAACTTTTTCTGTATATGCGATACGACGTCTGAAGTTCTTGTACCCCCAATGGTAATAGTGGCGCAAGTACCACCCACTCACTTGAAGGAATACATACTCCAAGATATTTCCAGTAACTTGCAATACCACCTACAGACGGATAGAAATCAAGCGTAACAAGTAATGTTTTTTTCATAAGAGAACCATCTTATGAATTCTTATGTGTAACAAATGAAGTCATTTTTTTTATTTCATCCAATGAGACCAACCCCACTGCCAATATCATACCTCCATACACTCCGCATCCTAAAATAATATTTACAAAAAGAGGAGCTCGTTCTCGTAAGACGAAAAGTACCAGAGCCATAGCACCCGCAGACACGCACACCTTCCAGAAAGAAGAAAAAAGTTCTTGTGTATATTCTTTCCAATATGCGCATATACATAAAAATCCTGCGAAAAATAGGAAAAAATATGTTGCCACAGAAGCATACGCAGTTCCCACCGCCTGATAGTGTTTACTTAATATAATATTAAAAACTACATTTATCACTGCGGCTATACCAAACAAAATCGTGTTTTTTATTTGCTTATCGCTTGCGGCAAGAAGCGCGCCAACCGGAAAACTCAAAAAACAAAAAACAAGCGATACAGATAACACAGAGAGAACAGCAGCAGTTGGGAGATACGCCTCACTATAAAATGTAAGTACTATGGATTGCGAGAGGAGTGAAAGCCCAACGGCAGATGGAACCGCGATAGCAAAAAGAAATGTTGTAGCTCGTACATATGTCTTTCCCAAACGATGCGGAGATGTGGTGAAATATTCGCTCATTGCCGGATAAATACTCGCAGAGATTGCGGCAGGAATCATATTAAGTGCTAAGATAATTTTGCTCGCTGCAGAATACCATCCCGCATACGCTTCTCCGGAAACTCTTGTAAGAATTGTTATATCACTAAACGTATATACCCGAGAAAAAATTGCAGCAGCAGCAAATGGAAGCGAAATAAAGAAAAGCCGTCTAAGAAGAATCCAATCTGGACGTAGCGAAATAGATATATTGCATGTTAGTATCATCAATACAAGTACATACGTGCCATTTGCAATACTTGCCGCAAGAACCGCATAGACAAGATACATAAGCGGAAGATGAAACGCCATAGAAAGCGACCCAAGAGAAACCATTACTGCAATCGCAAGAATTCCCCCATACGCCTCGTACTTTAAGTTTTGAAATCCCCTAAACACCGCCCAACACGAGGTACATACCACATCAATCACTGCGGCAAAAGCAGTAATATAAACAAACTGTATAAGCTCCGGGGAATAATGAAATGTATATGCCAAAAGTACCGTTATGCCATACACAACAGTACCAAATACAATACGGTATAAAAACATTTGGCTCACTAAAGATCCTGCCTTTTGAGGCTCACGAGCAGTTTCCCGCGTAAGCGCCGCAGACATACCGATATCAATAAATACAGAGAAAAGTGCAGCAAACGCAAGTGCGGTGCTATATCGCCCCTGATCTTCTGGCCCAAAATATCGCGCGACAACAATAAAATAAACAAACGTCAACGCCTTTTGAACTACAGTGGAGCTCAATGAGTAAAACGAATTTTTTGTCATTGATTTTTTTATGACCATATCTCTTATCATACCATACAAAGAACCTCCGATAGTACGGAGGTTTGTTGAATGTGCGTTTTTACCGTTTTGAGAACTGCGGTGCACGGCGGGCGCGCTTGAGTCCTGGCTTTTTTCGTTCTTTCACTCGAGGATCTCGCGTAATAAATCCTTCAGCGCGTAATGTTTTTTTCCACTCTTGATTCATTATGACTAATGCTCGTGTAATACCATGTCGTATCGCCTCTGCCTGTCCTCGTACGCCACCACCCTGTACACGTGCGGAAATATCAACCGCGGTGCGTGTATCAGTAAGTACCAATGGTGATTCTATTTCTTTCCAAAATTCAAAATAAGGAAAATATTTTGTAAAATCTTTATCATTCACCGTGATCGTCCCTTTCCCAGATGTAAGACGAATACGCGCAATCGCACATTTTCGCCTTCCAACAGTCCGAATCATTTCTTTACTCACTATCTCCTGTTCATCTTCCTTTTTTACTTTTTGCGTACGCGGAAGAGCCGTTTTTTTAAGAACTGTTCGTGCAGCTGTTTTTTGTACTGGTGTATCTGCCATAAAAATACTGATGAAATTAATTTTCAATGGTAAGTCGCTCCATCATTCCTTTTCGCAGACGTGTTGCCGGCAACATTTGAGATACTGATCTTTTAAGAACATCCGCAGGATCTTTTTGGAAAAGATCCGCATATTTTCTCGTCTTCATACCTCCCGGATATCCAGAATAATGATAGTACACTTTTTGTTTTTCTTTTTGTCCGGTTACCTTCATCGCTCGTGCGTGTTGTATGAGTACCGCATCTCCACTATCAATATGACGTTGATATATCGCCTTATTTTTCCCCTGCAAAAGAACAGCAATGCGTGATGCAAGTCGCCCAAGCGCCTGTCCACTCGCATCAATCGTATGTACATTTCTTACTATCGGTTGTGCTTTCTTTTTTTTAAGTGCCATATCGGAAAATAAAAACCGTATTATTCTTTTATAAATTCAATACACGCAATACGTGCACCGTCTCCTTGGCGTGTCCCAAGTTTTGTTATGCGTGTATATCCGCCCGGACGATCTATATATCGCGGACCATACACTTCCAATACTTTCTTGACTGCATTTTCAACAGGCAAAAATCGCATAAGTTCACGACGTGCAGCTAATGTATTCTTTTTTCCTTTTGTGATAAGTCGCTCTACATACGAACGCAACGCTTTTGCTTTTGCCTCTGTTGTTTTTATTTTTTCATAGACAATAAGCTGCGTCGCAAGATTTTTCAAAAGTGCGCGTCGTGGTGCTGCTTTTCTATCAAGCGTTTTTTTTGATTTTCTGTGACGCATAGATATTTTTTATATTCCTTTTTTGGGACGTCCTCGTTTTTTTGGCGCCTTTTCTTCCTCTTCTTCTAAAACTTCTTGTTCAGATGTTGTTTCTTCTTTTTCTTTTAACTGTTCATCTGTCGTCTCCTTTTGAAACTCTTCAGCACTCATGAGAGGTTCTTCAATCTCTTTTTTCTCTTCAGAATCATCTGCGAAAGCACCAAATGTAGTAAAATGATCAACAAGAATCTTGCTCGCCTCTTCCACCGCCTCCTGACCAGTCATACTCCCATCTGTTTCTATGGTCATAACCACTTTATCGTAGTTTGTCATCTGTCCAACACGTACATTTTCTATCTGAAAACCAACATTTCGCATGGGGGTAAAGAGCGCATCTACCGCGATAGTCGCGATTTCTAACTTTTCCTTTTCCCGAGCCTCTGTTGATAAATATCCTCGTCCACGTCGCACAAATAATTCTATTTCAATCTGCGCGTTCTTATTGGTAAGTGAACAGACATACGCATCAGGATTTGAAATTTCCGCGTCGCTGTTTGACTCAATATCTGCTCCCGTCACCTCTTTTTCTCCTTTTGCACGGAGTATTAAACGTACGGTTTCATCGGTGTGTACGTTGAATCTAAGCTTCTTAATATTTAAAATAATATCAACAACATCTTCTTTCACATACGAAATAGTTGAAAATTCATGAAGTACACCTTTAATTTTAACCGCAACCGCCGCTCCGCCTACAAGAGAGGAGAGGAGTACACGCCGTAGGGCATTACCAATAGTATTGCCGTACCCAGGAAACAACGGCTCAATAGTAACTATTGTTTCGTTTGGCCGTACTCCGGGTTGGTAGTCAATTTTTGTAGGAAGAGGGATTCGTTCCATACAGAAAAATATGTTAAGAGATAAAATTATCGTGAATAAAATTCAATGATAAGCTTCATATCAAAAATTGTTTGCGTATCCTCTGCTTTTGGCATTGCAACAATTTTTCCTTCGAACTTTCCGTGTTCTCCATACAACCATGCGGGAAGTGTATGTTTTTCAAGCCGCGCGCCAATAGTTTTAAATGTCGGTTTATCTTGATTTCCCGGTTTGAGCGTAAAAACTTCCCCTACGCGCACTTGATAGGAGGGAATCGTCACCTTTTTTCCATTGATCAAAATAAATCCATGACCTACAAATTGTCGCGCCTCATCATGAGAACGCGCCCATCCCAACCGATAAATCACATTGTCAAGACGCATTTCTAAAAGCTGCAACATAATTTCTGAGGTATTTCCTACTTTTCTCCCCGCCTTCTCATATGATGCGTGCAATTGTTTCTCTGAAATGCGATAAAAAATCCGCGCTTTTTGTTTTTCTTTTAATTGGATACCAAATGGAGTCAGGCGAGGTTTGGCGAGCTTAGCGCCCTGTGCACCCGGTGGATAATTACGCTTTACAATTGCACATTTCGTTGTAAAACATCTGTCACCCTTTAAAAATAGTTTTGTACCCGCCCTGCGGCACATGCGACATTTTGGGCCAATAGCTTTTGCCATACTTTATACTCTCCGAACTTTCGGTGGCCGACATCCGTTATGCGGAATCGGGGTCACGTCTTTAATTGAAATAACTGTAAGTCCATTCGCGTTTAATGCCCGAATCGCCGCCTCTCGTCCAGATCCAACGCCTCGCACAAACACTGAAACATCCGTGAGACCATACTGTTTTACCTTATCTGCCGCATCTTTTACAATAACAGATGAGGCGTATGGCGTTGATTTTTTTGGACCGCGAAATCCAACTGTCCCTGCTGACGACCCTGCAAGTACATTTCCATTTAGATCAGTAAACGTTACAATGGTATTATTGTATGTTGCACGTATAAATGCCTTTCCAAGAGGAACCTGCCGGATTGTTTTTCGTTTTTTTCCGGTTCGCTTCACGCTTGATTTTTTTTCAGTTACTCCTGTTTCTGGAGTAGAAGGAGGCGAAATTGTGATATCTTCTGAATTCATATACTGTTATGTCTTTGTAAGGGCTTTCTTTCCAGACATTGCGGTTCTTCGTACATTGCCACGCACTGTCCGTGAATTTGTTTTTGTTCGTTGTCCGTTTACCGGAAGATTTCGAATATGTCGTGTACCACGATACGAACCAATCTCTTTTTGATGCTTAATATTACCCATAATCTCTCTGCGCAAGTCTCCCTCTATCTTCCAATTTTTTTCAATCATCTCGCGCAAACGGTATACCTCCTGTTCGGTAAGATCTTTTGTGCGCTTATCACCATCAACACCAGTTTCTGATAATATTTTTCGAGAACGGCTCAATCCGATACCATACAGATATGGAAGAGCATATTCTATTTTTTTATTTTGAGGCAACAACGCCCCTGCAATGCGTACTACCGCCATAGAGTATTATCCTTGTCTTTGTTTATGTTTTGGATTTTTACAGATCACACACACCCGCTTTTTTCTGCGAACTACCTGACATGATGTACAAATTTTCTTCACTGATGCCTGAACTTTCATATCTGGTATTAGTATCTAAAAACAATTCTTCCCTTTGTAAGATCATACGGGGTCATCTGAACTTTTACCTTATCTCCCGGAAGAAGACGAATCTTATGCATTCTCATTTTCCCCGATAAATGACCAAGGATCTCATGGCCGTTATCAAGGTTTATTCGGAACATTGCCGCCGGAAGAAGCTCATGTACGGTTCCGTCCGTCTCAATAAACTCTTTCCCTTGGCTTTGGTTCTCACTCATACGATGGATAAAAAAATAATAATCACCTGTTTAAACAGAGGATTATAATCCTAAAACGTTAGTAGTATAACACTCTCGTAAAATAATGCAAGGGCTATGGCTATTAAGGTATTCTTCTCACAAAAAGTACTATATCACAAGGGAAAGAACTATGCAAGGGGAGCGGATTCATCCGTCTTTTGAGCTACTAAATCCGCTAATTTTTCCCTGGCTTTTTCTAAAGAAAGTCCAAAAATCTCGGTAAATATGTGCTCACGGGTATATCCTATATCTCGTAATTCATTCACATTTATGCTGTATGTTTTGATAATCTATCGCTATTTTCTGGATTTTGCATAATTATGGATGATTAAAAAATAAGTAGGATAAATTTTGCTCTATGTCATACTCGACCTTTAAGAAATTTTATACAACTACCACACGGATTCTTCGCACGCCGGCACTGCACGCCTCTTCTTTTATTATTTTTATTATCCCAATTTCTCCCGTATGCGTCACGTGCGGGCCACCACAAAACTCTTTAGATACCGCATCTTCTATGGAGTTGCCAATATAATACACCTTTACCATATCTGGATATTTTTCTTTGAAAAAGAATAACGCGCCGGTTTTTTCTGCATCCTCTTTGGAAAGTTCTTTATATGACACTGGCAGATCTTTTTTTACAATCTCATGTGCGATTTCTTCAATCTGCCCTATCTCATCTTCAGTAAGTTTTCTTCCAAAGGTAAAATCAAAACGCGTACGCTCCACCGTGATATCAGACCCCGCCTGATGCACGCTCTCCCCTAGCACTATTCTCAAGGCATGATGTAGTATATGCGTTGCGGTATGTAGGCGTGTAACAATGATAAGCTCCTCTTCATTCCCCGCCTTCAGTTCTCCCGTATCCAAGAGAAGTCCATGCCCACCAAATTTTTTTTCCAACCCTGCGCGGGATATTTCTTGATGTTTTTTAAACTCCTCCTCAAACTCCCTTCTCTGGAGTGTATCGGTTTTTTCTCCGCCAAGTTCTTTAATAATCTCATACGGCAATCCATAGCTTTCATACAGCTTAAACGCAGTTGAAGCATCCACGCTTTGAAGTTTGTTCAATTCTTTTAGCCCCTTTGATAGCGACTTTAAAAATTTTTCCTTTTCTTTGTTCCATTCTGCAATAATAAGCTCCCTATTCAGCTCTGTGTACCACTCTCCATACTGTTTCACGACAGCCTCAAAAAGCGACTGCATATTCAATGCGCCCTCTGCCAAATACTCATGCGCGATAATTCTTCGCAAAAGTCTACGCAAAATATACCCACGCTCTTTGTTTGATGGCTGTACGCCATCTGAAATAAGAAAGCACACGGCACGGCCATGATCCGCAAGAATTCTCCGCGTACGCATATCAAGCGAATCCGGTAACAGCGCCATAAGCGGCGCAAATAAATCCGTTTCATATAACGTAGAGGTGTTCTGCGAAATCATCACAAGTCGTTCAAATCCCATACCGGTATCAAGGCCCGGCTCTGGAAGCTTTTGCAGTTCTTTCCCAGGCGCCTGCTCCAAAAGCTCCTCGCGCGACCCTGGATAAAAAAATTCGTTAAACACGAGATTCCAAATCTCAATATCCTGTCCTCCCACACTCTTACAATAAATCTCTGTCGTTGGTCCACATGGACCGGATGTTCCAGTAGGTCCCCAAAATACATCATAGATACTCTCCTCGCGCACATCAGCAACACCAAGCTTATTCCAAATCTTTCGCGATTCTTCGTCTTTTTCTACACCATGAGAACCCTCAAAGATAGTTACATAGGAAATGGGGAGTGAAAGAACTTTTGTAATAAAATCATGGGCGTAGTGAACGGCATCTTTTTTTGTGGACCCACCAAAAGAAAAATTTCCGAGCATCTCAAAGAAGGTAAGATGCGATTCGTCACCCACCTCGTCAATATCTGATGTTCGAAATGACTTCTGAATAGACACGGTATTTTTTGATCCAAAATCTTTGAGCGCATCCGCCTCGCCAGTATAGTATTTTTTAAACTGCTGCATGCCAGCAGTAGTCAATAATACAGATGGATCATCTGGAATAAGCGAAGAAGACGGTACAATCGCATGTCCGTGTTCTTTAAAAAAATCTAAAAATGCTTTTCTGATTTCCTGTGATGTCATAGTAAGGATAGTATATCGCTGGTTTGAAAAAATATCAAGAAATAAAAAAGCGGCTGACACTGCAACCGCTTGTTTTCATTTATTCTTCGCTTGGTTCCGTCTTAGGAGACACGGAAACGATGCCGCTATGTGCCCAATCAACAGCGGCACGGGGTGTGTGTACTACACACACTAACGGATTCATGGCTTCCGGGAAAAACCCCCACTCCTCCATTTGATCCAGCATACCGTCTGTCCACGTGGGATCTTCGTCAAGAGAATCTTTTGGCTTGAGAATAGAAATTCGTTTTCCTCTATTTTTAGGAATCCAAAATTTCTCATTGAAATACACTGCGGTCATAAACTGGATAAGTACCTCTATGCCTCCAGTTGCCGCAACAATGAATGCATCCGCATCCATAAGACCAGAAAGTTGAATGCCAAAATCCGTAAAAAATGGAATTTTTTTTCCAAAACTTAATTTCTGACAATCCACTCTTTTCATGAGAAATTGATTTCCTTTTTCACCCATGATCGGATATCCTATTGCGGCGCCGCCGGCTTCAAATGCTCCACGACATGGTGCCTCCATGCCAATGCCGCCTCCACCACCGGTGATAACTTGATCTCCTTCTTCCGCAAGAAGACGACCTACCTCCTCCATAAGATCATAAAGAGGTTCGCCTTGCTCTCCTTTTGAACTTCCGAGACATGCTACTTTCATCTCATCTCCTCCATAAAAAAACGTTACCATTTTTACTGATAACGTGTCACGTCAGATTTGTTCTCTGTACCCCTCGCGAAGCCAGTCGAACAAGAATCCTTTATCAGACATTCCCACCATCTTTTCTACACTGCTTATGAGTCGTGTACCGAGCCCACCGTTGAGCATTGTAGGTGAGAAATTTTTTCCGTAGTACCACAGATGTTTATCTATTCTGTTGAGTGCCTTGAGCGCTTTTGCATTCGCTCGAAGAAATTCAACAGTATCCGCGAGCATATAGGGAAACTGAGAAAAGAGTGGACCCTCATCAAACCGTCCCAGTATCACCACAAACGGCAGTCTGCGGATGATTCCAAGAACATAGGGATTCTTCGCTCTCTGCACAGACCATGGCCGCACCCCATTGAGATCATCTACCGCGGCATCATAATACGGTGTTGCGATAAACACATCGTCGCATAATTCCGCCGCATGTTCCATGCGATTTTGAAGTTTTACCGGAATTACATCCCCATCGTATCGGTCCATAAACCGGCATACACGATTGAAAATCTGGACAATATCCCGCCATTGCTGGTTTGGAAATGCGTCACAGATGTTTTGAAGTGCTGGATGGAAAAGATCAAACTTATTTCTATCGTCTCCCGATAGTGACATTTGATATGACCGATAATCCTCTTCCTTCGTCTTGTATGCGTACAAAACTGGTGAAGCGATGAGCACATCCGGCAGATACTGAATAGGAAGTACCATACCCAACTGCGCATCAATAGATCCAATCAAACGATCTACGAGTTTTTCACTATAGCATCGCACAAATTCACTCCTGAAACCCTGCGCGACGTTTTTGAATGGAGTGAATTCAGCAAAGGAGAATACTCCCTGAAGAGGGAGATTTTGTATGACCGCCTTTACGCAATGCGCGGGCGCCTTCTTGTATCTGCCTTTTGAGAGTGAGGGAGGTGTTCCTTCTTGATGCTCTTGTTGAGCTACACTACGCTGTGAGGCGAGTATATCACCTTGTTGTTGATGTCTCACTTATTTTGCCTCCTTCTTGGCCGATCTTTACTGATAGTTTGAAAGTAAAAAGAACGATTTACCTGATAAAACTGACTCTACCGTACACTGGTATTTTTGTCAAGGCTGTCGCCACGAATTTGTTCCTTACATGCAACTTTCGCTAAAATAAAAACCGCTCTTACAAAAAAGCGGTAATGTGTCCGTTAGTGACAGCGATAGACAGCAAGAAGGACTCGTACTGCCTTTGCGCTGATATCCTTTTCTGCATGCCATGCTTCTCGCGTGTAGTCGTATCCGTGTCTTTCAAAAAAGATTGATTCCGAGCCAAGAAGGGTGCTCCCGTTATTGATCTTCCTCTTGAATCCTAAAACTTTCTGTTCCGCATACATCGCACTTTGGGGATTGAGTGAGTGCCCTTGCTTTTTTTTCTGACTCATATTGCCATAAAAACATACGGCGTGAATCAGCTCGTGATAGACGGCACGCGGAATAGTTGAGAGGTAGTCGGCGAGCCTCTCGTCAACACTTCTCCCCTTCATATGTGAGAAAATCATCGGAAAAGGATAAAGGTCTACATGGACCAATCCCTTCATCCGTGAGGGGAAATAATGTCCAAGACACTGATGGGGAGCTGTCGCTACGTTGAGATTGCTACGCGAAGAATCAATCTCATACTCTCCAGCACCCATCTTAACTCCCTTCATCAACGCTCCGTTTAAAAAACTTGTATCTTTAAAAACAAGTCTACGAATACGGAGATGCACATCAGCATTTTCACGGGAATTTTTGCCAAGCGGCAAGAGCACATGGATACCAGTCGCATACACAAACTTTGCCAATCCCTCCTTCACTGCGTTCTCAATCTCTTTTTTCTCAAATCCTGATTCGGCATACTCTTCAGCTTCGGGACCCTGCAATGAGACGAGTATCTTATTTCCTCTGAAGGCACTCTCCAGTAGCATTGGCTCGATATCCGTATCATTAAGACGAAGAAGTGTTGCGACAAGTTCTTGCTTTATGAGAGGGAGCTCCTTTCGAGAAACACGAAGCCCAGAAAGTTCTTTGTCTGTAAGCGTATCAACAGACTTCATGAGTTCAAGATTGGTAATATATTCCGCGACGACACGTTTTACGGAATAATTCTTCGCAATCCATACTGAAAAATCATTTTGAGCAGATACGGGTAATGCGAGTCCTAAAAAGAACACAGCAACCAGTGTAGCCCCCATTTTACCTACGTTTCGCATCTTATCCTCCAATCTGTAAAAGGTTGCACATCACGAAGATACTCCCTACCATTAGAAAACTCCTTTCAAGGAACATGATATTTTACGCAAAAGTGAACATACCACGTTTTCCTTGTTTTGTCAAGTTATAATCCCCCCGCCGAGCATCTTGCTTTTCTCGTAAAATACGACTGCTTGACCAGAAGTTACTGCTCGCTGAGGTTTTGGAAAACTAACTTTGTATGTCCCTTTCTTTTTTCCCAGAGAGACACGACAGCTCTGGAGCGGCTGACGATAGCGAATACGCGCGCGACACAAAAAAGATTTCTTTGGCGGAACGCCGGATATCCAGTTTACCTTTTTACACTGCAACTCTTTTTTAAACAATGCAGGATGCGCTTCTCCCCGCGCCACAATGAGTGTATTTTTTTTTATATCAATACGCACTACATAACATGGCAAATCTCCACCGGGCAAGCCAAGCCCATGTCGCTGACCAATAGTGTAGTACGCCGCCCCCTGATGTGTGCCGATAGTTTTTCCATCTGTAGTTATCACTGGTCCTTCTTTTGGTGGTATGCGCGCACGCAAAAATTCCCGCATGGGAACATCCCCCACAAAACAGATTCCTTGACTGTCTTTTTTGTCCCAATTTGGTAGATGAATTTTTTTTGCAATCACCCGCACCTCCTGTTTTGTATAATTCCCCAAGGGGAATAAACAATATTCGAGCTGTTTTTGTGTCAGTGAGTAGAGAAAATAACTTTGATCTTTTTTTGTATCTTTTGCAATATGGAGTTCATGCGTGCCATCCTTTATTTTTTTTATTTTTACATAATGCCCAGTAGCGATATAACTCGCCTTCTCTTTTTTTGCGCGCGCAAGAAATGCCCCAAACTTCACATAGGTATTACACATACAATCCGGGTTTGGCGTACGACCTGCTTTGTATTCTGCAAATAAATACTCTACCACTTTTTTATGGTAGACATGTCTAAAATCCCACACCTCAAATGGGATGCCAAGAGAAGAAGCGGCCGCCTGCGCGGACTCGAGATCCTCATCTTGCGAGCATTTCATAAGCACGGCATATTTTGGATCTATATCAAACAGCTCAAACTGCCGCATAAATACACCACGAACCTCATATCCTTGCTGTTTGAGAAGCGCCGCCGCGACAGAAGAATCTACTCCGCCAGACATGGCGACAATGACTTTTTTATTTTTTTTCATCTCCTTCATCTTCCTTTTTTTGATATGTATTTTGTTGAAAGAGTACCCAATTTTTTACCTTCTCGGGCATATCTTCTTTAAGAGTAGTAAATTGATGTTTAAAAAAATAGGTATGCAAATCTTGGAATGTTTTTTCTGGAAGCTTGGATGAAAAAGAACTATCAGTTCTTCCAAGGTCATCAAGTACCGTCTGAAGCTGTTTTTTTGATGCATCAGAAATTTCTGGGGTTTCGAGTGCGTGTTTTAACCTATTTTTAAATTCATTCATAAAAAAATGTTACGCACGATAATGTGCTAAAAATTTTTCAAATATCGCCTCTCCAGTATCTTCTCCTTGCATAGTAACACACTTCGTTTGCACAGCAATAATATCCTTAATATTTTCGTTATTCACACGACTATATCCTCTTTGTTGCAAACGATCTATCTCTTTTTGAAATTGTATCTCAATATCCCTTTGAATATTTGTCATTTCTTCAAGAATACTATCGTATGGAATAGAGCTGGCATCTTTTCGTATAATCGTTGAAGTATCACTCGTCTGTGCTATTGCATACTGAAGGAGATGAAGATCTTTTATTCTATCATTATATGTCTCGGCAAGATGATGCGGAAAAATTTGGATATCAAGACGCAAGGCGTAGAGTGCTCGCTCTATTTTTTTTGCATGATCAGCTCCCTGTTCTGCTCGCTGTTGCGCTATAAGATGTTCTTGTTTTTTCAAGATATCACTCTGGCCTGCTGATGAGCGTTCGCCTACTCCCACTACAGACTTCACCACCCGTGAACCTGTTTCCTCTCGTAATGCGATAAGAAACGCATCAGTAACGCGCGAACTCTCCAGTGCAAGAACGGCCTCATCACCACCCACCAGCATAAGGGGGCGTTCTTTTGATCCTGTCATTTTTTGATATACATCAGTGATGGTACTCCGAAAAGAACGCATCTGCCGAGTAGTCTCATCACCGGCAATACCGCTCGCCGCTTCAAATGTCATCTCTCCACGTTCAACGCGCTGAAGCAATACATCAAATTCTTGAAGGAGTCTGGGCCCAACATCAAGAACATCAAGACTCACGTACGTGCAATTATCTATGGATAGTGATTTTTCATGAAATTCAGGCGCGGATGTACATTTCTGATCTTTTGCCTCTGATTTAAGAACGGATGCTATACTTTTTCTTTCGTTCAAAGAAAGTTTGGTATTGTTTCGTAATTGTTCAATGGCCAATGTCTGATGTCTGATCTGTGAATGCACTGTTTCTTTCGTCCCATAGACAGTCTCTCCCTTTAATTCGTCGTGGACGAATGGTTTTATGACATCTAAAATATTTATAAGCTTAATATAGCTCTTAATATCTTCAAGCGAGGATTCGTCTTCTTTCGCGCATGTAAATTTCCCCTTCCGAACATCGCGGATAAGCTCAAGATTCATTTGGAGTGTTCCGTCATTTCGTAACTCCATAATGGGAAACGAGTGTCCCTGATCATCTCGAATATCCCTCGTATCATGAATTGATCCCATCTCGTCTCTTTGTATGAACGTTTCTCTCGTTTGACGTATGCGTTCCAGATATTTCTCAATGTGTGTCTGTTCTTTAGTTATGTCAAGCCCGCATACTCCCTTTTCTCTCTCCTCTCGTGCAATAATTGCACCTTTCATGCTTTGTGAAATTGCACGTTCCGTATGTGAATAATCATTCTGATGTTCTTGCGCATCTACATGGCTTACGCCAAAGGTCATTTGATATCGTGTTTCCGGCTCTGTTAAAAGTTTTTTAAGATGACGGATCGCCTCTATTTTTTTCTCATCTCCCTTTCTAAGTGTCTCTTTCTGCGCCTCAACAAGCATTTTTTGGATACGTTCATTCACAAGATTATTCACTTCTTCTACAAGACCGTTTAATGACAGTACATCAAAAGAAGATCCTCTTGGTATTTGTATGTATGCATCTTTATACCCTTGCCCCAATACCGTCAATCCCGATTTTTCCATCACCTGTTTCAGCGCCTCCTTTCTATACGCAATAATAAGGTCTGTTTTTTTAGGTCCGAATACCACGTCATTAAAATACTTCACACTCACATGGGGATCATTGGGAACCAACACCGAGACGAGTGTATCACCAGTGTGTAGTTTATGTAATATTTTTTGCCACCCGCGCTGCTCAATAGCAGAAGCAAGTGTTTCGCGCTCTTCGGTTTTAAGTTCACCTCCACTTTCAAGTTTTCCAATACATGTAGCAAGATTAAGTTCACTATCAAGTTCTTTGATTTGTTCAGAAAATTGAATAACTGACTCACGCTGTTCTGGTTTTTTTGTTCGTTCTTTGAGAATTTTCAAAAGCGACGGTGGAACCGTATATGAAATCTTCTCCCATGTGGCAAGTGTTTTTTGATAAAGCGCATGTTCTCGCATAGATGCTCCGTTGACCACTTCTTCAAGAGTTCTAACGGGAGTTTTCTTGCGCGCTCCATGTTTCTTTGGAATTTTTTTCTCTTCCTCAACAATTCCAGAAGAAATTTCAAGTTCTTTTTTCATAGTATTTTTTTTACAGTCGCGACACCTCATGACATGCGCGGCATCGCGCCTGATATTCTTCATCTCCCACTAAGACCTGCTCACTCTCGTATGGCGCCGGTTTCCAGTCTATAAGTCTCTGCGTCATAGTAGCACGACCACCACAGATCATACATACCGCATCAAGTTTTTCCACCGTATCCGCAATTGCCATAAGTATGGGAACAGATCCAAATGGCTCACCGCGAAAATCCATATCAAGAGCAGATATAATAATATTTTTCCCACTATTTCTCAAATCTTGCACGACAGAAAGGATACTTTCATCAAAAAAATGCGCCTCGTCAATACCAATGACATCATACGACGTACTCTGCCTGATGATCTCATCTGGATGTACAATAGGATACGCGGAAAATGCCGCCCCATTCCTGCTCACCAGCTCTGCACCACGGCTCCATCTCGTATCAAGAGATGGCTTAAACACAATAACTCTTTTTTTTGCGATCGCAAGACGTTTGAGTCTGCGAATAAGCTCCTCACTCTTTCCGGAAAACATGCACCCTACAACAATTTCAATTTGTCCATGCGTCATACGTCATCTATTCCATATCTTCTTTTTTCTCCCGAATAAATGAAAACCACTCCTCGGTAATATCTATCAACGCCTGAAATGGCAACTCTATCAACACGTCAAAAATAAAGACAAAAATATTGATTCGGGAAATATTAAACGAAAGCCAACGCCCAACCTGAACAATAGGTAAAAAAAACGGATCAAGAAACGCCATGAATATATTCGGTTTTTTAACGACCATGACATACTCCTGTACCGACCGCCGAATAGTCACACCAAAGAATGTGACAAGCGATAAAAAGAGAAAGAAAATAATTCCACTCGCGATATTAAAATGAAGACGGCGCAATACCCATGCGATACATCCAAATGAAATAGCAAAAAGAGCAATATAGAGAAGTGTAAAAATAAAGGGAAGTATGAAGCGTTTCTTTTTTACAGGAAGTCGCTGTACGGTAAATATATTTCGTGGTTCATCTGTATATACGATCTCTTTGACCGCCTGAAGAATTTTTTTGGTATTATCCGCACCCGGAAGTTTTGTAGATAAGGCGATAATCAAAAGTAACACCGGGGGAAATACAATATTTACAATCAACGGCAGTACATTGATATGATGAATGGTAATAAGATCATAGGGAAGTTCAACGCCAATACCTAAAAGCATCTTAGTAAGAAAAATATAAACAAACGCGCGAATACTTCTTCCATACAGTCGTTTTTTCTGACTCGCGTACAATTGCTCACATAATTTTTTTATCTGCGCTTCCAGCTCATCAGAATCATCAAGAATACTTTTCGAACGATTCCGAATAATAGTATGAAGGAGAATAAACGGAATACGATATCGCCGCAAAAATGGAAGAAGTTTTTTATTGTGCGGATGACGAATAATATCATGAATCTTTTTTTGTACATCAAAAAAAATCTTAGCGAAATCTTTTGGATCCGCCTCTGCCGTGTGTGTACACGCGGAATAGAGTTGTTTCAAGAGGAAATAACGCAACCTGTCCGCATCTGGCCTTAAAAGCACGCGATAGCTCGCGACAAAAATCTGTGTTTTTCGTATTTTTTCATCTGTGTCAAGATCATTGGGGACTAATTCAGCCTCAACAACCCCATACATAAGTTTTACAAGCGCCTCTTCTTGCACAAGCGGCGCAAGATACTCATCAATGGCACACGCGGCGTATGAGATAAGTATGTCTTTTTCTCGTTCAGAAAAATCAGCGTGTGGCGTAAGTACATCAATGGCTCCGATATAAAATGCTAATATATGGGAAACCTCCTTTACTTTACTATATGGAATCGTATTGTTGAGAAAATACCGTGACCGAACAAGTTCTTTTAAAAGTGAAAACGCGACATCTTCATACGCGTCTTGCACGATAAGTCTCCGTTTTATAATTCTTCTGATCGCATTTTGCCGAATAAGATGTTCATCCTGATAATCAACAACATTTCGTAATTTTTCATAATAAAAAGCAACCGCTCCCACGGCTTCGTTTACTGATATACGCGGCTCGTCCGATGAGATCGTTTGTGGAGATTCTTTATCTTTCAGGTACCCGATAATTTTTTCTGAAATTTCCATACAAAGAGTGTGAGATACAAAAGACCATTATGGTGATACGTGAGGGGGCGATTATTTTATGAATGATACTGGTTTTTTCTTGGTAAGTTCTCTAAGAGATACTGAGGACGCAAGAGATGGCGATTGCGATAAAACAGTGCGTGGAGTTGATGAGGACGTGGACGGCTTTCCTGCCTTTCGCTCCTCTTTTATTTTTGTAAAACATGTATCACAATAGACGGGTCGCACGCCATCTGGCTGAAAATTGAGTACAACATGTGCCTTACAGTTTGAACATGTCGCCTCATATATTTTCTTCTCCTCACCTTTGTATTCTTCTCGCAGAGGCTCTCTTCGTTGTTCCTGTTTTACGAACGACTTCTTACCGGCTGAAGAAGAAGCATCTCGCGTTTCAGTCATTGGCTGTGACCATCGCTCTATCTTATCTTCTACCACCTCTCGTTTTTCTGAAAACCGTTCACGACTTATTGAGATTATTTTTTCTTCGTTCCCTGTCTGATCTTCCAGTAAAACTGGAGGTAATCCACGCGCAGAAAATGGGTCAGACACAAGTCCGTCAATCATCAACTTAGTATAAAAATGAAACTTAGGCAAATTAACAAGATCCTCCGGCGTCAGGCGTGGAGCAAATTCTTTTTCCAAAAAATCCGCGTCCGCGGCTCCAATACGAAATATGATCATCGTCCCTACGTTTCCAAAAATTGCTCCTCGCACTTTTTCGTCAGTAATCTGTTCAATATATTGATGTGCAATGGTGAGACTCAATCTATATTTTCGCGCCTCGGAAAGAATATTCGCAAAACTTTCCGTAGCAAAATTTTGAAACTCATCAACGTATAGAAAAAAATCTTCGCGCTCTTCTTCCGGAATATCAATACGTTCCATTGCCGCCATTTGGATTTTTGTAATAAGCATACCTCCCAACAAACGACTATTATCTTCACCGATTCGTCCCTTTGAAAGATTCATGATAAGAATCTTTTTTGTATCCATGATATCTCTGATATTCACCGTAGATTTCACCTGTCCTACAATATTTCTGATCATAGCCACGGATAAAAATTGCCCAACTTTATTTTGAATTGGCGCGACCGCCTCATTCGCGTATTTTTCCTGCCATTTTGCAAAATCTTGTACCCAAAATGCACGGACAATAGGATCTTTAATTCGCTCAACTACTTTTTGGCGATATACTTTATCTGAAAGCATCCTATTTACTCCAAGCATGGTACTTCCAGGATAATCCAAAAGCGCAAGAATAGTATTATTCAAAATATATTCCATACGCGCGCTCCATACATCCGGCCAAATCTTTTTGAATACACCCATCAATCCAGAAGAGACAAGATGCTTGTACCGTTCATCAACAGTTTCAAGAATATTGAACGCGACAGGATAATCCATGTCAGCAGGGTTCACATACACCACATCATTGATACGATATGACGGAATATATTTCATGATTTTTTCCGCAAGCTCACCATGTGGATCTACAAGACCAATACCATGACCATCTCGTATATCTTCTATAATCATATTCTCCATGGTGGTAGATTTTCCCGTTCCTGTTTTTCCTACAATATAAATATGCCTGCGCCGATCGTCTAATTTAATGCCAAATCTCCGACGCTGACTCCGAAAGTCTGTCTCTCCAATAGCGGTAATATCACTTACTTTTTTATCTTTTTCCATACAACAGTACTTATATAAATGGAATATTGTCTGGAATATCTCCTTGCGCAACAGCCTCTTCTTCTTGTCGCGCGCGTTCTGATCTTTTGAGTATTGGTTTTTCTCGTTGTGGAAGTCCCGCTGGCGGCTCCGCCTTCTTACTTGATGCCTTTCTTAAGAGCGGTGCCTGCGTCTCCATAAGCGGGAAGTGCCAAATAGTCGCGAGTTCTTCGGTATTTAAGATAAAGGGAAATCTACCACGACCAGACGAACGAAAAAAATATCCAAGATATAAAAGATTTTGTCTCCACGCAATCCGTCTCTTCACAAAAAAATAATTTGCCGAAATTTTTGTGTGCTTATCCATGGTGAACCCATTGATATCAAGCGCGGAGAATTGTTTGAACGCCCCAAGAATACCCGCTATAGCATGTGGCTTATTGAATATTTCTCGTGGAGCAATATACATCACACGAACTTTTGTTTTAAATCCTTGCTTTGTCGCCTTCATCTGAACCTGCTCAATAACACTCTTTTCACCGGGAGAAAGATGTTGCATAAGTGTTGGCGGAGGAGGTGGTCCGGATGATGCAGGGGCGCCAGCTCCACCAGGAAAACGAGAGGTGTCAAGCATACCGACCGTCTCAATAAACACATCCGCTATGCCAGAAACGATAGCGAAAAGAAATGACTTCTTTGGCGCTACATGTTTTCCAATAAGCTTATTCACAGTATCCATGCTTTGTTTGCGCCATGAGTCATCCGGTACGGGACAGATAGGAATCTGAATAAACACCTGCTCTTCTTGCTTGAGTGATCCAAGAAATTCAAGCAACGAGGCGAGTGGATCTTTAAATGTCTGCGTAAGTTTGTCCTCAAAAGAGGTATAGGTACGAATAGGATATTCCGCGCCCTTTGTGAGTGCAAGTTCCGTTCCCCACATCTCATATTCTTCATTTGGCCATTGTGCAGGTATCTCTTGAACATAATCCACCGCTTCGGCAATTTCCGCATCAGGATATTGGGCAAATACCGCGGACTCAAATACACTCCGGTATTTTACAGAAACGCGGACATAATATTGCACAAACCCTCCGCGACTGACTATCTCACACGCAAAATTTTCCTGCACCTTTCCCTTCCAATATCGCTCCCACATAGTCCCTTTTCCTGAAAGGATACCATGCATATGGGCAAAAATATTTTCTGCCGCCTTTGGCGTCTGTTCTGTGAGCTTTGGTACATGAATAGCAAGAAGTATATAGGGAATAGCTCCATAATATACTTTTTGTATTTCAAATAACCACAACGTCCAAAATCCCTTTATTAAAACAATAAGAGCGATAAACCAACCACCATGCGTAAAAACGAACCAGATGGAATAAAATGGATTTGTTGAACTAAAACTCTCCAAAAATGTCTCAAATAAACCAGATGATGTAAGTGTTTCCATATACAAGTAAGTATAGCAAAAAAATAAGGAAAAATCAAGGAACCATCAAAAAGTATACCTCTGATTTATTCAATATATTTTACTATTAAAAAAACGAGCTTTTTCGGTAAAGCTCGTCAATTTTTTTGCAACGGTAGGCGTTCTACCAAGTCACTCTTTGAGTCACAGGCAGAACATCTACCCACTCGAAAATAATATCCAACCAAAGAACTCTTGTATGGAGGGAGGTTGAGCTTTTTGAGATACTCGTCCGCACACTTTTTGTTTATCTCAAGCGTCACCCCACATCCTTTGCAAAATGCGTAGCATACCGCCTCTTTCCATTCAAAGGGTGCGGCGAGCCGCTTTGCATCTTCCGTATGCGTGCCACTTCCCACGCTCTTCTGCGTAGATCCAAAGAGCATCATTTTGAGCAGTGTTTCTTTTGATGGACTCTTCATATATCCTCTCCCTTTATTCTATGATAAATGAATCCTTCCTTTTAAAGTCCCCCCTTTTGAATATATCTGCGATCACTGCTGAAAGCTTATCCATGGTATCACGTACTGGATTTTTGTCAAGATCACTGGGGGGGCCATCTGGAAATTGAATAATAATATTTGCTTTTCCGGTAGTTTTATCAGGGTTTCCGGTCGCGTCAAGCGTCACATGATGTGTTATTCCATTTTTGTCATATTCAAAAAAAGCATCCACACCATGGCTATAGTCAAAGTGGCTATTCACTGCAGTATAATATCTCAAAGCTGAATCTTCAGGATCAATGCCAAGAGATCGAGCGACACCATCTCTAAGGTCAGCGGCGAAATCACGTTCTGGCAAGGTAGGATCTGACCCTATCTTCTGATTTCTTTTTGCCACCTCCATTGCGTCACGATACGGCAGATACTGGCCCTCTTTCCGTATCTTCTCTATGACCTCATCTTTATCAAGTGTCGTTTCATTAAAAACATCATACTCAAGCATACCTCCCGTATAACCAAATCCATGTCGTGCCATAATAGCTACAAAATAAATAATCTTTCAAGAGTAGTATACACCACCTATACAATAGCTACAAGAAAATTTAAAGAAAACAAAATGAACTATGATGTCTTTTTTTTGAGCGACATCATATGCCATGCGACAAGGATCGGTGAGGCGACGAAAATAGATGAGTAGGTTCCTACACCAATACCAAGAATAAGTGCGAGCGCAAATGTCCGAAGCGTATCTCCTCCCAAAAAATAAAGTGCGAGAAGCACTAAGAGTACGGTGAATGAGGTATTGATTGAACGAACAATAGTTTCGTTGAGAGATTTATTTACAATCTCCTCAAAATTACCACGGTACTTTAAGAGATTTTCACGAATTCTGTCAAAAATAACAATCGTATCATGTACGGAAAATCCAAGGACGGTAAGAAATGCGGGAATGAATGAACTCGTCACCTCAATCCCTGCAAAATGACCAAGAATCGCAAAAATACCAAGCACAAAAATAAGATCATGCAATAATGCAAAAATAGCGGACATTCCATATTTCCATGAGGCGACTGGATATGACACCTTCCGAAACGCATAGGTAATATACACCATGATCATAAGGAGCGCTACAATGAGGGCCCATAATGATTTTGCCTTCAGCTCCTCTCCAATGACCGGACCGATAGAGTCAAAAGATTTTTGAATAAGATTAGTATCATCTTTTTTTAATTCCACTAGTATTTTCTGATGCGTATCTTCGCTGATTGTACCAAAACGAAACATCACACCATGATCTCCCGCGAGATTCACCTCATACTGTTTCAATCCGACAGACTCAATTTTTTGTTTAAGGACTTCAACCGCGGGACGCGGAATAGTATATACAACCTCCAAAAGACTCCCACCGGTAAAATCAATACCCAGTCGTAACTGCCAAAGAAAAAGTGCAATAATTCCTGCAACAGCCATTGATCCGGCAATGGTCAGAAAAAGTGTTCGTTTTGGAATAATCTGTATCGTCATATATAAAAATATGGTGTCAATAAGTAAGTTAGGCCTCTGTTTTTTCCTTTCCGCAAAAAAACCAAAGATTCTTGGATATCTTCCAGCCAGCCACAAACCGAAGTGTAATACGTGTAATAACAATAGCTGAAAACATACTCAAAAGAATACCAAGAGCGAGTGTGAGCGCGAATCCTTTTATAAGACTTGCAGAAAACCAAAAAAGAACAGTACACGTAATAAGCGAGGAGATATTGCTGTCACGAATAGATGTCCACGCGCGTTTGAATCCGTCCCGAACTCCTCCGTCCAATGACTTTCCCCATCTCAGCTCCTCTTTCATACGCTCAAAAATAAGAATGTTTGCATCTACCGCCATACCGATAGAAAGAATAAACCCCGCAATACCTGCAAGTGTCAGTGTTACCGGTAACATCTTAAAAAGAGCGAGTACGAGGAAGGTATAGATACAAAGTGCGAGCACTGCAAGAATACCGGGCAGGCGATAAAAAACAATCATGAAAATTGCAACCAAAAGAAATCCTATCAGTCCCGCCTTAAGACTCTTTACGAGAGATTCATTACCAAGACTTGCGCCAACAGTCTGTTGACTGATAAGTGAAATTGGTACCGGCAAAGCACCGGTATTTAAATTTTGTGCAAGTTTTTTTGCTGTTTCAGTAGTAAAATCACCATTGATAACCGCACTGCCATCCGTAATCGCCTGTTTTACGTTTGGCGCACTTTTGAGTTCATTGTCTAAAAATATAGCGATTGGCTTTCCTACGTTTCGTGTAGTAAGCTCGCCGAAAAGTTTTTTTCCTTGATCATTAAACTCAATACCTACCTCGGGAAGTTGCGTATTTGGATCAAAACTCACGTAGGCGCGCTTCAGGTCTTTGCCTGTGAGCCCTGTATTTTTCCATTTATTATCTACTGGCTTGAGATAATCCTGTTGCGATTTTGTTTTTATAAGAATCAGTGAAAGACGATATTCTTCAATAGGACGCTCTTCTTCTTTAAGAATGAGATGATATCCAAATTCTGTCTCCACCACATCAGAAATTTTTCCTACAGGAAGAGGAAAGGCGACATCTTCAAATGCCTTTACCATAGTGCCGTACGCAAACCATCCTAAATCTCCTCCACGTTCAGACGCTCCGGGTTCGGTTGAGTTTTGCTTGATAAGATCTGTAAAATTCTCTTTTGTCGCTTTTGCTTTAAGCTCATTAATTTTTTTCTTTGCCTCATCTTTTGATAGTGTTTTATCACATCGTGACGCACCCTTCCAGCATATAAGTAAATGTCGCGGGTGAATTTCATTATTTCCCTTTCTATAATCTGTACGTTTAATGATTCCTAATCCTTCTGGAAGTACGATAGGTTCTTTAAATACCTCGCCATTTTTTATCATTTCTGCTGATTTCACGAAAAATGCGTATCTACTGCTACGTGATACCCATTCCAGCTCCCCTCCCTTACTCTTAGTATTCAAATCTTCCGAAAACTCTTGTGCTAATGTGGCAAAATCCGTACCAGAAGCTAACGCGCTTTTTAGTACCTCCTCCGCACGTTTTTTTGCATCTGTATTATAGATCTCCATCTCCTTTTTTTGATCTTCGGCGAGTTCTTTTTGATCTGGCTGTTTCTCTCCCTCCGCAACTCCTTCTTTAAATTCAAGAAGTGGCGTCTCACCAATCATTTTAATCGCCTCATTTACATCATGCACGCCTGCAAGCTCTACAATAACACGATACGAGTCTCCTACCTTGACGGTCTGAACCAATGGTTCTGAAACACCAAAGGCGTTTACGCGCCGCTCAATAACATCACGAACACCCTCTACCGCATCTCTCTGCTCTGTCGCTGGAATTTTTGAAAGATCCGTACTATACACAAGATGTGTCCCACCTTTTAGATCAAGACCAAGCTGAAACGTAGCCGGTGGCCATTTTGGGAATTGGACACGCGGTAATGAGACATTTTTTAGAAACACGACGGAATGAATTCTGTTATTGATAGCATCAAGTTTGTTATTATATATCTCCGAGGTGCTATATCCCGCAGTCAAAACAAAAAGAACGCCTATACCGGCGATAATCCAGCGGAGTTTCCCGCGAGGAGACGGACGAAACAATGATCCCATACTAAAAGAGTGTCAAAAAATTAACTACAATGTAATCAGTATAGAAAATAGGGAAAAAAATGCAAGGGTTTCGCATACACACGCGCAACGCTCTGTGATGTTTTATCAATATTATACACCTCACGAACATGCGCCTGATGTGTATACGCACATATTTTTGTATTATGTTTCAATGTAAAAATCGCTTTTAATTTGTTTACAAGGTCAGATACATTTCCGTTTTGAAAGGTGCATTCATGACATGCGAGAACCTCTTTATTCCCTACAATATCAGAGACAAGAACGGGACATCCATAGCTCAACGCCTCCAAGAGCGCGAGGGAAATACCCTCATCTTCAGACGCCTGTACAAACACCGATGCATTACTATAAAGCTCGCCAAGAACAGATCCAGATAACTCTCCTGTGAATAAAATATCAGGATCACCTGTGGCTTTGGTCTTTAAAAAAGAAACGTAATCATCCGTAAACGAAGAACCGCCAACAATCACAAGTTTGGGCGTATTTTGCAAGAGTTTTTTTACTATGGTATACGCCTCAATAATATTGTGGATACCTTTATGACGCACAAGACGAGATACGGAAAGAATATAATTTCCAGCTGGAATACCAAGCTCTTTCATCTTATTCGGTTTTATTTTTTCATGAAATGAAACTGCATTTGGAATATATTCAGCAGAACGCCTATGTTCACGCGCTACATATTCTTGAAGCGCTTGAGATACGACGATAGTTTTATGTGTCCAATGACACGCGACATATTCTCCAATATGAAACACAAAACGTGCGAATATTCCCCATTTCTTATGAAAATAATCCTGTGAGTGAAAGGTAGAAATCACCGTTACCCATGGTGTACAGACGCGTGGAATCACCGCGAAAAGTGATGGACCAATACCGTGATAATGGATAACGTCTGGTCTCAAAAAAAGCGTGTGAATAGTAGCAAGAAATGTCTGCACAACCGTAGTAAGATGTTTTGTGGAAATAACGGGAATATAAAAAAGCCGAATGCCATACCACATGGGAATTCGTTTCTGCGTATGAGTATATTTGCGCTGACAATACGCAATGACCTCATCTCCCTGTTGTACAAGTCTACGCGCCAAATCTTCCACGTGACGATCAACGCCACCCGCGCTTGCAGGAATAGATTTTTGCCCAATCATCACGATTTTCATATATCTATGTCTGTTTTAAAACTGCTCATACCTTATGCGATTTTTATAATTCTGTCAAGAGGTATGGGGGTCTCTCTCTATAATATTTTTATAGACTGCTAAAAGCTTTTGAATATGCAAATTAGGACTGCATTCTTTTTTAATATAAAGCCGCCCTCTCTCTCCGGAATTTTTTAACACATCAGGATACGCACACGCCTCTGTAACAACACGTTCGCAATCCTCACTGTCTCCCGAAGTAAAAAGATATGATGCGTTCACCTGTTCAACCAGTTCTTTCATACCGCCTATACGACTTGCGATCACCGCCCTCCCTCGTGCGTATGATTCACAAATAGAGTATGGAAGAACCTCATACCATACAGATGGTACTACTACACATATCGCACGATCCATATATTCGTAGATACGTTCACGTGATAAAAAACCATGTAGTGTTACTTTCTGAGAAACTCCCTCGGAATCAATAAGCGCCTCTAATATACTTCGCATAGGCCCATCACCAATAATATCCAGATGCGCAGGAATATTTTTCATAGAGCGGATAAGAACGTCAAATCCCTTTTCTTCTGAAAGGCGGCCGTATGCGAGGATCATGTTATTTCGAGAAGGCGAAGTGACCGTAGAAATCCCGTCAGACATCTCATTTTTATCCTGCACATCTATAGGATATGGAAGATACATCATCTTTTCTCGCGGCACACCAAACTCTACAAATTTTTCCAGCGCGAATCTTGATGGCATCAAAAATATCTGCACATTCTTTTCATATATTTTTAAAAATAGATGATGCACAACCATCTCCGCCGCCATAAGCGCGCTTTTCATCATTGAATTTTTTACCGATCTATTCCAAATATCATGGTTATAATTCTTATTTTTGCATCCCTCATCCACCGCACCATGAGAAAATAACATATAATTCGGACAGATCATTTTGTAGTCATGAATCGTCTGTACTACCGGTATCTTGTATTCACCACACACATCAAGAATGGATGGAGATATGTGATGATAGATATTATGTATGTGCACAATGTCAGGGTGCACTTCTTCGACAAGCGCACGAAATTTTTTCTTCGCCTCCAATGAATAGATCATTCTGAACGGAAGACGTACTATTTCAAAAAAAGATGGATGCAAAAAATCGAAGGAGGAGACAAAATACCTACTCCATGGTGTCTGTTTATTTTTTGGATGGTGCATAGCAAATGGGATGACCTCATGACCGCTCTCTTCTAAAAGTTTTATGCTATCAAAAACATACCGCTCCGCGCCAGCTTTCTCATAATAATATTTATGGGCAACGATTATTTTCATATCTGTTTATATTTATTCTCCACCGCAAGTCGTGCAATCATACCTCCGCACAGCCAAAAATAAACCGCGAGCGTCCGCATCTCAAGATATGTTGCCAAAAACGCCTGAAACGATACCGCGCACAATACGCCCATGTATCCAAGCCCAAGCGCGCGCTCTGTATCATCTCTTCCATACTTCCATAAAACATACGACTCTTTAAAAAGAAAGAAAAAGACGATCCAATAGGCTGTGAATCCAACAATACCAATTTCTCCAAACAGTGAGAGCCAATTATTATCAACAAACCCCTCTGTTCCCCAGATACCAAATGGCAGATGTATCAAATCGTACTGTTTAGTATAATGTAGTGCGGTTGCCGCTCCTCCGCCAAATGTTCCAGGACCTAAGCCAAAAAGCGGCGCGTGCGAAAGGATAGCAGGTGGCGTGTGTACTACAAAAAATAATCGCCCCAAACCGTAATATTCTCCACGCCATCGTTCAAAAGAAAACGCCTCAAAAAAACGTTCCGTCACAGTCTGACGTGGCGCATCAATAAGTTTTGGGACGATAATTCCTGTATATACCATATATGCACCGACAATAGAAAATACCACCGCACATCCTATGAGTATGCGTCTGTCTTTTTTTAAAAAAACGGCAATGACAAAAAGTCCAAGAAAAAATCCGAACCACGATGCCCGGGAATAGGTCAATATGAGTGCGGGTACCACACATACAAATAGCGCGAGCATTACTCTCTTCATACGAACATTTTTATGCTCATACAAAAACGCGAGACCGAATAAAAGAAAAAATGTCAAAAATGTTCCCAGTTGATCATACCGTCCCAGTGTAGCAAAGATACGCTGACCCTCCTCCCAAAATTGATTCGTGCCAGTAGTAAGCTGGTACTCATTAAAAAACTTTGGCCCTGATGGAAGCAAAAAAGAATCCAAGGAACCGTGAGAAAGTGCTTGAGATATTCCTAAAATACTTTCAAACAATACAAGTGAAAACATGAGAATGAAAAATCGTCGTATCCAGATACGATCTTTCAAAAAAACAAAAGCGACAAAAAATAATAGAACAAATCTAACAATTTGGCGCGTACCCAATATGGATACCTCTAACAGCGTAGAGACATTCAACGCCAATGAGATAAAAATACTAAAAAAAAGAAACACAAGCGCGAACACAACCGAACTTTTTTTTAATTCCAAGAAATGTGATCGTAGTCTAAAACAGGCGGAAAGAAAAAGTGCGTACACCATCATTTCTGATGCATATCGAGCAAATATATACATATCACTTGAGACGAATTTCAATACAAACGGTTCAAGCGGAATAAGCACTGCCAAAAAAAGAATAAGCCAATGTGGACGTATACACGCACACAATAAAAAAAGACACCCAAGGATAGCGATGAATGCTTTGAACGGTGAGAAAAAAACAACAAAAAAAACTCCTACCAAAAGAACGAGTACACATAGTATAATGTCTTTTTTGAAGTTCATACCTTTCCGTGGAGTACACGTTGTTTTCCAATGATATACATCACCCCAACGCACGCGCCAAAAAAGAATCCAAAAAAACTATTTGCAAAAATATTTGGTCGCGCGGGGAATCGAGATTCAAGTGGCTTATCCACCAATTTCATCTCCATCGCAGTGCCTACATACTGCCATCCTTCTTCAATAAGAATAGACGCCATCGCCTTTGAAATTTTATTCGCCTCACGCTTGTCCGGGTGAAAGACGGTAAGTTTCAAAAATCCCGTACCACGCGCTCCCTGCGTCTGGAGCATACGACTCCATTTTTTTCTCCGATCATATTCTTTTCGTGGAAAAAAATTCTTGTTCACGGTATATTTAGCGTCAAGAACTTTATCCAAAAATGACGAGGTATACACCACCTGCGAGAGATTATCTCCAATACTTTCCGCTGATTTTAATACAGAGTACGCGTCTGCCGTGCCAGTATTTTTTTGAACGATCAAAAGTCGCACCGAGGAGGCGTACTCCAACGGACGTATAAAACTTCCAATAAGCGCAAGTAGGAGACCTAACATGGAAAAAAGTGCTACTATTTTCCATTTTTTCATTATGTATGACACGTATATGTCCATGGCGATCTATTCTATAGATAAAACTGTTCTTCATGTAACCACAGATACCAAAAAAAGTAAAGGGGGCGACCCCCTTGACAAAATATTTATTTCGTGGTTTAATAGAAGGTAATCACACATACAGGCGAAAAGTATTGAAAATATAATAAAAAATAGCCCATATGTGCGTGTTTTTTGACAATTAGCATTACTACAGACCTTAACAACATACTTGAGATGGTATCTCACCTTCTTTGAAAGGAGAAGCAGGAAATGGGAATGAACAAATTGGCAAGCCTGCTGGCGGCGACGCTTCTCTGCGTAGCGCCAGCAATCCTCTGTGGAGAAAAGTCCGCTGAGGCGGCGACGCTCAAGTTGAGCGTGGACTCGGTGGACTACGAGCCGGGTGGACACCTTGGGGTGGAAGTAGTAACTGAAGGGTTCATCTATCTTGTGGTGAAGTCTTCCGATGGCATCACCATTTCTCCGTCAGAATTTTCTGGCGGTACTGCATCTATCAAAAATGGAGAGATGCATTGCGAGATTGATCGACCAGGAGTTGATGTGCTCGTAAAGTTCACGGCATGGCTCCCGAATGTTCAAGGGAAGAAACTCGTAATCAAAGTAGAAGGAGTCACAGATACCGGTGCAAAGATCACACGAAGCTACCCTCTCTGGACAAAGAAGATGGCAACTCCAGCTCACGCTGAAGTGGTCTCACCGCCTCGCGTTGCTCTGGCAGAAGAAGACACGAATTCAGGAAATTCTTCTCAACCGGAACAAGGACAAGCAACTCCCTCCGGTCCGCGGAGTATCTTCAGCGATGACTATGATCCTGCACCAGACCCAAGCAACAATGTCTTGACAAATGGGCGAGTTGTCCTTAACTTCGTCCATAACCAAGATCTTGCGAGTCTTTATGACAAGAACTTGGAACAGCGGACGTACACGAACATGGAGATGTCCTTGCTCGAGCGCATCACCCCTGCAACTGCGAGCCCAAACGGAAATTTTGACCTGGGGGTCCAGGTTGGAAACTACAACACAGAAAACCCAAACTCACGCTCGTCAGAGATTCTCGCGAGCGAAGGTAGCTCTTCCATGCGCGCGAGTGGTCTCTCAAGGTTCTATACGGAAAATACCGCGGTAGAACTGGGTTTGGGCGTAAACTCAAACGCAAAAAATCAGAACCAGCTTCTGTCAGGAACGCTCTCGTGGAGTCAGAAAATTCCACAGGCATTAGACTGGATAGCACTCCCCGGAAGAACAGTAGAAAACACCGCTCGCGTGGTAGTAAGTGGTTTCGAAAACAAGTTCTTCACCTCCTTGAGTCTCCGAGACCAACTGGACATCCCTATTGACATTCCAAAGAACCCAAAGGGAAGATCTCACCTCTATCTCTCGCTCGGCACAATCCATAACGCCAAGTGGGAGCATGCCGGAGATAAGAGTTCATGGATGGACTGGCAAACGTGGGGAGGGTTCACGATTAAGTTCGGAGCCCTAAACGCCTCGGTTGGTCTGGCAAAGCCGGAGAATGGCTTCGGTGTCTACACTGATACTTCGCTAACGCTCGAGGGTCCGAACCGTAAGATCCGATAGATAGAGAGGAGGAAAAAATGTCTGACCCACTTGACCCAGATGACACAGAAGGAGAAGGGATAGACCCCTCCTCCCTATTCGGCGAAGACGGGATGGGGGACGATGGTCGTCGTCCCCCTCCGCCATATCTTTGGGATATGGTCAAGGAGTTCTTCAAAAAAAGCAAATGGTTTTTCATAGTACCCTTAGCAATCACCCTCTGTAGTTGGAGCGCATGGAATTTTCTTTCCTACAACGTGGGAAGAAATCTCCAAAAAAATAAAACCATCCAAACGGAAAACAGGCGAGGACAAGAATTCAGCGCGGATTCAACTGAATCTGCAACGAATTCTTCACGAGCAGAACCAACTCCCTCACCTTCGCCAACGACAGAGCCAACGATAGAGCCAGAGCCAACGACAAAACCAACGACAAAACCAACGACAAAACCAACGACAAAACCAACGACAAAACCAACGACAAAACCAGAACCAGCTACTCCCTCGAAGGAGAAAAAGGAGAAAAAGAAACAAGAGCAAGAGGATGTAGGACATTCTCTTCCTATTCTTCCACCTCTTTTGCCAGAACGGAAAATAAGGGAGTTACCAAAGATAGTCAATACTACTATTACTCCCCCACCGATCCCGTCCCCGATCAAAAGAACACAACCACCACAACCGCCTTCTCTTCAAAAAAGACAGGAAACTGAAATGCAAAAGCCTCATAAGCTTTCGCGGGAAGAGCTGGAACGGTTCATCCAAGAGGAAACTCTGAAGATGAAAGAGGCGATAGAGAAGGAGGAAAAAGAATGAGACTCATAGCTATAGGAGCTGCGGCATTTGTCGGATTGGTAGGTTGTAAAACAACCTTGCCACTCCCAGTACTCGCAAGCCCCTCGCCAACGCCGGCGGTATCTGCTTCTGGAGCACCACCGACTGCGACAGCCGCCTCTACTACTACTCCGGGACCCACAACGGACGTGGGAGACATGAGCGACGATGGTGCCAAAAACATCGTCATCGCAAATTATCTCGCGAAGGCGATCACGACCCCGTTCGCTTCAGGATGGGATGCGAACAAGGTGTTCGCCGGTCTCGCGGACGGATCCGTGAAACCGTATGTCGCTGGAGAGTTCCTCGGCGGTCCCGGCTGGAGCGCCGCACCCCAAGAAGACAAGTACCTTGGGAAGATGAGCGCTGGCAGTCTCATCATCCCAATTCCAAGCGACTCCGACATCAATGGAGGAAATATCGCATTCGCCTCCAAGGATGGCGGCGTGACGTGGAAGCAAGTCGCGTGGAGCAACTCCACCGGCCCGCACAACTACGCCACGTACTACGGTCCGGGCGACAAGTTCAAGTGGTCTGGATACAAGCTCATAAAGCGATGAGCTTCCAGAAAAACAAAACGTTCTTTACGAAAAACATAGAGCCCCTTTGCACAGTGCAGAGGGGCTATTTATTTTTAATAAAAAACTCTACATTATCTCCAGTGAATAATCCGTAATCACATCGCCCTCTCCAAAGAAAAACTTTCCGCGGATATGTTTTCCATATAATACATGCGAAAGCCAATAGATATCATCTGGCCACATATGCACATACGGAATATCTTTTATGAAAAACCACTGTGGCTTCATCTCCTCGCTTTCAATAGGTTCTCCTGAAAATTTTAATACTCTAAAAAGATGGACTTCCAATAACGCACCATTGGAAAATTCAAAATCTAATATCCCTACGTCATCCATCTCTTGTACTTCTACACCAGCTTCTTCACAACACTCTCTGATGGCCGCGTCTTCAACGGTCTCACCCGCCTCTACCTTCCCGCCAAATCCATTCCACCTATTCGCACCAAATCCACGCTTCTTCATTCCAAGAAGTACACGTTTATTTTCTTCATCATGGAATATACAAAGCGTTAATATTTTTTTTTGTGTAAACTGATTTTTGTATTTTTCTTCAAGCCATGAACTTGATTGCACCTTACCACCAGCGCCTACATTATAAACCATTTGAATACCAAGTTCGTCACAGACTACAACCTCTGGTACAGGATCGTCATCTGGTTTTCTGTCTCCCCCATTTGCAAAAATATCCGGCTTGAGTGCGCGAAGATCTTCGCATACGCTATAATCGTCTGTTCCATCTTTATGTGAAGAAAGTATCACTCGATCCACACACGCAATAGATTCTATGACTTCTTTGCGTTCATGTTCTGGCATAAATGCATGACCCTTTTTCATGCGAAGCCAACTATCATTATTCAAAATAACTACGAGTACATCACCAAGTTTTTTTGCCTCCTGCATACACCGTACATGACCAATATGGATAGGATCAAATCCCCCACTTATGGCGACGACGATTGTTTTTTTCTGTTCTTCTGCCATACTATTTTTATGAAATTTTTATGCGAGATCTCTTGACATTTTTTACTATATATGGTACACTTCATCAAGTCAAATCTATGCTTTTTAAAAGGAGAAGTAGCATGTTCTTACTTGGACAACCGAACACACTCCAGCTCATCTCTACGGGGTCTCTCATCAGTGGGATCGTTTCAGCACTTTTTAGCCAACCTGACTTTGGCTTGATACTGGTCGCCACCAGCGCATTTCTGGCGTATTGGTATTCAAAAACCCAGGAAAGAAAAACTGAACCGCTCACACCCGTAACCTCTGTCTGGCAACAAGGGAGATTCACTGCCGGACAAGAAGTACTCCATTTCGGACGGCAAGCACAAGTTGTCGCCGTGCCGGTTCGTATTGTCCCGCGAAATCATGTTCCGGTTTCATACATTGACGAGAGCGAGAACAGATGTTTCAAGACTGTTCCTTGGAGCGAGCTCCAACATCCGAGAAACATCAGGATAGACTAAGGCGCAACCTACCGAGAAGGAGGATAGAGAAATGAATGAGCTAAAAGATCTAAAAGAGTTTCGACTTCACTGGCTCCAGGGAAAGCCAGAAATCGTCAAAGGTACCGACATCGCCGACGCCTGCAGAAGGGCGGGCATCGGTAATGGCGCACTTCCCGCGCTGGACTACTTCGAAGAGGTAAAAGAGGGATCTAAATAATAGATCCACTCTCCTTTCAAACACAACGCCCTAACTCATACGAGTTGGGCGTTTTTATTTTTATACACCACGGCATTTTGATTCATTTATAATTATATTATGTGCCATAGCAGTGTTTGAAGTGCTATTCAAATGGATACAACTTTCTTAATTCATTAAATATAGGATCTTTTAAGATGTCTGACTTAAATCTAAAAATGGCTTCAGCATTTCTATTACAGTACTTGAGTTCATTCATGTTCTGCGTAGCATTATACCACTTATAGCTATCTATGATATCAGCGGCTTTTACGATAAGCGCATTTTTGCCTACAACTACACATTGTTTAATTATTTTTTCGATCTTCTCAACTGAATCCTTTATTGTATCATCCTTCGTGCAGGCGACTACAATGTCCGCAATCGCATCTCCAAATTCTTCGCGAAGCATTTTTTCACTTATGCCTTACCACTCAATCGCGTCGTGTAAGAGCCCCGCAAGGACAATGTCCTGAGAATACTTTTCCTCATACAGGTACACACCAACACGAATATCATGAAACAATGCCGGTTTTCTACTATTCTCATCGGAAAAGGGCCTATGTTTGGCCAACAGATGAACCGCCTTTTCAAATAATGGACCTAATAATTTTTCCATAAATAAACTATCGTATCGTCATGTGTAGAATCTGTCTCTCCAAATCATTGATGACTACTTTATCCTCAAAAATAATATCCGATCTTTCCAATGCCTCACTGGTTAAAAACCATGTACCGTAGTCACCCTCTCCAATAATAATTTGATCTTCCCAACCGCTTTCAACTTCAATTAAAAAAATATCTTTAGTATTTCTCAAAAATTCATAATACATATTAGAACTATCTGCGCGTCATTGCAACGTCTATATTTCCTCCCTAGTCTATATAAACATCTCTCACATTTGCAACTGCATCAATATTCAATGGGCCATAGATGTGCGGGTATAATTTCCCGTTTCCAGCGTCTTCGTATTTTATTTCAGACTTAACTTTTATCTCGTCAATTTGAAGTAGTAGCAGATTCTTCTTGCCTTTAAAAAGATATCGCGCAACCTCGTCAATTTGATCAACAGTTGAACAATGGATGAAACCTTGGGAATCAAGTGTATCTCCTCGATACTCACCCATTCCCCTCCCCAAATCCCAATCTTTTTTTGTGGCGATGTGAAGTATCATATTATATTAATTACGTCCCATGACACTTCTTGAAGTGCTAACTAAATGGAGGGAGGATTCTCCCTGCTTATGCTTACTTTTTAGTGTATCCACCGTATCCGGTAAAGATTAACGTTACCTCTAAAAGTTATTGATAATTAGCTCTCTTCCTTTCTGCTTTCTCAATCCAGTTTTGAGCACTCCCTTCTATTGACTCTTGTCTATCAAGTTCTTGTTCAACAATCTCGTGTCTATCCAATTTTTCTGCCCTTCTTAATGCTCTAGTAATAATTTCGTTAAAATCATCCATAAGATTTTCTTTCTTGTGTGCAAGAATAGAAATAATACTGTACTTGAAGCGTTCAATAAGATGAACATTCTCCTCCGTATCCTTCGCATAGCTAAAAATATGCTCGAGGTCTTCATTAATAATTGTATGAAAATCTTCACGAATCTGTTCTTTTGAAAAAAATTGAGGGTTAATTGATATATCTGACTGGTGCTCCCGCATTATTCTGAATAAATATTCGAGATTCTCCGGCGCATATCCAATACCAAATAATGTAACTGCCTGATGATAAGTTTTCTGGCTATGCACCTCGATTGGTATCCCTCCGGCAAGATTAATCAATCGAAAAAGTCGCCGGCGTCGTTCAAGCTCTTCAGAATCACGACAGACATAGTCATCATCATCAAATAAATGAAAATTCTCTTGTTGACCGAAAGGAATGAAAGCCATGACACCTTGGGGAAGCCATTCACTATTATCGTAAATATCTACTTGACTCGACTTGTACTTCGATATAGTCGCACCGTATTGATCAATTTCTCGAACCCAAGTAATTTGATCAAGGGCATTTTTCGTGTGAAGTATCTTAAATTCTGAAAGGTTATATTCAGACAAATCCTTCTCTGAAACTAAAAGATCTAAGGCAATCTCCTCGGCACTTTTTCCGAGTAAAGCACCAACTTTACGCAATTCTCTATGAACGGCATCTCTCTCGGCATCAATAAATCTAATAAAGGTTGCATCCTCTCTTCGCCTCTCCGCCTTACGCAATTCGCTCAATTTAGAACGATAGTCGTCAAGCAGATCCTGATAACGCTTGTCATTTACGCTTACCATATATAGGATATCAAATAGATCGCCCCAGTCAAACTTTCTCAAAAAACACATGGGGAGGGATCGTTAGACGACGACTGAATTGGTCGTCATTTTTCTTTAAAATTCTTTAAAGATTTATCAAAGTCGCTTTTCAGAAATCCTTTATACTCAATGCATTCAAGGCCATTATCCCCCGTGGCAGCGTTTATATTTCTTCCCACTTCCACACGGACACGGATCATTTCTGCCTACTTTTGCGCCATCACTTGTATGTGAAGACGCTTGCGCGGAATTTGTAGATGCGTCTTTTGCTGGCACGGAGTAGACAAGATTTTTTGATGGTTGTACTTGTTGATCTGAAAACGCGCCAATCTTAAAAATACTGTATACCACTTGGCGATGAATAAGAGAAAGTAATTCGGAAAACAATCTAAATGCTTCACGTTTGTATTCCACGAGCGGATCATGCTGACCATATCCACGAAGTCCAATGCCCGTACGCAGATGATCTATCGCCTCAAGATGTTCAATCCAGAGTGTATCAATGCAACGTATCAAGAGATCTTTTTCAATGTATGCCATCGCAACATGCGGTTTCATGGGTACACCTTGTTTTTTCATGTTTTCCGCAATGTGTGTCTCAAGAGCGGTAAAACTTTGCCGAGCAAGATGACACAGGTGAGAGATAATATGCGTCCTCTTTTCAGGTTCACTCAACACACGATCCGATGCTTCGTATATATCTTTCAGTTCGCGGCGATCTTCTTCTAAAACGGGAAAAATTGTATGCACCGTCTCATATATTTCCTGAATATTCCATTCGCGCGACTCATCCTCTTCTTTTGTAGTATGAAACGTTACCACATGTTGGATTTCATCCTCTATCATCGTCAAAACCATCTCACGCAATGTCACACTGTCATTGCGAGGGAGCGAAGCGACCGTGGAAATATCATTTTTTTCACTATCATCGAGATCTCTCGTTTCACTCGAGATGACAGAACTATCGTCTTGATCTTGATCTCCCTCTCGCTCAAACTCTTCCAAAATATCTTTTCTCCGCTTATAAATAACCTCTCGTTGTTTATTGATAACATCATCATATTCCAACAAGTGTTTTCGCGTATCAAAGTGATGACTCTCCACCTTTCGTTGCGCCTCTTCAATACACTTTGTGATAAACGAATTTTCAATAGGCATATCTTCCGGAGCGCCAAGTTTCCCAAGCATCGCCTTCATACGTTCTGATCCAAAAATTCGCATAAGATCATCTTCCAAAGAAATAAAGAAAAGTGACATGCCCCTATCTCCCTGTCTGCCAGCTCTACCTCGTAACTGATTATCAATACGGCGCGACTCATGTCGTTCGGTACCAATCACGCAAAGACCCCCAACATCCTGAACACGTCGCGCTTCATTTGTGTCTGGTGGATTCCCCCCAAGAATAATATCCACACCTCTGCCCGCCATATTTGTAGCGATAGTCACCGCGCCAAATCTGCCGGCTTGCGCAATAATTTCCGCCTCTTTCTCGTGATTTTTTGCATTCAATAATTTATGAGGAACTCCCTCACGTTCAAGGAGCGCGCTCAAATATTCATTTCGTTCAATGGAGATAGTACCCACCAACGCCGGCTGACCTCGCTGGTGACACTGCTTTATTTCTTCAACTACGGCGATATATTTTCCTTTTTCAGAGATATAAATACGATCCTGTTTATCTTCTCTCACCATAGCCTTATTGGTAGGAACCATGACCACCTCAAGTTTGTAAATTTTTGCAAATTCTTCCGCCTCGGTCGCCGCGGTACCAGTCATACCTGAAATTTTTTCGTACAGTCTAAAATAATTTTGAAATGTTACTGTGGCGTATGTCTGACTTTCACGTTGGATTTTTACTCCTTCTTTCGCCTCAATAGCCTGATGCAACCCTTCTGAATATCTTCTCCCATGCATCATTCTACCGGTAAACTCATCCACAATAATCACCTCATTTTCTTTTACTACATAATCTTTATCAAGCTTAAATAACGCGCGAGCTTTCAGCGCCTGCTCAATATGATGAAGCGTGGAAATATTTGCGGTCGTATATATATTTTTCATGCCAAGTAAACTTTCAATATGTTGAAATCCTGCCTCCGTAAGTGTTGCGGCGCGCAACTTTTCATCAATAGTATAGTCTTCATTCTCCGTAAGCTTGGAGACCATTTGCGCAAACGTAGTATACATACCCGTGGATTCTTCCGCAGCTCCGGAAATAATCAATGGTGTGCGCGCCTCATCAATAAGGATACTGTCTACCTCATCTATCACTGCAAAATGAAGCGGTCGTTGGACCATACGATCCAGATCCGGCACAAGATTGTCGCGGAGATAATCAAACCCGAACTCATTGTTTGTTCCGTATGTAATATCCGTGAGATATGCCTCTTTTCGTGAACAAGGTCGAAGAAAATCATGTTGAATACGAAAACTTTGAATTTCTAATTTTTCTTCACCTTCTTGTTTTTCACCCTCGTGTATCTCTTCTTCGTGTTTCTGACGATATTCTGAATCATATAGATATGCCGCCTCATGTTGGATACTACTCACTGAAAGACCAAGCGCATAGTATACCTTTCCCATCCATGCGGAATCACGCATCGCCAAATAATCGTTTACCGTCACTACATGTACGCCCTTGCCGGTAAGCGCATTCAGATATACCGCAAGCGTCGCAGTAAGCGTCTTCCCCTCTCCGGTACGCATTTCCGCTATCTGTCCGTGATGAAGTACGATACCGCCGATCATCTGTACGTCATAATGCCGCTGTTTTAACGTCCGTTTGCTTACCTCTCTGCATACGGCAAACGCCTCGGGCAGTAAAGCGTCTATCGTCTCCCCTCTTGCCAAACGCTCACGAAATAACACGGTCTTTCCTTTCAGCTCATCATCAGAAAGATCAGACACATGTACCTCAAAAGAATTCACCTGCTCCACAAGGGGCAAGAGTGAATCAATAACACGCTTGTTGGGATCTCCAAATAATTTTCCTAAAAAAGACATGGGAGTTTTTTTATATCTGTTCCGCTGGCGGGTAACCCCACGAGGGAACAATACGTACTTTTGTCTTTGGTTGTTTTTGAATTGGTATTTTTTTTAGTATAACACTCGTACGTGATTGTTTTTTTATCACGCGCGTACGTCCAGAAATAACAACATCATACTGTCGCGCGGTCACCGACTCCTTTTTGCTCGTATTCACTGCGTACAACGAGTAATAATACCGTGTCGTACTAATAGGGTCAAGCTTCTCAATAAATGTTCCACTACATCCCCCCTCACCAACGAGCGTTCCCTTTTTCCCCTTCGCCGTTGAGCGATACACGCGTACACGCGTACATGACGAAAAATATGATTGTGCATTCCATGTTAAAGAAATAATTTTTTGATTACTTACTTTTGCTTTTATTGGCGGGATTTGAATTGTTGGTGTATCACCAATGATTGCCACAAGCGGTTCTGAAAAAAATTCTTCGCCATGAGCGGTAACGCCGGCAACTTTATAAAAATATTGTGTATACGGGTTAAGCGAATTATCGTACCAGTACGCTTTATCAGAAACATCCGCAAGAATATCTCCGCGCTCCCATGAAGAATGAGACCGATAAATACGGATAAGAGCAAAATTTGCAAAATCTGTCTGCGGCCACTGAATTTTTACCGAATTTGTGGTTCCTGTTTCTTGAATGCTAATATGTTTTAATAGAAAAAAATCTTCTTTATTATTTGATATTTGAAAAGAATTTTTTGTTATAAATGACCGCGATGCTTGGATAGTTCTTCCTTGCGCATCCGTCATCGTTAATTGATAGTAGTACATTTTTGCCGGTGTAAGTCCGGAAAGAAAAAAGGCATTTTGGCGTGTATATTCTTTTGTCTCGAGTGAAAATGGCATCACAGTACTGCTTGATCCAAATATCAGGTGAGCTGTTGCCGGTATATTCGTTTGCCATGAGACAAGAGCATTTTGGTCTGTAACGTCTTGTATTTCATGCGCCGTCAAAAAAAACTGTCCATAGTTTACCTGTTGTACTGATTTTGGTACACCGCTTATCAATATACTCACCGGGGACTCATTACCATCTTTGTCATAGGCGACAAGCGCGTAAAAATATTTCTTTCCATCAAAAAGATTTGTATCGCGATATTCTGTTCCTGCGATATCGCTCACAAAAGCAGTCGGAAAAGTATCTTCGCTTTCTGAACGAAAAAGTGTTACCGATTTTGTATTAAGTGCATTTGTCCAACGAATAATCAAGGTATTTCCGCTTACAGGCTCTTCAACCCAAACATTTGTAAGTGCGGAAGAAAGCTTTTGATTTGAAATATTTTCAGATAAAATTTTCTTCACATATGTTTGAATAAGATCTTCAGAATATTGATATGCACGAATATCACCTATACTCTGACGCGTCATTCGCATAATAGGAAATCCCCATTTCTGAAATTGTTCCGTATAATCTGTTTTTGCATAGGTACTTAAGATGTAAACAAAAAGATTTATTTTCTGAACTATCATCTCCTGCGTCTGCGCCTCAAATGGCACTTTCCAATTTTGGGGAGAAGAAAATGAAAGATTATAAAATCGCATCGTTTTATTCAGCCCATCATATAACGCCCTTCGTTTGCTGGGATCCTGTGCAAAAAATCCAATAAGCCCGATAAATTTTGTTGATCGTTGCGCAAGTCTATCCTGCGATTGTGGATAGACAAAAAGCATGTTAAATGCATCATGATCATTGAGATATTGTTCATATCCTTTTTGGATAGAAAGAAAATCTTGCAACGTATTCATATAATCTCCGCACATCTGTATCTGAAGTTTTTTCTCACAAAAAGAATCCATATACAATGGAGACACTCCTCCCTGTATCTCATTTTTCAGAAGAAATGAAAAAATTGAAATAAGATCAACAAATGATTCTGCGGAAGAATTATCCCATAAAAGAGAATATCCAGTTGACTGCATCTGTGGCAAAAATGCATGTCCCATCTCATGAAATAATATCGCCGAAAGTGGCATCCTGTTATCACGCGATAGTACCGGAAATATGCGCTCAAAAAAATCTTCAGAAACTGCGATGGTATTTGTTCCTGGCATAAGATACATGGATTCTGATTTTTCCATACGTCCATTTGAACACTCTGAATATCTCCATGATGGACATTTTTCAACAATAACAATTTGTTTATTTGCCGGCTGGGCTCCGGTAAATTGCGCGAGATGCGTATAGAGCGCTTCATATTTTTTTATATACGGTAACGGATCATCTATCAATGCTGACGCATGTCGTGTATATAGTTTCCATTGAATATGACCACAGGTAATCTCGCCACTTTGCTTAAATTGTTGTACGGTACGATCGCAAGAAACGGAGGTGTCCGCAAAAACATTTGGTATTATCAAATAAAAAAAGAGAAGGAGTCCGATAATGGATCCCCCAAATATAGATATATGGAAAAGAGAGATTTTTTTCATACTGGTAATAATTTTTCTTTTTGTGCAACGAATCCGATGATCTTGTACACAAGCTTCGCCACTAAAAAATTCGGAGCATGAAAGCCGGCAATAGGTGCGAGCTCAACAACATCAAATCCAATAATAGTTCGGTTCGCGCATACCTTTTTAAGGATCCCGATGGATGTCTGCCAATCCATACCTCCCGGTTCTGGAGTACCAGTTGCGGGCATAATGGACGGATCAAGGGCATCCACATCAAAGGTAATGTATACAAATTCACCCAATTTGTCAAGGATGGCATCATAATTCCACTCTCGCATATCTTTTGCATACCATATCGTTATTTTTTCCTTATTATTACGGATAAAATCAAACTCATTACCATCAAGGGGGTCGTTACTTACATTACGAATACCAACCTGAACAAGTTGTTCTACTTCGGGTACCTCAAGACATCGTCGTAAGACACATGCGTGGCTCAAAGGATCACCATGAAGCGTATCACGGAGATCCCCATGCGCGTCAAAATGGAGAATACTAAATGATGGGTACCGTTCACTAAGAGCACGAATAGGACCAGTACTCAATGAGTGCTCCCCACCAAGAATAATAGGAAATTTCTTCATCTGTACTATCTCTCGCGTCACGCCATATGCATAATCAATTCCTTCTTGTGCTGAAGAAAACAGTTTTGGCGGTTCTATTGTCGCAATACCTGCTTTTTGTGGATAAAAATCCTCTTCTACATCATAGAGTTCAATTTGCTGACTCGCATCTATGATCGCCTCCGGACCGCTCGCCGTGCCACCTCCATAGCTCACCGTTGCCTCAAGTGGAATACTCGCAACAACAAAATGAGCATTTTCTAATATGCTATATTCAGGGGATGGGTCAAATATTTTTTTTTGCGCTTCTTGAATCATTATATTATGCTTTTGCCGTTCCGGCTGTATCGTCATCTAGCACAAATACCGCGGCTGCTAAGACAGATGTCCAGAGTCCATCCTTATGTCCAATCGCAGATTGTGTCGTGTTCATTGTACGAATAATCTTTCCACTCGCTTTATAAATTTGTTCTCTCTCATCCCATGCCGCCTCAGAATCAAATTCAATACCAAGTGTTGTCGCAAGCATACTTGCCGCCAAATCCTCTGCATACTCACCGGCAGCTTTTTCCGTCTCGCCAAATGACTTATGCTCAGAAAGATATCCATACTGTGTATTATCTGCCGGTAATGCAAGCCCCACAGAGGCCGCCATCAGACGATTTGGCTCATTACACCGAAGATCATACATGACACAAAATACAACTTCTCCAGAGTTCAACATTTGCAAACCCTTTTCGCGAGAAATAATTTTACAGCCCGGAGCAAAAATAGATGAGACGGTCACAAGATTAAAACGTTCAATGCCGGCATCACGCAGTGCCATCTCAAATGATGCGAGCTGTTCTTTGTGTCGTCCAACACCTTTCGTAAAAAAACAATATTTCGGTACTAAATTCATTCCCATATTTTTTTATTATTATTCTTTCCCTCGTATGGTTCGTACAAGATCTTTTTTGAGTACTAATTTTTTTCCTTTATATGTCGTAATATTTTTTTTCATAGTAGCAACCGCCATATCTATCGCCTCGTGAACATCTGACGCAACTGCTTCTACTCGCAATGGGGTACTTCCAGCAGTCGAAAGATGAAGCATCATCTCTACACGAACCACATCTCCCTTTTGATGATGCGCGTCCCTGATTATCTCAACTGAAATGTTTTTTATATCCCGTATATATTTCTCAAGTACCTGAACTTTTTTTTCAATAGTCGCGTCAAGCTGGGGGGTGCGGTCTACATGGACCGCTCGAATGGAAATATTCATATTTCACATACGTAATGATTTAATACTATACAGAAAAAAAATAATGTCAATAGTGCCAATGTACCGTGCATGGTATTGTATCATACTCCTAAAAGTTTTTTCCATATCTTCCATACCTCATCCGCCCCAAGCGTCAAAAAAATATCTATATCTTGCACATGTTCACGCACGATACGAACCGCAGCATCTATGTTCTGTGCATACTGCGCATGTCCGCCATATCCTTGAACAAGCGAAACGAGATCAGATGAATAAAAGGTACTGTCTTCTTCACGCGCTGAAGAAAATATATCAAGAATAATAACCATATCCGCCTTCAAAAAACTCTGTGCAAACGCCTCTTTGAATGTTTCAGTTCTGGAAAATGTATGAGGCGAAAACACACACCATATTCTTTTTCCAGGATACATGTCTCGTGCTGTCGCGAGTGTTGCGTTAATCTCTGTTGGATGATGGGCATAATCATCTATAACAACGACTCGCCCAAACATTCCCTTTTGTTCAAATCTACGCGAAATCCCCTCAAATGATTCGATCGCACTACAAATCTGTTTTGGTGACCCATATTCTGCCATGTCACAAAAGGCGTATATCGCAACCGCATTCACTATATTTTGTCTTCCGGGTAATGGTGAGGTAAACGATACTACATCCTCTCCATGTTTTGTGATAGTACAAGATGCTTTTCCTCCAGAGACAGAATAATTCCTAAGTGAATATTCACATGACGCGCCAAAACCATACCGAATAATGTGTTTAAGCGGCATATCCACAAGCGCAGTACGCACACCGGCATCATCCCAACATGCCACCAAAAAACCGTCTCTCATTTTTTTACAAAAACGTGAAAATGCAGAGATATATGACTCTTTTGTCTTAAAAAAATCAGGATGGTCGTAATCCACATTCGTGAGAATAATAGACCACGGATCATACAAGGAGAGCTTGTCTTGATACTCATCTGCTTCTAGAACGAAAAGATCAGATTTTCCAGTACGCATATTCCCGTCCCATTGTTTTACCTTAGCTCCAACAATACCAGATGGATCTTTGCCAAGTTTAGAAAGGACATATCCAAGCCATGCGGTAGTGGTTGATTTTCCATGAGATCCGCATACCGCGATACCTTTATATGAATTAAATATACTAGCGATTACTTCTGGATAACTTACGGTAGGAATTTTCAATTCCCGCGCTCGTATGACTTCTTCCTGTTTTTGCCATGCTGTTGAATAAATAACAAAATCAAAATCCGATGTAATATGCTCCGCAGAAAATTCCTCTACAAAAATATGCTTAGCACGAAGAAATGCATCTATAGGAAATTCATCAGAGACATCAGAGCCGCACACGTGTGCATCTTTCTCTATTAAAAATTGAGCAAGCGCACTCATGCCGCTCCCCTTGATACCCACAAAATGAATCCGTTTTCCAGTATACATCGTGTTCATATCTTCTTTAAAAAAATAGTCTGCATTTCCGCTCGAAGAATTTGTTTGACCATACGCATGCGCGCAAAGAATCCAATAAAAAATCCATATTTCTGTTCTTTGATTATCTGTGTAACACCTCTCATTTTTAGAGAAGTAGCATTCAAATGATGTCCGGAACAATATGCATTCATATAGGTTTCTATGCCAAAATCATGGGGTGCATATTGCGCATATTCAGAAATGACAGAAAAAAATAGGGATCGTGAAAGTACGCGCTCTCCCCCTAAAATAGGAGCGACATACGGCAGCAACCATGTAAGGAACATACCACGATCACGAAGCCCTACAGTCATTTCTGATTTTTTTGCCACTACAGGATCTACGAGTAAATGAATATGCTCACTCTGCAATCCTACCACATCCGCGTCACAAAAAAAGATATGCTCCGTATCAGAAACTTTCGCACCCATAATCATCGCCTCGCCCTTCCCCTTATTTTCTTGTCGAATAACACGCACGCCTTTTTGACGAGCAATATCTCCCGTAGTATCTTTTGATCCATCATCTACAACAACAACAGAAGAAAATATATGAGAATTCAAAAGTACGTCAAGTACACGTCCGATATTTTTTTCTTCATTGTATGCGGGAATGATTGCCGTGATAGACATAGACTTTTTTTATTATCTATTTTTTACAATTTCTTCTACAAGCTCTCGCACTCTCCGCGCGCCATCCTGTGGTAATGCTAATCTTACATGATCAGACAATTCCTGCATTAAAACGCTATCTTTAAAAATACGTCTGATAGTCTCTATAAATTTTTCCGCGGTAAGTCCTTCTTGTAGAAGATATATCGCCGCATGTTTTTGACGTTCAAAATATACTGCATTTTTTTCCTGATGAGAATGTGGAATAGGAATAATAATTGTTGGTTTTCCATATACAGAAAGCTCACTCAACATACCCATACCTGCACGCGTTACCACGCAATCTGAAATTGCAATATAGTCAAGTAATTTTTCTCCCAAAAATTCAAATACGTGATATCTTTCCTGAATATACGATACCACAGCCACGCCGCCCTTCCCTTTTCCTGTTATGTGAACTACATGGCAAATTTTCGTAAGTTCTCCAAGCGATTCTAATACACGGATATTTATAAATTCTGCGCCCGTACCCCCGCCAACAATCAATACAACAGGAAGATTGTCATCTGGAATTCCAAGTAACACGCGCAGAGAGATACGATTCTTACTATCACGTATCTTACCCGCAAGCTCAACTATTTTTTTTCGCACTGGAATACCCGTAACAACAGTTTTACCTCCTTGAAAATATTTTTTTTGATCATCACACGCAAGCGCAACTCCCCGCGCACAAAAACGTGTCATGATATTCGCAAGACTTGGCTGAATATCAAGCTGAAGAATGAGAATTTTTTTCTTTAAAAGCCATCCCGCCCACATCACCGGTACAGACACGTATCCTCCGGCACCCACAATAATATCCGGTTGAAATGTTAAAATAATACGAAAAGCCTGAACAATACCTATACATAAAAGGAATGGATCTAAAAAATTTCGCACACTGAAATACCGCCGAAATTTTCCGGAAAAAATAGAGCGAAATGGCATGTGATATCCACGAACCAGTTCTTTTTCCGGACCAGACCGTGTACCAACCCACATCGCCTGCGCCGAGCCTGCAAACTCTTCATACACCGCAATAAGTGGTGTTACAGATCCAAGCGTTCCTCCTCCGGTAAAAATAATTCTCATACGATAGTATTTTTATTGTCATGAACGTGCGCTTCCTGCACGCAGAGAGATATTTAACACAATACCTATGGCGGCCATTTCAACAATAAGCGCAGTCCCTCCATAACTGACAAAGGGAAGTGGAATACCCGTAAGCGGCAGAATAGAAAGCATCGCTCCGATATTCACAAACGACTGAAAGGCGATCCAGCTCATAATCCCCGTAGCTACAAGCATACCAAAATCATCACTCGCTCGTTGTGCGATTCGCAATCCACGTAAAATCCAAAAAAGAATAAATGAAATAAAAAAAATCGCAAAAATAAATCCAAGCTCTTCTGCAATGATTGCAAAAATAGAGTCACCAAATACTTCGGGCAGATAGGCAAATTTCTGGCGTGAATGACCAAATCCCTTTCCCCATAATCCCCCAGATCCAACCGCGAGCAATGCTTGATTGATATGATATCCAATACCAAGCGGATCGAAATCTGGATTAAGAAATGTAGTAAGCCGCTGCATACGATACGGCGCAGTCTTGATAAGAAGTACTATAAGACCAACTCCGCCCATTCCCGCAAGAAAAACATGCGCTATACTTGCTCCTCCTAAAAAATACATACAAAACACAGAGGCGACAATCACGCTCATCGTCCCCACGTCTGGCTGTAGTACGATGAGAAGAGAAATAATTCCCACAAGCGTCATAAAAGGAACAAATCCATAAGAAAAATCTTTCACATTTTTTTCTCCCTTACTGCTCAACCAAGCCGCAACATATAAAAGAAACGTAAGCTTAACAATCTCGGACGGTTGAAAGGAAAATATCCCCAGATGGATCCATCGTCGCGCGCCACCATGTTCAAAACCAATACCAGCGGGTAAGAAAACTGCTGCAAGAAGTAGAATAGAGATAATAAGTAAAGGAAATGCCAATTTTTTCCATATTTTATAATCTACCGCGGAACATGCCGCAAAAGCAATAAGACCGGGAAGAAATCCAAATAACAATTGATGCGTAACATAATAATAGCTTGTGCCGTATTTCTGAAAGGACATAACCGCAGAAGCAGAAGAGAGAATAACGAGTCCCGCTATGATGAAGACAAAAAAAGATACAACAAATATTTTGTCGGGAAAATGAAAAAAAACATTTAAAAAAAGGGACTGAATAGAGTGTGAGCTTTTACGCAATCGCATAAAAAATAAAAGAAAATCTATATACTCAAAAAGACCTACGAAGCGCGTTTACTTCAAAAACAAACTGTTCACCACGATCAAATTCATGAATAAACATGCCAAAACTTGCACATCCCGAAGAGAGAAGAATAGTATCTCCGGCACAAGAACTATTCCATGCAGATATTACCGCGTCATGCATACTATTTACATATGTACTTGCGCCAGAAAATCCTGCGCGATGTATCGCATCAATAATTCTCGGAGTCGCAGTGCCAGAAAGAAAAACAATACTCTTCACATACCGCATAATACTAAGAGCAAGTTCGGTAAAATCAAGATCTTTATCTGATCCGCCAGTAATAAGAATGATTCGCATAGTATCTGGATCACCAAATACTCTTAACGCGGCAATCGTCGCATCGGGACTTGTTGCTGTGGTGTCATTTATCCATATCCTTCCAAAAATATTTGCTATTTTTTCTTGACGGGATGGCAAACCGTGAAAGGCTTTTATCGCTATCACAATACCCTCAACAGAAACGCCAGCACATCGTGCCACACAGCTTGCGGCAAGGATATTCTCAATAGCATGTTCTCCTTTTAGCGGGGACTCTCCTACAAAACATACCTCTTGGACGCTACCGTTTTTTTCTCGTATACATATCATACGACGTGACGGATCACCAGACACATCAGGAAGAAGGAATAGGCCCGGTCCATCAAATGTCTGTATTCGAGAAAACCACCACCGTATTCCACCATCATACCGTCTCCCCATTGCACGAGTTTGAACTCCATCATAATTAAATATTGCATGATCATCCGCACTCTGAAACCGAACAATATTTTCTTTTGTTTCAGTATATATATCTAATGTCTTATGCCTGTTTAAATGATCTGAAAATATATTTGTTACCACGGAGATATGTGGAGCAACAGTCTGTCTGGAAAAAAGCTCCAGTTGATAGCTGGATACCTCCATCACAACAGGATCAAAAATGTCTTGTGCCTCATGTTCTAATACCCTATCAATGAGAGAGAAAAAATTCTCTATCCCTGCACCGGCAATACCACCACACAACGCATGAGTATACGTAGTACGAAGCATTTCATATATCAACGCGGTGGTTGTAGATTTCCCTCGTGTTCCCGTCACACAAATTTTTGGCGTCTTTTGTGTGAGAAGTAAAAAAAGCGTTGCCTCATTTTCTACAGGTACACCAGCAGAACGTGCAAGAAAAAGATACGGAGAATCAAACGGTACTCCGGGATTTTGGACAATAAGATCTGCCCGCGCCATCTCCTCGCTTCTATGTTCGCCCAGTACCCATTCAACGGAAAATACTTTTTTCTCCGGATGTTCCAACAAAAAATCTTTACAAAAATTCTGTACTGCTCGTACAGAAGGCAAGAGATCATTCTCATCACGAAGATCTGTCACGCATACATGTGCGCCTTGTGCATAGAGCCACTCTGTAACAGCTATTCCGCCGCCATGCAAACCAAGACCCATAACGATGACATATTTTTCAAAAAAATCTGAAGGTTTCTGAAATATATCTCGCATACCCATCCGTATTATGAATAAATACCACGCTCAAGAATTGCCAAGATAACGCCAATGATTGCAGTAATAAATGCAATGACCCAAAAACGCATGACGATAGTAGGTTCCGACCATCCAATCGCCTCAAGATGATGATGAATAGGCGCGGAAAGAAATACTTTTTTCTTTCGAATTTTTTTTGAGGCAACCTGGACGATAACAGAGGCGGACTCAAGAACAAACAAAAATCCAATAACCGGCAAAAGAAGTGCGGCATTTGTAAGCATTGCTACAATACCAAGAGTAACACCTAAGGACATAGCACCAGTATCACCCATAATAAATTTTGCCGGATAAATATTGAGCCAAAGAAAGGCAAGAAGCGATCCAATAATCACACCACACAATGTTGCAAGATCATATTTTCCCTGAAGTGCGGCGATGGTGCCGTATGCCGCAAACGCCGGCAAGAGCGTACCCCCGGCAAGTCCGTCTAATCCATCAATTTCATTTACTGAAAATGCAGTTGCGACAATGACAAAAATAAAAAAAGGTATATACCACCATCCAATATTAAAATCTCCCACAAAGGGAATATGAAGAATATCCCAATCAAGTTTAAAATAAAACCACAGCGCCCCAACAATCGCGATAAGCGTATAGAGCATGACACGATGACGCATATGCAAGCCCCCGCCGAACGGACCAATCTTTCGTATATTCAAATAATCATCCACCATGCCAACTAACGCTGCCAATACAAGCGCACTTAAAGGAAGCCATACTTGAGAACGAGATAAAAAGTTCAATCGAGCAAAAATTGTATCAGGGAAAAGTATCGCACCATATGAGCATACAATCGCGACAACAAGCGTCGTTACCCATATCAGTATGCCACCCATAGTTGGCGTTCCTTTTTTTGCCTTATGAAGCTTTGAATATATCGGCGCAGATTTTTCATCCCGTATTTGTTTACCAAGTTTGTGTTTGTAAAGAAAGCGAGAAAGAAATGGCGCCCATACCCACGCGAGCAAAAAAGCAAACGTGGAGAGCAACATGATTTTAAAAATAACAAAACTGATCATACGATATAAAATTCATTAGAAAATATTTATCTGAACCAAGAGATAGACCGCAAAAAGCAAAAGATATTGGAAAAGTCCCGCGCATATCATGAGCATCTGCGCAACGCTACGATAGGAGTAAAAAAGAAGACGCGTAAGTATATAATTTACCCCTCCACATACCATGCCGCTGAATGGTAAAAGAAAAATATACTGCCAACGCGCAAAATAATCAACACCCATGAATATCTTATAATGTAGATAAAGGAATCCAGATCCTGATCCGTATAACACATCACCTTTATACATAATAAGCGCAAATATCATGAACTGACCAATAACAGTCATGCCAGATCCGATAGCCACAACTACATCCCGAAAAAAGACCTTCTCATACATTGTATCAAAAAATTCACGCATACATTCAACAATATCTAAAAGAGACCTATCTTTCTCACACTATATCAAAAAAAATAATGAAAAGCAACTCATGATCGACTACCTCTTGCCTTTTTTACTTCTCTCTGCTATTATGAAGATACTTACGGTATTTCCTTATATTCTCATTATTTTTTTATGGCACATAAAAAAGCAGGCGGCTCTACAGTATGGGGACGCGATTCACAATCGAAACGACTTGGTATCAAACTTTTTGCCGGAGAGTTGGCAAAAAAGGGCAGTATTCTTATTCGCCAACGCGGAACAAAATACCATGGTGGCACCAATGTTAAGCGCGGAAACGACGATACACTCTACTCCCTTATCAATGGCATAGTTTCATTTTCAAAGAAGAAGCTCCGTAAATTTGACGGAAGCCTCAAACAATCAACACTCGTTCACGTAACAGAAAAAAAAGCGTAAAAAAAGCCAAAAGAAATCCCGCATACGCGGGATTTTTCTTATATACAAGATGTTTCATTTTTTTATCGCCTGATTCTTTACCTCTTCTATCGCCTTATCAAGTTGGGGATCTTTATTATCCGTATAATCTTTTTCGGTCATCAAAACCTCAATATCCGGTTTGATTCCCTCTTCATTAATAGACCTGCCATTTGGCGTAAGCCATTTGGCGATGGTAAGTTTAATCGCCGACCCATCTTTTAGACGTTGAAGATCCTGTACCGAACCCTTACCAAATGTTTTTACCCCAACAAGTACCGCCTTTTTATAATCTTGCAACGCACCCGCAACAATTTCCGCGGCTGACGCACTCCCCTCATTTACCAATACTACCGTAGGCATATTTCGCAAGCTCGCGCGTGTTCGAGATTTGTATTCATCTTTATGTTGTTCATCATATTTCTCAATCACTACGGTCTGTCCATCTACCCAATATCCGGATACCTGAATGGCGGTGTCAAGAAATCCACCGGGATTATTTCGCATATCAAGAATAATACCACTCACTCGTTTTGTCATAAGATCTCGCACCGCATCTTTAAAACCGTTTTCTGTATCCTGATTAAAATGCGCGAGTTTGATATACCCGATATGTGAATCTGGGAGCACCTTCCATGTAACAGAATGAACGATAATCTTATCGCGAATGACGGTTACGTCTCTTGGTTTTGATTCATCTACACGATAAATTTTTAATACTACCGGTGTACCTCCCTTACCGCGAATAATACTCACTGCAAAATCCGTAGTCATTCCCGATGTATCTTTTTTATCAATACTTACTATGGCATCTCCAGATCGCAATCCCGCATGCTCCGCAGGAGTATCTGGTAGAATAGACATAATAAGAAGTTGATTTTTTTTCATCCCAATTTCTGCGCCTATTCCCTCAAATGTTCCGGAAAGCGCCTCATCAAATTTTTTTGCGGTATCCGGTTCCAAAAAAACAGAATACGGATCTCCAAGGGCGGAAACCATACCTGTAAGTGCGCCATAAAATAATTTTTTATCTTCGGTATTCTTTTCAATATATCCTGTTTTTACCCGTCTCCACACATCCCAAAATAAATCAAAATCAACGTCTTTACTTATTTCTTGTGGAATTTTTACATCCGGATGCGAAATTTCTTGTACCGTATTTTGAGTAACAGTACTTCGCGCGACATCTTTCTTTTCTTGCTGAAAAGATGCGAGAAAATATCCACCGGTAAAACTTATTCCAACAGTAAAAATTGCAATATAAAAAATGAAATGCTTTTTTAAAAAATAAAATATTCCCTTCTCATTAGATGGTTGTTCTTCTTGTGGTTTTAGAATATCGTCAAATTGCATACGTACAGTACTGTTATATTTAAAATACTTATTCAACGCATTGAATAGATGCTCCTATAGCCTGTAACCGTTCTACAATATGTTCATATCCTCTATCAACAATCTCCGCACTGTTAATGACTGTTCTACCTGATGCGATAAGACCCGCGATGATCATTGCGGCTCCAGCACGCAAATCAAAACTGTGAATTTCTTGTCCATAGAGTGGTGTAGGACCTGTCACAAGTACTCGATGTGGATCACACACCACCGCGTTTGCTCCCATACGCACAAGTTCTTGAATATATCCCATACGACCCTCAAAAAGGGTATCCCAAATTAATGTTGTTCCTTGTACTTGTGTAGCAAGCACCCCAAAAATAGACTGAAGATCTGTAGGAATACCGGGGTATGGACGCGCGTCAATTTTTGTCGCGCACATAGCACCGTACGAGTGAACTGTCACGGTATGACCGGAAATATCAAATTTTGCACCCATTACTCTCAACTTCTCAAGCACCACCTCCATGTGCTCCGGAATAACATTATGGACGCGCAATTTTCCTTTGTTTGCGATACCGAGAATAATAAATGTTCCCGCCTCAATAGTATCCGGAATGATAGTATGCGTTGTACCATGGAGTGTTGAAACACCCTGTATTGTAAGCGTTGTCGTACCATTTCCCTCAATGTCAGCACCAATTTTTTGGAGAAATAATACAAGATCCTGCACATGTGGCTCACATGCGACATTTTTGATAACCGTAGTTCCTCGCGCGCAGACTGCCGCCATAAGTACATTTTCCGTTGCGGTTACTGACGCCTCTAACAATATAATCTCTGCGCCGTGAAGACCTTTACTTGAAAGTTTATATATCCCTTTTTTCTTATCAATACGTGCACCAAGCTTTGAAAGTCCAAGAAAATGCGTATCTAATGGTCTATTTCCAATAATACATCCTCCCGGTTCTGCAATATCAATAGTATGAAATCGCGTAAGAAATGAACCAAGAAAAAGAATAGACGCCCGCAAACTTTTTACCAAATGATAATCTGGATTATGTAATGTTGAATCACGATTACAGATGGTAACTTGATGTTCACCAGTCCATACAGCTGAACTTCCAAGACTTTTTAAAATATTTAAAAGTGTCTCAACATCAGAGATACGCGGCATATTATCAAGCACACACTCGTCATCAGTAAGCAGTGTCGCGGCAATGATTGGCAATGCGGCATTTTTTGCACCAGAGACCCAAATGTCACCATTTAATTTCCTCCCCCCCTCAATAATAAATTTCATAACTATTCCGTAATCATTTTTTGTAACAGTCCCTTGAGCTCGTCCGTTGAATAAAACTCAATGGAAATAATACCTCGCTTTCCCTTTTGATCAATAGTCACTTTTGTTCCAAGATGTTCCCGTAATAACTCTTCCTGCGCTAAATAATTATTTTTTTCTGATACAGTCCTACGCTGAATTGTCCCTTTTTTTTCTTCTTCATAGAGAATACGCTCTACGGAACGAACAGAAAGTTTTTCATCAACTATTTTTTTAAACATCTTTAACTGCTGATCCTGATCTATAAGACAGAGGAGGAGCACCGCATGTCCCTCAAAAATGGTTCCATCTTCAACCGCATCCTGAACAATTTGTGGCAAAGTAAGAATGCGCAACGCGTTTGTAATAGTTGGCCTACCCTTTCCTACTTTTTTTGCAATTGTCTCGTGCGTCCATGAAAAATTATTATAGAGTTTTTGGTATCCTTTCGCGAGCTCTATAGGATTCAGATTAACACGCTGAATATTCTCAATAAGCGCCATGGCGAGTTTTTCATTATCATTTGCCTCACGAATGACTACAGGTACACGGCTCAAACCTACAATTTTTGCCGCACGGAGCCTTCGCTCGCCGGCAATAAGCCGATATTTTCCATCTTCATGTACAACAACAAGCGGTTGAATGATACCGTACTCCCGGATTGAATCCGAAAGTTCATGGAGCTGATTCGTATCAAAATCCTTACGCGGTTGATATTCATTTGCAGAAATAAGATGAATATCAAGCTCTGTTACCGGTTCATTATTAGATTGCGCAGACACTCCATCGCCTTTCTGCGAAGAAGTAGGATGTTTTCGTGAAATAAGCGCATCAAGTCCGCGCCCAAGACCATACTGTGTTGCCATAATGATTATGTTCTATGTGTTATTCCTTCACGAACGTTGAGCAATTCCCGCGCCAAACGTTCGTATGCTTTTGCTCCGCGGCTGGAGGGGTCATATTGAAAAATTGTTTTTCCATGACTTGGCGCCTCCGCAAGTCTCACATTGCGTGGAATCACCGTTCGGAAAATTTTGTTTGGAAAATGATTATACAGTTCAAAAAGGACACTTTCTGACAAACGATACCGCCGATCGTACATAGTGATAACCGCCCCAAGAATCTCAATATCAGAATGCAAATTTTCTTTTACAAGGCGAATTGTTTCTAAAAGTTGACCAATACCCTCAAGCGCAAAGTATTCCGCCTGTACGGGAATAAGTACAGAATCCGCTGCGATCATACCGTTGAGTGTAAGAAGTCCCAACGATGGAGGACAATCTATAAATATGTAGTCAAAATCATCTTTAAGCGGTACGATCCTCTGACGAAGCTGGTACTCTCGATCTTCTATGGAGACAAGCTCTACATTTGCCCCAGCAAGAGAAAGCGTTGCCGGCAACATCTGAAATGCATGTGGCGCCACCGTACGAACCGCCTCACGCGGATCTACAGATCCAACTAATACCTCATATGATCCATATTCAACACCACTTGGATTCAGCCCAAGTCCCGACGTCGCATTTGCCTGCGGATCCAAATCTATAAGTAAGCACTTGCTACCCATAGATGCAAGACATGCGACAAGATTCATGGCGGTAGTCGTCTTTCCCACTCCGCCTTTTTGATTTACTATTGCAATAACGTGTGCCATATATCCACATCTATAGGTACAGTATACGTCATTTTTTCAAAAAAGGATACTCGCCAAATCCAACACATTGTACTTCCGGTTCAAGGATAACGCCATACTTTTGAAAAACCTTACTTTGGATTTCCCTTGCAAAAAAAACAATGTCTTGCGCTGATGCACCGCCATAATTTATGATGGCAAGCACATGGTAAAGAGAGAGTCCCACCTCTCCAGCTTGATATCCCTTTTTGAAACCCGCCTGTTCCATAAGAAATGCCGCGGCGATCTTTACTGTATCTTCTGATAGTTTCCAAAACCACGGTTGATGCGCCTGCTGTTCTTGCTCACTAATTTTATTTGAGATATGTTCAAATTCTTTTTGTGATACTACTGGATTTTTAAAAAAAGAACCGGCGTTCTTGAGATAGTCTCCCTCTGAAGTTATCAACATCCCCTTCTTTTTTCGAATATCCAATACCGCCGTGCGAATATCTTGTACTGTCACTTCTTTTTTCTGATCTGAAAAATAATTCTGAATATCATGATAGGCTGGTAGCGTGATATCCTTTTTCTGTTGCAATTCCAGCGTCACGCGGGAAATAATATATCTATCGCCACACTTCTTAAACATACTATCACGATATCCAAAAACACATGCTTCGCGCTCAAACTCAACGAATGTTTCTTTCTGTGTATCGTATGCCCGTACATTGACGATACAAGATGCGATGCTCGTACCATATGCTCCAATATTTTGCATTGGAGCGGCGCCAACGGTTCCGGGTATACCAGAAAGACACTCAACGCCAGACCATCCGGATGCGACAGTGTGGGAAACAATAGTATCCCACACCTCTCCCGCGCCAGCAGAAATACTTACACACCTTGCGCCAATCGCATGTTCATATCCCAATATGTTATTTCGTATCACCAGTCCACTAAATCCTTCATCAGAAAAAAGCGTATTACTCCCACACCCAAGAATAAAAAACGGTATCTCTTTTGTATACGCAAAATCTACCGCTCTCTGCAATTCATTTTCATCTGAAATTTCCGTAAAATAATCCGCAGTCCCACCAACACCAAAGGTTGTAAGCCGTGCAAGTGAAACCGCTCGTGAAAAAGAAGGCATAGTTTATTTTTTTACATCCTTTTTCGCACAATAAAACAGCCCAATCATTCCCAAAACAAAAAGTATCGTTGATGTTGTCGCAGAGACCATGCAATACAGGCAAATCGCCTTAATGACAAATATTTGAAGATACACAAAATAAAGCGATGCAAAAAATCCGAATGGAGTCACTTTCATCGCCAATGAGGCGAATATCTTTTTATGCGTATCAATGGCGCACGCGAGAAGAATAAAAACCGTGAGATAATACAACGCTCCAAGAAGTGCCACGGGAATACCAGCTAGTACAGAGTACACACTCGTAGTTACGGCTTCACATCCATTGAATATTGTACACGGAAGAGGCACGCTAAAATAATGTTCTATAGTTAAATACGCCGCATCCGCAAATCCAAAAAATGTAATACCTGCCATAACCAAAATAAGCCATTTTGGATAGGCAGAATATAGTATATTATCTTCTTGATTTTTCATACAAAGACGTTACTTTTATGAGAATACTGTATCAGAAAAAAACAGGAATTGCAATAGAAAGCACACAGATCCTATATAGTAAAGACACGCCCCATAAGGACGTGTCTTTCAAAAATCTATTTCAATATTTTATTTCCCCGACCCAAGCGCTTCATCAATAACAGTTTTAAAGTCATCAAAGCCGCGAAGTGAATTAAGTTTTTTTCCATTCAAAAAAAACGTCGGTGTTCCGTTTACCTCAAACTTTTCCGCACTCGCCGCATCAGTGGCTACCTTGTCTTTTACACTTTGCGAGTCCATGTCCTTTTTGAATCTATCCATATCAAGACTAAGTGAAGTGGCATACTCATCTATAAATTTCTGTGGATTTTCACCCTCTGACCACTCTTTTTGATTATCAAATAATTTATTATGCATCTCCCAAAACTTTCCTTGCTGTCCCGCAGCCTCTGCCGCATACGCACCACGAAGTGCATTCTTATGAATAGTGGTTAAGGGAAAATTCCGATACACGATTGCAAGTTTGTCCCCATATTCTTCATGAACACGTTTTACAAGCGGATAATACGCACCACACGCCGGACACTGAAAGTCGCTGTATTCCACAAGTACTGCGGAGGCGGCCCTGCTCCCCTCTACCCAATCATACGCGGAAATTTTATCGGCATATATTTTTACATCTTTGGGAGTATCCTTTAGTTTTGGTCCCGCAGTTGCGGATAGTCCAAAAATCGTGCCACCAATTCCTACTACAATAAGCGCCCAAAACATGACACGTGTCTTTGTATTTCGTTTTTGATTTTCATTTTTTTCGTTTGTCTTACTCATATAGTTGCTACCTATGTTCTATTAAAATATGTGGGAATGTTATACGCAGATCCTGCACTAACATTTTAACATCAAATTTTGTATCACGCGAGATGGAGGGATCAAGATTCTTTTTAAAACCTGTTTCTTGAATGAAATACTTTTCTCCTTTTTTCAAATATCCCGCCATGGTAAAAAAATCTTTTTGCGTATGTACCGAAGGATAAACAGTGGTCCTAAACTCATGATCTATGCTACTTGTTTGCAGAAGCAAAAAGGTCTCTTTGCATCTGTTTACAATATCTTCCCCCTGTATGTGAACGACGTCTAAATATTTCTCCCATGTATGTTTCAGATCCATGGCTACATAATCAATGAGTTTCGCGTGTATAAGTCGTGATACCACATCCGGACGAATCCCATTTGTATCGAGCTTCACCGCGAATCCCATTTCCTTTAATTCTCGTATAAAATCCTCCAAATCCTTATGAATAGTTGGTTCTCCACCTGTAATACATACCCCGTCAATGAGCTTTCGTTCCTTCTTAAGATAGCATAAAATCTCCTGTTTGTCAATACCTTCTTTCCTAAAGGGAATAAGCTCCGGATTATGACAATAGGCACAACGAAACGGACACCCTTGCGTAAACACAATACTGGATGTCCGTTCTGGAAAATCTATAAGACTGAATTTTTGGAATCCTCCAATGATCATGAAGAGATCGTTATATTCTCCTCTAACGTAAGCTGGGCTGGCGCGCGAAATTTCCTATCTTCCGCGGGAACAGCATACTCAATACGCTCTGCAAATTCACTTTGTTTTCCCTTATTCCATTCACCAACCGGCCGAAAGTATCCCACTACCCGTGACCAAATCTCACACGGCTCTTGGCACGTTGGGCAATTCTTTTGTTCTCCGCTGATATACCCATGCGCCTGACAAATACTAAACGTTGGTGTAATGGTAAAATAAGGCAAGGAGTAATTTTCTGCAATTTTTTTCACAAAACTTCTGCACGCCTTCCAATCTTTTACCTGTTCACCCAAAAACACATGAAGTACAGTTCCGCCAGTATAGCTTGTTTGCAGATCATCTTGGTGATTGAGTGCCATTATTGGATCATCTGTATACTGGACAGGAAGATGCGTTGAATTGGTATAATACGGCGCCTCGCTCGTACCCGCCTGAATAATTCCCGGATATCGCATCTTATCTTCCCGCGCGAACCGATAGGTAGTTCCCTCGGCAGGTGTCGCCTCAAGATTATAAAGATTTCCCGTCTGCTCTTGATAATCAGAAAGTTTACTACGCATAAATATGACGATATCCTTGGCGAATTGTTTCCCTTGAGCGGTAGAGATATCCTCTCCAAACAAATTCAATGCCGCCTCGTTTGCACCATTTAATCCAATAGTAGAAAAATGATTAGTCAAGATGCCTAAATATCTTTTGGTAAAAGGTAGGAGTCCACGATCCATATTATCTTGCACTACCTTGCGTTTGATCTCCAATGATTCTTTTGAAATATCCATGAGCTTGGCAAGACGTTCAAAAAACTCTTCTTTTGATTTTGAGAGAAATCCAAGGCGAGCAAGATTGATCGTGACAATACCCACGCTTCCGGTCATTTCCGCAGATCCAAAAAGTCCACCGCCGCGCGCACGAAGCTCTCGCAAATCAAGCTGAAGCCGGCAACACATACTGCGCACATCGCTTGGATTTAAGTTTGAATTGATAAAGTTCTGAAAGTACGGCACGCCATACCGCGCGGTCATCTCAAACAAAAGTTGCGCGTTTTCATTGTCCCAATTAAAATCTTTTGTGATGTTATAGGTAGGAATAGGAAAGGTAAAAATCCGTCCACGATAATCTCCATGTGACATGACCTCAATGTACGCCTTATTGAGCATATCCATCTCTACCTGACAGTCTCCGTATGTAAACTCTTGCTCCACGCCACCAAGAATAGGATGTTTTTCTCTCATGTCCTCTGGACACACCCAGTCTAATGTGATGTTTGTAAATGGCGTCTGTGTCCCCCAACGTGAGGGGATATTGAGATTGAACACAAACTGCTGAACCGCCTGCTTTACTCGTACGTATTCAAGTTTGTCTTTTTTTACAAACGGCGCGAGATAGGTATCAAATGAAGAAAATGCCTGCGCGCCCGCCCACTCATTTTGTAAAGATCCCAAAAAATTCACCATCTGCGCAACCGCAGTTTCCAAATGTTTTGGCGGAAGTGATCCCGTCTTTCCCGGGATGCCATTAAAGCCTTCTTCCAAAAGTTGACGCAAACTCCACCCAGCGCAATATCCACAAAACCACCCGAGATCATGAATATGCACATCCCCCTCTGTATGCGCCTCTTTTACCTCATTTGGATAAATATAATTGAGCCAATAATTTGCAACAAGTTTTTCGGAGGTATTCAAGATCATACCTCCCAACGAATATCCCTGATTCGCATTTTCGTGTACACGCCAGTCACTTTTACTCACATACTCATCAATAGTCTTTTCTACCTCAATAACTATGGCTCCGGCAGATCGCGCCTGCGCTCGTTTTTCTCTATACACAATATATGCCCGCGCAGTTTTATAATGCCCAGCATTTAATAATGCAAACTCAACAATATCCTGAATGTCTTCAACCTTAATTTCGTTGGACTCCTTCCATGATTTCGCAATGTAATAACATACACCTTCGGTTATCTTCCGCGCCTCACGCTCCTCAAATTCTTGAGTAACATGTGTCGCCTTCATAATGGCGTCAAAAATAAATTGCTTATCAAAAGCAATACTTTCTCCGTTTCGTTTGATAACCGTTTGTACGAGCATATGGCATAGGGTTAAGACTTATCTATTCGCATAAAGTATACCGCATCACACGTGTTCAAAAAAACTTGATTTTATGATGTTTAATGTGCGGTTATCCACATGAAAGAAAAAAGATAAAAAAATTGTAAAAAAATAACCCGAAAGACCTTGTCTCTCGGGTATAAGATGTGTTCGCTAGAACTTCTTGAATTCTTCGCGAAGCTCGCGGATAAACGCCTGACATTTACCGACAAATTTTAAAAGGACATACTGTGCGTATTTTTACCATATTTCCTTATATTTGTCAAGGGGTTCACTCTATGTCTGAGCTCTTGACAAAAAAGACCACTCATAGTAGTCTCTATATATACAAATTGTTCTTTTCCAAAAGAAAGCGAGACGTATCATGAATCAAAAAAAAGCCTCAATAGAATACGGAATCCTCGAGCTCAAAGAAGATTTTCCGGTACTTTCTGGAGAAGCTACTCCAAATATGGCCCTCCCTCCCCTTATTGGTGTCATCTGGGAAAAATTTCGGCAACATCTTGAGAAAAATTCCGCGAGAGTTGGTATTACTCATACCAGAAACACGAGCGATCCTCACTTCGCATGCCGGACCTTTCAAATGGTCGTCCACGGCAGGATTATTGAGATGACAATTCCCTATAACTACATAGACGAAAAAGACTACTGTGGAATGCCCTGTAGAATTGTCTTCACGAGCGATCTCCTTGATGTGCCGATCATTGAGAATCTCATGCTTCAGCTGAGACAGATCGTGCGCAAGCAAGATGTTGAAGTACTCAAAAAAGAAGTACTCGAACATATCAAAGAAGCTCTTCGTACCAACGAACGCTTGTATCTCACGCACGTTTATTCAGCTGTTCGTAATTTCTACGGAGACTACGAACTACGAAAGCTTGAAGAAGAGCTCTACAGAGAGCGTCGAGCAAACGCGATCGCATAAACGACACATACAGCTGTGCCGTTTTTTTATTATGAAATAATATCTTGTTTTTCTATCCTATGTACCTCTTTGATAAAAAAATCTACTCCATCGCACTCAAGGACAATATAGGCCGCATTCTTCACTTTTCCAGAAGGAAGATTCTCAAAAGTAGCCCATCCAAGACGAATAAGAAATGCCCGCATGATACCGCCATGTGTAGAGATAAGAACATGTTGTCCGTCATGCGTAACTGCGATCTCGCGAAGATATCGGATAAGTCGTGTTGCTATTTTCTCATGATTTTCCACGTCGGCAAACTGAAATGACATTTTTTCTTCGTGAGTAAGTTCTTCAAATATCTTTAGTGCCTCTGAGCACTCTTCATAAAATTCTTGAGAGGGACGGCCGTCAAACTTTCCCCAATTTCGCTCTCGCAAAGCTTCTGCAGTTTTAATAGCCAATTGTCTTTCCAAAAGAATTATTTTTGCCGTTCGTTGTGCGCGTAGCAAATCTGAAGAATACACCGCATCAAAATGAATACCAGATAATTTTTCCGCTGTCTCTTGAACCTGCTGAATGCCCTTTTCCGTAAGTGGTCTATCAATATGCCCCTGAATGATTCCGTCCCTATTCGCCTCTGTTTGTCCGTGTCGGACTATATATAGTGTTGTCATATTATTTTTCATGACAGGGGCGGGATTCGAACCCGCGACCTAGGGGTTATGATTCCCTCGCTCTAACCAACTGAGCTACCCTGCCACGATAGAAGAAATAATATCTTAATTCCTGAAAATGTCAATCTTAAAACAAAAACACCCAATCGTTTGATTGAGCGCTTTTGGTTGCGGGGGTGGGATTTGAACCCACGACCTCTTGGTTATGAGCCAAGCGAGATGCCAGACTTCTCTACCCCGCTTCATAGCACAAGCAGAAGTATACAGGAAAAAGAAAAAACATGCAAGAGTACAATCGCGCACCCGCAAAACAAGAAAAAACTCATTCTTGCACCATCCACGATGGATTGGGCTTTTTCAAAGATGTGTACAGTGTGATGAGTTTTTTCGCAGTTGCTTCACCGGTAAACTGAAGCGACGTCTCTCTCGCTTTTTCTGAAAGACGCATGCGCATATCGGGATCAGAAATGAGTTGTTTGATTCTTTCTTTTGCTTCATCTTGAGAAGACACTAAAAATCCATTCTCGCCATTCTGAATGATCTCGGGGGCGATCCCAACCGGATACACAACCGGCACAAGTCCCTGTGACATCCCCTCTACCAAACTCAAAGAAAATCCCTCATATCGAGATGAAATAAAAAGAACGTTTCCCTTTAGCGGTCGCAAAAGATCCGGTATTTTATCTTTCTTAATGTTCGCATGCACCGTATGGTTTGGAATCTCTGAACGCATCCATGTTGTTAATAGTTTATTTGTTGTCATGCAGAATGTGGTTTTTTGGATATTCGGAAAATTCTGATAGACATCAATAAGCCTATCCACTCCTTTCAATCTAAGAGTGAACGCATCAGACCCGAGTCGTCCGAGAAAAACAATACCCGGTTCTTTTGCATATTCATGTGAGACATTTTCAAACCAATAATCTTCTATGGCATTATGGATGAGATGAATCTTTCTTTGATCTATACCTGCATCAATGAGTTCTTTTTTTACATGCTCGGAAACCGCAATAACCACAGTCGCTCGAGATGCAACATATTTTTCAATTTCAGCAATATCTCGCAAGGGTCGGCGTGTTTCTATATTTAATTCTTTGATGATTCCTTTTTTGTAAAGCTTATGCCACACACCACGCGAATAGGTATCAATTTTATTCGCGTGAGGTGTTGAAGAAAGAAATCCATGTGTTGTTGATCCAAAATGACTCACAACGGGAACGGGATAGCACAAAAATGGCAACGGAGTATATGTCGTTCCTTGGATAATATCAAATTTTAATATCTCTCCTCTCTTCTCAAGCAATGAATAAAAAAAGAGTATGTTTTTTAAACCGCCAAGATGTATGGGGACATCCATCAGTGATGTTTTTGGATAAAAATTTTTAATTTCCACACCTGACTCTTGGAGTTTTGAGGCCATGAGATCGTTTATGTAGTGTGCTCCCGTTCCGATTTTTCTTTCGTTGTGTATGAATGCTACTCTCATAATCAAAAATTATATTTCTCCTGCCACGCGGTGAAGGTATCTTTATCTAATACTTTTTTCATAAACACAAACTTTTTTGCGATGTCGGAATCGGAACCTGCAAGCTCCAGAGCTTTTGCAACACGATCTGGATAGAGAAATACCGTCTTAAATGTTTCCGCCTCATCTTCCATGGAGTTTGATATCGCATAGCCAGAGACAAATCCATCTTTGGCAGTTTTCTCAACACCATCACTGATAAAATATTTTCCTTTTAGTCCGGCTTGTTTGGGCGCCGCAAGAAAATTCCATGAAATTTCGTCAAACTCATTCATGGGACTATCTTCGTATCGAAAAATAATACCTCTTGAAAGATCATTGTCCACATACGAAGCGGGAATTTTTCTCCCACCAAATGCCGCCGCAAAAAATGGCGTAAGATCTGCACCCTTTTCACTTATATCTCCATACGCACCGCCGGGGAATTTCTCATTAAGTTTTTTATTCTTTCCACCCTGCAAACCAAAGGCAAATATATTATGGCCGAGCTCATGCATAAAAAGATTATGTTCGCTTACTTTGTCAGAAAAAATACTCAAATAAAAAGGCGACTCATCTCTTTGATATAAAAATGTATTACCTTCACCGGCGGCATATTTTCTCAAGTGATCTGGAATTTTCTGCATAAGACTTTCTTGATATGTCCTATCCTTAAGTACCACCAATGCGTCAAGAAAAGAATTTCCGGTAGTTCCTTTGATCCGAGATTCAATGTTTATATCCCTACACAGATTCTTCCATCTCTGATTCGCCACTTTGCTCGCATCTTCAAATACTTTCCACTCTTTATCAATAGCATGGAGTGTCTCTTCATTTACTATTCCATTTGAATCTGATATGCCAAACTCCTTTTGGATCTTTGAAAGCGCATCATCTAAATTCCATGTTGTTGTTTCATTCTTTGTTATTCCTGTTGGAATAAAAAAAAGTGAGGGACGAAGTGTATGGGCAAAAAAATAAACCGGTAAGGAAAAGGAGTCAGGGGAAAGATGTGAGACGTTTTCTTTTCTTTGATCAATAATATCTTCTCCAAAAATAATTTTCTTATCCTTCATTTTCTGATAGTCCAAACGTGTGACGAGATGTTTGAATGCCGCACTTTGATAGGTTCGCGCCTCCTCCGTCTCTGGCGCTGAAGAGAATATATCCATTGCCGGCTCTTCATATATATTCTGACGAATAGGAATTTCAATTGTTTTTCCTTGTGTCTCTTGTGATGTTGGCGTTTCATTTTTTGGCGAAACCGGGGATGGATGGCACCCTGTGGTTACGAGAAATGCGAGCGGCATACCAAGCTTTTTTATGCGCTCAAACAATGATCCTTTTTCACCCGAATTTTTATTTTCTAAAAAAAAATGAGATTCACCACGTAGCATATTTGCAAGTTATGAATAGTATGTGTATTGTAACAAGTAGCTACCAAGATAGCAACAAACTATGATAGTTTTAGATATTGAGACAACAGGTATCACTCCGTGGAAACACGCCATTGCAAGTATTGGCGCGGTAGATTTTAATTCTCCAAAAAATCAATTTTATAGAGAGGTCCAAGTTTCTGAAAATGCGGAGGTCCAAGATGGAGCATTACGGGTAAATGGCTTTACGCGTGAAGAGCTCTACGATACTCTCAAACCAACGTTACAAAGAGTCATAGAAGAATTTATTGAGTGGGCCTCTGCATGCGAAGAAAAAACACTTGCCGGCCTCAATCCAGCATTTGACAGAGATTTTCTCCGTGCCGCACTACATGTATCAGGAATACCGTTTCCGTTTTCGCATAGAACTATAGACGTACACTCTCTCTGCTACGCCCATGCGTTGAGACGAGGCGTGCCGCCACTCATGAAGCGCGGCATCACGGCGCTCTCTACGGACCCGATCCTTAATTACGTTGGTCTTCCGCCAGAACCAAAACCACACCGCGCACTTATGGGTGCGAAGATGGAGGCGGAAACTCTCTCACGTCTTATTTATGGAACATCACTTCTGGAAGAATTCAGAGATCACCCACTTCCAGACTATCTCCTCGCATAAAAATAAACCCAGTAGAATACCGAGTTTATTTTAAAATAATTGAATTGTATTTTTTACGCGATATGTGAGGGAAGCGGAGATGACTGTGGTGCAAAAGGCGCTGACACATTTGGCGCAATTTTTCCAATCTTTTGCGCCTCTACAATCCTATTGGGTAAATTTGGATGTGTTGAAATTTTTTCCGCAAACGAAATCCAAAAACTTTTATCTGTCTCCAATTGATTTATGTACTCTTGCACGTTGATTGTTTTATACAATTTTTTTCCTGCCGCAAGGACTGTCAAACCATCTACAATACCATCTGGCCGATAGTACGCAGCGTGTCTATCACAGGTATACTCTCTCGCCCGAGAAAGTGCCATAGCCAAAAAAGGAATAATTGCAGCTCCCTCAATAAGCCACTGATAACGCACATGATTTCGTTTGATATGTGCAAGCTCATGACAAAGAATAAATGCAAGTGCCCCCTCACCTTTTTCATAGGCAAGTTCAAACACATCTGCAAAAATAACCACGAAATTTTTTCGGGTAAATCGTGTAGCAAACGCATTGAGTGCACCACCTTCTTGCAAGACATATATGGCGGGTAGATATTTCATACCCATCTGTACGGCGAGCTGTTTTGCTATTCTATATACATCTGGATATTGATTCTCTGAAATCTTCACCGCGTTACCACGGATACTTCCCATAAATATTGCAAAACTTATATATCCAAATACCCAAAGTCCTATAAGTATGGGAAAACCAGCTAATGAAACAGCCATACCTACATAAAAAAGAAGGCTCACGATGACTGCGAGAATAAAATATATCTTCTCTTTTGGATGCACAAGTTGATCCATAAATAGGAGGTTATTTCTTATCTTTTCACTATAGCATATTTTTGGTCTTTTGTCAATTGTACCATCTTAAAAAAAATAAAAAAACGGATGACGTGAACTCATATTCACGATCTCCGTTTTATGGTGTTTTCCACCCTAAGTCAAGCAATTTATCCAGAATCTGAGCTCTTACACGTTCATTCTGACGACGCTCAACCCCTATCTCCAATGAAGGAACATGTGTACGAAGATACTCCTTGTCCGCAAGCGAGAGTTTTGTGGTCCTTCTCTGTAACTCCCTATCCGCATACTCACTCATATGCTCACCGCCTGCTCTAGTGAATTCGCGAAGCTCCTGCTCATTCGCTTGTCTGACAAGTATGCGACTCGCCTCTTCCTTGAGCTGTGGCACATGATCTATGACATGTTGAATGTCATCTTTTGAGGGACTTTGGTGTAGAAGTATCTTTCCCGCCTCAATGCTAAGCTCCTTGACTCTCACCATGATGCATCGAAGATCAGTATTACTTGGATTTCTTCGAAGAAGCATCTTTCCCGCATCCATGTGAAGCGTGGGGACATATCTGATGACCCAACAGAGCTCATCATGTGTTGGAATTTGATCCTGATAGTACTCCCATGCTTCATGACAGAGAAGAGGAATGTGCTCCATGACGCAGAAAAGGAAATTCTTAGTAGGAATTCTATCTAAGAGTATTCTTCCCGCGACCTCTGCGAGTGGCGTAATGTTTTCTATGACATACCGCAGATGAACCTCCGATGGATTTCGAAGAATAAACCTATCCCATGCGGCTATGCGCAACTCCTCGCAATAGCGCATGACGCAAAGTAAATCTTCGTTCGCGGCATCATGCCGTATAAGCATCTCTTTTGCCGCCGCCTCTCTTAGTGAGGGAATGTTTTTTACGACATTCCCAAGATCAGAGCAAGATGGGTCATGCGTAAAGAGTTTTTTCCAAAGTTCAAGAATTTGAGCATGTGCTTTTCGTTCAGCCTTTCCCATCATCTTCTCCTATGTTTGATGGTATACACCATCCAAAAAAACGTGCCTCCGCATATCTATACTGACATACACAATGTAAGAGGTCAATATTTTTTAAAAAAACTCCTTGCAGATTTTTTGTATTTTGCTAAAATACTGAAATAATGATTTCTGATATTTTTATATGGAAAATGAACACAATAGATACATCACAAAAAAAATAGGCGTACCACGCATGATACTTACGCTCCTCGGTATTATGATCATAGGTATTGGCGCCGCATGGTTTGGAAAAAATCAAAAAACAGGATCATCATCAGAGATGGCACAAGATACTCGCAAAGATCTCCTTAGTACTGTAGGCAATCAGCCAGCTGATACAGAAAAGACCCAGCCGTCGCAACAAGATCAATCCGAGTCGGTACTCAACTCTCAATCACCACAAAAAGAAGTTGTTTCAGAGATACCCTTTCTTGATACAAAGATCGTAGGCGAAAAAAAGAATGTAGAAAAAAGTATACCTGAACAAAAAAAACAAGCGACAGCTGTAGAAGGGCAAAAGCCCGTCAAACAGGAGGTGGTGGCTCCTTCTCAACCGGTAGTTTTTCCCTCAGAAAAAAGTACACCTCAAAAAGAAACACCAGTGGCAGTTGAAGAACAAAAGCCCTCCCAACCAACGGTGGTACCCCCTCTTCAGCCGGTAGTTCAAAAAAAGGAGTTCGCAGATGGGACCTATTCCGCACGTGGGTTTTATATCTCCCCAGCTGGAGGTGAAGAGGTGAACGTCTCTCTCACACTCAAAGATACCACTATAACAAGTGCGGAATTTACGGGTAAAGCTGAAAATCCCACAAGTAGGCAGTGGCAAAATATATTCAAAGACGGATATCGTGAAAAAGTTATTGGGAAACCCATCAAGGAACTCTCCCTCACAGTGGTAAGCGGTTCGTCTCTCACACCAAAAGGATTTATGGATGCGCTGGAAAAAATAAAACAACAGGCGAGCAACTCATAATTCCGCTGAGAAACCGGCGGAACGTTTTACTCTATAGTCGTCATTGAGGATACAGTATTCAAAGGAAAAATCTTTTAAAAAATTCTCTGGATCGCATAAAAACAGAGCGGTAGCAAGCCCATCTGCGAGCAGTGCACTCCGAGCACGTACCCATGTTGCGAGAATATTTTTTGGTGAGTCTAAAGAGAGTGGATCAACAATATGATGATATACTCCCCATGCCCGCCTGTTCCCTCCAGATCCGCATAATGCCCCATCAGGAAGCGTCACAACACCAATACTTTTTTCAAAATCTTTGGGATCTTCCAAACCGACACGAATTTCCTCTCCCTTTCCTTGATACAAAAGATCACCACTTCCATCCACTAAAAATCGTTCACATCCTTGGATACGCAAAAAATTCGAAATGATATCTATCACATATCCTTTTCCAATCGCGCCGATATCAAAAGATACATTTTTTTTTAACTCAATAGTAGACTCATCGATGATAGCCACCGCCTCATCAAAATCCGGCGGCTCTGAAATATTTTTTTTCGCAATCAACGAGTACTCCCTGTCATATCCGAGGTCATCCAATACAGACCCGATAAGCGGAGTGCATTTTTTTTCTGAGAGCGTGTATAATTTTTTATAAAAAATCAGTATCTCAAAAAAATCCCGAGGAATCTTCACGATACCCATATGGTTTGTAAGCGATGAGAGCCATGATGTCTTCTTAAAGCGAGAATAGGTATCTTCAAACGATCGCGCCTGCTGAATAATCGCCTCTCGTATTTCAGGAGTGACATGATCCCAAAGCGTGATCTTCCATACGGATCCCATCGCATCAAAAGAGAACGTGAGTGGATTCATACTGTATATATGATCATGCAAACCCGGGAAAATAGTCTGTCAGGATATGCTCTTTTTTTACACCCATACCGATAAGAATTTTTTTATAGGAAGATACCATACTGCTTGGACCAGAAAGATACCAAAGTCGTTCAAGTACATCAGCCGCATATTTCCGAAGAATCTCTGCCGTAAGATATCCTACCTCGCCATTCCATGGTGATTGTCCAGCTGTGCTGACGAGATAGACCGTACGGAGATCAAAGGCGGTCTTTCCTCTATCACAAAGCTCTTTGTACGCAATATCTTGAGGCGTTTTATTTTGATAAAACAATATAACATCCCGCCTACTTTTAGTATGGATAAGATACTGTATCATACTTCTAAAAGGCGTGATACCAATACCACCCGCGATGAATCCAAGTTTTTTCTTCTCATCAACGGGAAGAGTAAAGTCACCACACAATTGAGTCGCCCATATACTCTCGCCCACGGTGAGTGCGTTGAGCTTTTTTTTGAAACTACTTGAAGGTGTAAAAAATTTTGTACTCAAACGTATCGCCGGCTCCGTGGGAGAAGATGCGATGGTAAAATATCGCCGGATGCCGCGTGCATCCGGATGATCATGAGGAAGCGTCCACTCCAGATACTGCCCGGGAGAAAAAGGAGGCACCGATCTATTTTGAAAAACAAACTCATAGGTATCCTGCGCGATACATTTTTTTTCAGTAAGCCGGAGATGGAGCCGCTCGTGGATACTGACCGCGTATGAAAATATATTTCCTAATACTAAGGCGAGCTCAGGAGTGAAATACACGCGTCCAACATGAAGGGGAATATTTGAAAACACCCCAATAAAGGCACCATAGAGTATACGAAGTTCACGAGTGGGCGGCGTGGTGAGTGGCTCGGTCACCATGACCGAGGCAAAAAATATGATCGGTGATGAGACGATATATTGAAAAAGAATATCCACGCTCTGTAGACCACTTGTCAAACCGAAAACTAATGAGGGAAGTGCACCCGCTATCAACGCAGACACAAAAAGATCTACTCGACGAATTTTTTTTATAACACAGTACCCGACAAAAATAGTCGCGGGAAGCATGACGAGAGACCCTACCCACCACAAAACGCCTCCACCACTTAGTCCGATTACAACCGCTGAAAAAGCCGCCGGATTGAATATCTGACGATGCCTGACCGCGAACAGATATTTTGATAGCATTGCAACTGCCGCGGCGAGAGCAAGAAACAGCGCGTCAGAAAAAGTCCGAAGAGGTGAAAGAAGAAAAAAAAGAATGAGTGCGGTAATCACCGCGGAGTCCGGATGCGCTGGAACCTTTGTACAAAAAGAACAGATCTCATTTACCCCATATGCGGTACATACAAGAAGCACTAAAGAAAGCATCAGGAAAAATCCATTATAGGAAAGAATATGAAGAAAAGAAAGGATGATAGCATATCCCGCCATGGCGCTTAAAGAATACACCACGACCCGATACATGGGTGTTGTGTCAAATATGCTATCTATTTTTTTGAACAGAGACTGAAGCATATATTCACGAGTATTTCTTGCCCGGGGCGGGAATCGAACCCGCACGGATTTCTCCACACGATTTTGAGTCGTGCGCGTCTGCCAGTTCCGCCACCCGGGCATGTACAGTACCTATACTATGTCTTTTTTTTGTTGTCGTCAATGAAGTGGCGTGATATACTAGTGAAAGATATATTTTATATATACCTTATTTTTATATGCAAAAAAAACCGATCCTGCTTATTGCCATTGATGGCTTTGGTATCAGCGCCATAGATGAAAATAATCCTGTTTTCATGGCAAAAAAACCGAATATGGATGAGATCATGGCACACTATCCCTATGGTATCTTAGACGCCTCAGGTATCGCAGTTGGCCTGCCATGGGGCGAGGTGGGAAACTCTGAGGTGGGTCACCTAAATCTTGGTGCGGGACTCGTAGTCTATCAAAATCTTCCTCGCATCAATATTTCTATTGAAAACAAAAGTTTTTTTTCAAACGAGATATTTTTAAAGGCGGTGACACATGTACAAAAAAATAAATCAAAGCTCCATTTTTACGGCATTGCAAGTACCGGAGGTGTGCATGGACACATTGACCACCTTAAAGCACTTCTCCAGCTGGCAAAACAACAAAAACTCAAAGAGGTATACATTCACGCCATCACTGATGGACGTGACTCCCCCGCGCAAGGAAGTCTGACATTTCTCAAAGACCTACAAGAAACCATGAAAAAATTAAAAACCGGAACGATCGCATCACTGTGCGGTCGCTACTTTGCGATGGATAGAAATAACGCGTGGGATAGAACCCAGCGCGCGTATGACCTACTCACATTGGGAAAGGGAGATAAAAATAGGGATGTCTTTGATGCACTCAAAAAATCATATGCCGCGAAACAAGATGATGAGATGCTTGAGCCGGTTATCATTACAGATAAAAAAGATACTCCCATTGCGCTTATTGGAGATAATGACGCGGTGATCTTTTTTAACTTCCGCGAAGATCGTGCGCGTCAGATTGCAAAAGGATTTGTGGAAAAAGACTTTAAAAATTTTCCCAAAGAAAAAATCCCACAAAATATTTTCTTCGTAACATTTACGGAATACGAAGCAGGGCTTGAAACTGAGGTCGCGTTCCCTCCCGAACATATCGCGCACCCGTTTGGATCACTCGTCTCCGAGGCGGGACTAAAACAACTCCGCATTGCCGAAACGGAAAAATACGCGCACGTTACCTACTTCTTTAATGGCGGAGCTGAAGAAATTTACAAAAATGAAGATAGGGTTCTTGTAGAGTCACCAAAGGTAAAGACATACGATATGAAGCCAGAGATGAGTGCGTATGGCGTTACAGAAAAGCTCATTCCCTTAATCGAAAAAAAGATCTATGATTTTATTTTGGTTAATTATGCGAACCCGGATATGGTAGGCCATACCGGAAACCTTGAGGCGACCGTCAAGGGAATTGAGGTAGTAGATGAGTGTATAGGCAAAATTGTCGCGGCAAACCGCAAGGTCGGTGGCATTACTGCTATCACGGCAGATCATGGAAACGCGGAGATAAAAGTAGACATTCTCAAACACACGATCAGTAAAGAACACTCCACAAGTCCAGTTCCATTTATGCTCATTCATGAAGATATGAAAAAAAATAGGACTCCGGAAGAGATAGAGGTCTTAAAGAAAAATATCAATCCTATTGGTATTTTAGCAGATGTCGCCCCAACGCTCCTTGAGCTTATGGGACTTAAGCCAAGTCCAGATATGACTGGAAGAAATCTTACCAATGATCTCTCTTAAATCTATTTCTGAAAAATCTTTTTATAGACATTCAACGTATTTTGAGTAGATTGTTTCCATGAAAAATATTTCGTATTTTTATCACCTGCTACACGCAACCGCTCACGCAGGTCTTTTTTTGTAAGTATGTCGTGGAGTGCTATTTGCATATCCTTTGTACTGTTTGGATCAATAAACAGCGCCGCATTATCTGCTATCTCAACCAACGAACGAATACGGGATAAAATAACAGGAACACCATAGGTCATCGCCTTCAGGGGCGTAGAACAAAATCCCTCATAAAAAGATGGATACACAAAACACGATGCGTTTCGTAATAAAAGAAATTTGTCCTGATACGATACAAACCCTAAGTATCGTAGTGAATCGCGTGTACTCGTAATACCTCGTTTTTCTAAGTCTCTATTACAGAATTCAATAGCTTCAAACAGCTCATCACATTTTGGATGCTTTTCGCCAGCCAAAAGGAGTTGATACTGTGCAAGTTCCGGATGTTCAAGAAGCAATTGATAATATGCCTGTACTAAACCACCAAGATTTTTCCGAGGTTCAATACTCCCAATATAAAAAATGTATGGTCGTGTAATGCCAAACCGCCGGCTTAACTCTTCCTTATCATCCTCTGTTCTGAACTGCTCGTCTGTATCAACACCAGGATACACAACGGAAATTTTTTCTGCAGGCACGTGAAAAAATTTCATAATATCACGTTTTGTATCTTTTGAAAATGTAATAATCTTATGTGCTTTTTTTACATTCTGCGGCAATAATTTTTTCATGGTAAACAACGTACGTGAAAATAATTCTGGCGGTACGGGTGATAAATATTCATGGCGAAACCATTCTGGATGTTTGAAGAGCGACATATCCCGAATAGTGATGACAAACCTCCCTTTATACATAAGAGGGACGGTATGCGCAGGAGAGTGAAAAACGTCAAGTTTCTCTCTATTCAAAAAACTTGCCATAAGCAAATGAGAATAGGCAAAGGGAAGATACTGCCGATAATAAGAAAATGGGAAAAGTCTCACCGAAACATTTTGTCGTTTAAATCTATCGGCATCTTTTACTAAATGATCAAAAAAGAGAACGTATTCGTTCTCTTTATCAATGTCAAAAAGTTGTTTAATAAGTGAGTAGGTGTAGTATTCTATACCACCCTTTTCTCCATGTGGAAGCGCCATAAGAGAACGGCAGTCTATTCCTATTCGCATACCTAATGCATTACGAGTAATTCCTCAAAGTCTTTTGAGTCGTGATACGGGCCAATCACTGCTAAGTGCATCGCAGAATCTTGGAATATCTCATGTGCGACACGCTTGACATCTTCTCCGGTCACTGCATATATCTTAGCGAGCTTTTCTTCAGGTGTCAACATGTTTCCCGTAAGGATTTCCTGCGTGCTATACCAAGAAACCATGTTTTCAGAATCTTCAAGCTGAATCGCCATGCGTCCCTTTGTGTTGTCTTTTGCTCGTTGAAGCTCACTGTCCGTGATACCTTCACGTTTGATATTTTCTATTTCCTTTAAGATAGCTGGGATCGCCTCTTTTATCCTATTTTTGTCAAGTCCGGCTTGAATATAAAAATTCCCCGTATCTTGATATGGTTGATGGGTTGCTCGGATATAATAACACAGACCCAAGCGTTCTCGTACGGAGATAAAAAGACGTGAACTCATAGTACCACCCAAAATATTTGAAAGAACAGAAAGTGCGTACGAATCTGGATGAAGATACTTGCGTCCATACCATCCAAGCGCAATCTGGACTTGTTCTGTTTCCTTGAAATGCGTCAAAACGCGAGATGAAGAAGATATAATTTGTGCAAATGGTTCATATTTTGGCAATGACGATCCTGCAGGTGCATCTGGAAATTGAGAAAATAATTTTTGTACTTCTTCACGCGCCTTCTCAATATCAAAATTCCCCGCAATGCCCACAACGGTATTTTCTGGACGATAGTGAGAAAGTTTATATTGTATCACCGCATCTCTATCAAATGCGAGTACCGTCTCTGCGTCTCCCGCAATATCCCATCCAAGGCTTGATGGCGCAAACATAATTTGTTCCAAAAGATTATCAACGTACATCATGGGATTATCTCGGTACATGTGAATCTCCTCTACGATAACCTTTTTTTCACGCTCCATTTCCTCCTGATCAAATTTTGAATGAAAAAGCATATCGGAAACAACATCAAGCGCCAAAGAAAGCTGTTCATAATTTACCTTCACATAATACCCAGTATGATCTTTTCCTGTGTATGCGTTATACTCGGCGCCAACCGCATCCAGCTCTTTTGAAATCGCAAGTGAGTTTGGACGTTTTTCGGTGCCCTTAAACATGAGGTGCTCAATAAAATGAGAGGAGCCGTTCAGCTCTTTTGTCTCAAATCGAGATCCAACACCGAATAACGCAATTGCGGTAACAGTCTGTGTGTCTTTGAGAGGTGCCAATACTACACGAACACCATTGGGGAGCGTAAAAGTTGTGTGCATATTTATTTTTTAGGTGAATTTTTCTTTTAAAAAGTTTTTTATATCTTGTATGGCAATCCTCTCCTGCTTCATAGTATCTCTGTCGCGAACAGTAACTGCTTTGTCTTCTAATGAATCAAAGTCTACAGTGATACAATAGGGTGTTCCTATCTCATCTTGTCTGCGATACCGCTTTCCAATACTTTGTGTCTCGTCATATTCCGTAAAAAACTCTTTGCGCAGGTCTTCATAGAGTGGGCGGGCAACACTAGAAAGTTCCGATTTTTTTGAGAGCGGCAACACGGCAACTTTTACTGGAGCAAGACGTTTATCAAGTGCAAGAACGGTTCGCACGTCTTCATCTACCTCTTCTTCTTTGTATGCGCTATCAATAAACATAAGAAAAAGCCGATTGAGCCCTGCGGACGTTTCTACAATATGCGGAATAAAACGTTCCTTTGTAGTATCGTCATAATGCCTTAAATCAACACCGGAAAATTTTGAATGCTGTGACAGATCCCAATCTCCGCGCGCATGAACGCCTTCCACCTCTTTAAATCCGCCAAGAGACTTGAAATTATATTCAACATCATACGCTTCAGAGGCATAATGCGCAAGCTTTTCATGTTTGTACAAACGGATATCTTGTTCTGAAATTCCGTATTCTTTATACCACGCATAGCGCACATTTTTCCACGTCTCATAGATTTCTTTTGTCTCTTTTGAATGATGAAAATACTGCATTTCCATTTGCTCAAACTCGCGTGTGCGAAAAATAAACTGCCGCGCAACAATTTCATTCCGAAATGCCTTGCCGGTCTGTGCGATACCAAATGGCAATTTTGGATGAAGCGAGTCAACGGTATTTTTGTATTCCAAATAGATGCCACCACATGTCTCCGGACGTAGATACACAACATTTTCCTCGCTTAACGCGTCTGTTGGGGAGCCAAGATTAGATTTTACCATCAAAGAAAAACGTTTTGCAGGTGTAAGATCTTTTGACTTACACAGGGGGCATACAAGCCTCCCTGTTTCACGGAGTATATCTAATTGTTCATTAATAAACTCCAACGTCGCCTTGTCAGCAGAAATACCAAACTCTTCTAGTAGTTGATCAGCTCGAAAACGATTTTTACACGCTCTACAGTCCACTTGCGGATCATCAAAACTTCCCACATGGCCAGAGGCGACCCATGTAGTAGGATGCATAAATATTGCGCTGTCCAGCCCAACCACATCATCGCGAAGTTGCACCATATGCCGCCACCACGCGTCGCGAATATTTTGCTTGAGTAGTGCGCCATAGTGTCCATAGTCATACACAGCAGAAAAACCGCCGTATATTTCCGAGGAGGGAAAGACAAATCCTCTTCGTTTGCATAATGATATAATTTTTTCCATGCCATCAATCATATAATAAAGAATACTTTGTTATCACGCTCTCTATAGAATGACTCTTTTACTTTTTCATGAAACACTATATGTGTCAATATCCCATGATACTTAGGTCCGTATGAGCGTATTAAGTGTTTGTAAATCTTCTGCAATAGTACGCGCATGTTCAAAGAGTATCTCATTATTGCGTATACGCATAGCGAGTTCGTGATCTATACTCGTCATACCTTCCGCGCGTGACACCTTGATAAGCTGACCAATCTGATTGAGTTTATCAGATGTAATAAGCGTCCGTACTGACGAATTATTAAGAAGAATTTCATGTATACTCACTACACCACCACCTATCTTTGGCAAAATAAACTGAACAATCACGCCCCGTAAGGACTCCGCAAGAAGGTTCCGAATGTGTTGCTGTTCGTTTGTTCCAAAAAACGAAACAATTTTTTCAAGCGCCATAGTGGACGAATCTGTATTGAAAACAACAATAACAAACATCCCACTATTTGCTAACTCAAGAATCGTACGCATCTGATCTGCATTTTTTACATCACTCACATAGAGAATATCTACATCTTCCTGTTCTGCCGCGGTAAGACCCTCCCCAATAGTGCGGATATCACTCCCAACCTCTCTCTGTACCACAATACTTTGATTGCCATTGAGATTATATTCAATAGGATCTTCAATCATCATAATATGCACAGCCTGTGTTCTATTGATATGTTCCAAAAGTCCTACGGTCAGTGTGGTCCTGCCAGACCCACGCGGACCTGTAATGATGAGCAACCCACTCTTTGCGGAAATAAATCTATCAAAATTTAGCTCAATGCCAAGCTCCTGCGGTGTCTTTACTATCATGGAAAAAAAATGAAATGAGATAACCGGAAATCCCTCTTGATAAAATACATGAACCTTACTGCGAATTTTTTCATCAAAAACTGTTGTAAAAATAACATCACGATCACGTGTGAGTTTTTCTTTCTGTGCGGGATTCAAAATACCATCAATAACAATATTCAGATATTCTTCTGTAAGAATCTCTTCGTTGGGAAGCGGCCGAAGTGTACTATCTACTCGGACCATAGGATGCGCGCCAATAGTAAGATGCACGTCTGATGCGCCCCGTTTTATCGCCTCAGTCAGAAGTTTTCTAAATGCAAGTGATTGCGCAGTATCCATAATAATAAAAATAAAAAAATAATAAAGGAAGCCTCCTCTATTATAACCGATAGTCACCGCTCTATCAAGAGTGGAAATATTCTTTGTCAATTATTCTCGTGTTACACGAAGAACCTCTTCAAGCGAGGTCAGACCACTCAATGCCTTGAGAATTGCATCTTGTTTTAGGGTCATATTGCCTTGTTTTTTCATTTCTTTTGAAAGATCTTCTATAGAATACTGGCGCGTGAGAATATTTTGAACTCCCTCGGTCATCTGAAGTGCCTCTGTCACTACCGATCTACCCTTATATCCGCTTCCCCCACAATCATTACATCCCTCTGAATGATAAAATACTGGTTTTTTGTCACTTGTGATAAATTTTTCCACAAATTTCTGATCTGAAATATCATGAATTTCCTGCATAATCTCTTTTTCAAGCCCCTGCGGAATAGCAACTTGTTTTTTGCATTTTGGACAGAGAATTCGTACAAGACGTTGGGAAATAAGTGTATTTACCGCGGCAGATATCAGAAACGGCTCTACGTGCATATCAGTAAGACGTGGAATCACACCAAGAACATCTTTTGCGTGAATAGTGGAAAGCATAAAGTGTCCAGTCAATGCCGCGTGAATAGCAAGCTCTGCGGTCTCTGCATCACGAATTTCACCAACCATCACAATATTCGGATCTTGACGAAGAACGGCGCGCAATCCAGAGGCAAATGTGAGTCCAACATCAGGATTAATCTGCACCTGATTGATGCCTGAAAGAAAATACTCAACCGGATCTTCCAACGTGATAATATTAACAGTTTCTTTATTGAGCGCACTTGTGAGAGAAAAAAGGGTTGTTGATTTTCCTGATCCGGTAGGTCCGCTGATAAGCACCACACCAGTTGGCCGAGCTATAATTCCCTTAAGAATCTCAAGTGCCTTGTACCGAAATCCAAGTTCTTCCAATGTGATAGTCCGTGTCTCTGTAGGAAGAATACGCATCACCACCTTCTCATTTCCCATAACCGGCAATGTGGATATACGCAGGTTTATCTCTCTACCCTCAACGTGTATACGAATACGGCCATCCTGCGGAACGCGTGTCTCATCCATTTTTAAACTTGCGAGTACCTTAATACGCGCAACCAAAGAAGAGTGAAGATGAAAGGGCAATGTAAGATAGACATGCAACACACCGTCAATACGATAACGAATTCGAGTCTCTCGTATACCCGGTTCCATGTGGATATCTGACGCACCGGCATTTACCGCCTCGGTAATAACCAAAGAGACAATACGGGCGACTGGCGCTTTTCTGATAATCTCAACAAGTTTTCCCTTTCGTTCTCCGTGACTCTCTTCCGCGCGCTGTACCTCCAACGCCTCAATAGCGTCTCCAACTTCTTTTCTAAATGGCGAATAATTTTTTGCCGCGTTCTGAAATCCTAACGACGTTGTAATATTGAGATGGAGTATATATCCCCCCTCCTTCGCCCAAAAATTAATCGCCTCAACGGCACGATAATCATTTGGATGTACAAGCGCAACACTCACATCTTTTCCTTTTTTTTCAAATACCACAAGCTGATAATTTTCTGCAACCGTCTGTGGAATAATAGTCAAAATATCATAAGGTATTTCTGTTCGTTCTAAATCAATAAACGGTAGCCCATAAAGCTCTCCCTGTACCTTTGCAAGTTCTTTTTCCGGAATACTATTTTGCTCACGCAAATACTCCTCTGGATCAGCGGTATGCCGTGATGCCTCTGCAACAATACGTGTCCACTCCTCTTCTTTGAGAAGTCCCTTCGCAATAAGTGCTTTGATAAATTGACTCTGCATATAGTATAATTATTTTTTCTTTACCGCGAATGGCTCTTTATTCCCTATTTTATCAACGGTTACCTGCACAGACATCTGATCTTTCAACGAAAGGAAAAATGGATCTTCATATACGGTTTTTTCCCAATTAATCTTTTTAATGGAAAGTTTTTTCTTTTCCACGACAATCGAAGTGGTAGATTTTATTTTTGGTCCGTATATTCCATAGAAATAATACCCAGCGTATCCGCAAAGAAGCACAAAAATACCTACAAGCGCAGTGCTATTTGTCCGTTTCTTTTTTGATTGTTGATCTTGAGATGGCATATTATTCTTGGTAATATGTTCTAATAAGAAAACTTGCAAATCCACTCGCCGGATCCGCGTCAACAGATTGTACATCAAGAATACGCTTATTTGTTTCAAATATATTCAAAAGAGTCTTAAGTTTTTTGTAATCAACTTTTGTAAATTTTAAAGATACCATAAGTTCTTTGAGCTCGCCTTTTGTTTTTTTCTTTTCATCAATACCCTTGGGGGCGGATATGCTTATCACCTCAAGCCCAAGCGAAAGATCTGCGGCAATTTTTTCAAACCCGGCAAAAAATATAGGATAATCCGCATGTTGCGGTACGGTACCTGCGAGCACATCAGTACCAGATGTTTTTTGCTGATATAATGTATAAAAATCTTTAAGCTCCTTCAAATAATTTTGCTGTTCCACAAGTTTTGCTTTTTCTGTTTCACTGTTGAACTCACCACCCGGCAAATATTTCAAAAGTTCTGGCTGTATAAACGATGTATACATATACCAAAGAACGCCACAAACAATCAAAAGAATAAGAACTGGTTCTGCCTTATCAAAAATAGAAGAAAATTTAATATTCTTTTTTTCAATCTGTGGCATATATCTTAGTAACAACCTTAGGATCAATACTCAATTGAATGGAGAAATTAACACCTGAAACCGTGCCAGTAGATGAAAGGGCGGCATTTGCAGATGTAATCTCTACTGATGTAACAAATGATTTTGCATTTTGAAATGCGATCAACTGTTTGCCAACAGATGCGTAATCTGTAGTATGCGCGGAAAGCGATGTGGTATAATTTTGTGAAAGCGAGATAGCATCATATGTAACATTTGGAAGTGTATTTTTCTCAAGTTCTTCAAAAAATTGAGTCCAATATAGATGATTCTTAAAAAGATTATTGAATGCCGTCAACTTTGTTTGATATGTCAAAAGTGCGCTCTTATTTTTTTCAATGGTAGAGATATCTGCCTCAATGGCCGCCCGCTGGGTTCGAATTTCGTTGATCGCCTGACGTTCCTTGCCACCATACAAATAGACACCGCCCCATGCCGCCAATCCGAGTACTACGCTTAGCACAAAAGAAAAAGCCAACTGTACAATGTCTTTACGCTCAATTCGTTGAAGTACCCGATTCAGTGATTCTTCTGTAACAAGATTCAACCCGACTCTATCGACGGATGCTTTTTTCCCTTTTCCGTTTTTTTCTCTATCATTTTTCAATGATTGAGGTTCAAGAAAATTCGGGCCAGGCATACACAATACAAAAATAAATTAGCTCTATTCTTTTTCTTCCCGCAATGCAAGCCCTATGGCAACCGAAAACTTTGGCCCAATACTTGCAAGGATCGGGCGTAAATCTTGGGGATATGCAATACGTGTCCACGGATCTCCAAGATACACACGCATATCTAACTCTTGTGAAAAATACTCTGCTAAATGCGGCAAAAGAGCCGCACCACCAGTAAGTACAATCTTTTCTATAGTGCCTGTCGTGAATCCTGACGGCGTAATTTGATGATTTTTATAGAGATCCAGCGTATACCGAATCTCATGTATAATCGGCTCAAGCGCTGATTTTAAAATATCAGGAATACCACCATCTTCTGTGCCTGCAGTAAGAATACCAACATCCCGTTTTACCTGCTCCGCGCGTTTTTCATTGATATTCAAACTTGTCATAATCGCCCGAGTCATCGCATCACCGCCAATCTCAATACTCCTGCCAATAAAAGGAATACCATTCTCAACTACAATAATATCTGTCAAAGATGAACCAATCTCCACAATCATAATCTCTCCTGTCTCCGCGCCAATCAACGAGCGAGCGAGCGCAAACATTTCCGTCTCCAGACTCATCAAAGAGAGTCCACTCTCCTGAAAAATCTCCGAATACCGCTCAACAGTTTCTCGGGTTGCTCCAGTAATAAGCACCTTCATCTCATTTTTTTTCTTTTCTTTTTCTCTTTTTTTCCCGAAAGACATTGAAAATCCTTTTTTTTCTTCTTGATTTAATATACGGTAATCCAAAATAATATCTTCCAGCGGTAAGGGAATAATTTTTTTTGCCTCCCAATGGATAGCGGCATCCAACTCATTCGGCGCAACCAACGGAAGACTCACTAACGATACAAATACCGAGTATGTTGGGAGCGCAGCGGTCGTCATTGATGTGGTGAATTTCGTCTTTTCCCGTAATGCCTTGATGTATCCGCCAAGCCGCGTAGCCTCTTCTTTTCTATTTTTCCCTTTTTCTTCCCGCTGAATATTTTCGGCAAACGCGTAATTTACCAATGTATGAGTTCCATCTTTATTTTTTGAGAGTTCGACCAATTTGATACTTGACGTTCCCACATCAACACCAAGAATACTGTTTTCTTTTTTCTGAAACAGGGGCATGAAAATTTTTCTTATAATTCTAACATTTCTGATTGAAGTATATCACGTTTAGCGTTTTCTCTATAGTGGATATCTCAAATCATATTTTTTACCATGCGGGAAGAGATTTCAAAATATCTGAAAGACCAGGTGGTGTATTCACTACCGCTCGACCAGTGTCCTGAATAAATTCAGATGCGATATTGAGATCAGGATCTCCGGTATAGATACGTTCAAAATTAAATTTTCTGGCAATAAACATACCATTTACATAGAGAGGGACGTCAGTTTTGTCTGTAAAAGAACACTCGCTCCCATCTCCCTTTCCAGTAGAAATAATGCCTTCTGCAAAAAATATTCCCACTGCAGAAACTACTGGTTGCGTGATAGATATATCATTTACTTTGAGTGTCAATGAGGCAGGCGGAATACAGGAATCAAAAATAATATTTCCTCCTCTTCCATCTTTTTCTAAAACAATCCACGCGATTGATGCAAGATTCTTAAGATCTGAAAGGGCACTTTTTTCATATTGAAGAGGACGATAGATAATCAAATTCCCTCCATTCACGATGATCGTACCGCTTCCGTTCTTTTCCAATGTACCGTTTTTAAATACAAGCGCATTACGAGTTGAGCGATCGCCAAGCGAAAGATCTCCTCCATTTTTTAGAAATATCGTATTGTCCAGTCCGCTCGTCATAACATCGAGGATACCTGATTCATCTTGAACGGAGACGACCTTATATCCATGTATATTTTTTATTTTCCCTGTATCGGGAAGCTTTACAAGTTTATCAATATCCAAAGATCCAAGTGTGTTGCGTCTAACATTTTGTGAGGAAAGGTTTTCAACTCCTTGTTTTCTTTTTTCTGGAAAAGTAATATCTGGACGAGTATCACGTTTAAGCGCATCAGCCTTTATAGTATCTAAACCACTTTTCCTTCCCACCTGACTGCATGTTTTTGTAGGGTCATCACATTCAGCAGTCCAGCTTGTGAGCGCGCCAATAATTCTTTTTTCTTTTGAAAACGTTGTTTTAAGAAGATCTGAATCAGAAAATTCAACACCATCTTTCTTCAACTTTCCATCACTCCCCCGAGTTATTACGACAGTATCTCCATTTGTCATACCTGATCGTCCTACAGAAGCATACAGAGGATAGACAACGCTCACTTCCACACCCCCGCTGTTATTCTTTTTAAGTCTTCTCTCTTCCCTATCTGTCAAACCAGAAAATGCCGAATTTAAGTCAAGCGAAACATCCAATATGCTCTGTCCTGACTTTTTCTTTATACCTCCCTGTTGTTTTATGATCTTTATTTCGTTTCCATCGGAAAGATCTGTATACGATGTATTTGCCATAGTCTCAGATGTTCCAATTTTTGTAACAGCTACCTCATCATTCGTACAACAAGAAAGTTCAAATTTTTCTCCCTCACGCAAATCTTGATCAAGCGTGATACCTCCAGAATAGAGGAGATACTGCGAACTCGGACGGAAAGCAACGGCACTGCCGCCAAAACCTTTACGCGAGAATACGTTGCCACCACTCGTCTGTATCCACGGGCTAAGAAGTTGTGTTTTCCACGTACTCTTTCCAGTTTCCGCACCGTAACTCACGTCACATCCATTTTGACATGCTTTTGCGTCAAAAACGGAAACAGTATCCCATAGATCGGATGAAACCTGCACAACGGTGGTATCATCAACCGTACCGTCTGCTTTTCTTTTGAACTCGCTTACACTTTTTATTTCATAGACAATTCCATTCTTTTCAAGAAGATATTCCCGCTCTGTACCATTTTTCTTTGAGATCAGTATCCGAAACGATCCAGCCGCATACTCCGTAACATCATACTGCTTTTCATCTCCTTGCACGCCACCAAAAAAAATAACCCTTGCATATCTATATGGCGTGTCATACAACGTTCGTCCGCTAAAGACCGTCCATCCAAACTTGGAACTCCACGCCCATCCTCTAAATTCTTTATGATCCGGATCATACATGACACCATATTCCTTCCCTTTATCTACGCAGTTATTACACTCCACCTTCCCACGCAGACTCATCCATCCATCGTCTTTCAATCCTATCGCCTTTATCCATCCACTTACCGGAAATGCATATTCATTTTGCCGTAAGGTATGACCATTACGAGTACAGTCATTTTTGCACGCGTTTGTAGTATTGCGATCTCCATCATCGCACTCTTCTCCGGATTCTATTTTTCCATTTCCACAAAAATTTTCTGTACCCTCTCCATTACCACTACAACTACTATTACACGCATTTATATCAATAAAATCTCCATCATCACATACCTCAACGTTTTCTTTGATACCGTTTCCACAAAGGCTTTTCATGGGAGCAACGGGCGACACCCCCCTCCCCTCATTACTACAACTATCATCTCCTGCATTTCCATGATCACACTGTTCGGCTCCCTCAACAATACCATCGCCATAGAGCGGGAACGTCTGTACTACTCCAATACTAACGTCGGGTTCACCCTCAATGGCAGGCACGCCAATACTTGGTTTTTTATTTCCGTACAAAGTAACATCCAATGCTTGATCCGTACATGTCTTTCCCCAACATATCCATCCATAATTTGGAGACCATGACCAGCCGGTCACGCCCTCCGTACTATTTTTTGTAATACCATACGTTCCTCCTCCCTCTCCTATTATTGTTCCACGTTGGGATACCCATCCCATAGTAGCATTCCACACCCAGCCAGAAAGCGAGATCTCTTTTCCAATCCCTACCCTTTTTTTCACCGCATCAGGAAGGGTATTGGGTGAAATACCTGCATATGCGTATTGACCATCAAAAATAATCCCTAGTATGTTACACAAAATACTCAAGAAAAAAAACATAGTCACACCACTTCTTTGAAAATACCATGCGCGCATAAGCAAAAAAATACATTGACGACTTACTTCTTTTATTATATACTATCATCAGAAAAATGACTATATTTTTTTACCTTATATGGAGGATACCATCCACAATTTTACCCATAATCTTTTGCGTGTTCTTGCGCAAGCAGCTCAACTCGCAACTGCAGAGGGGAAAAATAAAATAGAACCCGTTCACCTGTTTCATGGACTCACGGATCAGGCGGAGATGTTTTTAGCAAATCATTCTTTTAAAAAACAACGTCGCCACCAAATAAAAGAACGGCATACACCACTCCTATCGCTCTCTCTATCAGCAAAAAAAATTATTCTTGATGCGGCAGATATTGCGCATAGTTACAATCAACCATACGTTGGGACGGAGCATCTTCTCGCGAGTCTATTGGAACATCAGAATCATGAGCTTCAAAAAATGATAAGCAACATGCATGTTAATCCAAAAGAAATGCGGCAAAATCTTACCGCACGCCTCAAAACATCCGCGCATATTGTAGACATACTTGAATCACTATTTCCACCTCCAGAACTCCCAACAGACGCTCCGCCATGCAAAGAAGAACATGGACATACAAAAACAACAACTCGCCAAAAGAAAATTTCCGCACTTGATTATTTTGGTTGCAACCTCACAGATCAGGTACACGCACAGACGTTGGATCCTGTCATTGGACGTGAGACGGAGATACATCGTCTCATCCGCATTTTGTGCCGACGCACAAAAAACAATCCGGTACTTGTGGGTGCTCCGGGTGTAGGTAAAACAGCTATTGTGGAGGGACTTGCAAAAAAAATATCCGCTGGAGATGTCCCGTCCGTACTACGTGGAAAAAAAATCTACTCACTAAGTCTTACCTCTCTTACCGCAGGCAGTGCATTTCGCGGAGAGCTTGAGATGCGATTTAAACAAATTATTGAGGAGGTAAAAAGTGATCCATCTGTTATTATTTTCATTGACGAAATTCATAATATTGTTGGATCTGGCTCATCAAACGGATCATTAGATGTAGGGAATATCTTAAAACCCGCACTTGCGCGTGGAGAATTACGCTGTATTGGCGCTACTACGTATGTGGAATACAAAAAATTTATTGAAGATGACCCGGCATTGGAACGTAGATTCCAAATGATCTCGGTCAGACCGTCTACGCTTTCAGAATCAGAGGCTATCATACTTGGACTTTGTCCGTATTATGAGGCATACCATAAGGTAAAAATAACATCAGAGGCGATCTCCATGGCGGTCCGTTTGAGCGACAGATATATCACAGAAAAATATCTTCCAGATAAAGCTATTGACCTTATTGATGAGGCTGCTGCAAAGATGCGAGTTGAGTCGGCATCAGAATATGAAGAGATCTCGCGACAAGAGCGTCTTATCACCTCTCCTCTTTTTGAGCTCCCCTCTCTCACAGAAAAAAAACCTCTATATATAGGAACACTGACCGAGTCTCATATTGTTCATATTATTTCTGAAATGACCGGTATCCCGACCTCACGTCTTACGGAAGGTGAACGAGAAAAACTTTTTACGCTTGAGGCGACACTCTCGCAAAAAATTATAGGACAGGAGAATGCAAAAAAAACTGTAGCAAATTTTATCCGCCGCGCGCGAAGCGGTCTCACTAAAAAGGGACGTCCTCTGGCTTCATTTGTCTTCTTGGGCCCCAGCGGCGTAGGAAAAACGGAGCTTGCAAAAACGCTTGCGCAAGAAATTTTTGGCCAAGATGGTATCATACGATTGGATATGTCTGAATTTTCTGAAAGCTTTACTATCTCTCGACTCATTGGCGCTCCCAGTGGATACATTGGATATAAAGAGGGTGGTAAACTTACAGAGAGCGTACGTCAGCGGCCATATTCGCTCATCCTTTTTGACGAGATAGAAAAAGCGCATCCAAAAATTCTTCAGCTTCTCCTGCAGATTCTTGAAGACGGAACACTCACTGATGCCGCAGGGAAAAAAGTAGATTTCTCAAATACCATTATCGTACTTACCTCAAATATTGGTTCACAAAAAATTTCTCAAGGACATGTGCTTGGATTTTCAGAACAAGAAAATATATCTTCCCATATTCATGAAACTATTCTTAAGGAGTTAAAAGACCTCTTACACCCTGAACTTCTTCATAGAATTGACGCACCAATTGTTTTTCATCCACTTACAAAACAAAACATCCAATCTATTGTGGATCTCCATCTCTCTGAATTAGAAAAAAAAGTAAAAGAACAGAATATACTGCTTCGCATAACCAAGAAAGCAAAGGATCATCTTGCTACATACACCTACAATGCATCAGCTGGCGCGCGTCATATTCGGCACAATATTGAACAGCTTGTAGAACATGCGTTGGCGGACATCATTCTCTCTTCTGAAAAAAAACCGTATACTATCATTGTAGATGCAAAGAAGAACTCCATTGTCTGTAGTACCACATCAAAAAAATAACATGTCCTATGGGATCTATAGATTCAGCTGGAGATAAATTAAAAGCTCAAGGAGTTTCTTCGCTTTGTTTTGCTCTTCCTGCGGCTATTGGAACATTTGATGTTTTCAACGGCACTTGGATTCTTTTCCTTTTATGGATAAACTATATAGGATGGCATCTTTTTCCTATTGCACGACCAATGCTGTCAAAACCAGGAAATGAAATTTTCTTTCTTCCTCCGGAATGGCGAGGACTCATGCATACCGTGCTTCTTTTTCTTTTCACATGTATCTATCTTTTAGAGATTATGCTTATTATTTCTGTTATGATACTGATTCTTGCTATGATCGCAGATGTGGCAAAGATTCTCCCTCCCCCGCTAAGTACTCTTTTCAATTTCTAATGCATCTCTTTCTCTTTTCAATTATTAACCTTCTCATATCGCATGTCTATGAAAAATTTTGATTGGAAACGCATCGCGCTTATTATAGGATTCATCTTTGTTGTATTTCTTTTTGCATATCTTCTTTTTAGATTCTTTTTTGCAAAACCTCCTCCGCCCCCACCACCAGTTCCAAACAGTGAACAACCGCCAATATCCGCAGGACTTACACCCGGAGAAGATCGTCCTGTTCCTTCAATAACAAAAAAACTACCAACGCTCGAAAATAATAAACCGACAATAGCTCCAACCGGAGAGAATATATCAGCTTTATCTCCTGATTTTCTACCAGTACAAGAAACTGCGCGAGATCCACTCAATCATTCTCTTTCTGTAAAACAAATCCAAGAGGACAACAATATAAATCCTCAAATTGCGGCAGATGGTAAGGGAATTGTCACATTTGACAGCTATACGGGAGAATTCCTTCATATTAAACCGGATGGAACTCAAGAAAAAATGACAGACAAGACATTTGTAGGGGCGGAAAAGGTCACATTTTCACCAAAAGGCGACAAGGCTGTCATGAAATTTATAGACCTATCTACCGTTGTCTATGATTTTGAGAAAAAAAGAGAATACGTACTTCCTGAACATTGGAACGACTTTAAATTCTCTCCAGACGGGTCGCAAATAGCCTTAAAAAGTATTCCGAAATCTCCTGAAAATCGTTGGATTGTGATCACAAATCCAGATGGAAGCGGACCAAAGCTTATCGCACCCATGAGTGATAGAAATGGACTCTTTGAAGTTTCATGGTCGCCATCCGATCAAATTGTTGCGTTTTCAAGACAGGGAGAAGACCGCGATCGACAAAAAATTTATTTTATTGGAAAAAATGATGAAAATTTTAAGTCCATGATTGTTAATGGTCGTGACCTTGTCAGTCAATGGTCGCCAAATGGTGATAAATTTCTTTACAGCGGATACACGGTAGATTCTGAACTTAAACCAGAGCTTTGGAGCGTAAGCGCTATCGGAGATTCTATTGGAGGAAACCAACATTTCCTTGGCGTACAGACATGGGCAGATAAGTGCACGTTTGCAGACAATACTATCCTTTACTGCGCGGTACCAAAAGAGCTTATTCGTGGTGCCGGTGTTATCCGCACCGTTGGTGACAGTGGCGAAGATGAGATCTATAAAATCAATACGGCGAATGGATACAAGGAGCGTATCGCTACATTTGACACAAAACATACCATCAAAAAACTCATACTCTCAAGCGATCAATCTATTCTTTATTTTGTAGAAAAAGAATCCGGGGCACTCTTTGAGGTACAGCTCTACCAAAAATAACAACAAAAAGACAACTTAGAAAACCAGTCCATTCCATAGTGATTGGTTTTTTGGTATACTGACAGTGAAGAAATATATCTCTTTTGTACCGTATGAAAAAAACCGCATATCTCATTTTTAGCCTATGGATAGTTGCTCTTATTTGCCTTCCTCTTACTATTGTTTTTGCCGTAGAGGGCGATATTCACTCAAGCAGTAAAATCCCGGATCTTCAGCTCCAAATTCCAGTGGACAAACTCGTACACATTACTGATGCCCAAATGCAACAGGGAGTTGGTATCGCAGTCTATCTTGTAGCACTCTACGGATGGCTTATATCAGCTATTACCATGCTCGCGGTGGTTTTTATCATGGCGGGAGGAATTATTTGGCTTACTGCGGCGGGAAGTTCTGAAAGAATTGGTAAGGCGAAAAAAACTATCACTAACTCACTCTGGGGACTTGCTATCGCGCTGGGATCATATCTTTTTCTCTCAACTATTAGTTCTAATCTTGTGAATTTTAAATCCGCTAATCCAGTAGAAAAATCAAAAATAAACTCTCAAATACAGAAATAACGCAACAATACAGACGTATATGCAAAACATACCTTACAGATTTTTTCGTTCTTATGCTATTAAGATATGTATTTTTTTTATTGTAGTTCTTTTTTTTCATCCCCGTTCTGTATTTGCGGAAACCATAAAACTCCAGATTCCTCTTCCTGGCATGAGTGAAATAACCGTATGCGATGGAGGATCATGTTCCGGAATAGCAACATACATCTCCACTATCGCGCAGTGGATCGTGGGAGCGCTCACACTGCTCGCAGTCCTTTTTATTATGATCGGAGGGATCGTCTGGCTCACCTCGCGGGCAAACCCCAAGCAGGCGGAATTTGCAAAAAAACTTATCACAGATTCTCTTTTGGGACTTATCTTAGCACTCGGGTCATATATGCTTCTTGCCACTATTAGTCCAACGCTAGTGAGCTTTAGCTCACTAAGCATTCAACCGATAGACAAAATAGAATTTGAGGCAGGCCCCTTTGCGAATCCATTATCGGCAGAAATTGAAAATATCATGACAAATACTCCGAAGTCCGTTGTAGACAGAATCAATCTGAATATGACCCTTTATAAAAAAATCGGAGCAGAAAAGGGAGTTCCGTGGATGCTTATTGCGGCAATCCATTTTCAAGAAAGCGCAAATAAACCAACTATATCTATGCTTAATGGTGGAAAATATTGCAATAACAATGACAGAAGTAGGTGCAGTGCATGCGACAACGGAGAAACTCAAGAAAATGACATGCGCTGTGCAGTAGGTCTTATGAAGTCAAAGGGGTCGCAAACCGGCGGTTCAAAAAATTATACAGACAAAAAGGTATTTAATCTCACATTTCAAACCAATGACTATACCGACCCTCATGGAGCACTGGCAAACATATCATTCCGCTATAACGGCGTATGCCCCCATAAATCACTAGCAGATCTAAAGATAAAAGGAACATGTCTGAATGTAGATAAATCGGCATATGTCATGAATAATTTTTCCTCACAACATCAGAATATGCCATTTGCCGCAGTAAATAGTGCGGCAGATCCTACGCCTATTTTTAAAATATGGAAAATAGATGGTACGCTTGCTTCTATAAAACGACTGAACGATCCCACAAACTATGCAGGTGGTGATATCAATGGAAAGCTTTTGCAACTAAAATAATATGAAGAATTTTTATTTGAAATTTTTTCAAAAAAAATACATACCCATGAGTCTATTCACAATGATTTTTTTCTGTGTATTATTTTCTCCCATCTCTGCTCTCGCGCAAGACGTGCAACTTCAAATTCCTATTGGAGAGACAAAAAGCATCACCGTCTGTTCCGGTGGACTCTGTCACGGCATAGCGCTCTATATTGTAGAATTTTTTAAATGGTCTGTAGGTGCCATCACTCTTCTCGCGGTCATTGCGATTATGTTTGGCGGCATCTGGTGGCTTACTGCGGCAGGAAGCTCAGAAAAGGTTGATCAAGCAAAAAAAATAATTAGAGACTCTCTTGGCGGGCTCGCGCTTGCTCTTGGCTCATATCTCTTTCTCTCTCTTATTACTCCGGATCTGGTAAATTTTAGTAAGGGGTTGAAAATTGAAAATATAGATAAAATTGATTTTGACTCACCAGATCCGGGCCCAATGATAAGAGATGCTAGTAGCGCGTCGTCTGCAGGTTTGCGTGCATATCATCACGCGAATATTTATGGGGTGCATGGGAAATTATTGGAAGGAACGGCTACTGCACTAGAAAAGGCTGCTGAAATATGTGCTAAAAAAAGTCAAAAAATAACAATACGTGATCCATGGCGCTCCTTTGAAGATCAAACAAGATTATATGCCTTATACAAGACAGGTAAGGGAAATCCGGCATGTAATCCTGGTAACAACCCATCAAGGGTACTATGTCCCCATACGTCAGGATTGGCAGTTGATCTAGACACCAGCGGATTAAGTGACGATCAGTACGCTGTTCTTTCTACTTGTATGAAAGATGCTGGATGGTGTAGACTTACCGGTGGTAAACCTTGTGAGCCATGGCATTTTGAATATCCACCATTATCAAGATCGTGCAATCCTACTTTTACGCCCTCATGGAGATCACCATCAAGAACTGCTTGCGGTAGCCCACATTAAAACAACCTCACCATGTCAAAGCCTTCTTCCATCCTCTTTGAATGTACCTCCTGCGGCGGACAGAGCCAAAAATGGGCTGGCCGTTGTCTTCTGTGTGGCGCGTGGGGTACGCTTCAAAAAACTCTTGAGGCGACCGTTCAAAAAAAAGAACGTGAAAAAAATATTCCCACCACACATGCGCTTCCTTTCTCACAGATTGGATCACATGATTTTCCCTCTGTAAAAACCGGCATGACCGAGGTAGATCAGGTACTCGGCGGAGGTATCGTCCCGGGAAGTCTTTTACTTATTGGTGGAGAACCTGGCATAGGAAAATCTACTCTCATACTCCAAATAGCTCTTATACTCTCATCCCACGCCAAAAAAAATGTTCTCTACTGTTCTGGCGAGGAGTCTGGACATCAGGTCAAACGTCGGTTGGAACGTCTTGCTATAACATCACCTATACCGGACTCTCTTCTTTTTGCCTCTGAGACGGATACAGACAAAATCTGCGCGACTATCCGGGAACAAAAACCATTTCTTGCTATTGTTGACTCTATTCAAACCACTCATACATCGGACGTCCCATCTGAAGCTGGCGCGGTTGCGCAAGTACGCGCATGCACCGTAAAACTTCTTGAGACGGCAAAAACTACGAACACCGCCATTATTATTGTAGGACACGTCACAAAAGAGGGCATGGTTGCCGGACCAAAAACGTTGGAACATCTTGTAGACACTGTTCTCTATCTTGAGGGCGACCAAACTCAATGTTTCAGACTTTTGAAGACGGTAAAAAACCGTTTTGGCTCTACCAACGAGATCGGTGTCTTTGAGATGACCGGTATAGGGCTGGAAGAAGTTTCAAACCCGTCAGCCGCATTTCTCTCCAAAGAATCCTCTCGTATGCCCGGCACCGCGGCAACCGCCGTCCTTGAGGGGTCACGTGTGTTCCTTGCGGAGGTACAGGCGCTTACTACTAAGACATACTTTGGCTATCCCCAGCGCCGTGCCGCGGGCTTTGACACAAATCGTCTTCAGCTCCTCATAGCCGTACTCACAAAACGGCTTGGCGTAAACCTTGGAGATCAAGATATTCATCTCAATATTGTGGGCGGATTTAAAATATCCGAACCGGCCATTGACCTCGCAGTATGCGCAAGTATTCTTTCCGCATACAAAAATAAGCCACTTGAGAGTGGTGCGTTATTCATAGGAGAGGTAGGACTTACGGGAGAAATTCGCCCCATAGCGCAACTAGAGAAGCGGCTGAAAGAGGCGGAAAAGCTTGGATTCACCAGTGCGTATATTCCAAAAACAGAAAAGAAAATTGAGTCAAAACTCCGGCTTGTCCCACTAAAACATCTACAGGAGTTTGAGATATAGCCGTTCGACTTGTCATCCTGAGAGCGTTGCAAAACTCCTCTTTTGTCATTCTCGGGTACCACGGGCATTGCGATTTTTATGAACTCAAGGTCTCGTTCAAAAATCGGGAACTTGACCCGAGAATCCAGTTTCTTCTATTTAAAACAAATTCTGGATCCCAGATCAAGT